>Ga0160472_100008_pt1 | contig 546040 bp, 380 predicted proteins | sample HID1973M_E11MG_FD_108267 | JGI IMG/M metagenome (GOLD analysis project Ga0160472, IMG submission 108267) | Enriched mosquito-associated microbial communities from UW Madison campus, WI, USA - HID1973M_E11 MG | ecosystem: Host-associated > Arthropoda: Insects > Digestive system > Unclassified ... | reverse complement strand
CGTCCACAACCTGAAGCTTGAACGATAAACTATAATCCTTCTGGGTCCTTTTTAAATTACTACTCTTTGTTGTTTTCATTGTATAAGTCAACTTTTGTGTCAACTTATTTCAGGACGAGGCAATTTTAAAAATGAAAAAGGGAATCCGATTTGTATCGAATTCCCTTTTTCATTTATTAGAACTCCAGTCTTACTTAGAGTGCTTGCATTTTTTTACTTTTTACTTTCCCTACTGTTTTACAAACCTTATCACACTTGTCTTCTCACCGTTCATGTAACCAAACACCTGGTACACGCCCGCACTTAAATCAGACAGATCAAGTTGCTGTTCGTTATTACCGGCAGAAAGTTGAACGCCTAATTTGCGCCATATTTTTCCAGACATGTCCATGATGTACAAATCCATTGTACCACCAGAACCGGCGCTAACGTTCATTTTCACGCTTCTTGTAACCAGCGTTGGAGCAAAACCGGTGATCGCAAATCCATTTGCCTGATTAATAATTGCAGCCACTTTACTGTACACTACAGAACCGTCTTTATCGATCAAACGCAAACGATAGTAGCTGTTGCCTTCGCTTAAAGGATCTGTATAGTTGTAAGTTGTAACATTGTCAACACCTGCAACTGTACCCACTTTCGCAAAGTCGCGACCGTTGCTGGATTTCAGTATTTCAACTGATTGAGGAATATCCACAGGATCTACTTTCCATTTCAGGTTAGCAGAAGAGCCTGCTTTTGTAGCAGTGAAGTCAAGTAGTATAATTGGCAAAGCATCGCCTCCAACAACGCCGAATGTAAATAAGTTGAAATTACTTTGTACATCAGACTTTGCGGTACCGTTCACTGAGTTACCCGGAGAAATGGACGTTCCGTTAGTACCCAGCAAACTTGACCATTGTGTTCCATTGTAACCCGCAACCACCAAAACGCTATTAGCAGCTGCGGCAGGAACAGCCTCGCCGCTCAGCGAAAGCTGCACAACAGCATCGCTTCCGGAAATTCTACCTACGCCCCAGTATCCGGTACTTGCAATTCTTGTAAGGGGATTACCAACAGGGGAACCGTTTGCCACTCTGAAATAAGTTGCCGTAAATGTAGAAGGCGTTGCTGAGTTTGGAATAATGTCAATAGGTCTGTAAAAACCATTTTGTCCAGTTGGGAACCTGTATGCCGAAGTTGAATTTGTTCTTCTTACAACCGGGCCCGCAACATAGCTACTTGAAGAGCCATTGGTTACACCCTGCGTATTATTTGTACTATTAATGGTGAGTGAATTTCCAACGGTTGTCGTAAGAACACCGGATTGCAAATCGAGTCGTCCCACCTTTAGAGCACTTGATAAACTTACGCCACCGGAAGTATTATTGATGCGCAATGCTACCATACTGTCGGCATTGTCTATGGTTCCGGTGCTGGACGTGAAAGTCTGAGCAGCACTACCATTCATCTCCACTACAAATAAATTGCTGGAAGCATTTTTTGCAGTGCTTTTCGCACCAAATGTTCCGCTCGACTGATTAAAATTGCCTTTAATGCCGAGCTTGCTTATGCCAGTCACAAAATTATCACCCTGTATAGAAAAATAACCATTAGACTGTATAAAGTCGCCATTTACCTGCACCGTATAGTTGTTGTTCTCAGAAGAGAAATTGGCGAATGCCAAATGCACATCGGAGTTGGCGCTAAGGATAAAGTTCTTATTCACCGTTATGGAAACGTTGGCTCCGACATTGTTAAGTAAAACCAATGGTATACCGTTGAAATTAACGATACTGAAATTTCCTTTTATTGTTGTCGTGGTGGGCAAATTCAGAGAAAATGTAGGTTGAAAAAGATTCGAAACATTGGGGGTGTTTATAACTACATTTCCCAGGGACAACGTCGCGCTTCCAAAATCCGGCACCCTGTACACCACACCTGTCAGCTGCAAAGTAGAAGCTACGTCCCATGTGCCAGTAGGAATTTTTCCAGAATCCATGTTATGGATATAATTGGAACCTGCATTAAAAAACAAATTGGAAGTTGTCGATTCAATAATACCTGCATGAGGATTCAATGTAAGAGTACCATTCACCGCTAGTGTTGCACCGGTATTAATTGTCAGGCTTGATCCCCAACCCTGATAAGGATCAATGTTAGCTTCCATTATAAAAGTTCCATTAATAACTCCTGAAGATCCATTCGCAAGGTTCAGATGAAGACCATTAAGATCAGTATTACCGCCAGTAGTAAATGTTTTGAGCGAAGATCCATTGTCTATCGCCAAAGCATTTGTCGCCGCAGAAACAGTGAATTCAGTGGTTCCGGCTGAGGTGAAAATTACGCTGCTATTGCCCGTCACATTCAGCGACGCGATATTAATAGTCAGCCCATCCATTGTCACGGTTACACTACTGTTAAACGTCACATTGTCCCCTGACCCGGGAACAGTCGCAGTTGACCAGTTAGACGGATCGTTCCAACCACCGCCGGTGCTTCCTGTCCACGTGATGTTAGCTGCCAGCAGCGCTGAGGAATAGAATGTGGTAAGTAAGCATAGAAGTAAGATGTATAGTTTCCTCATACCAAAAATTTTATAGCATTAATAGGGACACACAGGACCTGGATAAGCTGAAAAACCTGGTTTTTATACTAGGAAACTTGAAGCTGCTACAAAATACAATTTTTTGAATTACATCAAAATACTTGTATTCTAATTTTATCTCGCAGTAAACGATAAAAATCAATAGAAAAGCCTAAAATCATGTAATGATCGCGCAAAAAAACGACATTTCGTGTAAATGTTATTGTTTAGTTACGACAATATTTTTGCCGTGGGTATTTTAAAAAACCCAAACAACACAATACCCAACCCACAAAAATCAATGGATCACAAAAATGCATAAAAAAGCATACCCCGGTTGAAGGATATGCTCTATAAATTGGAAAGGTTTAATGCCTAATTAGTATCGAAAATATTACAAATGACTACCAAAAAAGTTCGGGACGTTCATCCTTCGCCCTGTTTATTTGCTTTCCATGTTCATTTTGCTCGTGAAGCGTCCATTTACTAGTTAACGTGGTCTCTCTCCAAAGTCTGCCTGCTTTGCGAAACACCTGCACAGGAAGACTAAATTGTTTTACAAATGAAGACTCAAATTGTTCGACTGTCATGGTCGTAGTAATTTCCAGCACGCCTTCTTCATGCGATTTACGTACATCGCTGACACATTGGGTACCAGTTTCTACCAGATGCGTTTTTGAAAGTTGCCTGTCAATGTGTTTTTTCTTGAAAAACTCAATTTTCAAAAAAGGAAAAGTCTTGCTGAACTCGAGTTGCAAATCGTGCAACCTTCGATTGTCATTGATTTGTATAGTCATAGTGTATTATTTTTCACATTTGAGAATAATGTTTCCAATGCAGTACGGGTAAATAAAACAGGAGACTATAGCCGGCTATCGTTAGTGTAAATGTTGTGTGTAAAACTAGAAACTAAAATGTGATAATTTGGTTAAACAGGCCGGTTTAACAATAGGTTTTACTAAGTTAATAAATGTTATTCAGGATGCACATGACTTTCGTAACTTTTAATATTCACAAGTGAAATTAATACACCGATCATTAAAAGGATCAGCGCTACATATCCTATCATAAACGGGTAATTATAAATGGATAAGGGCATTCTATGCGGCACTTTTTTACCCGGTCGGGCAAAAGGAGCCGCATCGGCCACGGGATTTTTTGCCTCCGTTTTTATATACGCTACAATGCTTTCGATCTGGCTGTTACTTAAGTCCGGGTGGTCGGGCATAACGATCTGGTTGTGTTTGTTAAAAACATCCAGCGCTTCTTTGTCGCCGCCTTTTACCATGGCCTGCGAACCTTTTACGAAGCTAATGATCCAGGGCATAGTATGACGTTCATCCACTTTTGCCAGTGCGGGTCCGGTTAATGTTTTGTTTACATTATGGCAGGATGCACAGCGACCCTGAAAAAGTTTTTTGCCTTCATCTGCACTTATATTTTGTGCAAAAGAATTTTGCTTTGCAAAAAGCAAAAAGCACGTAAGCATGGCCGTTAGTATTGCAAAATATTTGCCTGAGAAATACTTTGACGCTTTAATCATTTTGCAGCTTTTTAATATCGTTAATCAGTATTTGAATGTCTTTATCAGACGTTCCGTCATAGTAACCACGAATGAATTGCTCTTTATCTACCAATACCAATCTATCGCTGTGAATAAAATCTTCAGGCCCTCCATCCCCTTCTGTGGCGGTGATGTAGAAACCCTTTCGTGCAAGGCGATACAGATCTTTTTTATCACCTGTCAACAACTTCCATTGCGCAGGATCTATATCATTTAATTTGCCGTAGGCATCCAGTCTTTCAGGTGAATCATGCTCAGGATCTACCGTAAAAGAAACGAACTCTACATCACTTGTGTTGGCATATGCCTTACTAACTTTTTTAATGTGCCTGAACATGTCGGGACATATCGTTGGACAAGATGAAAAAAAGAAATTCGCCACCGTGATCTTTCCTTTTATCGCGTCTGAGCTGTAAACTTTTTGTTGTTGATCAATAAACGAAAACGGCATTAACACAACCGCATTTTTCTTACTCACCCAATTGTCATCGATGCCTTTATATGGCAGCGGACTGTATTTATTTTCCAACCAATTTACAACGGTATAAGCAAGTAACGGCAGCACCAAAATAAGCACCACAAAGGCTTTCCATGAACTTAATATGTACCGGTACAGCTTATTCATTTCTTTTCAATCGTTGATATTACCGGTGCCGGATCTGTTGGCAAATAAGGCGGCGCTTTTTTACCATTGTTGTTCAACGTATCCATAATGGCCGGCACATATGCCATAAACAAAATAACCAGCATGGCAACGAGCCAAGGACGGAAAGTATCGAATATGGGAACGCGCTTTTCAGTATGATACACTTCGCTGATGGGAAAATTAATGACCGGCTCAGCAGTACGTTTGCTAAGGAAAGTACCGAAGAAAACAATGAAATATAGTACTCCGGCAGCGAACATAATGCCACCTCCTGCAAGACCGAGCATGGTTGTAATTACCCAGTATGGATTGTACAATTCACTCTCAGGATTGAGATAAGTAAGACCGAGATTTGTTCTGCGCGGCTCGCCCAAGAGCCCGCCCCACATGAGTCCTGTAGAAAAGATAAGCACACCGACTGTCCATAAATAAGGAACGATGGTATTGATTTTTGGCAGAAAAATTTTCTTGCCCGTAAGTTGAGAAGTCATGAAAATGGACATGCCCAATATTGCCAGAAATACCGGCCCGGCAACGGTTAGGTGAAAATGTCCCGGTATCCATGCGGTGTTGTGAATAACATTGTTAAGTGAATAAGAAGCGTTCACAATACCCGTTAATCCTCCGAATATAAACAGTATCAACCCGTTTATAAGATAACCAAACAGGTACACATTTTTATCGAAAAAAGGCAGTTTCCAAACCCAGTTCCACAAACCTTTTGCGCCTCTTTTCCTGCCTGCATATTCAAGCGAAGCAGCAATGGTAAATGCGGTAATAAAACTGGGAACGGCTACGCCAAATGTGAGAATGGATTGTGTGAGTTTAATCCCTCTGCCAATTGCCGGATCTCCGAACTGGTGGTGCACACCAATAGGAATTGACAACAACAGGAAGAGAAAGAACGCAATGCGACCCGCCAACTCAGAGTATAGTTTGCCTCCAGCCACCTTTGGCAAAATCGTGTAGAACATTATGTAGGCTGGCAGCAACCAGAAATACACCAGCGCATGGCCGAAGAACCAAAACAATGTTCTTGTAAGCGAAACATTTACGGTTGGCGTCCATCCCATCGACCAGGGGATCAAAAGTACCAACACTTCATAAGCGACGGCCAACGTACAAACGAACCATATGGTAAAATTGATCAGCGTGCCCAAAACAGCCAGTGGTGTATTTACTTCGCTATTGTCTTTTTTCCATTTTGTATAAATGGTAACCCAGTCAAAGAATGCTACCCATGAGCCTACTATGAGCAATGCGGTTCCCAGGTAAAACAATGGATGCGCTTTTAGCGGCGCATAAAATGTATATAACACAGATGCCTTGCCCATAAGCATGGCCCATGCAGCCATCAAAGTGCCACCCACCATAAGGCACAGCGAAAGCATGGATGCTCTGTAGTTGGGTTCTTTTTTTAAATGAAAAGCAATAGTGGCATGGCCAAATGCTACTGCAAAAAAAGTAGTCAGCACAATGGCATTGATCACTCCATGCAGCGTGAGGCCCTGGTAATAATCAAGTTTTGCAAATGACGATTGGTGAATAACGCCTGCCCTGTAAATAACCTGCATCAGGCCGTGATAAATGCCGATGGTCAGTAGTAATACAGGTACAAAAAGCTCTATGAGAATGATGTTTCTTATAGGTTTACTTAGGTGCATGTTATGGTTATTTTGAAGGATAGTTAACGATTACTTCGGCCTGCATGTTTTGGTGGCCCGTGCCGCAGAATTCGTGACAGGTCACTTTGTACACACCGGGTTTGTCAAACTTTACGGTTGTTTTTGCCACAGCACCCTGCACGCCCATCAGGTTTACATTTTTTTCGGAGATATCAAAGCCATGCACCACATCTTTTGACGTTACAAAAAAATCAACCTCACTGCCTACGGGGATATAAACAACCGAAGGTTCGAAGTTCCACATGCGGGCAACGTAAAAAACCTGATAAGTATTTTTGTCGACCTGGCTCACCCGTGCATCTTCGTACGATTTGTCGTAAGGCAGGCATTCGGTAACATTCCCTTTTTTTGCCCCCATGGCGTAAAAAAGGCAAAATATAAACAGCGCAGACACCAGCAGCGCCACTCCTATTACTGTTCTTTCGAATTTATCCAGCATAGTAAATTGTTTTAGCTGCGGTAAAGCATGATAAAATATATGGTAAACCAAATGATGAGGCCCAGGGCGACAAGCAATGAAAAGAAGGCGACAGCGCCGCGTGGGACGAATTTCTCAGGAAAGTCTTGATTAGAATCCATAAGCGTTTGTTTTATAAATGTTACGTTTCACTCTCCGATTCACGTCATTCAGGCCGGTCGAAACAAGCTGCATTGACTGTAACAAAAAACTTCCCGAACGGTTCAACAATTTTTTCCTTTTTTCCAAAAAAGATTAACGGATATCGCAACCCTAAAAAGCAGACAATTGAGTATATTGTTTGGTAAAAAATTAACCCATGCTATCACAAACAATGCAAGAGGCCCTAAACAGGCAGGTACAATTGGAAGCCGAAAGTTCACAAGCATACCTGGCAATGGCCAGCTGGGCGGAGATCCAACCGGGACTGGACGGCGTCACAAACTTCTTTTACACTCAGTCCGACGAGGAAAGAATGCACATGTTAAAACTGATCCGTTACATTAACGAACGTGGTGGTTTTGCAATCGTCCCCGCTTTGGAACAACCGATCATTACCTTCCTGTCTCTTCAAAGGGTGTTCGAAGAATTTCTAAAACACGAGATCATTGTTTCCACAAATATTAACGAGCTGGTGGGAATGGCGCTTGCTGAAAGAGATTACGCTACGCACAACTTTCTACAGTGGTACGTGAACGAACAAATTGAAGAGGAACATCTTGCCAGAACTCTGAATGATAAACTGGTTCTTGTAGGCGAAGACAAAGGCGGCATTTACCTTTTTGACAGGGATATTATGTTGCATAGAGGGAATGAGGGGAAGAAAAGGTAAGACAATTAAGAATTAGGAATTCTTTATCGGCAAGCTCAAGACTTGCTATGAATTATGTTTTACGCTTGAAAGGCTTCAATGCACCCAGTCTCGACTATTATCAAAACCTGGTACATTGAAGCCTTTTCCTGAATTAGAAACCATAATCGACCTGAATGAATTCCTAATTCTTAATTCTTAATTCCTACTTCCCATTCACCTTATCAATCTTCATATTCTCCTTCACCGTATCCCAATACTCTTTACCGTATGACACGAAGATTTCGCTTCCGGCGGGAATATCTTTTAGTGATTTTATATAAACAGCTTTCCCTTGTTTTTCATACTCGCTGTTGTTGATAATGCCTTTTACACGTTGCAAACCCTTTGCGTCGTTGGCATAGCGTGCAAGTTCTTCAGGCGTTTCGCGGGCATCGATCACGTGATTGCGGTTAACAAAAAATATATAACCGTTGCTACCTTCATCATGATCTACCTCTTTCCATGTGGTAAATTTTCCTCTGTATTCTATAATACGGGTGCCTTTAGGTATAGGCTTTTTGGTGTACAAACCTTTTCCGGCGTTGGGTAACCCGGATTTTTTTACTACTAAGTGTTCTTCTAGTAATGCCATATAAAATGTTATGAACTTATTTGAAGCAAGATAATTGTTTTCGACATTCGTTTATAATGTGTGCATGACTAATAAATAACTTTTTGACAATTATTTTTCATTCAGCATTTTGATGATAGCCTCTGTAGTATCTATTTCGCTGATCCGCGGAAAGATAGTGTTCACGCTATGTTCGTAAGCGGAGGCTAGCCTGTCGGTGGTGGCATCAGACGCCAATGTAATATTATATCCCAGTTCACTCGCGGCCCTGGCAGTGCCTTCCACGCCCACGCTCGTTGAAACGCCTGCCAATACAATTCCGGTAACATTTCTTTTTTGCAGCTCGTCATGCAAACCCGTTTCATAGAAAGCATTCCATGTTTTCTTGGTTACCAGCAGGTCGCCCGGCTGCAGCATAATTTCAGGCACTATCGTAAAGAAGCCCTCTTCCTGCATTTTAGCTTCCGCCGCTTTTTGCCCTTCAGCATCTGCAGGAATCATACTTACTTGCTTCCGTGTCTTCGTCCACGGCGCACCCACAGGGTTTACGTGCACAATCACAATCGGCATACTCGCACTTCTAAAAGCGTCCATAAGTTTTGCAGCATTTGCCAATACAGCTTTGGCAGGATGGGCCAGCTGAGCGTTCAGTGTTCCTTTCTGGAGATCAATCAAAACAAGGGCTGTGTTTTTGTCAAGCGCAGTGATCATAAATAAGGTTTTTTGTTTTAAAATTACGAAGCATTGCCTCGGTGGCCATTATTACCGCCCTGTAAAATTTGTACCATTGCTGGGAAAGGAAGTTTTGAGTTTTGAGTAGTCAGTTCCTAGTCGGAAGAAGCGCTTTGAAACACATTTGGCATTTGCTGAGCATGCTTTGGTCAAACATATTATCAATTTAATTATTGTCCAACGCTCAATGCTTATCACTCAAAACTCACCACTCAAAACTCAAAACTTACTAGTTATTCCTTTATGTTTGCAAAAAATTTTCAAGCATGAAAGAATTGATCACATCAGCATTTGCAAACCGCGAGTTGTTAAAAGACGCGAAATATGCCGATGCCGTAAGAGCGGTGATTGAAGAAGTGGATAAGGGAAGACTGAGAGTAGCTGCTCCTGTAGAAGCTGGCTGGGAAGTGAACGAATGGGTGAAACAAGCCATTCTGATGTACTTCGGTATTCAGCAAATGAAAACCATGTCATTACCTCCGTTTGAGTTTTACGATAAAATGGAATTGAAGAAAGACTACGCTTCACTGGGCGTACGTGCGGTTCCTCACGCTGTGGCAAGATATGGTGCTTACATCGCGAAAAACGTGGTATTAATGCCTAGCTATGTAAACATCGGTGCTTTTGTTGACGAAGGTACAATGGTTGACACATGGGCAACTGTAGGTAGCTGCGCTCAAATAGGCAAAGGCGTTCACTTGAGCGGCGGTGTTGGTATCGGTGGCGTTTTGGAACCATTGCAGGCTTCTCCGGTAATTATCGAAGACGGCGTGTTTGTAGGTTCAAGATGTATTGTGGTAGAAGGTGTACGTGTAGAAAAAGAAGCGGTACTGGGTGCAAACGTAGTACTGACTCAAAGCACGAAGATCATCGATGTAAGCGGTGCTGAGCCGATCGAATACAAAGGACGTGTACCGGCAAGAAGTGTTGTTATTCCTGGTACATATGCGAAGAAATTCCCAGCAGGTGAATATAATGTAAGCTGCGCACTGATCATTGGTCAGCGCAAACCAAGCACTGACTTGAAAACAAGTTTGAATGATGCTTTGCGTGACTTTAATGTGGCAGTGTAAGAAGTCATGAGTGATGAGTAATGAGTTTTGAGTAGAAGCGGCAACAACATTCTTTGTTTACACTTGCCAAAAAAACTCAAAACTTATTACTCAAAACTTAAAACTTTAATCATTTACTTCCTATATTTGCCCCCCTGTTGAAGGATGCCCAGGTGGCGAAATTGGTAGACGCACTGCCTTCAGGTGGCAGCGCCGCGAGGTGTGCTGGTTCGAATCCAGTCCTGGGCACATAAAAGGCTTTCAAAATCAACCGATTCTGAAAGCCTTTTTTCTTTTGCTTTTACAATGATTTCATATTCAATTTGATGGCACCTCTAAAAAGCGGGCACACAAACGGCACACACGTCAAAAAATAACAAAAAAAACAGGCACGTTCTTGGTGGTTTTATCTAAGTGAACATCATTATAACACCAAGGCGTATGCGCAATGACCGAAAGGTTTATTAAACTGGAAAATGCGCGTAAACGCAAACCACGTCAAAAAAATTTCAAGTGAAAAAGCAAATAAAACACCAGAGGCAGGTTTTTATTCCGTTTTTAACCGACTTAACGTCTATTCTTAACCAGGGTAAATCTTTGTAGTTTTACATTCACTTTACGGCGATACCGACGATTTTTTTTTCGCATTCATAACAAACTCTTTATGGTTAAAGCAGGTCCATCCTCAACGGTTAGCAATGCTGAAGAAGCGCTGGGTCTCATTTTTGTGATCTTGTGTTTAGCCATGCTAAGCTTTTCCTGCAAAAAGGAATTATCGTGTGAGAGCTGCAGATTTGTCGATTCAATACGCAACACAAATCATCCACCCGTTGCCAATGCGGGAGCCGATCAGACCATTACACTACCGGCAACTACTGCTACACTTGATGGAAGCGGTTCAACTGATCCGGACAATAATATCACTAGTTACTTATGGACAAAAATTTCGGGGCCATCGTTGCCTAACATTGCTGCGTCGAATACTGCATTAACTTCAGTAAATAACCTGGCGGAAGGAACTTATGAGTTTGAACTAAAAGTGACAGATGCCGGTGGTCTGTCAGATAAAGACACAGTGAAGCTTACGGTGACGAGCCGGCGTGTTCCATGCACAGATTGCAAAATCGTGTTTACATCTGACCGCGATGGCAATGCCGAAATTTACTCTTGCAATGCAGACGGCTCCAACATCAAGCGACTTACCAACAGCACCGGAGTTGATGACCAGGCCGCCTGGTCTCCGGACGGAAAACATATTGCGTTCGTGAGTGACAGAACCAGTATTCCTGAGATTTACGTCATGAATGCAGACGGCTCAAATGTTATTCGCAGGACCTTCACTGAAAGCTATAGCGGGCACCCAACCTGGTCGCCAGATGGAACAAAGATCGCTTATTCTTCGATCATTAATGGCAATACAAGCATCTGGGTGGTGGGCGCTACGAGTGGATTACCATCGTTGCTATTCGATGGAGATACGCAAGATGATCAGCCGGCGTGGTCGCCGGATGGAACGAGGATCGCCTTCGCCAGCAACCTTGCAGGTACAGACCACTTTTATGATATCTATACGATTGCCCCCGACGGCACAGGATTCATCAAAATTCCTGTTGTAAAGACTCTCGGTGAGCTAAACTACCTTGGGCCAAGCTGGTCGCCGGACGGCTCAAGGCTGGCAATGGAAATTCGTCAGCCAAGCGGTGTTGATCCGCAGGACACGCGAATTGGAACGATGAGTGCTGATGGCACCGGACTAAAGCCGATCGCGGCAGGAATAAAAGCTGGAACAGCAACCACCTGGTCAGCCGATGGCACTAGAGTGGCCTACACTTCACTGTCAGGATCGAGAAAGGATGTAGCATGGGCCTATGCAGATGGATCTTCAAAAGGCATTATTGTGACCAATGGCTGGAGCGCTAACTGGCAGCACTAATGCGATGTAGTGTGGCGTACTTAAATAATCAGGCAAACAATGTCGTTTCTAAAATATCTATTTCAAATAACGAAGTGCAACGATGCCAGGCTTCAGAACCGTTGCATCGGCGAGTTTCAACTAAAGTGTCTCCGGCAGATTGATACCACCTAACAACCGCCTACCTTCCCCGGCAATGACGGGGTGAACAACAAAAAGATATTCATCGATGAGTACTGTTCCGGCTTTTCTTTGATTTCTCTAAAAATGACACACGCAATCAAAAACGTTGAACTGCCAGTTAGCTCCACATTCTTTCGATTTCAAACTATTTTTTCACCGATGACACACGTGCGTCAAATTTATGACACAAGCACTTGCATTTTTTGATAACCATTTTTACATTTAGTAGTGATAGTGGAGAAGACGACGACACTCATACTTTCCCTCTATTTCTTCAACTGGATCAAGAGTCCTGTAAACTTCTGTTCTTTATACATTTCTCATCACATCAATGGAAAACACTTCAGCCAGCTACAATTTAAAAATCAACGCCAAACTCCACACTATCGAACCTTAAATTAAAAATTCCCCGAAAACAAAAAAGTGTCAGGTGACACTTTTTTGTTGAAAAAAACTTATTATGCTATTTTCAATAAGTCGTTTTTGCGCCGTTGATATGTCATGCCTTACTTGTTTTCTCAATTGCGTCCACAGTGTGGACGCAATTGAACGAGCTACTGTCGGGCCATCTCATAATATACACTTTGTTATTTTACCCTTTTCGTTGATATCGTTTTTGTTCCCCACCAATTTTGTTGTTGATCGTTTGCCGCAACCGGTGCTATCGGAATATTTAAATCATCCTCATTTGAATAAAGTGTTACGGATTGCCCTTTTTGCAAATTCAATTCATATGTCTGCGCTTCTTTATTAACAAGGGTTACAGGTTTGTTACTCTTTGTTAGAACATGTCCCTGCAAGTCTGTAACAATGGTACACTTCCCTCCGGAAAGGCTTTCTATTTTTATCCATTTTGTTGCACCGTTTTTCCGAACGGCAGAAAGCAGGAATGCCCCTTCCGAGCGCATATTGGCAAATGATATATCTCTCCATGCATCGGGTACTGCCGGGAATAAACGAAGCTTGCCGTTGTGATCCTGCAACAACATTTCCTGCAACGATGCCGCTGCCGCCAATGGTGTTTCAATAACGGGCGCTCCTTCCATATAAAATGTATTGGGTTTGGTAAAACCGGTGAGCAATTGATCAAGTGCGTGCCATGCGCTGTCGCCTTTACCCATTAAAGCATAAATAGATGCACTGCCTGTAAAAGAAAATCCTGCAAACGCACTTTTTAAGCTTCGCCAATGATAGAATGAGCGTTCTATTAATTCATGGGATCCGGTGTTTTCCCAACCTTCCAAATGCAACGGATAGATCATCAACAAGTGCGAATAATGTCTGTGCGATTGTGTAAAAGCAACGTCCCGCCCAATGCGAAAGCCTGTGCTGTCTGCAGGATAAGGCGTGAGGTTTTGTAACACATCCTTCCAGGTATTTGCCAAACTATCATTCGGCACCAGGTTCAATAATGTCTCGCATCCCCAACGGAATAATGATAAATCGTAATTGCAATCGCTCGAGGTGCCCCGCGGATATTCCGGCGAATACGTAGGCGGCAAGTGCCATTTGCCGTCTTGCTCCTTATGCATAACATCTATGTAATAATTGACGCTTCGTTTTAGGATAGGGATCAAATGTTGTAATGCAATTTCATTTTTTGAGTATGTATAGTATTGCCAATAGTAATAAAGCATCCATGTAAGATTACCGAGCTCAAGCTGACTTGGCGATGCTGTAGTATCTAATTGTGGATATACTTTAACGGACGCAATCATATCTAAAGCGGAAGAGCGCGCAATGGCTGCTGCATTATGACGATACTCCGCAGGAGCGTTATTAATAAGGTTTTGATAATTGGCATCAATACTTTTTACAAACGGTTCAACCATTTCCAAATGATTGGCCTTAAATAGCGGGGAGTAGGTTAATTGAATATTCAAATTATTCCAATAGGCAGGCCATCCCGTCGGTGCGGGCCACGGACCCATTAAATCTATTGGCCGAGTGTTTTCTCTTGTTGCAGAAGCCACTTTGTATAATTGTATCCAATAAAAACTTTCGGCCTCGTTGTTGGGTAATGATAGAAAGCTTTTTTGATAGTACTGGTGCCACCACTGTCTGTGTACAGCTATTATATTTTGTAATTTTTTTTGTGTTACTCCGTCAATACATTTAACTGCTTTAGTCAATGAGGATTGCGTTGTATCGTACGCAACGGTTATGTAGGCCGTTTTTGTATTTGCATTCGCCATAGTTTTCCATGCCGTTACATAATCACCACCTGCCAACATTGGTTGCGACGAATACTCAACACCGGCTTCTTTACCGCTTTGTGCCGGAGGGTTTGCAGGAAAGTCTTTCACGGGACTGAAAGACATGCGTGGGCTGATTGATTTTTCAGGATTCCATTCCCATGAAAAATTGCCTTCCCCTCCTTCCGTTTTTGTTTGAAAGACAATCACATTTTCTTTTGTAAGTGAAAAACTGGTCCACCATATTTTTCCCTTGTCAGTTGTTATAACACCTGTCACTTCAGCATTCCACAAATTCAATCGGGCGGTGTTCTTTAAAATTTTCCCTACTGGTTTTAATGTAAAATAGCCGATAGGCAATCGTGCCTTGTTATATAAGTGTCCTAAATTTCCTTCGTTGCGGTGGTCCACTACATCTGTCCTTCCTATCTCCATACGCACCGTATTTGAATCATACATATACACCATGTTACCTAACAAACCGTTGCCGGTAAAAACGCCATCCGCCCATTTTGTGGTAAGTGTATCAAACACCAAATCGTTTCGTGAAAGAAATTTCTCCCAATCAACCTGTTGTGCATTTACGTTGTGTACCACAATACAAAACAACAAAATAACACATGCGCGTATTTTCATCTTTATAAAAAATTAAAACTTAAAATAGAGTTTCGAACCATAAAAAAAGTTTACTAAAAACAATTCCAGTAAACTTTTGCTAACCTTTTTCCGTAAAGCATTTCAGGAATTTCTGCCAACTATTTTTGACCATTAAATTCCAGAACAATCTTTCAATTTCGTTTGCATAAGGGTTAATGCCCTACGGGCAATTTGTCCCATTTCGGTTAATTTCTATTGATATTGTTTCCCTACGGGAAACGCACCATTGCCCGTAGGGCATTTATATCAATAGAAAATGTAAGAATAGGTAGCCTTTGTCCCCGTCCGATCCGGCACGGGCGGGCGTAGGACATTAATATAGCAACACCTTATGTCTAACTAAAAAACATTGAAACAATCTCTGCTGATTTTATTAAACCACCATGTAGAAACATGGTGGTTTTTTCTTTCAATATAAAAACTAGAAAACTGATCATTTTGTTCAGATCAGAATTCATCAACCGTAAATGAACTAAAACCAAAAATTTAATCTCGCTTAATTACCTGTGTATATTTTTCTCAACTCAGGATAAGCCTCGTCTGTATCACCCGCTTCTTTTTTCACCTTCTCCAATTCTTTTTTCATTTTTTTAATAATGGATGCATACTGCGGATCGTTGATGGCATTGTGATCTTCATTTGGATCTTTTTGGAGATCATAAAATTCCCAGGCTGGCGGTGTGGTTTTCTTTTCAGTGCCGGTCATATCCAAAGGAAGCCCATAAAAGAAGATGAGTTTATATCGTTCATTCCTGATGCCGAAATGCGCCGGCCTGATGGCATCATGCTGCCAGTAGCGGTAATACATTTCGTGGCGCCAATTTTTCTCGTGACCACCTTCCAGTATTTTTCTAAAACTTTCGCCTTGTATATACGCAGGTTTTTTAATACCGGCATAGTCTGCAAACAAAGCCGCAAAGTCAATATTCAATACCATATCATTAACCCTTGTGCCCGGCTTAATTTCTTGCGGATAACGAATTACAAAAGGCATCTGCAACGATTCTTCGTACATCAGGCGCTTGTCCATAAAATCATGCTCACCAAGAAAATATCCCTGGTCCGCGGTATAGATCACTACGGTGTTTTCATCAAGTCCCGCTTGCTTTAAATAATCCAGTAGCCTGCCGATATTATCATCATTGCCGGCTGCGCAACGCAGATAATCCTTTATAAGTTTCTGATAAATTTTCTTTCTTGCTTCTTCTTTGCTTAGCCCTTCTGTAGAGAACGGCAGGCCGGGATAAGTTGTCCACCACTTACCTGTTGAGGCTCTTTCCCAATTCTTCCCCATTTGTTCCAATGACTGGCCAATAAAACTGCGGCCGGTAGTGGAAGCGCCCGAATCTGAGAAATTTTCCGGGTAAGGAAATTCAACTCCATCAAAAAGATCTTTGTTCCTGTCGGCGAAATCAAATGGTTCGTGTGTGGCTTTGAAATGGCACATCACAAAAAAAGGTTTTGATGTGTCTCTTGCTTTTAACCAATCAATGGTCATATCGGTTGAGATATCATCAACAAAGCCCTTTTTCTTTTCGCCTTCTTTCTCTTCATCATTCCAGTTGTCTTTAGTTAAATAGCTTGGATCGTGATAGATGCCCTGACCAGGCAATACCGCAAATGTGTCAAACCCTGCGGGTTGTTTTTTCAAGTGCCATTTACCAAACATCGCGGTTTGATAACCTGCCGCGTGCAGGTCCTTTGCTATGTTACTTTTATCGGGAGACAAAGCATCCTCTAACGTGTAAACCCCATTCTTATTACTGTATTGCCCGGTAAGAATAGTGGCGCGGCTTGGCGTACAAATTGAATTGGTGCAAAACACATGATTTAAAACAGCTCCTTCCGTGGCGAGGCGTTTTATGTTATTATTCTTTGCGTACGGCGCGAGGATGCCGCCATAAATACCCCACGATTGTGCGGTGTGGTCGTCGGCCATGATATAAAGAATATTCGGCCTTTTATGCTTAGGTTCCTGTGCCTGAACCTGCTGCATAAATAAATAAAGTAAAATAAAAGCAAGGCTGGTAGTCCGCATAATTTCTGTTTATAATCGGGAGACGGCTGTTATCAAATAGCGTAAAACAATTCTATCGCCTGTATTTATTGTTGCTCAGATAATGCTTACTTCAAAGTCGTTTAGTTAAGAAATGTTTCGCAATCACCGTTCCTGTTTAACAAGGCTTCGACAAGCTCAGCCTGACACTCAGTTTACGCTGTTAGGCTGAGCTTGTCGAAGCCTCGTTGCAGCGAAACAATGCCCCCCAATGTTCTTAACTAAACGACATTGAATGCTTACTTGTTCCACCAAACAGGGAATGCGTAACTGTTGTTATTTGTTGCCGCAACTGCTGCTGCAAAGTTTTCGGCATTATTATTAGCTTCCGAAGTACCTGTAGGATAAGGCACTCTTACAGGGTATGTGGTATTCATTTGTGCACCATTCAGCATGTCTGGCAATAACACGGGCAATTGCAATCTTCTGAACTCTGCATAGGTTTCATCTATTTGGAAGAAGCCGGAGTGCAACCACTTTTGAAGTGCAATTTGCTGCATGGCCTGTCCTGAATTATACGCATAAGTAGAACTGTTTAACCATGCTGTAAGCCCCGGCACAGTAGGCTGTGCAATTGTTGCTTTTTGATAAGTATATTGACTCGCTCCGGTTCCTATCGTTTTACTTGCCGGCGCCGTTTGATAAATGTTGTAATACATCAACACCGATTGAATAACGCCGTTGTTATAATACGTTTGAGCCGTTGCATCTCCGCCGGGAATAATGCCTTTTTTGGCAGCTTCTGCAAGATAGAAATTTACTTCAGAGGCATCAATCATAATACCGATTGGCGCGGCATAGTTATATCCCCAAACCAACGGATTCAAATAAGCATACATTCCTTTTACACCGGTATTCGTCGTCCTGTCTTGTTGCGAAACCGGCAATCCACGATATACACCGGCATTGGAAGCATCAGTATAATACAATATCTGAAGGCGAGGATCAGCTGAAGTCAACATTACGCTATCTGTGTATTGGCTGAGATATGTTTCCGTTGCGTTGTTTTCCGCCGCTGCCTGTGCAAAATAGCCGCCGCTTTGCGCGGTGTTATAAAGCAAAGCATTGGTCGCATTGGTAAGTATCAGTGGTCGCTGGTTGTTAACGATATCCGTTATTTCTGCTTGTGCCCTTGTTGGGTCGGCCGCAGATAAGCGCATCGCATAGCGCAATCGAAGCGAATTGGCAAATGCGCTCCAGCTTGACAATACGCCCTTATATAAAATATCCTGTGTTGCAAGCAATGCCTGCGCGTTGTAAACATTCGTTTGCAGCTGAGCGGTATCAAAAAAAGCACCTGCTTCTTTTAAATTGTTCAATACAGAATCATAGATGCCTTGCTGTGCATCAAATTTAGGCTGCAGAAAGGTCGGCTGATTAAACTTGCTGTTTGACCTGGTAAATGCTTGCGAGTAAGGAATGTCTCCAAACAAATCGGTTGTTTGTGCGGTATTGTATGCTTCCATTACCTTGGTCATTTCATAATACACTTTATAACCTGCTTGTTCCGCCGGTGTTAATTGCCAATAATACATTGCATCAATTAACTTGAACTGGATCATGGTGGTGTTGTAATAGTTTTGCCATCTTCCAAAATCGATAGCTCCGGCCGAACTTGCGCTGCTGGCCTGGATAAATTTATACAACGATGTTGGATTGGCGTTGGTACTTCCCAGCAATTGCATCATGGGAGCCATTTGGCCCAATATCCTGTTTACACCATCACCATATGTTACAGGCGCAGAACTCTGTATGCCTTGTGGAAACAAATACTCTATCGAAGTAGCAGTAAATGCATCGGGGTTTTGATATAAATCGTTCAAGCTTTTTTTACAGGAAATGCTTCCTGCCATTAAAAAGAATGCGGAGAAATATAGATAGATTCTTTTCATGATCGTTTTTTTAATAACCATTAATGATAGGCCATTTTGTTCATGGCATTGTCTTGGCACTTGCCTCAGCGGCTTCATTTAAAAACCGACATTTACCGATACTCCGAAATTACGCATCAGCGGATATCCGGTGTATAATATGCCTGTACTGAAATCATTTGTACCAAGGCTGTTATCCGGATTATCATACGGTAATGACTTGTACAGGAACCATAGATTTCTTGCGATTAAAGAAGCAGATAAGCTTCTCATGTGAAGTTTACTCACAATGCTTCCCGGCAAGCTATAGCTAATAGAAGCCTCCCTTAAACGTATGTAGTTGTTGTCAAATACTGCATCCTGCGTACCGAAATTGTAGTAACGGTTTTGATAATAAGTAGATGCTTTTACTATCGTTGTATTAGGTGTGCCGGTGGAAGTTACGCCGTCGTAAACAATACCATCGTGCCAAACATAAGAGCCGTCGGGAGCTTGTTGCCCTGCTGGTAACAATACATTTTTTCCGTTCTGCACATAATAGGAAACGCCGCCGTGATCTGTATCTCTTCCATACAATGTATTCTTCGTTAACCCTGTTGCTTCCCAGAAAACATTGTTGTATGACACAACCTGTCCGCCAAATTTGTATTCCAAAAGTGCTGTTAACGTTAACCTTTTAAAAGTAAAGCTGTTGATATAACCGCCGTATAGTTTAGGCAACAAATTACCCACGCGGTTTTGTGTTTGACTGAATTGTGGCATTCCGTTGGCGTCCACTACGTCCTTGCCAGTTTTTGCATCTTTCACCAGTGTGTACATATAAATATCCATTGGCGATTGGCCAGGTGCCGCTTTAATAGTAGCGCTGAATGGATTGGCCAATTGAAGACTTGTTAAGCCAGGTGCAAGCGACAATACTTTTCTTTTGACAGTAGTACCGTTTAGCGTCATGTTCCATTGGAAATTCTTGTTCCTTACAACGGCTCCTACCAATTGTACTTCCAATCCTTTGTTTCCAAGAGAGCCTGCATTCATCATCGTTTGAGCGGCGCCGGTAGAATAAGCAACCGGAACAGCCATGATAGTATTCGTTGTCTTATTGATATAATACGTGATGTTCGCACGCAATCTATCGTGCCACATGCCTGTTTCTATACCAAACTCATAAGACTTATTAATTTGAGGTTGAAGATTTGTGGCATACGATGTCGTTGGATTCGAATAGTTACTGGTTACCGCACCGTTGAACGAACCGAATGTATAGTTGGTATTGGCGCTGTAGTTGGTTCCGAATACACCTGTCTCACCGTAAGATGCTTTCAATTTACCGAAGTTGATAAATGCCGGCATTTTCACTGCATCGGAAAGTATGAAGCTACCGCCTATTGAAGGATAGTTTACTGTATTGTTAGGTGCCGGTAAAAAAGATGACCAGTCTTGTCTGTCAGTGGCAGTTAAAAACAATAAATTCTTATAGCCTACAGTAGCACTTCCGAATATACCTTGAAAACGATAGCCGGATTGTGTGCCTGTTCCATTGGAACCCGTATAAGTAGTGGTGCCGGTGATTCTCGGTTTAAAATTGGCCGTGCTATACATACCATTGTAGAGCAATCCGTTTGCACTAGCTACTGTGTTATTCTCATTGTAAAAATCATCAACGGTCGCTCCTACAAATGCATTCAGCGAAATTTGATGTTTGAAGTTATTGTTGTAAGTAACGATGACATCAGCATGATTGGCATAGTCATTCTCTAACGATTTTGTATAACCGCCCTGCGATGTAGTATAAGCAGTAGGCGCTGCATAAGCCGTGAATGCTTGTTTCAATTCATTCATTTCGTATAACCGGTTTGTTCCGATTCTCATCCTTATGGAAAGCGGAGCAATGGGATGTACGGTAATGGTTGCCGTACTTACAAGCGTATTGCGGCTGTCCTGATTTCTGTTCATTACAGGGTCCCAATACAAAGGAGTAACAATGTTGGCGGCCAGTGCAGAACTTCCAACATATTTATAAGCAGAATCCGACCACTGATATCCTTTTGCGTTAATGGTATTATCCTTAAGCAAAGAAGTGATATTGTTAGGATAAATGGAGTAAGATGCTCTGTCTATACGCTCCGGAGGATTTTGCCTGTAATTATAAATGTAATTGACAAACACTTCAGCTGTTACGATCTTGGAGATCTTTCTGCTGCCGGAGAAAAACACGGAATACCTGCTTTCCTTCATGTTCGGCAAATAGCCTTTGTAATCATAAAATGAACCTGATAACCTGAATGATGATTTATCATCTGAACCGGAAACGCCGATCGTATGGTTCATTGAATAACCATCATTAAAAAAGTCCTTGTAGTTATTTGGTTGTGCTACCCATGGTCTTACTTTACCATCCCACCAAAGCACATCCTGACCGTTTAACTTTGGTCCGAAAGCCATGCCTGATGTACTTACGCCTGTTCCGGAAGGAGCATAAAACGGAATGCTGTCATAACCCGGCACATATTTTAGGGGGCCATCAAAACGGTCCGCACTTGCACCTGCGCCGTATTCATTTTGAAAATCAGGTAATCCGTAAATTTTGTTTTTAGTAAAGTTCATGCTGTAATCAACGCCTAAACCTTTTTGTTCTTTTCCGGATTTGGTTTCTATTACAACAGCTCCGTTAATGCCCATAGAACCGTACAGTGCTGCAGCATTCGCACCATTTAAGGTAGTAATGCTTTCTATATCGTTCGGGTTAATATCATCCAGCGTAGAGCCAGCTTGCGGGCCGGTCGTGCTTCTTAAATTATTACCGAAACCTCTGCCGCTAAAAGCAACATCGTTATCCAAAATAGGAATACCGTTCAAAATGATCAACGGACGAGAGTTACCGTTTAATGAATTCAAACCTCTCAAATTGATACGTGTTCCACCCATTGGACCAGCACCCATTGCAACGATATCTACACCGGGCAGTTTGCCGGCCAGTGCCGTAGATACGTTATCGGTTCCAGCATTGGTTAATTGAGCGTTGTTAATGGTTGCTACCGAAAAAGCAACAGCACGCTGACGTGTTTTGATACCGAAAGCGGTAACCACTACAGAGTCTATACTTTTGGAATTTTCTTCCAGTTTTATCCGGTAAAAGTTTTCGGAGCGAACAGTAATACTTGCTGTGACATATCCTACGGAACTTATTTCCAATACGTCCCCTTCGCTCACTTTCAAACTGAATTTTCCTTCGGCATCGGCTGTTGTCCCTTTTCCATTCCCTTTAATCAAAATATTCGCTGCAGCAACCGGCTTGCCGTCTTTAGCAGACTGCACTACGCCGGCAATTTCTTTAACAATGGCAACAGGTGCAGTATTTCCCGAAATATAAATGATCTTGTCTTCGATATTGTAAGAGAGCGCCGTGCCTGCCAGGCAAGCGTTCAAGGCTTCCGATACACTCACGGAATGAAGGTCCGCGCTTACCTTCGGTGCTTTATCCAATACTTCTTCTTTCCATAGAAAAGAATAGCCGGTCTGCTTTTTAATAAGCATAAATACATTCTTGAGGGATGTATTTTTTACCTGCAAGGTTACATTTTGCGCATATCCTTTTGCATTTGCCTGTAACGCAATGGCCGCAATAAAATAACAAACAATAGTCGCAATTCGCATAAGCTTGAGTACAATCTTTAAGTTTTGGTCGGGTATAACCACGGGGAAACACCCGGCACGAGATATTTTTTTTCTCATACCTTTGTAAAAGTTTGGATTTAAAACTGTGAATGAAATGCTGTTTTCTGTTCGAACAATACCGGGTAAAGGGTGGAGCCTGAACCCGGCTTTTTTATGGTTAATGGTTATTCTACATACACTTACTTTTTATTGGATGAAACAATAATTTTATCGTTTTCAACTTTTGCATTGATGCCGTTTGCATTCAACACATTTAAAATATTTGATAACGGTACGTTCCTGTCCAGTAAACCGCCAAAGCTTTCTGAAGGCGGCGTGCCTATGTATTCTACCGGAATATTATACCATCTGCTTACCTGGTTCATCAATTCCTGCACGGTAATATTTTCCATTGAAAACTGACCGTCGGTCCAGGCAACTGCACTTAATGTATCTACCCCTTTTATTTTTATATCTATGCTGTCAACAACGGCCTGCTGTCCGGGTTTCAGTATATGACTTCCTATTTTTATGGCACCTTTTATTAACGTGGCTTTTACTTTCTCTCCGGAATAGCTGCTGATATTGAATACCGTGCCTAAGTCCTCTATTATTTCATTTCCGGCCTTCACTTTAAAAGGTTTCTTTGCATCGTGTACTACATCAAAACAGGCTTCGCCGGTAAGTTCCACCACTCGCTCATTTTTTCCTGCAAAAGAAACAGGGAAGCGCAAAGAACTGCCTGCATTTAGAAACACTTTTGTTCCGTCTGGCAATACCATTTTCCATTGTTTTCCGTTGGGCGTTGACACTTCATTATAATCTCCCGTACGATGAGCCGCCGTGTTGCCGGATGATGTTTGTGAACCATACAAACGAGCTATTTCATAACCAAAACTCGTGTCCTTTAAGTCAATATCTTCTCCGTTCCAAAGACGTAAAACAGCACCGTTGGTGCCGGGCATAATTTCCTTAGCAATACTTTGTTGCATTGGCTTACTGTTTCTGAAAAAGAAAAAGCCTCCGACAATCACTCCTGCAAAAACCGCAGCCACGGCCGCTTTCTGCAGGAAACTTCTTTTGATGGATATTACCTTGACCGGATGTTCTGAATGGGTGGAAATTTGTCTTTCCACTTCGGCAAATATTCTTTGCGAATGCGAAAATTCATCCGCGGCAAAATCCTCCGGAACGTCGACGGTAAGTGGCTCATTGTCTTCATACCATTTTTCCAACATTTCTTTTTCCTGCGGAGAAATAGTGCCGTCAAGCCACTTCCGGGCCAGTTCTTTATAGTATTGCAGATCTGTGTTTGCTGACATTGTTAATACGTTCTTTGATATAAGTGAAGAAAATAGCAGGCTATCCCCTACAAGCAGCAAATATTTTTTTTGAAAAAACTGCCTGGCAAGCGATAACGATTTTCATTAAACAGATAAATAAGCTGTTTACTTCTTTTGAGTTTGTTTATAGACATCATTGCCCGTGGGATCGGGCTCCATAGCATGATCAATTGTCATAGGCTCTCCGTTCCAGGCTTTTTTTGCGGTCCAGTCTGCATCGGGTGCCGCCCAAAAAGGGTCTTCCGGTGCTAACCCAAGCATGATAAAACCTTCCGAACAAAGATATTCGCTACCCGTGCAAATGTAGGTTTCACCGGCTTCGGGTTGATGCCCGGCAAAGCCGATATTCAACCATCCTTTGTCATTAAAAGTACCCGGCATTTCAATTTGTCTTTTGATCACTGCGAATAATGCGCAGCGTACCTGCGAAGGTTTTATACCTTCGGGCAATGCATGCATTTGTGCAATTTTGCTGAGCAACTGAAACGCACCGAAACGATAAGAAATAGAACGGCCGATGGGCGGATAAGTGCCTTCCGGTGAGATCAAACGTTCCTGGATGGCAGCATATCTTTTTGCTCTCGATAAGAAAACGCTATATAAATTGGCAGTGTCACGATTGGCATTTTTCAAAGCTTCGCTCACTTCCAGCAACATGGGATGCATGACAAAACTGTTGTAGTAATCCCAATGAAAATTTACGCCATCACCGTAAACACCGTCACCTTTGTACCAAGCCAACATACTGTTTACGGCCCTGTCCACCCTGCCTTTTTCAATCTCCTGGCCATACTTCAAAAAGAAAGCTTCTATTTCAGCAGCAAACAGCACCCAATTGTTATTGCCCGGCGCTATTTCTCTTGTCTGATTAAAAGCAGCCAGCACATTTCTTTTTGTTTGCTCGTCCAGGTTTCCCCAAAGTTGTGTCGGTGCACGCAAAAATGCTTGTGCCAAAAAAGCTGCATCCACAAGCGCCTGGCTGCCTGTTACGGGATGCTTTCTGAAATTCATGTAATCGGCCTTCGTAGAATCGGTGGCATTTTTAATGCAGGCAACAGAAAGATCGATATACTTTTTTCTGAGCTTACCTTCCGGCGTTTGGTCGGGGCCCAATTCCAACCAGGGCGCCATTCCGGCCATTAATCGACCGAATGCTTCCAGGTAAGCCGAACCGCTGCGATCTGTCTTTTTGAAAGACTCGATCGGCATTGTTTTTTTAAGTTCGTTTTTACTCAATGCTATCAAAACCGGATCGGCAATTTTTGTCATCGTCCGGATAAGATAAGCCCGTTGTGCAGCACCGTTGTTTACTTCCTTCTTTTGAGCGAATATGATTTGCGGCAGCAGCAAAATGGCTACCAATAACAATTTAAAGTTCACGTTTAAATATCTAAATGGGTTTGTTAAACAATAATTTGATGAGATGCCGCTTTGGCATTGTATCTATTTTTTTAGCTTGACAACTTCTGACCCGGCAAGCAAAAAAGCGCCCGTACCATAAGATTGCCAACTGTCCGCGTTGAAATTTTTTTTGGGATCTTCCCCTATCGGTTGCACCCAACCTACACGTCCGGCTTCATTTACCAATGAGGTCAATGCTGTCCATGCCTTTTTTACCGGTTGTAAATAGCTTTTTTTATCTAAGATGTGTTGATTGATCCCCCAAGCCAATGCATAACAATACAACCCGGACCCGCTGCCTTCTCCACCCGGAAATGATTCGGGATCGAGCAGGCTCGACCTCCAAAAACCGTCTGTTTGCTGCAGTTCCAATATGCGACCGGCCATTTCTTTAAACAAGTCTACATAAAAACTACGACCTGCATAATCCTGCGGCATCTCCTTTAAAAGGTTAACCAAACCGGCCATAACCCATCCATTTCCCCTACCCCAAAATACTTTCTTTCCGTTGGCTTCTTTCTTACCCCCGCCGCGTGCATTTGCTAAATACGCGGCATCGCGTGCAAACAATTTTTCTTCGTGATCATATAAAAGGCGATAGGTTTGTCGGTAAAGCGTATCTGCCAATACCAGGTAATGGGGATCATTGAGCGTTTTGGAAAGCTTGGCAAGCGTCGGAGGTGCCATAAACAAGGCATCGCACCACCACCACAATAAGCCGCGATTTCTAATAAGCGCATTGTTCGGAGCCGTCTCCATTTTTTGCACCGTATCGATGGTTGGTTGAATCATTTTTTTGTCTTTGACGATACGATAAAGGTCAATGTAGGTTTGACAAATAACAATATCATCAGCATTGTCAAATTGCCTACCTGGCATCCACTGCTTCCTTTCTCCTATTGCCATTAAAGAATCAAACAAACGTTTTTCACCGGTAGTTTGATAAGCAGCATCCACGCCAACATAGAAAACACCATTTGTCCAGGAGTTCTCTGCAGCACCGTTGGAATGGCTCAGTTGCCAATCGGCGGCCCTTACCATTTCCTTTTTTATAAATGCCTTTTGAAACAAATCCGGCGCCTGTGCTTTTAACGCACCGGTTATAAATAAACAACTCAAAACCGTTAAGCCTGTCTTTTTTTTCCTATTCATTCCTCGTATTTATAATTTTTGATGATGGATAATCTTACACGTCCTTCCAATTCATACAGTAATGTCGTTTAGTTAAGCAGTTGCCTTTTTGCCAGATTAATGTCCTACGCCCGCCCGTGCCGGATCGGACGGGGACAATGGTGTCCTTGTTGTCGCATTTTCTATTGATATCAATGCCCTACGGGCAATAGAACCTTTCCCGTAGGGAAAAAATATCAATAGAAATCAATATAGTCGCCCATTCTTGCCCGTAGGGCATTAATGAGAACCTTTCTTTAACTAAACGACATTGATTCATACAGAGTAAAGAAAACGGCATACTATCCCCTACAAGCGAGCAATATTTTTTTTAAGAAAAGAAACCGGAGTAATGTTTTTACAAAAAGAAAAGAAAGCTTTGGAGTGCCACGCGAATGCGGCGTAAAGCCCTGGTAATTTGCGTTTCGATTGTTTTTTCGGAGATATTCAGATCGGATGCGATCTGTTTATGGGTAAGCCCTTCTTCCCTGCTCAAAGTATAAATCAGGCGGCATCGCTCCGGCAATGAATTAACGGTAAGGGCTATTTCTTCTTTCAGCTCTTTTAACCTAAATAGTTCATCGGCAGAAAATTCCGCCCTTTGATATGCTTCGGCGGTTACCAACGCAACTGCATTTTGTTGACGCTTATAATAAAGTGCCAGCTTAGAATACACTTTAAATTTAACCATGCCCGCCAAATAAGATTTGAGAGAATGAGTGAGCACCGTTTTCTCTCTCTGGTTCCACAAATCAACAAACACGTCTTGTACTATTTCTTCAGCATCGTAGAGATTATTCAGTTTTTTATTGGCCAGCGCAAACAAAACTTTCCAATAGCGTTTGTACAATTCATTAAATGCGGCAAAATTTCCTTCCTTGGAAAGTTGGTACAATACCTCATCCGTATGTGTTTCAAGCAGTGGCATAAAGCAGATAGCAAATACAAAAAATTGTGAATCGTTAGGTAAATTTTACGACTTTAAACAGTCGCCGCCTATTCGGTTCGTGTAAATATAAGGGAGATACGATTTCCGGCACAAAATTATTTTGAGTGGGAGATTTCGGAAACAGGGGCCACACTTAGCCCGTTGAATGGCCAGATCTGAATGACATGACACACGGAACGCTAAATATTGCTTTGTCGAAAAGTTTCGCGTTCTTTCGATTTTGAACGGAAGTCTAGGGATTTCTCCATCACTTAGGCAATTTCATATTGGTTGATTTTTCAAATGCAGATGCGCGTCGAAAGAGCAGACCCACTACCCCTCACCTGCTTAAACCGTTACCATGAGTGCTCTTGCCATAAAATTGTCGTTATTATACAAAGAGCCTGTGTTCAAGGTGAGTAAATTTGCATCAACACACTAAATAAGGAACATGAAAAACAACATTGAGTAAATCAACACCTTGTAACACATACTGAAAACAAATCTTTACGCTCAATTATATTAAATATGGAAAAACAACATCGTTATGAAGTGCCTTTAAAATGGATAGGAAACAAAGGAACAGGTACAAGCAGTTATGTGGCTTACGACCGGAATTTTGAGATTGAATGTGAGGGAAAATCACCGATACCCGGATCGTCTGATCCGTCATTTCGAGGGGACAAGACACGGTATAATGCCGAAGAGCTGTTGGTTGCCTCTCTATCGTCATGCCATATGTTATGGTACCTCCACTTGTGTGCGCAAAACGGAATTGTGGTGGTAGATTACCAGGATAATGCATCAGGCACTATGATAGAGTCTGCTGATGGCAGTGGTTTCTTTAAAGAAGTTACTTTATATCCACAAGCTACGCTTACTGATGAAGCGATGATCGAGGTTGCCAAATCACTTCATCATCAGGCAAATCAAATGTGCTTTATTGCAAAGTCATGTAATTTCCCCGTTTATCACCGCCCTGAGTTTAAAATTAAAACTGATTAAGTAATGAAAAAAGTTCTGCTGTTATTGGCTAATGGTTTTGAATTTTATGAAGCTGCCGTTTTTATCGATGTTATCGGCTGGAATTATTTAGAGGGTGATGGCTCAACACAATTAATATCGTGCGGTTTAACCAGGGAAGTGCGCAGTACGTTTAATCAGAAGATAAATGTGGATATACTGGTCGATGAAATAGACTTCGACGATTTCGATGCCCTGGCCATCCCCGGAGGTTTTGAAGATTATGGCTTTTATGTTGATGCATACAGTGAAGTTTTTTCTACGATCATTAAGAAGTTTAATGAAAAGAACAAACTCATCGGCTCGATATGCACGGGTGCGCTTCCTGTTGCAAATAGTGGCATAATGGTAAACAGGCGGGCCACAACCTACAATCTAAATGCTCAGAGACAACAGGCGTTAACGGATTTTGGAGCAATTTTAACCCAACTTCCTATCGTTGTAGATCAGAATGTAATCACCTCCTGGAATCCCTCCACAGCATTAGAGGTTGCCTTTCTTTTACTGGAAAAACTAACCTCAGAAGCGAACGTGAACACGATAAAAAAACTTATGGGATTTATCAAATAACCAGGATTATATTTTGAATCAATCTTTAGTGTTTTTTCAATCAAAAATCAAATGATAATGGGCAGTCTATGACTGCCCATTATCATTTATGCATCAACGTTATTGCTGACAAGTTGGTCTCCCACCTGAGCATGTTTTCTCTTAGGACAACAAATGAGCAACATAGATTTTTGTAAAAAATTGACAGCTATTTTTCTGTACCTTATCTACTCAAAATTTTAAAACAATCAATACAAAAGCTTATCACCTTGCCAACCAGTATTGCGCAGAAACTGTTCCCAGCTGAGTATATCCGGGTTTGCCTGTCGACTCCACAACAGGTCCCGATCATTGCTGAAATAGCCATATTCAACTGTGTACTCTGCCATTCCTAAAATTTCACTTACTAAAAGTTCATTCGGGCTAAATGTCGGGAAATGATGAAGAAAACTTTCTCTTGTAAATGCGGAGCTATATGCAACCTTCCTGCCGGTGATGCGGGCAAAAGTATCAACCATTTCCTGAGGTGAAATAATATCGCCAATTACAGGTAAGGACTTGCCGGCATATTGTTCAGGATTAGAAAAAATTTCCAACACAGCCGGCCCGGTGGCAGTAAGTGGATCCACAAAAGGTGCACGAAAATCCTTGGGTAAATAAATCGGAAACACAAGCGTATCGCCATCTAAATAAGGAGTGTAAAACTCCATAAAGTTAGTATAAAAAAAAGCCATGTAGATAAACGAACTCGTAACAGGGAGTGAGCGGATATATTCCTCTACCCCGGCCTTGTCAGTAAAATGGGGCGCAAACTTTCTCCCTCCCGTAATTTTATCGACGTTTTCCAAACTACTAAAAATGATATGTTTTGCACCAGCTTCAACCGCTGCATCAGCCAGCTGTTTACCCAACCCCAACTCGTGAGTTTGCGGCGGGGCAATACCGGGCGTCATCATGAAAACACCATCCGAACCGCGAAAGGCTTCCACAAAATCTTTTTGATGACCAAGATCGAGAGGCAAACTGATGAGCTCCACTCCCTGTTCAATTAAACTAAGCCCCTCTTGTGAATTGATCCGGCGAGTTATTCCACGGACACGATATCGACCACTCTGTAATAGTGAATGCGCAGCACTTCGGCCCTGCTTGCCCAATATACCCGTGATAGTGATGAGCGGTTTATCTTCGTGTGTCCTTGCAGGATGTTCATTTAACGTAGCTCCCATACTTTGTTATTTAAGTGAGTTATATACTATAATTATTATAGTTGCAAAACTATTTATAGCCAATTATATTTGCAATAACTATCAAAATGGATAGGTGCAAATAATACGATAAAATGAAAACAGAATGTGTCGGTGATTATGTAAAACTGAAAGGGAAAGCTTATCCTTGTACGGTGAGCCTTGCAATGGATCTGATAGGAGGAAAATGGAAATCGGTGATTCTTTATCATTTAAAAGATGCTGAAAAACGTTATAGCGAACTTCGGAGAGAAGTTCCCGATGTTACCGAAATGACATTGAGTTTACAGCTGAAACAATTAGAAAAGGATGGATTGGTATCAAGAAAAGTAAATGGCAAAAAGCCTCCTGTTAAAGTTGTTTATAGTTTAACAGATTTTGGAAAAACATTTATACCAGTGTTAGAAGCAATTACTAACTGGGGAAATAAGATCGTCTCAGAAAGGGGCGAATTTGTCACGAAGCCTTTATCAATTTAGCTATTCGCAATACTGCCAGAATCTCGCTATCTTCAGCGGCATTACTTCCATTTAGCAAGCAGTTGTTTTTTCGTTTTTTAACAACTGCAAAAACTCCGCTCGATCAAATTGTCGTTATTATACAAACGCACTGTATATGTCCCTTGTAAATTTGCGTATGATAATAACAACATACAGCATATGAAAAACGCAACACAGGATATTGCTAGTCGACTAGTTGAATTAATGCGGAACCAACAGTTTGTATTAGCGTACGAACAACTCTACAGTGACGATGCAATAAGCATTGACCCACTTAAACCTGACCTATCCCCTATAAAAGGTTTATCAAAACTTATTGAACTTGAAAAAGCTTTCTTATCAAAGGTTGCCATTCATGCTGTGGACGTTTCAGAACCTATATGCTCAGGCGTTTATTTTGCGATCAGATTGTTTATGAACTTAACCCTTGATTCAACTAACACGCCTTTCGAGGAGTTGTGTGTTTACGAAGTTCGCGATAACAAGATCGTCTCTCAGCAATTCTTTGTAGCACGATAGTCAACACAATCTTTCCACCATTCAATCAAATAAAAATGGAGAAAATTTTAACATCAAAGGCTGTGATCCGGCTACAGCACTGCGATCCTTTTAAGCACTTAAATAATGTCAGTTATTTCGACTACTTTTTTAATGCACGAACCGATCTAATAAAAGAGGCCTATGGGATTGACATTTTACAAAACATAGACACCGGTCTTGTTTGGGTAGTTTCAACAAACCAGATTGTTTATCTACGCCCGGCTGGCATAACGGAAACAGTAGTAATCGAATCACAACTGATTACATCGACACCAAGAAGCCTGTTAGTAGAAATGCGCATGCTGAATGAAGCAAAAACACATTACAAGGCGGTGCTGTGGACGGAGTTTATATACTTCAATTTAAACACACAAAAAGCAGCAATACACTCCACTGAACTAGTCGCCCTGTTTGAGAGCATATTACAGCCCGTTGAAGAAAAAAACTTTGATCAACGGAAATTATTTTTTGTACAACAAAACAGCAGACCAAAACAATTTCTGTAGTATGAAAAAAATATTGAGTTCGAAAATAAACAAGCATGGAAAAACAACACAGCTATGAAGTTCCAATAAAATGGACAGATAGTAATAATACATGCCGTAACAACCATACGGTACATGACACGGAACTTGAAGTTGAAGGCCTAGAAGAAATACCGATCCCCGGTTCATCAGAACCAACATTTAGTGGCCACCGGCTCAGGCAAAATCCAGAAGAACTATTCGTGGCATCAATATCGTCTTGTTACATGTTATGGTTTCTTCATTTGTGTGAGGACAATGGAGTGATCATTGTGGAGTACAAGGACAATGCAACAGGTACTATTATCAAGTCCGCCAACAGTGGTGGCTTCTTCAAGGAGGTTTTGTTAACTCCACGGGTAACGCTAATGGTTGAAAGTATGATTAAGCTTGCCGAATCTTTGCACCAGGAGGCAATTGGGGTGTGCTTTATTGCGCAATCGTGTAATTTTCCGATACACTATCAGCCAATCTTTGATACAGGGATGTAAGCATACTGACTTGATAATTGAATAAGTCTACAATTTAACCGCGCACAAAAATGTTTGACACCAACTTCATTTCGAAATTATTTCGGAAGGTGTCAGACCGCTATATCTTTTAAACTCTCTTGTGAAATGTGAATGATCATAATAACCCATGTCGATTGCGACCTGCAATATTGTAACTCTTGAACTTGCGTGCTGCAATTTTTTTGCGGCATGCTTGAACCTGACAATATTGATAAATTCTTTGGGAGATATGCCGACGGTTTTACTAAAGGTCCTTTCAAGGGTTCTTAATGTTACATTGTGTTGTTGAGCAACATGATCAACAGAAACGAGTCCCTTCCTGTTCTCAATTGACCTGGTTATGGGAGTTATCGTATCATATCTTTTCTTATTGAGTTTTGACAGAAAGAACCGATCTAATCTTTGTGATACCAGTAGATCAATTTCTGCAAGCGCATAAAGATCACTATCCGGAAACTCAATAATTTCATTGACAACCTTATCAAGGGGTAGATTGTAAAATGCAGAAAAACCTGATGGTTTAAAGCGGATGCCAAGGAAGCGGCTGTTTGGCAGGCTGCTTACTACATGTGAAGCTGTCATCGTACCACCAAAATAAATATTGCCAGGTTTTAATGTGATTACATCATTTACAATAGGCTTTGATCCACCAAGATTTATAAATATCTCGGAACAGCCGTCCGCAAAAATCCTTCTGGTAGTTGGTTGGTACAAGGAACCAGTTTCTAAAGTATAGTAGGCATCAATGTATGGAGCTAACCTATCATCTGGTTTCAGTTCTGCGTATTTCATTGCTTGTCAAAATTACATCTTAAACGATCATGAATTATTAATAACAATGCAGGTAACCTGCAATTAATTAACCGTTTTTACACAATGGCCTAAACTGTATATTTTATGTCCTTTGAGACAACTAATCAATTAACTAATTTGGAGTCATGATCAAGTACATCGAAGGGGAAATTCCAAAGAAAAAAAAGGTAGTCATCGTTGCAATGACAAGGCACTACCTGCTTGACTTTGCAGGGCCAGCAGACATATTCAATTTTGCCACGAGATACGTGCAACAAAGCGGCCCGGAAGAAGGGTACGATGTTGTAATTGCAGCACCTACGCCGGATAAGATGATAAAGCCAACGACAGGCATTGAGATCCATTGCAGCGTTTCCGCAATGGAGGTTGAAAAGCCAATTGATACACTTATCATAGCGGGCAATGATTTCCACGAAAGAACGGCAGACGAAGAAGCACCGTTTTACGAATGGCTATCTACGATGAACGGCGAAAACACACGTCGTATTGCGTCTGTTTGCGGTGGCGCTTTTGTTCTTGCCAAAGCAGGCTTGCTCGATGGACGCAATGCGACCACTCATTGGAGCCTCAGTGAGAAATTGAAAAAAAATTACCCCAACATTCAGGTTAATACCAATCCATTTTTTATAAAAGATGGTCCTGTTTATACTTCAGCAGGCGTTTCCTCAGGAATTGATCTTGCGCTTGCGCTTGTTGAAGAAGATTACGGAAGAGACATTGCTGTAAGAGTGGCAAGACAACTGGTGTTTTATCTTAACAGGCCGGGCTTTCAATCGCAATTTGGCACCCTGCTTCCTGCCTACGATGTGGCCAATGTTGCCAACACATTGCAGGGTTGGTTGGAAGAGCACCTTCATGAACAATTGGATGTATCAAGGATCGCGGCGCATCTAAATATGAGCGTCAGGAATTTCACAAGAGTATTTCATAAGCAGACAGGAATGTCTCCGGCAAAATTTGTAGAAAAGTTACGAATAGAAGTTGCGCGTAAACTTTTAGAAGAAACAGATCTAACGCTGGAAACAATCGCTGAAAAATGCGGACTGGGCGGCATGGTTTCAATGCGACGAACTTTTTTAAGACATCTCATGGTCAGTCCGTCCAGCTATCGGCGTGCTTTTAGATCGGCGCTGCAGGCCCCCGCTACTGCAAATCAATTTCAATTAAGCAATGTCTTCGAGGATGATGTAAACTAACCTTTGCTGTCAACATTTAACACTCATTGCATAGTCCAATTATGCGAACAGGGATTGTTTTGCCAAAAAATTAAAGAGAGAACAAGCAGGTAAATAACGAAATCATATTTAAACATTAATAAAAAGAAGAACAATGAAAGTAGCAATCAACGGCTTTGGACGCATTGGCAGAATGACACTCCGCGCCTTACAAAACCATCCAACAATTGAAGTAGTTGCCATTAATGATTTAACAGATGCCACGACCCTTGCACATCTGTTTAAGTACGATACTGCACATGGACCATTCTCAGGAGAGGTAACGTCAACGGACCAATCAATTTCTATAAACGGAAAACAAATAAAGCTTTTGAGTGAAAGGGACCCTGCGAATCTTCCGTGGGAAGCGTTGGGTATAGATGTCGTTATAGAATCAACGGGTAGATTTACAGACAAAGCAAAAGCGGAAGCGCATCTTAAGTCTGGTGCGAAAAAGGTGCTTATTACAGCTCCTGCAACCGGTGGCGTTAAAACCATTGTGCATGGTGTGAATAATGATTTAATTGGTGCAGATCACATTTATAGTACGGCATCATGTACGACCGGTGCGATCGCCCCGGTACTTTATGTGCTTGAAAAAGAATTCGGCATTCAATCCGGCTATATGGTTACGGTGCATGCATTTACAGCAGATCAAAGTTTACAGGATGCTCCGCATAGAGATCTTAGAAGAGCAAGAGCGGCTGCATGGTCGATAATACCTACATCTACAGGTGCAGCAAAAGCAATTGGTGATGTACTACCTGACCTAAAAGGCAAACTGGACGGCTATTCTTATCGCGTGCCTGTTATTGATGGTTCTATAGCGGATCTCTCAATCAACCTTAAAAGGGAAGTAACGAAAGATGAGCTTAACACGGTCTTAAAAAAATACGCCGGCACTTCCCTCAAGGGCATCATGCAGTATACGGAAGAGCAATACGTTTCCTCAGATATACTTGGCAACACACATTCTTCTATCGTGGATGGCAGCCTTACCAAAACAATTGGAAACCTGGTTAAAGTGGTTACGTGGTATGACAACGAAGTCGGAATATCAAACCGCATTGCCGAATTGGTTTCGGTGTTATAATAGCCATGAATGTTACTGGTTCGCGACTTGCAAAAAATACATTCATCGGAATTGACGTGCATAAAAAACATACTTAGATTTTAGATGAATGCTTCGCTCAAGAGTTTTTACAGGCATTACAATTGATGAAGAAAAGTTTTCAAACAGATATTTAATCAATGCTCATTAATAAAAAGAAAAAGAATGGACTTGTATTTGAAAGGAAAAAATGCGGTAGTAACGGGTGCCAGCCAGGGACTGGGCCGGGCAATTACCAAAGAGCTGGCCAGGGAAGGCGTAAAAGTATTTGCAACTGCAAGAAATGAACAATTGCTAACGAGTCTCAAAGATGAGATAATTGCGGAAGGCGCTGTAGAACCGGTAATATTTGTTCAGGATTTTATGGCTCCCGATGGGCCTCAAAATATCGCAAATATGGCACTATCCAAACTGGGGCACATCGACATTCTTATCAATAATGCGGGTCGCAGCCAACCCGTGGACATCGTTGCACCGGAAGCGCTGTGGACCGAATCCTTTACACTGGATTTTGACCGCCCAAGACAATTGACACAACAACTTTTGCCTCATTTTATTGAACGCAGGCAAGGCTCCATTCTTAATATTGCCAGCACATACGAATTAAGATCAATCAATGTTTCGGCGATTGCCAAGGCAGGAATTGTGGTATGGTCAAAGCAACTATCGGACCAGCTTGGCCGGCATGGCATAACCGTTAACTGCCTGCAGCCCGGACTGATAGATACGGAAAATATCCGTCGTTTTTTTCCAGGCGACGAGCGCAAAAAATTTGCTGAGAGGGAAATTTCGTTGGGCGATTTTGGTGCACCGCAAGATGTTGCCAACATGGCTACGTTCCTGGTATCGCCGCGTGCGAGTTATATCACGGGCACAGTATCAGTTGTAGATGGTGGTGGAAGGCGTTATGCATTCTAATGCGAACAACTGAACCCTTTCCGAAATCAGATCATCATTTACAACACAACAATGCCGCTAAGTAGCGGCATTGTTGTAAGAAAGATGGGGAGCGATAAGTATAAAAACGGAAATCCATTTTTCACATAACAAATACCTTTAGTTCTTTTATTTTACTTCCGTCAAAAATAAATTGTTCGCACAACGAAAGAATCTCTTCTGAATTTTTAATCCCAATTTTTAATAGACCAAAGACAACATTGCCTTCAGCAAAAACGCCAACAAATTCAAATCGATCAAAATCATAATAATCCTGAATCTTTGGCACAGCAAGCGTTTCATATTCATCTACACCGAAGTAAGTACCTCCAAAAGGTAATAATTGAGCTTCATATAATACAAAATCAGACGCAACTCTCTCTGGATAATTCTTTAATGGAAGCTTATTAGAAAATAACATTTCAATAAAAGCTTTATTTGACTGGGATACAACTTGCTCGTTCATATTTATTATTTGTATTTTAGGTGATTCATTTAGTTTTTCGGTTTCATATTCACGTTGCAAAGATATCCGCTAAATGATACACCTTTGTGTCTTGTATACTACAGTATACCACTTTAGATATTATAACGTCATGGCAAAAAGAAAACAAGACCCCGAAATAAGTGAGCTCAAATACTTGCAGGACACACTTTACGTCATCAGTGGAAAATGGAAGCTGCAAATTTTATTTACCCTTAGCATGGGACATAAACGCTATTCTGATATTCTAAAAAATATACCAGGCATTACTTCCCGCATGCTATCCAAAGAACTAAAAGAACTGGAGCTAAACAAAATTGTAGTAAGAACAACGTATGAAGATAGCTCGGTTAGGGTCGACTATGAAATAACTGATTATTGCGACTCCTTTGACCCCATAATCCGGCAAATGATTAATTGGGGCAAAGGACACAGAAAATATCTATCTGAAATCGACAAGACAACAATGAGACAATTGAAAGAAAGCTGCTAATCTAAAATGAAACTACTTCATCTCCTGCTCGCGCTAATATTTTCAGCCAATGCATTGGCACAAATGAGAAATTACATGTTCATTGGGATGGACAGGGAGCAATTACAAGACACAGCTAAATGGGCCACCAGCGGATTATTTGAAGGCGTACAGGTTGCTTATTCCTGGAACCAATTGGAACCTGAGAAAGACAAGTATGATTTCAGTCTTATCAAAGAAGACCTTCTTCTTTTACAACATCACGGCAAGAAGCTTTTTGTGCAATTACAGGATGTCAGTTTCCAGATGAAATGGAATTTTACACCAACATATTTGCTGACCGATACCATCTATCATGGTGGAGCAAACAAACAGTACAGGTTTTCAACTTACGAGGAAAAAGAATACACCGACCTCGGATGGGTAGTCAGGCGATGGGACAAAAATGTACAAGAAAGGTTACATCAATTATACATTGCATTAGGCAAGGAATTCGACGGAAAAATCGAAGGCATAAATACAGAAGAAACAGCTGTGACCTTTGGTAGAGGGCCTTTGCATCCGTTAGGTTTTGGCTTTGTAAAATACAAGGATGCATTTATTGAGAATATCATTGCGCTTAAAACTGCGTTCCCAACATCTACCGTTATGATATATGCGAACTTTATGCCAGGAGGTTATATGCCCGGCGAAGATGCGACCTTATTAAAAGCAGTGTATGACTCGGCATGGCAACACCATATTGCAGTGGGTGGCCCTGATTTATTTCCTTACAAATCGGAACAAATGCAAAACAGTTATCAATATATTAAACAAAGCCACACCAAGGTTCCCAGTGGGTTAGCGGTACAGGATGGAAATTATGAGTACATCAACCCCACCACCAATCAACCGGTTCACGCTGCGGACATATATGACTTCGCGCAGAATTATCTGCATTTGACCTATATCTTTTGGGGAACAGAACAACCGTATTTTGATAGCGAAACAATTCCGTTTCTACAGTCTATAAAGAATAAATAAATGCAGCCGGCTACCTGATGAATTGGCTTTACAAAGGCTGAATGGTTTGGAAAAGTTGAAAAAGGGTTGTCGCGTTATTTACCATGGGTATTGTGAGGAGAAAGGGCTGAAGCAGGGATAATTTCATAATTTAATTTTACAGTTTTCAGCATCTGTAATTTCCTGAAAACCGTCATGTGCAAGAATAAAATAGTTGCCGGTGCAAACGCAGGGAACCAAACAAAAGGAAATACCGCCATTTCCCGGAGATTCCCATTGGCGCCGATAATAACGGCAATCGTGAGCAGGTTAACGATGTCAAGTATACCGAAAATGTTCCAGGCATACACCGCCACCTTCCAGCCGGGTTTCTTTTTCGACACCATTCTAGCTACCGGCAAAGCCAACACTGCGGTAATGAGATCGCCCAGGTCGGCAGAGAACGCAAAATTTTTCGGCAGCAAGTGATAAGCATATAGGACAATGAAAAATATGCCAAGCACGCGGAATACATGTACTGCGATGAGCGACTCCAATGTAATGGACCTTAGTAGTTTTTTAAATAACGGCGTATTTCCAATAAAGCCAAACAGAATAACCATTAACGGCAAAGCGGCCCAAACCACTACTTTAGGGGGCACGGAATCGACGTTGAATGCGCCTTTTAGAGCGAACACAGATACATACGTCAGGTAAGCAACATAGAAGCTAAAAATACCTATCTGAATATTCCTTGCCTTCTGCGGGGACATACCTGCGTCAAGCGCAGCCCGTTTTACCGGCCTGGTAATAAAAGCGATAGAAAAAAGAAAACTTGCCATAAATATAATGATGGCCCCAAGTGGCATGGCCGATATTTGATTTTCCATTTGATTAGTCGTTTTAATAAAATAATAAAACAAAGGAAAATCAAATATCCAAGCTCGCACTTAGCAAATGGCAAGAAATCAACTGCCTGTATTTTTCTTTGCAAACTCCTTTCTTATCCTGCTTAATGAGGTGTCGGTGATACCAAGGTAGGTCGCAATATATTTTAGAGGTACGTCGTGAAAAATTTCCGCGCTGGAACTGATCAGGTGACTATATCGTTGTTCAGCTGTTTCCTGTAGCATTGATAACATTCTTTCCTTTAAAATGCCGTATTGATTTACGATATTCAGCCTTCCAAATTCACGAAACTCAGGGATGGTATGGAAGCTTGTCTGCATGTCTTCATAGGTGATAAACCAGGTTTCACAATCGGTGACTGCCTGGATATATTCCCTTGCAGGAGCCCTCCTGAAGAACGATAGCAAGTCTGTGGCAAAAGTGTTTTTTGTATAAAACGCGGTTGTCACTTCATTGCCTTCAACGTCATGAGTATAGGATCTAACAATGCCTTGCTCAATAAAGTGAGATTCATGGCATACTTTTCCTTCCTTCAGCAGATAGCCATTCTTCTCGATTTTCATCGGCATAAACTTCGCTGCCAGTTGTTCGGCCTTAAGCTGGCTGATCGGCAATACCCGCTGTACAAACTGAACCAGGTTATCTTTATTCATTGTTTATCTTTTACCCAAAATGTTCGGTTTAAATGGCCTGTAAAAGATAGGAAATTTAAAGCAGGCAAGTTAATGGCAGACCATTTCCATCAACCCGTTGGGATTTGAAAAGCATTGCAAAGCCCAGTAGAGACTATGTTTTTTTCCAAACCCGCATCAACCATAAGTGCTGTCGTTACGACCACCCTATCCACCTTTTTGTTGATTCAAAAGAAGAGGTCCCCTATCTGCGTAGTTTAGAAAAAAAGACACGATGGATGGATACTAAAGTAATCGGCGGCAAAATGATACAGGCAAGAAAAACAAAAGTCACATCAGCAGTTCGCTACTCTACTTCAATCTGCGCTTGAAGGAATGCTATTAGCTTTACGTTTTTACTTGTACTTTTAAATCATTCATCAAATCAGAAGCAATTATTGCAAAGGACATTCATAAAAAATTAAATAGGCTTTATGGAGATCGAAGATTTTTTCAAAATTTACCAGCACGCTGCCCATTAAATTTGATGGCAATGCGGCGCAGGTCACTTTCACCATCAGTTTATGGAGCAAGTAAATAAAGGAATAAGTGCTTTAGACAAATCAGTGGAAATAGGCGTAGAAAGCCGGTCCAGCCTAATCAGCGGCTGCGAGTCGGTTAGTGGAACGGGCATACTGAAAGGCATCACGCTTTCACAATGGTAAAACATTCAAGCAATCAATATGAAATACATCCTTTCAACTTTTCTCACCCTTATGGCAATAACTTCCTTCGCGCAAGATTGTACCAAAGAATTACTCCGCAAAAAACCGGGTACCTGGAAAGAAGGGCCGCAGGGTTCTATTCACGATGTAACTCCGGCTGACTTAATAAAAGAGAAAGCAGTAATGGCAGCTATTCATAAAATGATCACTACTAACTATACCCCAACCGGATGCCAGGTCGGGTACAGCAATAGCTATGGCAAGTATTCAGTTGCCGGTCAAAACTGGGTGGCTGATCCCTATAATTATACGATGTATATTCTCCGGTATTTGTGTGACGGAAGTAGTACTGATAAATCAAAATACTATGTTGATCACTCTACCTCTACTAATGTAAGCATTACAGCTAATGTTGTGTTCTCATTGAATAATCTCTATGCCGCAACTATTGCCCCGGACGAAGTGAGAAGCTATTTGAAATTGAAACAAAAGCCAGAGAAAAAAGAAGGTGTCTGGTATATGGGAGAAGAGGTGGTTGGTGATTATGGCACGCCTGGCGAGATAAAAGAATATCGCTGGCTTATTACCTACAATGACACACTTCCCTTTTATTATGTAAGCCGTAAAGAATATTTACTGATACAAAAGAAGAGATTGGAGAAGTCGATACAGGAAGTTCCCAGCGAAAAAGAATACACCAACAAGTACCTCAATAATGTGAACGAATATTTAAAGAGGCCCGAAACCGAATTATCCCTCCCTGCTATTTGTATGTGGAATGAAGAGGAAAGATTTGAAAAATTTGTAGACGAGGGTACCCGTGGTTCTTTCTTCGCCGTAAAGCCCAATCTTGATTACTATCATAAGAAAGTACCAAAATCTTCCCCGCAATTTTTTACCGTGGTTTATAAAATAGCAAAAGGCGATGCGGTATTTGCAGACAACTACGAAGCGATAAAAAAAGCCGTCAATTTTACAACACTTAAAAACATGCTGGGGAAATGAATGACCGTGAATTGTGCCCACTGTGGACACAATTGGAAGAGATTAAATTACATGATCCCAAGTTTCGAAATCGACATTGTATAGTCTAATTCTTTAGCAACTTATGTCAATTTAAAATTTTCCTCTTAGTTGTAATATTCTTTTGTACATCGTAAAACAATTCTTCGGAGCACCCGGGCTTGCTGATTGCGTTTTCAAATAGCGAACCACCAATTCTTCTTTTGCTACTTTTTCAAGGCTCTTGTAAGCTGCGTTGTGTGCAGCGCGGTGCAAGTAGGCGTTGAAGTTTTCTATACCAGTCAGTTTTTGCCTCATGGTCCATATCTGCAGAAAAACATCTTGCAGTATATCTTCGGTTACTTCCTGGGAACCCGTAACCTTATATGCGTAGGAATAAATGCGCTTTTGGTAGGTATCGAAAAGTTGTCGAAAGGCATCCTCGTTACCATCAGCAACCTCTTGCAACAGCTCAAGTTCATTATATTTGGAGGGCTCACGCGAAAGATCCATTGTTTTCTCGTTTGTAGTATTTGGTTTTAAAATCGATAACTTTTCGACAAGCAGTGCTTAAAAATAAGGAAAAGAACGCAGTAGTGGTATAAGGCCAGATATCTGAACAATTCCGCGAATATTCAACGCAGAATCGAAATATATTTTTCTAAAAATCAAAGTCCTTTTTCGTTAAAGGCATCCAAAACAGGTAGTAACGAAGTATCAGCATCATATACAATAGATTTTTAGAGGAAGGCTTCAGACCTAACAAGCCGCGGCCACGAATGCCTGCATCAGCGAAAAATTGGTTTACTTTTCAGAATGGTTAATGACGGGGAAAATCGCATGAAATCGACTTCCTTCCCCTGGAACCGAACTTGCAAAAAGAAATCCCCGATGGTTGACCATAATGCGCTGACAAAGGGCCAAACCAATACCCGATCCAGGGTAGTTATCTTTGGTATGCAGGCGTTTAAAAATTTCAAAAATATAATCCGTATAAGCAGGATCGAATCCTATGCCGTTATCGCTGACGATAACATCGTGATAGAAATCGAAACGGGTATGCTGCCCGGTGAGTGCCGTCACCTCCTCTGCACTTAGCAACCGCGCAGTAATGTCAATGATGGGAGGTTTCCCTGGTGCAGAGAATTTCAGCGCATTACCCAGAAGGTTATTAAAGAGCTGGTTAAGTTGCAAACCAATACCTTCAATCACCGGCAAGCTACTACACGTCACGGAGGCGGCTTTTTCAGCAATTACAATTTCAAAATCATCTTTTACCAGTTCCATGATGGCGGAAAGGTCCACGGGTTGAAAAACCTGGTGGTCATACTGCAAAAGCCGTGACATGGAAAGCAGGTCATTGATCAATTGGGTCATGCGGGAGGCAGACGTGTCGATCTTTCTGAGTATATCGGCAACGTCTTGCGTTAACTGGCGTTTATCCACCAGGATACTGATGAAGACCCGAATCTTGCGCAGCGGTTCCTGCAAATCATGGCTGGTTACATAAGCATATTGAGCCAGTTCGTCGTTGGATTGTTGCAATTGGGCATTATTGGTTTCCAGTGCGGTGTTGAGCGTCGTAAGCTGTTGATTGATTTGTGCCAGCTCAGCGGTCCGTTCCGCGACTTGACGTTCCAGGTTCCATTGCAGCTCCCGTTCGTGGGTAATGTCACGGGCGGTACCGCTAAGCGTTGTTTTCCCGTACCCTTCAGAAGTTAGCCGTTGGGCCCTGGAATGGATAAAGCGGCGATGCCCGGTGGCAGCATTAACAACGGCGTATTCGATGTCAAAGGACGCTGAATCGGTCGCAACAATAGCTTTGTTGAGGGCCTGTTGAAATGCCTGGTGGCTGTCGGGCGGTAACATCTCAAAGAAAGTCTGCTCGGCGATGACAGGCCCGTCAATACCCAACCAATCCTGCAATCGTCCCGACAAGTGAAAGGTGTGGTTAGCCATATCGTAGGTCCAACTGGCCAGTGCAGCCAGTTCTATGGCCATACGCAGGTCTGTTTCTGCACGCTGGGCACGCTGCCGGGAAAGCTCTAATTCAGTGACATTAACCGCGGTGTTGAGTACCCCGTATACTTGCTGTTTCGCGTCAAAAAGCGGAAAAAAATTATAACTAAAATAAAATGGCGTCAGGTCGCCATGGATGGCGATGTCGACACGGCGAACTCCACTATGAAAGGGTTGACCGGTATGGTAGACTTCTTGTAGTTGCTCAAAGATACCTTGCCCTTCCAGCTCCGGTAGCATTTCAATATAGCTTTTACCGACGACGTCAGGCCCCTTCCCATATACTTCTACAATCGCGGGGTTAGCGTGCAGGATACGCATGTCGCGACCGGTATACACCCCGATTGGAAAAGGAGCACTATCGACAAGTGTTTTGAAAAGGGTTTCGCTTTGTTCTACGGCTTGCCGTGCCAGTACCTGGTCGGTAATATCGATAGCAGTCACGAGAATACCGGTGATTTGTCCACCGGTTCCGGTTCGTGCGATGTAAGAAAAGTTAACATAACGAACCTGCAACACTCCCTCCCTAAGTAACGTAACCGGTATTTCGCTGGCAGAAAAAGTTTTGCCGGTTGCGAGCACTTCCTTGAGCAATTGGTCAAATCCTTGTCCCTGGAGCTCCGGAAGGGCTTCCAGCAAAGGCTTACCAATCAGTTCGTTGGCTGGCCGGCCCGTCAATTCTGCGTAGGCAGCATTGGCGGTCTGGAAGGTCAAATGATCGTCACCGGCGATGGTGGCGATGGCAAAAGGAGTTTGCTCAAAAAGTGCCAGCAGGTTAGTTTGGACTTCGTTTATTTTCAGGCGGGCCTGCACACGTTCGGTCACTTCTGTAGCCACTTCCATAATCGCATATACCTCACCGTTTTCATCGAGCAAGGGTTTATAAATAAAGTCAAAATAATAGGTGCCTGGAATACCATTAACACTAAGGACGGCTGGCGTATCTACTGCCTCATAGGGAATCCCCGTGCGGTACACATTGTCAAGGATAGCAAGGAATGGTTGCCCTTCCAGTTCCGGTACAGCCTCCCTGAGTGGTTTGCCCAGTACACCGGCGCCTTGTCCCCAAAACTGGATCATAATGTCGTTGGCGACTTCGATGCGTAGTTCAGGACCAACGAAAAGACAAGTAGCGATGGGCGCCTGCTCAATCAGCGAACGGAATTGTTTTTCGCTTTTGATAAGTGATGTAAGGGTACTGGCTTTTTCAGTAATGTCTTGCATCGTACCTATAAAGCGGTAGGGTTTTCCTTGCTCATCAAACCAGACTTTTCCTTTGCTACGGATAACGAGGTGCATGCCTGTATGACAATTGACAATGATGTATTCCACATCAAAAGCCCCGTCGGAACTGACTTTTGCTTTTTCTATCCCATCCACTACCCTTTGCCGGTCCGCCGGCAGAATACATTGCAAGCAATCTTTCATAGTGATGACGGCATTCTCGTCGAAGCCAAACAGCTGACGCAGGCGAGCATTGGTGTCCATTCGTTCAGTGAATAAATCCATGTCCCAGGTGCCCAGCTCGGCAGCGGTAATAACGAATGCAAGTTGTTCAGCCTTTTCGATGAGTTGCTGCCTGTCTTTGATCCTGGGAGTGGTTTCAAAACAGGTGACCAGTATTCCACCCGGCTTGCCATCTTCCGCTATGACGGGACTGTAACTATATATCCAATAGGCTTCTTCCAGGTAACCATTACGCAGGATCGAAACGGGTTCATCCTCTTTATAGACTGATTGCGCTTTTCCCAAAATATCACGGCGCAGGAAAGCCATGCGCTCAGGCAATTCCGGCCAGGCCTTTTCTGCCGTTTGGCCCAGCATAGAAGGATGTTTACCGTCGCTTCCAAGACTCGGACGAAACGCATCATTGTAAATAGAAATCATTGCAGGTCCCCAGAAAATAAGCATCGGGAAATGCGAGTGAAGTATAATGGTCACGGTGGTGCGCAGGCTCTGTGGCCACTGATCAGGAGTACCTATGGGAGACTGCGCCCAGTCATAATTGCGAACAAGATGACCCATTTCTCCGCCTCCGGAAAGGAACGGGAATAGGTCGCCAGGAAATTTATCGGTCATTAGAAAAAGATGTATTGGCGAAAGAGACCGAATGTAAGTATTTTATGGCTGATTAAGAATCTGCATTACCGTTTTACAATTGTACTGCGCAAGATTGCAAGAATATTCCTGGTAAATTCAGCTTATAACGCCAATAGATCCCCTACTTCACGAGCGGTCCTGGTCAGGTTAGCAGCGGTAAGGGACAATGCCTCATCAAGCGTGCCGGCACCATTGCCGATGGGCAGCAGGATATCAAAAAATTCTTTAAGACGGCTAATATGTTTCCCATCGATTTTCCCGGCTAATGCCAACACCGGTATTCCCATGGTTTTGGCTTGTTGCGCGGCACCTGCCGGAGCCTTTCCTTGTAATGTCTGCAGATCTATACTCCCTTCACCGGTAACCAGCAAACTACTACTTTTTAACACATTGTTGAACCCCGTCAACTCCAGGAAATATTCCGTTCCGTTTACCAGTTTTGCGTTCAGCCATGCGCATAAACCGGCCGCTGCACCTCCAGCCGTTCCGCCATGCACCAACTTTCCCATGTCAACGCCTTTTTGCCTTTCGGTTACTGCTGCAAAAATAGCCAGGCCTTTTTCCAATGCTTCAATGTCGTTGGGTGATGCGCCTTTTTGTGGACCAAATACCGCTGCTGCACCGTTTTCTCCAAGCAATGGATTGTCCACATCACACAAAATAATGATCTCACAGGCGCTGATTGCAGCAACAAGGTTCGTGTCGTTTATTGTATGTAGTGCAGAAAGATCAGCGGGTAAATCGGACAACAAATTACCATCGGCATCAAGGAAACGAATGCCTAGTGCCTGTAATATGCCTGTTCCTCCGTCCACTGTTGCAGACCCTCCCATACCAATAACAATGCGCTTTACACCCCGCCGTAAGGCTTCAAGCATTACCGCTCCGGTTCCGCCAGATGATGCTTTTAATGGGTGCAGTTCGGAGGATGACAGCAATCGCAAACCAGCAGTATCGGCCATTTCAATGACTGCCGTTCGACCTTCTTCAATCAACCCAAAAGACGAAGCAATTGGTCGACCCAATGGATCTGTAACGGTTATGGGTATGCGCCTTCCTGCAAAATATTGAACAATCAGGCTGCCGGTCCCATCACCGCCATCTCCAATAGGGAAACAGGTGCAGGTACAGGTAAGCTTACTTTGCTCAAATCCCTGTTTAATGGCATTTGCAGCCTCCGTGGCCGTAAGACTGTTTTTATATGCATTGGGCGCTATCAAAATTTCCATAATCTGATTAAATATTCGTAAAGTTAAAGTACAGCAAGATGAGTAAAAGAAGACCAAACTCTTTTCTGTTCACGAAAGTCTTTTTTCTTATAGGAAGTTTTGTATCCTTCATTAATGAAAGACACAATTAATGCTCGCGTACTTTTCCAAGAAGCATGTTTAATAATAAGAGTATTAGTATTTCCGCTATTCAATACCCATTTTAAAACAATAACATTTTTTACTGCGATAATCAACTTATTGTTCACACAGCATATACAAACAAACGCCAACCTCTTATTGTTTACAAAACAGTCCAGTGAAATCACGCAAGAGAGCGGATGAACCAACGGCAAATCGACATTATAAAACAGGAAATTATTCCGAAAGAAAAACTTGAGAATGCAGATTTGGGTATTGTTACACCATACCGTAATCAGACAAACGCGTTGCAAAGTACATTTCAAGGGACTTCGATAAAAGCGGACACCGTTGACAAATTTCAGGGCAGAGAGAACGAAGTCATCATACTATCAACGGTTGACATTAAAGATTTTTCCAAATTAGATGAACAAGAAACAAAATATGCATCACATCCATTGACACATTTAGACTTCTTGATTTATAACAAACTTGGCAAAGATCCTGTTCTTGCAATAGAAGTCGATGGTTTTGAATTTCATAAACAAGGAACAAGGCAAGCGGAGAGAGATAAAATGAAAGACAAAATTTTAGAAAAATATGATTTCCCTTTATTGCGGTTCAGGACAAATGAAAGCAATGAAAAAGAAAAGTTGACAAACAAATTAAATGAACTTCAAAAGGCAACATTGAATAGGGCGAACCGCTAACAAGATATTACCGAACAGAGTTTGCAGCTTGTTTGCTATCAAATTATTGCCGGAGGATTTATTAGCGGTTCACCTTTTGTCAAGGGCTGAAAATAAAGAGCTGATAGATGCAAACTTTACTCAGCAGCCGCCTTTTTGAGGGGCGCGTTTATAAATTATCTTACCATCTCGTTCTACATAGTCGCCCGATACTATTGGATATGAGTACTTGGGGGCGTGCGATACACTATGGCTCCTTATAATTATCTTGTCGTTAACTTTCAGGCTTTGCAATTGCTGAAATTCATTAGAACTTTCCAGTCCAAAACTGAGAATATAATCATCACCATCAATCCTGACCATCAATCCGAAACCTAATCGTGAGCCTGGCGGAAGAGAAAGAGAGGTTACAACAGCCTCCATATTAGCAGAGTCACTAATATATTTCCCTATTTTAGCGGCACTCGCAAGAACTTTTTCTCCTTCTGGAGACGCTTTCCATTTTGTGTACGCTATACCACCTGGGGTAGCCTCCCATTTTTTCAACGCGGCTTCCCTTTCAGCAGCAGAGAATTGCTTTGGGGTTAATTTTGTAGAAGTTTCATTTTTGACTTGGCGATTGGCAAATACTAGTCCGCTTACCACAACCAGCGATAAGATCAGCACGTACATAACTTTTTTCATATTTTTTGTAGTTTTAATTAACATAGATTCGTCTTTTGATAAATCAGATCCGTTTAAAGTTGGTGCAACAAAAATACTTTGATAGTATTCAGACAGGGAAACCCGGATTGTAAATAGTAGTTTAAACTTTGTAAATAATATCTTTACATTATGCTTGTTAGAAGAAATTTCCCGCTCATAAAGCATAAGTACATAGGCGGATTATTAATACTATTGCTTATCTCGATAATTTGTGTGGCTTTCAGCATGGCCGGCAGTGATAACTTTGACGCTGCCAGAAGGGAAATTTTGCTTCGCCGGATCGGACATGAAATACTCCTTCAGTCGGGCGACAGTACATCACGGGTACTTCCAGTAAAAAAAATCGCCGCAAATGAATACCAGATCAGTTTTGAAAATGCGTTTACTTTTCAACCCGAATCCCTGGTGCACACTACTCAGCGTTTGTTGGCCCAGGACCCGCTCGCAAGTGATTACGTTGTTAATGTACTGAACTGTGCCAATGCTGGTGTAGCCTATGGATATGCCATATCAAAAAATAAGAAAGATGATATTGTAGCCTGCCTGGGAAGAAGGCAACCCGTAGCGTGTTACATTGTTGATATTAAATTCAAACCCGCAGGAATAGTAACAGCAAAGAATGGATATCTTTTGGGCGGTCTGGCAGTTTTAGCATTTGTAGGATTTATTTTTTTAAGACCTGTTAAGCCGCAGAAGCACTTACCTGACGTTGAGCATACTGGTATATTCACTTTAGGGTCAATGTCGTTCGATGCGGAGACGCGTAAACTCATGATAAATGGAAATACCATAGACCTGACCAGAACTGAAGCCCGTGTACTACGCATTTTCGCGTTGTCCCCTAACGAGGCTATAGAGAGAAGCCGGCTACAAAAAGAGATATGGGAAGATGAAGGTGTTATAGTGGGCCGCAGTCTGGATATGTTCATTTCAAAGCTTAGAAAAAAACTGGAATTTGATCCGAACATCAAGATTGTTGTTATACGCGGCAAAGGATATAAGCTTGAAATTAACTCCTAAGAAAATCTTCCTGCTTCGAACTGCGTCATGCGGGCAAAACCTCAATTCATTAATAAATATGGCGGCAAGTAAAAAAACACTCAACATAATACTTTGCTTAATTTTCTCAATTCAATCTATCACTTCTTTTGGACAAAATGCACTTCAATCAAAAATTGAACAAATTGCTAAAAACATAAACGGAAATGTAGGCGTATATGCTTTGCATATAGAAACAGGAAAATCAATATCATTTAATGGAGACAAAAGATTCCCTATGCAAAGTGTTTACAAGTTTCCAATTGCAATGGCAATGCTTTATAATATAGATAAAGGAGATTTTTCATTGGACGATACAATCAATATTAGTAAAACAGAATATATCCCTAAAAACGGTCACAGTCCAATACGAGATCAGTTTCCAAACGGCGCAAATCTTACAGTTAGAGACCTTCTAAGATACAATATAGAAGAAAGTGACGGCACGGCTTGTGATGTGCTACTTAAACTTTTAGGGGGAACAAAAAATACAGAACAATACGTTCATCAACTTGGGATAACTGACATCGCTATCTCAACTACTGAAATGGTACAAGTGGCAAACGACACCATTCAATATCAAAATTGGGCAACACCCAAAGCAATGTGTCAGCTACTAAAAGTGTTCTATAGTGCCGGGAATCTTTCTGAAAAAAGCAAAACATTGCTTCTAAATTATATGTTGGTATCATCACCTTATTTTGACAGAAGAATTAAGGGATTATTACCAAAAAATACAATTGTTGCTCATAAAACTGGCACAGCAGGAACTATAAACGGTTTAACAAGAGCAACAAACGATGCAGGTATTGTTACGCTCCCCGATGGACACCATTTAGCAATATCAGTTTTTATTTCAGATTCTTATGCTTCGCAGACAGAACGTGAATCAACTATTGCCAAAATTTCGCGAGCAATTTTTGATTCTTTTAAATAAAGTTTAGAAATACAATGAACAAGACAGTATTGATTTCAGGTGCAAGTGTTGCAGGGCTTACGATGGCTTATTGGCTCAATCGCTACGGTTATAGCGTTACTGTTGTAGAAACCGCTGCAGGACCAAGAAAAGGAGGAGCAGCAATTGATGTGCGAGGCGAAGCCTTAGGAATAGCTGAGCGAATGGGCATTCTGGATAAAATCAAAGCAAAAAAAATAACAACATCTGTAGAGTTCGTAGATGCTGGCAATAATTGCCTTGCAACTTTGAAAAACTTTGGTGAAGACAATTTGAAACAGGACATTGAATTAAACCGGGACGATTTGGTTGCAATTATTTACGAAGCAGCAACTACTGATGTTGAATACATTTTCAGTAACCGTATTAAAACTATTCATCAGGATAACGAGAACGTATCTGTGGTTTTTGAAAATGGAGAGATGCGAAATTTTGATTTTGTTTTTGGTGCTGATGGTGTTCATTCTTCTGTAAGGAAACTGGTTTTTGGAGACGAAGCCCTTTTCAAGCATTTTTTTGGAGCATACTTTGCCATTCTTAAAGTAGAAGAAACTTTAGGAAAACTTAATCGTGGACAGCTTTACAATTTACCCAATAAGTTGGCTGCAACCAGTGATAGTGGCAATTCATTTGTATTATTCAGGTCGCCAGAATTAGATTACAACTACCGGAACGATGCAGAATGCAAAAAGATACTAATTGAAAATTTCGCAGGCTGCGGTTGGAAAACTGCTGACATTTTAAAAGCCATGACGAATTCAGAGAACTTATATTTTGATGAAGTGTGTCAAATTAAAATGTCTTCCTGGACAAAAGGTCGTGTTGCGTTGATTGGTGATGCTGCACACTGTTCAGGTTTCCCGACAGGTATGGGTACAAGTTTGGCAATGCAAGGTGCGACAATACTGGCCAATGAATTGATGACCGCCAATGCAGATTATAATTTAGCATTTTCAAAATACAATAATACTTTTCGCCCTTTTGTAGAAGCTATACAAGCAACTATAACAAATGGACTTGACTTCCTGGTTCCAGAGACAGCAGATGCAATTAAATTACGCAACGAAATGCTGAACTGACAATAACTACCGCTAACAAGCGGCTTAGCAACAATTCCAGGCATTCGCAAATACTTTGTTGTTGGGTACAAATATTCAAGACAGTTTACTATGGAGAAAAATCAAAAACACAAATCATTTTACGTCACAATCGCGATTGTTGGTATCCTTCTTCTCATGTTGGAGACTGGTATTTATCAAAAGACTATGATCCCTTTCAAAATACCTTTTATTCTGACATTGAGTGTTTCAGTTATTGGTTTTTTTATTATTCAACGGAACTATCGGCAGAGTTATCAAAGTAAAAATTTGTTTTTTCCATTTGCCCAAAGTTTTATTTCATTTGGCTTTATAGGTTGCTATTTTTTCATGGCTGCAAATTATTTCTTTGCCGACAATGCTACGGAGACAAGAACATTTTCCATATTGACAAAACACACAATAGGGACAGGAAGCAATGAACAGCCAGCGATAGAAATCGACTATGACGGCATAGAAAAGCAGTTGGTCTTTTTTAATTGGCAACAAAAACAATTAGAAACATCACATCAAGTCTTATTAACAGTAAAGAAAGGACTCTTCGGCTTTGATATTTTTAGTGATATACAATTAAAATAAAACTACAAACAACAAGTGTATTGCTAAAAGCGTTGCTGGCCGGAAGTAATTTTAGCAGCAGTCATTCCATCAGTCAATATTCATGTTACAAGTAATGCTATGGCAACAACTCTCTATCTAAGTAGAAATATCAATACTTGTCGCATTTAGTCCTGTAATTGCCGCAATCACCCTGCAAACAGCATGGCATTATTGCCGATCTTTGTCAATGAGAGATAAGGATGAGAATAATAATTGTTTCATCGGGAGATGAAGACCAACCCTCTATTGTGCCACCGGCTCACCTCTTCACAACATAAGTTTTTTGAACCCTCACTTTGCAAACACGTGGGCGTTACCGGTAAGCTTAGCAAACACGCTACAAACATTTAAAATTTGAAAAAATGAAAAATTTATTCAAAAAAAATGGAGCTGTATTCTTTTTAGCAATCTGCCTGGTGTTGCTTAACTCCAGCTGTACCAAGCCGGGCAAAGGGACTTCTTCCGAACAAATGGTTAAAGACTATTATGCGGCATACGAGAAAAAAGATTGGAGCTTGATGGAGACCATTCTCGCTAAGGAATTTACTTTCACCAGCCCGGCGGGCGATGATCATATTAATTTAGATCTATACAAGAAAAGATGCTGGCCAAATGCCGATAAAACCAAAAAGTTTGATCTGGAAAAGATTATTATTGATGGAGATCTGGCCTATGTAACATACAACGGCTGGACCACAGAAGACAAATTATTCCGGAACACTGAGATTTTTAAATTCAAAGATGGAAAAATAATCTCGAATGAATGTTTCTTTGGGACGGGTGTAAGTTTCCCCAATAATGCTAATGCAGCAAAATAGTACTTTTACTGTTTTATTGAAAGACCAATAGCCAACGCAAATCTTCAACGCCAGTATAAAACAAAGGCCCGCTTGAGTGAAGCGAGCCTTTGTTTTATAACGCTATTCTTGTTTTGTAATCGCCGTCTGCAAAATAGCTATGCTACTGGTCTGTCCACTTAATGTAGATTTACTGTCCCGGCATTTTACTCATGTCCACATAAGTCGCTTCCCAATTGTGGCCGTCAAGATCTTCAAAACAACGCAGCTGCATGAAACCAAAGTCTTGCGGTTCGCGGTATTCACGACCTCCTGCTTTCAATGCACTGGATACGAAACTATTCAGTTCATCATTACTGCTCATTGAAAGAGAATTAAGCACGCCGACAGTGCTTTTCGCATCAATGATGGCTTTAGAAGTAAACTGCTCGAATTTTTCATGTGTAAGCAGCATCACATAAATACTATCGCTCACTACCATACATGCACCGGTTTCATCTGAAAACTGGGGATTATTTTTAAATCCAATTGCTTCGTAAAAACTCATTGATTTTTTCAGATCAGTTACAGGAAGATTAATAAAAACTTGTTTTGACATCGTCTTAAGATTTGAAATATTACTGTTGAAATTTAGAATACTGCCGTTGATTAACGGCTTTGTTTAACTACGTCCATTATTTGATGGCACAAAGAAATAATAATGCCATTGGACCAGTTGGTCAGTTACTTGGATATACTGGTCAATTCAATCACTTACGTAGCTTTCGGTATTCAGAAGGCGAAAGACCCACTTGTCTTTTAAAGAACTTGCCAAAGTTGGCAGGATCGGAAAAATTAAGTTGATAGGCAATACTCGATATATCAACATCCGTATATTGGACGAGCGAGCGGGCTTCGCTTGTTAATCGATCAGTAATATGGATCAATGCGTTTTTACCAGATAAGCGTTTAACTGATTGGGACAAATAGTTTGCAGTGACAGACAGCATATCGGCATACTCCTGTACAGTCCGTTTGTCAATGTAGTGGTGGTTGACCAGCTGGATAAATTTCCTGAACAGGACCTGTTGGCTGGTTACCGGCTTGGCCTCTTTTTTCTGTTCAATAACAACGTCTTCCAAATAGTACAACAGAGCCAATAGCTTTAGACGAGCTTCGATATGATCTTGTTTGGACGAACGTTCGTAGGCTTGAAACACTTCCTCAAAGTGAGGTGCAAGCCGGTCAAAAGTCGCATGATCGAGGTTAAAGAGGTTTGTATGAAGCACATCAAAAAGCGAAAACGTTTGATGAAAGTCAGGCTTGAAGAAGGAATAAGAGGCTGCCTTAAAATAAATAATATAACCCTCAAGAGAATTGTTGTGTGCAAAGCTGTATAGCAGATTGGGCGAGTGGAAAACCAGGTAAGAATCTGGATTGTTTACTGTTTGATTATTATAATTGACTTCAATGCTGCCGGAATTACGAAGCAGCGCAAAAAAATAAAACGATCGCTTAAAAGGAGGCCTATATACCTGTAATTGTTCACGATCCAATTTCTTTAATCGCAAACAAAAGAAATCCGGGTTAATGGTTCTATCCGGCCATGGTATCGATGCCAGAAAACTATTGATATCAGTATAGTACGGTAATTGGGTCTTTGATTGGTGCATAGTTTTTTCCTGTCTAATCCGGCATGCAAGATACTGATAAACGTCTTTTTATTTCGGTGCCAGTGATATGTCCATTGTCAACAACAACTACGCCGTTATCTTCTGCAATTTTTATCGTTGTTTTCATCTTTTGCTTGTTGATGAATATCCTTCAACTTTCACCGCTGTTTTTTGACTCGCGGTCGGCATTGTTATCTTCACGTGACCTGGCTATCTCGTATTCCAGCTCAGGGTCTATGCTCTGTGCTTCCACTTTGCGTTCTTTTTCCATCAATCGCTCGTGATTATCGCTCAACCACTGCAGTTTCTTTTTGCCATAACTCAATCTCGTAAAAAGAATAAACAAAACAGGCACTACAAAAATGGCAATACATGAAGAAGCCACCATGCCGCCCTGTACGGTTACACCAATGGTTTTGCGGGACTGCGCTCCTGCTCCCGAAGCAAGCACCAGCGGCATCACACCGAGAATAAAGGCCAATGATGTCATGATGATAGGTCTTAAACGAAGGCTCACAGCTTCGAGTGTTGACTTGATTAAATCTTCGCCGCGATCGACACGTACTTTTGCAAACTCAACAATTAATATCGCATTTTTTGCAGAGAGGCCAATCAACGTAATTAATCCTATTTGTGCGTAGATATTATTTGACAGCGCGGGCATGGTAGTAAGCGCAAAGATGGCACCAAACGCACTTATGGGCACAGCCAGCATTACAGAAAAAGGCACCGACCAGCTTTCATATAGTGCGGCGAGAAAAAGAAAAACGAAAATAATTGAAAACATAAAAATGTAAATCGCCATGGAGCCGGCCTGTATTTCCTGGTAACTCAATCCTGAAAACTGGTAGGTATATCCGCGCGGCAATGCCTTGGCCGCAACATCTTTGAGTGTCTCAATTCCCTGCCCGGTACTGTATCCCGCAGGGGTGGCACCATCCACTTCGGCAGAGCGGAAAATATTAAAGTGCGTAATGAGTGGCGCTGTAGAAATAGGTTTGTAATGCACGAGCGTGCTTAGCGGCAACATCTTACCGGTTGAGTCGCGCACATAATACTTTGTGAGATCCGAGATCAATGCACGCGAAGCTGTATCGGCCTGCACTATAACTCTGAAAGTAGTATTGTATTTTGTAAAATTACCAACGAGGCGACTGCCCATATAAGCCTGCAAAGTACTGAACACCGCAGCAACATTTACACCCATCATCTGGCATTTCTCGCGGTCAACCGTCAGGTCGAAAGCAGGCGTATGTGCCGTAAAATTGCAGTAGGCCGTTGAAGTCGCCGGCTCTTTTTTCAATGCAGCAACATACTTGTTCATTACATCCTCAAACTGGTGCACATCATCGTTTGTGCCTGCCTGTTGTATTTGAATACTAAATCCAGATGCTGTACCCAATCCTCTTATGGCAGGCGAAGCGTTTACTGTGATGTTGGCATCTTTGATACCGGCGGCCGTGATCCGTTTCTTGATTACATTCATGATGCCGGGAATTTGCTGATCAGGCGTGGTGCGTTCATCCCATGGTTTCAACATACAAAAAACACTGGCACCATTAGACGTGGCGCCACCACTCAGTACATTTATTCCAGAGATAGCATTGTAATGCAAAACACCGGGCGTTGTTGCGATCACCTTATTGACACGTTGCATTACATCGTTTGTTCTTGTGGTAGCCGTGCCTTCAGGTAGTTGAACGCCTATCATTACTCTTCCCCCATCTTCAGAGGGAATAAAACCCGTTGGTTTATTTTTAAAGAGCAGAAATGCAACAATGCAAATGATTGCCAGCACAGCCACCACCCATGCAGACTTCTGTATGCAATAACGTACCGCCCGTGCGTAGGCTTGTGTTAACTTCTCAAATCCCTTGTCGAAACGATAGAAAAATTTATCGAGGTGTTTTGACTTGGCACTGACATGAGAGGGCCGCAATAGCAGCGTGCATAACGCCGGCGTAAGCGACAATGCGATAAAGGCAGACAGCACCACCGAAATAGCGATAGTGATGGCAAACTGCTGGTACAAACGGCCTGATATGCCGGGTATAAAACCCACGGGTACAAATACCGCAGCCAGTATCAATGCGATGGCAACAACCGGCGCTGATATTTCTTTCATTGCACGATAGGTTGCCTCTTTGGGCGACATGTGTTCATTGTCTATAAAGTGCTGCACCGCTTCTACTACAATAATGGCATCATCAACCACGATACCTATTGCCAATACAAATCCAAATAAGGTAAGGGTATTAATGGTGAAACCCAATGGAATAAAAAATATAAACGTGCTCAGGATAGACACAGGAATAGCGATAAGGGGGATAATAGTGGAGCGCCAATTCTGCAAAAATAAAAATACCACTACGGCTACCAATCCCAATGCTTCGAAAAGCGTCTTTACTACTTCCTGTATAGAAACGCGGATGATGGTAACATTTTCGAAAGGAACGGAATAGTCAACATCAGGCGGGAATGTTTTCTTTAACTCAGCCAATGCAGCATACACATTTTCGGCAGTTTGTAAGGCATTACTATTGGGCGACTGGTACACCAAAATGGTAGTGGCGGGTTTACCATCTGCATAACCGGAAACAGAATAGGAAAACTTCCCCAATTCCACCCGTGCAATATCCTTGATATACACCAACTCACCTTTTGCCGGAATCGTTTTCACAATTACTTTTTCATATTCCTCCGGTTTACTCAACAGGCTGTTTACACTTATGGTGTATTCATTTATTTGTGTATTAAACTGTGGCGGAGCACCAATGGCGCCACCGGCTATGTACATGTTTTGTTTTTGCAATGCAGCAATTACATCAGCAGGCATTAAACCATAGGAAGCCATTTTTGCGGGGTCCATCCAAATGCGCATGCTGAAAGGATTTCCGCGCGACTGCACATCGCCCACACCGGGCACGCGCAATAATGCATTTACAATATACGTATTGGAATAGTTATCCAGGAAAGACGTTTCATGTGTGCCGTGAGGAGAAAAAATGGCTATGTTCATCAACTGGTCCGGGTTACGGGCACGCACCGTAGTGCCTAACTGACTTACTACCGATGGCAATACCGGCGCGGCAAGCCCTACCCTGTTTTGCACATTCAATGTGGCTACATTTACATTGGTGCCTATATCAAACGTTACGCTGATGTTTGCAGAACCCGTTTGGGTATTGGTACTCTGCATATACATCATACCCGAAACGCCATTAACCTGTTCTTCTATTGGTATGGTAACGGTTTGCTCTACCGTTTGTGCATCTGCTCCAGTGTAATTGGCAGAAATAGAAACACCGGGCGGGGTAATTTTGGGGAACTGATCAAGCGGCAGATTGTACACACAAATAAGTCCCGAAACTGTAAGCACAATGGATGTTACAATTGCAGTAACCGGGCGTTTTATGAATGTGTTGGCAATCATGTGTTACCTGGTTTTTGAAGATCACGGGACATTTGTATATCAAACTCCAATGCAGGATCGATTTCCTGTTGTTCCACTTTTTTCTCCTTCTCCATTAGAAAGTCGTGGTGAGTTTTCAACCATTCCAATTTCTTTTTGCCGTATGATAAACGGGTGATGCCCACAAACAAGACAGGAACAACAAAGATGGCAATAGTAGAAGCGGCCGTCATGCCACCCAATACTGTAAAACCAATGGTGCGCCGCGATACAGCTCCTGCACCGGTGGCAAACACCAAAGGCAATACACCGAGAATGAAAGCCATTGACGTCATAACAATGGGGCGCAAACGCAAGCGCGTTGCCTCCAGCGTGGATTGTAGCAGATCCTCACCTCTATCCACTCTAACCTTGGCAAACTCAACAATCAGGATGGCATTTTTTGCAGCGAGTCCTATCAAAGTAACCATTCCGATTTGCGCATACACGTTATTGGTAAGAGCGGGAACCAACCACAACGTGAATATGGCGCCAAACACACCAATAGGCACTGCCAGCAAAACCGAAAATGGTACTGACCAACTTTCGTACAAAGCAGACAGAAAGAGGAAAACAAACGTGATGGAAAAGATGAAAATATAAACCGTGGTGGATCCGGCCCTGATCTCTTCGTGACTCAATCCTGAGAATTCATAAGTGTATCCCTGGGGCAACACTTTATCGGCCACTTGCGTTAAAGCGTCGATGGTTTGGGTTGAACTGAATCCGGTAGCTGAGGCACCATTAATCTCCGCCGAACGAAAGATATTGAAATGAGATATCAAAGGCGATGTTTCCGTGGGTTCATAATGAATAAGGGTTCCCAGTGGCAACATCTGGCCCGCCTGATTGCGCACATAAAATTTTCCGAGGTCGCTGATCAATTTGCGGAATGCCGTGTCGGCCTGTACCACTACGTGAAAGGTCCGGTTATAAGTAGTGAAGTCGTTTACATAAGTGCTGCCCATGAAAGCCTGGATGGAATTAAATACATCGCCGATATCTACTCCCAGCTTCTGGCATTTTTCCCTGTCAACAGTTACTGTATATCCGGGGGTGTGTGCATTGTAAAAAGTAGACGCACCTACTATTGCCGGTTGCTTGTTTGCTTCTGTAATAAAATTCTGCACCACTTTTTCAAATGCCTGCAAATTATCGTTGGTACTGCGTTGTTCAATTTGTATGCTGAACCCAACCGTTGCACCCACGCCGGGTAAAGGAGAAGGCTGCACTACTTCTACATTGGCATCATTAATACCTGCGTCATGAATGCGTTTACGCATCTCATCGATGATGCCCGGCACTCTTTCACTATTTTTTTTGCGATCATCCCAGGGTGTCAGTTGGATGTATATGGTGCCACTGTTAGAACTACTGGCATTGTTCACCACGTTAAGGCCCGAGAGTGCCGCATAGTGATCTACGCCGGGTGTTGAACCCACCACTTTCATCAATTGATCCATTACCGCTACAGATCTTACAGTGGAAGATGCTGGTGGCAACTGGTAGGTTACGTACAAGGTGCCATCATCTTCAGAAGGTATAAAACCAGAGGGCTTATTCATAAACAACACAACCGTTACCACACAGATCAACACGAGCAACATCACAATATATGTGGACCCTTTAATACTCTTCTCTACGCCTTTTACATAATGTTCAGTAATGCGGTCGAACCAATCATTGAACCTTTTGAACAGTCTCTTGCTCCAACTTTGTTTGCGATTAGGATCTGTAGGCTTTAACAACAATGTGCAAAGTGCCGGTGTAAGAGATAAGGCGATAAATGCAGAGATGATCACTGATATAGCAATGGTGATGGCAAACTGTTGGTAGAGACGCCCCACAATACCAGGGATAAATCCTACCGGAACAAACACTGCAGCGAGAATTAATGCAATGGCCACAACCGGCGCTGAAATATCCTTCATAGCATAATAGGTGGCCTCTTTGGCGCTCATCTTTTTTTCGTCCATATAGTGTTGTACAGCCTCCACCACAATAATGGCATCATCTACCACGATACCAATTGCCAGCACAAAACCAAACATGGTTAATTTATTGATGGTAAAACCCAGCGGAATAAACAAACAGAATGTACCAAATATGGAAACCGGTATCGCCAGCACGGGAATTAAAGTGGAACGGAAATTTTGCAGAAAAACAAATACTACCAATGCCACCAGTCCAAGCGTCATCAATAAAGTGTACACTACATCCGACATTGAAACTTTCACTACAGTTACTGCTTCAAAGGGCACGGTGTAATCGAGATCGGAAGGAAAAAATTGTTTCAATTGCTCCAATTGCGCATATACACCTTGTGCTGTTTTGAGCGCATTGCTGCCGGGTGCCTGGTAAATGCGCAGATAGGAAGCGCGGCGGCCATCCACAAAGGAATTGCTGGAAAAACTAAACTTGCCCAATTCAACACGGGCCACATCTTTCAAATAAACCATCTGCCCCGTGGAGTCGTTGCTCGAGGGCAACGTTTTTACAATAACATTTCCGAATTGCGAAGGCGTGTTCAAGCGACCATTTACCAGAATGCCCAATTCGTAAGTCTGGTCCGGGCTCTGGGGCGGCACACCAGCCGAACCGGCTGCCACCTGTACATTTTGCGCATTCAAAGCGTTTATGATATCCTGCGGCGTTACCTTGTATGCCGTCATCTTATCCGGCTGCATCCACACACGCATGCTGAAGTTATCCGCAAAACTGTTGATGGCGCCCACTCCCGGCACCCGTAGCAACGCATCCTGTATAAATACATTGGTATAGTTATCGAGAAATGTAATATCGTGAGAACCTCGTGGCGAATAAATGGCCACCATCATTAGCATGTTGGGGTTAACAGCGCGAACCGTCAAACCCAGGCGGGTAACAGCGCTGGGAACCAATGGCGTGGCAATGCTTACACGGTTTTGTACATCGAGTGTGGCAATGTCAATATCGGCACCCACATTATAAGTAACGTTCAGCTGCATGGAGCCGTTGTTGCTGCTGTTGCTTTGCATGTATTCCATGCCCGGCGTACCATTCACCTGTTGTTCGATGGGTGTAGCAACTGTTTGCTCTATCGTTTGAGCATCTGCTCCGATAAACTGTCCATTCACCTGCACTACTGGTGGCGTAATATCCGGATACTGATCAATAGGCAGATTGAGGATACAAACAGAGCCCGTAAGCACCAACACAATGGAGATGACTATTGCCGTTACTGGTCGTTTTATAAATGTGTTTGCTATCATTAGTGCCCTTGAAGAAAGTTATGAGTTGTGAGTTATGAGCTTAAGGCAAAAGTCAAAAGCGTTCAATGCCGGATTTGCCTATTGTTTGTTAAGAATACTTTTCAATTACATGGTGTTTCTTAGTCAGTAAAGAAAGACCGCTCGTCATCCCGACGAAGGAGGGATCTGCGTGATTGCTTATGTGTAACTTCCGCTATTGTCAGACCCAGATCCCTCCTTCGTCGGGATGACAAGCAACATTCTCTTAATTCTTCAACCATCCTAAGGAAACGGCATTGGTCTAATGTTCGATAAAAGTTCATCAACATTGCATTACAGACTTTTTGACTTTTTACTTTTGATTTTTTACTTTTTTCTCCGCTAGTTCAATCGGCGAACCATCATGTATAGACTGAATGCCCGCCACCACTACCTGATCGCCATCGTTAATACCTGATAACACAACGATATTGCCTTCGATGGTTTGACCCACCTTTACCTTTCGTTGAATGGCACGCAATCGCGATCCTTTGTCATCGGGTTCCTTTTCTGATTTGGCCCCGGTAGCTTTTGAAGCCATCACCGTATCCTTTGCCACATAAACAAAATATTCACCCATTTGCTCAACTACCGCCTTGCCGGGTATTACCATCTGTGGTGAGGAGTCCAGGTTATGCACCCGCACCACGCAACTCATGCCCACCTTCAGTTCGTTTTTCGGATTGGGAAAAACGAGCCGGATGCGAATGGAACCTGTTTGCGGATCAACGGCTCTGTCGATCACTGATATTTTTCCTGTGAAAGTGTACAATGAATTATCGGGCATTAAAATGGTAAACAACGAGTCCGGCATTGCAGTAGTGCCATTTTGAATTTTTTCAAATCCGGGCAATAACTTTTCATTTACGTTCAAGTCAACTGCCATTGGATCGTTGGTAGAAATTGTATTCAACACGGTTTGTCCCACCGTTACAATATTGCCCAGTTTTACCTGGCTAAATCCTACTGTGCCGTCAAATGGTGCATAGATAGTTGCGTAGTTCAAATTTGTCTTCGCTGTTTTTAATGCTTCTTCAGCCGCCTTTGTTTGGCTCTTTGCATTCTGCAATGCAATAACGGCATGATCATAAGCCTGCTTTGCCACGGCCCTGTAGCTGTTCAGGTACTCATACCTGTCTGCGTCCTGTTGCGCCTGCGTTTGATTACCTTCCGCCACTTTTACATTGGCTGCAGCCTGGTCGTAAGCTGCCTGGTAAATACGTTCATCTATTTGATACAGCCGTTGCCCCTTACGCACTTTACTTCCGTCCGTTACAAAAATGCCGGTAACATAGCCCTGCACATTGGAGAGAACATTGACCTGGCTCAACGCCTGTGTAGTAGCCGGGTATTCATCATAGTAATACACTTTATCACTTTTAACAGTGTACAAATTCACAAGGGTAGGCCCAGATCCAGTTGTTGTCTTGGGAGCCTGCTTACACGAAGCCAGCAAAATGCAGGTAAGCATAAACGTTATTTCAGCAACTCTGTACATAGCCTGTTTTTTTTATCTGAACAATTAATATGAAACTTCTCCCATTGCCTTTTGCCAGTCAATTTTACTCGACAGTACCTGGAACAATGCATTCAGGTATGTCAGTTGCGCCGTTCGCAAGTTGGTTTCGGCTGTAATAACATTCAGGTAGGGAACAATGCCTTGTTTGTATTGCAGGTCCACCACAAAATATACCCGTTTCGCCAGCGCGGTATTGTCCTGCATTTTCTGCATATTGTATATGTTCCCTTTATACGCTGCCAGCGCAGACGCATACTCAGCGGAGATCGATGATTTCAGATCTACCTCGCTCCACGACAACACTTCCTCCTGCAACTTCGATTTACGCACCTGTTGCGTTCGCGCAAAACCTGTAAACAGCGGCAAACTCAAATTGAGCCCCACCAGCGAATTGGGATAAGCCGTTTTGTATAACTCAGAGAGCACATTGTTTTGAAAAGCATTATTGTAATTGTAAAATGCCGATACATCGGGCCAAAAAGCATTGCGATAGTAAAGCGTATTCTGGCGCTGCAATTCCTTTTGCACCTGCAATAGTTTAAACTCTATCCTGTTTTCATACTGTAATTGCCGGGTGCTATCAATCAGTACGTCCTTCACCATTTGTGCAGTATCGTAACTCACGTTAAACTGATCCTGTGGCGGAAACCCCATATAGAATTTCAAAGTCTGGTATAAAGGATATACGTTTTCCTGTGATTGTTTTAACTGTACCAGCGAAGTATTGAGTGATATAGTTGCCTGTTCATAATCCGTTTCATCTACAATGCCCCCAATGTACTGGTGTTGTGCAGTGCGCATACTCTCTCCTAACCGTGATGTATCTTCTTTCAATACATCTATTTGTTGAAGGGTAAGCAACAAGGCGTAATAGGATTTACTTACGTTTACTACTACATTAATCTTGGTACTATCAGTTACCTGCTGAGCCTGTTGATTATACAGCGGCGCTTTTCTTGCTGCAGCCACCAAAGAAGGATTAAAAATAGTTTGCGTTACACTTGCACCTGGCGTAGAGGAATTAACAACACTGGTTTTGACAGGCGTTTCAACGCCATTGATATTCGTGATTGCAGTGGGTCGCTCCAGGTAATGATTGAGATTGGCAGTAATATCCACTTGCGGATACCAACCCGATAAACTGATTTTGTTATCGGCTTTGGCAATATCCTGCCTTATAAGCGCCTGCCGCAAAACAGGCTCATGCGCTAAAGCATAATCAATACATTGTTTTAAACTGTAGGCAGCAACAGTATCGCCCGGCGACTGCGCATTTGCGTTTGTTCCTGCGCTACAAAAAAAAACAAGTAAGACTATAAAAGTAAGATGAGTAAACTTTTTTAATTCCATCTCCCTGTCGTTAATCTTATTGTATTGTACGGACTAAGAACTATTATACAAGTTAACCCTTACTAAGGTTTATTATGAAGTGCATTTTGTTAAGAAGATGTTTTCAATGGGCTCAAAGTAGTGGCTGAAGCCGAACCCCATTACAAAGTATAAAAAAAGCAGTGTTTTGTAAAGGCGTATAATTTAGATGAGCGTGATCTACCAGTTCATGTAATAGCTTACAAGGACTGAGTTATAGTAGTTCAGAGCTAAAAGATGATAATCGCCATTAAATATCTTCGTTTCATTATTGATTGAGTCATAGAAGTAGTGATTTGCTTTTGCGTTAATTGTTTACCGGCTATTTACCAGTGATATTTGATACAGCATACTTCTATATTATCTATGGATGTGCTTTGGCTGCAAAGATTAGAGATAGTATATTTACGGCGACCTCATTAGTTTATAGATACCATCAAACCCATGTCAGACACTATCACTTATCAATACCGTTCACCTTCCGCTCTTAACAAAATAGCTAATTCGGATGAATTGTTTTTGTCAAAATATAGTGAAATTGAAAAGCTGGAAGCACCTTGTTTTTTCTGGGGCAAACTAACCGAACCCTTTATTACTGCACGCTGTCTCATTACGCTTTCCAACGTTGTACAATCAAGCTTTAGCCTATCTCCATTTGAGCTGGCAAAACTAAAAGATCCAATCGTCACCTCTGGCAATGATAAATTACGCTTTGAGGGATTCTCTCACTGTGCGGGCGTTTATGCGCGAGTGGATGTTTTACCAGGCGGGCACGATGGCGAGTTTTTGGAGAATGGCACTACCAATGTTGATTTCAATCAACCTATGATCTCAGCGCTTAGTACGGTACAGCGTAAAGAATCCGTATTATTATCTGTCGGCAAAAAAGAAGTTTCCCTTCACAAAGACAACGAAAAAATAATTGAAAGAAAAGTGCCGTTGCCCGTGAAGTGGATCAAGGGTTTAGCATCCGTTCAGGTTTTTATGTCGCAGGCTGAAAAGATGCTATCATTGAATCGTGTACAAACACTGCAATTGTTTCAATCCTTGCCCAAAGGAAATATCAAATCTGACTATTACCTGATCATGCGCGGCAACAAGCCGATGTTTTCTGCCGTAAAAACAACGAACGGAATATGTGTAGGTGGCATTCATCGTTTAAAATTACTGGAACCATTAATCTCTCTTGCCGACGAGATGCGCATATTTTCTCAATCATCCATGCAATCCACAACCTGGCAATTGTATTTTGGTAGCGTGCGTTTCAGTTTCTCTTTGTCCCGGGATGCATGGCGCGGTTTTTCCGGCGAAGGGGCTGCCCTTGAATCGCTTATTGAGGACATACCGGACTCTCTTATAGATGCTTTTGATAAATACAGCTATGCCAACCAGCAATTCAATCCTGCGTTACTAGCCATCAACGAGGGCCTTGACCTATCAAAGATTGATAATATTACAGGCCGCTTATCAGCTATGGGTTTACTGGGATATGATGTGGACGAAAACCATTTCTTTTATCGCAGGTTACCTTTTAAACTCAGTCGCATCCTTAGCCTGAACCCGCGCATGAAAGATGCAGAAAAGCTAATAGCCGAAAATAAAGTACAGATACTTTCCCAAACCGATAACAGAATAGAAGCAACCGTAACGGGCAGCGGCGTTAACCATACCGTCGTGCTGGATAACGAGTCTGAAAGATGCACCTGTACATGGTTTAGCCGACACCTGGGCGATCGTGGCCCATGCAAACATATCCTGGCTGTAAAAAAGAAACTCACCCTATAACAAGTCATTCAATGGAGCAATTCATTACCATCCTGGAAAAACAAAAGGAAAATATTTTAATCACCTTTCTTCGATCGCTCAGCCCTGCTGACAAAAAAGCACTGGTTCCTGTAATAAAAAAAATCGTAAAGGAATATACCGAATATGGACAGATTAACGGTGGCGGCTATGGGCATATCAAGGGGACGGACAAACAGCGAGAAATGCTTCAGATTGCATCGTTTGTTTGCTTCAACCAGGCTGACTACGAGAAATCGACGTATTCTGTTTGGTTTTTAAATAAAAATAAGTTGGAAAATATTGTTGACTGGTATGTACCCGAATGGTTCAGCAATTTTGTAAACAAACAGGCAACACGAGACCACATACCATACTATCTCAGTTACGATTGGTTAATGGAGCTAACTGAAAAAGGCTATCTACAGCCATCAAAAGAAATTTTGGCACAAACGCTCCCCATGACTGTTTTCAACATGGATACTGTAGAGCGAAAGTGGCGATTTGAACCTGAGAAACTATACAAAAGAAAAGCTACGCTTGAAGAACATATTTGGTACTTATTTGAAGCAGACTCCAATGTTCATGTTTGCAAACAAACGCTAAACTACCAGCAACCTAACCAGGAAGAAATAAACTGGCATAAAATATTTAAGATGCTGGTAGCAGAAAAGCGCATAGATAGATTGGCTGTATTGAAGAGCGCATTGCTGGCTTCTAACAAAAACTTCAACAAACTAAGCTCGGGCTGGTTTGCTGAATTATTCAACCTGCTGGAACCTGAACAGCATGAAATTGTAAGTCTGCAAAAAGAATTACTAAGCACACTCAGCGCCAAACACAGCAAGCCTGTAAACACGGCTTTGCAGGAAATAAAAAAAATCGCTACCGGGGATTTCTTTGATGTTGATGCTTTTTTGCAATCGGTACCCTCCCTTATTACTTCCAATGTCAAGACGAGTGTTAATGCAGTGTTGATGATCCTTGAAAAACTACTAAAGAAACACCTTGATCATCAGGCAAATATTTGCCTGTTGCTTACGCAAACTTTCATTCAGCAAGACATGGATGCTCATGTGAAAGCCGCCAAACTGGTAGCGAAATATGGCGACAAAACAGCCCCAGCTTTACAGCGTGAATTACAGGCGTTTTCACAAAACATGTCAGTAGCTGCTCTCGCATTATTAGACGAATTCCTTGTGGCTCCGTCTTTGCAGGAACATGTAAGTTCATCAGCCGATGAAGCGTTGCCAACTATAACGAATATTGAGCCGGAAGAAATTATATATCCGCAAAACATAGAGGATCTTGTGTTCCTTGCCAGCCAGGCATTTGCTAATAATGAGCCATGGCACATTGATGTATTGCCTGCTGCGTTGGTAAAATTTCACACACAACTAAAGTCTGAAGACGTATATAAATTCGAGCCGGCTCTGCAGCAGGCATTACAACTTCAAAGAAACGGGTTGCATTCACAACATGGTAATCTAGATGGACTGCTCTCTTGTTTTTTTATTGATTTCGGTCACTGGTTGATGAAGAAGTTTCCTGAGAATGGCAAAAGCCTGGAGGCCGTTTTCAAAAAATTCGACCGGAAGATAGGAGACAAAACATACAGCTACGCAGTTACCCACACGGATTCATCATACACGAATGAGTGGTCCACCTACAAGAAATTACCATTGTATGATGCGTACAAATCTTTGTTGACCTGTGCTTTAAAAAAAATAAATGAAGGAGATACGCTGCCCCTGCTTAGCACACCCACGCATGCTTTCGGTTGGATAGACGCGGCCGTACTATCGGAACGAGTAGTCGCTTACCAAAGGGCAAATAAGGAAATCTTCAGTATGGATTTGCAGGTAGCGATGGCGCGATGTTCTTTTCAAAACAAAGAAGTGGCGCTGACCAACATCGGCCAAAATCCAGACGCGGAATCGTCTCGCCTGTTTACATTTCTGTTAGATGAAGAAGCGGCTCCGCAAGGCCCGTTTTCAGAACTGGAAACATGGCTGGTAGCTTCTCTTAGTAAACGGAACAAAAAAGAGTGGGAAGAATTTGGGCCGGAAGCTTACGCAAAAAAGTCCATCAAAAACTACACGGGTGAACTTCAATGGGAATCACTTGACGAAGCATACACAGCAAAAGAGTATGACTACAATAAAAGAGATTATGTGTCTGTTCCAAGAAAGCACAAAATTTTAAAAATATACAAAGCTGAACCTGTAGTTAAAGAAAATAAACTCAAGCATTTTTTTAACAAACTGCTGCATACTCCAACCAGGGAAATTAGCGACATACTTTACGACAAGCTGAACTTTAAATTGACGTATACAGATTACGAATGCAATGACATCGTACGGGTTTTATCTTTAGCACCGAGAAACTATACACCAGTTATTGTAAGCACAATTAATTCCTGCCTTCACGACTTAAGCGGAAGCATGTCAGAAGGTGACAAGAAATTTCTAACAGCTTTGTTACAACAGTTGCATATGACCTGGCAAAATCCCGGTGAGATGGAATACCTCTTATTGGGTAGCTGTATGTTGACTTCAAGCAAAACAGTGGCGTGCATTGCAGCTGAAATATGGATGAACGCAGTATCTGCCGGGGTTATGGACAGTTCGAGACTGGGGACTATAATTGGAATTCACGAGTGTATTGAGTTGGCTCCATTAAAACGGTTCACAGATCTTGCGAGCCAACAGCTATTCAAAATTTCAAGCCAGCACAACTTAGAATTACAGCGACTGATTGAAGCAATTATCCTGCAACTTGGAGACGAGCCGATAAAAGGTTTGAAAAGATTACTTGAAATATATCTTGAGTTGATAGCCCTCAACAATAAGCCAGTTGAGCATACTGTACAGGCAAGACTAAAAGTATGGAGCAGTACAACTACCCTGCAAAAACTCCTGAGACAATTTCAATAGGATGGCATTACAAAATAGCCTTACGCATTCAGGCAAAGTGACACCATGATAAGTTTATGAACCATTACTTATCCATTAGAGTTTGATCAACGCGTTGCTAATTATTTTTAATAACAAATACAACGCGTTGATATTGAACCCGGGTGAACATAATGCGATTGGGTATTTTATAAACTCCCACAATCATTTTGAACATTGCGAATTTTGAACTGTTTTGAGAGCAAATCAATCATTTTAAAATTAATCGCATGAAACCTCTATTATTGATTACAGGATTAGTTTTTCTCGGTTTCGGGACTTCGGCCCAAATAGCTATAAAACCAGCCATTGGAATTAATTTTACAGATTTCTCCAAAAATCCTGACGGCACTTATAAATCAAAAACCGGTTACCAATTTGGTGGTTCTGTTGCATTTGGCAAAAAGTTTTATGTTGAACCCGGCGTCTTTTATGTCAAGAAAAGTACGCAGTACACTTCTTCGAATTCAAGTAGCAACGACGTTGATTTTAATCTCAGCGGGATTAGAATACCACTCACTGTTGGCTATAATTTCCTTGGAAATGAAAAGTCTATTGTTGGCTTACATGCCCTGGGTGGAGTATCCTGCTTTATACTTACAAATACGGAAGTTAAAAATACAGACATCTCCAAAGACGATTTTAAAAACGCTGCATGGGGATTGTATGCGGGTGCAGGCCTGGACATATCTATTGTTTTCGTAGATCTTCAATATGAGTGGTCATTGACCAATATCCAAAAAGACATTTCACAAGTGGATGTTGGAAAAACCAGATCGTTTTTTATTAATGCTGGCGTAAGAATTCCTCTTTAAAAACGACTGGCCACTCTTCTCTTTTTTGTTGACATTTTAGATAAATAAAACAAAAACATTATGAAAAAAGGAATTCTATTATTGTTTGTAATAGCCATGATCCAATTACATTCAGGTTGCAAAAAAGCAACAACAGATGCTATTGATTGTTTTGGAGAAAGCTTATTGATAAGTCTCACACACACAGCAGATGCAACAAATAGCAAGCTTATTAATTTTCAAATAACTTATTCAGGAAGCTATACGGTTCAATCAGTTGAATGGCAATTTGGCGATGGAAGCACTGCAACCGTGAATGGACTTACCACTACCCACACATACACAGCAAATGGCAATTATACAGTTAAAGCAAACGTTAATATTAAAAATGGAGGCAACACTTGTACGTCATCACCTGAAAAAAACATTACCATAAATTAGTGATAACATAGGCGTCAATTAAGTAACAGAAAGCCTATGCATTTGGATGATCCAAAAATTTGACTCAACATTAATTCTAATAGTTATTATGCGATCTCTTAAAATCATACTTATACTTTTATTGGTCCTTTCTTTTAAAAGCAATGCACAGTCACAGGATTCCACGAGCGCGAAAATCTACCTGGTGCGGAGCAACGGCTATGAAGGTTCATTATTGGTTTATCATTGTTTTATAGACAGCGTACTTGTTTGCGTGCTTAACAACAATGAATATTCCGAACACAGCATAACACCCGGGCCGCATAAAATCAATGTGACCGCGCACTCTAAAGACCTTACCAATGATAAGAAGTCTATTACCATTACAGTTGTCGCCGGACAATCCTATTATATCAAGCTCATGCCGCCAAAAGGATACGATAATAAAGTGCCGGTAATGTCCGTCGCGGAAACCACTATTCGTCCGCTCATCTCAAAATCTACATTGATCACCAACTGCCTGCAATAATTTTTCATGAAATCAACTATACTACTTTGGGCAATATTACTGTCTGCTCTGAACGGTTTTTGTCAACGAACGGAGGTTTTAAAAGTGTTTGAAAAATATCATATTGATCCAACACCTGTTGATTCCCTAACCCGTCACAATGAACAACAATTCAGCTTTGATTTAAAAACCTCCATTGTGACAGATGGCAAAGAAAAAGTCTACCTGGCACAGCACGATGCCCGCAAAGCGAGCGATAGTGCATGGATATTAAACACCGTAAATGGCGGAAGCCCGTCCAGAGCAGATCGTTCAAACTTTGACAAACAACACAGCGCAAAAATTCCGCCGCTAATGCCGGATTACAATACTTATAAAATTGTAAAGGATGACGGCAAAGAACTGGTCATCAGTTTTCAATACGACCCGAATTCAATGATTGACGATAATAAATTCATGAAAGCCTCTATCGTGAAACTCTTTTTTGATGTGTCGCAAGCAAGGCTACTTCGATCTGAAAGTACTATCGACAGTCCATTCAAAATAAAAATGTTCAAGGCAAATTATATGGCTTCTACTATTACGTACCAGCTCGACACATCTGTTCAGCGTTATCTACCCCAAAAGGAAGAAGTCGCCATTAATTTAAATCTCCTGGGGCAAAAAGTTGACATGATCACAGTAAATGAATACAGCAACTATCAACACCCGTAAACTTCTACTTGACTTCTCTCTGCACCATTCTTTGCTGCCTATACTTATTGATTACTTTTTTCCAGACGTGCCATCTTCATTCATCACTTGTTGACATTCCAGGGCATTTTTATTACACAAATTTCATTGATCGATGGATGGCCCGTTGCCTTTAAAACTTTAAAGCGCAACTTCGATGTTGAATAGCTCTGAGGAAATCTGATGACCTTACAATCGCTCATAGGTTCGTCGCCAAGATAAATGGTTTGCCATTCTCCGCCCTTTAAAATATCAATGCTGTATTGTTGTATGCGCGGTTTGCGTATTTGCGAAAAGCCATCTGGCAAGTCCTCCACATCCTGATATTCAAAAATGGAAATCTTATTGAATGATTCTTTCACATTCAATTCCATTTCAACCGAGCCCAATGTATCTGCAGATTGCCAGCGACTATCTAACTTGCCGTCATTTACCGCGCTTGCTTCAAGACGTTTTCCTTCAGCGGTATCTACACTGCCTGCAACAACCGGAGTATTAAATGAAATGAACTTGCCATTTTGTGGCAAAGGTTTGCCCGGAGCAATACCCGTTCTTTTTCCAAGCTCAATGACAGTGTTTGCCATGTGCTCGCGAATACGGCCTGTATTGTCTGGCGCCACGTCTACAACAAGGCAGTTGTCATTATAAGTGCACCAGTAAAAAAGTTCCTGCAGCTCATCAAGGTCACGAGCAGGCAACGGCTGCGATTTCTCAAACCAGTTCCATCTTTTGCTTAAACATATCGTGTGTTCAAAGGGCAAATAGTAAGACTTGCCTTCATGCAAATATAGCTTTTTATCAAACCTTGTAACAATGGACGGGTCCCACAAACGAAACTCTGAAGGAAAGTATTGAAAGAAATATTTGTTGTCTTCCGTCATATTCGAAGGTCTTGTATAATGACGTTTGCCTTCTTCATTCACGATCGTATGATTTACACTCATCACGCACATCGGTTGCAATTTTTTCACCAATGCATATACCTGATCTACTCCCCAATCAGATGGCTTTCTGTCCCAACCGCCGTCCAGCCACAGCTCTCCTATTGGTCCATAGTTGGTAAACAATTCTGTTAACTGTTTAAGCATGTAGTCGACATACACCTGTGGATTTTTATTAGTGTAGGATGAATCGTGTCTGTCCCACAATGAATAATATACAGCGAACTGCAAACCATATTTTTTACAGGCATCAGACACCGCTCTTACTACATCTGTTTTTACCGGAGAAGAAGCGACATCGTACGTTGTGTATTTGCTGTCCCACAAACAAAATCCATCATGATGTTTGGTAACGAGCAACACATATCGGAAGCCAGCATCTTTTGCTACGCGTACCCATTGGTCGCAATCAAGCTTTGTGGGATTGTATTTATCAGCGGGCGTTGTGCCATCACTCCATTCACTGTCCGTAAATGTATTTACGCCGAAATGTATAAACATTCCGTAACCACGTTTTATCATCGCTTGTTGCGCAGCACTTGGCTTTGTAGATGGTTGCTGCGTCTGCGCGTTGATCAAATTAGTCAACGACAATAACAATAATAACAGAAAAGAAAATTTAAGTTTCATGATATTTATACTAAGCCTATTAATTGATTAAATTATTTTTAAAAAGTCATCGCAGTTTGAATCGCTTCTATTCGTAACCGTTTTCAAAAGTGATCGTTTCTGATGCATTGAGTTTTATTTCAACAATTCCGTCTTTTGTCGTCACTTTTTTAGCGCTATTGTTTTTTATGAGCCATGTTTTAAATGGAAGCTTTATTCGAAGCAAGCCACCTTTTTCTGCCTTGACCTTTACGTAAGACGGAACTCCATTCTCTTTTGCAGCACTGATGATGAAAGCGCCTTCTGCACGAAGATTGGCAAAAGAAACATTCTTCCACGCGTTTGGCACAGCGGGAAATATTTCGATGTAATCATTTTTGCTTTGCAGCAAAAGTTCATGCACACCTTGCGCAAAGGCGAAATTTCCTTCCAGCGTAAAGGGCCTGTAGGTGAAACCTGAATACTGTCCACCCTTCTGATCGCCGTTTAGGTGAAAACTATTTGATGAACAAAAATTGGAAGCAAATATTTGCAATTGTTTTACGGCACAGTCAGCCTTGTGCGCTCTCGCATACAAACATGCCATCCAGCTAAAGGAATAACCGCACCACGCTCTCGTCCCGAATTGTTCAAGGCGCTTCAAAGAATTATCAATGATTACTTTGTCGCTGGCATTATTGATGTCCATAAGGGCCAATGGATAAATCGCCATATACTGCGACATGTGCCGATGCGATTCATTCAGGTTCAGTCCCGGCGCCACTGTAAAGCCGGTTTCATTCACTTCGTAAAATGGCAGCTGATCCAATACCTGCAACCAATGTTTTGATTCTTCCTTCTTACCCGCGTTATTGCTCAATTCAGCAGCGGCACCGAATAAAAATCTTGCAAGCGACAAATCGAAATTGCTCCAGTCTAAAAACCACGCACTTCGGTCATTGTCATTGTACTCAGGACTTGAGCTAAGTGGCAATTTTCTTTTTCCGTTTTCTAAACGTGTAATGTTTTCAAGATAGGTAGCCACATCATGAACATATGGATAAGCTTTCTCCTGAAGAAATTTTTCATCCATCGAGTACTTCCATTGCCAGTAAAAATATTGCGCACACCATGCTCCTATTGTTGGAGAAAGTGAATACTGTATCCAACCGCCCATTGGATCCCCGTTTAAAGTGACCACACCCGGCACATTCAATCCATTAACACCAAAATATTGTTTTGTGTATTGAAAATTCTTCGGCCTGATTTTCCAGAGCCAATCAATGTAAGAAACACCTTCGGCTAAATGGTTTGCCGTGTAACAGGGCCAATAGCTCAACTGAGTGTTCAGGTCGTTGTGAAAATCTCCTTTCCACGGTGGCAGGCTGCCATTGTCTGCTGTCCACACCGCCTGTAGTGTAATGGCTGGAGCCCCTTTCCGGCTTACACTTCCCAGTTTATACAACTCAAGAAGATATTGCTTTTCAAGCAAAGTATCTGGCAACGATACCGACGACTGCGACCAGAAATCCTTCCACCAATTGATATGCGACGCCATATTTTCAGCTGAGGAAAATTCTCCGGGCCACTTGTAAGAAGCGCTCTTTGTATCGCTGGTTATGGTCCATGTTCCAATAACTTTGTTGCCCGAAAATTTTTTCCAGTCAACACGCACTTCAAAATAATGGTTATCGTACGTGGGTTGCCTGTACAATATACTGTTGCCCACTTTAGTAAGACTTCCCTTTGCATAACCAAGCTTTTGCAAACTACTGCCTGCATGACTATTGTTTTTTTTATCCTCTACCGCCTCGATATTGTAGGCGTGTGTGATAAGCTGCGGTATCGCAGTCTCAAAGTCCTTTTGGGAAATGTTTTCAAAAGAAAAATAACCTCGTGGTAAAGTAGCATGGATGAAACAATGAAACACTATGCCATTTTGAAAGACAACAGTATTAATCGCTTTTTGAATATCCAATTCATTCGATACAACTTCCCCAAAGGAATTGATATTAAACTCTATGGCGGCTGCAGGTAATTTGGCTGGATATGGCGACCGGTCGTAGGGCGCATCTCCTATTCGCTGTACGGTATCGTAATTATTTTTTACAACTTGTTCTTCAACCCATTTAAAATTGAACTTACTTATATCAAGCGCCTTCCTCTCATCCCACAGGTCTGCACGATCAAGCGAAAGCCGGAGCTTACCATTCTTTTCCCATACTAATGCACCGAGCATTCCGTTACCCATTGGCATTGCCTCCTCCCACTTATGCGAAACTTGCTTAAACTGCAAATTATGTGACGGGTTTACTTGTGCTCTTACAGCGATTAATGGCAAAAACAATCCGGTTAAAAAATAAACGCTAATAAAATAATTCTTCATGCAGTGCAATTCATTTTAGATGATAATCTTTTAGAAAAAAAACTGAACAACTTCTTCAAGATAACAATGTGCTATTATCAGGAAATTACCGGTAATGTCTCCGCGCTTCCATCCAGTTCCAGCACAATGATATACTCCATTTTATTGAACCTATCCGCGGACAATATCACTTTAAATGTTTCGCTGCTTTTCTCGATTGTAACGGATTGCCCGTTGAAAAGATATGATCTAACAATGGTTCTTCCCGGAATATTTTTCAGTTCAATTACTGATGTATCGGTTTTAATAACATGAAGATATATTTTATTGCTTCTTCTTGTTGCAGCATAATTGGAATTGGGTTCATACGGCCCGCCCAATGTGCTGTAAACTGCTTCCCCGTTTACTTTCAGCCAATCACCAATTTCGCGCAATCGTGTAATTTGCCTTGCCTCAATTCTTCCATCAGGCATAGGCCCAACATTCAGGATTAAGTTGCCATTACCGCCTGCCGTTTGAGATAAAATGCTAAGACATTCTTTCAGCGATTTCATTTTGTCGTTGGGCTTCCACGCCCATTGCTGGCAAATAGTAAAGCTGCTTTCCCATGGCATTGTCATGTTCATTCTGCCAACAATTTGTTCGGGCGTATCGTAGTCTCCTACCATCTTTGAGAGATCGAATGTTTCATTGCCCATTCCTGCCATAACCTTACCTAAACGATTGTTTGTAATTACGTCTGGTTTAAGTTTTTTCAGATAAGCGTACATGTCCCGCGCCATTTGTTCCGTCCATACAGAATCCCATTGCCCATCGAACCATAGCATGTATGGATCGTATTTTGTAACAAGTTCCTTTAATTGATTCTTCATGAAAACCACATAACGTTCCATGTTTGACGAAGAGTCAAATTCATTGCTATAGGGTTTATGGAAAGGGTAATCAGGATGGTGCCAATCCAACACTGAATAATAAATGCAAAATTTCAATCCCTGCTTTTTACAAGCTTGTGCCAATGCGCCAACAATGTCTTTTTTGTATGGCGTGTGCATGATGTTGTAATCGGTAAAACTCGTTGGCCACAAACAAAACCCATCGTGATGCCGTGCAGTAATGGTGAGATATTTCATACCTGCATCTTTTGCCACTTTAGCAATAGCATCTGCATTGAATAAAACAGGATCAAACTCTTTGTACAAACTATCATACTCTGCAGTATTAACCTAGTCGCCCCGTGACCACCCGATTTCAGTACCGCGTAAACTTACCAGCCCCCAATGAATAAACATGCCAAAACGTTTATCCAAAAAGCCTTTGATCACAGCTTTGCTTGTTTTCTCTTGTGCAAAAACCTGTATAGCAATTCCTATCAGCAGAAAAGCAACTACTGTTTTCTTCAACATACAATCCATTTCTTTTTTGATTAAAAATTTCATTTCGCAAATACCTCAAATTTCACGTCTGCTGCATCACGAGCTGTATGCAGCCGTATATATCGCAGTTTACGGCCAGGCAGATTAATGCCGGTCATAAATGTTGTAAAGGCCATTTCTTTTGATGATTCGGTTGCGGTACCCATCTCCTGCCATGTAACGCCGTCCATTGAAACTTCTATTTGTATCGCTGTATTTTTTTCCTGGAAATACAGCCCAGTTATATTTCTTATTGTGCCAAAATCAATAGTATAAAACTGATTTTTCCATTCGGCACTTTCTATTCTCTTAACCATTATTCTTCTACCGAAAGCAGGATCGCTGAAAACTGATTTTGCCGCTGCGGCTTTAACTTCGGTGACTGGCTTTTTCATAATCAATTTAATCAACGTCACAATGCTATCTGTTCTATCTGGTTTTGAAAGAACAATCTGACCTTCTTCTTCTTTCCATTTCAGTTTTTCTTTTACGTTTAACAAAGTGGCGCTAACAACGGGATTGCCATCTATCCCAGAAAGCTTAACGCCATCGCTGCTCCAATTGAAAACATAGAGGTAAACTGTTTTGTCATTGTGAACTGCTCCCACATCTCCAGTTGGCATCCACGGTCCGCCATGTGTACCATAATATGCCGATCCATATCGCTTTAACCAGCTGCCTATTTTTAGTAAACTATCTTTTTGCGCAGCGTCAAATTCGCCGTTCCATTTGGCGCCCCAACTCAATAACACATTTCCGTTGCCCGCAGCCGCCATCAACATTTCTCTTATTAAATCCTTGGTAGGTTTTAGTGGCTCAGGTGAATAGGCCCAGCTTCCATTCAATGTCATCGCACTTTCCCACGGCCGCTGCTGGTACATACCAATGCGCTGCTCGGGCGTATCAAAATCTCCGGGTAAACTTGCGCGATTGTTTATAATAATTCCGGGTTGTAACTGACGAATCATGCGCGTCAGTTTTTCGCTTTCCCACATATCGGCGGTAAACATGCCACCCCAATAAACAGCATCGAACCAGAACTCATCTATCTTGCCATACCTTGTACACAACTCCTTTACAACGTTGAATTGATAGTCAATATATTTCTGGTGAGAAATGCCTTGTTTAACTTGCGCACCGGCCTTTGCTTTATAATAAGGAGGATCATTTATTTTATCAACAGTGTTCGAATCAATCGGCGCATAGTCCGGATGGTACCAATCACGCTGGGAATAATAAATGCCGAATTTCATACCGGCTTTATGACAGGCATCTGCAATTTCTTTTAAGTAATCTCTTTTAAAAGGCGTGTTGGTGATTTTAAAATCGGAATACTTTGTGTCCCACATATGAAACCCATCGTGATGCTTTGCTATTACTATGATGTATTTCATCCCCGCACGCCTCGCTATGTTCACTCATTCATCCGCATTGAATTTTTCAAGCCTGAATTCAGATGGCCACACTTTTTACCAGGCGCTGTCTGCGTATCCTCCATGACCACCGTCTGGCATTTTTCGGTTGTAAACAATTGGCCAACTCAAGTCTTTATTTTCGTGCGCAGATAACCCAAAATGAATAAACATACCATAGCGGGCAATCTCATGCCAGCGCATATCCGCAGAAGAGGCAAAGTTGCTGGAGTCCCATGCCTCCTTCGAAAACACCTGGTACAAATACTGCTCACTCTTGTTTTGCTCAATGCGTGGATCGCGTTCCAACACTGACCATTGAGCATATGTATTGCTCACACTCAGTACAGAAATGATCATGTACAACATGATACGATTTATCAATCTCCTTTTACAATTATTCAAATCAAACACGTCTTTAGTGATGCTGTTAATTAATTGAACTTTTTTCTTTTTCAAATCGCTTGTTTATACAAACTTAAAATAATTCGCTTCTGCTTTATAAAAGGCCGCTTCAATTTATTGAAGCGACCTCTATTCGCGCATGAGAAATATAAACCAAAACCTAGTTTAATATCCTTTACCTGTTTGTGCATCTTTCAATGCAGGATTGCGATCTACTGCGTCCTGCGGGTAAGGCAACAATGAATCTTTCAATTGCCAGTCCCTTGGTTGTATTAAGGTATTGTCAATACTATATATGCCTTGCATTTTTTCTATTTGCTCCTGCCCTTTGTACCAGCGACGCAAGTCATCGTAACGAAAACCTTCACCAGCCAGTTCAATTCTGCGTTCGTTTCTTATTACATCCCGCATTGCATCTTTGGAAAGACCGGGCGTTACTGCAGGCATTCCTGAACGATCTCTTATGTCATTCAATGCCGCATAAACACTGGCGTCCGGACCAGATGCTTCATTTTGCGCCTCCGCATAAGTTAACAATATTTCAGCATATCGCACCAATGGAAAGTTCTGCGGAGAGGTCCAATCCAGGACATAGTTGGGATCAACCATTTTGCGTAAGTTATAACCAATTGGATTGTAGTCCGGCGACCAATAACAAATACCAGTTCCTAAACCACCGGGGTCATCCTTGATCAATGCGTTCCAACTATTGCCAGGAAAAACAACTGATGCATACAAGCGGGTATCTCTGTTTTTGAACTCGTTGAAATATGCGGCATTAGGTTCTCCTCCGTTGTAATTGCTTGCACGCACTTCATTTGAAGGCGGTGTAAACATTGTTCCGTCTGCCTTCCAGTAAGCATCTACCAAAGCCTGTGTTGGCAACATCGCCGTCCAGCCACCTACATATGATGGGGGCAATATGAGTTGACATGGAGTGGAAAAACTATACGGACTGTTTTGTACAAAACCTGCATCGAAAATAACTTCTGAGTTGTAATCATTTTCCGCCCAGAATTGTTTTTCATAACTGCGCAGTCCTTTGTAGAATTTTGTCTTCGCATTATCATCTCCAAATGTTACGAGGTTTGAATAATCATCAGCCATGTCCGCACTCGTTAGTGCGTTCACTCGGAAAAGTTTGAACTGCCCACCGTCTATTATTTTCTTCGATAGCTCCGCTGCTTTTGCCCAGTTGCCGCGATATAAATATGCACGAGCTTCCAACGCAATTGCCGCCCATTTTGTTACGCGTCCCTTTTCATTGCCCGCGCCGGAACCAGAATAAGAATCAGGCAGATCAGTGCTTGCAGCGTCTAATTCAGATGTAATAAAATCAAAGAGTTTATCTTGTGATACCGGTGTTATATCAAGTGTTTTAGGATCGTTGGTATAATCAGTTACCAAAGGCATGGGCCCATAGTATTGGGTGTTCAAAAAATACCAGAACGCACGCAAAGCTCTTGCTTCCGCTATGTATCTTTTCTTGAGCGTTTCATCCATTGGTACCTTGGAAATATTGGTAAGCACATTGTTGCAAAGTGAAACGCGTGTATAGTCATATCCCGTATAGATCATACCGGATGGCGTGATGGCACCTGCTGATATTAATTGGGCATCGCTGTCCCAACTGTTTACACCATAGCCGTTGTCTGCAAACGCCTCATTAAATAATGCGTTGTAAACAGGTGAACCAACTGCGTAGCTGTTGCTCAAAAAACTGTAGCAGGAGTTTACAGCAAGTCTTGCTTCCGTTTCAGTTGTCCAGTAAGTTTCTGAGGACAACTCACTCTGAGAATATTGATCGAGTTGTTTGGAACATGCAGTGAACGTAGACGCTGCAAGGAGGGTTCCGAAAAATATATTGATTGGCTTCATTGTTGTTTTTTGATAATTAAGAAACTTAGAAGATTACGTTCAGACCAGCTGATACAGATTTTAATTGAGGGAAAGTGGCTCTTGATGATGGCACTTCAGGATCAAAATCTTTCAGCCTTTTGTCTGATGAAAAAGTGAACAGGTTATTTGATGAGAGATACAAACGCAGTTTTTGCAAATGCATTTTGCTGATAACATTCTGTGGTAAAGTGTAGCCAACAGACAATACTTTTATCCTGAAATAATCTGCATTGTACATCCAGAAATCATTGCCGTAATTCTCAGGATAACTCTCCGATAAACGTGGATAGATCGCATGTGGATCAGGGTTCTGCGGTGTCCATCGACCAAGATGATATTCCTTTACAGTACCACCATTGAAGAATGCCCATGAAGCCTCATTTTGCAGATATACTTTAACTCCGCCACCAACGCCCTGGCCCATTGCATTCACATCAAATCCTTTATAGCTCAAAGACAGGTTAAGGCTGTAAGTAAAATAAGGCATGTTGTTTCCTGTGATTACACGATCGCTGCCATCAACGGTGCCATCTTTATTCTGGTCTATGTATTTTATATCTCCGGGTTTTGTAAGGCTGCTCTGGAATGCGTGCTTATTGATTTCATTCTGATCAACAAACAAACCATCAGACTTAATCATGTAGAACGAGCCAATAGCTTGACCTTCTTTGTAAATAAAAGTCCCTTCTCCATCTGAATATATCTGGTTGTCTTGTCCGTGCAGATCAATTATTTTGTTCCATATTCTCGACATGTTGCCGCCAACACTGTAATGAAAATCTCCAATATTATCGCTGTAGTTCAATGTTAACTCAACGCCTTTGTTTTGAACCTTGCCCGCATTCTGTGGTTGACTTTCTCCGGGAACACCCCACTCGTAAGGCACGGGAAGATTCAGCAAAATGTCGCTTGTCATTCTGTTAAACACATCAGCTTGCACGGTTAATCTATGATTGAAGAAAGTTCCATCAAGACCAATGTTTTTTACATCTACTACTTCCCATGTAAGATTAGGATTGGCCAATCTTGTTTGATAGACACCCGACACAAGTGAATTGTTCAACACACCAACCGTTCCTGATGAAAGGCCGTCAAAGTAATCGTAATAGCCAACGTTGTTCACGTTACCAAGCTTGCCCCATGATGCGCGAAGTTTTAGTTCGTCAATGCCTTTTACATTTTTAAAGAATGATTCTTTTGAAATGCGCCATGCTGCAGACACGGATGGAAATGTTCCCCAACGGCGACCGGGCGCGAATTGTGACGAGGCATCTCGGCGAATGTTTGCTTCAACGAAATATTTTTCGCTGTAGTTGTAGTTCAATCTTCCGAAATAAGAATTGAACGTTCTTTGCTGCATGCTTCCATTGTTGCCAAGATCATTTGAAGTCGTTCCAATATCTCCGGCATCAATTACATTAAGATCATTGCTTACAAAATTTTGCCTCCAGGCGCCAAGCGTTCTATCGACATAGTCTTCATAGGATGTTCCCAATAATATCTTCAGGTTATGATTCTTAATTGTTTTTTCATAATCACCAGTGAACTGCAATAGCAGGTTGCCGCTATTCTCCCAGCTTTCGGATAATCTGTTAGGTGAAGAACTTGCAGTGGAAGGAATAGGCTCCTTTGTTTGCCAGTTAATGACAGGATCCATGTAGTTTGAGAAGGAAGAGTTCCTGTAGTTTAATAGGTTGTAAGAAACCATTCCGTTAAGGTTCATTCCTTTGATTGGGCCTAGATTTGCATTGAGCGATCCGATAAAACGATTCGTTTCATAGCTACTGCGACCGCCTTCCTGCAATGTTCTGATAGGATTTCCTTTAGCTCTTCCCGCATCTAAAGTACCTGCATTCATAGTGCCCCAAGTGCCATCACTCTGCTTGTTTACCATCGTCGGCACTTCAGCAGCGAGCGTTGTATAACTGAATTGCGCACCATCAAAATTATAGCCATCACGGATATACGACAAGTTGCTTCCTATGCGGAAATTGCTGGTCACTTGTGAGGATGTGTTGGAACGAAGAGAATAGCGGGTAAGATCTTTTCCGGGCACAAGTGAACCTTGTTTCATTACGCTGCCACTTAAAAAGTATTGTGTCTTCCCTCCACCCTGGGCACTTATTTCACTTAGCCAGATTGGTGCATTCTTTTTGTAGGCGAGGTCATACCAATTGGTGTTTGGATAATTATCCGGATCGGAGCCATCGCGGAACTTTTGTATTTCCTCATTTGTGTAATAATAGTTGGCTCCTTTACCATCGTTCTGCGCTGCTTCATTTCTTAGCAGCGCATAGTTTGCGGCATCCAGTGTATGCGGCAGTACTGTTGGTGTTTGCACACCATAGTAGCCATTGAAACTAAGCTGCATCTTACCTTCTTTACCTTTCTTTGTAGTAACGAGGATAACACCATAAGCGGCTCTTGAGCCATAAATAGATGAAGCCGCAGCGTCTTTTAAAATAGACATGCTTTCGATGTCCGAAGGGTTGATGCGGTTAAAATCAGACACAGTAACAGGCACACCATCCACTACATAAAACGGATCGGAACCACCAAGGTTACCTCGCCCTTGTATGTTTATGCTCTTGTTGTTCTGGCCAACATCGCCGGGACGGCCCACCACCGTTACACCTGCGACCTGCCCTTGCAAACTTGAAGTAAGATCTGTTACAGGGCGATTGATCAGGTTGCCAACCTTTACGGTATTTACAGAGCCGGATACATTCACTTTCTTTTGTGTGCCGTATCCGACAACTACTACTTCATTCATTTTCGCTTCAGACTGTTCGAGCGTAAATACAATGATGTTTGTGTTTTTAATTGCTATTGTTTGCGAGTTGTAGCCAACCATAGAAGCTTCAATAACATCTCCTTTTTTTGCTGTTATGGAAAACTGTCCGTTTTCGTTTGTAGTAACAGCAATGTTGGCCTTCTTGTTAGCTATGGTAACTGATGGTAACGGTTCCTTTGCAGCATTGAGTACACTGCCGGTTATTTTGTTTTGAGCTTGTGCATCCGTATCAAAAATGTTGAAAGTAAATATCGTGACAAGCAACAAAATCCCGTGTCTTAAAAATTTGTTTTTAAAGAACTCTTTCATAAGTCAGTATGGGTTTGTAAAAAAATGATTTGGTTGAAACAAAATTATTCGCTGACAAATGAGATTACTACAGAGAAATTGATAGTTGCCTCCTAAATATTAGCAACAACACCTATGCGCGCATTTTCATCGCCAGGTATTGGTAGAAGCAATGTCAATAGATAGACGCACGACGTTTGCTACACAGCATGGCGCTACGTATTATGTGAAGAAAGGGAATAATAGTCTGATAAGACTGATGAGATTGGTAAGATTGATGTTGATGAAACTATGACTGTATCATGCGTGTAAACTCTTTGGGGGTGATGCCTTTCACTTCTTTAAAAACTTTATTAAAATTAGATAAGCTGTTAAAGCCGGAATCATACGCTACGCTGGAAATACGGCGTTCTCCATTTGTAATCAATTTGCAGGCGTGGCCGACTCTTACTTCATTTACAAATTGTACGAACGTCTTCTTTGTACGTGATTTAAAGTAGCGGCAAAAAGCCTGCTTATTCATGTTTGCGATTGCAGCCACAGTGTCAAGCTCAATATCCGTTGTAAAATTATCGAACACATGCCGCAACACTTTATCAATGCGATCGTAGTTCTTTGCCTGGTAGCTATTTACAAATCCGCTGCTGGCAAGCAACTCGTACTCATGAGATCTATTCGTTACAGCATCTACAATTTGCAGTAACGAAATTAACCGTTGCAAATTATCCTGTGTTAATGTAGCAATCAATTGCTGTTTAAGTAGTTCTTTTGTTGACCCGGTAAATTTAATTCCACGCTTCGCCTCTACCAGAAATGTTTCCAGTTTTTTTACCGATCCAAAATGAGACATCAGTTGGAGTAGTTTATCCGGATCAAAGAACAGAGCAATAGAGGAAGCCTGTCTCGTTTCATTTTTGAGAAAGTATTGCTCATCGTTATGCCACACATGCGGCAAGTCAGAACCAATTAATATTACTTCATCACTCTCAAAGGTTTCAACGCTATCCCCTACTATTCTTTTACCTTCACTCTCGGTGACATAAACAAGTTGACATTCTTTGTGAAAATGAAATTCGGTTGAGAAACTGGGAAGGCGCGTTACCCGCACGGCGAACACGTCTTCCAGATTTTCCGGTATCCGGGCAAAAATGGGTTTCATTGCAACTAATTTACTGTTGATAAAATCAGGACTTTTTATTTCCAATAATTCCGGTTGCTCGTCTATGTGAATTTTCTGATTGTTAAAAGGTTGTGTCTAAAAATTCATGCTATACGAAATAAGTAAGCAACAAAATCTTGTCAGGCATAAGGCTCCGGCACGTACATGTGCACGTGGTTAAAATTAGCAGGCGGTGTTTGAAAAAGTTAACGCAAACGTTTGTGTAAATTTAAAGGACGATAAAAGTGTCGTGTGAATATCTGCAACCGGTAACCGATGCAAGGTGAAGTTGAAGTCTTCGCTGGAGGATATGAATTGCTACAAAAATAAGATACAAACTGAACAGTTGATTTGAACAATTCTTTTTTAACAAAAAAACAAGTGTAACCGAATATCTATCACAGTGTCAGCATGTCTATCAATTTTTAATGCATCTGAAAAAGGCCCACTCACTTTCATTACCAATACTTTCATCAAAAAGAATCAGTTTATCATATTTAGGTATTGCAAGTAAACAGAACGAGGTTTCCGCGTTATTAATTAAATAAGCTCCGGAACAGACTTACATTTTGCATTCTGCGTTTGATTTGCAAACGATTTATCTTCCTGATCATGTGGCCCATGTACGCCTGTTTTGTTTATATAGAACTTTTATAGGTGATAAAAACAAGACAGTCCTATTCCCAATGAAAACTTCGTTTTAGCTATCTGTTGGGTATTGTCTGAATATTCAAATTTGGTGAAGATTTCGTCATCATTCCATTTAGTATAAAAAGGCGCACAGACATTAACGCCAATTGAAACTTTTTCATTTAATATCCTTTCCGATCCTATATCAAATGCTGCAAAATGTCCTGGTGAAAAAGTTTTTTTATTGATTTTTGAAGCCTCAACCTCTGATACAAAATACTTCTGACGGTATGAACTCAAGTAGTTGTAACAGACATCTGCATTGATTGAATATTTTTTATTAATTGCTTTTTTATACCCAACTGCAATTCCCGAAGCTAAATTATCATAGAAATATTTTTTTGTATGATAAAGTGGCTTCGTTAAATCAGGTGGACGCAATTCAAAAGGACGTAAAAGGTTGAATGCTTGTCTAAAATAACCGATGGAAACTCGCGCATAAAAGTTTTTAAGAAGGGGCTGAGTGTAATTAAAATTAACCCCATAACTGACTGCGGTTCCTGTTGGATGCTTTGGAGATCCGAGTTGATAATAAAGTGCTTCTGAATTGTTTAAAATAACTGGAACTGATATGCCAACATATCCCCTTTTTGATACACTTTGTGTAAATACAGAAGCACTAAAAAGCAAACAGAAAAAAAGCAACATAATTCCTTTTTCCTTTACAATGATTGCCTTCAACTTACAATATTTTGAAGATGAAACGAATGCATAATTTTCTTTCATTTCAATTTCATTTAAAGGTGAGATCACTTTAGGTGAGCATTGAATCTGAATTGAAAAAAACAGATAAAAGCACCTATAAGTTTAAATAGCAAGAGCTTTCCTCTCCGATTTACCCTACGCATCGCTATCACTGCTTCACTTTCATAAACTTCATGAATTTTGTTTCTCCATTTACTTTTCTAAGAATGGCAACATACATGCCTGTTTCCAGTTTCTCTACCGAAATTGCCACCTTGGTTGTTCTGCTTATATTCTGTTCAAGGATTACCAGGTTGCCAGAAATGCTTCTGATCTCAAGCGTTGACCATTCGTCCGCCACATCTAAGCCGTCAATGTATAATGTGTTAATAACAGGATTCGGATATAGCCGTACAGAGCTGCTACTGTCACGCGAATCAATTTCGTTTACTACAAATGTTAAGGTATTACTTGTTGCCGTCAACGTTGTAGGAGCACAATCGCCCACGCCACTGTAAATACATCTGATCTTGTCTCCTGTTTTCTGCGGCGTATAGGTGATGCTCGTTCCGCTGGCGTTGTCAATGTCTTTCCATGAATGATTGGCGGTGCTGTCCTGCCACTTGTACGACGTTGTAGTGCCGCCGTTGGTTACGGCAGCTGTTAAGTTGGAGAAGGAACCTTTTGTTACAACTGTATTTCCCGTAATTAGCAGAGAAGCTGGAAGCGGCGTTCTTACCTGCATAGTAATAATGCCACTTTCTGCACGTTGTGGTTGTGCACAAGTTGCAGAGCTCACCAACACTACTTTAACCTTATCATTATTTTGTAAATCGGCGGTTGTAAATATTGCGTTCTCTGAGGTGAAAGGATTATCATTTATCTGCCATTGGAAAATAGGTTTATCGCCACCATTTACCGGCGTGGCAGTAAATACAGCATTTTCTCCTTTGCATATTTGCTGGTTCAAAGTACTGATGGTTACAGACGGCGCAACATTTGATTTTACCGTCATCGTATAAACATTGCTTTTTACAGAATCAACCAGGATGCACGCGTAATTGCTTTTCAGCACTGCTTGTATCCGATCGTTGTTTTTAAATTGATCGCTGGAAAAAACGTTGCCACCGTTACTTGTTTTCTCATTGTTTAATAACCAGTAATAAACGGGATTGATCTGTTGGTTATACGGCGTGGCGATAAAGGTAACCACCGTTCCTGCACAAATGGAATCAGAAGACGGAGCAATGGAAATCGCCGGCATTATACTGTCATTGATCTTCATGGTGATGATACCACTTGTTGCGGGCTCCTGATTAGTGCAACCTGTATTTCCAGGCTTGAGTATGACTTTTACTTCATCATTGTTTTTCAATTGCGTGCTAACAAAACCGCTGCTGTCTTTTCCAGCATTCAACCCATTTACAAGCCATTGATAGGACGGATGGGTTCCGGCATTAAAAGTAATGGTAGAAAAAACAGCGGAGTCGCCTTTACACGTTGGCGTTTTATCCTCCATCACATACACGCTCGGTGCATACCCTACAACCTTTACGACAATGGTATCGCTGGTAAAACCCCAATTACCACATCCCTTAAGGTTGGAGGCTCTTACGTACACTTTGTCTTTATCTTTTAACCACGACGCTTTGAAGCTTGTTGTGTCCATGGCCGGGCTGCCGTCGTTCACTACCCATAAAAAGCCCAGATCGCTTCCTAAGCCGGAAGCGTGTGCAGTAAAAGTTATCGGCGAACCTGCACAAACAGAATCTACATCGCTGGTGATGTACAACGAAGGATTATTGCTCCAATTAACTTTGAATAAGAAAGTGCAGCTCGGCACACCATCTACAAGACACCGGAACTTTGTGCCATCCATATACGGACGTGCATTTTGCACACCCAATTGCGCGCCGGTTGCGCCCGAGATCGTATCGTTGTTGCTGATGTTTACAAACGCAGAACCATTGTATCGCTGCCATTGATAAGCGCTGCCGCTAAGGTCCGCATCCATAAGCGATATAGTGCCCTTACAGGCTTGCACCTCTACAGGTACACCTACTTTGTTTTTAAAAATATAGGCACTTTTAAAATCCGCACCTGCAATATCATTTTTCCCGTCAAGATCAAAGTCTGCAGCAGATGTAGAGTAAGCGAGCAGTCCATATTTCAGTGTAACAGATTTTGCTGTAACGGGAGCTCCTTTTGTTGAACGATTTTGAAATGCAAATAAATTCCCCATGTTAAAATCACCGCAAATCATATCCGGCAATGAGTCGCCGCTCAGGTTCGCAACACTAGCAGCCACGGCCACAGGAGGGCCGCTGAATGTAACCGCAGGAGCAAATGAAATGGTTCCCGGCACACTTGTATTTCTCATAACCATGTAGGTGTGAAAACTCAGGAAAACAACATCTGGTTTTTCATCTCCGTCATAGTCAAACAACATGAAATCCGCGCCTCCGGGACCGCCAATATCAGTTTTTGCACCAAATGAAATATTGCCCTTTGTACTTTGATTTTTAAAATAGAAAAGAGCTCCGTCACCTAAGCCAAGAATATCTTTTTTACCATCGCCATCGAGGTCGTCCACGCGCACAACACTTGTGCGATAACCGGTTGACATTTCTGTATTAGCTGTAAAAGAAATAGTGCCCGGCACACTTGTATTTCGCAGAAATGCAACCCTGCTTTCGTTGAAGCCGGCTACTACAAAATCAGGTCGTCCATCATTATCAAGGTCTGCCAGTGCTATGTCCTGAGAGCCGTTCGCAGAAGGGAATGCAATTGCATCTTCAAAAGCGATCTTTCCCGGCGTACTTGCATTTCGAAATGCGAATATTGAATAGCTGTTGTCTGCGGTAACAATATCTGCATTTCCATCTCCGTCGATGTCGCCGATTGTCATTGTTGCCGGTTCTCCACTACCCCGATTGGTAACATTTTGAAAACCTGCAAATGACAGCTTGCCAACACTGGAAGTGTTTCGCCATGCATAAATAGCGGCGCGTCCGCTGGCTGTATGTACATGACCAATTGCATCAGGTTTGCCATCGTTATCAAGATCGTAACCGGTAATATCTCTAACTGACGAAGCACTGTCATATGGCAACTGAAATGGCTCTGCAAATGAGTTTCCAGTTATATTACTACTATCCGCAAACGTAACGCTGAACCTGCCTGTTGACCAGCCGGAAAGCCCTGATGTTTTGTTTAAAACAGATATTGACTGAAAGCTCGCTCCGACAGGAACGCGGCATGTGAGACTTGTTGCAGATGCCGATAGTACAGTAGCTTTTGTTGCTCCGAATTGAATACCATTTTTTGCGGCCACAGGATCAAAATTGCTGCCGGAAATAGTAACCATAGTTCCTACAGGCCCTGATGACGGGTATACAGAATTGATAACAGGCGGAGCTGCTGTTGGTGGGGCGCTATATTTAAATCCGTCGATTGAGAAAGTACCAAACAAACAGGTTAATGTAATAGAACCACTCGCTCCATTTGCAACAATGGCTGTTACTGTATTAGATGAAGCTTTAAAACTTGTTGCAGGCACGCCACCGAAACTCACACCAATTACATTATCGAGGTTAACGCCTGATATAGTGACCAATGTTCCTGTACTTCCGACGGCCGGAGAGAATGAGTTTATAACCGGAATAGGTGGTACGTAAAACCGCTGCAATTGCGTTAAGGTATCTGTTTGCGCGCCTTTGTATACAATCAATTTAATTGTGTCGAAAGCAAGTGCAACGTTGTGCGAATATGTCGCGTTGTAACTGGTGGCTACAACCTGATCGTTTACCATCCACTTGTAAGTGTAACCCGTCTTTGAAAAGTTAAGTACAGAAACATTGCTGGTGCTCAAAACACCAGTAGTATCTACTGTGAAAAATGCTCTGGGCAAAGGTTCCCCGCCGTTGTTTGCGCTCATTTCAAGTATACCATGCGATCCTCCTATCCATAGTTGAGAGCCGAGAAACTGAAAGTCGGATGGAATGTACACATCGTTGTTATCCCTCGATAGTGGTTCCCATATTGCGCCGCCATCCGTTGTTTTAGCAATTGAATTTTGAAAAGCATAGCCAGTGTTCTCATCAACAAATTTCATTTTAGCAGTGGTGAATGGCGTAATGGACAAATTATTCTGCAACGTCCAGCTGCCGCCTCCATTAACTGTTTTATAAGTACCATTAGCTGCATTTATAAAACCTGTATTTGCACTGATAAAATAAGCACATTTGATTTTTGCATTCTGCAGATCAGGAAGCAAAACGCGTTGCCATGATCCGCCACCGTCAGAAGTTTTGAGCAGTTTGTTGGTGATAAAATTATCAGCCAGCACCGTTACTACGTTGTTGTCAGCAGCTTCCAGGTTGGTAAAAAATGCATTCGGTTCGTCTCTAACTATTGACCACGATACACCTCTGTTTGTTGTTTTAATAATATGGTCAGCATTTATCGCATAGCCTGTATTATCATTCTGAGGAAAAACCATTTCGGTAATGGAAGTATAAGTGGTTGTATTCAGTTCTTCTTTATAAACCAGTTTAAAGCTATTGCCTCCATCTGATGAAATAAGAATAGAAGGTTCAAGACCATAATCGCCGTACAGGATAATATTGTTTTTGTCGAAAGCCTTAACGCCATTAACACTAAAACCAAACGTGAGATTAACTGCATAACCGCTGAAATCAACATTGTCCTTTGTAATCTTTTTCTTAATGAAAGTTTTACCACTATCGGCAGTGTACCCTACTTGCGTGGGAAATGCAACGTAGCCTTCGTTTGCCGAAAAAAAACTGATTTTTTGTATGGAAGCAGAATCCTTGTCTGCGTATATTTTTCTTATTTGCCCCAACGTCGAAGAGGCATCGATAAGCAGCATCACAATAAACAGGAACTGCAGTTTAAGGAAGGATTGCATCGGGGGTATATTTTAGGCAGTAAGGTCTAATGATTTTTTACCTTAGTAAATTATAAAAAAATAATAAGAAAAGTATTCTTGTTGCCTCCTGCAACAAAAAAGCAACCTAAAGCACTCTAAGTGTTTCCACTTAGACAAACAACACTCATGTGATAGAATTGAGGCACATACACGGCCACCCCTACCCGATTCTTTCCATTATAAACCACCATGTTAACTACCAATAATCCAACCCCGAATCAAGAGCCTGTTCAAAGTTTAGAGACAAATGCCCGTGAAAAAAAATTTCCGGCAATATTTGACATTCTCAATATTAGTTTTACTTTTACAGTGTACCACATAACTAGTACACTAATGATAGAAGTAAACAATTTATCGTTTGGCTATAAAAAAAGAAAGCCGCTGTATAACAACCTGAACCTCCAACTGCCGGTTGGAAGTATTTATGGATTGCTCGGAAAAAATGGCGCTGGCAAATCCACGCTGCTCAAGAACTTTACTGGCTTACTGTTTCCGAAAACGGGAACCTTACAGGTAAACGGATTTGATCCAAAGAAGCGACTGCCTTCGTTTTTACAAACAATCTATTTCATTCCTGAAGAGGTATATGTACCATCCTTAACGGCGGAAGGATACAAAAAACTATTTGCCCCATTCTATCCGTTGTTTAATGAGGACCAGTTTTATCATTATCTTGATTTCCTTGATGTACATGATAAAGGCAAATTAAATACGCTGTCATTCGGCCAGCAAAAAAAATTCGTGATCGCCTTTGCCCTGGCCTGCAACACAAAAATTTTATTGCTTGATGAACCAACCAATGGATTGGATATTCCTTCCAAAATAAAATTCAGAAAGCTCATATCATCTGTGTTTACAGACGACAAAATGATTTTCATTTCCACCCACCAGATCCGTGATTTGGATAACTTAATTGACAATGTAATTATCGTTGATAATGGCGAATTGCTAATGCAAGCGTCTATTACTGAAATTGCACAAAAGCTATCTTTCAGAATGGTTGATACCATTGACGATGAGAGTGCAGTGTTATATAGCGAGCCTTCCCTGAAAGGGCATGCGGTTGTAACTGAAAATAAAACCGGTGAAGAATCAAAAGTCAACCTTGAATACCTGTTCAATGCAATAACAGGCAATCCTCAAAAATCAAAAGCAATCTTCAAGACAAAATAATTTTTATGAGCGACACATTCAACTTGAAAAGGTTTGTTTTATTAATGAAAAAAACGGTGATGGAACGCCCAACACAAACCATTGGTGCAATTGTTCTGCTACTTGTATTATCATTCGCATTATACGCGATTGCGAAAAGATTGGCGGGTTTTGGCGCAGCACAAAACCTCTCGTTCATCTGGGGATTAGCAGGCGGCGGCTTCTTTCTGGCGTCTTTGATTTTTGGTTACTTCAGCAGCAATGCCAGCGGTTCCTCTTATCTTACACTACCTGCTTCGTTTTTTGAAAAATGGCTATGCGGCATTTTAATTGCCGGCATATTTTACCCACTCCTTTTTGTAATATTTTTTCATTGCATCGACCTGCTTTTTGTATCAGCCTATCACCATAGCCTTGATCCGAATTCTCTATTTTACAAACAGCAGTACGAAAGCGTATATACATTTGATCTAAATGGTACGATTGCATGGAAAGTGTATTTTATTTTCTCTTTTGTGACCGGTGCGATGCTGACAGGCGCTTTGTATTTTAATAAAATAGCGATTATAAAAACAGCCATCGCAATTTGTGTTTTCATCGGTGTTCTATTTGGAATAAACTGGCTCGTGGGCATGTTGGTTTTTGGTCCAATAAAAGAATTTGGCCTCTATGATCACGTGACGATTGAAATTGGAAAAGCTGAAGGTGTGATATTATTGCCTGCCAGTGCAGAAAACTTTATCCGCAGCTGCATTGCATATTGCCTGCCAACTGTGTTATGGCTTTTGCCTCTGTTACGATTGAGAGAAAAAGAATTTTAAATTATTGAAATGGAGTTTAAAGACAATCCGGCGATTTACATACAAATAGCAGAATACGTTTGCGAACAAATTCTATTGAAGAAATGGAAACTGGGCGAGAAAATCATTAGCATCCGTGATCTTGCAATGCAAATGGAAGTGAACCACAATACGGTTCAGAGAGCGTATGATCTTTTGCAACAGCAGGATATCATTGCTAATAAGAGAGGCATAGGTTATTTTATAAACGACGATGCCATGGAGCGTATTCTTAGTTTTAGAAAGGAACAGTTCATCGAAAATGAACTACCGGTTTTTATGCGTAACATTTATTTGCTACAGCTGGATTTCGCTGAAATCAAAACATTGTATGACAAATTTGTAAAAGACAATTTTAAAAAAAATAGCTAATGAAACTTTCATCCAAAATATTGCTGGCAACTTTTTTATTGATGATTGCCGGTGTGCTTTCATCAAACGTAATTCTAAAAAAACAGTATGATCAAATTGACAAATCAGACATTTACTGGACATACGACAAAGTATTGGAGCATCCCTTTAAACATCTGAATATAACTGGCGGAAACAGTACTAACATCCACTACGAACAAAGTGACAAACCTTCCGTTCGGCTTTTACGTGAGTGGGTTAACTATCATGACGGCCACATAAAAGCCGAAGTTAAAAATGACACATTATTTTTAAATTTTGACTACGTTCCAGCTAATGGATTTGAAAAATTCTGGTTGCGAAATGAAACACCCGTCATGATTTTCTCTCCTGAACTTTTATCAGTAACAGGACACAATACAAATTTTGAAATGGAAAAATTGCGGCAAAAAACGATTACCGTAAATATGAGCGGCACATCAGGCTTTGAAGTTGAAAGTCTTTATCCGCAGATGGATTCAATTAATATCACACAGCATGACTCTACCAAAGTCGTTTTTGAAATGTCGCCCGATTACCGAAAATCATCGACACAAAAAGAACCAACAGCAAAAGTAATCGTCCATAACATCGCAGGCGCCAGGTCCGTTGAAGTAACGCAACCATCAAGTGATTTTAGTGAAAGCATGTCTATACATTCGATTACAGCTTCAATAAGCGGCTATTCTCTTCTTGATGTGGGCCACGCACAGGTTCAAAAACTGCAATTGCAGGTACAGGATAGTTCTGGCATTATTTTATCCGGCAACGCATTGAAATTGATAAAATAATATTTTGCAGCAACACCAGAAAAAGAAGACTTCGACAAACGTTTCATTCATACAAAATCGATAACTTTTTATGAAAATATTCAAAACAATTTGTGGAGGCAAACAAAGCTTCACCAAGCTACTACCTACAATAACTGCATTTTTCATTTTGACAATTTTGTTTAACACAAAGATGATGGCACAAGAAAAAAATCAAATGGTGAGACTGGCTAAAATAAAGGTTGATCCTTTGCAACTCGAAAAATACAATGCTGCATTAAAAGAACAAATGACGACAGCCATTCGTGTGGAGCCGGGCGTATTGACCTATTATGCAGTCGCCGACAAAAAGGACCCTGCCAGCGTTACAATACTGGAAATTTATGCAGACACTGCCGCCTATAATTCGCACATAACGACACCACATTTCCTTAAATACAAAGCGACTGTAAAAAACATGGTAACGTCTTTAGAACTTGTTGACGTTACCATGATTGCTTCAGCAAAAAAGGAGGGAATGTAGCGCCTACTCGCCCATTCTCCATTTATCCTTCCATATAATTTTCACTTCACCGTTTTCTATACTTAACGGAAGCCAAACGTAGCGCGAATCCTCCAGATTAAGCTTGTTCCAGCGATCTGACATAAAAATGTATTGATTCTTTTTTCCCTGAACCGGGAGCACGAACGTGCTTTGAGCCTGGTAAGTATTTTCTGCGTCAGGACCAATGCAAGGATTGCTTTTTTGTTGCCACTCTCCTAAAATGTTATCAGCAACAGCATATGCAGCGGCATTAGGTGACCAACCTGTACAACCGGAACTAATAAGATAATATTTGCCTTCGTGTTTAAATACCGCAGGCGCCTCGCGACTTAATCCAATTAATATTCTTTTGTAAGTAGAAGTCGGTTGCAAATAATCATCGCTCAGCAGACAAACATGCATGGTCGCATTGTTTTCTGATGAAAAGAAAAGATAGGCTTTCCCGTCATCATCTTTAAACAAGGTCATATCGCGAGCCATCGCATCATTGGGTTTAACGCTTCCCAAATATTTGAAGGGCCCTTGTGGCTTGTCACTCACCGCAACACCCGCTTGCGAAAAACTATAATCTTCTTTGTCAATGTGCATCCACATTACAAACTTCTTTGTCTTTTCATTGTAAACCACTTTCGGCCTTTCAATCACTTTACTGGTGTAAATTTCACTTGTTGAATCAGTTGTATTTGGAGACAAAGCTTTGCCTTCATATTTCCAATGCACCAGGTCCTTTGATGAATAACAGGAAACACCTCCGGCAGGCACGCGATAATCTTCCCAACTTGTAACATACGCAACTCTTGTTGTTGTACCCTTTTTTATTTCGCCGTACCAATAATATGTACCATTGTGAAACATGATGCCGCCGCCATGCGCATTGATAAAATTACCATCGGTATCTTTCCATACATCGCCGGCGACGAAATACCTACTTGCCGTTCTTTTAGGCACCTGCGAAAAGCCAATCGTGGCCAAAGCAAGTACCAGCGTCATCATTACTATCTTCTTCATCGATTTTTAGTTGTGTTTGTTTTAATCTTATTTCGTTACAATATCTATCTCCCCTGATTGCAAGCCCGTTGCTTTTGCTCTCAATACTATTTTACCCGCGCTGCCGTTAGGTTGTACAATCACAAGGCACTTACCTTTGTAGGCGTTCTTAACGGGCTGCTTCATACTGCTTGCATCTTTGGGATCTCCATTTGCAACGCCAACAATTTTTCCCGGGCCAGTTATCTCGAACTGTACTGGCAACGCAGCGTCTGGCACCACATTTCCCTTGCCATCTGCTACTTCAACCGTTATGTAACTGAGATCATTCTTGCTCGCTTTGATAACATTTCGATCTGCAATCAATTTCAATTTCTCTACCTTGCCAGTGGTTGACAACAAAAACGAATCGATCACTTTGCCATTTTCTAATGCATAAGCTGTTAACGTTCCGGCAGTGTAAGGCACTTCAAAAATGGCTGTCAACGCTCCAGGCGAATAAGGAATATCGAATGGCGTTATAAACCGAACGCTGTCGGAAATATTCTTCTCGCCTATTAGTTTTCCATTTAGCGTAAGACGCACTGTTCTGCAACGTGAGTACACGATCACTTTCATGTTCTTGCCTTCATTGCCCTGCCAATTCCAGCTTTGTTCTTCATTGGGCCATCCCCAGTAACTGATTTTTTCTGTACGGTTCGCAGGCACCGGTGCATGAACGGCCATTGCAATTTTCTTTTTGCGCCACACAACATCTCTGAAGTATGATTGTGGTTTCTTCTGTCCTATCAAATCAATATCTCCGCAAAAACCGTTGATCCACGGCCACTCCATGAACATAGGAACAGGTTCTTCTGCATAATTGTAATGACCAATACCTGTCTCTCCAAGATAATCCATCGCTGTCCATGTGAAATCGCCAATTACATAGGGCAACTTTTCCACCATCGCCCAATTCTCATAAGCATGTTGCGGAACAGATTCAGTGCCCATAATAATACGATCCGGATATTTCGCATGATCGGTTTCATAATGCCACCACTCGTAGTTATAACCAGCCACATCAAGATAGTTGAATGCTTTATAAGTAGAGTCCCACGAGCGCCCCGGATGATCCCAGAACTCATGCACGGCCATTGTTATTTTGCGTGTCGTATCAAGGCTCCTGACTGCATTGCGCAATTTGTTTCCTATGACGATGCCTGATGAATCGGCCCTTTCTTCTATCTCGTTTCCTATGCTCCACATGATAATCGACGGGTGATTGCGATCACGCATAACCATTGAGGAGATATCCCTTTGCCAGCAACTATCAAAATACAAATGATAGTCCTGAGGATTTTTTTGCTTCTGCCACATGTCAAACGCTTCATCTATGACCAACATACCCAATCTATCGCAAGCCTCTAAAAACGCCTGTGACGGCGGATTGTGTGAACAACGAACAGCATTGTATCCGTTAGCTTTCAACAGCTCTATTTTTCTTTCTTCCGCACGATCAATAGCTGCGGAACCTAAAGGGCCATTGTCGTGATGCACACAACCGCCATGCAACAGCACTTTTTCTCCGTTTAATATAAAACCGCGCTCTGCGCTGAATTCAATATTTCTTACACCGAATGTTGTAACAACCTTGTCTTTTATTTTTCCGCTTCGCGAAACTGTAACTTCTACTGTGTATAAATGAGGTTTGCTGATTGACCACAGCTTTGGTATCTTGATTCGCACGGTCTGCATAACAACCGTTTCTCCGGCAGCATTCAAGGTTTGAAGAGTCTTAACAGGCGCACCTACCTTTTCTTTTCCATCATACAATTGCGTTTGCACAACCACCTGGCCGCCATCATTACTCTTATTGTCGATAGTAGAGTTAATTTTCACCGTTGCAGATTGCGTCGTCACCAACGGCGTTGTAATATAAACGCCCCACTGGCCTATGTGCAACTTATCTGTTTTCGTGAGCCATACGTGTCTGTAAATGCCAGAACCACTGTACCAGCGCGTATTTCGGCCATTGTTAACAACCCGCACAACGATCACATTCTCCTGTCCGGAAGGTTTACAGTAAGGTGTGATATCATAGTAAAAACTGGTGTAACCGTAAGGATGATTACCAAGATACTTGCCGTTGATCCAAACATCGGCATTCATATAAACGCCATCAAACTGAATGGAAACCTGTTTGCCATCAAAGTCTTTGCCGAGAGCAAATTTCTTGCGGTACCAGCCAATACCACCTTCAACATATCCAGATGCCGTCTTGCCAACACTTGCCTTCGTAAAAGGTCCACTCACACTATCTCTTATCTGCTGAGGCAGATCTTCTATGCTCCAGTCGTGCGGCAGGTCAACTGATCGCCATTTTGAATCATCATAGCCCGGCTGCTCTGCTCCTCTTACACTACCATCTTTAATGAATTTCCAACCGCTATCGAAAGACTCCGTGCGAGGAACCTGGCCGCTTGTTGTGTAGGAGAACATCAGAATAACTGAGCAACTGAATAACCGAGTAACTGAATTATTGAATAATTGAATGATTGAGGCTCGCTTAATGTTGTTATTCATGTTTGATCTCTTTATTACTAGTATAAAATTTAGTTAGCTATTTTAAGTGTAACAAATACACGAAATGAAAGATAAAATAATTTTAAGAAAAAAAACAACAAGGTACACTTCCCAGTTATTCAGTTTATTCAGTTATTCAATCACCGCCATCACCTCCTTATACTCCGGTACAAACCTCACTCCCTGTATCTCTGCTTTTCCCTCATCCGTTTTCGGTGGAGCAATGTCAAAATAAATATTGCTTATGTTTTTCCATGGCTTAATGTCAAGTTGCAAATTTCCGCACTCCATTTGGCTGCCGTTGCGTTTGAGATCCATGAACCAGGCAATATTGCTGTTGAAACAATCGGAAATCAGTTTACTTCCCGAACGAACTTCGACTTTATTGCCAACATAATTTAATGCGAGGTAAACATTGTTCAAACCATCGAGATAGTTGCAGGGAATCTGCAGCAACCAACTACTAATACCCGGCAAAGTCTTTTTCGACAAGGTCTCCCGGGCTTTTGCAATTATCGGTGCTGCATAATTTATCGTGTACACATTGTTGCCATAGGTTGGCGGAAAGAAATAAGAATCTGCGGTTAGCCACGATGCGTCTGTTATCATTTCAAATTTATCCGCGTTAAAATATTCAACCAGCAGCTTCGCAGCAAAAGCCTTATCACCGGCCACAAACGGAAAATCCATAAGTATCAGGTTATCGCCTTTTTGCAAATAGCCTGTAACGTCAAGCACGTTCAGCTCATTGGGCTGCACCGTTTGCTCACAATAACGTTCGTTAATGCGGAACCTGCATTCGCTCTCAGTTGCAAGAATCAATTTTGCAGACTTAATACTGGCAGGATTGCCAATGCTGAACTCCTTTTGAAATAAACGATGGTACAACTGAATGTCCGGACGAATGGTATCAACTGAAGTCTTTAACCATTCCGCTCCCCACAATGCAGGCCGCTGAACATAGGAACACGCTATTTTCTTTGCGGGTTTTAAAATATTGTAAGCAGTAAACAACTCTTCAGTGGAACTTGTAACATTACCCAAAGTTTTTAGAGTGCCGGAACCTGTAAGCATTTTCACCTGCATGGTTGCCAACGTATCTATCACATGCAGTTCATTATCTTTCATATACAATCCTGCGCGGGATAAAAAGAATTGCTTTTCGTTTTTTGTATTCTTTAAAAGCCATGCATTCAATCCTTCCTCATAGCTTAGAACAACTAGTTTTTGTTGTGTGCCACTTTTTGTAGTGATGGTGATAACACAATTGGAACCAGGCTTCAGGTTGCTGACAATATATTTTCCTGCTTTGTTTTCTACACTGCCATTGGAAGTAACAAGCTTTTGTACGTTGGCATCATCAATACAAAACTCCGGAGCAATTTTAACGTCCTGCACAAATACCCAAACATTTTGCTTACCCGCATCAAGTTTGCACAAAGGCTGTGCTGTAGCGTACTTCAGCGTTGTGCCGTTCATATCAAGATTTACCGGCCATATAAAAATACTGCTGTCTTTTATGTTGATTGGTTTGGATGGAAAACGAACCGTTTCATTTTTCAACTTCACTTCAAACTGTACGTTTTTCTTCTCAGAAGAAACATTGTTCCTGCAATAATTTATACCGAATAAAAATGCACTGTTGTCTTTTGCACGAACCGCATACTGCAGTTCATTATTTGTTTTAGGACCAAATGCAGGCTCCATCGGTGCAAGCTGCTCGCCGAATTCGTTCAGAAAATAATTGAGTCGTTTGCTTTCAAAATATGAGGGTGCCAGCATACCGTTCTCGCGAATGGCCGCCTGGAAATCGTAAGAGATCATTGCAGACTCTGTCCAATATCCTGTTTTATCTTTTTCCTCTTCATTGGTATTATAAATGCCAACAGGATACGAGCCACCCGCGTAAATGTAGTAGCCAAGCAGGTTTCCGCCGCTGCCAATTTTATTTACCAGTATGCCCATTCCATCGCGCTTGTCTAGTATAGGTCGGCGGTGCGACGAGCTAAAAATACCTACGCCCAATTCACAGGTGAAATACGGATCGAGCGAATAGTCCATGTATTTGTCTTGCCGTTGCGCCAAAGCGGTCCCTATCGTTGCATCATCTCTAAACGCATCAAACTGATAATTGCCACAACCCGTTATCTTCTCTACATTCGGCTGCCATGATTCATCAGGATAAGCGCCCCACAATGGTATCACTTCGTTTGGCGGCACAGAGCCATCTCCCCAGCCGGTTACGGTGTACATTGGCACATCAATGCCATACTTCATCGCAGTCTGTTTTAACCACATAATATGGGATTCACCTGCCTTTCCTTTTGTGTATTCATTTTCCAATTGCACTCCTACTACAGGCCCACCGTCTTTGTACATCAACCCTTGCAACTGTTTGCCAATCTCTTTAAAATACCTGTCAACATAACTTTGGTACACAGGATCATTGGATCTGTCAACAAGATATTTCTTTCGCAATATCCAATCAGGCGTGCCACCGTTGCGAGCCTCTCCGTGCGCCCATGGCCCAAGCCTCGGATACACAAGCACTCCAAGCTCATGACATAATTTTACAAATGCACGTAAATCTTTGTTACCGTTCCAATCAAACTGTCCCTCTATTTCTTCGTGATGGTTCCAGAACAAATATGTTGCTACGATATTTATTCCCGCGGCCTTCATTTTCAAAATTTCATCTTCCCATCTTTCTTTGGGCACGCGCGAAAATTGCAATTCGCCCATTACCGGCACTACTGCTTTTCCGCCGATGGTCATGTAGCGACTGTTGATGATGATCTCTTTTCCTGCCGAGCCTGCATTGCCCATTTTAAAATGTCCTGTCTTCACATCGCTTACAAGTTTGGATGCGTCAATGCTGTACAACTTTTGCGCTTGTATATTCAAAGTCGTAAGGCACATTGCACCAGCGATTGTCAAAAAATTCTTTATCATAAAAACGAATTGTTCTCTTTTAAAACTATTGTGAGCCAAACAGCATTACTACTATTGGGCTTTGCTTGCGTCGCACACTTGAACGATAGTAATTCTATTCGGCGCAGCACCAGGCTTCACATTATTTGAAGCACTTTGACTGTGCAGCAGGGCGAGTGGGATTCGCCCCTACTAATTTTCAATTCCAAACACATCTGCCTTCAACGTCAGCTCTTCCTTTTCCATTGATATACATTGAATCTGTAACAGCTGCTTGGCAACTGCATCATTCAACTTCACTTCTGCAACGGCCCATGACAACCCACTCCAGATCATCTTGTCGTAGTTAATTTCTGTGGGAATTGCTTTGCCATCCTGCGCTACGTTGATCTTCAGGTACTCATCCATTTTCTTCCCATCAGGGGGAGCGCCGCCCCATGTTCTATAAGGGTTGCCATCTGCACTAAACTGTTGAAAAAGGATACGGATTATTTTGTGTTTTCCAGGGTCGACAGTTGCTTCAATAGTGTTGTGTCCGCTAACTGCAAACGTTGTTGCTATTTGTGTAATTGCAAATGGAATATCTATAGTTTGATCGACACCCATTTGATATTTATCGGATGCAAATTTTCCATAACCAACCACTACCAATTGTTCCGGACCGAGTGTTATGGTGCCATTTTTAACCGAAGGTTTGTAACCGCCATCGGTATATAATATCAGTCCGTTTGTTAACGCAGCGCCAGGCAATTTGACATCGACTATTTTTTGAGAGGGGTTGACAACTGTAAACAACGAACCGCTGCTGTCTTTTGCAGCAAAGCCATATGGTGCTGCTTTTCCGGGTATCGCGCCAAACGTAGCCCACTTGCCTGTCTTCTGCAAATTCATGTACAGGTTTTGCACTTTTCCAAACCATTTTGCATCATCATTTGTAAGCAGTTCGAGGTTGCCGTGAATAACATTTATCCAACCGCCTCTTGCAAACTCCAATATCAGCATTCCTTTCCATGCCTGTACTCCGCGATAGTAGCAAGTACCCGTTTTACCAATCATGCAAGCGCAGTTATCAATGCGACGAAGCGGCAAACCATTATATTCAAACTGGCGCACCATATGGTCAGAGTAAGTGTCAGCCGAGCGCCAAATGTTCATCATCGGCACATCTGAGAAACGGGGATCTCCACAATACAACGTATCAAAAACGTCGAGCCAGCGATGATCAATATTTTTCCTGAATGGCGTAAATGTATTTTCCATGTCTCCACCAAAGCCGTTGTAGCCAACAATCAGCACGTCCGGGTTCTTTTGCCTGAATGCTTTCAGCATGTTCATAAAAGCAACCTTGTTCTTCTCTTCTATTTCAGCGGGAGAATATTTATCCTTTGCAGATTTTGTAGCGGCAGAGAAATAGGCGAAATCAAATTTAAAAGCTCGCACGCCTTTGCTGAACCAAAACTGCAATGTATCATGCAAGTGCTGTAAGTAGCCTCCTTCAAATAAACACAAGATATTTGGATCAGTTGCCACCGAACCTTGCCACTCTGCAATTGGCTCCAGCACACGTTTTCCACCCATTGTAATTAGATTGGTAGAGAACCACATGCCAGGCATGATGCCGTGTTGCCTGCATGCATTGAGCCATTTGTCCGGACCATTGGGCCAATGATCTTTGTGCCATGTTCTGTAACCACCGTCTTTGTCGAACCAGAAGGCATCCATCATGTAATAATCAAAATGAACACCTTGCCGTTGCAAGCGCACCAACTCATCAAGTTCACGCATGGCAAGCGTTTCCGTCAATGGCGCATTATCTGACAACTCATCATAGCTCGACCAGTTGTTGTAGATCATCAAAGGCTTGGCAGGTCCGTTTAATGTCAATTGCAAATTGAACAACGATGTACTTGCCAAAAGCTTTGCCATCGGCGACATCGCTGCGGCTGTGCCCAATGTAGTTTGTATGAATTTTCTTCTTTGCATAGCGGAGTGGCTGAATAACTGAATAACTGATTAACTGAATGACTGATTAACCGAATGAAACCCTGGCAACCCGTCGAGATGAAAGCCACGACGAGTTTCGCAAAAAATCATTTATTAAAATTCGCTCCTATTCCTTTTTCTGTTAGTAATGTTCCATAAGCATCAAAACGTTTAAGACTGTCGCAACTTGTCAGCATTGTTTTTCCTGCCGCTTTAAATAATGGATTGATGTTATAGCCGGACAACGTATCGCCAACTATTTCCTTTCTAAATTTTTTGCTCCAATTTGCCAACGCTCTTACACCATCTGCATTAAAACCATCTTCAATGCTCCACCAGTTATTCTGTTTGTACACGCTACCATTTCTCTCGTATTTCCAATCACGGAACAAATCATTCTTTGCGACAAAAATGTTTTTTGAAAACACAAAGTTTTTATGCTCGCTGTCTTTTGCATAGGCTATCGCTGGGGCATAATCGTTATAAACTGTGTTGTTGTAGAAATAACAATCACGGAACTGACTGGCATCTTTCGAGCTATTCCACACCAATATGTTTGCTTTTGCGTTTGAAACCAATCCATCGTTTTCGCTGATGCAATTTCTTATCGTATTGTTTTTCCACTCGCTTGCACCGGCATACTGAAATATTCCAAAACCTGCGCCTTCATTGTTATACGAAAGACAGTGTTGTATTACTGAGTTTTTAACGCCACCGTCAAAATCAAAACCACCTCCATCCATGCCGCCTTTCGAAGTTTTGTTATCGTGAGAAATACAATGCTGAATGATTACACTGTCACATTCATAGGCCCATATGCCCACGGGCCCGTTCCCTATGCGCGGCATGTCCCAACCGTTGTCGGAAGCAGTGCAATATTCAATGGTCACTTTTTTGCAATAGCCTGCAATGATGCCGTTGCCACTGTGATTGTCCTTATTACTTGGATCACCGGGATTGCCGTTGGCCATGCATTTTTGCACAAGAATATTGTAGCTGTTGTAAGTCATATATTCGGCATCCACACTTATTCCTGCATATCCGTTTTCTTGCGCCAAAACATTTTTCACAACAACATCGTGTGAGCTGTAAATCAACAGACCAGCTTTCTGGTAACCCTTTATTTCAAGACTGTCGATTGTTACTTCTTTGGAAAAAATAATATTCACGCCGCTTTTTGTGTTGCCGTCTTTTCTTCCTGAACCGATAAAGCAAAGATTTGAAACTTGTAAAAACGAATTCCTGTCAGTTATCAATCCGCTTTCATTGCGGGACTGAATAATTGCCTTGCCTTCGCCATAAGATGTAATGACGATAGGCTTCAAGGCTGAGCCATTCTCAGATGAATCCAGTTTTATTGTACCCACAAAAGTTTCACCACCTGAAAAGTAAACATGATCACCTGCCCGCAATTGAACACTATTAAGCCTTTCAATTGTTTTAAACGGCGACGCTTTACTTCCGCTGGCAGCATCATTTCCGGTGACACTTACATAATATTCATGCGTCGTATCATCTGTGTTTTTCTGCCTGCATGAAAAAAACAACATCAATACGATTGCAATAATGCCTGCACTCTTTCTCATTGTCAATTGGATCTTATAAGTATTTGGGAAATTCATTCGTTGTTGCTAAAATTATTTCGCGTTGAAGAAACTTGCACCCATCTCTTTCGCGTGTGTACTATTTCCGTTAAAATCTTTTTCGCCGATATTGATACCAAATGCCTTTTGAATATCAACACCTGCATTGTAGAGTTGTGAAGTATCAGCCACCGCAAAATCTACGTAGCCCGCCAGGTTACGAGGATCAGTTAAATTGACAGCTCTAACATTTTTAAATTCAGGCAACATGTTCACTCCTGCAAAATGGTTTTCAAATTGTTCCTGTTTGTTTTTTGTTGCCCATTCATTCAGCGATGAATATCCGGCAATATTCAGTTTTTTAAAGCTGTACCAGTTATTGCCGATAAATGAGCCGTTGAAAACCTTACCAAGTATCATCGTATCTTTTACTACAAATAAATTGTTGAAGAAACGGATTCCACCATTCTTATTCAACTCATGATAACTGATGGCGGCGCCTTTTTCGTTGTAAAAAGTATTGTTGTAAACAAGGCCATCTTTGAATTTCTTCGCGTCTCCCTGTGCGTTCCATATGTGAAAGCTGGCATGCGGATCTGCAAGCCCATCATTCACACTTATGCAATAACGCACGGTATTATCGTGCCAATCACCACCTTCGTAATATTGCAGAAAAGCATAACCGTAGCCTGCATTTTCGTATGACAAACAATACTGAATAACGGAATTGGTAATGCCCCCGTCGAAATCATAACCACCGCCATCTGCTCCGCCTTTTGATGTTTTGTTGCGGTACGAAATGCAATGTTGGATAACTACACTATCGCTTTCACAGGCCCAAATGCCCACAGGGCCGTTGCCAATGCGCGGCATATCCCAACCATTGTTGGTAGCTGCGCAATATTCTATCAGCACATTTTTTGCATAGCCTACTACAATACCGTTGCCACTATGATTAACAAGGTTGGAAGGATCACCAGGGTTGTTGTCGGCCACACAATCACGAATGATGATGTTGTGACTGTTATGTATTTCATGATTGCCTTCTACAGAAATTCCCGCAAAGCCGTTGTCGTGCGCATAGATGTGTTCGAGCACCACGTTATCGCATGGCCCCACATGCACGCCTGCTTTTTGATAACCGGATACATCAATGCTGTCCAATTTTATATTTTCACTGTTCGATATGATGATGCCTTTTGTTTTGTTGCCGTCTTTGCGTCCGCTTCCTTTAAATGTTAATTTCGAAATAACTAGATTAGAAACATTTTGAGCACTCAATCCTACAGTGTCTCTCGAAAAAATAATGGCATTACCTGTTCCGTAAGATGTAATCATTACAGGTTTGCTTCCCGTTCCTTCCTTTAAAGAATCTATGTTTAAAGTACCTTCAAATATTTCACCTCCGGCAAAGCATATTTTATCTCCTGCCTGTAATGGCATTGCATTCAATTTACCAATCGTTCTCCATGGATGCGCCTGTGAACCATCAGCGGCGTCATTGCCGGAAGTGCTGATATAGTAAGCGTTTCCAGAGAAAAATTGATTGCTGCATGCTGTCAACAAACAAATAAAAACAATCAATAAAGCTTTATTTACGTTTCTCATCATTACATTATAATTATGCGGTCTGTTTTATTACCACTAAGGCACTAAGCACACTAAGATTCACTAAGACATAATTTAATTCAGCAACTCATTTTCAATTTTCAACTTTCAATTTTCAATTGACCTCTCTGGTTGTTTGAGAGGGCGAATGCGATTCGCTCCTACGGTTTCGCGATGTATTGTTTGATCGCCGCAAACCATCTTTTCGCCATTTCCAATTCGCCTTTATCGTTGGGGTGAATATCATCGTACATATCTTTTGCCGGATTCACACCTGTGTATTGATCCACAGCAATAACAGGAGATGCCTTGGTGCTCATTTCTTTTGCAAATAGTGCAATCGTATCGTTGTAGTTTATTATTCTTTGCGCGTAACTTATGCTATCGTGACAAAGCATTTTGGGTGCCCATTGCTGTCCAAGTGGTGGAATTTGCGCTACAAATATTTTCACGTTCTTATTTTTCTGTCGCAACAATTTCACTGTAGTAGAAAAGGCTCTCATCGACTCTTCGATGCTTATGCATTGAAACACATCGTTTGTTCCCAACTCAATCAAAACAATGTCCGGTGTGTAATTCTTTATCCATTTTTGCAAATCACCTCTCGATGAATCCCAATCCGGCGCTTTCAAAATTTGCGGAAAGGTCCATCCGGAATGTCCGTCATGATCCATGTCAAAATCCGGGTTCGGTACTTCACCGTTCCAATGATGTTTGCTCCACGAACCAATGAAATCGAAATTATATTTTCCTTCGTGCAGCATTTTCCACAGATCCCTGCGATAGCTATTGTATTTATTTGTGCCGTTGGTGATAGAATTTCCAAGGCAAAGAATTTTTGTTGTTTGCTTATTGCAAACAGTAAGCATAAAGCTTTGAAAGGCAGTGGTGTCGCCATTTGTAACAGCTAATCTCACATAGTATTGTCCCCGCTTGCTGGTCGTACCAGAAATCACCTGCTTACCGGCATCGAATGTGAGCCAACCAGGCAATTCAACTTTTGAGTAAGAAAGTTTTTTGTTCGTTGAATCAAACGCAGTAAAATGGTAGGAATAAAATTCACCAGTGTTTACGGCACTCTTCTCTTTACTTGAAAAATAAAGAGTTGCATACTGAGCCTGTGTGAATGAGATGCAAAGACTACATAAGGCCAGGAGCAAGTATTTCATGGCAATGAAAACATTTGTAGTGTAAAAGATCAGTAAAGTTTACCCGGCATAGCCGGGCAAAACTTTACTGTATGTTATATCAGAAACTAGTAGTTCTGATTTTGTTTGTACTTATTATTCAGATTGATTTCCTTTTGAGGAATAGGGAAATACTCGTTCTTATTTTTTGTAAACTGGACAGATTTTAAATGGTCGATTCTGTTTTGCTCTGTTGAAAGATAGTTGTTGATGTAATCACCTGCAATGCCCCATCTCACCAAATCAAAGAATCGATGTCCTTCCAAAGCCAGTTCCAGTCTGCGTTCGAAGCGAACAGCATTTCGAGCCTTGTTTTGATCTGCCCATGCGTCGTCGTACGTTTTTACGAAGTAATGCGCAGAAGGAGCTCCTGAACCATTGTCAATAGCCACAGCGCAGCCATTCTTTGCTCTTGTTCTTATACGATTCACCAATGCTCTTGCGTCTTCAAGATTGCCGAGTTCTACATCGCATTCTGCTGCCCATAGCAACACTTCTGCATAACGGATAATATTATAGTTAACAGCAGAACCTGCACCGCCCCATGCATAATAGTTATTGCTTCCGGTTGTACCATCCTGGCTCGCTCTGTATATATTTTTAATTGGCAGAAACGGCCCACCAATCACTTGGCCCGAACCACCACCGGCCCAATCCTGTCCGGCATTAACGCCCCAGTCCAAATATGGAACGCCTCTTCGTCCTACGGACCAATCCAGTCTTGGATCAACCGTTCCCTGGTATGGCTGAAATGCTGCAGAAGAAACAATGCCCATGTCATTTTTCATGTTGGTTACATTGAAAGTATCCAGCATCGGCAAACCATTTACATCTGTCTTGAACGCGTTTACCAAATTAAATGAAGGACGTTTCCAGTATCCGTAATATGGATCAGGGCCATACCATATATTGGGTGTCGCCCCAGTTTCTCCGATATTACTGTTAGCGCCATAGCTGTTATCATTTACAGAATATTGAATTTGAAATACAGCTTCTTTGCCATTTTCTGTTGCTACGTCAAAGTTGTCGTGAAAACAATCTACAAGACCATAGGAGTTACCTGCAGAATTTTTCCCTTGGATCATAATAGTATCTCTGATCAATGCTAAAGCCTCTTTATATTTCTGTTGGAACATATAGCATTTAGCGATGTAGCAAGCAGCTGCCCATTTGTTTACACGTCCAACCTGCGCTTGTGTTTCAGGCAGGTTGTTGTAAGCAAAACGAAGATCTTCTTCAATTTTTGGCCATGCATCTTCTGTATTTGAAAGAGAAGCAAAGCTTGAGTTCGCGGTAACATCTTCGTTAACATACGGAATGTTGTTCCACATGATCTTGGCATTGAAATGATAATGCGCCCTTAAGAATCGCGCCTCCGCCATGGCGCTTGTTTTTTGCGCTTCACTCATGTCTGTTGCATTTTTGGCAGCGATGATGGCAGTGTTGGAACGAGCTACTCCATCGTAATCTGTTGTCCACTGATCTTCGAGATAGCCAGTATTGGGAGTAGTAAGAAATTGCTCAATGGAAGATGCGTCCGCCAGCGGACTTGGTCCACCAGTGTAAGCATCACCAGCTGTAAGATCTCCATACACCCAGTAAGTGCCTGATGTGCTCCACCAGCCACTATTGGTAGACTCTCCAGTGAGATCATGGTAGGCGCCGGTTAACAAAGATTGCACGCCTGCATTATTATAGTAGAACTCCAGCGTTTTTTGTGCCTGAGGCGGCACGTCCAGAAAACTTTTATTACATGATATTAAGGCTGCAGCCAGGATCGAAATTGCTGAACATTTTGCTGCAGCTTTCTTTATATTGCCAGTTGCTATTTTCATTGGTTTATTTTTATGTTGTCAAACATTTTATCCTATGCGCGTTATGCTTATAGTGTAAGATTTACGCCGAATAGAATTTTCTTACTCATAGGATATTGTGTACCATAATTTATACCCAGGCTCTTAGGATCACCCGTATTTACTTCAGGATCAAGTCCCGAGAATTTTGTAACGGTAAACATGTTGAATGCCTGCACATATACTCTTAACCTGTTGATGCCTTTCAATTTTGAGAAGGTATAGCCAAGCTGAATATTTTTAACGCGCAGGTAAGACCCATTTTCAACAAAGAAGCTGGAAGGCACATTGTCATTATTATTGTAAACCAGGTCCTGCGAGTAGATAGGCAGTTTTGCACCTGTATTGGTTGGGGACCATGTATCAAGCGAACCTGCAGTCAAAGCGCCCGGCCATTCCGTGTATGCGCGCCAGTAGTTGAAAATTTTATTACCGTACACTCCCTGTAAGAATAAACCGAAATCAAAATCTTTATAGTACAGGTTAACATTGTAACCATACGTAAATTTCGGATTAGGATTTCCAAGGAAGGTTTGATCATTGCCATCTACTTTGCCATCCGGTTTACCGTCAGGTCCAGAGATATCTTTGAACTTAAAGTGACCCGCTGCATTTGCTTGTGTAAGTCCCGGCTGTGTTACACCATAAGCAGTATATTCAGCACCATTTTGGAAAATTCCTTCCTGCATATAACCGTAGAATTCAGACACTGGATGGCCGACCACGTTTCTTGTTAAGCTGTAGTGAGAAGGTGCATACGACGGACCATCAATGTGCGAATCGGGATTGCCATCAATGTAAACGATATTGCTCTTGTAAGAAGAGATATTAAAGTTCATATCGTATCTCAGCTTTCCATTATTGCCGCTTCTATAACCAAGTTCAAGTTCAACACCTTTGTTTGTAAAATTCATGATGTTTTGATAGGTTCCGGCTGCTGCTCCTCCTGTACCGGTTGCCGGTGGCATGTACAACAAATTTTCTGTTTTTCTGTTGAACCAGTTAAAGCTTGCTGTCAGGCGATTGTTGAATGCAGTTGCATCAAAACCAATATTGGTGGTCACGTTGCTTTCCCAGCGCAAATTTGCGTTTCCGGTTTGAGAAGGATAGCTTCCCAAAACTGCGCCGGTATTGGTCCCGCCAAGATCATATCCGCCGTAGATCAAATCGTTCTCTTTTACCAGGCTGTACTGATAACCGGAAGGAATAGCATCATTACCGGCCTTTCCCCATGAAGCCCGCAACTTCAAATCATTCAGCCAGCTAATGTTTTTCATAAAATTTTCCTGGGAAATTCTCCAGCCTGCGCTAGCCGCAGGAAAATTCCCATACTTGCTATTTGCACCAAATTGTGAAGAGCCATCACGCCTGTATGTAGCTGTAACCATATACTTATCCATGTATGAATAAGAGATGTTACCGAAAGCAGAAGTAGTCTTTCTTATGTCTCCCATTCCTTGCGGTGGAAAGTTTGGATTAAATAAACCCGCACTTATATATTGGAAATTAGGCGCGGTGGAAATAAGACTATCTACAGTTGCCGATAAATACCTGTATTGATAAGCTCTTGCTTCATATGCAACAAAAGCAGAAATGGAATGAACATTGTTGATCCTGGTGCTGTATCCAACTTTATTCAACCAGCGCCAGTCGGAATAATAGCTGCTGAATTCTCTAAAATATGTTTGAGGAATTGGAATAGGATCCTGCATCACACTGTCGGACATAGAGTGGGATTGATTGGGCACGAACTGCACTCCTATTTTGCTTTGATAGGTTAGTCCTTTGATGGGCTCTGCTTCGATAAATGCAGATCCAATAATGCCTTCCGTATAATTTTTAGCATTCTGCGCCATGCTTCTTGTGATAAGCGGGTTACTTACACCGCCAAGTACAGAAGACCCGCCAAGACCTGCAATGTTACCTGCAATATCATGCGTAGGCAACAATGGAGCCATGCCGTACAACGAAGCAATATCATTGTTAAAGCCCATGCTGATACTATTGGAAGTAGTGTATGAAAAGTTCATATTCTCTCCAACGCGCAACCATGGTTTCACTTTGAACTCCGTATTTACACCTAAAGACAAACGCTTGAAATAAGAATTCAAATAAGTTCCATTGTCATCCATGTATCCGAATGTAACGGCATAGTTACTTTTATCCGTTGCTCCGCTTATGGACAAATTATGGTTCTGTACAAATGCAGGTTTGAAAAGCTCTTTCCACCAATTGGTGCCAGCTTTGTTTGATTGCAATATTCTATACTTGGAGAAATTATATAAAGCAGGGTCTGCCGCAGGATCTCCAGCCATTACGCCTTTATTGTTTCCCTGGATTATGTAGTCTGGTAATACAGGTTTTCCTGTTCCATAAAAATCAGTGTAAGGAAAAGCTGAATTGTTTGCCATGTAAGAGTTATACAATGCATCAGCCTGCTGTTGCGGGGTGACCATAGAAGGAAACTTTGTTACAAACTGGTTGCCAACATACGCATTGTACTCAAGCCTTGGTTCACCTTTTTTTCCAGTTTTGGTAGTGATAATCACCACACCATTTGAGCCTTCTGAACCATACATAGCAGTAAGGGAAGGATCTTTTAAAACGGTAATATTTTCGATGTTGCCCATGTTGATAAGGTTGGCAATATCCTGGCTACCGCTTGAATTTCCCACTCTCACCTGAACACCGTCGATTACATAAAGCGGGTCATTATTTCCCAGCGAGCCAATACCGCGAACCCTTACCACGCCAGCGCTTCCGGGCCCACCCTGGTTGTCAACCGTTACACCGGCCACTCTTCCCTGGAGTGCAGTGGACACATCACTTACCGGCGTTTTATTTAACACATCTGCTGAAACCGTTGATGCAGCACCGGTTACATCTCTCTTTGATTGTTTTGTATAGCCGGTTACCACTACTTCTTCAATCATTTTCCCTTTGTCTTTTAATTTAGCGATAAGGGAAATAGTCGCACCTTGTTTAATGTTGTAAGGAGAAAGTTTGTAATCTTCAAACCCAACGTAACTAAAAGTAAAACTGTAAGGACCGCCTTCAGGTAGTCTGTCAAAACGGAACACGCCCTCTGTATTGGTGGTGGTTCCCGCCTGAAATCCTGTTTTACTGTTTTGCGCATTTACTGACACACCGGGCAGATATTCTCCCCTTTCATTCATCACAACACCGGTTACAGCGGCTGTTTTTTCCTGCGCGCTTGCTGTACCTGCATAAGCAATCATTAAAGTGAACATGCATAAAAGAACATGGAGTTCTTTTAGATAACGAATCTTCATATGGCTCTGTTTTGGTTTAAGTATTGTTATTTACTCAACTCGTTTATTAATCAATGCCGGACATTAAAGGCAACACAATGCCTGTCAGACCTTTTTACTGTTCTGTTACTTGTGCTTACTAAATTTTTGAAAACGTGTTTGGTTACTTCTTTTTCCTGATTATGTATTTATCTTCCGTGACGGTCAGGTCAAGATTGTTAAGCATTGCAATGTTCCTGAGTATCGTACCTATTGAATCAGATTTATCAAATTTTCCAATGAAATACATGTTCAAAACATCGGACTCTTTGTAGTCAATTTCTACGCTATAAAAATCTTCCAGTTGTTTGAACACTTCACTTAAATGCTGGTTATTGAATGCAAACCAATCCGGTATGTATTTGCCATTGCCTGTTCCTTTTTTGGCGAGTATATTTTTGCCTCTCGCCGGACCTTCTTTTATAAATGCCAGATTGTTTGCTTTACTATATACCAACTCATCTCCTGGTTTTAAGTAGAAGCCGGATTTCCAACTGCAATGCAATGAATCAAGAGATTTTACTACTATCTTACCTTCGTGCAATGCAACTTTTACCGTATTGTTCTTATTCGCCGTATTCACTGTAAATGCAGTACCCAGCGCGGTCGTGGCGATACCATCACTCAATACTGTGAATGGTTTTCTGCTGTTTTGAGCGACCGTAAAAAGAGCCTCTCCTTTCAGATAAACATTTCTGTTTTCTTGTCCGTACACATCATCGTACCATATTTCCCCACCGGGGTGCAACAGGACTTGGGAGCCATCGTTTAAAGCAATCGTGACATTTTCACTGGTCCCGTTCTTTTTGTAATTAACATGATCCTCAGCCTTCACGTTTTTTTGTGCCACCAAAGGCTGTTGCCTGCCTGACTTCACGGATAATAATTTCCAGCCGATAACCGACATACAAACAATTACCGAAGCCGCTACCGCTATTCTCAAAATCCGTTTTACTATTGCACCGCGGTTATAAGTATTCCGTCCAATATGGCTGATCATATCATCGGAAACGTTTGTGGGCAGCTTCTCCGTATTTTCAAATTGCATCCACTCCTCTTCACCCAACAATTGCTGCAGTGCATCAGGATCGGTCCTGAGATATTCGCTCACGAGAGCTGCTTCCTCTGGGGTACATTCTCTTCTCAGGAATTTTTCTAAAACACTTTTATCAATCATATTACTTGTTGTGAAGAAGGATTTAATAGAATTACGTTTCAAATTGGCCGTACCCCTAAGGCGGAGTAAAAAATTTTATAAAAAATATATTGCGAGGCCGCTTATGAGTAAAAAAATGATCAGAGCGCCCAGGTAGGCACGTAGTTGTTTCAATGTATTAGAGATATGATTTTCAACGGTTCGCACGGAAATATTCAGACTGGTGGCAATCTCCTTGTAGCTCATTCCTTTGACGCGGCTGAGTTCAAAAACATTTCTTCTGATGGGTGGCAATTTATCGAGTGCTTCCCGCAGTTTTTCCTGTAACTCCTTCTCGCTCAACTTTGCTTGAACAGAGGGGGCTTCATAATCGGCTTGTTTAAGGTGGGTGTAATTTTGCTTGAGTTGATGTACCGTCTTTTCTTTTCGAAGCAGGTCAATTAATGTGGTGCGGGCAATTCTGAATATTTGCGCGGAAAGCGAAAGTTCCTCATCGAGTCGATGGCGATTGTCCCAAAGTTTAATAAAAGTAAGCTGAACAGTTTCTGTAGCAAGGTATTCTGACTGCGTTTTGCGTAGTATAAAATAGTACAGCCGTTCATGAAAATCACGAACAACCTGTTCAAAAATAATAGCATCGCTATTCTTTATGGCTACAATCGTATTAAGCATATCCCGGGTAGTAATGGCTTACTTTCAGCAAGGACCGATTTGTTAGTGTACATTTAACACTCATTCAAAAGTAGCAGATTTTTTTATCAAACCAATTTTTTTTCATTGAGGAAATGGGAGGCTCTGATACACAGGCACCAGTTCAAACTGCTTTAATAGGTCCATTGAAAATAACTTTGTAAATACCCTGCCGCTCTACAATAAGTTTGCACGTTACTATTTTTACACGCATCTTTAATAAAGCGAATATCCGTCACCGTTATGTCACTGATAAAAATTTTTCGTAAGTTTTTTTCTGACATGAGAAACATTTTGGCGACGCATTACTTCGCCTTCGCGACCGCAGGCGGTGTCCACGTGCCGTTTATAGTTTCATCTTTTGGGCCATAGGCGCGAATGTAGAGCGAGAACTCTCCTTTCTTTGGTGAAGGCAGCCAGTTGTTCTTCCATTCTTCTGCGGGAGGCGTTGATTGCACATATAAGGTAAGCGAACCATCGGCATTGTATTTCATGGATTGATTTTTTGTGCCCAAAGAATATCGTTTGATTTCATTGGGCTCGAAAAAGTGGAAGCGATTGTAAAGAGTGAGTGACCAAAATCCATTTACCGGTGGCGTTTGCCCTTTGGCAAAAGTTACCGTGTATTTATTCGCTCCATTGAGACGGCTGCCTGCAGAATCCTGGTCCTGGTAGAAGTATCTTGTTTCCTTAGCAGCGTTAACAAGTATATTCGATTTGGCAACTGCTGTTCGAGTAAAATAATCAGTTCCGAAAGCAGCGCCGTTAAGAATTGTACTCCAATGGTATGGCAATTGAACGCCCCAGTTACGAAACTCAAACACGGGTTTTACAATTTGTTCTTCTGCTTCTTTTGCAGCTTTTACCATGGCCTCTTTTATCTTAGGGTCCTTATTTGCCGCATCTATTACAGCAAGCACCTGGGCATAGCGAGCATCTTCGCCACGGAGCGGAGGTGCATCTTTCAACAAGGCCGGTAATTCGTCAAATATTTTTTCAGGAAATACCCAGTGCACTTCTTCGCTGCTTCCGGGAGGCGCAGGAAGATTCGGCAATGTTTTCCAGTCCTTTATTTTCATTTTACCATCATACTCTGCAAGCGGATACATGCTTATGCCTTGTGTGAGCTTTTGTACTTCCGCCAAATCTCCCGGCGCATCGGACAGGAAAACGCGCGGCACAATAAAGGCAGTGCTGGTTGGGCAGCGGAACACTTTTGTAATGCCGTCGGGCACTTTACCATTCCAGTCCTGACCTGTTAAAAGATAGAAGCCTGGTTTTGTGCCATACATGGCACCTAGCTGGGCAAAGCCATCCGTACGCAGATCCACTACCTGGTACACCCAGAACCGGTTGCCGAAATCAGGCACCTGTATTACTATAGGGCTTTTGTCGAAAGCAGCAATGCCTCCTCCATACACCACATCCTGGTTGGGACATGCCACTATACGTTCCATTGGCTCTACATAATTGCTTAGCATGGAAAGACTGTTTAACGGTGCAGCGGGAACCAGCCCACCTGTAAGCCCTTGCTCATGCACTTGCTCAAAAGCCAGGCGGCGGTTGTAGATATTCACCATCGGCCATGCCCAGAAATAAGCACCTCTGGCAACAGATGCCGCATACTCTGGCGTGATTTTCATGCTGAGGTCGGGGCCGGGTGGCGACTTTTGCGCGCTATCATTACTAACAGTTCTCACTGAATCGGGAAAAGGCGGAGGTGTGTTACTTGTCGCGGGCGGGTTGCAATGCGCGAAGGAATAAGTAACGACAAAAAAGAAAAATACTTTCTTCATATCGATCTGTTTTGTGTCGGCTTTTCGGTAAAAGCAATCATGAGCTTTCTATTGCCTTAACAAGAAATCACGCAGAGGGTTCAAATACAGCTGTTTTTTGCCAGCCGCAGAAGTAACCGCATGCCTTACAACTAAATATCTCAGGTGCCAGTTTTTCCCCTTATTACGGTTTCGAAAACAAGCTGAGTTAAATGATTGACTACCTCACTCATCGTATATTTACGAACATAACGGTTACACAAAACCGCATATAAATGAAATATTTACTATTTTAGCGCCGGAAAAATACGAACCCTAACCTAACACCAAATTGAACCCATGAAACAGATCATCGGTGTCGTACTAATGCTTATCAGTATTTACGCAAAAGCAAGTTCTTGCAAAGCCATCAAAAATGGAAATTGGGAAACGGCCGGCACGTGGAGTTGCGGGCATATTCCCGGCGCAGGGGATAATGTAACTATTGATGCAGGATTTACAGTTACAGTACAAGGCAACAATACGGTGGCCATTGGAAATCTCTACATTTCAGGAACACTGAATTTCACGAATGGTTCAAAAATTAGTTTAGCAGCGTCTTCAGTGGTGAGTATCTATTCCGGAGGCAGACTTACCGGTGGAAATCCCGGTGCCAAGCTTGTGTTTCCTTCCTACACGGTAAAAGGGCCATTTTCGACAACGGGCCCCTATTATATTAACAACCACGGAGAGGGCGTGGGTGCTGCCCCATTACCGCTGACCCTTGTTTCTTTCACAGCTGGCTTACAACAAAATAAAGAAGTGAGGATCTATTGGAAAACAGCAAATGAAGAGAACGTAAATTTCTTTCAAATCGAATCGACCGATTACCAAACTTCTGAATGGCAGGTCATAGACAGCGTTTCCTCTATGGCGTCTGAAGGAGGCGGTTATTCATATACATTCAGCGATCGTAATAAATTGAGCGGTGATCGATATTATCGCCTGAAGATGGTTGATCGCGATGGAAAATATGTTTACAGTAAAGTCGTGGCCGTTACTTCTCCTCAAACAGAAACATTCTCTGTAAAACCTACACTGGTCAACAATTCCATGACAATCAGCTTACGCTCGTCTGGTCCGGCCCAATTGTCGATTTTCAATACATTTGGCCAGTTGGTGAAAACACAGGCTATCAGCGATCAGAGATTTATTATTGATGTTTCCATGCTGAGCCGGGGTCTGTATTTCTTGCAACTCGTTCAAGGAAAAGATTCACACTCCACGAGATTTTTCAAGCAATAAAATTTAACCGGAACAGTTGGTTAGTAGTAAAAAAGATAACGGACAAAAACACGAACCAACTGTTCATTTTCAAATAACCTATTTGAAGTTCGAGACTATACTATCAACTGTTTTTTCGTTAATATCTGATCTTAAAAATTGTTTAAGAATAGTCTTGCCTTCAAATTTTACTTCAAGAAAATAAACTGGTAGCCTCACTTTATACCAAACCCTTTCTTTTGAAAAACTAAACTTAGTCAATCGATCTTCGACATGAATATGTTTGTCTCCTTCTAAATAATCTATAATCAAACTATCTCCAGACTTTTTAATATGTAAAATCTGATATTTAGAGGACTGGTAAAAATCTATTGTCCCAACAAAAAAGACAAGCAGAACCAATATAATCACACCTTGAAAAGTCATCAGGAATATCCCGAAAAAAGCTACGAATAAAATAATAAAAAGCAGGTTTTTAAAATCGTGCATAAATCTATTCTTGAAAGAAATAGACTTTGCTTCGAATTCAAGATTGTCATTTTTTAAAACTAGTTTCTCCATATATTTGAAACAAATGAATTTTAAAGCTATTTTAATTTCAATTTTGATACCAACTTTTGGCTTCTGTCAAACAGCAAAAGAATTTGCGGTGAATGGAATTGCAAAATCTAAAAACAAAGACTATGAAGGCGCCATTGCGGATTATAATAAATCGATTGAGCTGGATTCTACGAACTCAATTGTGTTCTATAACCGTGGATTAGCTTTTTCAAAACTTAATAATTTCCAAAGCGCTATTTCAGACTATACAAAATCAATCTAATTAAAAAGCGACCCGGGAACTTATTATGTCAGGGCTTTAATGAAGGTCGAGTTAAAGGACTACAAAGGTGCGCTTGAAGATTTGAACAATGCTTACGAAGCAAAAAAAGACAACCCGAATTTCTTTTTCTTACGAGGAGACTGTAAATATCTGACGGCCGATTACAATGCGGCAATCAGTGATTTTGATAAAGCCATTGAATTAAAACAAGACTTTGCGAAAGCATATTTTTCGAAAGGATTGGCAGAACTGAAGCTAAATGAAAAAGACAAAGCATGCCTGGACCTCAATAAGGCCAAGAGTTTAAACTTCACCCAGGCTGATGCGTTGATACAAAAATTTTGCAATTAGACCATTTCGCTAAACACACTAAATAAGAAGAGGTTTGCAAAACGATTTTGCAAACCTCTTCTTATTTAGTGTCTCCTTAAAATGTATCAACAATCACTAAATCTACAACGCTACACAAGCACAGTGTACATTTTCTTTTTATTTTCCGGATGACACAGGTGCTTTTACTTTTAATATCTGGCCATTAATTTCGTTGATCTCATCCTCTACACCATCTGGTGAAAAACTTGCGGGTAACTGCGAAGGCGGATATTTGATAAATGTCTGGAGAAATTCAATAGCATGCAAGCCACCCTGAAAGACGAGAAAATCGTTATCCACAACCCACTGATAATATACATACGAAGTTAAATCTGCTCTCTCATACGGGTCCATCCGAAGATTAAACAGCTTTGGAACACGGTAAAGAATAAATGGATCTTTCCATACATCAAAACCAGCCGGTGCTGATTGTTGACGAAATACTGTTTTATAGTTTCCGTATCGTATGGCGACTAATTGTGCATCATCATTAAAATAAATGAACTCATTACGTGCACTTTTTTCAGTCTTGCCAGTAAGAAAATCCAACTGGTTGTAGCCATCCAAATGAACTTTAAATGTTTTGCCGCCCACATTGGCACCTTTCAACAAGTCACTTGTTATGTTGGCATTGCCTGCTGCGGCTAACAGTGTAGGAAACCAGTCGAGACCAGAAAACATTTCATTGGTAATGCCGCCTGGTTTAATATGTCCGGGCCAGCGTACAAACGCAGGCACGCGGAAAGCGCCTTCCCAGTTGGTATTTTTTTCGCTTCTGAACGGAGTGGTTGCCGCATCCGGCCAGCTAAATTGGTTAGGTCCGTTATCTGTAGTAAAAATAACAATGGTATTGTCTGCGATCTTTAGTTCATCCAACAATGCCATCAGTTTGCCCACATTGTCATCCATTTCCAACATACCATCAGCATAGTCGTTTCCCGGCATTCCCGCTCTTCCAAGCATGGATGGACGAATATGTGTATGTAAATGCATGCGTGTAAAATTCATCCAGCTGAAAAACGGTTTGCCTGATTGAGCTTGTTTCTTTATCCAATTCATACAGGCAGTCGTAGTTTCATCGTCTATTGTTTCCATTCTTTTTATAGTAAGCGGGCCCGTATCTTCTATTTTACCATCAGCTGTTGAATGAAGCACCCCACGTGGCTGATATGCTTTCTTAAAAGCAGGATCATCCTTTGGCCATGCCGGATGCTCAGGCTCTTCTTCTGCATTCAGATGGTACAGATTGCCAAAAAACTCATCGAATCCATGCTTGGTAGGTAAATATTCATCTCTATCGCCTAAATGGTTTTTTCCAAACTGACCTGTAGCATAACCCAGCGGTTTTAAGGCCTGGGCAATGGTAATATCGCGGTCCTGTAACCCAACGGGTGCACCGGGCACCCCTACTTTCGACAGACCTGTACGCTTTGCACACTGTCCTGTTATAAAGGTAGAACGGCCGGCTGTACAGCTATTCTCAGCATAATAATCCGTAAACATTAAACCCTCTTTGGCTAATTTATCAAGGTTCGGAGTTTTATAACCCGTTACCCCAAACGAATAGGCACTAATATTAGTTTGCCCAACATCATCACCAAAAATCACGAGTATGTTCGGTTTTTTTTGTTGGGCGCGAGCGGCCGTCAATACCAATAGTAGCACACCAGCTGTCACCAGCCAATTCAACTTTTTTGTTTTTTGCTCCATGGATGAGTTTTTTTTAAAATGATAAATGTTAATGGCGTTTTTTGCACACCGGATGACATTGTTTCGTAACCAGCTGCATATCATGTCAATTGTACCAGCTTAGTTTACAAAGACATATAGAAGGTTAACAATAAAAAATATAAAAAGTTTTGAGGTAGCTTGTCTCCGAACGGATTAAGGGAGGCAACTGTCAGGCTGTTCAAAACTGCTACCCTCTTATTTAAGTACCCGTAATAATGGATTTAATACCCGCCTTTAGACCTGTGCAATACTTGAATACCTGGTGTTTGTTTTTGTATTTTTACCGCGTTTATCGTCAACCCTAAACCCGGTGATCATGAAGCCATATTGGAAACTGCTTTTGTTACTTGTCTTTGCAGCAACAAATCATTTGACTGTTTTTTGCCAACCCATCATCCAAAGTTTTTCACCAACTATTGGCGGAACAGGAACGACTGTTACCATTAAGGGTAGTGGTTTTGATAAAGTAACATCAAACAATGTCGTTTTCTTTGGAGCAGTACGTTCCACTATTTCGGCCTGTACTGACACTTCGATTATTACCACAGTTCCATCCGGTGCTTCTTACCAGCCCATCACTATTACCAACAACAATGGCACGGCGTATTCGCGGATTCCTTTTACAGTTACATTTTCAAATGTTTCCACGCCGTTCACTCCTACCAGTTTTCTTCCAAAAACAGATATCACAACAAACAATTACCCACATGCTATTTCCATCGCGGACTTCAATAACGACGGCAAACCAGATGTAGTAACGGCAAAAGGAAGTTCTTCGACTGTTTCTGTTTTAACCAATACCAGCGCTGCCAATGGCACCATTTCATTTTCTGCGCCGTTGGAATTAACAGCTGCCGGTAATAGTCACGAATGTGCGGCTACCGGCGATCTTGATGGCGATGGCAAACCTGACCTGGTAACCGCTAATACATGGAACACAAGCAGCATTTCTGTTTTTAGAAATACTACTACCGGAGCTGCTATAAGCTTTGCTTTGAAACAGGATTATGCAGCAGATAATGCCCCTTACTCTGTTGCCATCAGTGATCTGAATGGTGATGGCAAGCCCGATATTATTACTGCCAACAACGGTTCTGATCATATTTCTTTATTCAAAAACACCAGCACGCCCGGAAATATTTCTTTTGCTGATCGCGTAGATATTTCGGCGCCCACCAATCCTTACAGTGTTGTTGCAAGCGATCTGGACGGAGACGGTAAAGCTGAATTGATTTATACCACTCAAAATACAAGCTCCAATTTATCGGTCATGAAAAACAAGTCGGCCATCGACAGTTTTGCATTTGATAGTCCGATTGTGTTGGCCAACCTTCCCGGTCCTTTTGTTCCGGCGGTGGGTGACCTGGATGGCGATGGCATTCCCGATATTGCAGCATCATGTGGAGGCGGTTATATCGTTGTAAAAAAGAACATCAGCACGCCCGGAAACCTTGCATTTTCCGGATTGCAAATGACATATGCCACAGGCGACTACGCTGAATGCGTTGCTATTGCTGACATAGACGGAGACGGAAAGCCCGACCTGGCGGCTGCCAACCGTAATAATAAAACTGTTGCGGTATTAAGAAACACCAGTTCATCTGGTTCTATTTCTTTTGATAGCCATGTTGATTACACCGTGGGTGATGGACCTATATTTTTGGCTATCGCAGATTTAAATGGCGACCAAAGACCGGATATTGTTGCCGCCAATTCTTCCTCCTCTTTTATCAGCGTTCTAACGAATGCGATTGGCGCAAATATTACACCTACAGTCAAAAGTTTTACTCCTGCATCCGGCGTTAGTGGTACTGTTGTTACTATTAAGGGAAGCAATTTTACCGGAACCACTGCAGTTACATTTGGTAGCGTTAATGCTGCTTCCTTTACCATCAATGCCGACACGATGATCACCGCTGTGTTGGCACAGGGCAATACAGGCGATGTGGCAGTCACTACTTCCAAAGGAACAGCTTCGCTTGCGGGGTTTACTTTTAATGGACCTACTATTACTTCGTTCACACCAACTGTTGGAGTTGCAGGAACAACTGTGACCATTACCGGAACCAATTTTACGAATGCCAGTGCGGTGCAATTTGGCGGTATTCCGGCCGCTTCATTTACAGTAGTTTCTTCCACCACTATAACTGCTGTTTTGGGCAATGGTTCCAGCGGCGATGTTTTGGTAACCACTCCTAATGGCACAGCAACCCGCAGTGGCTTTAGTTTTGGTGCGCCCTCAATCGCTGATGTGACGCCACTTTCAGCGCCTGTTGGAGCAACGGTTATCATCACCGGAAAAAACTTCGGCGCCATGACTACCGACAATATTGTTTTTTTTGGTGCAGTAAAAGCAACTGTTGTTTCGGCAACTACTTCTCAATTGAATGTAACCGTACCGGCAGGTGCTACTTATAGCCCTGTTACAGTTACAGTGAATCATTTGACTGCATATTCGTCGCTCTTGTTCAGTACTAGTTTCGCCGCTGATTCTACGACACTTTCTACCAGGTCCTTCAGCAAAGCCGGTGATTACAGTGCAGGCAACTACCCTGTTGATGTTTCTATTTGCGACCTGAATGACGATGGCAAGCCTGATATTATAACATCCAATGCACTGGGCAATAGTATTTCTGTGCTGAAAAATATCAGTTCGCAGGGAAATCTGTCCTTTACCCAAAAGGTAGATCTGACTGCAGGAACGGATACCAGGAAAACAGCAACAGGCGATTTGGATGGAGATGGCAAGCCGGATATCGTTGCCGTAAATTTTAATTCGGGCAATGCAAGTACCATTTCTGTTTTCCTGAATACATCCACCACTTCAACAATTTCTTTTGCACCCAAAACAGAATATTCAACAGGCAATGGAACGCTGGGCCTTGCCATTGCAGATATGAATGGTGATGGGAAACCTGATATTATTACGAGTAGCGGAAATTCAGGATTCATCTCTGTCTTTCTGAACACATCTACGCCTGGCAATTTCAAACTAGCTACAAGGCAAGACTTCACCAACTTTAATCATGCGGACGGCCTTGTTGTGGCCGATATTGATGGAGACAAAATGCCTGATATTATTGTGTCCGAATTTTCAGGTGGCGCAGTTTCAGTTTATCGCAATTTAAGCAGCGGTGGGAACCTGCAACTGGGTACCCGTGCGGTTTTCACAGTTGGTACAAATCCTACCAACGTTGAAGTGGCAGATATAAACAATGACGGCATGCTGGATATTATTATAAGAAGTTCAACAACTTCAATACTGCTGAATGCCAGCAGCCCAGGTTACATTAACCTGCAAAAAACATATGACTTTGCAATCTCCGGCACCAATGCATCCCTGTCAGATCTGAATGGTGACGGCAAACTGGACATTTGCTTTGGCAGAACATCTACCGGCAATATTTCTTTACTTGAAAACATGTACACTGTGGCAAGTACGCCGCTTTTCGGCTCCAACGTAGATCTGAAATCCGGCACCTTTGATACTTTTGTCGCAACCGGTGATTTGGATGGAGATGGAAAGCCAGAACTGGCAGCAGCCAACACGACAATAAACACAGTAACCTTATTCAGCAATAAAATTGACGCTCCTTCTATAGATCAATTTACGGAGCATTCATTAAAGGCTGGTGATACACTTCACATTACAGGCTCCAATTTAGCAAGAACCACTTCTGTGAAATTGGGCGGAACAGAAGCTGCATCATTTAAAGTATTAAATGCGAATAGTATCGATGCAGTAGTGGGCAATGGTACTTCAGGAGACATTATGGTAACGACAACTAAAGGAACGGCAGCTCTTTCCGGTTTCCAATTTATTCCTGTTATCAGCGTAAGCGGAGACACCAGTGTGTGTGATGGCGCTTCGGTTTCGTTGACCTCAACTGCGGATGCCAATAACCAATGGTATGTAAACGATGCAGCAATTGCGGGCGCAACTTCCAAAACATATGCAGCAACAGCTACCGGCAAGTATACTGTAAAAACTACGGGCAACAATGTTACAACGGCTTCACCTCAGGCGGTTGATGTTACAGTAACGAAAGTTCCTACGCCTACCATCTCACGGTCCGGAAACGTACTTTTATCCAGTTCTACAACGGGTAACCAATGGTACCTTGACGGCAAAGCCATACAAGGCGCTACGGACCCTAGCTATCAACCCGCTAAATCCGGCGATTATACGGTACAGGTAAGTGCCGATAATTGTATGAGTGCGTTTTCGAAGGCTATTAGTTTTACGCCTAAGGGCATGATCAACTTACCAAATGGTCAGTTCATCAACTTATATCCAAACCCGGTAACCGATAAAATAGTGATCAATTGTCAATTGGATAATACAGATGCTTTGACCCTCGAAATTTTTGATAGCAACGGAAGGTCGGTCAAAAAAGTGCAAGGGCTGCATTCGGGTGATGTAATTCATCTCGATGACTTACCTAAAGGTTTATTCATCATAAAAATTTCTTCTAAAAACGGTTTATTAGGTTCTACAAAATTGTTTAAGGTACAATAACCGCGTTTACATTATTCAATATCTTTTCCTTAGTGAGAAGGCATCGACAAGCTCAGCCTGACAGTACCAAACAGGTTGTCAGGCTGAGCTTGTCGATGCCTCGTTTAAACAGAAACAATGTTATTAAATGCTTTTAATGAAATGGCATTGATTCATAAATTTAGCATCAGTGGCAAGTAACATTCGGACAATCATTTATGATACGACAAACTTGTTCTTATAAGCCAATAATCTCAACGCGTTAAACACCACCACCAACGTTGAACCTTCATGCGCTATAACTGCCGGGCCAATCGATGCGATGCCGAGGATTGTTAGCGGCACTAATATCGCGACCATGCCAAGACTAATGACAAGGTTTTGTTTAATAATGCTTCTTGCTTTTCTGCTCAAGCCAATAGCGAAGGGTAACAATGACAACTTATCTCCCATCAAAGCGATGTCCGCTGTTTCCAGTGCAACATCAGAACCGGCAGCTCCCATTGCAATACCCACAGTGCTGTTTGCCATTGCAGGCGCATCATTCACGCCATCGCCCACCATGGCTACTTCTTTTTCTTCTGCCTTCAGTTTTTTTATCGCTTCCACTTTTTGCTCCGGCAATAATCCGCCCCACGCATCAGTAATACCAATTTGTTTGGCAACTGCTTCCGCCACTTTTTGATTGTCTCCCGTAAGCATGATCATTCGTTTTATGCCCGCTTTTTTTAACGCTTCCAATGCTGCCTTTGCTTCGCTTCGTGGCGTATCCATCACCGCAACGATGCCAACAAATTCATTGTTTCTTCTTACAAGCATGGTGGTGTTGCCCTGCGATTCTATATCACGCACTTGTTTTACCAACTGTTCATCAGGCTTTGCCGCATCCAGAGATTCAAACAATGCAAGGTTGCCCATGTAAATAACGTCGCTGCCCAATGCAGCCTTGATTCCTTTTCCCAATACCGCCTGCATATCATGCGCCGCAGGAATTTGCTCAGTTTTTAGTTTTTCTTTTCCATCACGAACAATGGCTTTTGCAATGGGATGATCACTCAGCGATTCAACAGCTATTACCATTCTCAACAGTTCGTCTTCATTGATATTCTGTAGCGCAACCAGTTGTGTCAGTTTAGGTTTTCCCTCCGTAAGTGTTCCTGTTTTATCAAATGCCAATGCAGTCAAAAGCCCCAGATCTTCCAATGGCTTCCCTCCTTTGATTAAGACGCCGGCCCTTGCGGCTCTTGCGACTCCACTCAGAACAGCACTTGGTGTAGAGATGGCCAATGCACAAGGCGAAGCAGCAACCAACACCGACATCGCACGATAAAAACTTTTGCTGAATGGCTCGTCAATAACAACCCAGGCAAAGCACAAAAGCAATACGAGTATAAGTACAAAGGGAACAAAATATTTTTCAAAACGATCAGTAAATTGTTGTGTTGGCGACTTCTGCGTTTGTGCTTCATTCACCATTTGCACAAGTCTCGACAATGTTGAATCGCTGGCTTCCTTACTTACTTTTACTTCAAGCAACTCATTGCCATTGATGGTTCCTGCAAATACGCGATACTTTGCGTCAATCTTGTCTGCATTGTCAACATTTACATTCGCGTCTGTAAACGGCATCTTGTCTACCGGAATGCTCTCTCCTGTGATGGGCGCCTGGTTCACACTACTCGTTCCGGCAACCACAACACCATCGGCAGAAATTTTTGTGTTCGGTTTTACAATAGTTACATCATTCTTTTTTAGCTCCTCAATAGCAACTTCTTTCGTTTGCCCATCTGTTTTTAGCAATGCAGTCTTAGGTGCGAGTTCCATGAGTGCAGAGATAGACTTTCTTGCTTTTTCCATGGCAAAATGCTCCAACGCATGTCCAAGACTAAACAAGAATAGTAACAATGCGCCTTCCGCCCAATCACCCAGTATAGCTGCACCAACAGCTGCTACCAACATTAGAAAATCAATTTCAAAGCCACCCTTTGCAATTGTTTCAATCGCCTCCTTTGCAACGTAAAATCCACCAAAAATATATGCGCCAATGTAGAAGCCAAGCGGAATAAATGTTGAAATATTTTTAACGAACGAAAGCCCAAAACCAATACCCAGCAATGCTCCGCAGAGAATACTAAAAATCAGCTCCGTGTTCTTCCCAAATATTCCGCCGTGCGTATGATCATACCCCTCTTCATCGTGCCCGTGATCATGATCGTGTTTGTGATCATGCTTTTCATTTGCAGCATGTTTGTGTTCCTCTTTTTTCCTTAAGTAAAGTCCTTCTTTTTTTACCAACGCAAGCACTTGCTCTTCGGTAACAGATTGTGTGTCGAACTCTATCATTACCACTCCACTCGCGGAAGCGTCAACCGATAGGACGCCACCATTACTTTTCAAATCTCTTTCTATGATGCGCGCATGCCGCGGATGCCGGATGCCCGTTACATCCAGCACCAAATGATGATAGCGGTTTGTAATTTTTGCCCCTGCCTCAGCAGCCAACTTCTTCACTTTATCAATGGTAATCACCGCCGGATCATAATGAAAACACAACTGTGCCTCCGTGCCCGAAGATGCGGCTACGACATGTACTTTCTCAATTCCATTTCTTCCCTGCAGTTCGCCGATGATGCGCTGCACGCAGGTATCACTTTCATCAGGAATGTCAGGAAGAACTATGTCCAAATTGATTTTCGTTTTTTCCATTGTAGCTTTTTATCAATTTCACTGCCGCAGCAGCTGATAATAAAAATCCTCTTATTTTTTAGTAACACAAACAATCACTCTTCGTGCTCGCCTGTGTTTGTCATTTTTGCCAAAATAAAAAACGCGCCTTTAGTAACCACTTTTGCCTCGGGTGAAATTTGTTTTAAAAGCGTAATCGCTGTAAATCCCACATCATTCGTTCCTTTGGCTACAGGTATTTTTTCAAAAGATACAGTTTTTTCAGGCTTTTCATTTTCACCCGTAACAATGAAAATGTAATCCTGCCCTTGTTGCGTGACGATTGCGTCTGAAGGCACTGCGGGCGAAGTATTTTTATCAAGGCTGATCACGGCTGTAATATTCATGCCGTCGATTAACCCTGTCTTATTGCCCTTCACCTTAGCATGAACGGTAACCGCTTTGCTTTCTCCTTCAAAGGATGAACCCAGCGAATATATCTCTGCATCATATTCTTTACCGGGATTGTTTGTTAATGTAAAATGTATGACCTGGTTTTCGCGCAACTTCGAAAGATCTTTTTCATAAACAAACAGATCAACATGTAGTTGACTATTGTCCACAATATCAGCAATGCTTGTGCCGTTGCTAACGAAGCTGCCAATCTTAACCACCACATCGCTTACCACACCTGCAATCGGGCTTCTTACAGCCAATACAGAATTTAACTTATCACTGGTTAAAGACTGAGGATTGATGCCCATTAACTGGATTTGGTTGGCTAGTGCGGCTTTGCGTGTCTTCAATGCTTTCAGCTGCGCATCTGCGGCTTGTAGATTTTTTAGCGCGCCGGCGTTGCCTTCATTCAATTCTTTTTGCCTGCTGTACTCCTGTTCTGCCAAAACCATCTTTGGTGCAAGACTCAGGTATTCTTCCTGCGATTGAATGAATTCCGGGTTGGCAATGGTTGCAATGATCTGTCCCTTCGAAACGGTATTGCCGGGCTGAACAAACAATGATTTTACAACTCCGCTATACACAGAACTTATGCTAGCCTTGTTTTGATTGGGCACTTGCAGCACACCATTTGCTTTTAACGAAGAGGTCAGTTGTTTGTTTTCTATCGCACCTGTTTCTATACCAATTGCTTTTATCTGCGCCTCTGTGAGCGTTGCAGTATTTTCATTTCCAGCTTCATTGTGAGTTTCCCCTTCAGTTTGTTTTGCCTCCTCATTCCTATTGTTGCCGCAAGAAGCTAGTGCGGCCGCTATGAACACCACTTGTATAATGAATAAAAACTTTTTCATCCCTTTGATTTATTTATTGATTGATGAAATAATAGTATTGAATAACTGAATGATTGTATGCATTCAGGTTCTCGAGATAATTGCGCCTGATATCGATGGCCTGTGTTAAAAATTGCGATAGCTCAGCAAAACTGATTTCTCCTGAACGATATGCCAGCGTAGAAGCTTTGATGATTTCACCGGCTTGCCTGAGGCCCGCTGATTCATAGAAATCAAGAAGCGCATGGTTCTTTTCCACTTCTTTTTCTGCCTGCGATTTTTCCGTAGCAAATAGCTGCGACTCCAGCTCATATTGCGTTTGCTGCACGTTTGCTTCCGCCTTGGATGCTTTCAATTTATTGCCATAAGCTTTCATGCCAAACAATGGAAAAGTTGCGCTTACAGAAAACCCTGAGTATGGATCGCTTAGTCCATACAATCTTTGACTAAAAAAACGCCCTGAAAACTCCGGCCTGTTTTCATTCTTCGTAACGTTGACTGCAGCTTGCGCAATCTTTACATTTTGATTTTGTAATTGAATGACAGGGTGCGTTGAATCCTTTGCTGCTATCTGCAAAACCAATTTCTCAAGCGATTTATTCTCTGGAAGTATAGCTTGTTCACTGTTCAGCAATTGCATTAAAAGTTGTTGCTGAATTTTTTGTTCGCTGTAACTCTGTTGTAACATCGCCTGCAATTCTCTTAATCGTACGTTTGCTGCAATGCTGTCCAAACCCGGACTATCACCAGTTCTTGCTTTTAAAACGGCTGCGTCCAAAAGCGATCTGTAAATACTATCGAGCGATAAAAACAGTTTTTGCTTATCTTCTAAATACCAAAGCTGATAGTAAACATCTCTCACATTTTTTTTAAGTTCTGCATCAATCGCGGACGTCCTTGTTTCGAAATATTTTAGCTGCTCAGTGTAATAATTCTTTTGTGCTTTGTACAGGCCGGGCCACGCCACACTTTGCGACAATCCTATTTTCAATATGCCGCTTTTATCGCTCGGCCTCAGGTCCTCATTCTCAGCAAACACGCCTGTTTTTGGCAGCATACCAGAACTTTTAATAAGCAACTGTCCTTTGTTTATTTGCTGCTTGTTTACTTCATACTGAAGATTTGCTTTTGAAGAGGTCAAAACTTCATTAATGCTCAAACGCTTGCTCATAGGCTGTTGTGCCCATGTTGAATTGAAAGAAAACACAGACACCAAAACAAGCACAATTGTTATAACTGGCTTCATCTTAATTTTTGTCTTAGTTGAAAAAAGAATGTATAACAACGGCAGTACGATCAAAGTGAGAAAGGTTGCAGTTATCAAACCACCGATCACTACTGTTGCCAATGGCTTTTGCACTTCTGCCCCTGCACTGGTAGAAAGCGCCATGGGTATAAAGCCCAGAGAGGCCACCATTGCTGTCATTAACACTGGTCTTAATCGCAGGCTCGTACCTTGTTTCACTCGTTCTACAACATCGCTGACTCCTTCCTTTTCAAGTTGATTGAATGTGCTGATCAACACAATGCCATTAAGCACGGCCACGCCGAACAAAGCAATAAAGCCAACGCCTGCGGAAATACTGAACGGCATGTCTCTCAACAACAACGCGAATACGCCGCCAATAGCACTCATTGGAATAGCGGTAAAAATCAGCAATGATTCTTTAAGCGAACCAAATGTGAAGAACAGCAACAAGAAAATAAGTGCCAATGCAACCGGCACGGCAATTTGCAAGCGTGCGGATGCTTTTTGCAAATTTTCAAATGTGCCGCCATAGGTATAATAATAGCCGGATGGAAGCAAATTTGCTTTTGACAATTTCGCCTGTATTTCTTCTACGATACTGGCAACATCCCGATCCTTGATATTAAATCCCACTACTATTCTTCGCTGGCCTTCTTCACGGCTAATTTGAGCAGGGCCTTCTTTAAAAGATACGACTGCAACCTGCGAAAGAGGAATTTGTGTACCATCAGGAGTTGAGACAAACAAATCAGCTACATCTTCAATGGAGGAACGACTACCACTGTCCAAACGAACAACAAGATCAAATTTTCTTTCGTTCTCAAATACTACACCTGCGGCTTCTCCTGCGAACGCTGCCCTTACCGTGCGATTAATGTCTTGTATATTCATTCCGTATGCTGCAATTCTTGCACGGTCATATTGAATAGTAATTTGTGGAAGTCCCACAGTGCGTTCAATCTGCGGTTCTGATGCACCTTTTACAGACGCAACAATCGCTGCAACTTTTGGCGCCAACGCAGCAAGTGTGTCGATATTTTCACCGAAAATTTTAACAGCCACATCTTGGCGAACGCCAGTCATCAATTCATTAAAGCGCATCTGTATCGGCTGATTTATTTCAAAGAATACGCCCGGAATAATCTGCAATTTTTCTTCGATCATTCTTGCAAGCTCATTGTAATCTTGTGTAGATTTCCATTCTTTCTTTGGCTTTAATACAATAACAAGATCGCTCGCTTCTGGTGGCATTGGATCTGTAGGTACTTCCGCAGAGCCGGTTTTTCCCACTACCATTTTTACTTCTGGAAACGACTTGACAATCCGGCTGGCCTGCATGGAAGTTTCAACACTTTGCGAAAGCGAAGTTCCCTGCGGAAGAATGCAGTGAAACGCATAATCGCCTTCCTGTAGTTGTGGAATAAATTCACTTCCCATTCGGGTAAAAATGAAAATGGAAACGCAAAAGACGATGGCAGTAATCGCAACAATAAACTTTCTGAATTTTATACTGCGGCTAAGCAATGGCTGGTACCAACGAAGAAAGACAGTCATCATCTTGTCGGAAAACGTCTTTTTATCCGAGTAATCTTTTGGGAGAAAAAGAGCAGAGATCATAGGTATATAAGTAAGCGAAAGAATCAGTGCGCCCAAGATGGCAAAGCTTACTGTCTGCGCCATTGGCCGGAACATTTTTCCTTCTATACCTACGAGCGTAAGAATGGGAATGTAAACGATCAAAATAATGATCTCACCAAAAGCGGCACTGGTACGGATCTTTGAGGCAGATTCGTACACCTCTTCATCCATCTCCGCCTGTGAAAGCCTGTGCCTTGATTTCCTTATAGCAAGATGATGCAATGTTGCTTCTACGATAATCACTGCTCCATCGACAATCAATCCAAAGTCGATAGCACCAAGACTCATAAGATTCGCACTCACACCAAACGCATTCATCATACCAAGCGCAAAAAGCATCGCCAGCGGAATAGCAGAAGCCACGATCAATCCCGCACGAAAATTTCCCAAAAACAAAACAAGCACGAATATGACGATGAGTGCACCTTCAATCAAGTTTTTCTTTACCGTGTTAACAGCGTGACTTACCAAATCTGTTCTGTCAAGAAAGGGTTCAATCTCAACATCCGCAGGCAGCGCTTTTTTGATCGTTACCATTTTGTCTTTGACTCTATTCACGACAGCCGCACTATTGGCACCTTTTAACATCATCACTATTCCACCTACTACTTCTTTCTCTCCATTATAGGTAACAGAACCATATCGCACAGCACCACCCAACTGAACGACCGCAACATCTCTGATAAGAACAGGAATGCCGTTGACTGTTTTTATCACAATGCTTTTAATATCGTCCAGAGAGGTCACCAATCCAATGCCCCTGATAAAATAGGCATTTGGTTTCCTGTCTATATAAGCCCCGCCGGTGTTTTCGTTATTCTTTTCAAGAGCGGAAAATATCTCGGCAATCGTAACATTCATTGCTTTCAGACGTGCGGGATTGACGGCTACCTCGTATTGCTTGAGCATTCCGCCAAAACTGTTCACCTCCGCAACGCCCGGCGTTCCATACAACTGACGGGCAACGATCCAATCCTGCATCGTGCGTAGATCCATAGCCGAGTACTTATTCTCTGCACCCTTTTTGGGATGCAAAATATATTGGTACACTTCTCCAAGTCCCGTACTTACGGGCGCAAGCTCTGGCTTTCCAATACCTTTCGGTATTTTCTCCTCTGCTTCTTTTAGTTTTTCATTAATGAGTTGTCGTGCAAAATAAATATCCACCGCGTCATCAAAAACAACGGTAATCACTGATAGACCAAACCTTGAAATGGAGCGCATCTCAACAAGATCTGGTAAGTTAGCAAGGCTCTGCTCAATTGGATACGTAACCAATTGTTCCGCTTCCTGCGCAGCAAGTGTGGGCGTTTGAGTAATTATCTGAACCTGGTTGTTCGTGATATCAGGTACTGCATCAACGGGCAATTTTGTAGCACTCCATATTCCCCAAACGATGAGTGCCACGGTCATAATACCAACAACCAATTTATTCTTTATACTAAATTGAATGATTTTACTGAGCATTATTAGATGATTTGTGAGAGAAGACGAATATGCTGAACGCTTAAGACTTAAGGCAAAGTGCCAAACGCAAGACGCACCATCGTGTGAAGCCAGCTGCGTTACGCGTTAGGCGTTAGGCCTTAAGCGTTCTGCGTTCACCAATAAATTAAATCAGGAAGTAACTATACCAATTGAGGAGGTTGCCAAACAGGATTTGATCTCTCAAGCAAATTATCTTCAATCAACGATTGAAAATGTGTAAATGAAGAAAACCGATTGAAGGAAAAAAATGGAATATTCTGCACCACAAGGTGAGTGGAGCAACATGTGCAATGACAAAAAGGCGAACAGGAATCTTCATGATCATTATGCTTTGCACCTGAAGTTTTCGTGAGCGCAGTTTTCGCTTTATTATCCTTCATAACAGCATCACAGTCAGCGCAAGGCAGGCAGCTAAGCGTCAACACAAGAAATGCCATTATGAAGGTTAAAAATTTCATTATTTGCGAAACTAACAGTTTAAGCGATAATTCATGCCAAATATTTAATTTTTATAATTTACCTGTTGTTGCAATTTTCACAGACCAGTTTGCATATTGGATGTATGCAGTCAATGTCGTCTAGTTAAAAATCCTTTCGAGTACATTGTAATTGTGTACAGTAATGAAAGACAGCTTGTCATCCCGAGGAACGAGGGATCTGAGTTCCACACTTACATGCTGTTTGTGCAGGTTTCAGATCCCTCGTTCCTCGGGATGACAAGCAACATTCTTTTAATTCTTCAAACAACTTACCTAACCGACATTGATTTATAAAATGAAAAACTGTTGCAAATTTTCGTCAACACACTACTTTCTTTTATTTATTCTGCCTTTAAACTTGCTTACGCCATCCATGAGTACTTCTACAACAATTCTTCCTGCCGGAAGATGGTTAAGGTCATAATTGAACGTAGCTTTTTTGATTGCCTTGTATTCGTGTTTTTGCCATACCACGCCATCTACAGTAATTAATACAGTCATGTCGCTTAGCTTGTTGGACACAACACTCAATTGTGTTTGATCGCTAACCAATCTTGGATATAGAGAGAATGCATATTTTCCATTTGTAGTGTCAGAAACAAATCCTGGAACTGCTTTAAAACTCAGCATTTCACCGTTGCCACAGTCACTCTCAAAAGCATGAATGAGATTTCCCTTCATGTCGAACAGGCGCAGATAGCCATCTCCGTTTTGAGGCTCTGCCCAAAATTCCAACCCATCCCCCGCACTATCGGTAAGATTCAAAGTATATTTTCCTTCTGCAAGACGAAGTGTATCTGTGTAAAGCGTTTTTGCTTCCAGTTGCGATTGCTTTTTCTGAAAGATCGTATCCTGCTTATTGTTAAGCAAAAACAAGCTGTTGTCTTTCGGTTTGTTGTTCGTAAACAACTGCAAAACAAATTCAGACGGTAACTTTTCCGGAGCCGTAAATGATGCTTGCATTGCGTTATCTCCTGTCCATGCATCCTTTTTTCCATTCGGTTTATCGAGCAATACACTGAAAGTATTCTGTCCGTCTTTCTCCTGAATTTCACCCGGCAATATTACCTCGGCTACTTTGTTAAAGGCAAGGTCTCCTTTCCATTGAAACGTTTTCTTTTCAAAACCTTCTGTTCCGTACACAATGCGAACCGAACGAAGATTATCAGCTCCAAGATTGCGAATGGATATGCGCGGAGAAAAGCTGGCAGGATTCAAACGGAAAAAACGCTGTTCATCCGTCGGCACCATAATGGATTCAACCGCTACATCTGTTTTTTGTCGAGGCGCCGAATACTGGAACAAATAAGCTGAAATATTTTCAACAGCTTGTATATTGTCTGTTGCCGTATATGGTTCCATTTGCAGCGACAATTCATGTTTACCCGGCTTTGTAAATACATCAATTACATCAGGGTTTTGCAGATCACCGGGACACCAGTATGCGCGGTCATATATCCACGTGCCACCTTGCGGATACAACGGGTTGCCTCCGCAATCCTTCCACATATTGCGAAAATCAACGGTGCTTCCGTCGAACTTAATGGTTCTCCAGCGTGTGCAAAACTCACTGCAACCACGTGGCTTATCCATCCCATGTCCTGTATGCTGAATGCGTACACGATTGATACCGGCAGTAGGTACAGACTCATAACGAACCGGCAGCAGACTGTCTTCGATCTTTGCCTTGGGATCGCCGTATTTGTACCCTTTGTTCCACAGAGGTACGATGCCGAGAGGCGTAACAACCGGTGGTCCTGATAAAATTTCGAAATCAATGGTCAGCGCCCATCCCACGGTTTTGTCTTCGTAACCGGAATGCGTATATATTATCTCTACACTGTCGCGCAGGTAAGGAGCAAAATCAGTAACATCAACTTGCCACTTCCAGCTCCAGCCTTTATTGTAAATGCTTCCGTAGGGAGTCAGCATCCTGCCTAACTCATAATCCAGCACTGTTCCCGATACTCCACCTTTTCTACGCAAAACAATATGATCAAGATAATCCCAATGAGCCGTATGTAAACTATCGGGACTTCCCAAAGTCAGGTTCATGGTCACTTTACGCACAGGATAGCTTCCCGAAGGAAATAAACCCCAGGCCGGATAAGCATTTTCTCCTTTTTTTGGATCACAGATAACGGTCGCACGATTATGAGTAATAACATGCGTTACCGTAGGCTTTTGGGCAAAAGCACGCATGGAGAAAAAAGCAAGCAAAAGAAATAATACTGTTTTTGTTTTCTGCAGATCCATTTTTTTAATTTATAAACTTAAGATAGTCAAATATTCATTGTGGCTTGTTTCGTAACAAAATGGACAAGCTTATAGCCGGTTCCATTCTTAGCCTGTTAATATATTGATTGTACCGAGGTAACAAGCCTAAAGATGGAGTAATAAAAAAACATAGCACACCATTATTTTGTCAGTTTACTATGCTTTTTTGCAACAATAAGCCTTCATTGACTGTAATGTTATATTTCAACAAAGAGCGTAAGATTTGGCGCACTATATTTCATTGTAACACAGCGGCTGATTGTAAAGCATGGAGTTTATGCAAAACCAAATTGCATTTTAACTCCAAAGGTGATTTTTACGACTTTCCATGTCCTTTAAAAAAATACAAATAAATAATAGTCTATTTATTTGGTGGACTATACAATTTAAGATAATATTGTGATTCATTAGTCACCTGAACTATATTATGAAACACAATAGTTCCTATAACAAAAGGATTTTAACAAACTACTTTTATCAATTGCCATCCCACTCTGTGGCAATCGTTACAACATGCTACTGTTGCGGTTGCGCGTGCTGCTAATGCTGCATTTCACCACCCTTAACTATACGATACCGTAATAATTTCCATTTATAGTTTTAAAGGCAAATAATTGTCATCATAAATATGCTGAACCAGGAATATAAACAATATTCATGGGCTCTAACGATGTATAACATTCGCGGGTTATCATCAGAAGGCCTTTGGATATGCGAGTTCTCTTATAAAAGATATCGCGCAGGACCATAATTACAGGCGCACAAAAAAGCCAGGAACTGTTCGCGCAGTCCTGGCCCGGAAATAACAAGGCTTCGCGGCCTCATTACTAATAACCAAAGCAAACATAATGAAAAAATATGTACTGACGGGGCTATTGCTCCTGTCCGTCTTATCAGTGATTTTCGCCCAAAAAATTGAACCGCTGATCAATTCTACTCTTAACGGAAGAGTACTGGATCGAAAAACCAATCTCCCTTTAAGCGGCGCCGACGTTCAGATAAAAGGCACCACGCATGAAGTGGTAGCCGACAACGAGGGCCGTTTCAATTTTAGAACGGGCCAGAAATTTCCCTACATACTTATTGTATCGCATGTGGGATATGAAACACAGGAAATTACTGTAACCTCCAGCACTATAGAAATTCAGCTTAAAGAAGCACCTAAAGGTCTGGAAGAAGTTGTTGTAGTGGGCTATGGCACTTCAAAAAGAAAGAATCTTGTAGGTGCTGTTACCAAAGTAAATGCAAGCGAACTCAGAGATATTCCAGCAGGCGGCTTCGATGCGCAGTTGCAAGGTAAAGCTGCGGGACTGCAAACAACCACCACTTCAGGCGTACCGGGTGAAAGCGTAACAGTGCGTCTTCGCGGTGCAACGTCTATCAATGCAGATAACACTCCGCTGTATGTAATTGATGGCGTGTTTGTAAACAGCACAAGTTTACAAACAGTGAGCACGGGTGGTAAATCAACATCGCCTATTGCAGACATCAATCCCGCCGACATAGAAAGTGTTGAAGTATTGAAAGATGCCGAAGCCACAGCGTTGTATGGCTCTCGCGGTGCAAATGGCGTTATCATCGTTACTACCAAACGCGGTAACTTCAGCGATGGTACACGCATCAGTGCGCAGGCATCACACGGCTACGCATGGGCCCCTCCTTTATGGAAATTAACTACAGGCCCGGAACACGCTATGCTCGTAAATGAATATTTCACGAACATAGGCGGAAAACTACCTTTCACCGGCGATGTACTTAACCCTGCAGCATCTTCTGCGCGTGGCACACCGGAGCTTCAAAAGACTTACGACAGACTTGATGAAGCCTTCCAAACTGCTAATCTCAGCAACTACAATCTTTCTGTTGCTTCTGGCAACAAAGCCACGAGATTCTATCTTGGTGCAGGATACGACAAACAGGAATCGATTCTCAAACCGATAAGTTTTGATCGTGCCACATTCAAATTCAACATCGATCATAAGATAAGTTCTATCGTGCAAATTGGTAGCAGCAACACGATTACACGCACGCACAGGAACCAGGGAAGAGCCGGTGATGGCCCCGCAGGTGGTATTCTGCAAGCAGCTTTGCACACGCCTACTTATTTGCCTCCTACCAATGACCAGGGCGTATTAGTGGGACGTGCTGGATTTGATAACCTCACGCTATTATTGCAATACTACGATGTGAATGCTGTGAGCCTACGATATATTGGCAACGTGTATGCCGATGTGCAAATTCTTCCTGATCTGAAATTCCGCACCAGCTGGGGCGTTGATTATGACAACTACAAAGAATCTGAATACTGGAACAGTTTGCTGATTGCCGGTAGCCCTTCTGGCGACGCCACTTCCAGCATATCTGACAATGCAAGCTGGCTAAACGAACAAACACTTACCTATCGCAAAAAACTGGGCAAGCACAACTTTGGTGTACTTGTGGGAAACACATTGCAAAGCAATACTTTCGAAAGAACTTTCCTGGATGGAAAAGGTTTTGCGAATAACTCTTTCACAAAAATTTCGGCTGCCTCTGTAATCACAGGAACACAAAACTGGAGCCAGAACACGCTCGCCTCTTTCTTCGGAAAAGTTGATTACACATTTGATGACAAGTACATTATCAACGCCAGCCTCCGTGCGGATGGTTCTTCAAAGTTTGGCCCTCAAAGAAAATGGGGTTACTTCCCTTCTGTTGGTGCCGCATGGCGCGTGAAGCAGGAAAAATTTCTTAGAGATGTTGCAGTGATCAGCGACCTGAAATTGAGAGCTAGCTATGGCATCACAGGTAACCAAAACGGCATTGGAGATTTTGCTTCGCAAGGTTTGTGGACAGGCGGATCTTCTTACAAAGACACTGCTGGTATCGCGCCGCAACAATTGGCGAATGACAATTTGCAGTGGGAAAAAACAAGCCAGTTCAACATTGGTACTGATGTTTCGCTGTTCAACGGAAGACTTTCTTTGGAAGCAAACTATTATTACAAATACACCAGCGATGGATTGCTGCAATTGGCAAGGCCTGCTACTACGGGCTTCAGCACGTATTGGAGCAATGCTGCAGAGATCAGCAACAAAGGATTTGAACTTACGATCAACAGCATCAACATTCAGAAAAAGAATTTCACATGGTCGACAAGTTTTAACGTAGCGCAGAATATCAATAAGATCGAAAAACTCGCTACACCATTGCAATACGGAAGCCGCAACCTTATTCTGTTGCAGCAAGGTTCTCCAATGTATTCTTTCTATCTCTACAAGCAACTGTATGTTGATCCGCAAACAGGCAATGCCATTTATCAGAAAGCAGATGGCACGCAGGGCATGAATCCTAAAGCAAGTGACAAACAGATAATGGGAAGCGTGTGGCCAAAATTCTTCGGAGGTTTGGGTAATGATCTTACGCTCGGTAATTTCGATTTCAATATTTTCTTCTCCTTCCAATATGGAAACAAAACATACAACCACAATCGCTTCTTTGGTGAAGGTGGTGGCGCAAGAGATGCCGCAAGGGTAATCTTCGCGAGCGATCTTGCACGCTGGCAAAAACCCGGTGACATTACTGATGTTCCAAAAGCCGATGGTGTAAATGTAAACAACTACCTGGATGCCGGCAGCCGCTGGCTGGAAGATGGCAGTTTCGTTCGCTTGCGCAATGTTACACTTGGCTATTCATTTCCTAAAACATTCGTTAAGAACATCGGCTTAAGAAATATTCGGTTATACGTTACCGGTAGCAACCTGTTTCTTATTACCAAATACAGCGGACCTGATCCCGAATCGGCTGCCAACAGCAATCAAAACCAGCCGGGCATAGACCTTGGTACACCGCCTCAACCACGCAGCGTACAATTCGGCATCAACGTAGGCATCTAAAACAGAATATCCACCTGGCACATGCCAGCAAAAAAACATGACCATGAAATTTCGTAACTATATACTATCGGCAACAGTTTTCCTTTCACTTGCATCCTGCCAGAAATTTTTGGATGTGCAGCCAAAGGAATCCGTTTCCGATGAACAGACAATATTTGATGTTACCTCTGCAACTGAAGCGGTGCGTGGTATTTACAACGCGTTCGCAAATGGCAGCTATTATGGTACAACCTTCCAATCCATCGGTTATCTCTCCGGAGATAATGTACAATGGACAGGCTCGCAATCGCAGGTACAGGAATTTATCAATCACAATGTGAGATCTGACAACTCTACCATCAGTGCGGCATGGGGACAAATATATGTTGCAATTAACCGCGCAAATAATGTGATCGATAAAGTGCCTACGCTACAGGATCCTCATTTCACTGAAGCAAATAAAAATCAATTATTGGGTGAAGCTTATTTTCTAAGAGCACTCGCCTACTTTGATCTTGTACGTACATGGGGCGGCGTGCCGCTTATATTGAAACCTACCTTAAAAGCCACCGACAACTCAGGCGTTGCAAGAAGCACTAAACAGCAAACCTATGCGCAAGTACTGGACGATTTGAACAAGGCCGAAGGATTACTGCCTGTTTCTACTGATCGTTATCGTGCGACTGCAAAAACGGTGTGGGCACTAAAATCCCGCTACTATCTCTACCAGGGAGATTGGGCCAATGCTGAGTCATACGCTACCAAAGTGATCAGCGATGTAACGAACTATCAATTGAAGTCGCCTTACAATTCATTTTTTGCCAATGGCGCAAGAGGCACAGTAGAATCAGTATTTGAGATCTATTATAATGGAACCACAGAAACGAACGGTCATGGTGGTCAGTGGCTGCCACAAACCTTGGGCGGCACAAGACAATGGGCACCAAACGATGCATTTGTAGCATTGGCAAATAACGCAATCATCGGTGGCAACCGCAGCGCACTTGTTGCAAAAGACAACCAGAACCGCTGGTACGGCACATTGTACCCAAGCACTACTGCTTCCGCTTCATACATGATAAGGATTGCAGAACTCTTTCTTATCAGAGCTGAAGCAAGGGCCCAACAAAATCTTCTTACAGGAACAAACGGAGCATTGTTCGATTTGAATGCAGTACGCACAAGAGCGGGCCTTGATGCAAGCACAGCTTCCACGCAGGCAGATGTATTGTTGGCAATAGAGAATGAGCGTCGTGTGGAATTTGCATTTGAACCTCATCGCTGGTTCGATCTCGTAAGAACGAACAGGGCAACTGCAGTGCTTGGTGTGACAGATACTACCAAGTTCATTTTGCCATTGCCGAGCCAACAAATATTGCTCGACCCTGCACTCAAACAAAATCCCGGCTATAACTAAACAAATATTCTTAACAATTGCTAAAAGTTCATCATTATGACTACAGCCTCCACTTCTGCTGATTCACCTGTATGGACGAATTCCGAGAAGATCGTGTTTCGCATCTTCTTCATCTATTTTTTCATACAAGCAATTCCTGTTGACTGGAAGTTTTATCAACAACTTTTTTCCATCAACTGGACATCGCTTCATTACGGGGACATCTTTACGCTGGCCCATTATTCGCCGCAGTTTACAGGCGATGGATTTGGTAACTGGTTGTTTATTTTTCTTATTGCTGTTATTGGCGCCACTGTGTGGACAATCACGGATAAGAATCGCACCACCAACTACGACCGCCTTTACTATTGGATACGCACCGTTGTGCGCTATCGTTTGGCCATAGCCCTTGTTGCTTACGGAATACTGAAAATTTTCAACCTGCAATCTCCTTATCCTTCACTCAGTAATTTGAACACGGCTTACGGAGATTTCAACAGATGGAAATTATTCTCCTTGAGCCTGGGCATTGTTCCTTCTTATGAATTTTTCCTCGGCCTTGTAGAAACAACATTTGGTTTGTTGTTGTTGTCAAGAAAGACAGCATCTATTGGTGCATTCCTTATCCTGGTGTTTACAGGCAACGTGTTTGTTTCGAACATCGCATATGATGGCGGACAGGTTGTGTATAGTTTTTACCTGATCACACTTGCATTGTTTGTCATTGCACAGGACCTGCAACGCATCTTCAATTTGCTTATTCTTCAAAAACCAACAGCACCAAATAAGTATGTTCCTGCAGCTGAGAAACCATGGCAAAAGTATTTGCGCATCGGGTTAAAAACCTTTGCAGTGTTCTTCTTCGTGATACTGTACGGCGCAAAAACATGGTCAGGCTCTCATAAAGACAACTATCAATATCCTAATACCAAAGGTCTTGCAGGCGTGAGCGGCATCTACAACGTAAGCGAATATCGCGTGAACGGACAAGATCTGCCTTACTCACAAACAGATCAACGTCGATGGAAAGATGTAGTGTTTGAAACATGGAACACCGTAAGCATTCGCTCCAACAGACCAGTACAGATCGATGCTTCCAACAAGGACCGCATTTCAGAAGCAGACAGCCTGAGAACGTATGAACTTGAGGGCTCTGCTGGCAGACACTATTACAGCTATGATGCAGACTCAGCAAGCCATGCACTTGTATTGCACAACAGAAATAAGAACTACGCAGGCGAGACGCTTCATTTGACCTACGCTAAAACAGATGGAAAACAAATTGTTCTTACCGGTACTGATCAAAACAACGATTCGTTGTATGTAGTGCTGGACAAGATCGACAAAAAATATCTGTTGAAAGAAGCGTCAAAACAACATCGCGGCAAAGCATTAAAGCTCTGATTAACTGTTATAAAAAATAAATAGCAATATCATGTCAACAATAGAAGCCATTAGAAATACATCTTACACAGACACGCTGCCACAAGAGGCATCTGAAGCTGTGAATGGAAAGCAACCGAAAGAAAAGCTTTCTGTATGGAAACCTTATCAACGTTTCCTGTTTCGCATAGCTTTCATATTCTTCATTATTTTATCAATTCCAAATAGCTGGGGCTGGTACAAATTGGTTGCACACATTGACTGGACAAGTCTGCACTACCGCGACCTCTATGACATCGCACGTTTCAACTCCGGCATCACGTGGTTCGGCAACAAAATATTTGGAAGCTCGTTGCTGGGCTATGCAGTTTGGATTAATACATTACTATTCTCCATTGCAGGTGCATTGGTTTGGACATTTACTGAAAAGGCATTAAAAAAAGAAAGACAGGAATACAACACTGCCTACTACTGGCTTCGAGCCATTGTGCGATACAGAGCAGCAATCGGCATCATCGGTTTTGGTTTCACCAAACTATTGCCCGTTCAAATGCCTTATCCATCACTCGGCGTGCTCAACACAGATTTTGGTGATCTCACTTCTCAAAAGATCTATTGGTTGTCGATCGGTATAGTGCCGTGGTATCAAGTGTTTGCGGGTGTTGTAGAATTAACGGCCGGTACACTATTGTTTTTCAGAAAAACAACAACATTGGGAGCAATCTTGTTGTTCGGCGCCCTAGGAGACATCGTGTATGTGAACTTTGCATATGATGGTGGCGTACACGGATACAGCAGTTACTTTGTATTACTTGCGGGCTTTTTATTGATCAATGATCTTCCAAAAATATACAACCTCTTTATCCTCGAACGTTTCACTGTTCCTGTAAATTTTTATCCTGCATTTCCTAAATGGTTGCGCCTTACACGCGTAACATTAAAAAGCGCGACGATAGCAATTTTCCTCGGTGTACTTTTCTATCTGCAATTCATCAACTGGAGATATGATCCATACAAACAACCGTCTGTTGCCGGTGTTAAAACCTTAAGAGGAAATTATACGGTAAGTGAATTCCGCATCAACAACAAAGTCATTCCTTACTCACCATTAGATACGGTAAGATGGAACGAAGCAACGTTTGAGAACTGGACCACACTTACATTCAGAGTTAACAAGCCTAACCCACTCGATCTTTCGAATGGCGGTGGCAGTCCTCAAAGAGATCTGTACCGCACTTTTGAACTTACCGGTGTAGCTGGCGGCCAAAGAGTATTTCACTACTACGCCGACGTACCAAACCAAACGCTGTACCTGCAGGATAAATACAAAGCACGACGCGGCGGTGGTGAAGATGGCGACTATTCAGGCGATGCCGATCAGTCGTCCGGTGATGAACGTCCAGAAAAAGGCAAAGGCAAATCGAACAAAGACAAACCTAAAAAAGAAGACAACTGGATACCTAAGGATGCGCTCGCCAACATTGGCAACGAAATTTATAAGATAGACAAGAACGCTATTTCTACGCGCAGGAAAAGAGAATTAAAAAATGTACGTAATGACGAAAACAGGAACCGCATGGTTTTGAAATACGATACGCAAGATGGTTCCAGAATTATTCTTAGTGGCATCAATGAAAACAAAGATTCGATTTATGTGGTACTGGACAGGATCAACAGAAATTATGCATTAACTGAAAGCAGCCTCCAGGCTGGAAAATATTGAACAAACAGTGAGATACAAAATGGCGCTTTTATTTCTGGCCGCGTTGTGTATCGCTTCATGCAAAAGCAAACAGGAAGATGAAGTAATTGTTTACAACAAGAATGCAGAAGCGCAACAACAGGCAGACAGTGCAACGCAAACGAAGATCATAACCGAGATGCCTGCAACATTTGGTATTGGCAGAAAAGCAACGAACGCAGAAATAAAAGCCTGGGATATAGATGTACGTGCCGATGGCAAAGGATTGCCGTATGGCTCAGGCAATGCGACAGAAGGCAAAATTATATTCACACAAAAATGTGCGGCGTGTCATGGCAAGGAAGGAGAAGGTGGCGCATACGCTCGTCTTGTTGGCGCAATGGGCGATACGGTTAAAGCAAAAACGATTGGTAATTACTGGCCGTGGTCCACTACCCTGTTTGATTACATACGTCGCACAATGCCATACAACATGCCGGGTTCATTGAAAGATGACGAAGTGTATAGCCTGACCGCCTACCTTTTGTATCGTAACAAAATCATTGACTCTGCGAAAAACATTGATGCAAAGAGTTTGCCCAAAGTAGTGATGCCGGCACGAAAATATTATGTGGATGATGATAGACGCGGCGGTCCGGAGGTAAGATAGCATGCTATGTAAAACAGCTTTGACATGGAAAGACCGAAAGAAGAAAAGGAATATTCATTTAACGATAGTAAAAAAATAAACAGGAGACTACTGCTTGGATCAGTGGCCGCAAGCGCTGTTATTGCTCTTGTTAAAACAACAATGGGACAGCTCGTGCCGGCTGCTGTTCCCAAGCCTGTATCTGTCCCTCCAGATCCTACAAAAGTACAGGGACCGCCACCTGGCGCTGTGGGTACACGTTCTCCGTTTGAACAACTCGCAAAGAAAACTTCAGACACTTCTTCACGCACTCCTTTGCAAAGTCTCTATGGCATCATCACTCCTTCTGATCTGCATTTTGAAAGACATCATGGCGGTGTGCCTGTTATTGATCCAACAGCGTATAAGCTGGTCATTCATGGCATGGTGAAAAAACCGATGACATTTACATTGAATGACCTCAAACGATTTCCTTCTGTATCACGCATTGCATTTCTCGAATGCTCTGGTAACTTTAGAAGTGGTAAAGAAGAAATGACGCCGCAGGAAATTTGTGGTTTGACGAGTCAGAGTGAGTGGACAGGTGTGATGCTCTCAACGCTGTTTAGAGAAGTTGGTGCAAGTCCAAAAGCTACATGGTTCCTTGCGGAAGGCTCCGATGCTGCAGTGATGACAAGGAGCATACCGATGAGCAAAGGTTGGAACGATGCAATGATTGCCTATGGCCAGAATGGTGAAGCACTGCGACCACAGCAAGGCTATCCGGCACGGTTGTTTCTGCCGGGATGGGAAGGCAATACCAATGTAAAATGGATAAGGCGCATTGAAGTATCTGACCAACCATTTATGACGAGAGAAGAAACATCAAAGTACACTGAAAATATAAAGGATGGGAAAATAAGACAATTCAGTTTTGATATGGATGCACGCTCCATTATCACATTTCCCGCATATCCTGTACAGCTCGACAAAGGCTGGGTGGAAATAAAAGGACTCGCATGGAGCGGACGGGGAAAAATATTAAAAGTGGAAGTAAGTGTGGATGCAGGAAAAAAGTGGTATCCTGCAACATTGCAGGAACCTGTGCTGGACAAAGCTCACACACGTTTCCGCTTCCTGTGGAAATGGAATGGCCATGAAACCGAGATCATGAGCAGGGCCATTGATGAAACCGGATATACGCAACCAACAATGCAACAATTAATCGACGCCCGTGGAACTGACATGGGTGGTTATCATTTGAACCCTATTACTGCATGGACGATAAAACGCGATGGTCGTGTTTTGTTTAAACCCGAAAAATGGAAATGATGAAGAACGAAAGAAAGGATTACGATGCGGTGGTTGTAGGTGCAGGGCCAAATGGTCTTGCAGCAGCGATCACTTTACAACAGGTAGGACTATCGGTATTACTGATAGAAGCAAAAGACACGATCGGCGGTGGCATGCGCACCGCAGAACTTACATTGCCGGGTTTTAAACACGATGTATGTTCTGCCATACATCCCATGGCTGTTATGTCTCCATTCTTTAAAACATTGCCCTTGCATGAGTTTGGACTGGAATGGATACAGCCAACAAATGCCGCGGCACATCCATTTGATGACGGCAGCGCAGCAGTGCTCACACGGTCCTTAGAAACGACTGCGCAATTGCTAGGCACCGATAAAGAAGTCTATCAAAAAGTTTTCGGAAAATTGGTGAAACAATGGAAATCCATTCAGCATGATGTGCTGGGGCCATTACATTTTCCTGAGGCACCTATTTCGTATGCAGATTTTGGAACAAAAGCATTGTTGCCCGCTACTCAGTTTGCAAAACGTTTTCAAACAGAAAAAGCAAAAGGACTATGGGCAGGAATCACTGCACATTCCGTACAGCCGCTTGATCGCCTTACTACGTCTGCAATTGGCTTGGTGCTTACAATCGCCGCCCATTCAGAAGGATGGCCGATACCCAAGGGTGGTTCGCAAGTGATTGGCGATGCGATGGCATCTTATTTTTTATCATTAGGAGGAAAAATAGAAACAGGCAATCCGATCAGTTCATTAAAACAATTGCCTTCGGCACGGGCGGTTTTGTTTGACGTTTCGCCAAAACAATTATTGCAAATCGCAGGACACAATTTTTCTTCGATATACAAATCGCAGCTAGCTAAATACCGTTATGGCATGGGCGTGTTCAAAATCGATTGGGCGCTCGACGATGCTATTCCCTTTACCGCAACTGAATGCAGACAAGCAGGAACAGTTCACATCGGTAACACATTAGCAGAGATCGCGGCCAATGAAAAAGCGACATGGCAAGGAACTCATCCTGATAAACCTTTTGTTTTGCTCGCACAACAAAGTCTGTTTGATGCATCGCGGGCACCTGAAGGCAAACATGTTGCTTGGGCATATTGCCATGTACCAAACGGATCAACAAAAGATATGACAGTGGCGATAGAGAACCAAGTGGAAAGATTTGCTCCCGGCTTCAAAGAAAGAATTATTGGAAGGCACACATTCAACACGAGTCAGCTGGAGCAATACAACGCCAATTACATTGGTGGAGATGTGATCGGCGGCGCAACTGATCTCGCGCAACTATTCACCAGACCAGCATTGCGTTATTCACCTTACAGAACATCAACAAAAGGCATCTACATCTGTTCGGCTTCTACACCGCCGGGAGGTGGCGTTCATGGAATGTGCGGCTACCATGCAGCCAGCAGAGTTTTGAAAGATCTATTCTAATAAAATAGTCTATTATTTTTGTAGACTTATTTAAAGAAGTTATTTTGCAGCATCAGCCAATAAACCATAGGCAACTTATTTATAAAACATCCTTAACGATTAGAAAACGATTTTAAACTCGTTCATTTTTCCAGGATTCAACAACCAACAAAGCAAATGTCAAACGAAACAATCAGCAGCAACACTTTATCGCCGGAACTGGCCATCCCAGCTGCAACAAAACGCAATATTCTGAAGGGCCTGCACGAAGATGTATGGGCCGTAATAATAGCAGGATTATTAGTGACCGGTATATTGGTGGGAGCATTCCTTTCACCTGATCTTCATTTTAAAACACCTGTTTTCCAGTGGGCCACTTCAGCAGAGTTGCTAACAAAAGTATTATCGTTCAACAATCTTTTTCTGTTGGTAATTATCGGTGCAGTATTTTGTTCTTTGTCGTCCGTTGCAATTTTATTGTCCGGCGGCAACGTTCGCAGATATATTGCAGGTTTTCTGCTGATCTACATTCTCGCACTTATATCACTGGTGATCTCAGGCAACAAAACGATCAGCTATTATGGTATCGAATACGTGGTCTTTGGTTTGACCATCGGTTTGTTGTTAGGCAATTTAACCAAGCTACCAGACTGGATCAAAGAAGCGGCGCGTTCTGAGTTCTTCATTAAGACCGGACTTGTGATCCTTGGTACCAGTATTCTTTTTACAGACATCGTAAAAGCCGGACTGCCGGGCATCCTGCAAGCAATCTTTGTTGTTGCAGCTGTTTGGTTTTTCGCACTCTGGTTGTCTCGCCGACTGAAGGTAGATGATGAGTTTGGAGTAATATTGGCTTCAGCTGTTTCTATTTGCGGCGTATCTGCAGCGATCGTTGCGTGCGGTGCCATCAATGGCGATAAGAAGAAGTTATCTTATATCACAACGCTTGTGCTTCTTGTTGCAATCCCCATGCTTGTTTTCATGCCATGGATCATCAGAGAATTGGGCATATCAGAAGTAGTAGGTGGTGCATGGCTCGGCGGCACACTTGACACTACGGCGTCTGTAACCGCGGCTTCTGAACTGGTTGGACCTATTGCAACCAAAGCCGGTGTGATCATTAAATTTTCACAAAATGTATTGATAGGTGTTGCGGCATTTTTCATTGCAGGATGGTGGGTATGGCGCAAAACTGCAGGCGTAAATGAGAACGCAGAAAAACCATCTTTAAGATTGGTTTGGGAGCGTTTTCCAAAATTCGTGATCGGTTTTATTGCCGCTTCTCTCCTTTTTTCATTTCTAATTTCGACTGACACGAGCAAACAAGTATCTGGCATCTTCAGCAGTTTACGTACCATATGGTTTGCGTTGGCATTCGTGTCCATCGGGTTGGAAGCAAGATTTTCCGATTTATACAAAATGGATGGCGGCCGTCCGGCACTTGCTTTCATCGGCGCTCAACTGTTCAATATTTTATGGACGTTGCTTTGGGCATGGTTACTGTTTGGAGGTATTCTGCTTCCCGCACCGGATATACGATAGATACGAAATCCATCATTATACACATCGATCATTATTAACCAAAACGACTGGCTGTACTCACAATGAGTACAGCCTTTTTTCTTCTATTATACTTTGAGAATAAAATTGTATTTCTGCAGCAATCATTTTACTTTTGAATCACTCTCACACAATCGATCATCGCCTGATTTATCTCTCCATTCATATTCTCATTCGCATCCAGATATTCCATAACCAATTCATGTTTTCCTTTTGATAAAAAAACTGAAATGCTATTGCTATAACCCCATACTGACCACTCGCCTTTCCCTCTTTGCGGCAACACCCAGGTACCGTTTTTTTCATTGTCGATAGATACTGTTCTAACCGCGCATTTGTTTTCCGTGTTGGTAGGGCCATTGCCATTTGCATAACGGCAGTCAATGAGGTATTTACCATCTTTGTTAACTGTTACTGGTATAACAAGTCTCTTGTTAATACTCGTTGAAGTTTCAACAAAACCATCACCGGAAAATCCTTTGTAAGGCAGTGAAGATTTATCTGCATATTTGTCTGCTTCGTAAATAGCAAAGGCGCCTGATGTTGCCACCTCTATCGGCTCGCTTGCAAAAGATGACACTTTGTTTTTATCAACAGCAATCACCTGGTATTCATCAAAACCTGTTGCAGGTGTTTTAAATATTTTTTCAGTCGTTTGTTTCAGGAGCTTGCCGTTTTTCAAAACTTTGTAAGCAACTGCGCCATCAATTGTGTTCCACTGCAACGATCCATTTTCGTAACGAACCTCCGGCGCGGCTAGTGTTGTGTAGATCGTAGTTTTGTTGATCATCTTATTTTCAAAAGCTGCGTTGGCCAAAATAATTTCAATGTGATGTGTTCCTGAAATATCTCCCGGAAGCGAATGAGCAGCAACTTCTTTTCCATCAACAAGAAAATGCTTTATCACATTTCCATATCCTTCCATATCAATGTTAAAAAAAGCATTGCGATACTTGAAATTGTATAAGCTTCTTTTTCCCTGCAAAGACTTTGGCACAAAGGGTTTGAATGACACACTACCTTCCGAAAACTGAATACCAAATAATACTTTGTGCACGATGGCGATGTTCCCTGAAAGGCTCCAAAGCATATTGCTGGAATTGATTTGTGTACCAAGAAAATCTCCATTTTCAGCAACAAAGTTTTCTTTATTGGTAACGAACATTGCGGCCGGCCTGTAAATGGCACTGATGCTTTCCATCACAGATTTTTCATTACCTGCTTTGACGGATGCCAGCATCCAGTATGCCTGCACAAAGGGCCACACTGCATTGTTGTGATATGGCGGAATATTTGGTATTTGCGGATAAATACATGGAATACCAAAGTCCGTTTGTGGCGCGTTCGCAACTATTTCTTGTTGTTGTTTTGCATCCGCAATATCAAACAATATGCAAAGAGCCTCGCCCAAAGTTTCCCAACGTGGTGACAAAATTTTATTGGCGCGGCCATACAAATATTGCCCGTAGAATTTTGCATCCTTCTGCCACAGGTAATTATTAATACCGTCTTTTATTTTTTGTGCAATCTGCAAATGTTTCGTTGCTGTTGCTTTATCTCCAAGCAATACACTCATTTTTGCAAGCACCACATTCGCTTTGTAATGCACTGCATTGGTTCCAAGGTTTTCGGATTCAAAAATATCTGCTGGCTGCATCCATTTAGGATACGTTTGCTCGCGCCAATCAAGGAAAGAAGATTCACCTTTTACCAAACCTGTTTTCGGATCGTACACGTTTTGCAAATCGTCGTCAATAGAGTTTTTAATAATCGCCTGCGCTTGTTGCAACCATGTTTTATCACCCGTTACTTCGTATAGTTCCCAGGCTGCTATGGCCCAAACCATTCTGTCTGTCGAAACTGGCCATGCACCTCCGGTTCCTGTGTCTTGGATGATTCGTTTCTTCGCGTTCACTTTGCGCATCAAACTATTGAAAGCAACTTTCGGTTGCAGATGTGCCATTGCCAGAATAATGCTGTAGCTAACATCACGTGTCCAAACACCCGCCCACTCTTTACCTGTGCGAAACGTACTGTCTGGTTCCACCGCTTTGATCATTTCTTCTATCGACAAATTGTAGATCGCATCTGAAATGGGGTATGGTGACTGATAGCGGGGATATGCGTCTATGTTTGCTTGTAGCGACCACGCCGCATCTGTGACTTTTTTATCTTCATGTGCATTCATGAGCAGCGTTGCTTCATAAATACCATCATTGTTTTCGTCATGCAATTGCAGGTGTGGATGATTGACCAGATTATCAAAATCCCAGATCAATGGCGAAGTGCTTCCCGCAACATACACGCCTTTCATGTCTTCCTTGTATATCTTTTCCCCTTTGAAGGTTGTGTAGAAACCTGTAGCAGCAAAAGCATTCATCACATCTCTCATATCCAGCCTGATCCTCAGTTTGGTATTGGGCGACAAAAAAGCATTTGATGGAGAAAAAGCATCGTACTGAGTAGTGCCAAATTTTATCAACGGCGTTTCATACTCACCATTATCTGTTACACATGCAAGATGATGGTCTATGCCGGAAACCATTTCGTTATCCTTACCGTTGATACTGAATTTAAAACTTATATCAGCACTTTGAAACAGGTTGGCCGGACTTTGGTAATTGGAAACGATCTGCGTAGGGCTGATTGCCTTTGCTACATAATTTCCCTGGCGAATGCTGTCTGCATACACACTATAGGCTCTACTTTGCCACAAAGGCTTATCGTTCTGCGCACTCACAGTCAGGGATGCTGCAACAAGCATACCCAAAAATACATTCTGTATCATCGTTATTTTGCTTTTGCCTGGAAATTGATTGTCACATGGAGATCGTTGTTACTTGCTGGAATTTTTATTGAACAAACATTTGTTTTTTCGTTCCAGCTCCATCCGGTGGATGAAATTTCTTTTATAATAGATGCTTCCAATGCCGTAGCAGCAACACTTTTCGTCTTCACATTTCCTACTACCACATTCACCGGTTTTTCATTCATGTGTACTTTTAACACAAGGTTCCGTTTCGTGTTTTGTACAAAACCATTTTTAGTTTCCGGAGAAATACTGATCGCATAGTTCGCTTTTTCTTTCTTACACGCAAACGTTACTCTGCCAAATACATCTTTCTGGTAACCGAGCGAATTTCCGTCATCTTCATACATGGAGAAGGATACTTCCTGTTGACTGTCATTTGGAAATATTTCTGCAAACAATGGATGATTCTTATCCTGTCCAATGTATTGCATCACAGGCATCATGGGAATTACAGAACCTTTCTTTACAAAGATGGGCGTTACATTTAAAGGTGCCGAATAGTTGATGGTTTGTCCGCCATGATAAATAGTTTTGCCATCGTTAAAATCGATCCAATCGCCCTCCGGCAAATAAACATTGCGACTAAGCGCTCCTTTCTTTACAACAGGTGCCACCAGCAATTCTTTACCAAACATAAATTCATCATCAACTTTATAAGCATTCTCATCTTCCGGATATTCCAATATCAATGCTCTCATCAAAGGAATGCCGGTGTCATGCGCTTCACGTGCATACGAGTAGATGTAAGGGAACAACTTATATTTCAACTCAATCGCTTTTCTGCAATTGTCCTCGGCTTCTTTTCCAAACAACCACGGCTCCACTGCGTTATCACCTTCATGATGCGCACGGCTCAATGGATTGAACACGCCGAACTGCATCCATCTCGTATATAACTCAGCCATAGCAGGGTAATCTTTCAGATCACCGCAATAACCCGAGATGTCACAGGCCCAAAACGGCAAGACGCCCATTCCAGCGGAAACACCCACTGTTATTTGATTAGCGAGTCTGCTCCAGCCATCTTCCACATTATCGCCATTACCTGAATCGCCGGACCAACCAAATGTGTAGCGCTGCAAACCCGCATAGGCGCTGCGTGTCATTTGAAACACTCTTTTATCCGGATTTCGTTTTTCAAATTGTTCCTTCACCACTTTGTCCCAGGTGAAGCCGTACACATTGTGTATCTCATCGTGCATACCGAGATAGTGCTTCATACGCAAGCGATCTGTTGCATCTTCGTTACTCCATGCAGGCTCGCCCATATCTGTCCAGAAACCACGCACACCATCATTCAACGGCTTCTGTTGATAGGCGCCCCACCAATCAGCAACAGCAGGTTTTGTAAAATCAACTACGCCACAATTGCCACCCCACGGCCACGGCATATCATATGACTTTCCGGTGCTGGTATCAATCGTGAAGTATTGCAGTGAATCTGCTTCGCGCCACTGTTTCTTTGTGGCTTGAGAAATAACAGGGTCCTGCGACACAATCATTTTGAACCCAAGCGAATCAAGATATTTCGTCATTCCTTTCGGGTCGCTGTATCTGTCTTTGTTCCAGTTAAAATCCTGCAAACCATCTACCCAGCCAATGTCCTGGTAAATGATATCGCATGGAATCTTTCTTTTTCTAAACTCCGTTGCAACACTTCTCGCCAATTTTTCGTTCGTGTAAAACCCACGGCATTGAGAAAAACCAAACGCCCAATCCGGCGGCATGATTGGCTTTCCCGTCAGCAGCGTATATTGTTCAATGATATGTTTGTAATCATTTCCATAAATGAAATAGTACACCATTTCACCGTTAGGCGCTTCAAATGAATAATATTCATCTGACGCAGTACCAAACTTGAATGCCGTTTTATAAGTGTTATCGAAAAAAACACCATAGTGATAGCTGCTCATGAAAAATGGAATGCTTTTGTACAAAGGATCTTCGTTCACTCCATAGCAAGGCTTGTCGCTGTTCCACATTTTATAACTTCTTCCTCTCCTATCCAGCGGGCCAGCCTTTTCACCTAAGCCAAAGAAATGTTCATCGCTTCGCAAAGCTTTGAAAGCCGCTGTAGATGTACCTTCTATTACATGTCCCATGTCTTTATAATCTGCGAGCAACAACTTCTGATACTTATCAAATATCTGCAACCGCATAGGATGTTTGTTGACTCTAACACGCAATTTGCCTGTAAATATTTCATAACTCTGCGCCTGCTCCTCCACCTTAATATCATTTACCTGTTCAATATTTTCATTGATCACTGCAACTGACTCATTGTTTCTTTTGAAAGCTCCTTTTGGATCATACCATATTTTCACTACGCTTCCACTGCTGAATTTAAGCGACAGCTTCGCATTGTTACTACAGGTAAAAACAACGGAGTTTCCATTGACGGCGTAAGCGCTGCAATCACCGGCCTTTTGCCAGTTTTGAGCGTTTGCTGTTATAAAACAAATCGTAAAAATCAAACTGCTAACTATCTTCATGTATCTGCGATTGTTAATAATCATTTTTATTTTGAGCCAAACAGTTGTACTGCTATTAAGCATTCTTGCGTCGCACACTTGTACAGTAGTAATTCTAATCGGCCCGAAACTGTACCCAACATACACGTTGACGGGCAGAGTAACTAACCCTACTAATGAAAGACTGCTTGTCATCCCGACGAAGGAGGGATCTGAGTGTTTCCATACAGAGAATGCTTGCCGGTGACAAACCCAGATCCCTCCTTCGTCGGGATGACAAGCAACACGCTGTATTTTTTTCATCAACTCAATTATACAAACGCCTCAATTCTCCACCACCACCATGCTCCAATAATTCAAGCTCGCCAAATTAAAACTCACCGTATTGCCCGATTGTGTGAATGGCACTGAATACGCCACGCCGTAATTTATATCGGGAGAGGCTATCCAAATTTTCGATACAGGCTTTGTTGTTGTCAATTGCAAAGCAGCATCCTGAATTTGCACAGGCGCTGTCTGACTGCCGTTTGTATCGCGCCAGTCAAAGTTGGCGGCATTTGCAAAATTGATCAAATGAACCACCTGTTTGTTGCCCATATCTTTTGACACAACGCTCACACTGCCTGATTGAGGTGGCCAATTATTCAGCGTCATTTTACCATTGGAACAAGCGAGTGATGTGGTGTTGAACGTGCCGCCATCACGCAACAAATTTTCGTACGCCACCATAAAATCATAATAGCGAACCAACGCAGTTTTCAAATCATCCTTCATTTGAAGATTGTTGTTGGGGAAATATTCTTTGCCAAGCATATGCTCACCCAGCTCCAAATGTGCGCCGCCAAAAGCGAAGATCACTGCATCTGCAAGCAGTACACCTGGCGTGTTGAAAAAACCTTTGTTGTCTGCCAGGTTGTAATCCATGTAAGCCGCCAGTACGGTTTGCTTTGTATTCTGTGAATAGGCGTTGTTGTTCAAAATAATATTCGACAAGTCTTTATAGCCTTCATTGGGCGACCAAACTTCCGTGAATAAAAAAACAACCGGCGATGATGCTATAATGTTTTGCTGACCATATTGATTCACTGCATTCATCAGCAACTTCTTATTTGGCGATGCTGTTTTCATGGCTTCAATAAATGCCTTGTAGCTGGTTGCAAGATCAATGCTGTTTCCAGCGTAGTTGTATTCAGCACCTCTGTCGCCCAATTGATCAATATGATAACCATCGAAATCAAAAACCTTGTACACATCGTTGTTCTTTGCGGCTATATATTGCTGCCATGCGGCATTTGACGGATCGAGTAAAAAGATGTCGCTTTTAAAAGGCGGCTTCGGTAGCGTATGTGCATCTTTTGTTGTGTGCGCCTTGTCTTTAAGCATATACCATTGCTCCGACACTCCGTCTGTTGATGCATCGTTCAAAGCGCCCATTGCAAGGTTATAGAACATCGCTTTCATGTTCCTTTTATGCGCCGATGTTATATACCCTTTTACTGTTGACAAATAAGTATCCCTATTCGCAATGTCTTTCCACGTATCGGAAGGATTGGAAGCTGAACCGGCCAATGGCATGTGATGTTTGAAATGCCAATCCTGGAACTGCAAACCATTGATGTGATAACGGTTCAAATTTGTAACTACTGACTCAATCGCATCATTACTCATTTGCCCATACGAAGAAAGAAACCCATAGCGGGGAAACCTCGCCCAATCAGATGAAACGTCAACTGCAATACTGCCGTAGATTTTTTCGCCGTCTCCATTCTTTTCGTAAATATCGACAAGGTAACCTGTGTGATCATCCTGGGGCGCGGTCCACTGCCATGAAGTTCCAGACAGCGCTTCTTCATTCAACGTAACGCTTTGTTTGCGATAACGAACCTTTACTGTTGCGGGCAAAGTTTTGCTTAAAGTAAAGGTTACTTTATCGCCGGGGTTGTAAGCGGCCTTATCTGTTGAAATATCAACAATGTAGGCGCTTTGCCCATAGGTTATTGGATTGTTCTTTGGTTCGTTCTTCTTGCATCCGATGATGCACGCAATAATCGCACAGCTATAAATAAAACGCTTCATCAATTCCGTTTAAAATGATTCTACAATGTTGCTATTGTTTCGTAATCGTAATGGTCTCGTACAATTGATTGATCACAATCTTGTAATTGCCGGGTGTTGTTATCTGCCATTTATAATCAGGGTCACCCTTTGCCACAAACTTCATTTGATTCACTCTTAGGTCAGGATGATTTTTAACCGGCATAAAATAGTCGCCGCCCCAATTGCCTGTGCCCAGGGGAAACTTAAATTCACCCGCTGTTAAAGGCCCTGTGTAACTGAACACATAAGGATCTGTTGGATCAGCCACCAATGGCGTTGGATTGTCAATGTTCCAGCCTGCGGGCGTTGCATCTCCCACCATCCATATTTTTGTATAAGGTGTAAACGGTTTGATATCGATGGTTAGATGTTGCATGTCCAACGTAATCTTATAAGGCCCAGGATTTGTTATCTGCCATTTGTTATCAGGACTACCGCCGGGAACCAGCTGCACGCCAGTTTCCGTGATTGCCGGGTGATTGGTGAGCGGCATATAATAATCTGTATTGAAGTTGCCCGTGGCTGTTGGAATTTTAAATTCTCCTGCTTTCAATATTTCATTGTAACGAAAAACAAAAAGGTTCGAAGAATCCACTCTCATTTCAGATGGGTTGTCAATGTTCCATCCCGTCGGAACGGCGTCGCCCAACATCCACAATCTCGAGTAAGCAGGAAATTCAGAAGGCTTGATAGTGATGGTAAGATTAAGCAGGTTAAGAGTAATGTCGTATGCACCCGGTGTTGTGATTACGAATTTATCATCAGGCTGAGCATCTTCACTTCTATAAACGAGATGTGCATCGTCTGCGCCTTTGTTATAGCTTGGCAGGAATTGTCCTTGTGTTGTAATGAATTTCATCTCACCGCTTTTCAATGTTCCCTGCCATGTAAAAGTTGTAGCGTCTGTTGCAGAAGGTGTCAGAGCTGTTGCTTTGTTCGCATCCCAACCGTTTGGTGCCGCATCTCCAATAAGATACAAAGTTGTTGATGCAGGTTGATACGGCGTCACCGTAACTGTAACGATCGCAGAGGTATCAGCAGGGATGCCTTCAGCGGCAACAGTTGCTACTACCCGGCCTTCCAGCGTTATCGGCGTACCCGGTGTAGCGTTCCAATGTTTCAGCAAAGAATCATTCAGTGCTGCCACTGAATAGACTTTTGAAAATGTTGCCTTGCCTAGTTTTTCAACAATAGCATTGCCAAACTTATCTCCTTTCTTCGCCAGTTGAAAAACGTACGAAATGCCGGCATTGGTGCCTTGATTGGAACCTGTTGTCCATGCAAACACCACAGCGTCTGTTGAAGCATTCTTCTGCTGTAAAACAACATTTGAATCAGATACCGTGATGGCCAATGGTGTGTTGCCTTTGTTTAATTCAGGATCGTTGTGCTTCATACAGGATGACCAGGCAAACAAACCGGTCACCGCGAGGATGAAGAATGCAAACAAGTTTTGTTTGAAATGAAAATATGATTGAGTTGTTTTCATTGTAATTCTTTTTTACAGTTAGTTTACGCTGATCAATAACCAGGATTTTGTTTCAGGTTGGGGTTCGCATCAATTTCTTTTTGCGGAATCGGCAGCAACAAATGTTTTGGTGCGGCATTCAACTTTCCTATTGAGTGAAGAAAATCCAACGCATATTGCCCCTTGTTTATCCTGATCATATCAAACCAGCGCTGGCCCTCAAATGCAAGTTCCATGCGACGTTCGTGCAACACTTTATCCCTGAAGGCATCTTTTGCCAAACCGGTTACATCTCCAAGGCCCGCTCTTTTTCTTACTTTGTTCAAAGGAACTTGCGCTTCAGTCGTTTTGCCCAATTCATTTAGAGCCTCTGCTTCCATCAGCAAAATATCTGAGTAACGCAACACGGGAAAGTCAGCGGGATTCGTATCATAGTCAGCCGAAACCGAAAGCGGCACTAAGAACTTGCGCACATTATAGCCGGTTGTTGAGTAAGAGGTGAGATATTTTTTTCCATCAAAATCAGGACAACCTTCATACAGGATGGTTTGATCTTTGCGCTTGTCGTTTGCTTCATAGGCGTCAACGAATTCCTGTGTTGGCTGGTCCCAACCATAACCACCGCCTACAAAGTTGGAGTTGCGCGGACCTGTGAAGGTGCTCACCCATGAAGCCTGGTTTTCGTTGTCCCAAAAACTATACTTTGTTTTACCGTAGTATTGAATTTCAAAAAGTGATTCTTTAGAATTTTTTGTCGAAGGATTGAAATTGTCCGCATAATTATCGTTCAATGCATAACCCATTCCATCTACCTGCTGACACAAATCAACAGTCTTTTGATAATCACCCAATGCTAAGTACACTTTCGCCAGCATGCCTATGGCAGCGCCTTTTGACGCTCTGCCGATATCAGCTCCTGTGTAAGTTTCTTTTCCGGGCAACAATGCAATCGCATCATTAAAATCACCAACAATAAGTTTATACACATCATCTTTTGAAGTGCGTTGTGGACGAAGATCATCGCCGGGCACTTGCGCTTTGGTGATCAAAGGCACGTCACCAAACAATTGTACGAGAATGAAATAATAACTGGCGCGTAAAAATTTTGCTTCGCCAAGTATGCGATTTTTCAATGTGCCGTCGATCGTCATACCGGGCACATTTTCTAAAACAAGATTGCAACGTAAAATTCCGGGAGCGGGGCCGCGCCATATATCCAATGCTGCGGCATTATCTGTGGTCGTTACAAAATTTGAAAGGTCCTGAGTTTCTATGCCGTCTGTGCCGCCACCCGCGCCGGTTACACTGTTTCCGGCCATGATGTCCGTGGTCCACATACGGAGATTGTATAGCTTGGGCCATTGCATTGGTTGATAGGCGCCGTTGATGGCATTGATGGCGTCATCTTTCGTTTGATAATAATTAGCAGTATTGATAGAGTCCAGCGGCGCTTTGTCCAGGTATTTCTGGCAACCAAATGTTAGCGTAAGCAATCCTGCCGCAATCGTATATTGAATGATTTTCATTGTAGGCTTTTTTATTTCTTAAAAAACAAGATTGATACCTGCACTGATGGTGCGTGTTACAGGATATAAGTTGTAGTCGATACCTGATGCGGAAACTTCCGGATCGAACCCTGAATACTTTGTGAACGTATAAAGGTTCTGGCAAGACAGGTATATCCTCGCTGTTGTCATTTTTGCTTTTTGCGAAATGGCTTTTGGTAAAGTATATCCGAGTGTTATGTTCTTGATGCGCAGGTAAGAACCATCTTCTACGAATCTGTCGGATATGCGCGTATTTTTGTTCGGATCGTTAAAAACCGCTCTGGGCATGCTGTTGCTGGTTCCCTCTCCGGTCCAGCGATCAAGCACGGCTGTTGTTTGATTTTGTGCAACGGCCATTCCTTCTTGATACACTCGATTGGCGTTGAATATCTGGTTGCCTGAAACGCCTTGCAGGAAAATACTTAAATCAATTCCTTTCCATGCAAACGTATTGTTCATGGCAAAAATGAATGACGGGTTTGGATTGCCGATATACGTTCTGTCATTGTCATCAATTTTTCCATTGTTGTCAAGATCACGGAATTTGATATCACCGGCAGATGTACGATTGAAAGGATCTGCACCCGGAACCTGCGCGGCATATTTGTCAACTTCAGCCTGTGTTTGGAAAATGCCATTAGTTACAAAGCCATAGAAAGAATTGATCGGATGTCCAGCATTTTGAATGGTCGTATTTTGGTTCAAACCTCCACCGAAGCTGGCAAACATTGGCACACTATCATTAAGACTTATGATCTTGTTTTGATTGTATGAAATGTTGAAGCTGGTGTTCCACTCAAATGCGCCACGTAAGTTTTGCGAATTGATGGTTAACTCAATACCCTTGTTTTGTACTTTACCTGCATTGATATACGGCACCAAAATATCTGAGTAGCCGGTTGAAATAGGCACTGACATTGGCACGAGCATGTCTGTTGTATTTTTCACGTAAGCATCTGCAGTCAACGTTATGCGGCTGTTCAACAAACCGAGATCAACACCAATATTGCCTTGCGCTACATTTTCCCATTTAACATTTGGGTTCGGTATCATTTGCGGAACAACTGCATTTACAAGCGATCCGTTGAAATTGTAATTCACCGTTTGCAATACAGAAGCGAAGGAATAATTACCAATGTTTTGATTACCTGTGATTCCGTAACCAACCCTGAACTTCAGATCATTGATGATATTAGAGTGATAAAATTTTTCGTTAGACACGCGCCATGCAAGCGATGCAGAAGGGAACCAACCCCATCTGTTGTTTTCACCAAAGCGGGAAGAGCCGTCTCTTCTTAATGTTGCGGTCAACAAATATTTATCGTTGAAAGTATAATTCACACGACCGATGAACGACATCAAGGCCCATTCGCTCGCACTACCAGTGGTGGTTTGTGTTGCAGGATTGCTGTTGGTCATTTGTTGGGTGTGATCGCTTGCAAAATCTTTACCCGTTGCAGAAAGATAATCATAGCGATTGTTTTGCGCACTGGTTCCGGCCAATACAGTCAGATGATGCAGTCCGGCAAATGTTTTGTCGTAAGTGAAATAGTTGTCCCACAACCAGGTGAGCGATTTGTTTGACTGTTGCGTAAGTGAAGACAGCGGATTTGGTATTGGCACCCAATTATATTTTGGCGCCCACGATCTGCTGTCCCAGAAAAGCGCTTGCACGCCGCCGGTTGTTTTGAACTTCAGATCTTTAAAGAGTTTTACTTCAGCGAAAATGTTGCCGAGTACATTGTAACCAAGTGTTTGGTTTTGATTGATGGTTGCTTTACCAATCGGGTTGTTGATGTCGCCGTACCAGGAGGATTGACCTACCGGTCCTGAATAAGTGCCGTCCGGATTGTAGATCGGTTGTACAGGCAACGCAGCCATGGTGTTTCTTATATCATAATCACCGCTCTTTTTTTGATCGTGATTGAGCGTAAGATTGTTACCAAACTTTAACCAGTCCAGCACTTGTGATTCGCTGTTGAATTGAATAGTGTACCTGCGATAACTGGTGTTCAGCACAATGCCTTTTTGATCGAGCACGCCGCCGGACACATAGTAATTTGATTTGCCGTTACCGCCATAGTATGACAAAGAATAGTTTTGTATAGGGGCAGGACTGAACAATGCACCCAGCCAGTCAGTTCCTTTGCCAAGCGATGGAGGGTTCGCATAGGCTGGGTTTTGCGGCTGACCGTTATTGGCCATCATTTCGTTGTGCAACGACGCGAACTGTGCCGCATCCAGCATTGGCACCATACTCGTTGCTTTTTGCTGGCCCACAAAGGCTTTTAACTCCAGGTGACTTGCGTTGGAGCTACCGCGTTTCGTAGTAATGATCACTACGCCGTTTGCCCCCCGTGAACCATATATCGCAGCCGCAGAAGCATCTTTCAATACTTCAATAGAAGCGATATCATCAGGGCTGATCGTGTTCAACGGTGCATCGGAAGGAATGCCATCGATCACCAGCAAAGGATCGCTGTTGTTGATGGTTCCGATGCCTCGAATTCTAAAAGCAACATTGGAGCCCGGCGCGCCGGAAGATATCACCTGTACGCCCGCCGCACGGCCCTGCATGGCTTCTCCGGCATTGGCAACAGGCAATGATTTTATTTCTTTTCCACTGATGGATGAAACGGAACCGGTGAGGTCCCTTTTCTTTTGTGTGCCATAACCTACCACCACCACATCTGCCAAATCATTCCTGGCGTGGGCCAATGTGAAGGTGAATGTTGAAGCGCCCCCAATACTTAGTTGCTGTTTTGCAAAACCAACGGAAGAGGCAATGATGGCGGTATCTGAAACGGTGGCGATAGAGAAAGTTCCTTCCCCATCGGTTTGAGTAGCGTTATGTGAAGGAAGTAGTTCGACCGTTACCCCGGAAATTGGCTTGCCATCTTCTCCGGAAATAACTTTCCCTGTAATTTTTTTTGATTGTGCCAATAGCAGAAAAGGCGACAGCACAATTAAAAACACAGGTGTAAATCGCTTAAAGCAGTGCTTACATGTGGACATAAAGCAATCGTTTGGCTTGATAAATTGGTTTAAATTCTTAGCGAAGAAACTTAGTTTTTCCAAATGATTAGTATCTGTGCGTTCCAAATTGTTTTCAAACTGTATCATTATTTAATTGAAAATTGAGAGTTGAAAGTTGAAAATGGTTGTTTTCTATGATGCGCTCAGACTTAAGGCTTCATTTTCAACTTTCAACTTTCAATTTTCAATTCTTCTCCCATTTTCAATTTTCAACTTTCAACTTTCAATTTTCCCTACATTTGTTCCGACCACACACATAACCGCTTGAAGAAAGTTTGCGCCATATTAGTTGTCTTCTTCTTCGTTTGCCTGTACACTTTACAGGCGCAACCTTACTATTTCAAAAGCTACCAGGTCAATAATGGTTTATCAAGCAATACGGTTACCAGCATCACGCAGGACAAGAACGGCTTTATGTGGTATGGCACACGCAATGGCCTGAATCGATTTGACGGCGCAGCTTTCAGAGTATTTCGAAACAACAGCAACGATACAAAAAGCATTGGCAGTAATTCCATTTTAAGTTTGTATGCGAGTGATGACAATAAACTTTGGGTGGGAACCTACAAAGGCATTTATGAGTATGACCCAATTAATGAAACTTTTACTTCAGGCAAACAATTGCCTGTTGGAGAAGTAAGGGCCATAAAGGGAAACAAGAACAATGTCTGGATCATTGCGGACTATCATTTGTATGAATACAACAAAGGCAATCAAACGACAAAGCCACTTGATGCAGGAGGCGCTGAAACGGTTGCAATAACTATTGCTCCTGATGAAACATTATGGAGCGCTACAAGCGACGGCCTTTTAAAACGATACGATGAGACGAAGAAAACTTTCACCACTTATAATCTCGCGGCACTTCATAAAGGACTGGTAACTCGTATACAGGAGATATATGTTGCTTCGGACTCTTCGATATTGATTGGAACAATTAATCAATTATTTCTTTTCAACGTAAAAACAAATAGGCTTACCGATCTTCTTTCTAAATACAATAATGGCAAGCCCATTCAAACGCACTCTATTATCCAGCAGGCACCGGATGTTTACTGGATCGGCGCGGAAACAGGCTTGTATATTTTAAATTTCAACAACCAGACTTTACATCATTTGCAAAAAGAATACAATGATCCTTATGCGATCACTGATAATGTAGTCTATTCTTTTTGCAGGGATTCCGAAGGTAGCGTATGGATAGGAACATTCTTTGGTGGTGTCAATTATTATTCCCAACAGAATAACCGTTTTAAAAAATATTTCCAGCAGTCATCGCAAAGTCGCATTAGCGGCAATCTTGTGCATGAAATATGTGAGGATGATTTCAATAATCTTTGGATAGGCACGGAAGATGCGGGACTGAATAAACTCAATCGTACAACGGGACAGGTCACATATTATTTACCCAATGGCCCGGGCAGTATATCGTACACCAACATTCACGGACTTATAGCCGATAAAAACGAGTTGTGGATCGGCACTTATGAACATGGCCTGGATGTAATGAATATCAATACAGGCAAAGTAATACGCCACTATAGTTCGGGCAACGGACCGAATGATTTAAAGAGCAATTTCATCGTTACACTTTATAAAACGAGAAACGAAGACATACTGGTAGGTACATGGTACGGCTTGTTTAAATACAACCGCAAAGCAAACAACTTTGACTCTTTTTCTTTTTTCAATACACAAATTCAAGCCATTCATGAAAGCGATGATGGCACGTTGTGGGTATGCAGTTACGGGAAGGGTGTTTATTATTACAACGAAGCAAAACGCGATTCCGGCAGATTGCAATACGATGCAGTCAACGCCAATAGTTTGTCCAACAACTACGTGAACAACCTTTTCGAAGACAGTAAAAACAATTTATGGTTCTGTACAGAAAGTGGCCTCTGCAAGTATGTGCCTGCAAGTAAAAAGTTCACTCGTTACGGCATTGACGATGGATTGCCTGACAACCAGGTATTTCGAGTGCTGGAAGACAAAGCCGGCAACATATGGATATCAACAGCGAAAGGGCTTGTGCTATTCAATGAAAAGGACCACTACACAAAAACGTTTACCACTGCAAACGGGCTGCCAACGGATCAATTCAATTACAACTCTGCCCACGCCGATTCGAAAGGAAATTTGTTTTTCGGCACAGCAAAAGGAATGATCAGTTTTAATCCGGGAGAATTTACAAAAAGCACTTTTGTTCCTCCGGTTTATGTAACGGCTTTACGCGTAAACAATAAACCGGTTCCGATTGACGATAAGCAATCGCCGCTTCAACAATCCGTTTCATTTACAAAACATATTTCCCTTCCCTACGACCAATCATCTGTGAACCTGGACGTGGCTGCATTAAGTTATGTAACGCCGGAGATGAATGAGTTTTCCTACAAAATGGAAGGGCTTGATAAGGATTGGGTCAACGTAAAAAACAATCACACGCTTTACTTTAATAAGCTGCCACCGGGCAATTATACATTGCGATTAAAAGGCTCAGCCGGCGGTGAAGTCTGGAACAACAAAGAAACGATCATTGATATTACGATTCTGCATCCGTGGTGGGCAAATACATGGGCGTACATTGCTTATGCGTTGATCGGATTGGCGATTATTTTTACGATAGTGAAATATTATTTACTCGCGCTGAATGAGCAAAACAAACGTAAAATTGAAACGCTCGAAATTGAAAAAGAACGCGAAATTTATAATGCGAAAATTGAGTTTTTCACAAACATCGCACACGAGATCAGAACACCCTTAACGCTGATCAAATTACCGCTGGATAAGCTGATCGGCAAACCAAACAATAATTCCGAAGACATTGCAAACCTGAACATGATGAAAAAGAATACCAACCGGCTAATCGACCTGACTGATCAATTACTGGACTTTCGTAAAGCCGAAGCAAATAAGTTCAGTCTGAATTTCATCCGCACAGACATCAATGATATTCTGAAGGATTTTTTCATCAGCTTCAAACCTGTTGCTGAGCAAAAAGGCATTTCGATGAAACTTGAACTGCCGCGCTTTTTCCTGCAAGCCTATGTTGATCCGGAAGCGTTCAAAAAAATATTGAGCAACCTTTTCAATAATGCCATTAAGTATGCGGAGAAAACCATAATCATAAGATTGCTTCCTTTTAATAGCAACGATACTTTTTTTACCATTGAAATACGAAACGATGGTTTTCTTATTCCTTATGAATTAAAGGAAAAGATCTTCGAACCTTTTTACCGTATCAACGAAACATCAAAGCAAACCGGCACTGGCATTGGGCTTCCGTTATCACGCTCGTTAGCTGAATTACATAAAGGCGTGCTTGATTTGAAACAACCGGAAGGCAATTTGAATGTATTCCAATTATCGTTGCCTATTCACCAGGACAAAGAGATTGACCTGTACGAATACGAAACTTTTGAAACGGACGACAGTAAAGAAGAAAAAACAGAGTCGCCTACGCATGATAGCGAAAAGCCACACTTGCTGATTGTGGAAGACAACAGGGAGATTGCAACATTTTTGCAACAGGAACTAAAAATTCATTATAATATAACGAAGGCTACGAACGGACAAGACGCGCTTGACATCATCGATAAAGAAAACTTCCAACTCATCATCAGCGATATCATGATGCCTGTGATGGATGGTATTGAATTTTGTAAGACACTGAAAACAGATCTGCGTTATAGTCATATTCCCATCATTTTACTGACGGCAAAAAATACTACGCAATCAAAAATTGAAGGGCTGGAAACCGGTGCCGACGCCTATATTGAAAAACCATTTGCATTTGAACATCTAAATGCGCAGATCAATAACTTACTTAACAATCGCAAGATCATTAAAGAGTTTTTCGCCCGTTCGCCATTGACGCATCTTCGTGGTATGGCGAGTTCAAAAGCCGATAAGGATTTTCTGGAACTGCTCAACCAGATCATCTACGATAATATCACTGACATGGACCTGAATGTTGACAAACTTTCAAAGTTGATGAACATTACAAGACCAACATTGTACCGCAAGATCAACGCCATTTCTGATCTAACACCGAATGAACTGATCAATGTAACAAGGTTGAAACGCGCCGCTCAATTACTGGCTGACGGGCAGTACAAGATCAACGAAGTATCGAGCATGGTTGGCTATACCTTGCCATCAAATTTCGCGAGAGATTTTAATAAACAGTTTGGACTCACTCCTTCGGCTTATGTGAATTCATTGGAGAAGGAGAAGAATTGACTGTAAAACACCGGGTATTAAAATGGGCAAATTTTCAGTTTGCCCATTTTATTTTATACCACAGCGGTTATTTACAAACAGTTTTATTTTCTATTGCTTAAATATATCAAACTAACGAATTCAATGTGCGAGCAGGGCGAATGCGATTCGCCCCTACTGGCTTAACACATTCTCCGCTTCCACATCGGCATATTGTTTCACTAATTCATTCAGTCGCGTCATTAGCTTTGCCTGTTCTTTTTCATATTTCTTTTCGCCGTAAACGTTGTGCATTTCATGCGGATCTTTAGAAAGATCATACAGTTCCCATTTATCATTTACCTGGTAAAAACGGATCAATTTATATCTCGAAGTCCTTACACCGAAATGTGGCACTACTGAATGCTCTCCCCATTCGTAATAATGATAATACACGGCATCTCTTGTCTTGTATTCTTTGTTCTTAAACAATGGAAGCATAGACTTGCCTTGTATTTCCTTTGGTATAGAAAGGCCCGCCAAATCCAATGCAGTGGGTGCAATATCTATATTCATGACCAGATCCTTATACACCGTACCGGGTTTTATAACATTCGGGAACCTTGCCAGCATTGGCGTTTTCATGGACTCTTCGTACATAAATCTTTTGTCGAACCAGCCATGTTCTCCCAAATAAAATCCCTGATCAGACAAGTAGATAACGAGTGTATTCTGTGCAAGATTATTTTTATCGAGGTAATCCAATAACGCCCCAATATTTCTATCAAGTGAAGCAGCGGTGCTTAAATAATCATGGATATATCTCTGATACTTCCATTCTGTAAGCGCATTGCCTGTTAAGTTTTTTGATAAGAAATCTTTCTCAATCGGTTTATAATATGCGTCAAATACTTTGCGTTGTTCCACATTCATGCGTGTGTAATTCTCTTTACCAAATCCTGTATCGGGCAATACTTTCAAATCATACCCCAATCGCATGGTGTGTGCAATGTTCATGTCCTGGCGGGCAGCAGCATCACGACCTTCATACGTGTCGTAGAAATTGGCGGGTAACGGATATTTAATATTATCAAAACGTCCCAAATCTTGTGCGTCTGGCATCCATACCCTATGCGTGGCTTTGTGTCCCACTACCATGCAGAAGGGTTTGGAAGTGTCTCTATCCGCCAACCACTTCTCCGCCATATCAGTGATGATGTTGGTTACATATCCTTCTTTCCTGACAGTAGTTCCATTCATTTGAATAAAATCCGGATTGTAATAATAACCCTGTCCAGGTACAATTTCCCAATAATCAAATCCTTGCGGCTTTGTTTCCAGGTGCCATTTACCCAACCATGCAGTTTGATAACCGGAAGCTTTCAACCTTTTTACAAACAGGTCCTGGCTTGCATCAAATTTGCTCTGGTTGTCTTTGAATCCATTTACGTGACTGTATTTGCCGGTAAGAAGACAAGCTCTGCTGGGACCGCAAATAGAGTTGGTCACAAATGCATTCTTAAATATGGCTCCCTCTTTCGCCAGCCTGTCAATGCCCGGTGTAGGCATCATCTTACTGCCGTAAGCACCAATGGCCTGGTAAGCATGATCGTCTGAAATGATGATCAAAATATTAGGCTGTTTGTTTTGCGCTTTTGCAAACAAACAGGAGAAAGAAAGAAATATCAGCAATAATTTTCCTGGCAGTTGTTTCATGTTTATACAGTAAAAATTAAAGGAATCTTGCTAAAATACTGTTTAGCAATTATGTTTTTCAAATATCGGTATGTTAACAATCAAGGGCGAAAAGCGCTTGTCATCCCGAGGAACGAGGGATGACAAGTTAAATGCTCTTGATTTTTCAAACAGCTTAACTAAATGACATATAATTCCTAATTTCTCCCCACTACCGGCGAATCTTCCACACTTTTATCCGCTTCTAAAACAATCACCGTATCATTAGCATCAGCAACCAATGTATCAGGAATGTGCAATTCAATGTTCGTTGCATTTTCCGTAACGCTGATTGGAGTGCCTGTAATCGAATATGCTTTTTGTATGTGAACGCCTTGAATAGCGGCCAGCGTCAAATGCTTGGTAGACGCATTCAACAGGTGTATGTATATTTTATTTCCTTTTCTTGTGGATGCAAAACTGCTATCAGGAGTAAATGGTCCGCCGAGTGTTCCGTAAATGGATGCGCCGTTTTGTTTTAACCAATCTCCCATTGCTTTCAATTGCTTTACCTGTCTCGCTTCCATGCGTCCATCAGGCATTGGACCTACATTCAATAACAAATTACCATTACCTCCTGCAGTGAGCGCAAGTGTACTGATGCATTGTTTCAAAGGCTTCATGGCATCGTTTGGTTTCCATGCCCACTGATTACAAATGGTAATGCAGGATTCCCATGGAAACGATATGTTCAACTTGCCGATCTTTTGCTCAGGTGTTGCATAATCGCCGACAGATTGTTCATTCAGTATGTCGTGCGCATTCTTTCCTAGTCTGTTGTTTACGATCAGTGCAGGATCTAATTTCTTCAGGTATGCATACATGTCCTTCGCATAATCGTTCGTCCACGGCTGTTCCCAATTACCATCGAACCAAAGCAGGAAAGGATGATAGTTATCAATCAGCTCTTTCAACTGCGATTTCATGAACTGAACAAATTTGTTCATGTCTCCGTCAGATGCCATGCCTTTGCCGTCGTTGTGTACAGGATATGAACGTTCGTACCAGTCAAGCACTGTATAGTAAATACCAAACTTGATGTCGTATTTTTTACAAGCTTTCGCCAACGCTCCCACTACATCTTTTTTAAACGGCGTTTGCATGATGTTGTATTTTGTATACGCTGTGGGCCATAGGCAAAAACCATCGTGATGTTTGGCAGTTATCACAATGTATTTCATACCGGCATCTTTAGCCGTTTTCACCCATGCATCGGCATCAAATAAAACCGGATCAAATTCTTTATACAAGCTATCGTAATCGTTTTGTGCCACCTGGTGATTTCTCGACCATCCTATTTCTGTTCCGCGCAATGTTACAGGTCCCCAATGTATGAACATGCCAAAACGAAGGTCCATAAAGTCTTTCATTGACTGTTTATTTACGGCTGGCAATGAAGGAGCATTCGGTCCTTGCGCATGAGACAAGCCGGCAAGGCATAATAATAAACCGCATGCAAGGCTTATTCTTTTTGTGTTATTTCGCATATTATCAAGGTGGTTTTGAGTTGTGAGTTTTGAACGATAAGTTGTGAGTGAGCAGCTTCATTCCTTCTACTCATAACTCATCGCTTTATTTTGTCTTATTAATGTATGCCGGCTCGCGAACTTCTGCTCCGGTAGTTTTGGTAAGGTCATCGCCCAAAGATTGACGATACTTATCCGCTATCGCTTCTAACTCTTTTACTATCTCTGGATGAGCATTTTGCACATCATGTGTTTCACCCGGATCGTGAGCCAGATCGTACAATGCCAGGGGCACATTCATATCTGCGTAGCCACCGGGAAATCCATCTTTACCGGGCATATAAGTTTTGTACGTTTGTCCTTTATGCGGGAAAACAAGTTTCCAATATCCTTTGCGCACACCTTCTAAATTGTTGCGTCCGTAGTAGTAAACAAATTCCTCTCTTGGATTTGCATCAGGCTGCTGGAACAATAATGATTGAATATCTACACCATCAATTTTATTTTGTGGCAATGGCGCTCCTGCGAGTTTCGCAATGGTTGGCAATAGATCTATTGTAGATGAAAGATTGTTACATACAGAACCGGAAGGGATCTTACCTGTCCAATGCATAATGCAAGGTTCTTTTTGTCCGCCATCCCAGCTCGTTCCTTTCCCTTCTCTCAGGCCGGCGGTATTGCCTGCATGATCACCGAATGTTAACCACGGACCGTTATCGCTGGTAAACACCACTAAAGTATTTTGATCTAATCCCTGCTCTTTCAGTGTGCGCATAATTTCTCCGATGGCCCAATCTATCTCCATCATCACATCAGCAAAAAGTCCTTTGCCACTTTTGCCCAGGAACGCCGGCGATGCGTAGATAGGCACATGCACCATGGATGGAGCAAGGTATAAGAAGAATGGTTTGTTTCTATTTTCTTTGATGAACTTGCAGGCACGTTTTGTGTAAATGCCTGTAAGCTCTCCCTGGTCCTCTAATGTTTGAATATATTTTATTGGAGTGTCGCCGTCCAGCAAAGGCAAAGGAGGATATTTAAACTGAGGTTTTGTAGAGTCTTTCATTGGCTTCCCATCATAACCAACGGGCCACATATCATTTGAATAAGGCAATCCCAAATATTCATCGAAGCCATAGTGGATCGGCCAGTAAGGTGCTTTACCACCTAAATGCCATTTGCCCACCATGCCGGTATGATAGCCTACTTTTTTTAACATGGAAGCAATGGTTTCTTCCTTAGGATTAAGCGCCCTGTTTTCCCATGGCATGAATGCGCCGGAGATGCCGAGCCTGTTAGGATAGCAACCTGTAAGCAAGCCGCATCTCGAAGCAGTGCATGTAGCCTGTGCTGCATAAAAATTTGTGAAGCGCATGCCTTCTGCTGCCAGCTTGTTGATTTGTGGCGTGTGATAGGGACCGCCGTTGTAACACTCGGGATCACCATATCCCATGTCGTCCATGAGAATGACGATAAAGTTGGGGCGCTTACCAATAGCGTCACTTTTTGTGCGTTGTCCGTAGCTTACACTACTTACCAACAACATCATTACCAGGAGCGAATTCAAAAATTTGCTTTTCATCTTTCGGTTTTAATATCACTAACGAACACTATTGTTCGTTTGTGACAAATAACTGATATTTTGAACCAATTTTTATAACAATATTGATGATTCGATGTTTTTTATTAGCACCCAGTACTCTACATCAAACAGTCTCTAAGTCTTTCACATTTACTGTTTGCGGTTTCTTATAAGTTATTCGCGATCCATTCTTTGCGTAATATATTACATACACATAACAGGCTACCGGAAACAAGTATGATAATCGAATATCGCCTCTGTCCGACAACAAGCCCATTAACGGCGGTACTATTGCACCACCTACAATTCCCATGATCAACAATGAAGAAGCCGTTTTTGTATATGCACCGAGATCCTTAATGCTCAGCGTAAATATGAGTGGATACATCACAGAGGTAAACAATCCTACCAATGCGAGCAGGTATAAAGAGTAATAACCCGGCGCCACTATTGCAAGCGCTACACATACACACGCACCGCCTGCAGAGATCATCAACATGCGCGGAGCCGGGGCTTTCTTTAGCAGCCACGAACCACACAATCTGCCTGCTAAAACAAGCAGCATGAACAATGTAATAAACAAGGCGGCTTTTCTCTCTGTCAGCCCATCAAGATTCATTGATTTTGCGTAGCGAATAAAAAAACTAACAATGCCTACTTCTGCTCCTACATAAGCAAACACGGCCAACGCGCCGAGGTACGCATGTTTGTAGCGAAAAACATTTTTGAACTCATAGTGTTCGTCAATATTTTCCTGGATGCCAGGCAGTTTTACAAAAACAATACACAGTGCTGCCACTAAAAACAAACATGCCAAAACAATATAAGGCAGCTTTACAAGAGAAGCTTCATTTGTAAGAAACTGGTTCAACTGCTCGGGTGCATAGCTGTTGATCTCTGCTGCGGAAATATCTTTTTTATGCAGCAACAATAACGACGCTATATACGGAGCACCTGCAGCGCCGCATGAGCCAATAGCTGCCGACAAACTCAAACGGCTCGATGCGCCTTCTGGCGCGCCCAACTTCGCAACATAAGGAGTGGCAGCGGTTTCCAAAAAAGTAAAGCCTGCCGCCATGATAAACAACGCACCCAAAAACAACGGATAATATCGTGTTTCGGCGGCCGGGTAAAACAGGGAGGCTCCCACACATGCGATCACCAAACCTGCTATTATGCCGGCTTTATACCCTTTGCGGCGGATATACATTCCAGCAGGCAGCGCCAATAAAAAATAAGCACCAAAAAAAGCAGATTGGATAAAAGTTGATTGTACATCAGTGAGTCTGCATGCTCTTTTCAAATGGGGTATCAAAACATCATTGATGTTCCTGCACATGTTCCATAAAAGCATCAGCGTCATTACGATGATAAAAGGAACTATGTACTTTTTGTTTCCGTGTGAATAGTTTTCTGTCATTTTGCAAGCAATACGTTTTTGATTCAATTAAGAATTAGGAATTAAGAATTAAGAATTGTTTTAGGTCGAAGTTTTGTTACAACTGTCGCTTCCTGGGATGGCACGAAGCTTTTTCTCCGTCACTCCGCATCATAGCAAGCATTCTTAATTCCTAATTCTTAATTCTTAATTGTTCAATCTAAATATTTGTTTCATTTCCACCCAGTGTTCATCTGGCTCCGCAAATGCAGGTCTCTGCTGCAGCGTATTCATCAATGCTGCCCATTCTTTCTGGCGCGGCAAATCTGCCATTTTTTCAAAGCCACTCTTCAACTCAAATTCATCAACAGTTTCCATGAACATCACAAGCCTTGTTGACGCACGATAAATATCCATCGTCAATATGCCACAAGCCTTAATACCTTCCGGAATCTCCGGCCAGATGGTATCTTGTTGATGATAACGTTCATATGCTTCTATCAACTCGTCATCGTTCTTCAGGTCAAGCGTTAAACAGAATTTCTTCATGACTAAATGTAGTTGTGAGTTCTGAGTAATGAGTTGTGAGTTTGCGCTTTTGAATTTTGACTTTTGAATTTTGAATTACAACCTCATTTTCAACTTTCAATTTTCAACTTTCAATTATTTAAGATCACAAGAACTTCCCGGCTCTTGCGGTGTTTCATACACTCCGTTCCTCACATTTACCGGATGTACAAAATGTTTTTGCAAATGCGGTATATGTTCCAGGAACAAGGCTTCGTGTCCCATACTGATATGATTGAACAACACAAGGTGTTGATGCAATTGTCCCATATCTCCCACATGCGGCACTACGGGCACTCCATATTTTTTTGCCAGCAGGCTCACGGTAATAAACTCACTCACACCGCCAACTCTTACGGCATCTACCTGTATAAAACCGGCACATTTTGCCTGCAAATAATTTTTAAATATCAGTCTGTTTGGCACATGCTCACCCAAAGCCAACTTCATAGGAGCAATAGCATCTGCCAGCACTTTATGTGCAAACACATCATCAGGGTGTGTTGGTTCTTCTATCCAGTAAGGATTCATCGGTCTCAACATTTCGCATATGCGTAAAGCCTGGTTCAATGTCCATTGCTGATTGGCATCCAGCATTATCTTCGCATCATCACCCATCGCTTCTCTTACAATATGCGCTCTTCTTATGTCTCGCTGAGAGTCTTCGCTACCCACTTTTAACTTCACTGCATTAAAGCCTGCATCGATTGCTTTTTTGCAATTCTCTTTTACTTTATCATCGCTATAGTTGAACCAACCAATCGAAGTGTCATAACCGGGATATCCTTTTTCAATGATCGACATCCTTCCATTTGCATGTTCCTGTTGTGTACGCAACATGGCTCTCGCCTGCTCTTCGGTAAGCTCTTCATCAAGGTAGCTTAAATCAAGTGTGGCAACAACTTCTTCGGGTGTTAATGTTGTCAGCAATTTCCATAGAGGCACGCCTCTTTTCTTTGCCCACAAATCAAAGCACGCGTTTGTTACCGATGCCAGCGCAAGTTGCACTACTCCTTTATGTGGACCGAGCCAGCGGAACTGTTGCTCGTTGGATAATGCTTTTGACAGTTTTCCAAAGTCAGCCATTATTTCTTCTATATCCCTTCCTTCCAATTGCTGTGCATAAAATGATGCTGCTTTGCACACCAGATCGTTTCCTTCGCCCAAAGTAAATGCTAGTCCCACGCCTACCAGTCCACTATCATCTACCAGGTTTGTTACGGCGTATGAATACACCGGATCTTTGTGAATGGCATCACTGCCTGCTCCCGCCGCCAATGGAAACCTCCTGTCGTCAATTCGTATATGTCTGATCATTGTTTTGTTTTTTTAACTTAATTGTTTAATCAGTTATGAATGATTCGCAACTTTGAGGGCGAATGCAATTCGCCCCTACTGCGAACCCATTTTCAACTTTCAACTTTCAATTCCTACCTCCTATATCCCAATTCCGCGCCACCACTCACAGGCATAATACAACCTGTTACGAATGAGGCTTTATCGGAACATAAAAACACACAGGCATCCGCTATTACATCGCCCTGCGGGCAATATCCAAGCAAATGGATATCGTTCAAATAATTTTCAATTTCTTCTGTATTCTTTTGTTCATCTGCCCACTTGCGCAACATTGGTGTCCACACTCCTGCCGGCGCTACCGCATTTACTCTTATACCAAACGGCGCATAGTCAATTGCCATGGATTTTGTCAGCGCATTTACTGCACCTTTCGTCGCAGCATATGCCGCGTGATCGGCCTGACCTATGCTACCAACTATGCTGCTTGTATTGAGTATGCAACCTCCACTCTCCTTTAAATATTCCAGTCCGTATTTTGTAGTGAGATAAATGCTGAAAAGATTTACATCCATTAATTTTCGCCATTCCATCATGGTCGTTTCGTGCAGAGGCTTCGCCGGATTTGCTATACCGGCATTGTTATGAATACAATTAAGTACACCATAGCGGGCAACTATTTTTTCTATGGCATCTTCTATTTGCACAGCATCTGACACGTCGCAAACAACACCCATATGATCGTTGCCTATTTCCCGCATCAGACTATTTAATGCGTTGGCGTCAACATCCAGCACCGCGACCAAAGCGCCTTCTTTCACGTATGCTTTCACGCACGAATACCCAATTCCGCTGGCACCGCCGGTAACCAGGATAACTCTTTTTTCCAATAACATATGGCTACAATCAATTTTCAGCAACAAAAAAAATGATAATTATCAAGCAAAGATTTCGTTTCGTTTCCAAAACCTGCACTATCTTATCATAAATGACCTACTTTTATTGTTTAAAAAGAATATTTACAGCTGACATATGAAGCCCATTCTTCTCAAAATAACGTCTGGTCCTTCGGTATCATTCAGTGCACGGACGGATGCCAAATCTTATAAGAACAATAACTGGCATTACCATCCCGAGATCGAATTGATTCACGTTGTAAAGGGCGAGGGCACTTTGTTTGCCGGAGATGGAATGCACTATTTCAAAAATGGAGATTTGGTATTGATCGGCAGCATGTTGCCGCATTACTGGAAATTCGATGATCACTACACGCTTGTCGAAAAGCCATTAAAATCTTATATCGAACTGACTCAATTCAGGGATGATTTTTGGGGAAAGAATTTCTTAACCTTACCGGAAAATCAAAAAATAGCTTCGCTTTTGGAAAGGGCGCAAAAAGGAATGGTGGTGAAAGGTCCCAAAACACTAGTTGTCAAAAACCTTTTGAAGGCACTGACTACCGCAACTGAAACCCGGCGCATCATCCTGCTGCTGGAAATATTATACGAGCTTGCGGAATTCAGGAAATGCCAGTACATAGCATCGGACTACAGCAACGTCACATCTGAAGGACAATCCGACCGCATCAATGCCGTTTACAACCACACGCTTCGCAACTTCAAAGAAAAGATCAATATCAAAACACTGGCTGACATAGCCAATATGACGCCCAACTCGTTTTGCCGTTATTTCAAATCCTGCACACGCAAAAGCTATTCGCAGTTCGTAATGGAACTCCGCATTGGCCATGCCTGCAAGCTGCTATCCGAAGGAAGAAAAAGCATTAAGGAAATTTGCTACGAAAGCGGATTCAACAGCTTCACGCTATTCAACCGCCAGTTTAAAAAATCAAAAGGACTGCCGCCTAATGAGTACAAGAAGACTATGCAGCTGGAATAATGTGCAAATGTGCTAATTTGAAAATTTGAAAATTCTTTCGGTGCAGCTTTTATTACTGGCTTGGAATATGTTACTCTGCATAAATGAATGAATGAACATTGGCACCAATGCCGAACAGAATGCATTTTCAAATTTTCAAATCTTCAAATTTTCAAATTAACCTCACCTGCATTCTCTGTCAATTTCAGCATCTCTCGAATCGCCGAGTGACAATCCCTTCGCGTAATCTTCACAGGCTCCTTTTTTGTCCCCACTATTCAATTTTGCTATGGTCCTGTTTCGCAATGCATTCAGGTTTTTAGGTTCGTTTTTAAGAACCATGTTAAAATCTTCAATGGCGCCTTTGAAGTCATTAAGAGACAACCTTGCCTGTCCGCGGCCATTATAACTCCTTACATTGTTGGCCGAAGCATCCAACTTAATAGCGGCATTAAAATCTGTCAATGCATCTTCAAAATCACTAAGCATTAATTTACAAAGACCACGATTGTAATAGCCTTCTACATTTGTTGTATCCATTTCAAGTGCTACATTGAAGTCTTTGATCGCATCCAAATAATCCTTTTGCTCCGCCTTACTATAACCACTGTATAAAAAACTGTTGAGGTCGGTCCAGCGAAGTCGTTTTGCCTGGTTGAAGTCGGCGATAGCTGCTGCATAACGTTTCATCTGATAGTTAGCAATGCCCCTGTATGAAAAATTTTCACCGCTATAATGATTGAGGGAAATAGCTTTGTCAAAGTCCTTAATTGCGCCTTCTGTATCATTCATCCTTGCCTTTGTCACAGCCCTGTGAGCATAGTAATACTCAGATGGCTGCAGATCGATTGCCGTGTCATAATTAGCAACAGCTTTCGCATATTTCTCCAATTGCCCATAAGCATTGCCACGCCTCGAATATAAGTCAGCCTCGCCTGGTTGTAAACGGATGGCTTTGTTGAGATAGTCAAGTTGCAGCTCATATTTCTGTGCGTTTTCCGCTTCTTTTGATAAAGCAACATAATCATCGACGATCAAATACGTGCGACAACCAGTTTTAGAAACTTTGACACGCAGTGATTCGTCCGATGCCGTTGCTTTTTCCAGATCTGCGCACGCACCGGTAGTATCCTTCAATTTAAATTTTGTACTTGCCCTGTTTACAAATACTTCGTCCATATCAGGCTCCATTTCCAATGCCTTGTTGTAATCACTTAAAGAAGCTGCATAATTATGCAGATGATAATTGGCCATACCACGATTCAAATATGGGCTTGCATAATCAGAACTAAGATCAATGGCTCTGTTGAAATCTTTCACTCCACCTGCATAATCTTCCAGCATTGTTTTTGCCAACCCACGGTTATTATAATTTTTGGCCTCGTACGGAAAATGAAGCACCTGGTTTTCATAATCCTCCAATGCACCTTTATAATCTTTCAAATTGAATTTTGCCGTTGCACTATAATAAAAATCAATTGTATTAGTGGGATCGAGTGCCTGCGTTTTCTCAAAATCTGCAATTGCCTCATGGTACCTGGCCATACGAAAATACACAAGTCCTCGAAGGCTATAACATTGTGCTTCATTGCTGTCGAGCACAATGGCCTGTCGCAAAAAACCCAGTGCACCTTCATAATCTTTCGCCTGGTATTTTTTCACAGCCTGGTTATAATACATCTCAACGGTTTGCCCGTAGGAAAAATTAACATTCGCAAAAATCAAAAAGAACAGCAACAGATTTTTCATAAGGGTTAAAGTTGAAAGAGGTCCAAAATTTGTATGATTTATACACAAATGACATATTTTCATTCTAACTTAACAAAAATTGTGAATTATTGCAATTTCACCACAATCAAGCATTTTATCAATAGACATTCAGCAAAAAGCCTCAGTTATGAAACCGAAAAAAATATGGGCGAATTTCAGTGTTCAAAACCTGGAACGAACCACCACATTCTATAAACAACTTGGATTTAAACACAACGGTGCGTCTGAACAATTGACAAGCTTTTTCTTTGGCGACGAAAACTTTATCATCCATTTCTTCTTAAGGGATGTGCTGGAGCCAGCCATGAAAGGGCCAATATCTGATGCGAGAGCAGCAAATGAAATTATATTCACCATTTCAGCAGACAGCAAGGAAGAAGTGGACAGCTGGGAAAAAGAAATACAGCAAGCCGGTGGCATAATAGTTTCCAGGCCCGAAGAGTTTGGCGAAAACTATTACGGTTTTGTATTTGCAGATCCTGATGGCCATAAGTTCAATGTGTTCTATATGTAAGGAAGCGCTGTCTCATAACTAACATAAAGAAGGCCAGACAATACTTTCAGCAATTTATCGCTGAGATACCGCTTTCCTGTATTTATAAATAATCTCTTCGTCAGTTTTATACAGCTTGCCGTAATTTTCCATGAAATGGACAACATCAGAAGACTGGCTAAAGAAACTATAATTTGAGTTTTTTATCTCTTCCATTTTTTTCTTTATCGAATCACTTAATGTAACCTTATTTAAGCTTTGCAGATAAATCAGCGGCTCCATTGCATTGATTGCATAGAGGTAGTTAGGAGAATAAAGCAAGCTTTCGATTGCATCAATCCTTTCTCTTTTCACCAATTGTATAAATTGCAGATCAACGAAAGAGGAATTATAAACGAGATAAGTTTTATCGCTGTTGTATTGATTACAATAAATAGTATTTAACCAGTCGGGCAAATCATTGCCGGGAAGATTAAACTTGTTATAAGGATAGTTTTCGGAAATTGTTTTTAGCGTATTAATAGAAATCGTATCAGAGTCAAAAAAGTCGACCTTAAAACTCAGCGGAAACTTTATGTTTTTCAAATAATATTCCTTTAAAAGGCGAAAATCTACCAAGTGCAAACCACAATAACAGTATGAACTGGTCGATATTTCACAGTATCGTCTATAAATATGACCACCAATCGACTCAAATTTTATTACAGCTCTCATGTAATTAACCGGCATGTATATTGTGTGTATCACTATCAAACCATTGTAAGAAGATTCACGATGCTTTGTATCAAATTTTAATGAAGTTGCAATTGAATCTATGCTTGTACTATCTAACTCTTTTTGAAAAAAATCATTTACAAACTCAATAATTTTCAAATCGTGCTTTAATTTCCGCGGAGACACATGCGTTTCTGAAAACCGCCAATCGCCATTACAAAAATATCGACTCACACTATCAAAGACATAATCTACATATTTGGAATTCCGCGCAAAAACATCTTGCGCATGAACCGGAATACTTATAAGAGCAAACAAGAAAATAATGAAACACCTACTGACTATAACTTTCATTGCAACATTTGGTTTGATCAAATAAACTCTTTCCTTTCTAATCCCTCATCGTATATGGATGAAATGTGCGCCACGAGTGCCAAAACTCCTGGTATGCCTGCACTTTGTTCAATTGCTTCCCCTGCAAAGGTCCGCTTATACATGCACCTGAACTGTTCCACAATGAATGCGTATCAATGTCTGTTATTTCACCATTACTTCCGCCCTTTTGAAAGTTCAATGCATTGCCATTAATGGTTCTGTTTAAAACATGAAAGGATGCTGTATCTGCATCAAGTGTAATAAGCAAAGGCAATCCGGGCATTGAATCCTGAATGATTTTCTGTTGCACGAGTTCATTCCAATCATAAGCTTTCGCCTGATCATTGTGCACCACACCCACAACCCACGATTTAAATTTCCATGAACCGGAATCTCTTTTTTCAAGACCGCTGGCAATAGTGCCTTTATCGTAAGCGGCGAGATCTGCATATTGTTTATTAAAAATAGTATCGGGTTGCAAAACAGTAGAATTTGGGTGCAGTGTTAACCACGCTGATAGTGATGATTGCTGTGACGGAATTTCCGTTAAACGTTTCCCTTTCAATTCTCCTGCGATGGCTTCACCTGTTACTTGTCGCCACCAGCTTTTCGTTGTAGCATCTTCAAACATGGCATTGAAATGATCCATGCCAACAAGGCGAAAGTTTTCAGGCTTGCCATCAACCATCGGACTAAACACTCTTCCGGTTCTGCAAACGGTGCAATAGGTAATCATTACAGGTGTATTGCCTACTGTATCTCTCACCTGATGATGGTAGCCTATGATCTGAACAGGATACGCTTTTGCTTCACCATTTATTTCTACACCAATTACAAGTTTATCGTTACTTACATGATTGGCCGCTGGTTGAGCGAACGTAGTGGTAACAGGTTGGTAAAACATCTTATCTGCCTGGAACCTGTAGTTAAACATGAAAAAGATGAAAGCATACAAGAGCAATGGAATAGTTACGACTACTTTCTTCCAAATCTTAGAATACTTAAATACTTGCCATACCGGATAGGCGATCAATAACAAACCCAATATGCGCAGCCATTTGATATTGTTGTGCAGCCAATAAGCAATGTCTATCGTATCACTTTTTTGACTGCCGGGAAATGGCATAATGAAATACACGCGCAATATTTCAACCGCAAAAAGAAGTAAAAGACCAAAGAGAAGAAGGAACTTTTTCATATAGCAATCGTTTGGGGTAAAATGGGTTTATTGTCATTACAGACTTCATAAGATACAAAACAAAATGAGTAATGCAATTGCCGAGTCGCTGTTGTGCAAGAGTTTTTTTTAACCACGGAGAAAAGGAGTTTTTTTTCACAGAGGAAAGGAGAATTCTGAACCATCCTCCTTTCCTCTGTTCCTTCGTGAGTTACACCACATCTTTCGAAGTTCTTTCTCTGTGCACTCTGTGGTAAAAAAAAGTGTCAGCGTCTTAGTGAAACTTAGTGCCCTTAGTGTCTTAGTGGTGATCTGGGTCGTAGACATAAGTGCAGGCAAAACAATAAAAAGCTATAATTAGTTGACTAAAAACAATCTACAAACACAACTAACACAATTAGTATTTTATTACTAAATTTATTAGCATTTCACCTCTAACTTTCGTAATCTTGCAGTAGAATATCTTTTGCATGCAAGCCAATACTCCCCATATTGACCAGTCTATTGACAGCGACAAAAAATCGTTGCTTGCACAATTACAAAGAGCTATTCTACCCTTGCAGGGAATCAGGAACCCATTACAAACACATGCTGTAGAAAATGGATTGGGTGCCATAAATGAAGCTTTCCCAAACGGCACATTTCCATTAGGAGCCGTGCATGAATTTATTTCGACCGGAGTTGAGAATTTTGCCGCCACCAGCGGTTTCATTGCGGGATTAACATCCGGCATTATAAACAATAACGGCATTGTAGTTTGGGTTAGCACAGCACGAACCGCTTTTCCATTAGCCTTTCAGCATTTTGACATAGCACCTGAGAGAATCATTTTCATCGATCTTAAAAAAGAAAAAGATGCTTTGTGGGTGATGGAAGAAACACTAAAATGCGAGCATGTCGCTGCAGTAGTGGGAGAAATACAGCAAATGGATTTTAACCAATCGCGCAGGTTACAATTGGCAGTAGAAAAAAGTAGGGTGACAGGATTCATCATTCGCAAAGACGCAAAAAAAATTATGCCTTCAGCATGTGTTACAAGATGGCAGATTCAACCGCTGCCGAGTGAATTGCCTAACAACATGCCGGGCGTTGGTTTCCCAAGATGGCAAGTAGAGCTATTGAAAGTGCGCAATGGCAAACCCGGTGCATGGACAATTGAATGGAGCGCAGGACAATTCAGGCTGATAGAAAAAGAATTACAAACAGCTTCACTTTCAACCACTCAAGCAAAGGAACAATATGCCTAAGCGTTATGTTTCCATATGGTTCCGTTATTTGCTTACCGATCGTTCGGCACGGCACGCGCCCCAACTCAACAAAGTGCCGTTTGTATTGGTGGCACCGGAACGCGGCCGCATGATGATCGTTGCCGCAAATGCACTCGCACAAAAGGAAAGCATTGATACCGGCATGGTACTAGCAGATGCGAAAGCTGTTTTTCCAACTTTACAATACAAAGATGCAAAGCCCGGATTGGAAATGGTGCTGCTGCATAATCTGGCAGAATGGTGCATTCGCTATGGTCCTGTAGTGGCAATAGACCTGCCCGATGGTTTGGTACTTGATGCAACAGGTTGCGCGCATTTATGGGGCGGAGAAAATGCGTACCTGCAAGATATCACCAACCGCTTTCGTCGCTTAGGTTATTATGTGCATGTTGCCATTGCAGATACGATTGGTAAAGCATGGGCCTTTGCCCGGTTTGTTTCTTCAGGAAATGTGATTGATGATGAAACAACCGTGCTGCTCTCTTTGCCTCCTGCTTCACTTCGTATAGAATACAGCACCATTGAACGTTTACAGAAATTGGGCATCCGACAGATCAGAGAGTTGGTAAACATTCCACGCCCCGCATTGCGGCGAAGGTTCGGTCATTTATTGTTGCAACGACTTGATCAGGCATTTGGACAGGAACAGGAGTTTATTCAACCCGTTCAACCCGTTGAAGTTTTTGAAGAACGCCTGCCATGCCTTGAACCCATTTCCACTGCAAGGGGCATTGAGATTGCATTAACGCGATTGCTTGATACTTTATGTGAAAGATTGTACAAACAACAAAAAGGTGTGCGCACAGCCATTTTCAAATGTTATCGCATAGATGGAAAATTGGAGCAAATTGAAATTGGTACCAGTCGCGCTTCACACAATGCGCCACATCTTTTCAAACTTTTTGAGTTAAAGATCGACACCATTGAACCGGCACTTGGCATTGAGTTGTTCATTTTGCAGGCACCTAAAGTGGATGACATAATAGTACCGCAGGAAAAACTATGGAACGGCAACAGTAGCTTGCTGGACCCGGGTATTGCAGAGTTGATCGATCGTATTGAAGGAAAAATCGGGCCGGGGCATATTCATCGCTATTTGCCTGCAGAACATCATTGGCCGGAACGATCCATCAAGCCGGCAACATCGCTTGATGATACGCCTTTAATTCCATGGCGAACAGATAAACCAAGGCCAATACAATTATTGCCCATTCCGGAAAAGATAGCAGTAACGGCACCCATTCCCGATTATCCGCCGATGCAGTTTAACTACAAAGGCAAATTGCATAAAGTGGCAAAAGCAGACGGCCCCGAACGCATAGAGCGTGAATGGTGGATCGATAAAGGATTACACAGAGATTATTATGTAGTTGAAAATGAACAGGGGCAACGTTATTGGTTGTTCCGTTTAGGACACTATAATGAAGAGGAAAAACCGGAATGGTATGTGCATGGATTTTTCGCATAGAGCACGCGAATATTTCACGCAAAGGGACATAAGGAGCAAAGACGCAAAGGGAGGTTTCTCTCAGCGAACGCAGCGGAGCAGCGACGCAAAGGGTTGTCGAAAGTGAAAGTGGCATTTGGACTTGCAAAAGATTGATATTCGAAAAGCTAAAAACGTTTCGGCAAAATCAAACCTCCACACTTCTTTGCTCCTTTGTTTTCCCTTTGTGCCTTTGCGTGAAATCTTCTGCGTCGCTGCTCCCCTGCGTTCGCCGCGAGAAACATCTTTGCGTCTTTGCTCCTTATGTCCCTTTGCGTGAAATCTCTGGGTGCTAATAAATGTGTGAGTTATGGATTATACAGAATTACAGGTCACCACCAACTTTAGTTTCTTGCAGGGCGCTTCGCATCCTGAAGAAATGATGCAGCAGGCTGCGGAGCTTGGCTATACAAATATTGCTGTGACAGATCGCAACACGCTCGCAGGTATTGTGCGTGCACATGTTGCCGCAAAGACGCGTAACATTCGCATGATCACGGGCTGCAGGCTTGACCTATTGAATGGACCGAGCCTGCTCGCCTATCCCACCAACCAGGATGCATACGGCAATCTTTCTGCTTTGTTGACCAAAGGCAATTTGCGTGCAGAAAAAGGCAGCTGCCATTTAAACAAAGAAGATGTGTTTGCTTATGCAAAAGGTATGAAGTTCATTGCCATTCCTCCTGCTTCATTAACGCCTTCATTTGATATTGATCTGGATTTTATCAAATCATTGAAAGAGTATAAAGAGACTTTGGGTAAAGAGCTATATCTAGCTGCTACAAAATCTTATTTGGGAGATGATGCAAAGAAATTGTTTCGCATAAAAGAATTGTCAGATCGCTTTGATGTTCCCATGATTGCAACGAATGATGTATTCTATCACAACCATGCACGTCGTGAGTTACAGGACATTCTGGTTTGCATAAAAGAGAAGTGCACCATCTACAATGCGGGTTTCAAATTGCATCAAAATGCGGAGCGCTATCTGAAACACAAAGAAGAAATGTTTCGTCTTTTCCGTCATTATCCCGAATCTATAGAACGCACACAGGAAATTGCTGAAGCGTGTAATTTTTCTCTTGATACACTCAAATATGTTTACCCTGAAGAGATCACTTCAGAAGGTCGTACACCGCAGCAGGAGCTGGAACATCTTGCATGGGAAGGCGCCAGGGAAAGATATAATGGCATTATTCCCGACAAGATAAGAGCTAACATTTTGCATGAAATTAAATTCATCAAAGAGATGAATTACGCCTCTTATTTTCTTACCGTGTATGATGTTGTCCGTTTCGCCAGATCGCAAAAGATACTTTGCCAGGGACGCGGCTCTGCGGCCAATTCAACGATCTGTTATTGCCTTGGTATAACAGCAGTTGACCCTACAAAATTCGACCTCTTGTTTGAACGATTTATTTCTTCTGCACGTAATGAACCGCCGGATATAGATGTAGATTTTGAACATGAACGGCGCGAAGAAGTCATTCAATATGTGTACAAAAAATATGGACGAGACAGGGCTGCTATCGTTGCTACTGTTACACAACAACATCAGCGTGGCTCCATTCGCGATGTGGGCAAAGCAATGGGATTATCAGTCGATGCGATCAGCAGGTTATCCAGTTCTGTTTGGGAATTTACAACAGAATGGTTTGAGGGTGATCGGGTAGCAGAACAAGGCTTCGATCCCCGCGATCCGCATCTGCGAAAGGTTTTGGAGCTTACTCAACAATTCATGGGATTTCCGCGTCAGCTTGGGCAGCATACAGGTGGCTTCGTCATCACCCAAGGAAAATTGACTGACCTCTGTCCTATTCTGAATGCCCGCATGGCGGACCGTACCAACATTGAATGGAACAAAGATGATATTGACGCACTTGGTTTTTTGAAAATAGATGTCCTTGCATTGGGTATGCTTACGTGTATTCGAAAAGCATTTGATTTAGCGAAGCAACATTATGACCAAGACTTTACATTGGCGAATATTCCGCAAGATGATCCTGCAGTGTATGAAATGATCGGACACGCAGATACAATTGGAGTGTTCCAGATTGAGAGCCGTGCACAACAATCTATGCTGCCAAGGCTTAAACCTAAAACATTTTATGATCTTGTAATTGAAGTAGCTATTGTTCGCCCAGGTCCTATACAAGGCGATATGGTGCATCCATATTTACGCAGACGCAACGGTGAAGAGCCGGTAGAATATCCTTCTGATGAACTGAGAGAGATTTTAGGCAAAACATTAGGCGTACCATTATTCCAGGAGCAAGCAATGAAAATTGCCATCGTTGCAGCTGGCTTTACTCCTTCTGAAGCTGATGAATTGAGGCGCAGCATGGCCACTTTTAAAGTGCAGGGGCTGGTTACGAAGTTTGAAAGAAAACTCATCGACGGTATGATGCGCAACGGCTACACAGAAGAGTATGCACGACGTGTTTTCAGACAACTGGAAGGCTTTGGAAGTTATGGTTTTCCAGAAAGTCATGCCGCCAGTTTTGCTTTGCTCGTATATATTTCCTCATGGCTCAAATGGTATTACCCGGATATTTTTGCCTGCGCGCTACTCAATAGTATGCCGATGGGATTTTACCAACCTGCACAAATAGTGATCGATTCACGCAAACATGGAGTTATCGTAAGACCAGTCGATATCAATCATTCCTACTGGGACAATACGCTGGAAGAACAGGATGGAAAATTCAAAGCAATGCGGCTTGGTTTTCGCCAGATCAAAGGTTTGCGGGAAGATGACATGCAATTGCTCGTGAACAACAGAAAAGAAAACTACCAAAACATACATGCATTGCGAGTGGCAGGCGTTCCACAATCTGCTTTGGAAAAATTAGCTGAAGCAGATGCATTTCGGTCGATGGGTATTGACCGGAGACAAGCGCTGTGGCAGGCTTCTGCTATTCATGATCAACCTGCAGGGCTTTTCATTAACACAACTATTGAAAGCAAAAATGAAACGCAAATAGGATTGCCCGAAATGACAATGGCAGAACATGTGGTGCAAGATTACAGCGCGGTATCGCTTTCGTTAAAAGCACATCCTGTAAGTTTTGTAAGGGAAAAATTGCAACGTTTGAATGTTAGACCCACGCATGAATTATCTGATATTCCCAATGGTGCGTTTGTAAAAGTTGCCGGATTGGTGCTTGTACGCCAACGTCCCGGAACCGCAGGTGGCGTGTGTTTCATTACCATTGAAGACGAAACGGGTTACAGCAATCTTGTTGTTTTTCAAAACCTCTTTGATGCATTTCGCAAACAAATTCTTGGCGCCAAATTGCTGATGGTGGAAGGTAAATTACAACGTGAAGGCGAAGTGGTCCATGTGATCGTGCAACGCTGTTATGATCTTTCAAAAATGTTACGGGATTTAACAGCAGTCAAAGTTCAGGATAATGCATTATTAACTTTATCCCGCGCTGATGAAAGATCCGCACCATATACAGAACATAATAAACGTGCACAACCGAAAGAGAAGAATATGGAAATCAATTTTCCGGAGGCGAGGAATTTTAAATAGCGTTTTTTCCGTTTGTATAATAAATATCATTTATCTATAGTCGCCAACTGTTATGAATAAGCGACAATGCAGTAGCATTTATAATTTTTTGACCGCTTTGAATACAATAAAAGCTTTATTGAAAACAAAAGATATCGCAGTGCCCCTACATTTGTTTTTCAAATATGTTACAATGAAAAAAACAATTTCTTTATTGATCTGCGTATTAATCGTAACATTCGGCTTCTGTCAAACAAATGTTTCTGACCAAAATCCCAATTATGCAGTTAGCAGAACTAAATACATTGCTGCAAAAGATTCACTTATTAAATATGAATCATCTACTATTCAAAATACATACAAAGCCTACGACTACATTGCCGATTTACAGGAAAGAAAAGATGCAAAAACTGCCTTCAAAAGAGAATTAAAATTGGCGCGGGCAAAAAACGCAATTGTATCATCTGGAATATCCCCTTACTACTATTCTCCGTATCAATCGAATTACTATTATCCTTATAATTCATTCGGAAACAACCTGCAGAATTTCTTTTATGGAGCATTGCCATGGGTTGGAGGTTATTTAATAGGCAAACACTGGTAGAACTAATCAAACACAATTATATTATGCTAAAAAAATGGTGCACAATCCTTGCGCTCGGGATTACTATATTCTCTCTAGAGGCGTGCGACAATAGTCGCAAAGTAACAAGGATAAATCCGTCAGAAGAAGTTGATTACAGCGGACGCTGGAACAATACCGATTCAAAACAAGTATCGCAGGAAATGGTTGGCTCTGTACTACAAGGTGACTGGTTGAGCAATCACCTGCAGGCAAAAGGTAAAAAACCTGTAGTGATCGTTGGCATGGTTATAAATAAGAGCCATGAACATATCGATGCGGAAACTTTTATTAAAGATATCGAAAGAGCCTTTGTCACCAGTCAAAAAGTGGGTCTTGTACAGGGAGGCCAAAAACGAGAAGAGATTCGTGGTGAAAGAGCAGATCAGCAAACAAACGCCTCCGTCTCAACAATAAAAAAGTTCGGGCTTGAAAACGGTGCCGATTACATGATGCAAGGTTCCATCAATTCAATTGTCGATTCTTACAAAAAAGACAAGATTGTGTATTATCAGGTAAATCTGGAACTAACAAATATGGAAACCAATGAAGTAGTTTGGATTGGAGAAAAAAAGATTGCAAAGAATATAAGAAATTAAACTCACCATTTGCAGTGCTGTGCCGAATGCAAACCTGGTGCTGCACTGCTTTTACATAATCTAATTATACCACCGCTCACATTTAATCCCTTTGATGAAATATTCATTTCTTCACTTGCTTTTTCTATTTGAATCAACTACCGTCCTATTAGCTTCCTGTGCTACATATCATCAAAAGATTCAGACATATTATAGTTATGTAGACAAAGGGGAATACAAAAAAGCATCTGCAGCACTGGACGACAACAAGTTTTTACAGAAAGAGCGCAACCTGCCTCTATACTTTGCAGAGAAAGGAAGAATTGAATATTTGAGCAACCACTACAAAGAGAGCAATTTCTATCTAAATCAAGTAGACAACATAGCTGAAGATCAACGAAAAACAGTTAATGATGCGATTAAGGGCACTCTGGTCAATCCGATGTTACAAACGTACCAGATACAGGACTTTGAAAAATTCATGGTCCATTATTACAAAGCAATAAACTATTGCAACCTTAATGATTTAGAGGGCGCGATGGTGGAAGCAAGACGTATCACTTTAAACAACGACTTATTGAACGACGTTAAAAAGGATAATGTTCAAAAATACAGCAGCGATGCTTTTTCATTGATCCTTCAAGGTATCCTGTACGAAAAAAACAACGATATAAACAATGCATTTATCTCCTACAGAAATGCGGTAAATACTTTTACATCTCAGCTAGACAACAAATGGCTCGGCACTCCCCTGCCTGACCAGTTAAAGCAAGACGTGATACGTACAGCCAATTGGCTGGGACTTACAGATGAACAATTATATTACGAAAACCTATTTAACAAACAGTATATTAAAGACACTTCTACAGGAGGTGCATTGATCGTGTTTTGGGAGCACGGTAAAGCACCTGTTAAGGTTGAACAGAATATTGTACTGACATTAGTAAAAAATGAAGGCGCTGTTGTGACATATCAGGACGACAACGAAACCTTTGCAGTACCCATTCCTACAGGTTTTAACAACGCCGATCCCGTCGGCCTCGATGGACTCCAGACATTTCGCGTGGCCTTACCTTCCTATTCAATCGTCAATTCAAATGACGTTAGTGCAAACATTACGACCAACCAGCATACCCAAACGAACATGCAACAAGTGATTGACATCAATACAATTGCTAAACAAGTGCTTAAAGAAAACAGGGCAAAAGACATAATCAATGCTGTTACCAGGTTGGTCACCAAAAAAGCGATTGAAATTGGCGCAAGAGAAGGTACAAAAGCTATTGCAAAAAACAATGGATCAGACGATAAAAATGAAAATAGTCAGAATGCAGATGAAATAGGCGCCGTGGTGGGACTTGCCTTCCAGGCCTACAGCCTGTTCTCCGAAAAGGCAGACACACGTAACTGGCAAACATTGCCCTCAGGCATTCAATATGTGAGGCTCCCTCTTAAGAAAGGCCATAATAAAATTCAGATAAATGTTGCAGGTTCTTCTGCGAAAAAAGAAATTGATATTATGGGCAACGGATCTATTCAGTTGTATAGTTTTTATACAAACTAATGTCTTAAAGACGCATCACAATCTGGACACTATTCTAAACAATCATCACTTTTTATACCCTAAAGGATATAATCATTAGTCAAACTCACAATCTCGCTTCTTCGATCGCTTTCAAAATATTCTGCAATCCCTTTTGCAATTTTTCCGTTTTACCCCAACTATAGCCAATACGCATATGCCTTGCATCTTCCTCAAACCAGTACCCACGGCCAATGTAGGTTTTGTATTTATTAAGTAGTATGTCATGGAATTTATCGGCATCTACGTTTATCTCTTTCCTTATCCGTGGAAAGCAAACACAACCGCCTTTTGGCTCTACCCATTCCAGCACATTTTGTTGCTCCATAAATTGCTTGAGAATAGCGAAATTGTTTTTTATCGTCTGCATGTTCGGCGCAAACAATTCTTCTTTTCTCTGTAAATAGTGAAAAGCAATTTCTTCATCAATAACAGAATTGGTGATGCAAATTTGTTCCTTTGCTGCAAGAAAAGTTTCCATCAACTGTTTGTTCTTTGAAAACATCCAGCCAATACGAATACCCGGAAGGCCATAAGATTTTGACATAGATGAAATGCTGATCACTCTATCCGACAAGGTCGCAGCTACGGGCAATTTCTTTACATGGCACATATCTCTGTATGTTTCATCGAGCAGCAAATAAGTGTTATTTTTTTCGACGATATCGATGATCGCAAGAAGTTTATTTTCATCAATCATAACGCCAGTTGGATTGTGCGGATAAGTGAGACTTACCAATTTTGTCTGATCGGTAATTTTTTGTTTCAACTCCTCGACATCTAAATCAAAATTATTTTCAAACTTCAATTCAAGAAAAGAGATATCAGCGCCTATTGCCCTTGGCGTTTCAAGGTTGGTTGCATAGTTAGATTTTGCAACTACAAGATGATCTCCTTTATTTAATAATGAGGTAGCTACAATAAACAACGCCATGGCCGCACCCGAAGCGATCAATACGTCTTCAGCAGACAACCCAATCTCACTTGTAAGCAATTCACGCAATTCCGGCTTTCCTTTGTGATCACCGTACAATAAAACAAGGTCGTTGATGTTGATACCGAGATCGCTCAATCGTTGGTCAGTAAATGAACTTTCGGAAAGATTGCAATCGATGTTTTCATATCCAAACCCTTCAGGAGCTTCTATTTCAATGGGCATGCGCTTGTATAACATAGCAGAATGTATTTAATTCAAAAGTAAAAAGTAAAAATTCAAAAGTGGTTGCCGAATAGCAGAGATTTTTTTGAATTTTTACTTTTTACTTTCTATTTCAATTAAAAGACTGTCTGAATTCCAACGGAGAAAGATTCGTTTTTGTCTTAAATAACTTACTGAATGATTGTGGATGTTCAAAGCCCAAATCATATGCAATTTCGCTTACCGTCAGATCGGTTGTCGATAGTTTTTCCTTAGCTTTTTCAATCAGCTTGTCGTGAATATGTTGCTGTGTGCTTTTGCTTGTCAGGACTTTCAGCAAGCCGCTTAAATAATTTGGAGAAACATTGAGTGCCTTTGCAACATATTGAACCGTTGGCAATCCTTTCGTTGAAAGGTCATTGCTGTTCATATATTCATTCAATATGCTTTCCAAACGATCCAGTATTTTATGATTTGATATTTTTCTTGTTAGAAACTGGCGATGATAAAACCTCTCCGAATAAGAAAACAATAACTCAAGCTGAGCAATGATAATGCTTTGGCTAAAGTTGTCAATATTAGAATGATATTCCTGCTGAATGTTCCTCATGAGACCGGCAACAATGCCTTCTTCTTTATCGGAAAGAAAGAGCGCTTCATTCACAGAGTAATCAAAATATTCATACTGTTTAATTGTTTTGGCCAAAGAAGTGTTCCAAAAAAAATCTGGATGCACGAGCAGTATCCATCCGGAATGTTTTTCAACAGATTCGTTTACCACTTCAATTCTAAAAACCTGTCCGGGCGAAATAAAAAACATTATCCCTTCGTCGAAATCATATTCCTGCTGTCCATATTTTATTTTAACATCGAAATTTCTCTTCATTGCTATGGAATAAAAATCCAACACGAGGCTCGCCGACATTGAGCCTGCTTCATGCGCAGTCGTGTCATACTCAATCACGGTGATCAACGGATGCTCAGGCTTTGGCAGGCCGCGGAGCTTATGATACTCGCTAATTGTTTTTACTCTTATCGGTTGTGTATTTGCCATAACGCAAATTTAAATATTGAACGCAGCTGCGAATTCCTGTGCAAAGTTCTCGATTTTTACTTTACCAAAAGCTGGCTTATGTTTATCATAGTCCTCTCTTAGAATACCACTGTGTGTAGCGGCACCGAGCTCAGCAAGATTGGCTGCAATATTACCCGGCACTCCATTATCTTCCAATCCTTTTTGCATCTGCTCGTTCGTAAACGTTAGCCACTGCAAGTCTGGCTTGCCAATTGTTTTACCTAAAACATTTGCAATCTCATTACATGTGCGTTCATCACTTGCAACATATCGCATTTTGCTCTTCGAAGGAGCATGCACAAGCTCTTCTGCCACAGCAAACGCAATATCTTCAGGGGACACCATTGTCAGTTTATCCTCACCGCCATAGTTGGCGCCCATGATATTTGCAGCCTTGATCATCGGAATAAAGTTGAGCAGATTGTAGTAAAAATATCCGGGACGAATGTGGGTAATGTTGACATCTTTTAGTGCATTCAAAATATTTTCTGCTTGATGCGAACCAACAATAAATCCCGTTCCACTTTCAAGATGGGCACCATAGCTGCTCAGATACACAGCGCGTTTTACCGATGCCTCTGCAATCGCCTTTGCGTAGCTTTTTGCTATCCTCGTATAGTAAGCCACCTGATCTGCTTCACGGAAATTTGGTGGCGTCATGCAATACACCGCATCCGCCCCTGCAAAAGTTTTCGCAAGAAAATCAACGTCTTCGACAGATCCAATAGCTGCAGTTGCGCCTAATGCTTCTATATCTTTTTGCTTTTCTGCTTTGCTACTGACAACTATTGTTTCGTGCCCATTTTTTATTAATTCCTTTGTAAGTGGCAAGCTTATATGTCCCAAAGAACCTGTTACAATAATTTTCATTTTTTATCTCTTTGTTTATGCAAAGTTCTTAGCAAACATTTTTCCACGCGTAGCCAAATCTATGGTTGTTGTAGCCAAAAGATGGTTTTGAGTTTTGAGTTTTGAGTTCGACAACGTGCTCCTACTCACTGAATCTTTTATTTGCAAGCTTTGTGAGGAAGGATGCATAAAATAGATGGCAATTTCTTTTTCTCTATTAATCAAAAAACTATATTAGCATTTCAATTTATTATATGGGAAAATTTGTTATTAAACCTACTGTAAATGCCCAGTATCGTTTCAACTTAAAGGCAGACAATGGGCAGATAATACTTACCAGCGAAACATATACCACTAAAGCAGCATGTAAAAATGGAATTGATTCAGTAAAGAACAATGCAAGAAATGACAACAATTATGAAAAATTAACCTCCAGCAATAATAAGTTCTATTTCTATTTGAAAGCCAGCAATGGACAAATCATTGGCACGAGCGAAATGTATGAAAGTTCAGCTGGAAGAGACAATGGAATCTTATCAGTAAAAACGACAGCTCCAAGCGCCAATGCAATAGACGAAGAATAATAACATTTCACAATTAAACCTTATTCGTGGAAACAAAAATCCTAATCGACACCAATATATTCTTGGACTTTTATCGCTCTAATAAAATTGCCATAAAATTATTTCATGAGTTAGAAAATCATTTCGACAAAATAATTATAACAGATCAAATAATTCTTGAATTTGAAAGAAGTAGAGAAATAGTTTTGCGAGCAGTTAAACAGAATTTTGATGCAGAATCAAGTATTGAAAATTTTTCAAGCTCTTTTGTTCAAGATTTGCCAGAGTTTCAAGATCTAATTGCTGCTCAAAAAAACTACTCTGCCAAAAGGAAAGAAGTTTCAAATAAAATTTCCGAAATAATGGCAAACCCATCAAAAGATCAAATCTACAGTCTTTTTAAGACCCTTGTGGACAGATCGATTGAAGAACAAACCATACTAATGACCACATCGGAAATTCTTAACAATGCTAATAAACGAAAATTAATAGGCAATCCACCAACATCTAACAAATTTTCAATCGGCGACGAGATTAATTGGGAAATTATTTTAGCCAATGCAACAGGAAATATTGTTATTGTTGGAAGAGATAATACATACACCAACAACATAAGTTTTCTCCAGCGAGATTTTCACAAAAACACAGGCTTCGAAATTTTGAAAGTAACGGACAGTATTACAAGTGCTTTGACAGAAATTGGTGTTAAAACAAGCGGAGATCTGGCAAAAGAAGAAAAGAACTTTATCAACTCTATTGAAAGTTATAGCGAGTACTGGAAACCGAAAAAAGGGGAGTCTTCGCAACCTCTTTTTTAAATATGAAAATAGCCACGTTTAATCTGACAGACATGTATCAAAAAACTTTAAAAATGTTATATAAACGTGGCTAATTCATTCTTCTACAGAAATAGAGAACGGTCCCTTTAGCGTCAATTCAATTTCAAATGCCAATTAAATTCCTGCCTTCCTTAAGTTTTACTATTTTTCCGTTCCAGATAAAATCACCCGTTACGCCTTTTGGCAAATCGATAGCTGCATCAATGCCATTCGTTCCTTTTCTTTTTAATGATACAGACAGATTGCCTTTTGGATGTGGCAACACGCCATTGGCCCATTGCAGTTCTCCCAAATGCGGTTCTATTTTCACTTTCGTAAAACCATAGGCTGCAGGTTCGATGCCACAAATGGTTGCGAGAAAATCATAGTTTGGACTTGCGCTCCATGCATGACAGTCTGATCTTGTGGGATCGGGATTTTCAGCGAAAGTGGTTAACCCCATAGTCAACATATTTCGCCACGGTGTGAGTTGAGAATAGTAAGCATCGCCCATTCCAGCTTTCTTCAATGCCTGGTTCAAATAAAATCTATAGAAGAAAGTTGCCTGGCTAAGAGTCGCATCATTCAGTACTTTCTGCATGACTGTTTTTTGTTGTGCCGCAGGTATCGCACCGGATAATACACCCATAATGCTTGCATGTTGGCTGTATGTTTTCATCTCCGGCGTATTGGCCATTACATTTCTTTTCGCATCAAAACACAACTTGTATGTCGAGCTTGAAAGACGCGCTGCCAATGAAGTGTATTGTGCAGCCTCATTTGGCTTACCGAAAAACTTAAAGAGCGCAGCAGCTTGTTGCAACGTGTAAACGTAGTGCAATGTAACTAATGATGAGTTACCATCATTTGCACCATCAGGTACGCCGCCGGGAAATGAATTATTCCAGTCTTCAAAGTTCCACCAGCGCATTGGGCCCAGCATGTTTTTCTTTTGATCAATTTTATCTTCGTACCAATCCAGCACGCCTCTTACAGCAGATAAATATTGTTTTACAAAAGCTGTGTCATTTCTATACATCCAGTAATCATACAACATGGATATCCAGTACAATGAAAATGTTGGGATCACTTGTATGCGGCTGCTTGGATAACGTCCTTGCGTTAAACCTTCCGGCACACGGGAAATATAAAAGTCATGAATGGCTTTACGCATCAAGCGATCATCACCTGAAACATACAATGAAATCAAAGCCTGGATGCGCGTATCTGCTTCGTATTGCAACTGCTCGTAGTAGGGACAATCAAAATAAGTTTCGCCTGCACACAATCTCGCAGTTCGCCAGCCAACGTTCCAGATATCCTTGAGTGAAGAATCACTGCTTTCAAATGACGCGTTTTCTTTGAAAGGATATCCGTTGGCCATGCCATATAAATCAACAATCGTTAACGGCTCATCTTTTGTTTCTACATCCAATTGTAAATATCGGTACGTACGCTGCCACAACGGACGAAATAATCGTTTGCCGCCATCTGCAACAAACACATCATAGTTGCCTACTGTTTCTTTTCCTTCTATTTCATTGCGGTTGCCTTTGCTCATGTTTTTGTCAAACAAAGCTTCCGCATAGGTTAGTTTTATCTGCGACTGCTTACCATTGCTCACAAGCAGTTCAGGATAGCATACGGTGTTGTATTGCTGATCGAGCAAAATACTAACCTTGCTGTGTGCAGGAATTTCAAGCGGAGACGTTCCTTTTAAAAATGCAGGATCAGGTTGTATGCCATTTGCCCTTCTTATCACCTGCATTCGTTGCGGTGTTTCTTCCATTAGCGGGATGGTGCGTGGAGACAGCGACCACAAATTGTCTGACCCATAACCAACCATTACCGCATTCGTTACTTCACGGGCATTTGTCCAATTGCTGTCATTGTAGTTCAACGTTTCCCATTCCCATGGATATGCTGCAGCATTTACACTATCGCCGGGGCCAATAACCATGTATGTTCTAAGTCTTTCACCATTATCAGTAGAACACGGATGATAAGCAACGTCTGCGTAAACTTTCCACGACCGGTTGGTATTGATGTTATCGTCTTTGTCATTATAGCTTTGCAGAAGAAACCCCGTTTGATTGGAAACCTGCGCCACTGCAGCGTATTCGCCCATGTTCCAAACCAGCGCTGCAATGATGTTGTCTCCGGCTTGCAGATAAGGAGCGAGATCAATTGTTTCAAAATTCCAGTTGTACAAATCACCGCGGGCAGGCCCTGCGCAAACTTGTTTTCCATTTACAAATAAACGATAACGGTTGTCTGCACTTACATGCACAATGTAGTTTGCAGGCTTGCCTGCCAGCTTTAATATTTTCCGGAAATGATATACGCCATATCCACGCTGATCGATATTCGGACAACTGATCCACGAAGCTTTCCAATTGCCGGGAAGATGCGCCAGATCGGCATCCTGTGCTTGTGCGAATAATAAGAAAAAAGATAAAATGATTGAGGTGATTGTTTTTTTCATGCGCAGCAATCGTTGTTGATTAGATGCTTAAAATACAAATAATCGACAACTTTACTTATAACAATCGCAATCGTTTTCAATATTGAGTTCTTGTTATATAGTCGGCTGTTTAGAAAATCTAATGACTATCGCTTGTCATCCCGAGGAACGAGGGATCTAGGTGTTACACTATCAACAAAAATGTGCTAGACTTAGATCCCTCGTTCCTCGGGATGACAAGCGATCTTTCATTCTGGTCATGAAACACCCTATGTTAAAAACCCTTAAAAACTAATGTGGCAACTTATCCCTGAACTTTCCATAAACCCATGTCCCAGCAATCGCACTCAGCAACGTTACAATAATAACGGTTGCTCCGGTTCCTATCTGCGCAAACAGCGGTCCCGGACACGCACCCGTAAGTGCCCATCCAAAGCCAAATAAGAGACCACCATAGATCTGCCCTTTGCTGAATGGTTTCTCATGAAATTCTATCTTTTCACCGTAAATGGTTTTGATGTTAAATTTCTTGATCAACAAAACAGACAACATTGCAACAGCTATGGCACTGCCTATTACGCCGTACATGTGAAATGATTGCAAGCGAAACATTTCCTGTATGCGGAACCAACTGATGACCTCTGCTTTTACGAATACAATACCAAAGAAAACGCCTACTATGAGGTATTTGATATTGTGATACCATTTGTGTTGCAACTGACTTTCATTTATGCAAATCGTATCTAAAGAACGAACCTCAAAATCTGTGTTAAATTCAGTTTTTATAATAGTTTCTGTTTCCATTAAATTTCTTTTTACAATGCAAGAATGAAAGGAAGAATAAGATTGGCCATAATAAAACCACCCGCCATAAAACAAACCGTTGCTAGTACAGACGTCCATTGCAGCGTGGAAATACCCATGATGGCATGACCGCTTGTACAACCTCCGGCGTAACGTGTGCCGAAGCCGACAAGAAAGCCGCCGCCTACCATAAGGATCAATCCTCTGATTGTTAACAATGATTGCCAGTTGAAAATTTGCACAGGCACAAGCGAATGATAATCGTTGATGCCATAACGCGACAAGTCAACAGCAAGCGCAGGGTTCACGGCAACAGGTGATGGATTGGCCAGCAACGATGCTGCGATAACACCCCCAACAAAAATGCCGCTGACAAAGAAAAGATTCCATCTTTCTTTTTTCCAGTCATAATGAAAGAAAGGAATTTTAGCAGGAAAACATGCAGCGCAAATATGCCGCAAAGAAGAACTGATGCCAAAAGATTTGTTGCCCAAAATAAGCAACACAGGCACGGTCAATCCTATTAATGGCCCGGCAACATACCATGGCCATGGATTACGTAATAATTCGGTAATGGTCATTCGGATTACTTTTACTAATGCGAATTTAAAACTATCTGAAGGTTATTGTGCAAACTTTGTTTCGAAGCGCCGATCAGGGCACAGGAATAGCTTCCACAACCATTTCATTGCCAGCTGTATCGTAGTAAATGCACGTCATTTTCACCATATCTACTATCCAAACATTTACACCTGCCTCTGCTGATTGTTTACAAAAAGTCATGTAATCAGTTTGCCCTTGCTGATGAATTTTCAGCGCATGTTTTAGGGCATCAGCACTTCCCTGGTCGGCGATTGGCATTGGTGCCCATTTTGCATCTGCAGAAACCGAAAAATCGTTTTCACCTTTGTATTCTATATGTCCGTCACTTACATAATGTTCATAAGATCGAACACCCAGCGATTTCATATCCTGAACATACGCAGGGAAATCCGCGCCACTTTTCACTTTGGAATGCGCCTGTTTTATTTGATCGATTGTAAACATCCTATTGTTGTTTAAATGATTATTTACAAAAGATACAGCAATTCTTTTTATTGAAAATAATAGTTACATTGAATATTATTTTCACGACTCATACTGAAACTGCATGTCACTAAAAGTAATTTTAACCGGCGCTACGGGCCTCGTTGGTGAAGGCGTATTGCTTGAATGCATAGCGCACCCAAATGTTTCCGAAATTTTGATTATCACAAGAAAACCTTACACAGGGGTGCGCAACGGCAAAGTGAAAGAGCTGATCCTCCACGATTTTTTTGACGTTCATAATGTTCGCGAACAACTCGCCGGATACAACGCGTGCTTTTATTGTGCAGGCATTAGTTCACGTGGAATGAACGAGCAACAATATTCACGTATTACATACGACACAGTGATGGTGTTTGCAAATGAACTTGTACGGATAAATCCATCAATGGTTTTTTGTCACATTTCCGGTAGTCATACCGATAGTTCCGAAAAAGGAAGGATCATGTGGGCACGCGTAAAAGGCAAGGCAGAAAATGCTTTAATGAAATTGCCATTCAGAAAAGTATACAATTTCCGTCCGGGAGCAATGAAACCAACAGAGGGCCAGCAAAATGTGAAAGGCTATTATAAAGCGATTGCCGCTTTGTATCCTGTATTCAAGGTTTTGTTTCCAAACAACAGCAACACAATTCATGAACTTGCACTGGCAATGATCAATAGCGCAACGAAAGGATATGAGAAGAATATCCTCGAAGTCAGTGACATTAGGATCGCGGCGAAGCAATAAAGTGCTTCAATTAAGAATTAAGAATTCTTTTTGTGCCGCAGAGATGAGATATACTGCAAAGTGCATGAGCGCGCAGTTAACAGCTCCCGATTTATAAACTCAAGGTCGTTTAGTTGGTGAGAGGGCTTCGACAAGCTCAGCCTGACAGTCCGTTCGCGCTGTCAGGCTGAGCTTGTCGAAGCCTTGCTAAACAGGAACGGTGATTGCGAAACAGTTTTTAACTAAACGATATAGAATTCTTAATTCCTAATTAGCCCGACGGCTTGCCAATGGCTTCTCAGTCGCATTTTCCTTAGTGAATATAAAAGCCGGCATTTCCGTTACTATAAAATTTTTCAGTTCTCTATCTGTCAGTGGCGCTACGTCCGCGGTTTGTTTAGAAAAATTATACACTTCTTTTCTTGCGTTTTGTGAGAACTCTATTTTCAAATTTCTATGCAACGTGCCTCCATTATCGCTGCCTTTCCAAACGGAGTACATGACGGAATCCCTATCATTTTGTTTTCGCCATTTGATGAGCCACAAGCCTGTACCGTCGCTGCTTATAACACTATCTACGGCGTAGCCGCCCATTCTTCCATACATCCATTTCTTTGCATAGTAGTTGGGAAATTTTGTCGACAAACCATAATTACCTCCACCCCAACCCGCGGTGTAAAAATTAACGCTTACATTATTCGTTTGATCAAGATTGGCGTTGTGCGCATTGTATTCTGTAAAGCCATCGAGTTCGCTTGCACCCATGATCAGGTCCATGCGCATGATCGCAATACTTTTTGACTGAACGGAATCATAGCCTTTGATAATGGGCACTGCAGTTGTTGTCCAGACGCCAGCCAATTGTCTGGTTGATTTTGAGCGCACGGAAAAATTATCATAACCATACTCTGTGTTCCATGTTTTTATGCTGGTGTCGCCGGTAATTTTCCAGATGTATTTTGCAATGGCACTGCATTTGTCGTACCAGTTATTTTTCTCAGGAACCACTCCGCTATTTCCAATCTGCTCTTCGTAAGTGGGGCCAAGTATGTTCGAGACAGTATCAAGTGACCTGCTGTAATCATGATAACTGAACACATCGAAAAGCTTTGTAGTGGTGTCTTTCATCATGATGTATGCAAGCAACATTACTGTTCTGATGCGGAACGTATCGGCATAGGTTTGTCCCGCGTAAATGATCTTTGTTCCGGGATCTGCATTGCGAATACCAAGCGTATCACCCAAATATTTGTTGTTACCATTCACAGCCATTACAAGTTTGGCGGCAGACACAGCGGGAGGTTCGTAGGTGTCATCTTCATTTCCAAGCTCTATGTATTGATGCCAGTTCTGCGCATAGCCGGAAAGCGTTTTGTCGTTGAACCATCTGTATTTTGAACCATCCAGCTTTTTATTATTTCCCCACTTATAGGCGATCTGGTAAAACAATCTGCCATGCGAAATATAATTCAACCAATCGCCTGGCTCGGCATATGGCTTGTCTATATTGTTTCTTACGCTTTTGCCCATCTCCTTTCCTGCTCTTTTAGAGGCACCAAATACAGCCAGCCAGTGATTGTATCCATGTGGTGTCCAGTATTGGTTCCATTTCAAATAGCCAGGAAAATAATCCGCATTAAAAAGCTGCCGGTTCTTTGTTGCGGGATCTGTGTCAGTATCATACCAGTCAACATTCACGTATTGACGTATATTTTTTACAATACCCAAAACATTTGTATCTATTTGCACACCTGTATTGATGCCAGCTTTCTCAAATAAAGTTTTTTGCGCGGGCAACGGTCCTTTATAATCCGTAGGCTCATTCGTTTTTTCATCTCTTGGTGTTCCATAAAAAACAAGCTCATTGATATAGGCTGTTGAAATATAGCCGTTTCGTTTTTGAAGCGTGTTGCGAACCATTATATACCGCATGCTGTCTGTGATGTTTGAAACCTTTATCCACGCGCCTTTTGCAGAAGTACCACCTCTCGTTACCAAAACAGCAAAGGGTTGCAACATACTATCCGGCCGGCTGATCATGTAGGGAATCTTTCTTACATCACTCTCTTCAATTACTTTATCAAAGTTGTAGAAATACAAACTATCGCCGGGTTCAAAATTCTTTTCAAAGCCATAGACATCGGTTATATTGAATTTCTTTCCGTGTGTTATCAACGCATGTTTTATCGAAGGATCATTCGCAAGATCAACCACAATGCATCGTCCTCTTTTTCCCGGAAAATAATATCCGGCAAACGCGAGATCACCATTGTCCGAACCATAAAAATAACTTGCGTCCCTCCCTGATGCAGGAACAGGATTTGTTGTGTCGCCCTTTACCATCTTTGGTTTTCCCAATTCATCGAATACTTTCTGTGCCTTGAATTTTGTATCACCATTTTTAGGATCAACGGTTTCAAATCCGTCGAAATAGTTGAAGGGCCTGTCTTTGTGATTAATGCGACCGGAAAGATCATACAAGCTGCTTTCATACACTTTGATCTTTGCAGAAAGAACCGCAGATTGCGATCTTGCTCCATTTCGATTTAGCAACCATCGATAAATGTTTATAACGGTATCGCTGCCAAGTGGCGAAAACACGCTATCCCATGTAATATTGTTGAACCCGTTGTTCGGCATGCTATACATGATAAAAGTGCTGTTACCGGTTATCTCTGCCAGCTTGTTGCTCATTGCTTGCGCGGGTTCATACTGGTAACATTTATCGGTATGCTGTTCGTGGAAAAATTTAGTATTTGTATGCTTGTAATTGGCGAATGCCTGTGGCCCTGGATACAAGTTAGACATCGAAATAAAAATAGCGTGACTGATCTTCCCCTTGTATTTTAAATCACCGTGCCCACCCGTGTACCATGCAAGATTGTCCCAGGCATCGCTGGCGCCTTGCCCAATGCCATCTAGGCACACATACTTGTAAGCACCGTCTTCATTTGTAACATCATCGATGGGTAAATTTCCCAGGCAATAATCCATCACCTGGTTAAACATGGAAGGATATTTCAAAGCGCCGGGTGATGTTGCCAGTGGACAAACATGTATAATACTATCAGCAATCGTTCCCTGTATGCGATCGTTCATGACCTGCCGCGGAAAGCCGGCACCGAACAAGGCAGAAAGTTGATCACCTGCCTGATCCACGCCTCCATAGTGGATCATCAGCGCATACTTTTTTCCAGTCACTCTTTTTTCTGCAGCCGGATAGATCAGCGCTTTGATTTGCGACCCGCCTATTGTAACGCTGTCCATTCCATAATACTGAGCCCATAAAGTGTTGCATAGTAACACAAAAACAACAAGCATTAACAAACGTCTCATCCAAACTATTTTTTCAATTTACAAAATAACCATCAGGGATGAGTATTTGTTTGAAGTGTTAGCACACAGATAACAATGATCGGACTGATTTGCACTAATTCCTTCTTAGTGAAGCTTAGTGTCCTTAGTGCCTTAGTGGTAAATATTTCGAACTTTAAATTAATAACTGCTAGCCTCAAAGTATGCAGGCCGCTCTTTCAACACTAAGGCACTAAGGACACTAAGCTTCACTAAGGCTTTATGCTCCTGGAGTTGCTCTCTCTTTGTTTCCAATTGTATTTAGTCTGTCTTTTTCTAATCTCCTTTATGATCTTTTTTGTCCTTAAATCTTATTCTCGCTTTATTGCCGGCTGCTTCTCTGCAGAAGATAAAAGCAGGCATTTCTGTTACACTAAAAGTATAGGATTCATTCTTTTTAATAGATGTCACATCTGCAGTTTGGGTTGAGAAATTATAAATTTCTTTTGTAGTGCCCGAAGTAACACCCTCTATTTTTACGTCCTCGTAATCTAGTTTAGTAGCATTCTCACTTCCTTTCCAAATAGAAAACATTACGGAGTCGCGATCTGTTTGCTTTCGCCACTTGATGAGCCACAACCCCGTACCATCGCTGCTTATAACGCTATCAACTGCGTAGTCTCCCATTCTTCCATACATCCATTTCTTTGCATAGTAGTTAGTAAACTTCGTTGACAAACTATAATTTCCACCACCCCATCCTGTTGTATAAAAATTGGTGCTTACGTTGTTGGTGGCATCAAGATTCGAATTGTGTGCATTAAACTCTGTAAATCCATCGAGTTGACTTGCGCCCATAATAAGTTCCATGCGCATCATTACAATGCTTTTGGATTGTACAGAATCATATCCGGTAATCCGGGGAACAGCCGTTGTCGTCCAGTTTACACCTAGTTGATCTGTTGTACCGGGACGAACAGAAAAATTGTCAAAGCCATATTCTGTGTTCCAGGTTTTTATACTTGTATCGCCCGTTATTTTCCAGATGAATTTTGCGATATCACTGCTTTCATTGTACCAATTGTTTCGTTCAGGAATCATGCCTCCGTTTCCCACTTGTTCTTCATAAGTGGGGCCAACAATACCCGACACAGTATCGATCAGCCTGCTGTAATCATGATAACTAAACACGTCAAAAAGCTTGGTAGTGGTATCTTTCATCATTGTGTAGGCAAGCAGCATTACGGTACGAATACGAAAAGTATCAGGATATGTTTGACCCGCATAAACAATCTTTGTTCCCGGATCTGCATTTCGAATACCCAGCGTATCTCCAAGATATTTGTTGTTTCCATTAACGGCCATGATCAGCTTTGCAGCCGAAACAGCCGGAGGTTCATAAGTATCATCTTCATTTCCCAATTCTAAAAATGGATGCCAGTTTTGTGCGTAACCAGAAAGTGTCGCATCGTTGAACCACCTGTATTTCGTGCCATCCAGCGATTTGTTGTTGCCCCATTTATATGCCAGCTGATAAAATAGACGGCCGTGTGAAATATACTGCAGCCAATCGCCAGGCTCAGCATAAGGCGTGTCAATATTGTTTCTTACACTTTGCTTCATTTCATCACCCGCCCTCTTGGATGCCCCAAAAACAGCGAGCCAATGATTATGATTATGCGGTGTCCAATATAGATTCCAGTTTAAGTAACCGGGAAAATAATCTGCATTGAAAAGCTGTTTATATTTAGTAGCCGGGTCTGTATCAGTATCATACCAATCTACGTTTACATACTGGCGAATGTTCTTCACAATGCTCATCACATTCGTATCTATCTGCACACCTGTATTAACGCCGGATTTATCGAACAGCGTTTTCTGCACCGGCAGCGGACCTGAGTAACCAACAGGCTTTTGAGTGCTGTCTCCTCTTGGCGATCCGTAAAAAACAACTTCGTTGAAATAAGCGGTAGAAGTGTAACCACTTCGTTGCTGAAGTGTATTGCGGATCATGATGTAGCGCATGCTGTCGGTGATATTAGATACATTGCGCCATACGCCAACGGAAGATGTGCCGCCTTGTGTAACCAATACAGCAAATGGTTTCAGCATGCTATCGGGCCTGCTGATCATGTAAGGTATTTTTCTTACATCGGTTTCTTCAATTACTTTATCGAAGTTGTAGAAATACAGACTATCGCCCTGCTCAAAATTTCTTTCCCATCCATATACGTCTGAGATGTTGAATTTTTTTCCGTGTGTTATCAGTGCATGTTTTATAGAAGGATCATTGGCAAGGTCTACGATTATGCATCTTCCTCTTTTGCCTGGAAAATAGTAGCCGCCAAAAGCAAGAGAACGATTGCTCGCTCCATAAAAATAGGCACCATCTCTTCCCGATCCTGGTATAGCGTTTGTCGTGTCACCCCGCACCAGTCTCGGTTTTCCCAATTCATCCAAAACAGTTTGTGCCTCAAAATCTATGTTTCCATTTTTAGGATCAATTGTTTCAAAGGCATCAAAAAAATTAAAGGGCCTGTCCTTGTGGTTGATGCGACCAGACAAATCATACAAACTGCTTTCGTATACTTTTAGTTTTACGGGAGTAAAAGTTGGCGGTGTTATGACCTTGGCACTATTCAGCAACCACCTGTAAATATTTGTAACAGTGTCGCCGCCAAAAGGAGAAAACATGCTGTCCCACGTGAAATTGTTAAAGCCATTGTTTGTCATCGTGTACAACGTAAACGTACTAATAGCGCCTGTCGTTTTTGCAAGCGTGGCGCTCATGGATTGTGCCGGGCCATACTGGCAACAGGAATTTGTGTTTTGCTCGTGCAGAAATTTCGTATTGGTGTATTTGTAATTTGCAAAAGCTTCTGGCGCGGGATACAAATTAGGCGTGGATATAAAAGTAGCGTGGCTTATTTTTCCGATGTACTTTAACTCACCGTTGTTCGTTGTATACCATGCAAGATTGTCCCACGCATCACTCGCGCCTTGTCCTATGCCATCTACAGAAATCAGTTTATACATTCCATAACCATCCTTACTTGAGTCGACAGGTAAGTTAGCAAGACAATAGTCCATCACCTGGTTAAACATGGAAGGGTATTTCAATGAACCAACACTTGTTGACAACGGGCAAATATGAATGATACTATCGGCAACGGTTCCCTGTATTTTGTTGTTCATCACCTGCCTTGGAAAACCTGCGCCAAACACAGATTCAAGGATACTTCCAACCTGATCGGTACCTTCATAATGAATCATCAACGGATACAACTTACCGGGTGTTCTTTTCGCCGCTGCCGGATAGATCACCGCTTTTATATTGGAGCTGCCAAATGTCACACTGTCCATTCCGTAATATGGCGTCGGTGTCGGTGCTGGTGGCGATGCACTGTTCAACAGCCATCTATAAATATTTGTGACAGTGTCGCCACCAAATGGAGAGTACATACTATCCCATGTGAAATTGTTGAAACCATTGTTGGACATTGTGTATAGCGTAAACGTGCTGATGGCGCCAGTCGTTTTAGCAAGCGTGCTGCTCATGGATTGTGCTGGCCCATATTGGCAGCAGGAATTTGTATTCTGCTCATGCAAGAATTTGGTGTTGGTATATTGATAGTTGGCAAAGGCATCGGACGCCGGATATAAATTAGGAGTGGACATAAAAGCGGCATGTCCTATTTTCCCGATATACTTTAAGTCGCCATTGCCTGTGGTGTACCACGCGAGGTTATCCCAGGCATCGCTCGCACCCTGCCCTATGCCGTCTACACACACCAGCTTGTACATCCCGTGATCGTTCTTTGCAGTATCTACTGGCAAACTGGCGAGGCAATAATCCATCACCTGGTTAAACATGGAGGGAAATTTTAAAGAACCACCCGATGTCGCTAACGGACAAACGTGAATGATGTCATCGGCCACTGTGCCCTGTACCCTGTTGTTCATCACCTGCCTGGGAAAACCTGCTCCAAACACGGAGGCAAGTGTACTTCCCACCTGGTCAGAACCTTCATAGTGGATCATCAATGGATACTTCTTGCCGGGAATTCTCTTTGCTGCTGCCGGGTAAATCACCGCTTTAATATTGGAACTACCGAAGGTAACGCTGTCCATTCCATAATACTGTGCAGATAAAGTGTTGCAGAACAGCGATAAAGATGCGAGTAATAATAGGTTTCTCATCCGTAGTGTTTTTTTGATTTAGGCAAACGTGTTGCTACTACTTTCAAGGGTGAGAACTATTTCCCTAACATCCTGTGCGCGGTAAGGTTTCAGCGTTTTATAACACAATTGCTTATTGTTTGGTTGAAATGATTAGCAATTGTGAATATTTTTTAAAACAAAGTCTTTTTAAAGTTGTTACACACTCAATTATTTAAGTCATTTAATAAATACAATCGTATGGGAAAATTTATAATCGGGCAGACCGCAAATGCAGGTTACCGTTTTAATCTGAAAGCAGACAACGGACAAGTGATTCTTACCAGTGAAACTTATACCACCAAAGCTGCTTGTCAAAATGGTATCGATTCGGTAAAAGTCAACGCAAAAGACGATAGCAAGTATGAAAAACTTACTTCGAGCAATGGCAAATACTACTTCAATCTCAAGGCCTCCAATGGACAAGTAATCGGAACAAGCCAAATGTATGAAGGTTCTTCCGGAAGGGAGAGTGGCATTGAATCTGTAAAAAACAATGCGCCTTCTGCGGCAGTTGAAGAGGAGGAATAAAGCCATCATTTGCCATATAAACGATGTAAAAAGGCTTCGATAATTTTTATCGAAGCCTTTTAGTATTCAGCAATACGCTTCATTATATCGTTGACGGCGCAACTCCATACTGTTTTTTAAATGCAAAGGAAAAATGCGACAGGTCTTCAAAACCGAGATCGAGATAGATATCAGAAGCTGCTTGTCTTTTTTCTTTAAGAAGATAATGCGCTTCCTGCAAACGTCTTTGTAATAACCAGCGACTAGGCGTGATGTGAAATATTTTTTCAAAGTCACGCTTAAATGTTGAAAGACTTCTGCCGGTTAAATATGCAAATCTTTTGAGATCAACATTGAAATGAAAATTGCGATTCATGAAGCCCTCAAGATCTATTTTACCGGGCTCCGAAAAATCAAAAAGAACGTTCTTTAATGCGGGTTGTATCTGGAGCAACAACAATAAAGCTTCTTTTTGTTTTACGGAAAGCAATTCACTGGTTCCTTTGTTTTTAAATACATCTTCATATGCTTTCAGCGATTCCATATAATGCGCCAGCACTGAACCCGAAGGCAGTTGCTGAAAAGCTGGCGCTGCAATAACCTTATCAGATTTATATCCAAACTCAATGCTAAAATCTCTCAGCATTTCCTGTTCAAAGAAAATAGAAACAGATCTGAACTCTCCGCCTTCTTCAGGATACTTTGTGTATTTCGCCAGTTGATTTTTCCGGCAAAAATAAAGCTCACCCTTATTGAAGATTTTGCTAACAGTGCCATCATTTACCTCGAAAGCTCCAGAAACGATATATCCAATCGCATGCTCCGGCACAAACTGCTCTCCCGTTCTGCTTCGTGTAAAGTAACAGGAATATTGTATGGATGGTCTGGGTGGTTGAGTGCTCATTTTGGTTTTCTGTATTTCAAATATAGTTTGGGAATTTTAATTAAGAATTAAGAATTCTTTAGGTGCTGCAGTTTATTGAGCAGCTATACCACTCTTATGTTTAACATTCAGATAGTCAGGCAAGATATGCAAGGACACACTGAATGAATTCTTAATTCCTAATTCTTAATTCATCATTACTCAATAACTGCTTTCGCTTCCACATACGCCTCCAACCCATACACACCAAACTCCCTGCCAATACCAGATTGTTTGAAGCCTCCGAAAGGCGCCATAGGATCGTGGTTCAGACCATTGATCAATACACGGCCGGCGTTGATTTGTGCGGCAACACGATTTGCACGTGATGAATCCGATGAGCTAACATAAGCCTGCAAACCGTAGTCAGTATCATTTGCAATGTTAATCGCATCTTCTTCGTTCTTGTAAGTAATAATCGACAACACAGGTCCAAAAATTTCTTCTCTTGCAATGCGCATGTCGTTGTTCACGTTAACGAACACGGTTGGTTTTACAAAATTTCCTGCTTCTAATCCTTCAGGCTGTCCTGCCCCACCAGTAAGGATTTCAGCGCCTTCTTGTACACCAAGATCTATGTATTGTTGAACACGTGCAAATTGTTTTTTACTCACCATTGGCCCCACTGCAGTGTCTTCATTTTTTGGATCACCTACTTTTACTTTTTCAACAGTTTCTTTTACCAGTGTTTTAATTTCATCCAAACGATTTTCCGGCACCAGCAAACGTGTACCTGCAATACAAGCCTGGCCACTATTCATGAAAGCCGCTGCAACTGCCGTTGGTATTGCTTTCTGCAGATCAGCATCATCTAAAATAATGTTAGGGGATTTACCACCAAGTTCAAGTGTAATTCTTTTCATGGTATCAACAGCTCCGCGTGCAATTGTTTTTCCTACTACAGTAGAACCGGTAAATGATATTTTGGCAATATCAGGATGACGTGTAATTTCTGCACCTACTACGTTACCTAAACCATTCACCAGGTTGAAAACTCCTGCAGGCAAACCGGCTTCGTGTAAGCATTCCAGCAACACTTGCGTTTGCAATGCACTCATTTCGCTTGGCTTAATAACTGCTGTGCAACCGGCTGCAATTGCAGTTGCGAGCTTATTGCAGATAAAGCTATTGCTTGCGTTCCATGGAGTAATAATACCCACAACGCCGAGAGGCTCCAGTCTTACTTTTGATTTGCCGATGTTTCTTACGAAATCAAAGTTTGTAAGCGTTTCTATTGTGCTTTGAATGCCATTCAATGCATGTTGCGTGCTGGCTCGGGAGAATTGCAAAGTGCCGCCATACTCCTGCACCATAATTGCGGTTAATTCGTCTTTTCTTTTGGCAACCGCCTCATACATTTTTTGCAGGTAGGCAATGCGTTCTTCTTTGGTTGTTTTGGAGAAATGTATAAAGGCGGCTTTTGCGCTGGCGATTGCTTTTCGCGTATCTTCTTCATCGCCCAAGACTACTTTGCTAAGCAGCTCATTTGTGGTGGGATTTACAAGGTCAAAAAGTTCAGTTCCGTGGGGAGTAACAAAGGCTCCGTTGATGTAGATTTTATCTATCGTTTTCATTTTCAACTAATTTTGTGAACAATGATTTAAAATTGTCACACAAAGTTCAGTCAACAGAGGGCCTTCATAGTTTGCTAAAAAGTTCAATTTACTTTGTTAAAACGTTCATTATTCAATAAGAATCAAAGTCGTTCTCTTAGTGCGTGGTCGAAGTGTTGTTAAGTTTCCTCTAAACACGAAACTAGTCGTGATTGGCCATTTGCCTGTAGATTAATAATTCGTCCTTTTCATTTCTCCGCCAAATGTTGATACTCTTACCTGTAACAATGCCGGTCTCTTTTTTTGAGTTACCCCAGCGCACATAATAGTAGCTATACTCAACGATAAGATCTTTCAGTTTCATTACCTTGCTCGTATTAAAAGAAAGCGAATCAAAGAACCAGTCAGGACTGTAATGCGTTGTGAAATAATGATCAATGTTTTGCCTGCCGATGTACATTGAATCGTAGTAAGGCATATAAATTGCGTCATCGCAGTAGAACTGAATTTGCTCTTTTGCATCACTTTTGAATACAGCCTGGCGAAGCATTTGATTTTTCGCCTTTAATTCCATTGTTAGTGGATCTTCGGCTGTAGCAGGCATTCCGGACGCGTTGTTGTTGCGAGGCAAACAGGTCAGCGTTGTTCTGTCGATCCAATTACTTGCACCCCATATTTGCGATACTATTTTTAAGTCCCCTTTACTATCTGATTGCCAAACGCACAGATACTTTCCTCTGTATGGGAAAGGCTCCTTACCGTCTCTTATAAGGTTACCCGCAAATGTTCCGGTTTCAATAAAGTAATTATTTTCACAAATCACTTCGTAAATATCCTTTCGATATTTGTCGATTGAATTGACAGAAAAAAATTGTTGGTAAAATTTTCTGATGTCTGCTTTGTTAAATAATTGCACATAAAACTCGGGCATGCAAACAGCGTCATTCGTGTAATATTTTATCAGTTCCGCTGTTTCTTTATTCTCCATTAAAACGGCCATCCGACTGTTGATCGCCCGCAGGTTGGCCTTTATTTGGCCGGCATCCATATCTGTTTGTCCAAATGCGACTACACCGGTCACCAGAGCAAAAAATAGTAACACATACAAAAAGAATTTATTCATACTGTGCAATTTAAAATGTCCAGCCGGCGTCATCGATCTCGTTCTCACGAATTCCAAACTCTATTATTTTATCATTCTTTAGCCTGAAGTAATGATCCCTCAACTGGTCGGCCAACAACGCGCCATTTAGGTCATGCACCACCTGGTGAACATGCACTTTGATCACGCCGCTTTCCTCTGCTATCGTTAAAGGTTTAACCTTCGATGAGATCAACTCAAACTGTTTTGTCCAGTATTCGCGAACGCCTTCGTGCCCATACACAAAGTCTCCCTGCATACCGTTCGCCCATTTCACATCTTCATCCATATGGACAATAATCTCCTCAATTTTTCTATCATTGAAAAGTTGATATAAATTTTGTATAAAAACAGACACATCTTTCATAACTATAAAATACAAACCATTATTAATATTGTTCTGAAATTATTTTACGTGTTCATTATCATTACTTTTCGGCCCTTAATTTGCGACGTCTGAACAATTAAGGACATTTTTTACTTTTGATTTTTTATTTTTTCCTTTTAAATGTCCATTTTCAAAAACTCATTCGTTTCAATACTATAATCACACTTAAAAAATATTTTTATGAAAGAGTTCCTTTTGATTTTCAGAAGAGATTTTGTTACCAAAGAAGAACAACCTTCTCCGGAACAAATACAAAACATGATGAAACCATGGCAGGACTGGATGGGTAGCCTTGCCGCTCAAAACAAACTCGCAAGTTCAGGTAACAGACTTGCTTCAGACGGACGAGTTGTAAAATCTGATAAAATAGTAACCGATGGTCCTTACGTTGAAATTAAAGAGGCAATTGGCGGCTATATTGTTGTAAAAGCAAATGACCTCGACGAAGCGGCAGAATTAGCGAAGGGATGCCCGGTATTGAATATCGGAGGCAATGTAGAAGTGCGCGGACTTGTTGGAATGGACTAGAAATAATTCAAAATTCAAAAGGAAAAAGTCAAAAACATTGAATGTAAGATTACATATCAAACTCTTAGACCTGAAGGTTTTTGACTTTTGACTTTTGATTTGACTTTTCTTTATGGAAAACAACGAACTCATACCACACTTATTTCGAACCGAGTACAGCAAGATGGTTGCCGTACTGTGTAAAGCATTTGGTATCGAACACATCAGTATCGCCGAAGATGTGGTGAGTGATACATTCTTGCTGGCAGTTGAAACGTGGGGACAAAAGGGTTTACCGAAAAATCCCGTTGCGTGGCTCTACTTTGTTGCGAAAAATAAAAGCAGGGATATTCTACGCCGCCAGAATATTTTCGATAAAAAGGTAAAGCCTGCTCTTCCAAAAGAAGAAGTTGACAACGACGAACTGCACATTGATCTCTCCGAAAAAAACATTACGGATAGCCAGTTGCAAATGATGTTTGCCATTTGCCATCCGTCTATTTCGGCTGAGGCGCAGATAGGTCTTGCATTGAATATTTTGTGCGGATTCGGCGCGGAAGAAATTGCAGATGCATTCTTGTCAAACAAAGAAACGATCTACAAGCGCCTTACAAGGGCAAAGGAAAAATTGAAGGAGAACAATGTTCAGCTTGAATTGCCATCACAAACTGAAATTGATAACAGGCTCGATGTCGTTTTAAGAACGATGTACCTGCTGTTTAACGAAGGGTACTATTCAGCTTCGCAAAATGTCACACTGCGCAAGGACCTTTGTCTTGAAGCAATGCGACTCACCTATTCACTAATCGAAAATGATAGCACCAATACACCCGCCGTAAATGCATTGATGTCGATCATGTGTTTTCATGCCTCACGTTTCGAAGCACGCATGGATAGCAACGGCGAAATTATTTTGTATGAGGATCAGGATGCAGAGCTTTGGAGTGAAGAATTGATCAGCAAAGGAAAATATTACCTCGAGCAATCTTCTCATTGCGACAAAAGCAAAGTGAGCAAGTATCACATTGAAGCTGCCATTGCTTTCTACCATACCAACCAGGCGGACACGCACGATAAGTGGGAAAGTATTTTACAACTGTACAATCGTTTATTGCAGATCGAATATTCGCCTATCGCGGCACTCAACAGAACCTACGCGCTTTCAAAAGCCAATGGCAAAGAAGAAGCGATTATTGAAGCAGAAAAACTAGGACTTGACGACAATCACTGGTATCATTTGCTCCTTGCAAACCTTTATACAGGCATTGATAATGGAAAAGCAATAAGGCATCTTAAGAACGCACTACAGCTTTCGAAGACTGACGCGGAAAGGAATTTTATAGATAAAAAATTGAAGGAAATGGCGTTAATAAATGCATAGTACGGTAGAGACAAGGCACTGCCTTGTCTTTTTACACAATCATGCTGCAAACGCAGACAAGGCTTTGCCCTGTCTTCCCTATTCAATCACGCTATTTGCGTAGACAAGGCAATGCCTTGTCTTTACATTGCCGCGTAGCCGCTTAAATATTCAAAATGCTTCGTCAATTTTCCCGTCTCCACAATCGTTGCTCTTGTTATTATGTCGGAGCCGTCTTTCAGCAAATCGTCCAAAATATACTTGATCAATTGCTCGCCAAAATATCGTGAAGCGTCTTTCGGTAATTCGTTAGGCAAATTACCAACAGCCATAACGTCCACTGTATTGAGTTGGTAGGCCGCAGTCTTCTGAAGTGTTGTTTTATCTACGCCATACACAGGATCTTCAATCGTTTGATCACCAAGATTAATAGGAACGGAACCATTCTGATCGTCGGTAATATCAGCAATCACTTTGATGGAGAAGTCATTTGCCTGCACATCACTTTTGCTAAACAATCGTGGTATGTGTTCTTCCCAGTAAATGCCATTCAGCAATACATCCGCAGTTTTAGTATAAGGCAAAAAATTACAAACATACTCTTGCGGGTAAGCATGAAAATGATCACGGTTGTACAAACCTGTTTCGTAGTGTTTGTAAAGGTCCTGCCCTTTCAAATGCACATACACCGGATAGGAAAATTTCTTTTCCAAAAACTCATAAGGTTCTACTTCAATAATGCCAAGCAGGTTCATCACCTCAAGTACGCCGCTGGACACACGTCCGGAGCCGGTTACAGCCACTTTTATGTTCGGCAGTTTTAAACCAAAATAAGTATGAATGAGTTCGCGAAGATTTGATTGCTTGTAAACGCGCTGCAGTTTGAACAAACCTGTTTTATTGCCATACGCCATGATACCATTGTGCGCTCCCACTACTCCTGCAAAAAAACCAAAACCGATAATGCGTTGCCCATCCTCATGCTCAAGACACTCATAGTCAATTAGTGTGATTTTTTTCTCAAGAATAGCATGCAACAGCTTTTGATTATGCGGTTGCTTCTTTCGTGTATGGGAGAAGAAAAGATAGGTCTTGTTTTCAATCAGATCATTTACCGGCACTTCTTTGATACCAAGGAGAATGTCGCAATTGCTCACGCTTTCGGCCACCTCAATGCCGGCTTTCCTGTATTCATTGTCGCTAAAACAGCGTGTCCCGCTGCTTTGCACAACAATCTTTACATCTTTGTAATTATCCTGCACCCACTTACATTGCTCCGGTGTCAATGCCACCCTGTTGTCTTCAGGAATTTTCCCTTCTTTGATTAATCCAATGGCAATCATATTTCTATTGCATGGTTACTATTTTGAATCGGGGATGTGGTTGAGAAAAATTAAGAATTAGGAATTAAGAATTAAGAATTGTTTCTGCGCGACAGACGTTACTGAAATTCAATTTCAATAAGGAATTCTACACCTAAAGAATTCTTAATTCTTAATTCTTAATTCCTAATTCTTAATTGCAAAACACCCGATAACATAACTGCTATCTGCAATATAAGAATAGTTTCCTCCCTTCTAAATGATTAATCAAATTTCTTGGTAAGCGTAATTCCAACCTTTCCATGAATGCCTTCAATCGGCGCATTCAATTTTAAAATGGTAATGGAAGCTTTTTTGACGTTTGCATATGAGTGCCTGATCTTGCGGATAATGCTCTCCGCCACTTCTTCCAGCAATGGCATTGGGACCGCCATTTTCTTTTTTACAATATTGTACAGGTCCTCGTAATTGATCACATTGTCAAGACTGTTTAACTTGATATTCTCTTCATCATAAGAGACACTTAAACTCACCTGGAAACTATTGCCTACGGCAGATTCGCCGCTATAAACGCCATGATGTGCGTGAAAAACCAAATCTTCAAGATGTACAGTCAACATAACTACTAATCTGTTCGTAATAGAATGGGCGCAAATTAGCCATTAATGTTGGAACTGTTTATTAATTCTGAATAGTAAGTTTTGAGTGAGCTGCGGAACAAAACATGTGGACTTCGACAAGCTCAGCCTGACAGTCCCCGTGGGATGTCAGACTGAGCTTGTCGAAGCCTTGCAGCATAGAACGTTGCTAAATAAAATCTTTAGCAAATGCAATAAAAATCAATAATTATAAGCCCGGCATTAATTTTTCTATTTAACATCGTTGCGTCGCACACTTCAACATTTAGTTCTTTATTCAACATAATTCAACCTACCTCAACACAAACAACATTCACAAAAAACAAAGCAAATGTTCATAAAACGCTCACGGGTAAAATCATCTGCAATCTCTTCTATAGGCTACAACGCCGAAAAAAAGATTCTGGAAATTGAATACTTCTCCGGTGAAGTCTACGACTACCTCAACGTTCCAGAAGACATCTTCAATGAACTGATGCAAGCAGAATCCAAAGGTACATTTGCCAATACCCGCATCAAGGACCATTATGAGTTTGAGAAGAAGTGAACAGGTAGCTGGCAACCAGTTGCAGGTAGCCGTTGTTTCATGCACAGCATTCAACAAAAAACCCGGCACTCGCCGGGTTTCAATATCTCGAATCATCAGAGGGCTTGCCAAAACACACAATGCGACACCCCTAATTCCTAATTCTTAATTCCTAATTAAACGTGTCCTTTCGCTGACAAATATCTCTCCGCATCCAGCGCTGCCATACAACCACTGCCCGCAGCAGTTACCGCCTGACGGTAGATTTTATCCTGAACATCCCCTGCCGCGAAAACGCCTTCAATATTTGTTTTTGAAGTACCAGGAATCGTTTGGATATAACCAGCCTCGTCCATCGTTAACCAACCTTTGAAAATATCTGAGTTCGGCTGGTGACCGATCGCAACAAAGAAACCTTGCACAGGAACTTCCTGTATCTCATTGGTTACTATGTTTTTAATGCGCATTGCCTCCACTTTATTTTCACCAACGATCTCTTCTGTTACAGAGTTCCAGTATACTTTAATATTTGGAGTTGCTTTTACTCTATCCTGCATTACTTTCGATGCCTTCATGCCATTTTCATCCTTACGAACGATCATATGAACTGTAGAGCAAAGTTTTGACAGATATAAAGCTTCTTCGCAAGCTGTATCACCTGCACCAACAATAGCTACTTCTTTCGTTCTGAAGAAAAATCCGTCGCAAACAGCACAAGCACTCACGCCAAAACCGTTCAGGCGCTCTTCGCTTGGCAAACCCAGCCATTTTGCAGAGGCACCGGTTGCGATGATAATTGAATCAGCTTCTATTTCTTTTTCTTCGTCGATCCAAACTTTATAAGGCTGTTTTGAAAAATCAACTTTGGTCGCCAAACCGTAGCGGATATCGGCGCCCATTCTCGCGGCCTGTTTTTCAAAATCAACCATCATTTCCGGACCCTGAATTCCTTCAGGATAACCAGGATAGTTTTCCACTTCTGTGGTAATGGTCAACTGACCACCCGGCTGAATTCCCTGGTACAAAACAGGTTTCAGGTTAGCTCTTGATGCATAAATAGCCGCAGTGTAGCCTGCCGGGCCTGATCCTATAATTAAACAATGAACTTTTTCCATTAATCTTCGGGTTTTATAAAAAATAAAATTCAAAAGTAAAAATTGAAAAATCGATGAGATTTCTCAAGTCAGTCCCTTTTTTGACTTTATAATTTTTACTTTTTACTTCAATTAGGCAGGCAAAGGTAAGAGTGAAAGATGAACTTGCGCAAATAGTTTGCAATCACGTGAATAGACTGTGCAAAACGCAGTTTTCAATATACAAAAAACCCGGCAAAGCTTGCCGGGTTCACTATTTTCAAGAGATTTTTTATCCCAGATAAGCTTTTAAAGCATTGCTATAGCGTGCTTTTTGCAAACGCTTGATAGCTCTTTCTTTAATCTGACGGATACGCTCTTTTGTAAGATCATATTTTTGACCGATCTGCTCGATAGTAACACCATTTTCGCCATCAAGGCCAAAGTAAGCGTTTACTATTTCAGCTTCGCGTGGGCTCAATGATTTCAAAATGCGGCGGATTTCATTTCTCAATGAATCTTGCATTACATCATCATCAGTGTCATCGCTACCTTCCAGCAAATCACCCATAGCTACATCTTCTGCTTCGTGAACCGGAGCGTCCAATGAAGTGTGACGGGTATTGCTTTGAAAAATGTTATTGATCTCGGTTTCGCTCATTTCCAGGATCTCGGCAAGCTCTTCTGTTGAAGGCTCACGCTCATGCTCCTGTTCGAACGCCATATAAGCTTTGTTTGCTTTATTATAAGTACCAATTTTATTTTGCGGTAAGCGAACCAAACGACCTTGTTCTGCCAAAGCCTGCAAAATAGATTGACGAATCCACCAAACTGCGTAAGAAATGAATTTGAAACCCTTTGTTTCATCAAAACGCTGAGCAGCCTTAATAAGACCCAGGTTACCTTCATTGATAAGATCACTTAAAGAAAGACCCTGGTGTTGATATTGTTTAGCCACAGAAACTACGAAACGAAGGTTAGCTTGCACCAATTTGTCCAAAGCCCTCTGATCGCCCATTTTAATTCTCTGCGCCAGCACAGTTTCCTCTTCGGGAGTAATCATTGAGATCTTAGAAATTTCCTGGAGATATTTTTCGACCGCCTGAGAATCCCGGTTTGTAATCTGCGTAGCAATTTTAAGTTGCCTCATATCTATCTATTGTATTATTATATTGTTATAACATATGTATGACAGCATATGTTTGCCAAAAGTTGCGTTAAGAAAGGTTAAAAATTAACTGTACAATCAGGCACTATTTGCAAAGGTACGATGCAAAAATTTATGTTCCTAGAAAATAACGCTTTTAGATCATTTTAAAAGCGCAGAGATGTTAACATTCAGTGAATTTTAACAAAACATTCCCAATTGAACAGCTGAGGCAGCGCCTGTTTTCGCAATATTGAGTTTTTAGTTCAATTAAGCTTTGACTATCAAATGCACAACTATTTTTCGCACCATACTCTTCAAATTTTTCCATAATTGCATTGTTTTCAGCAGGTAATTGCTGCAGCCATTTCAACACTCTTTCTTTGTGTATATCCAGCGAATGGAAACTATCATACGCAAATAACAAAGGCCCTATTGTATTAATAATAACATTAATAATTGTGCCCTTGCCGAGCTTTTTCGGTTGGTAAGTTGTAGGTTCATCAAACTTGTAGTGATAGTGCCAATAATCATTTGCCGTTATATTAAATAACATTAAAAGCTCATCAATGGTTTCGGCATCAAGCAATTGGGAGAAAAAATGATTTGAATTTTGGATGAATGCAGCCAGTTGCGCCAGTCGGACCGTAGGAAAAGAAGGCGGCCTCATGCGCAGGAAGTGAATCTGAACCTGTGGCCTTTGCAGGGTGTATTTTTTACTTAAATACCGGTATTCTTTCTGCAACATTTGGGGATATGCTTCATCAAAATCATTTTCGAGAAAACCAGCCTGCCCCAACAACAGCGCCTCTAATTGTTGAATGCTATTCTTATGCTTCGCCAAAATATTAATGGAAATCGATCGTGCAACAACTTCAAAAGCATCTGCATTTACTTTGATTCCAAAATTGCGGGCAATGAGCCACCAACAAACTTCTTCCCAGTGATTATTTGATTGCTCCAACAGTTGAAGAATGTGTTCTGATTTTCGTTTCATTCGCTCCACAAAAAGTCTGTCTTTCCATGTGAGCCAAATGATCTCTTTTACCTGCTGAAGATTATTCGCACAGGGAACAAAGTCCTGCTGCTGCATTAAATACTCATACCTGCTCAACAACATGGAAGAAACACGAGGCTGCAAAACCAACACAGGCATGTTAGCGAGCTCGAGATCATTTTCCCAAACAACATGAAGAATGATGTTTTTATAATTGGGATCGTTGTTGTGAGCATGTTTGTTCCAATCAGAGGCTTTAACATGCAGCTCTATATTGCCTGCCCAAAGCACATTGCCAATCTTAAGTTTCGCCTGCAAAAAATCTGCACCCTGATTTGTATTATAAATACCCGGCGCACTGACAGCAAGGGATTCACCCTGCTCTGTTTGCAACTGACTTCTATTAAAATACTGAAACTGCCAGATGAAGTGAAGTAATCTTTCCGTCATAATTGTGGTTTTATGCGGAAGTACTTGGTAGGTCAAATTTGAAAATTTGAAAATATGCTAATTTGAAAATTCTTCCTGAGCGTTCTTTCCCTGGTTAATTCAACTAGCCTTAGAGCAATGATAAATCAAAATAATGAATGCAGCACAAAATGAATTTTCAAATTTTCAAATCAGCACATTTTCAAATTAACTTGTGTAGTTCCTGCACAACGCGACTCACCGGCAATCCCATTACGTTGTAAAAATCGCCGTGGATGGAACCAATTCCTACCACGCCGATCCATTCCTGGATAGCGTAGGCGCCGGCTTTGTCGTACGGTTGGTACTTGTCAATGTAATATCTGATATCGTCGTATGAAAGTGGATTGAATGTTACTTCGGTTGTGTTGGAAAAAACAATTTCCTTGTCGTCTTTTAAAATAACTACACCGGTAATAACCTGGTGCGTTCTTCCTTCTAGGCGTGTGAGAATTTCAATGGCATCTTCACGGTCTTCGGGCTTGCCAATGATTTCATCATCAAGCACCACCACTGTATCTGCAGCAAGAATTACACGATCGTGACTAAGTTCGCTTTTTACAGCCAATGCTTTATTTCTTGCAATAAACACAGGTATATCTTCTGTGTGCAAGCCATCCGGATAAGATTCGTCGGTATCTTTTACAATCACGTCAAAAGGAATTTCTGCCCATTCGAGCAATTGCTTTCTGCGCGGAGATTGTGAGGCCAAAACAATTCTTTCCATTACATATACAGTTTAAAAAATAAAATGGACAAAATGCCGGTGAGCATAACCAGTTTGATGTAAGTGCTCACTTTGTGATAATCTTTTGTGTTCAAGGCTCTATACAAATATTTGAACAGGTATAGCAGAGGTAATACTATAAATATAAAACAATATACCGCGCCGAGCCACCACCCTTTCATCAATCCGTACACCTGCACGATGCCTGTAGAAACAGTTAAAACAATGAGCCAAACCCCCACAAAAACTTTTGATGCAGGAATGCCCCAAACGATCGGCATGGTTTTGCAGCCATATTTTTCATCACCTTCCATGTCTTCCATGTCTTTCACCACTTCTCTTATCAGCGAAATGATAAAAGCAAAACCCGCGTAAATGGTAGCAAACTTAAACAACCGGGTAATTTTTGTCTGGTACAATATTTTAAATTCCGGCGACCAGTTCCAATACATCACTCTTACTTCTCCGAAATATAAAACAAGCACAACCCATGCCGTTAACACAGATATGATAACATTACCTATGAGCAACTTTTTTTTGAATGTGGTGGAATAAGTGAGCAACAACAACACACAGGCAAGATTTGCAAAGCCCAACAAAATGTTGCCGATTTTAAATCCTACATAAAAGGCAATGATGACGCCGATGGCAGATAACAATAAATGCCACACAATGGCCCATCGTCTTTTAATGAGTTTTTGAATAACGATGGCGTCCGGCTTGTTAACCTGGTCTATGTTAAGATCGAAATAATCGTTAATGATATAGCCCGCCGCTGCAATGGTAACAGATGATGCAACAATCAGCCAGAATAGGTATGTTGAAATTTTATTAAGATCAACATCGGCAGGACTTTTAAATATGGGCAAGACTATGCAATAATAAAACAGCGCTTGAGTGATAACGATAAAAACCAGGTTTGGCCAGCGAATGAGTCGAAAAAAGGCTCCAATTAGCTTCAAGGATAGTATTTGTTTAGGGTAAATTTAATTGGTTTTTTTGGATATTATACATCGCGATCCGTAGGGGCGAATTGCATTCGCCCTTGTCGCCTATCAGCCGACCCGCTATTGGGCAGCGTGCAATGTTTTTAAATCAAATTGGTTAATAATCGGCAACTTGCCGTTTGTGAACCAGGGCGAATTCGATTCGCCCCTACCGGCTTTGTAATGACACATCAATGTGCCAATCACCGCGCAATTTCATCACCTTTTCAATTACATCACGAACACAGCCGCGACCGCCGGCTAACGGTGATATATACGCGGCAACATGTTTTATCTCTCCCACAGCATCCGAAGGAGCGCACGCTATTCCGGACTCCTTCATTACTTCATAGTCTGGAATATCATCTCCCATATACAAGATTTCTTCTTTTTTGATGCCGTTGCGGTTCATGTAGTCATGTAGAATTTCAATTTTGTTTTCCACTTTAAGAAAAACATCTTTTATACCGAGCTTGGTCAGGCGAATGGTCACCGCTTCTGAGGCACCACCGGAAATGATCACAATTTTGTAACCTTTCTTAATAGCAAGTTGCATGGCATAACCATCCTTTGTATTCATGCTTCTTGCCATTTGTCCGTCTTCGAGCAGCAAAATACTTCCGTCAGTTAAAACGCCATCTACGTCCAGTACAAATGTTGTGATTTTTGAAAACCTGTTTAATAAGCTCATGAGCGCCAATTTGAAAATTTGAAAATATGAAAATGTGAAAATTCTTCAAGATAAAGTCTTTTCGCATTTTCGACTGGCAGTAGACTAGTTCTGCCAAGGCTGCAAAGTAATTCGAATAACTGAATAATTGAATGATTGATTCATTGAATTATAGAGCAAATGACGAAAGTCAATTACGCTCTATCAGTTACTCAGTTATTCAATCATTTCTCTTTGGCTATAGTTTAACAATTACCACTATCCTATTTTTTAAACCTACAAACCAATACTGAATCTTATTAATAGAAAATTTACCATTATGAAAAAGATTCTACTTACAGCAATTTTAATCAGTACCGCCATCATATTTAAAGCAAATGCACAGGTAACAATAAGCGCAAACATCAACATCGGCAACCAACCTATGTGGGGACCTTCCGGTTATGACCACGTAGATTATTATTACCTACCAGATGTGGACATGTACTACTACGTACCAACCCAACAATTTGTTTATTTCCAAAACAATCAATGGGTGTTCAACAGCAGTCTTCCTTATGCATGCAGGAACTTTGACCTTTACCACTCTTACAAGGTTGTGGTGAATGAACCAAGACCTTACATGAACAATGGATACTATCGTACCAGATATGCAAACTACAGAAACTGGAACCAACCTCAGCCAATGTGGCGCGATTATCCAGGTAGAGCGGATTATGGCAAATACAATAATCCATACCCTGTTCGCAGAGAGGTTTATGGAAACGCAGATTACAACAGAGGTAACGATAACTGGCATGACAACGGCCGTAGAAACAATGGAAAATGGGATCGTGATAACGACCAAAGAGGCAATGGAAACTGGGGACATGACAATGGTCGAAGAGGCAACGATAAACGTGATGACAGAAGGTTCTAAGGACAAAGGACCCCGCTAAAAACGGGGTCTTTTTTTGGCTTCGACAAGCTCAGCCTGACAGCACACGCGGCTTGTCGGGCTGAGCTTGTCGAAGCCTTTGTTTTAAACAAACAACAACAAGTCGCTTGAAAGTTGACTAAATTTGCGGTGAGTTTTTTTGATCAACCAACCCTCTGTTTTGTGATATGGATTTGAAGAAACATTACGAAAACCTATGGTACAAAGCGCTTGGTAAATTTAACCAGGACGCTTTTGAATACGATCATCTGATTGATTCCGACCATGATAAAAGATTCGGCATTTCGCTTATTGCAAGACCATCGGAGGAGGTAAAAAGAAAGGTGCAACATATGTTTGAAGAGTTGCGCAAACTCGAGCCGGACCAATATTTTTATCCCTCGTCTCAGATCCATATTACAGTGCTATCTATCATTTCAGCTTATGATGGGTTTTCATTAAAAAACATCAATACGCAAGATTATATCAAAGTGGTTGAAGCTGGATTGCACAACAGAAAAGCATTCGATGTTCATTTTCACGGAATCACAGCCTCTCCATCTTGCATCATACTTCAGGGTTTTCCACAAAGTGATGAACTTCACACAATTCGCGGCCGTTTGCGCGAACTATTTAACGATGCGGGTTTGCAGGAATCGATCGACAAAAGATATTCCATTATCACGGCACATTCTACGGTCGTTCGCTTTAGAAAAAAAATCGCCGATCATCATGCACTTATTAACAAATTGAAAACTTTTCGAAACATGGATTTCGGCAAATGCCGCATCAGCGAAATAGAGCTGGTTTGCAATGACTGGTATCAGCGAAAAGAAAAAAGCAAATTGCTCCACACCTTTTTCTTACCTGAATAAATTTTTATCTTCGGGCCAGTATGGACGATTTGAAATCGCTCCCTCAGCCTAATTGCCGACACCCTATTTGTGCAACAGGGCGAATGCAATTCGCGCCTACGAAAACACGACCATTGCCTGCCGTTTTAAACAACATTATTGACAGTCTTTGCCAGTTGCATTGGCGGGCAAACAACCTTACCATGACAAATATTTTCACGCTTACTTATCTTATCTGGTTTATCTCGGAAATTTTATTGAATAGGCTGCGACGATCGACGCCTTCGGACAAAAAGAATGAGGACAAGAGTACCCTCGCCACTATTTGGATCACCATTTTTATGGTTATTCCTTTAAGCGTTTTCGTCGCCACTTTTTTCCGGGCGCCTATTTTTCGAAATGACAATTATGAATATCTGGGATTGATTGTTATTGGAATCGGTATTGTTATCAGGTTTATGGCAGTGAGTTCTTTGGGCAGGTTCTTTACGGCAGAAGTTACCATCCGAGAGGATCATCAACTTAAGAAAGACGGTTTTTACAGAATTATTCGTCATCCATCTTACGCCGGTTCTATTTTATCATTTGTTGGATTTGGCATCTCACTAAACAACTGGATCAGCCTCTTTATAATCACCATTGCCATTTTCACAGCTTTCATGAAGCGCATCCGCATAGAAGAAAGCGTACTTCAAAAACAGTTCGGAGAGGAATACACGAAGTATGCGAAGAAGACGTATAGACTAATACCTTGGGTGTATTGAGAGAATAGTTGATAGTTGTTGGTTGATAGTTGTTAGGAGTGTCTGAATTTAAAGTCAAACAACTATCAACCAATAACTAACAACTACTTAAGCTGATACGCTACAACGCTCTTCTTCAAAAACGTTGGTACGTAAACGATATGATTTTTACTGTCGTAGCCAATGTCGGCAGTGTTGCTTTTTTCCGGTCTTGTGTCGAGCATTTGTTGTGCTTTGCCGTCTTTAACATAGTAAATCACCCCGGACCAACAGCTTACCAAGAACTCATCAGGCGCTACCATTTCAAGGCCGTCGGTGCTTTTTTCCATATCACCGGCAATTTTTATTCTTTCCTTTTTACTGTCAATCCTCCACAAATCGCCGGACGCAAGCACATACAGGCTACTGCCTACAGCCAGCACGCCATTTGCATTTGGCAGATTATCTGCAAATAACGTTGGCTTGTCCCTTATTATTTGGTGCACAGTATTTTTTCTTGAATCAGAAACATATACCACACCATTTTTATCAACTGTAACATCATTGAGAAATTCTGCTCCCTCGATAGGTATTTTATTAATCACTTTATTCTCTGAAATCCTGATCACCACCACTTCTGTGATATCCGCCACATACAGAAGATCACCATACTGGCCGATTCCTTTCGGTGCATTCAAACCGGTGATCCAGTCGGAATTGATAATCGTACCGCCGGTTCCTAATTTGGCCACGCCACCTTTTCCATCTTTTTTACTACCATCGCCATCAATAAGTGAAACGTAAAGTATCTGGCTGCTCGGATCAAGCTTCACAGACTCTGGTATGGGAAGCACGCTATCTGTTTGCCATAGTTTTGAAAGGGAATGTTGCGCATTTACGGAAAATGCAGCCATCAGGCTCGCAGTGATCAGAATGTATTTCATAAAAAGGCTTTTGTGATGTTTAAACTTACTAAATAATAACTGAATAACTGAGTACTGAATAACTGAAGGTTCATGTGCGCCATTCCTCAATAATTCGATTAGTCAATAGTTCAACGATCAGTTACTCAGTTATTCAGTTATTCAGTCTCTAAAACTCAAACTTCGCCATGCTCTCAGGTTTATTCAACCTTGTACTTTTCCTTGTGCCGTTCACGGTCACGTGCATAATGCTGATTTGGGAATCGAATTCTTCAAACAGCAACGTATTTTTTATCTCCAGTTGTTTTACGGAAGGCACGTTGTTTACCTGCAAATAGCACCACGCGGCTTCGCTCTCTTTTTCAAAACCTACAAATTGCAATGACACCGGTTTGCCATCCACTTTTAACTGGAGGTGGCTGTTTAAATAGTCGCTGATCAGCTTGTCTACCTTCGCCTTGTCTTTTACATTGGTGAGATCAACTTCAGTTTTTGTTACATCACGTAGTGTTTTCTCTAAATCATCCAGGAACATCTTACAGCTAATCTCAAGCGTTTTAGCCTTCGCGTTGTGGTTAATTTCCGTTACGCTTATGTAAAACGGATGGTTTACTACAGGCTTTACAGACTTCAAGAAAACTTCTTTGCTCTTTTGGCCGGCAGCAAGCAAATCATTGCCCGCAAAAGAACAAATAACAAATAACCACAATAAGAACTGCCATTTATAAAATCTATTCGCCATTTAAAAACTAATTTACAGGGTAACAAAAGTCTTGATTATTTTCAAATCTTATGCTGGATTTTAATCTTTACTTTAAATTAGGTATTGACCACATTCTTACATGGGAGGCGATGGACCATATTTTGTTTGTCGCTGCGTTATGCCTCCGCTATACATGGAAAGATTGGCGCAAAGTGGCGGTTTTGGTTACGGCCTTTACCATCGGGCACTCCATCACTTTGGCTTTGAGCACATTAGGCATTCTCAGCATCAATACAAAATGGATTGAATTTTTAATTCCGATAACCATCATTTGCACGGCCATTAATAATCTGCTGCAAAAACCGGGCACTGCCGGTAAAAAGCTGCCGCTCATTTATTTTTTCGCGCTTTTTTTTGGTATGATACACGGCATGGCTTACGCCACCACTCTACTTTCGTTAGAAGGCACCGACGGGCTGGTAGCGCATTTGTTTGCTTTTAATCTTGGAATAGAAGTTGCGCAATTGCTGGTAGTAGCCGTTGTGCTTGCGCTTTCGCACGTAGTAGTGAACATCGCCAAGCTGCCTGCTCAACGGTGGCTGCAGGTAATTTCGATAATAATATTGATTTTTTCCTGTAAAATGGCTTTTGAACGGCTGCCTGAATTATATTTGAAAACTGCATAAAACGTTTAACCTTTTTTCAGACTGAAACTAAATAAACACATGATTAAAAAGTTCTTGATTCCTTTTGGTTTTCTGCTTTTTGTTGTAGGAAAATCGAACGCTCAAAACACTCAAAACAATCCGGGTTCCAACCACGGAAACAAGTTTGAGCAATTGGGTGGCATTCTGCCTACGCCAAATGAATATCGCACTGCAAGCGGAGCCCCGGGTCCTAAGTATTGGCAACAACGTGCCGATTACGACATTAAATGTGACCTGGACGAAAGCAAATTGAAACTTACCGGTAGTGAAACCATCACTTACTGGAACAATTCTCCCGATGCACTTACCTATTTGTGGCTGCAGCTCGATGAAAATGAGCACAGTGCAAAAAACAATGCAAACTACCAGGATGGTTCGGGAATGCCTGACACAACCAGTAGCCAGCAGGTAAGCCGGTATATATCACAAAATGCTCCGAACAATGGCGGTGTAAACATCACCAAATTGACGGATGGGCTAGGCGCGACAATGAAATACACGATCAACAAAACAATGATGCGTGTTGAATTGCCTACTCCATTAAAGCCAGGCAAACAAATCGTTTTGAAAGTTGATTGGAACTACTTTATCAGCAACCGCATGAAAGAAGGCGGTCGCGGTGGTTACGAATATTTCCCTGAGGATGGCAACTATCTTTTTACTATCACTCAGTGGTATCCCCGTCTTTGCGTGTACAGCGATTTCCAGGGCTGGCAAAACCACCAGTTTACTGGTCGCGGCGAATTCGCTTTGACATTCGGAAATTTCAAAGTACAAATGACTGTTCCTGCGGACCACATCATAGGCGGAACCGGCGAATGTCAAAACTATCAGCAAGTATTGACGCCAACTCAATTTGCACGCTGGCAAAAAGCGCAAACTACCAAAGAGCCAATCGAAGTGGTTACGCTTGATGAAGCAAAAAAGTCTGAGCAGGACAAAACCACTAAGACCAAAACATGGATATTCAAAGCAGATAACGTTCGTGACTTTGCGTGGGGAAGCAGTCCTAAGTTTGTATGGGATGCAATGCCAGCTTATGTTGAAGGCAAAAAAGTAATGTGCATGAGCTACTATGGTAAAGAAGCATATAACCTTTACCGTAAGTACTCTACAAAAGCTGTTGCTCACACTATTAAAACATATTCTAAGTTTACTATTCCTTTCCCTTACCCTGTTGCACAAAGTGTAGAAGCTTCCAACGGTATGGAATATCCAATGATTTGCTTCAACTACGGTCGCACAGAAAAAGACGGTACATACAGCGAGGCTACTAAATATGGTATGCTTGGCGTAGTAATTCATGAAGTGGGTCACAACTTCTTCCCGATGATCGTTAACAGCGATGAGCGTCAATGGACATGGATGGATGAAGGTTTGAACACGTTTGTAGAATACCTGACAGAAGAGTTGTTCGACAACAAATTCCCTTCTCGTCGCGGACCGGCTTTCACTATCACGGACTACATGAAATTGCCGAAAGATCAGCTGGAGCCGATCATGACAAACTCAGAAAACATTGTGCAGTTTGGACCAAACGCATATTCAAAACCAGCAACAGGCTTGAACATTTTGCGTGAAACGATTATGGGTCGTGAATTGTTTGACTACGCGTTTAAAGAATATGCAAGACGCTGGGCATTCAAACATCCAACACCTGCAGATTTTTTCCGTACAATGGAAGATGCAAGCGCCGAAGACCTTGACTGGTTCTGGAGAGGCTGGTTCTTTGGTACAGATCCTTGCGATATCGCTTTGGATAGCGTGAAAGGCTTCAAACCAGAGTTCATCACTAAATCTAATGGTCCTGCAGTTGTTTATAAAAAACTAGCTGGTCCACAGGTAAATGCTTTCGAAGATATTTCTAAAGTACGCAATCGTGATGATAAAAATATCCAGTTCTTGACTGATGCCGATACTACACTTCGCGATTTCTACTGGAAATATGATCGTGGTCTTGAACCCTACGATACAGCAAGCGTTGCGATTCCAAACAATACAACTGTGGCTACTTTGACAGACGAAGAGAAAAAAGCAATCGCTGATCAAAACTTCTATCAATTATACTTTACCAACAAAGGCGGTCTTGTGATGCCTATCATTATTGAGTGGACATTCAAAGACGGCACTAAAGAAATTGAAAGAATTCCGGCGCAGGTTTGGCGCAAAAGCGAAACCAAACTTTCTAAAATATTTGTGAAGAACAAAGAGGTGGCAAGCATTAAACTTGATCCAATGCGTGAAACAGCAGATATAGACGAAAGCAATAACAGCTGGCCAAATGTATCTACTCCTAGCCGCTTCCAGGTTTTCAAAGCTGCTGAGCAAGCCCGCGGTCAATCGACAGGCGGTAACCCAATGCAGGCTGCGGAAAAGAAGAAAGGATTTTAAGAAGTCAAAATTCAAAAATAAAAATTCAAAAGCGTCCCGATTTTTCGGGACGCTTTTTTGTTGTGGTAATCTCTTATAATTTATGGTCTTGAATATTTACCACTAAGACGCTAAGGACACTAAGTTGCACTTGGGGCTCTCTAAGTGAGGCTTAGTGTCCTTAGTGCCTTAGTGGTAAATGACAATGTTGAACTTGAGACTTGTTCTAATGCAATACTTCCGGATAAGCTTTTAACGGCAATAGCAATTCGGTCAATAAGTGAACAGCGTTCCATTCAGCGACACCATCGGTGACTTGTTTTGAGTCTTTTAGAAGAAGCAAATGCATGAGACTGTGCTGAAGATCATGCAAGGTCTCATTGGGCGACGAGGTTGTGATCTCAATGACGAGTTTGTTGTCAAAAAATTTAACCATCCTTGAATTTTTGGGGAAATAATAAAAAAAACAATTCAGACTTATGTAAATGTAGCGGCTGTGCCAAACTAGTTGTTATGGAATCGGTCATTTTATAAAAACTAAAAAGCGTCCCGAAAACCGGAGACGCTTTTTAGTTTTTATTTTTGAATTTTCAGTTGCTACCGAGGGTCTTGTGCCTGAACATTAAATCTTGAATATCGTACCGGTATATTGACCATTAATAACCGTTGTCTTTCCGTCTTTTGTAAATTTCAATTCATAAACAAAAGTATAATTATCGCCATTCTTAGATATTGTAATTGAACTTCCGTCTATTTTATATTCCTGCGGTTCATCGGGATTTTCTGTGCCTTCAAATGCAGTTTCAAATGCAGCATTTTGCACTGAGAGGTTAAACCCAACTGACGCATCATCAAAATGCTTTGAAGCGTCAAAACCAGGAGCATCAAAATAATGATAGGTAAAAGTACCGCTGGTTGGCACTTCTCTTTGCACAAAGGTGAACACAACAGCATTAACTCCGTATGCTGGAAGTTTGCTCGCAATAATTAAATGAACCAATGGGTCTGAAGATTCGGGATAGCTTTCATAATAGGCAACTTCTGTCGAATAGCTTTTGCCATCGTAAGTAAAGCTCCCAGTGTTGCTTTTAGGCTCGTCTTTGTCTTTTTTGCAAGAAGAAAAACCAAAAGCCAGGGTTGAAAGGACCAATAGAGTCCAATTTGTCATTTTCATTACTAATAGAGTTTTAGGATTAAAAAACGCGATCATTATGCCTCGTCGCAGCGCGGCGAATATATTACTTACTGCCAATTCGTTCATAATAAATTAACGCAATTCAATTTTTGAAATACTGTTGCATTTTTCTACTTTTGTGCCAGATGCGCAAATCCTTTATAAAATTCATCACGGTTTTAATGCTTTTGGTGTTTACCCAAAAGATGGGATTGCGCTTGTGGCTACACAACTGGTATCACACCGAGCAGGCAAACGAAAAGAAAGATCCTCTATCTTCCAATGAGGACAAATCTTTCAAGTGCGATTGTATCGACGACTTTTTAATGCCGCTTGATGAAACACCTGTTTTTTCCTTGCATGTTCCCACACAGGAATTCACAACAATCTTCTCTCTTTATAATCCTCCTTTCTCCTCTGGAGAAAAATTATTCTGCTCGCTGAAGGGCCCGCCAATGGCGTAATAAGTATGAAGTATGAGGTATGAAGTATGAACTATGAATGGCACGGACTGCGTCATTTATAATACATCACTCTTAATTCATAGTTCATACTTCATACCTCATAATTCATAGTTCATCATTCATCACTCACAACTCCTTTGTGAAAACACTCGCATGCTTCACATGCATTGTGCATTTCACTAAATATCCATTTGGCATGAAATCATTTTTTATACGACTTACTATATTATTTGTTTCTCTGTATATTTTTCAATTAGCTTCTGCGCAAACCAAGGTCAGCAAAGCTCCCGGCTCTTTGTCGGGTAAAATTTGGGAGAAGAAAAACAATGTGGCTTTGCCCAACGCAACCATTTTTATTCCGGATCTTCAAATGGGAACGGTTGCCGATGACAGCGGACACTACACTTTCAAAAAACTTCCTCAAGGCACTTACCTTGTAGAAGTACACTACATTGGTTACAAAGCACTAACAAGAACTGTCAATATAAGCGGCACGAAAAATCACCAGGACTTCGCCTTAACTGACGAAGTGGTGGAAGAAGGAACTGTGGTGATCACGGGTACATCGAAAGCTACGCAAATCAAGCGCAGTCCGGTTCCTATCGTTGCTGTAAATCACACATATCTTGTAACTAACCTAAGTTCAAATATTATTGACGCCATTGCAAAAGTTCCCGGCGTAAGTGCGCTTACTACAGGACCGAATGTTTCCAAACCTTTTATTCGCGGGTTGGGTTACAATAGAATTCTGACATTATTCGATGGCGTTCGACAGGAAGGTCAACAATGGGGCGATGAGCATGGCATTGAAGTGGATCAATACGGCGTTGACAGGATTGAAGTGATCAAAGGCCCGGCCAGTTTGAGTTACGGCTCAGATGCATTGGCGGGCGTTGTAAACCTCATTCCTACGCCACAGCCCCAGGATGGTAAAATAAAAGGCGAAGTGCAGGCAGAATATCAGACCAACAATGGCATGTTTGGCGGAACGGCAATGCTTTCGGGCAATAAAAACGGTTTCGAATGGATGGGTCGCGTTTCACACAAAGAAGCGACCAACTACAGGAATAAAATTGACGGAAGGGTTTTCAATACAGGATTTAAAGAAACAGACGCGACCGTTGCAATGGGCCTGCATGGCAAATGGGGCTACACGCATTTGAACCTTTCTATGTTTGATGACCTGCAGGAAATTCCGGACGGTAGCAGGGATTCTACAACAGGAAAATTCACGAAACAAATTACCGAAGATGATCTGTACAGACCGATCGTTTCGGATGCTGAATTGAAGTCGTACGCGATGACTCCATTGCATCAACATGTGCAGCACTACAGAGGCTATCTGAACAACAATTTCATATTGGGCAATAACGGTAGACTTGGCGTTAACCTTGGGTTTCAGCGCAGCGTAAGAAGAGAGTTCAGCCATCCTGAAGTTCCCTACCAGGATGTTGCGGGACTGTACTTGCAAATGAACACTTACTCCTACGATGTAAAATATTACTTGCCGGAAGTTGATGGCTGGAACTTTACGACAGGCGTTAATGGCATGTATCAGCAAAATGATGTGACGAAAGGAACAGAGTTTGTGATTCCTTCTTATCATCAGTTTGATGTTGGCCCATTTGCTTTAATAAAGAAAACATTTCGCAGACTGGACATAGCAGGCGGTGTTCGTTATGACAGCAGATCATTTAACAACAGCGCACTATACACTGGCACTGATCCTGTTTCAGGTTTTGAGAAGCCTGTATATGGCGCGGACACAACTGGCGCAGAGAATCCTTTTCACAGCTACAAACACACATACTCAGGATTTTCGGGAAGCATAGGTGCCACTTATAATGTTTCAGAAAAATTTGCATTGAAAGGTAATATTTCACGCGGCTACCGCGCGCCGAACATTTCTGAAATTTCTGCTAATGGCGTGCACCCGGGAACGAATATTTATCAAGTGGGTAATGATCAGTTTAAACCGGAATTCTCTTTGCAGGAAGACCTTGGTCTCTCCTATACTTCAAAATACGTGATCATTAATTTCAGTGTGTTTAACAACACTATTTCAAACTACATTTTTAATCAGAAGCTTGCAGCAAGTGGAGGCGGTGACTCGCTTCTCAGTGGCAATACCGTTTATAAATTCCAACAAGGAAAAGCGAATTTATATGGTGGCGAATTGAGTGTGGATTTCCATCCGATAAAACCTTTGCACTTTGAGAATAGTGTATCTGTTGTGTATGGGGACAACAAAACTGCAAGCGGCGCAATGAAAACTGACAGCAACAGGTATTTGCCATTCATTCCTCCGCTACACGGCATTTCTGAACTGCGTTATGACTTTGACGCAAAGGCTCATCACATTGTTGACGGCTTTGCAAAAGTTCAATTGGCTTACTATGCAAAACAGGATCGCGTTTATCTAACAGACAATACTGAAAGCGCCACACCAGGTTACACATTGGTAAATGCAGGTGTTGGTGCGGGTTTCACTAACAGAAAAGGTAGAACAATGTTCAATGTATACCTGATGGCCAACAACATTTTTGATGTTGCCTATTGGGACCACTTAAACAGGTTGAAATATTTCCTGTACTCGGACACGGACACGAATACAAACCATGGCATTCATAACATGGGAAGAAATTTTTCGTTTAAAATCAACGTGCCACTGGAGTGGAATAACTAGGTAACTGAATAAACTGAATAGACTGAATAAACTGAGTGGTTGAAAGTCACAGTCTCTGTTGTGAATATAAACATTCAGTTTATTCAGTCCATTCAGTTTATTCAGTTTATTCCGTTACTCAGTTATTCAGTTATTTTCTAAATTGTGTTACAATACTTTTTATGACGAATCTTACACCTACTACCTTGTTCCTCGATATCGGCGGTGTGTTGCTTACCAATGGCTGGGACCGCAATGCACGCAAACAAGCTTCTCAACAGTTCAATCTTGATCTGCCTGAGCTTGAAGAAAGACATCACCTGACTTTTGATACTTATGAGGAAGGAAAACTTTCGCTGGAAGAATATCTTACAAGAATTGTTTTCTACGAACCGAGATCTTTTACCAGAGAGGCTTTTATCAATTTTATACAATCGCAATCACAGCCTTATAATGACATGATCGATATGATCTGTCAGCTTAAGAAGAAATACAATTTAAAGATCGCCGTCGTAAATAATGAAGGCAAAGAATTTAACGAGTTTAGAATAAGCAAATTCAAATTGAATTCGTTTGTTGACTTTTTTATTTCTTCCTGCTATGTGCATATGCGCAAACCCGATGCTGATATTTTTAAATTGGCGCTGAACATTGCGCAGGTAGTGCCAGAAGAAATATTATACATCGAAGACAGGCCTATGTTTGTCTCAGTAGCAGAAGGGCTGGACATCAAAGGCATTGTTCATAAAGATTACGACTCGACAAAAGAAGCATTAAAAGAATTTGGCCTGACTTTGTGATGAAGAGAGCACACAGATGACACTGATTTATCTGATTTTTTGATACAACAGACTTGACAGTTTTTTCAACATTTCTTTAATGTGCAACGATTCGGAAAAAACTGTCAGGTCTTACATAAATGATTTACAACTTCACAAATCGTTTTATACCCGTTTTCCCATTCCCGCTGCTAAATGCAATATTGTAAACGCCGGCAGAAAGTGTTGATAAGTCGATTTGATGAAGCCCTGGAGTTAGCAAAAAAGAGGAGAGCATTTTCCCATTCATGTCACTAATAAATACATTCGTTTTGACATTTATCATTACGCCCAGCTTATCTGTGACAACATTGTTCAACATTTTAAATTGCTCTTTCAGTTGGGAAACTTTACACGAGCAGATTTTGGAATAAGTATAATGACCATCTATGTCTATTTCTTTCAAGCGGTAGTAATACAGAGAAAGCGGCAAACTATCCTTATCGAAAAAATGATATGCACTTGGAGCGGATGTATTGCCGCTTGCAGGCACACGATTCACTGATACAAATGTTACTCCATCAGAAGAACGCTCAATATCAAAATACGTTGTATTGGCTTCCTGCAATGTTGTCCAGTAAAGCGATGGCAGGCCATTATTTGCCTGTACAAAAAAATCGCCCCATAAAAGCGGTACGGTTATGGATTGCTTAGTAATGAACACATTGGTAGGAACAATAACCGGGGCAGAATACGCCGATGGCACTGTAAAAGATTGAAATGGCCCTGAAAAATTATTACTAAAGTCATTGGTACGAATCAACGTGTAAGTTCCAATTGGTGCAGTAGCGTGATCGTTAACAGTTAGACGGGTATTTGCAAATGAGAATGGTCTGTCTGTATTAAAAAATAACAGATCACTGCCAATACCTTCTCCTTATTGTCTACAATATCTAAATATATTACACTGCCCGCTGCAAGTGTTGTGGATGAACTTTCAAACCGCAACGTGCTAATATTATTTCGGCCGCCCGGAGAAATAACGCCACTATTTTGAAAGTTATTATTGAATGATATAGAACCAGTACCCAAAAAAGCACCCTGGTTAATAAAAAGCGGATTGATAATTATACCAAAAGTTGTTTTGAAACTAAAAGTACCATCCGATGCATTTGTGATTGTACCCGGACTAAGTATATTGGCATTACCGGCAATATCATTGATTATGAATGAACCGTGATTTGTGATAGTAACGGCGTTAGAGGTAAAAGACATGGTGCCATTTATCCACGTAACATCTCCGTAATTAAAATTATCTCCGCTGAATTGAAAGGCATCGGCAATAGGGGCATCAATAATAAGGTTTCCGCCATCTTCCACTGTTATATTATTTCCACTTGAGGCACTACTGACAGTTATCGTATCTCCGGAAAGAATTGCGATGGATGGTGTAGTAGGTCCCGGAGGGCTAATAGCAAGTATCCAGTTATTGGGCAAAGCTTGCAATTGTTCCCAACTAGAGGCATCCAGCCAATCTCCGTTTTTTACTGTTCTATAATCACCGACGGTTTGCGCGTTGAGAGAGACAGGTAACATCAATAGTAATATTACATTCCGAACACAAAATAATTTTAATTGCTTCGTGAACGTGTTATGCGAAGATGCTAAAGCAAAGTCGTTCTTTATAGCAGTTGTATTTCCAGAATTACATATCATCTGAAACTTATAAACGATTTAAAAACTATAAAAAATGCGGGAACGTAATAAAATTCAATATTGGCACAGACATTCTAAAGCACATCAATTTGATGCACGTTCACTAACTAAGCCTTGACAGCTATTTTAATACATAACCTTGAAGAGCAGAGAAACCTTAACGTTCCCCACAGAAGATTTGTTTGCACAAATAAATTTTGTATCAAAAAAAATTCAGACAGGTATTTATTCATCTGGGAAAAATGCTCTTAGCGATATGATACTGTTGTATCAATTTGTCAGGCTTGTATTTTTCTTCTTACTTTTTTGGGCGCTGCTACTATTTTTTCATTCTTTTCTGTCGCAGCTTTTTTGTCTTCTCTTAGCCCGAGAAAAATTGGATGTCGCAGAACGCGATCCTGTGTCCATTCGGTGTAAGTCACTTCACACACGAGTTGTGGCTTTACCCATGTTACGGGCATGTTTGTTTTTGGAACGGTATCAAATGGAGGTTTCTTTATTATAAGGGGCTGCAGTTTTTGGTGTAGTTCTTTCAATGTTTTTTCTGTAAACCCGGAACCACTGTGGCCAATATATTCCAGCTTGCTACCATTGTATTTTCCCAGGATAATTGCTCCAAAATGTTTTCGGCTTTTGCGTGGCTCTGTAAAGCCGCAAATGATCGCTTCGAGTTTTTGTGTATTCTTAATCTTCAGCCAACTTTTACTTCTGTGATCAAGGTAATACTCGCTTTGCATATCCTTTGCCATCACGCCTTCCAAACCTTTCTTTAAAGCGAGTTTGAAAAACTCTTTTCCTTTGCCAATGATATGATCGCTGAAAATAATCGCGTCGCTTTGGGGAACAAGATTTTGCAGAATTGTTTTGCGTTCGATAAGTGGCAAGCCTGTAAGATTTTTTCCATTGTACCACAAAATATCAAAGACATAGAATGCAAGCTTTGCGCTTCTGCCGTTCTTTACAAAATTTTGCAGATGTTGAAAGTCAGGAAAACCTTTATCATTCAACGCAACGATTTCACCATCAACAATTGCATCGCCTTTCCACTCATGTCGCAGCGCATCGGCAATTGTCGCAAACTTTTGCGTAAATGAAAGATTGTTGCGTGATCGCAATTCTACCTTTCCTTTGTTTAGGTAAGCCAATGCGCGATAACCATCCCACTTTATTTCATACAACCAGTCTTTGTTATCAAATGCTTCTTCTACCCTTGTCGCCAGCATCGGTTTAAGATCGTGTGGAAATGTCTGCTTTTTCCCTCTTTCAAGCAATTCATTTACAGAAGCATCACCGATCACTTCTATATCTTCTTCAACATTTTTTTTGGCAGATTTGGTAGCAGCCGTTTTTTTGGGTGCTGATTTTTTCACCGCTGCTTTTTTAGTTGCTGCCGTCTTGTTGGAGTGCCATACATTTTCGCTGGTAGCAGCTATCTTTTCTATAGTTTTATTGGAGACAACAGATTTATCTTTCTCAGTAATATCGCCTGTTGAAGCATATTTATCTTTATGCTTTATCAACAACCACGTGTTCTCACCCTTGCCGTGCATTTTTACCAATGCATAGCTTCCTTTTAGTTTTTTTCCTTTTAAAGTGAATTTAATAGTTCCGGCGTGCAATTGCTTGAGTAAACTTTTCTCCTGGTATTTTTTATCGGCAGGAACATCCTCATCTGACAAATATGTTCCTTCATCCCAAACGATCACAGTTCCTGCGCCGTAATTTCCTTCCGGTATAATGCCTTCGAAATTGCGGTAATCATACGGATGGTCCTCCACCATCATCGCCAGTCGCTTCACCTCCGGATCAGTTGATGGCCCTTTTGGTACGGCCCAGCTTTTCAATACTCCGTCCATTTCCAACCTGAAATCATAATGCAAATGTGACGCGTCATGTTTTTGAATTACAAAACGCAATTCACCTCTTTTCGCCCTCCCGCCTTCCGGCTCCGGCGTTTGATTAAAGGATCGTTTCTCTTTGTATTTGGTGAGACTCATTTGACAATTGAAAATTGAAAGTTGAAAGTTGAAAATGGGCTTTGTATGCCGTTTTCACGTTCTATAGCAAAATCACTGCCTGTAATAAATCAGCAAGTTGCACGTAAAGTATTTTCAACCTTCAATTCTAAATCAAAAAATTGTGCCAGTCAATAGTTGAAGATTGAAAGTTGAAAATTGAAAATGAGGCTTTATGCGAAAATCGACCATTATTTCACAAGCATGCTGCTATGCACCAGGAGCGCTGCAACACAGAAAGCATTTTCAACTTTCAACTTTCAATTTTCAATTAACTTAATTCCCGTCTGCGTAAATTCAATCTTCCTCTGTTTATAAAGAGTGCCCGTGGTCATTTTGAAGGTTTTTTTGCTCATGCCGAAGAAGCTGTAGATTTCCTCGGGATCGGATTTGTCGTGGTAGGGGAGATAACCGTTGTTCTCCTGCAAAAGGCGAAGTATTTTATCACCCTCGTCCTCTACCCTTTTATAGCCGGAAGTGCCAGCGGCAACATCTATTTTGTTGTCCTCGCGAATAGCTTTGATGAATCCTTTAAAACTATCCCCTACGCGAATGTTGCGGTATATCTCATTGAAATGCAGTACCCCTGTGTGTTTGTTATTGATAATCACCACATAACCGATATCTGTGCGGCGATAAACGACCAGCTTGACTTCTTCTTTTTCCTTTACCGTAAGCTCGTCATTACTCAGAAACGATTCAATTTTCTCGGTGGCAGCTACCCGCCCGGTTTGTTCGTCAATATATATTTTCACCAGGTATTCGCCCTCGGTGCGCATGCCGGATAATTGCTTTGAAGTGGGTACAAAAATATCTTTCATCAATCCCCAATCAAGAAAAGCACCCTGGCGGGTTACAGTAACGGCCTTCATTAATACAATATCGCCCACCACACCTTTCGGGTGCTGGGTTGTAGCGATCACACGGTTTTCAGAATCGTGATAAACGAAAACTTTTAACTCGTCGCCAATCTTTGTGTTTTCCGGAACAAATCTCTTCGGCAATAAAATGCCCTCATTAGCGTCGTCCAGATAAACGCCAAAATCTACCATTCTGATAACTTTCAATGTGTTGTATTCGCCAATATTAACCATGTGGCAAAAGTAGAATGTTAATTTGAGAATTTGAAGATTTGAAAATTTGAAAATGCTCTCTGCGTAGCTTTTCGTTTTCAAATTAATCCCCACAGGCGCACCTGAACCATTTTCAAATCTTCAAATTTTCAAATTGCCCGGAACCGGAGAGCTAAAATTCTTTAAAAAAAGTTCCACCGCCTTGTTACCCTTCTTGTTTTTCCCGCGACTAATTCCCCGTGCTGGTCTTATGCCATTGATCGTTAAACCTTATTTCCTAAAAAAGCAATCAAGTGTCATTAACAATTAAACCCTGTTACGCAAGTACCATGATCGTTAAACCTGATCTTTTTTGTACCTGTTGACCATTAACCTATCCTTTTGAGCCTCTTTCTTTCACCCCTTAACCCTGTTTGGGTACATTAACATTAAACCTTGAGGGATATACCATTAACCATTAAACCTTATTCTTTTAATGGGAATCCCTCTTTATCCTTTCTTTTATATTTGCATAATTACATACTTCTTGATTATGCGCTACCTCTGTTTACTTTTGATTGCAGTTTGTATTTTTTCCTGCTCACACAAATACAAGCATCCACACGTGGAAATTCAAACCGAACTGGGCGATATTGAATTGGAATTATATCCGGATCAGGCGCCAAGGACGGTCGCGGCTTTTTTATCTCATATTGATTCGGGTTACTACAAAAGATGTTCTTTTTATCGCGTATTGAATACCGACAACCAGTCTTCAGATGCGCCTAAAGCAGAACTAATACAGGGAGGAATTTATAAAACGCCTTCGGCAAAATTTCATCCGGCCTTCGTTCCGCATGAAACCACTCAGCAGACACATATTCTTCACAAAGATGGCACCATTTCAATGGCCAGGAATGAACCGGGAACCGCTACATCGGAGTTTTTTATATGCATTGGCGATCAACCGGGCTTTGATTATGGAGGTGAAAACAATGCCGATGGTCAGGGCTATGCTGCTTTTGGCAAAGTGATAAAAGGAATGGATGTTGTGAGAAAAGTTTACAACAGTAAAGAAGATAACACCTCGTTTGAACCGCCCGTTATGATTATGAATGTGGTGAGGCTGTAAGGCAAATTTGAAAATTTGGAAATGTGCTAATTTGAAAATTGTTTTGGTTCGTCTTTCATTACTAATCAAAACAACCTTCAGGCAATCACAATTTAAAATTGTAAATCCAGCACAGAATGCATTTTCAAATTTTCAAATCTTCAAATTTTCAAATTAGGCGGTTATCACCTCAGCACCTCCAGCAACTCCTCCTTCACCACAATCCCTAATCCCGGATTTTCGTTGTACAAAATTCTTCCATTGTCGAAACCAACTCCTGTAGCCGTATCTTCTTCCAGCAACAGCGGACCATCCATGTCGACGTAATCGGCCAGTGGCGCAAGATGCGCAATGGCTGCACTTCCAATGCTCGTTTCATTCATGCTCCCTATCATTACTTTCATATCGAGCTTGCGGGCATTTCCAATCATGCGCAATGCAGGCGTAATGCCCGAGCATTTTGTCAGTTTTATATTGATGCCGTGAAAATGTCCGGCGCATTTTTGCACATCATGTTCTGTAACACAACTTTCGTCAGCGATCAATGGCAGGGCCGATTTTTCATACAACCATTTCATTCCCTCCCAATCATCTTTTGCCAACGGCTGTTCAATAAACTCTACACTCAAATCTTTGAAAGCATTTATTTTTTCCAAAGCATCTTCCTTTGTCCACGCAGCGTTTGCATCTATGCGAAAAACGGCATCTGTGTGTTTTCTTAATGCTTCAACAATTGCGATATCATTATCTGTTCCTAATTTTATTTTATACACCGGCCAAGGCTTGTCTTTCATCTTCTGCACCATTTTGTCAATATCGTCAATGCCAATGGTGTAGTCGGTTACAGGCGCTTTTGAAATATCTCCGTTCCACATTTTATACAGCGGTGTACCTTTCCATTTTCCAAAAATGTCCCAGGCTGCAATATCCAATGCACATACAAGAAAATTATTTTGCGGCAGTAAATGATGCAGGTAATGCCAATATCTTCCCGGTTCAGTAAAAGAAAACTTTTCCACGAACATTTTCTTTTGTTCGAGATCAGCCGACATTTTTTCAACAGGAATATTGTAATAAGCAATAGCAGGCGCTTCGCCATAACCCTTGATACCATTGAAGTTCAGCTCTACAATAAGCGATGGCTGATGCGTTTTTGTTCCTTTAGAAATAGTAAAGGGATGAACGAATTTGCTATTTAGCTGTAAGGATCGAACTTTCATAAGAATAAAATTGGTTAATGCCGATTCGTCAATCGTGAATAGACTGCTATACTAAATATCTTTTGACTGTCAACCGCTCATTCACGATGCTACCTCTTCGCATTATACGCAATGAAGAAGTAATTATATGCTTTGTTGTACTGACCAATAAATTCATTTCTGTCAAATGGAGCAAGGCCCTTCAGAAAATGATCCAGTGTGGAAACGGATAAGCCGCAGCTATCCAGCAGATCATACACCATTTCAGGAGTAGTGTTGTAAAGATTAGCAGAGCCCAATCCAAACTCGAAAAGAATGTACGGCTTGCTGCGTTTGATCGTATTGATCCCACCTTTTAAAACACCAAACTCAGCTCCTTCTACATCAATTTTTATCAAATCGATTTGAACATCAGAAGGAACAATATTATCCAGCGTATCAATGGTTACCTTGATCTGCTTTGTGTGATAATCTTCACCCTGGAAAGTGCGCCCTTTCAAACCACTGATAGCCGGCCTGTCTACAACGTAAGAAAACTCCGCTTCGCCCTTTTCGTCAGACAAAGCAAGATTATACATGCCAACTTTTTTACCGTATTGCTTTTTGATTTTTTCAAACAATGGCGGAATGGGTTCAAATGCAAAGCCTTTCCCATCAGGTGCCACTTTGATCAATTCGCGCAGTATATGCCCTTTATGAGCACCGATATCAATAAAATTAGAGTTCCGGTTCAATACCTTATTAATGACTTTGGTTGTTTGAAAATCATACACATCAAAAGGACCCGTAAAAAATTTATCGGTAAAATTATAAAGCCTGTATGCGCCTTTTTTCGCAGCCAATACTAATGCGTCGGGAACGATTTTTCTTAACCTGATTTTCGCCATAGTGCCCGAAGGTAATTTGAAAATTTGAAAATATGGAAATTTGAAAATTGGGGATGCCGCAAATTTGAGCACTCTAAGAAATTGATATAATTATTTTATTCTCAAACATTCACGATATTCTATTGTAAATAAAACGTCTCTGCAGAGAACGCATTTTCAAATTTTCAAATCTTCAAATTTTCAATTTTTCATTGCTTCTCAAGCAATGAAAAACCCCACTGATCTATTGTGATGGACTTTGTTTGATAGAAATCATATGTGGTATTAGTGAAAATGTCTTTAAAACTACCACGGATGTAAGGATGTGACGTGGAGACATTAACCGGATGTTCTGAAAGATTCAAAAATACCAGCACTTCTTCATCTCCATTTTTACGGAGATAGGAGAAAACATAATCAGCAGCATTCGTCTGGATCATAAATGAGGAAGAATCGACTGCACGTAATGCCGCGCTTCGTTTTTTCAGATCCAGTAAGGTTTTGTAAAAATCGTTTAATTCGAATGTATCCGTCCATTCAATCGGATCACGTTCAAAGAATGCTATCGTTTTGCGGCTTGCCATTTCCTGTCCGGAGTAGATAAACGGGATACCGTTCCAGGTAAAACAAAGAACAGCAAAGGCTTTCGCAGCTTCCCCCATACGCTCATACTCGCTTCCGCTGTGAGAATTTTCATCGTGGTTGCTCGTAAAATATGCCCTGAAAGCATTTGGCGGGAAATTCTCGTTGTAGGTTTTAAGCACGCTCTGCAACCCGTTTATGTCAATGGATTTTTTCCAAAAAGCCTCCATCGCGTGAAGAAATTTCCAGGTGTATGTGGCATCAAAAACTTCATGGTATGCTATATCCTCACATTCAGCGAACCAGAACAGTTTTTTCTGACTATCACAGGCAGTTCTGGCTTCTTTCCAGAAGTGAACCGGCACCAGCATCGCCATGTCGCAGCGAAAGGCGTCAATATCGCACTCTTTTATCCAGAAAAGCATCATGTCGATCATGGCCTTACGAAGATCCGGGTTGTCGTAGTTAAGATCAATCACATCATCCCATCCATGTGCGTCGAAGAATTCACCGTCCAAATTTTTGCGATAATATTCAGGATGTTCTCTAGTCCAGCGGTGATCCCAGCCCGTATGGTTGGCCACAATATCGATCATCACTTTCATACCCAGCGCCTGCACTTCCTTCACGAGCTCCTTAAAGTCTTCCATTGTTCCAAATTCCGGGTTGATGGAAGTGTAATCGCTACAGGCATAATAACTGCCCAGCGAACCTTTTCTTTTAGCAAAACTGATGGGCGTAACCGGCATAAAGTACAAAAGTTCTACGCCCATACTCTTTAAACGTGGTAAATGCGCTCTAAAAGCATTAAACGTGCCTTCGGGAGTATATTGCCTGAAATTCACCTCGTATATATTCGTCGAATGTATCCATGAAACGGGCTGAAAGATTGTATCCATGGAATAAAAATAGGGATTTGGCAGTGGAAAATTGAAAATTGAAAGTTGAAAATAGGGTATGCAGATTTTTATGATTATTAAGATTTGAAATGATTAATAAAAATCATAAGAATCATCACAATCATGACAATCTGCGTTCCCGTCCCGCTCCATTTTCAACTTTCAATTTTCAATTTTCAATTTCCACGTATTTTTGCCCTATGAAGCAGTTCAACGTTCCAAACATATACCGTAGCCCGCTCATTACCTCTATCAAGAACAAGCGTAAGCAGGATGACAAATTGAAGAAGGATTTCACGCCTACACTGCTGGATCTGGGTCCGTTACACATTTACCTTGCGCGACATTTCGGCTTTTGTTATGGTGTGGAAAATGCCATTGAAATTGCTTTCACAACTGTTGATGAAAATCCGGGAAAAAGAATTTTTTTGTTGAGTGAAATGATCCACAATCCGCAGGTAAATGCAGATCTGCAGGAACGCGGAATTCAGTTTTTGCAGGACACGTACGGCAAACAGATCATTCCTTTTGAAGACTTGACTGCAGACGATATCGTTTTGATCCCTGCGTTTGGAACGACGCTGGACATTGAAGAAAAGTTGAACAAGATTGGTATTCACACCGAAAAATACAATACGACTTGTCCATTCGTGGAGAAGGTTTGGAACCGCAGCGAACAGATCGCTAAAAAAAGTTATTCGATCGTTGTGCATGGCAAGCCAAAACACGAGGAGACAAGAGCGACGTTTTCCCATGCAGCTTCCCAAACTCCAACTGTCATCGTGAATGACATGCAGGAAACAATTGATCTTGCGAAATACATTACGGGAGAAAGACCTGCTGACGAATTTTACCAGGCATTTAAAGGCAGATACAGCGAAGGATTTGACATTACCAGGGACATGCAGCGAATTGGTGTGGTTAACCAGACAACCCAACTGGCAACAGATACACAAGCCATTGCCGAGTATCTGAAAAAGGTAATGCAGGAACATTATCAGTTAAACGACACAAACATCGGTGAACGTTTTGCGGATACTAGGGATACGCTTTGCTACGCCACCAACGACAATCAAACGGCTGTCACAGGGATGCTTTCCACACCAGCGGATATCGCAGTGGTAGTGGGCGGTTACAATTCTTCGAACACGACACACCTCGTTGAATTATGCGAAGAAAAACTACCTACTTACTTCGTAAATAGCGATGAGAAAATTCTTTCGCCGAAAGAAATATTGCACTACAATTTCCATACAAAACAAGAATTGCTTTCACACGACTATTTGCCAGCAAAAGAACCATTGAAAGTTTTAATTACCAGCGGCGCTTCCTGTCCAGATGCGCTGGTGGAAAAAGTGATCAGAAGGCTGGCGGGATTTTATGGAGTTGAGAGCAAAGTGGATGAACTCGCGAATAATTGAAAATTGAAAGTTGAAAATTGAAAATGCTAAGGATCAAGCTGGTTGCCTGATTCCGTTCATTTTCAACTTTCCATTTTCCATTTTCAATTCACTAAAGATTTTCTTTCAAATACTTCTCTAGCTGCTTATCATCTGGATTCATTTCAATCAGCACGCCTTCTTTGTTCATTAAAAAGGAAGTGGGTATTCTTTGGACATACCATGCGTTTGCAACTTTGCCGTCGTTGCTGTTGCTTTCGTTTACCTGTATCCAGTTTATTCTGTCGTATTTAATGGCTTTTTTCCAGGCATCTTTACTATCGTCTACACTGATACCATAAATCTCGAAACCCTTGTCTTTGTACTTTTCATACAGCTTTACCAAATGTTTGTTCGACTGACGGCAAGGTCCGCACCACGACGCCCAGAAGTCTATCAGTACTATTTTTCCTTTTAATGAGGATAACGAAACATTGTTGCCGTTCACATCCGGCAAAGAGATTTCCGGTGCCGGCTGTCCCTGCCTGGGTTGTGCATAAGAACCAACTCCGGCAAGCATCAATATAAAAATGAAGAGGAATTTACTTTTCATAGTATCGATTTGAGCGCCAACGCGCAAAGAATGGTAACGTAAAAAGCGGAAAACTAGTACAAAGTCAAAACTAAAAAGTTAAAAGTCAAAAACTTTAGCGCAGCATGCGTTGCAGATTTTTGACTTTTAACTTATAAATTTTGACTTAATTATTAGTGTTTGCAGCAAGTTGTACTGTCTGTGCAGCCTTTCGCGCCGTCTTTTCCTTTGCAGCAGTCTTTATCTGTGCAATCTTTCATGTCTTTGCAACAATTTGCGTCACTGCAGCACTTCGCGGCATTTTCACTGGTTGTTGTCATGCTTGCTTTTCTTTCGTACTGGCAGCAGCTGTGTAGTTTTTTGTATGCTTCATCGCTCGCTGTAAAATTCTTTGTATCGTAACCAGCCGCAGCAACTGATTTTTCAATGCCTTTTAGATCGGTTTGTTTCGCATCGTAAGAAACTGTCAAAATTTTTGAGTCCACATTCCAATCTGCAGCAGTAGCACCTGCTTGTTTAGCGGCCTTTTCGATTGTTTTTTTACACATGCCACATTCGCCCCACACTTTTACAGTTTGCTTTTGTGTTTGCGCAAATGAAGTAACTGAAATAAATAAGAAAGCGATAAATGAAAATAACTGAAGCGTTTTCATAATAATATTTTTTGTACCGCTGTGCGGCATTATTGATTTGTTGTTAGCGATGTTTCGGCGTAACTATTTGCCATAACATCTTTTATTCACACTAAAATAACGATTAAATTGAAACGACGGCATAAGAGTCATCAGGTTACGAAACGTAACGTTGAGCAGGTATCAAATTCTGAAAACGCTGTTGAGCACGCATTTTGAAACGCCGGATATCAAAGGCGGCGCATGTGAGTTGTAAGTATAATTTCTGTCGCTGATCACCGGTGCATAATGATCGAACTGCCACGTATGATACGGTAAAATTGCAACCGGAATGTTTATTTCATAATCAAGGGAAACTTGTTTGTGAACATCCTGAAGCTTTATCACCTTCACTTCATCCTTACAGCATTTGTTCTTGCCATTTTCCATACCGCATTTGCTGCAGGTTTTGGATTGCTCATGTTTCGCGAGCGCAAACTCAGAACAAGCCAATTTCCCCATGCAATAATGCATTTCAAGTACCAGGCCACTTGTAATCGCCAGGTAGAGAAACGCCAATGCTATGGTGAATAATTTCTTCATGAAGTCATGCAAAAATAAGCGACAAGCGGCTACTTCAATACGATTTTCGACGGATGGTCGAAAAATTAACAAAAACTGACAATTGGCACACAGATGACACTGATTTGACTGATTTACGCGGATACAGAATGTTCAAAGCCAATCGCGCTGACTAAACATAAACCCTCAGTTATTCAGTTACTCAGTTATTCAGTCTTGAAACGAATCAGTGTAAATCAGTCAAATCAGTGTTATCAGTGTGCTCACCTAGTTCACGAAAGTCCAGTATATGCCTACCCTCAGCTGAACACCGGGGTATGGATAATTTGCTGTTGCAAGATTGTTGTTGGTGAAAGTGAAGCCGTTTTTGAAGCTGATCGAGTTTAGATTTTCGAGACGCACATACGACACAAACGAACGAATGCGGAAGTGTAAATACGCATCAACTTCAGGAGCTTTTAAACTAACTACACGATCGTCTTGAAAATAAAACTGTCCAAACATCGGAGAATAGCCATCGGCCTTGAATGGAGAATTGTATTTTATTTCCAAACCTGTATTCAATACGAGGTTTTTAAAGCCTAAATTTCCTTCGTAACCTATCCTGTTTCTTGTATAGAACAACGGCACATTTACCGGACCGTCGCCAATTCTTTGTTGCAACGCCACCTGCGCATGCCAGATCAGGTGCCTAGTCAGTTTGAAATCCTTATCTGCACTTACCTGCAACAGGTTAAATGGCGAGGAAGCTTGTTCCGGATGATAGTAACCGTTGAAATAAGTAAAGTTGGTTGCGAGGAAATACGCTCCGGAAAGTTTCATTTTCAGGAACGGTACGTCTACGTTGCCAAAGAACTTTAAGATATTTTCTTTATTAAATGAGTTCTTGGTAAATCCGAAACTTCCTTCTCCTGTATAGATATATGAAGGTGTTCTGTTGGTAATTTGCGTTCCCACCAGGAGTGTCCCAAACTTTTTTCCCAAATAACGCTGAAGATGGCCGTAAACGCTGAAGTCTCCTGCGTTATACCCAGTTGGATACAAATTACCGGCGGCTTCAAAGTCCCATTTTTTATTACGCGTTTTATTACGGTATTCTCCGTGCAGGATCGTGTTGTACAGTTGTTTTCCGTTGGCAGTAAACGTTCCTTTGAGATTTTCAATGGAAGCACCCAACTTCAGATACTGCTGTGAGTTGTGAGAATCAGGAAACGTATAAAATGAAAAGTCATTGACGAGCTGCGTCCATTTTTCCTCTACCACAAAGTTCGTTGGTGGCGGCGCAAAAAAATCGTATTTATCTACATAATAGTTATCAGGCGACTGATCGACAAACGCATAGTCAAACTTATTGTACTGGAGAGTGTATTCGACACGCAGACGAGGATAAAATAAATGTATTACAGTTGAGTCCGTTACAGTCGAATCCTTTTGTCCGAAGTCATATTGCTGCCTTAGTAATATAGCAGAATTCTTATCCTTCGTACCCGTTGAAATTTTGCTATTGAACACGGCAAAACCTGGCGCAATATAGTTTCCCAACTGTACCGGTATGGTCACCCTGTCTTTGTAGGTAACGGTGTTCTGCAGATCTGCTTCATTCTGTATACCGCCATTTTCGGAACCCTGCAATTTGTTTGACAATGCAATAAACTGCAGATGGTATCTCTTATTTTTTGACGTGTAGGCAGTGTTGAAGCGAATATTGCTATGGTTGGTATTCTGATTTTTAAACCAGCCCGGAGAATTGATCAGTCGGAATTGAAATCCTGCGTTCCAGTTGGGTCTTATGTTTTGCGTATGAGTAAATCCGATTATCTGCTCTTTTTTACTTCCGAGCAAATACCCGAGTTCAGAATATGGTTTAGTTGTGGTATAGAAACGGGTATCCTCTATCGTAAATCTGTATATATCATAAGCATGAAAACCCGGGTCCCAACCATCATTCATATTTGGCGCAAAGAGCAATGACTTGGCAGCCGATCCGTTATTACCCAGTGTCATGTAATGTGCTGGAATAGGAAAACGCTTTGTAAAATCATTAATGGAAGAATCCATTTTGCTTTGGCGCGTCGTATCCAAAAAACGATAGGTAATAGTAAGAGAATCTTCCAAACCGGTTCTATGTCGAAGACTGTCATTGCCACCACTGGAACCACCCCCGCCCATACCTTTGAAGCGGTTTCCCATGTTTTGGACAGGATTTTGCGCTGAAACGTGCATTGCAATGAGGATCATCGCAATGATGGTCATACTATATCTGAAATGCTTCAAGAGCTTTTGTTGCACCAAAACGGGAAATGTCATTTAATATGTAAAGATGTTACAGGCCGGCGATTAGTCCTTTAAAAATAGTTGTTAATTTCGGCTCCGCCGCATGTGCCGCTTCCAGCACTTCTTCGTGTGTGATCACATTTTCCTCCTCACGTATACCGAGATCAGTAATTACGCTAATGGCAAATACAGGCAGACTCATGTGTTGTGCCACAATCACTTCCTGCACAGTACTCATCCCTACTGCATCGGCGCCTATGATGTGCAGCATTTTGTATTCTGCCCTTGTTTCAAAAGTTGGTCCGGTAACGCCAACGTATACACCGCTTTTTATATCAATGCCAGCGCCCGCAGCGATTGATTTTGCGGAAGCGATCAATTGTTTGCTGTATGGTTCGCTCATATCCGGGAAACGTGTGCCCAAAGACTCTTCATTTTTGCCGATCAGCGGATTTACCTGGAACATACTGATATGATCTGTAATGATCATCAGGTCGCCTACTTTAAAATTGAGGTTCATGCCGCCCGCCGCATTGCTTAGGAAAAGCGTTTCGATGCCGAGCAATTTCATTACACGGATGGGAAATGTTACTTCCAGAGCAGAATAACCTTCGTAAAAATGGAAGCGGCCGGCCATAGCTACAATGGGTTTCCCCGCAAGCTGGCCGAAAATCAGTTTTCCCTGGTGCCCTTCTACGGTAGATACCGGGAAATGCGGGATTTTATCGTAAGGAATTTCTTTTTCAACCACAATTTCTTTTACCAGGTTACCAAGGCCGCTACCTAACACAATACCAGCCAATGGTTTAGCTGAATATTGACTTTGAATGTAGGCAACTGTTTCTTTTAATTTGTCGAGTAGTGCTGACATAATTTTTGCTTTTAAAATTCCTTGTAACCTGTTGCTATGCAATTGTTTTAATCATCGCCAGCTACAAGCGGGAGCAAATATAAGAAAGCAGTGATAATTAAGAATTAGAAATTAGGAATTAAGATTTCTTCTGAGAATCAGCCATTGGCGGGGCCAATTATCCAAGTGCTAGCCACAAACGAAATATCCTATCTACTGAACCTAACTTTCTGAAAAAAGAAGATTAAATTTAAAGTGGATCAAATAAAACCCATGAATCGTATTTACTCGGCCTTGTCAAATATTAAATTCCTCAGAAACAGTTATACTTCCAAGTTTTTGTTTATCGCATTTCTGGGTATTCATATTCCGCTTTTGGGATTGATAGGTTTAATCATTCTTCATTCGCAAAACATCCCTCCTCTATATGTTTTTGTTACAGCACTCATTTTTACCTTGCTGGCAACAGCTATTACTTTATATATTCTGAACAGTCTTTTGTACCCACTTAAGCAAAGTAAAAAAACACTGGAAGATTTCTTAAGCAACAGAACATTACCAGCCCTCCCACTTAATTATACAGATGAAGCGGGCATTTTGATGCAAAACATTTATTTAGCATTAACAGAACTGGAGCGACGAATAGAGGAGAAAAAAGACCTTACGCGTTTCATCTCCCATGATTTGCGCCTGCCGCTTCTAAACCTTAAAATATTTAGCAGCGAGTTGGCAGACAGCGAAACAATGAATCCTGAGAAATCAAAAAAACTTGCCTCGATGATCGCAAAATGTGCCAATGAACAGGAGGTACTGCTGGAGAAAGTGATTGAAATTCTTGATTATGACAGCTTAGATATTTTATCGGATCATTTGCAGATAACCCACATCAACCCTTTGATTGAATCTTCTATTGATAGTGTGCAAAACACTGCTGGCAAAAAGAATATCGGTATCGTTTTCAATCCGGCAAAATCGTACTCAGTCAAAGTATCTCCTGCTCTTTTTACCCAGGTGATAAAAAACATTTTGACAAACTCAATCAAATTTTCGCACCCGGGATCTGCAGTACGTGTCAATATTATTCAGCAAACAAATAGCATTGATATAATTATTACAGATGACGGTGTAGGTTTCGATCCTTCACATTCCGAAAGAATTTTCGAACGGCTCACTAAGGGCCAACCTGGTACCGCGGGCGAACCCAGCACCGGGGTTGGCTTATACCTTTCCCGAAAAATCATTGATGGCCACAAGGGAACGTTGACTGCGAAAAGCGAAGGAATTGGAAAGGGAGCGACGTTTTTGGTGAGCATTCCAAAAAATTAAGAATTAGGAATTAAGAATTCTTCAAGTGTTAATTTACTACAACACCGATGCATTTGCTATGCTCAATATTTAAATAGTTAAACATAACAAACAATGACACACAGAAAGCATTCTTAATTCTTAATTCCTAATTCTTAATTGTCTAAAACCCTAAATCCTTCGCTCCGCTTATCTCCGTCGAAATCTCTCCCAGCAACGTATTGCCTTTATCATTTTGACCAGTGTACACTTTTACGAAATCAATGGAGGATAGTTGAACCGGTTTGCCGTTGGTGTCGACTGCCCAATCGATATTAAAAGAATTGAAATGATTTTTTGCATAATCATCGCCGGAAGAATAGTTATCTGCGTAGCCAAATGAAAATCCTGTATTGATGTAAATAAAACCATTGTCCATTAAACCGAAAGTATTCTTCAACACAGTTCCTGTAAACGAGATTGAATCCTGGTTTGCAGCGAACGATGGGTAATAGCTGTGATCGTGAAAAGGATTGATCTCAACTGCGCCATTGTTTCCCAAATTATCTTTCCACTGAACATCAGCGGTTGCTTTAGGATTGTAATAAGTGATGGTGTATTTCTTTTTGGTTGTTGCAGCGCTGTATTCGCTTCCTGCAAGCTCGTACCATTCATCATCGGGTAAACCATTGCCGTTTTTATCCTGGCTCACCATTACAATGCCCGGCTCTGACCATTCCATTGGTGGTGGCAAAGGATTTCCGTAAATAGCAAGATCATACCCCGGCTTATTAAGAATGGAGTGATCAAAGCCAAAAACAACATAACCCCCATAAGCACCTAAGTGCAACAGCGCATCGGTGCCACCGATAATTCCTTTTGGTGCGTTCTTATCGCCCAACCCTTCTTCGTTTACAAACTGTCCGGGTGCAGGCAAATAGTCAAACACGACACTGATGTATTTGCTGCTGCCAGCGGTTATTGGTCTTACTGGCGCGGCTACGCGCAACACAATGTTTTTGGTGAAATGCCCTTCCGCATTACCTCCCGCATAGACGATCTTGTAGTCGCCAGCCATGGTTGGCTTGTATCTAAAATCAGCCGTTTTCGAAAACAGTGAATCGTTCAATTTCCATGAATGCTCCACCTGCACATTATTGTTGACATTTGCTTTTATGATCACGCTATCGCCAAATGCAACAGAAAGCGTGTCTGCCGTAACAGACAATGAGATCACCGGCACAGGCGATGCGTCATCTTTTTTACAGGAGTATACACAGAAAATAATAATGGTTAGGGCCCAAAGCCAATTGAGTTTCTGATTCATCAGAATGTGTGTTTTAAGGTTTAAAAATGTTATGGTAAAAACGCGAAGTGCGCGGGGATATCGCCCGCTGTTACACTCCATCTTCTTCGTCCCGCCCTGTCGAAACAATGAACAGTTCCGGGCGTAACGTAGTCTTTCGCATCCGTCACGTAGATGTCGCCATTGGTTCCATTAACGGCCAGGCCGTAAGGAATTTTAATTTGTTTTTGTATGCTATCTGCAATGAAATTCTTCGAAATGATCTGCTTTTCAGGCACATTGATCAATGCATAACTCGTAACATTTTTGTTAGTGATATAGCTCCACTCAACACTATACACATACGCAGAATCGCCCTGTATGCAAATGTTTTCAGCGGCTATGTTAAACGAGTCCGTTACTTTATCTATTTTGGTGTCGATGACAAAAAGGTTAGAATGAATGTCATAATAATCGCCACGTGATGTAACAAACAAATTGCCGTAGTTATCTTTTTTAATGTGATGCAAATTGATAGCTACATCTATCCGTTTTATTTCTTTGAATGTCGAAAGATCAACTACAGAAACGGTTCGCTCATAATTGGGTGGACTATATCCGCCGGAATTTGTCACATACAATTTGTTGTTTACAACAGCCATTTCTTCCGGCTGCCTGCCCACTGTTACTTTGCGTAAAATTTGAAGCGATGCGGTGTCTATCTCCGCAATAAAACCTTCCGGAGCCCTGGGGTCACCCACAATTCCCGCATAAGAACTAACATAGGCTTTGCCGTCGGCAAATGTTACGTAGCGACAATTCGGAATATTGATCTGTCCGATTCTCTTTGCGGTATATGCTTGGAGCACTTCCACTTTATCGGACATATTGATAACTGCGTAAAGCTTCGCACCATAGATCTGTATATCGTTTCCCACATCGCCCAATTCCTTTGTAGCAGCAGGATTGATCTCGTTGTAGATGTTTCTTTTATAAACACCTGTTTTAAAATCATAAAAATCCAGCGAGGCCTTATTCATGCCCATGTTGCCTTCATTCAGCAAATAAAAGCCGCTACCCAACATTGAATCCGGCTGCCCTTCTACCTCCTCATGACGTACAATCGATGGATCTTTGCGACAAGCTGTAAAACCAATTACCAACAATAAAACGATCAATATTTTCTTCATCTTTTTCATTTTGTTATTCTGCTGCTGCTACTAACATGTCGCCCCTCTGGGGCTATTGGTCGCTCTCAATTCTCCATTCGCCACGCAATTGAACGATAAGGGCGAATGCGATTCGCCGTTACCATTTTCAATTTTCAACTTTCAATTTTCAACTCCTTCTAATTCCTAACTCCTAATTCCTAATTCCAACCTCCACTCCCACTCTCCAATACCTTCCCGGCATGGGAAAATTCAGCACCACATCATAGTATTGATTGAACACGTTGTTTACTTCAAGCAATAATTTGGCGTTGATGCGTTTGCAGGAAATCTTTTTAGAAAGAGAGAGATCATGCGTGTACCACGGCTGTACATAGTTTACAGGGATGTTCATTTTCTGGCTATAGCGTTCACCGGAATAGATGAAGCTGTAATTGAAACACCATGTTTTCCATAGCATGTTTACAATTGCAGAACCACTGTTTAAAGGCACGTACGGAATTTGCTGGTTGTAATTGTCCGCATCCGGCGTTACATCAACAGCATGCTGGTAAGTGTATTTCACTGTAGTGCTGATAACCAATTGCTGAAAACATTTCCACGACGTTTCAAGGCTTGCATCTATACCATGCACTTCTACTTTGCCGAGATTCAACATCATCCAGCGATAGAGATTAGTGGTGGGTACTGCTACAATTTTATCCGTAACCGTGTTGTAATAACCATCTACTTGTAGCTGTATAAAAACAGGATTTGCGTTCGTAACCTTCGACCATGTAAAACCCAGATCGTATTGCTTTGTGTACTCCGGTCGCAATGATGTGTTGCCAATAAAAGTGTAGTACAGATCATTGAATGTTGGAAGCCTGAATATGCTTTTGTAAAATCCACGAACACGCAAATTGCTTTTTGCAAAAGGCTTCCACGATGCCGATAAAAATGGTGTCAGCTTTTGTTTATTGCCAGCAGACTCATACTCTTCCACTTTATCCCAAACCATTGTTTGCAACGCACCACCCTGCACAATAACATTATTAAAATGCATGTCACTCGCCATGGAAACCAACCCCTGATATCTTGTTGGATAAGCAAAGCGATACAGGTTCGCATCCAATTTGTTCCACTGAAAATCTCCCGACAGAGCAACGTTCCACCACTTTGTAACTTTGTATTGATTGGCAGAAGAAAAATAAATCTCCTGTTGCTTGTAGCGATTATCGAGGTAACCAGTAGTTGTCACAAAATCAGGATCGAGATAACGCATGTAATCATTGGCATACTTAACATTGAACAAGTAGTTGAATCGTTTGCTTGTGTTGTTCCCATAAGACGCTTGCATAAAAAAATTCCTATCCCATTGTCTTTGCCCGCGTGAAAATTTATTGGCAACCACCGCACCGGGCAAGCCACGTGCAGCATCGTAGAAATATGCTTTGATGCGCCACTTACTGCTATCTTTAAGCACTCCAAACAATCCCGCTTCGGCGCGCCACGCGTTGATGTCGGCGTTTTCGCGTATTGCAGTAGTGTCATAGGTTCCGTTGGTATAGCGGAATTTATATTTACCGTTTGCATTGATCCATTCTCCGCTAAAAGAAGAAGAAACATTTTTACTGATCTTTTGCTCCCACAACACCGAAGGATCGAAAAGCCCGAATGAGCCGGTTTTAATCGATGTTTTTACACGATACTTTTCTTTGCCAAACTCCGGCGTGCGTGATTGCAAGTAAATGGAAGCCGCTGACGCAAAGGCTTTGGCCGGTTGAAATATCTCGCTCCTTTGCGCATTGTACAAAGAAATTTCTTCCATGTTATCCAATGAAAATTTACCAAGATCAACTTGTCCGTTTTGCGCGTTGCCTAATTGTACGCCATCATAAAAAACACCGGTATGATTGCTCCCCATGCTGCGCGTATCAACCGTTTTCAATCCTCCTATGCCGCCATAGTCTTTCAACTGTACACCGGAAAAATAACGGATCGCATCGGCAACAGAAAGACTGTTCATGTTCTGCAAAGCCTCGCCCTTCAAGGATTGAACTGGCGTAACAGATTTGTTTTGCAACAGCATTTTGGACCTTACGGTTACTTCTTCCAGTACCCGGATCTTTATCGAATCTTGCGAATGTCGTGTGGAGTCATTTTGCTTCTGCGCAAATGCGCTGCGCTGACTTGCTGCGAACAACAATATCATTGACAACACATTTGCCACAAAAGCCTTATGGTTTTTCATTAAGAACATTACGATTAGTTGAATAACATTAAACCAGGGAAATAGAAATATTCATACGAGACTGTCTTATCCAAATTCCCTGTTGATGCATTATAGAAGTAAAGGCTGTTGTACTTGTAATTTTGACCGTAACCGGATTGTACAGAAGTAACCACCACCTGGTTGGTCAGCGCATTGTAGCGTGTTGCACATCCATATAATTCTTTGCCTGTTGGCAGTGTAGCAAATGGATTTTGCAGCGACGCAGCGTTACCAATAACATATTTGTAAAAGCTTGTACCGCTTGAGCCCCATGATTTTTCTTTGGCTATGAAAATCGCATTCTCGGTTGCGGAAAAAGTAAGCGAGCCCGATGTCCACGCACCCCATGTGTTGGCAGCAGAAAAAGGCAGTGTAACTTTTGTGGTATCAAGTGTTGAAGGATTTATTTTCACCAGCGACGTCCCTCCGGCAACCCACACGCTTCCATCATTGCTGGTTGTGAAGCCTTCAGTTAAACCAGCGATCTTCTTTGCAACACTGTAATCGCTTTTGTTAAGCACCACAACACCATCCGTTTGCGAAAGCGCAAAAATGTAGTTGCCTTGCATAATGATATTGCCTACCTGTCCACTCACACTGGAAAGCTTTGTACCAATAGCCAATGTTTGCAGGTTCAAAGGATAAATGCCACTTTGTGTAGTGATCAAACCGTTAGCACTGTCAACACCAAGAAAGGCGCGACCATTCGCAGGTAATGATTCTATGCGACCCACTTCTAGCAAAGACTTCGAGTCGGTAATAACGAATGGGCCCTGTTTTGAAACAAGATATAAACGACCATTGAAAACGGCACCAAATTCAGTGGTAGTGCCGAGCTGCTTTCCTGGATTTTCTTTCGCATAAACATTCTGCTCAATCGTATCACTGCCATAGCGATAAAAATTTACGCCACCATTCTCATGCCCGAACCAACCTTCATTCACGATCAGAATGCCGTTTTCATATTTACCCAGCACATAGATCTGATAGTTTGCAGAAGCTTGTCCCGTGGTGTTGCTGGCTGTAAAGTTGATAAGATATTTACCCGCAGCGTTAGGCTTGAAAGAGAACGTAGAGTCAGCACCAGCTTGCGTTCCATTAACTGTCCACGAATAACTTGTTGTTGTTCTATCACTTAGTTTTGGATATAACAAAAGGCTGCCTCCGATGGTGATGGTGTCTTTGCCATCTTTGATATTGTTGTCAACGATTTGAGGCAAAGGCTGTTTGTAATCGTTGTTCTTGTTACACGCAACGATGGAAAACATAATCATTGACAAGGGCAATACAATACGTTTGCCCAATGATCTTAGAGAGTACATAGTGTGCATTTTATTTGTTTCAAATTTTAATTGACACAAGATGGCACACTGATTTACACCTATACTGTTACACATCCTGCGAAATATTTTTCGCAAAACACATAGCAATACACTTAACTAATCCAACGATTAATTACAGATGTAGCTGCAAGGAAAACTTAATGAATAAGCATTTTTGTTTGCTAATCATTCACGCTTCTATCCCCGAAAGCAATGAATCAGTATGATGCTAAAGGCAGGTCTTCTGGCTTGTTCCCTTTTGTCGGTCTTCCCGTTACAACGCTTGGTAACAGTGACTTTGAAGTGACATCAGTAACAGAACTTACAGCTGCGGGACAGCTCCGGATTTACACCGGATTCCCTTTTAATCCTTCATTCATGTTATGAATAAAAGAACCAAATAGCGATGCGAAGATAGGGTGTGGAATTGAAAGTTGAAAATGGAAAATTGAAAATGATGTTGAGGGTTGTTAGTTGATGGTTATTAGTTGTTAGACTTTTTGTGTAGATTCTCTTCTAAAAAACAGTTAACCTTGACAGCTTAGGTTGAATACAGCTAACGCGATACCCGCGCACCAAACCTAACAACTATCAACTATCAACTATCAACTAATTCAACTCCACCGGTGGTCGTTGCTTCGGTATAACAATTTGCGGACTTAAGTTGGGCGCTATTTTTTTGATTGTTTCGATTGGTTTGTTGTTGGCATCAAGAAAAGTCCAGTTAAACCCGTTGTCAGATGAAAATGCAATGAGAGATGAGGTGGACATCACCTTTTTAGATTGAACGGTCATGTATAAATGTTGGAGCGCCGTGCATTGCAGTTCTTTTCCGTTCCGGAAAATATGCGAAGGTGAATCTACTTTTATATCGTCAATTTTAAATCCTTGTTTTTTCATTCCGGAGATTTCCTTTTCTATCATTGTCGCCATTTCGTTGTACCCTCCGGAAATTTGAACAAGTTTTGGATAGGTAAATTTTGTAAATGCCCTGTAATCTTCTTTCAGCAATGCCTGGGCCATTTTCATCGCCTGCTGTTGCATAATGTTTAGCAGCGTGTCTTCGTCCTTAACCTGGCTATATCCTACCGTAACAAAAGAACTAAAAAGGATTATGCAGGCAACAAGTCTTCTCATGAAATATAAGTTAGGGGGTGACGACAATTAGTCTGTAAAAAAAGCAACTTTTTCGGTATTTCAAAATTACAAATTAGTTGTTAGTTACTAGTTGTTAGTTGTTTGGCTTTCTGTGCCACCTTCTTTCTAACAACTAACAACCAACAACTATCAACTTTTCAATTATTCGGTTATTAAAAAAGCACCATCTCTGGTGCTTCAATATTTTCCGGAACGGGCAATTATTCTTCCGCACGTATTACAAACTGCGAAAGAGGCGGATAATAAAGCATTTTTTTCCAGTCAACTGCAAATATCCTTTCGAGGGCCTGTTTTACATCGTTCAGAGAAGACGGTTTCACTGCATATAAATTGGAACCTGCACGGTAACAAAATTCGATCGTTTCCATGTCTTTCAGTGATGAATATACGATAATCGGCAGGGAGTCAAATTTTGAATCGGACCTTATTTCTCTAATGCATTGACGACCGTCTCTGCAAGGCATTAATATATCGAGGAACAAAATATCGGGATGCTTTTCATTCAGCATCTTCATTAAAATATCTCCGTTTTCGGCCCTGCTTAAAATAACCCGGACAGACAATTCTTCTACCGCTAAGGAAAAAATCAGATAATCATCATCATCGTCTTCTGCTATCAAAACATTCGTTGAGGGGTTTACATTTATCATGGGCTTATATCGTTTTTACTTGGACTACAAATCGTCTATCTAATTAATTTTCAAAAACTAAAATAACTGTTATCTTTTATAACAATCATAATATTTGCGCCAAATATGGTGCCAGTAATAAAGTAACAGTAAAACGGGTGAATAAGTGATACTACTGCTTTTTCTTTTGAGGAAATAAATGACCATAAAACAGTAAAATGCTGAACGCTTAATGCAAAACGCCTAACGCTTAAGGTGTAGCACACAATAGCGTTAGGCGTTTTACACTGAGCGTTCAGCATCCGAATCATTTCCCTGCCACTGCGCCTTCCGGTATCTCATCACTTGCATTGATGACAACATTTTCGCCTGTTTGCAAGTTTCCAAACACTTCTTCACTGTCGGCAGACTGATTTCCGGTGGTAACGTCCACTTTGGAAATGACGTTATTTTTCAGCACCAGCACATACTTGCGCTCTGTAGAAGTAACCACAGCACTTTTCGGCACCTTGAAAGCCTGCATGCTGCCATTGGCACGCAGCAAAACGTCCGCATACATGCCAGGCGCCAAAACACCATCTTTGTTCACCACATCTATCTCGACTTTTTCTGTTCGATATTGCGTATTCACGTCACTTGCTCTTCTTACTATTTTCCCCATCAGTTTTTTACCATTCAAGGCATTTACATAAAATGAAATTGTGTCGTTGATCTTCATTTGGGTAGAAAATAATTCAGGCACACTCACCTGTAACCTTAAATGCCCAACCTGCTTCAATTCCAGCATGGCGGTATTTTTTTCAGCAGCACTTACCAATGCACCCGGATGCACATTTCGCTCTGTGATGATGCCGGTAAAAGGTGCGGTAACATTCAGGTATGCCATCATTTGTTCCTGCCTTTGCCAATTCGCTTTTTCGGCATTGCAAAGGGAACTATCAGCCTCCATCTTCGCTCTGGCGGTAGAGAGATCGAGCGGCGAAATGGCACCTGCAGTGCCTGAAGCTTCCAGCAAGCGCAAATAATTTTCCTTGTCGATTGCAAACCCGGATTTGCTTTTTGCGTAGGTTTCTTTTGCTTGCAAAGATGCGTCGATCAATTCCGGCGCTTCGAGTGTCATTAACAACTGTCCCTGCTTTACTTTGCTTCCAATATCTACCAGCACGCTTTTCACGTATCCGTTTACTTTAGGAAAAATGCTCACCTCCTGGTAGGCGGCAAGTTGTGCAGGCAATTTTACCGTAGATGAGATGCCGCCCTGCTCTACGGTTGCGGTTGCGTAGACAGGTGCGGTTTCTTTTTTCTCGTTTTTCTTTTCCTGATTTGGCGCCGTTGAGCAAGCGGCAAAAACTAATACAGGGAAAATATAGATGAATAGTTTGTTCATGATCTTAATCGTTTGAATTTTCTGGTAATAAAGAAGGGGATTCGAATGTTTTTTTCTGCTGTATCCAACCGTACACAAGTGGCACGATCAGCAATGCGGCCAATGTTGAGGCAATCAAACCGCCGATCACTGCGCGCCCCAAAGGAGCTGACTGATCTCCTGATTCACCGAGGCCGCTGGCCATTGGAATCATACCGGCAATCATGGCTAGACTCGTCATCAGGATTGGACGCAAACGTATGCTGGCCGCGACAGATGCCGCTTTGAATGCATCTTTGTACTCAAGTCGCAAGGATTCTGCGTTGGTAACGATCAGGATCGCATTTGCAACGGACACACCTGTTGACATGATGATGCCCATGTAAGATTGCAGGTTGAGCGTAGCACCTGTTGCCAACAACAACAGCATAGAACCCAGCAACACCGCGGGCACGGTTGACAATACTGCAACCGACAATCCAAACGATTGATAGTTGGCAGCCAGCAATAACAGGATCACAATGATCGCGGCAATCAAACCGCTTTGCAATGAACCAAGCGTCTCGACGAGCAATGAAGACATTCCTTTTATTTCTGTCACCAAGCCAACCGGCGGTTTTCCGGCTTCATCAATTGCTGTTTGCACGGCTGCAGTTGCAGTACCAAGATCCTTGTTAAAAATGTTAGCGCTGATGGTAACAAATCTTCGTGGTCCGCTCCTGTCGTATTCGCCGGGCACCTTTGTGTTATTAATTATTGCAACATCTGACAGCACAGGTCTTGGCTGCCCCTTAACCAATGGGATGGCCTGCATTTGCTCCATCGAGTTCATCATGTATTCCGGCACCTGCACTTGTGTTTGATAAGTGTACGAACTGTTTTCATCCAGCCACAGATTCTTATTAGTAAATCTGCTGGAGGAAGTTGCATCAGTAATGCTTCTTGTAACATTATCTATGGTCAGTCCCATTTGTGCCAGCTTTAAACGATCTACGGTTATGTTGACTGACGGGAAATCAAGCGGTTGCTGAATTTGCACATCACGCAGATAATTGATCGATTTCAAATTTCCAACAATCTTATCCGCATAAGCCCTTATGTCTTTCATATTTTTTCCTGCAACTCTTACCTCAATTGGCGTTGAAGCACCCTGCGCCATGATCTTTTCCGTAAGCTCGATTGGCTCAAAGGAAATGCGCAGCTGCGGATATTTGTTAGCAATTTCTTTGCGCAACTCTTCCTTCAACTGATCCATTTTCACTTTGTAATCTTCATCGAGATTGACTTGTATTACTGCTTCATGTGTTCCTGCGTTGAATACGTACAGGTTGCTTGTACCAAAACTGCTCGGCACCAAACCGACAAATGCAGATGAAATATCTACATGCCCACCTACTGTTTTATCGATAATATTCAACACGTCTTTTGTGGTGCGTTCTGTTACTTCTAGCCTTGTACCATCAGGTTGCTTGATGCGCAATTGCAATTGGCCTGTGTTTGTTTTAGGTAAAAGATCTTTACCAATAATAAAGTAACAACCACCTGCTGCAGCCAATACCAGCAAGACATACAGTGATACAATAAGCTGTCTTCGTTTCATCCAGCTATCGAGTTTTGTTTGCAGCGACATTTTCAGGCGCTGAAAAAATCCGTTTTCATGACCATGTTTTTCATCCTGCAAATTATGTTCATTCACTTCATCAACTTCTGCATTATTCAATGCAAGCCCAGCATGCGCGTGATCCTCTGAATGATGATATTGAAACATCTCCGCCTTAAGCAACCAGTTACTGATGACAGGAACCAATGTTTGCGCGGCAATAAAGGAAACGATCATTGCGAATGCTATTGACAATGAGAGTGGCAGAAACATTGCTTTTGGAACACCAGACATCACAAAGGCCGGAGCAAATACTGCAAGAATACACAACAAAATAAGCACCAGCGGAAGCGTAATTTCTGTACACGCATCATAGATCGCCTGTCGTTTTGTTTTACCCATTTCCAAATGCTGGTGAATGTTTTCAATCGTTACCGTTGCCTGGTCCACGAGAATACCAATCGCGAGCGACAAGCCGCTCAGCGTCATGATATTGATGGTTTGTCCCGCCAGTTTCAAAAAGAACACAGCACTTAATATTGCTACGGGAATGGTAACGATCACGACGAGGCTGCTTCGCCAGTCGCGCAGGAACAATAGGACCATCAAGCCCGTGAGAATAGCGCCCAGTATGCCTTCTGTCATCAGGCTTTTCGCAGAGTTCATTACAAACACCGATTGATCAAATGCATAAGTGATCTTTACATCATCTGGCAAAAGACTTTGCATTTCCGGAATTTTCTTCTTCAATGTTTGTACAACATCCCATGTTGAAGCGTCTGCTGTTTTTACAACAGGAATATATACAGAGCGTTTACCATTTACCAACGCATACGAAACAGTAACGTCGGCGGCATCTGCAACTGATGCCACATCTCTTACAAACAGTGTGGAAGTGCCATTGCTCCTGAGAGGAATGTCCTCAAACGCCTGCACTTTATTTTCTAATGAATTCACGGATGTTACAAACATGGTGCTATCAATCCGGATATTTCCCGAAGGACTGATCGCATTGTTTTTTGCAATGGCTTCAACCACTTCATCCGGCGACATGTTCACTGTGCGTAATTTTTGCGGATCAACATTGATCACAACCGTTCTTGCATTGGACCCAAAAGGCGGAGCAGATGACATACCCGGAACCGTTGCAAACATTGGCCTTACACGCGTCAGTGCAAGGTCAAATATTTCTTTCAGCGATCTTGTTTTGCTGCTGAACACCAACTCGCCTACCGGCAGTGAAGATGCATCGAAACGAATTACCTGCGGAGGCAATGCGCCCGGCGGGAAAAATGCCTGCGTCCTGCTCACCTGCAAAGCCACTTGCGCAGAGGCTTCAGCCATATCTGTCCCTTCATAAAAACTCAGCTTAATAAGCGAAAGCCCTTGTATACTTTTGCTTTCAATATTTTTTATACCATTGATGTACAGGAACTGGTCCTGCATGCGTGTTGCAAAAAATCCTTCCATTTGTTTTGCCGACATACCGCCATATTGTTCAATTACATAAATGGTAGGTGAATTGAGTTTGGGGAAAATATCAATGGGAATTGTGCGAACAGCTAATACAGAAAATAGTAGTAGCCCAATAAACAAAACCAATATGGTAATTGGTTTTTTCAAAGCCATTTTTACCATGGTTAATTATTTTACAGATTGAATAAATTGATCAAGATTGCCAGTGGCTGCGGCTTTGTCAAGGTTTGCCAACAACCAATCGCTCAGCGTACGCACATAATCCGTTTGCGATCTATACAATACATACGATGCATTGGTAAGATCGATCAGGTTGATGATGCCTGCTTTATATTGCGCTCTTTTTTGACTGTATGTATCTGCTGATGATTTGATCTGGATAGGAATTTCCTTCAAATTTTTATATGCTGTATTGATGGCTTCGTTTGCCTGTGCATTTGCATTTTGCAACGCCAAACGTTGCTGCTGCAAAGCATAATCGCTTGCCTGTGCATTGTATTTGCTTACAGCGAGTTCATCCTTCTTATGCACACCATTAAAAAGATCGTATGACAAAGTAAGACCGGCCATATAGTTAACACGCTGATATCCCAGGCCAGAAGGATTTGTTTTAAAATTGCCGTTGTAATCAATGCCTGAACCTCTTGCCCATGTGCTTGCAGACAGCAACACTTTCGGCATGTAACTTTTTTTCACCAACGCCTCTGTTGCTTCGTAGACTTTCTTTTGTTTTTCGTAATAGTCTGTTAGTGGATTTTGCGCACTGTCTGACTGCAACAATATCGCCTGCACCGATTGATTGTAGTCATTCTTTGCAGTGGTATCCATGCTCAGGTTATACTGTGGAATACCGGTGAGAAAAGACAACTGCTGTTGCAACTGGAAAACTTGTCCGAGTGTTTGATTATAGTTGATACGCGTCTTGGAAAGCTCCGCCAGCGCCATGGAAGAATCAGCTCCGGCCTTTATACCGCTTAGCGTAACGGCTTGTATCACTTTATAGATTTCCTCATTGCGCTTTACATTTTGCGCATCCACTTCAAGCTGATAAGTATTTTTTTTCAGATCAAAATACAGTTTGGCAATTTGCCATTTCAGGAGATAAATTTCTTTTTCAAGATCTGCATTGTTAACGTCGGCATACATTTTTGCCTGCTCGACTTTTGCGTTCTTTAAACCGAAATTTATCAAGTTATATTGACCGTATAAAATGGCGATATTACCAAACGCCGACTGGTAATCATTGCTGCTTCTTATTCCGGAAGATGTAGAAGGAATGATACCAAAGGACCAGTATGAGCCGGGCACTCCGTTATCGGTGCCTAGCGTTAGCTCATCGGCAACTACAGCCGATGGCAAAAAATTATGACGAACATTATCCACCTGCGCATTCGCACTTTTAACGAGCGCTCTTTTTTGATCAAGCACTGGCAGGTGATGTACTGCCGAATCAATTAGACTTTGCAGGGACACTGATTGCACCTGTGCCAAAGACAACAAAGGACTTAAGCACACAATGATGTATGCAGTCAACTTTGCTGCTTTACTTCGTAAAACAAGCATAAAACATTTTCTTTTGATTAATAAAATAGAGAACTGGAATTAATCAAAAGTGGGTGGTCCCCGTAACGATAAACAGTAAGGATAATTGATGGGGATATCGAAGAAGAACTGCTGCCATTCTTTTTCAATTGAGCAAAATGGCTTTTCAACTTCAACTGTTATAGGAAGAATGGCAACGAAATCAGCAACCTGGTAACGCTTGTTTAGCTTTGCCAGCGCCTTTGTTTCCTTTCCTTTTTGAGAGATATTAAAACCGTGTGATTGTTTTGCTGATGAGATTGTTGGGTAATCATTATAAGCACAAGCGATGAAACTTGCCTGTACCTGTACGAAATAGAATATGCTGAAAACGAGCAGTAACAGCACTTTGAATGGAGTCCTATGGGTAAATATTCTATTTAGCACGCGCCAAAATTAATTGATTCACTTAAAACTTCACTCCTTCGCAGTAATAAAATAAAGTTACAGCTCATTAAATAACATGCAGTTAACATGCTGGCTTGAATGTTGTATATTACGCAAAGGGTTAGTCGTCAGTGATGCGCGATGTGCAATTGCCACTATTGTTGTGAATCTCTGTTTATTTGAAAGCAAAATAAAAACACTAAGGCACTAAGGAAACACTAAGCTTCACTAAGGATAGTTTGTAGTTTAGACTTTTCTTAGTGCGGCTTAGTGTAGTTAGTGCCTCAGTGGTAAAGAATCGAGCGTTACACCTCTACGAATTTCGTACATCGCACACAACATCTCAACAACAAAACAGTTTGTTTTATGAAAACATATATCTCTGCATTTGTCTTGCTTTCCACGATAATGATGGCTTGCAACAATGAGCCTAAAAGCAGCAACAATGACACCAAAAGCGACAACGCCACGCTCTTCAAACACGTCACGTTAATTGATGGCAACGGCGGCGCGCCAATTGAAAACACCGACATTCTTGTGCAGGGAGATTCTGTAGCGGCCATAGGACCGGATCAGCATGTTGAGGATGCAACAGAAATTGATTTGAAAGGAAAAACGGTTATGCCTGCGATCACCAGTACGCATGTACATGTTGGCAATCTGAAAGGCACAAGTGCAAATGGTTCTTTCTACACAAGAGAAAATATTTTGCGACAGCTCAAACAATACGAAGATTATGGCGTGACCAATATTTTAGTAATGGGCACGGATAGGCCGATGCTTTTTCAAAGCGGATTGAGAGATTCATCACTAACAGGCTTGCTGCCCGGAGCCCGCTACCACAGCGCGGGATACGGTTTTGGCGTTCCAAATGGCGCTCCTCCGTTGGGCATGTCAATGGATATGGTTTTTCGACCGACAACAGCTGCAGACGTAGCTAAAGACATGGACAGTGTTGCTACTGTAAAACCCGATGTAATTAAAATGTGGGTGGATGATTTTGGCGGCAAGTTTCCCAAAATGGACCCTTCCATTTACAAAGCGATTATTGACGAGGCTCACAAACGAGATCTTCGCGTAGCTTCGCATGTGTACTATTTGGATGATGCACGAAAACTTGTTGCAGATGGTGTGGACATTCTCGCACACAGCATTCGCGACAAAATCATTGATGACACGCTGATCCAGCAAATGAAAGCGAAAAACGTGATGTACATTCCTACGCTTTCGCTTGATGAATTTGCTTACATCTATGCGCGCAAAGCGGATTGGATAAACGAAACATTCTTTAAAAAATCGTTAGAGCCCGGTGTGTTTGAAATGATCACGTCGCAGAAATATCAGGATGATTTAAGGAAGTCGCCCGACCTTGCGAAAAACGAAGCTGCCTTTCAAACTGTTTTACGCAACGTGAAGAAATTGCATGATGCCGGTATTCTTATTTGCCTGGGTACCGACTCTGGTGCTACGCCTATTCGCGTCCAAGGCTTTTCAGAGCACCTTGAAATGGAACTGCTCGTACAAGCGGGATTGACACCACTGCAAGCGATCACTGTCGCCACAAAAAATGCGGCCACACTCTTAAAGATCGATGACAAATTTGGTACAATTGAGAAAGGCAAGACTGCGGATTTTATAGTGCTTGATGCAAATCCTGTGGGTGAAATTAAGAATACAAGGAAGATCTTCGCAGTTTACAAAGCCGGGGAGAAAAACTAGGTTGCGCCTTCGGCGGCATTTTAGTAGAGACGCCTTGAAGGCGTCTCTTGAAATTCGGGCTGGTTGTTGAAATGCAACAACGTAACGGTTCACGGGAGACGCATTCAATGCGTCTCTACGGAGTCGCCAATTATTCACAACCTAACTATTTCTTGAAAATAAAATATACTGCGACCACCAAAAAACAAAATCCTATTAAATGATTAACGGTGAAATGCACGTTCTTGAAAAAAACTACTGAGAATATCATGAACACAATCAAAGTAATCACTTCTTGAATCACCTTTAGTTGAACCAATGTAAACGGGCCGCCCAAATCTGAAGAGCCAATTCTATTTGCCGGAACCTGGAAACAATATTCGAAAAAGGCCAATCCCCAGCTCACTAAAATGATTGTCCACAAGGGCGTTGACGAATGATTGGAATCTTTTGCAAAAAATTTCAAATGCCCATACCATGCGAGTGTCATAAACGCGTTTGACAAAAACAGCAGACCGATTGTAGAAATGATTTTTGACATGGAAACGAAGGTAATTAATAATTAATAATTGATAATTAATAAAGCAGCTTGCAGACAACGTGAAAGGCCGTCTTTCGTCGGTATGACAAGCAACATTCTCTATTTTTTCAAACAGTTATTCATAAAATAAAAGAGCGCAGCATCGTGTTACGAATGCCGCGCTATTAATTATTAATTATTAATTAAAACAGAAACTTCGTGCTCAAAAAATTCGAATGATCGCTATTCACAATATCGTTCAGCAATTGCTTATTAGGATCAGTCAGTTTTGTAGCTACGAGTGAACGGATAGAGAAGGAACGTAACGCATCATGTACAGATAAAGTTCCTTCAGCGCTATCTTTTCTTCCAGTAAACGGAAATACATCCGGACCGCGCTGGCACTGGCAGTTGATGTTTACACGGCTCACCTGGTTCACCAATGGATCAATGAGTGATGCCACTTCCTCTGGATCGTTGCTGAACACACTCACTTGCTGGCCGTGTGTAGATTCGATCAGGTACTGCACCGGCTCTTCAAGGCTGTAGTAAGGAACTACCGGAACTACCGGACCGAATTGCTCTTCGCGATACACTTTCATTTTTTCATTTACCGGATACAATACAGCAGGATATACAAATGACTCTACTGTTTCGCCGCCGTTTTCATTCATCACTTTTGCGCCGTTCGCTTTTGCATCTTCGATCAAACCCGCGAGGTAAGCCGGTTTGCCGGGCTCAGGCAGTGGAGTAATGCTCACACCACTTTCCCATGGCATACCGAATTTTAGTTTCGCGATGGCTGCATTTAATTGCTCGATGAATCTATCTGCCAGACTATGGTGAATGAAAATTATTTTCAACGCTGTACATCTTTGTCCGTTGAAAGACAGCGAACCCAAAATCGTTTCTTGTACCGCCAACGCAAGATCTGCTTTTGGAGTAATGATCGCTGCGTTCTTCGCATCAAGACCGAGGATCGCACGCAGCCTGTTTACTTTAGGGTGCAGCTTCTTCAACTGGTCTGCTACACGGCTCGAACCAATCAAAGTAAGCACATCTATTTTACCGGATTGCATCAATGCAGGAACGATAGAATGTCCGCGTCCGTAAATTGTATTAACCACTCCTTTAGGGAAACATTCTTTGAAAGCCTGCAACAGCGGGTAATGCAATAATGTACCATGTTTTGGAGGTTTGAAAAGAAGTGTATTACCCATGATCAATGCAGGGATCAATGTAGTGAAAGTTTCATTCAACGGGTAGTTGAACGGCCCCATACAAAGCACCACACCAAGCGGTGAACGGCGTACCTGCGCCACAATACCCTGTTCTATTTCAAAGCGTGAAGATTGTCTGTCAAGATCTTTCAGCGCATCGATAGTGGCATAGATATATTCAACAGTTCTGTCAAATTCTTTTATAGAGTCAGCATAGGATTTTCCAATTTCCCACATGATTAGTTTTACCACGATGTCTTTTTGCTCAAGCATCTTCTTGGTAAATTTTTCTACACACTCAATTCTTTTTGCTACGCTCATGGTTGGCCATTCGCCACGTCCGTGATTGTAAGCAGCAACCGCTGCATTCAATGCTTCTATCGCTTCTGCTTCCGTACACACAGGATAAGAGCCAATGAGTTTTCTTTCTAAAATATCACCTCTCTTAATGCATACCGGTGAATAAACGGGTTCAGTCTTTCCGTTCCATTCTTTCATCTCTCCATTGCACAAATACTTTTTTTGATGCAGTTGTTCTGACAAAGCAAACTCCGCCGGAATCGCATCTTCCGAGACAAATTTCTCAAGAATCACTTCCTTAAAATCAATTAGCGTTGTGTTTTTCATACCGCTAAAGGTAAGGAACGAACCATTTCAAAAAACTTTTTTTTCTCATCCATAACCATGAGTTATGACACATAAACACAGGTTATTTACGCAATCGTTGCCGGGGAATACTAATGTGGCAATTTGAAAATTTGAAAATTTGAAAATTCATTCTGTGCATTATTTCTGATGATCACGCAACACTCACATTATAGCACCATCCATTTTCAAATTTTCAAATTCTCAAATTTTCAAATTATTTTTGGTTCCTAATCATTCAACATCATGAACGCTTACGAAACAGTAACCGAAGCTGTTAACGATCTCAGCAAAAAAGGATATACCGCATCTTTCAATAAACAGGAAGAAAATAACAACTTCAGTACCATCGACTCTTCTCCTGAGCATTTCACCATTGATGATGTTTACAGGTTTGAAGGCGAAACAGATCCAGCAGACGAAACCATCGTGATCGCTGTTACTTCCGTAAAACATGATCTCAAAGGAATTTTGGTAAACGGCTACGGAATTTATGATGACGCGGCTACCTCGGAAGTCATCAGGAAACTGGTGCTAAGCGAACAAAACATTGCCTACAGGCATCAGTTTGAATAGTTGAAAATTGAAAGTTGAAAATTGAAAATGCTTTCGATGCTATATCCTTGCTATCGATCAATCAGCTTGCCGGTAACAAATAAGGCAGCTTGCATATAAACTTCATTTTCAATTTTCAACTTTCAATTTTCAATTCAACCTGAACCTTTCTGCGGGTAGGACTGTTATGTTTCTGGGCTGGGTATATCCCGGTGTTATGGCCCTAAAACACAAACATTTTTTCCTTATGAACAGACTTTTCAGGAAAACAACCTTACCTGTCATCTTCGCTCTGCCACTTTTTTTCTGCAGTGGTAAATTTGCCTCGGCACAAAAGAAAGATTCCGTTTCTGCAAAGGATCTTGGCTGGCCCCGCCAGATTACAAAGGATGGGTCAAAACTGGTGTACTATCAACCACAAATAGATAGCTGGAAAGACTACAAGCGAATGTACACACGCATGGCTTTCGCGCTTACTCCAAAAGGCGGCAAACAAACACTGGGCGTGGCGAATTTATCAGCCAAAACAGACGTTAATAAAGATAACCGCACAGTATATCTCCACTCCATTTCCATCGACGATGTTCGCTTTCCTGCACTAAGCGAAGATTCGGCAAAAATCATGGAAAAGCTTTTAAAGAAACTGATTCCTACTAAAAGTGCACAACCCATTTCTCTTGATCGTGTGCTGGCAGATATGGAGAAAGATTCGGTTATCGTGAGTGGTGTTGAATTAAAGAACGATCCTCCTAAAATTTTCTACAGCGCCTCTCCTGCTATTTTATTAATGATCTATGGCGATCCTGTTTATGCACCCATAGAAAAGACCTCGATCAAGTTTGTGATCAACACCAACTGGGACATCTTCATAGATACATCAACTCATCAGTATTACTTGCTGGACAACACAACATGGATGACGTCCAATAAGCTTGAATCCGGCTGGAAGATCACGACCAAACTGCCAAAGGATATGAGCAAACTGCCCAGCGGCCAGAATTTCGACGATGTTAAGCAACAAGTTCCCGCACCGCCATCCAAGGAAGACCCAACAGTGTTTTACAGCAATCAACCGGCGGAACTTATTTTGTCTGACGGCCAGCCGATTTATTCAAAAATTGATAACACCAACCTGATGTATGTGACGAATACAGACAACGACCTTTTCCTCGACAATACTTCAGAAAAATATTTTGTGCTGATTTCGGGCAGGTGGTTCAGCTCATCGAGCCTGCCGGGGCCGTGGGTTTACGCGGGCAACAGCTTACCGGAAGACTTCAAAAAAATTCCAGCCAACTCACCCAAAGGTCTTGTACTCTCATCCGTTCCCGGCACGCAGGAAGCGTCAGATGCTGTGATGCTGGCACAAATTCCTACGACTGCTGTTATCAACAAAAAAGAAGTAGAAGCAAAAGTAAAAGTGACTTATGACGGCAGCACGCCACAATTCAAACCGATTGACAGCACCACGATGGAGTACGCGTCCAACACGCAGGACAAAGTGATCAAGGTAGGTGACCTTTATTACCTATGTTTCCAGGGTGTGTGGTTCATATCTTCTGCCGCAACCGGCCCATGGAAAGTTGCGGACTCTGTAGATTCAAAAATTTATACCATTCCACCAAGTTCGCCGGTATATAATGTAACCTACGTTACACAAACCAATGCAACAGAAGAAACGGTTGAAAGTAGCACCACTGCAGGCTATTTCGGCATGTTTGTAATTGGTATGACGATGGGTGCGTGCATGGCGTACGGCACAGGATGGTATTATCCTCCATACATGTACTACCCTCCATATGGTTATCCAATCTATCGTCCTTACCCGTACTCGTATGGGTGCGGTGTCGCCTACAATCCTTGGTCGGGCGGGTATGTCGCGCACCGGTCGGTTTACGGACCTTACGGCGCCGCGGGTGGGTCGGCATGGTACAATCCTTCAACAGGCAGATATGGTCGCTCCGCAACTGTAGCAACTCCGTATGGTAGCAGAACGGTGGCACATTCCTACAATCCATACACAGGCGCCTACGGCAGAACTTCACAGGGAAGCAACGCTTACGGAAATTGGGGACAATCAGCTGCAGTTCGTGGTAATGACTGGGCTCGCACGGCGCATGTTACCAATGCAAATGGTACAACTGCAGGTTATAGAACATCCAACGGTAACCAGGGCATTATTCACAGCGGCGACAACGGAACCGTTGCCCGCACCAATAACGGCACTTATGCGGGAAAGGACGGAAACGTCTATAGAAAAAATTCCGATGGCTCCTGGAGCCAGTATAATAAAGACGGCGGATGGAACTCGGTAAACAAACCGAGCCAGGGAAATTTAGGCGGTGCAACGCGTGATCAAAGACCGACAGCTGGCACAAGGGATCAAAACTTAGGTGGCGCGACACGTAATCAGCCTTCTGCGCAAAATCGCCCAAGCGTTAACGACCGCACAATGGAAGGACTTAACAACTCTGCACAATCCCGCTCACGTGGTCAAATGCAAACCCAACGCTACAATAACTATCAACGCAGCGGCGGTGGCGGAGGAGGTGGATTCAGAGGCGGAGGCGGTGGTGGTGGCGGATTTAGACGGAGGTAGAGGAAATTAATAATTAATAAAGTAACACACGTTAGAGAGCTCAATCTTCACAAAGGTTGAGCTTTTGGTTTTTGTGGACCGAGCAGTAGAATATCTATCATCATCGTTGCGTCGCACACTTCAACTTTAGAATAAATATGGACAAAAAAGTCATTTGATTAAGCTGTTCAGAGAATAAAAAGAATGTTGCTTGTCATCCCTGAGAACGAGGGATCTGGGTTTAACATCAGCGACCATTTTGCAGAAATAATCACTCAGATCCCTCGTTTCTCTGGATGACAAGCAATCTCTCTTGCTGTAATGACCAACGTCTAATCACAAAATATTCGTTCCATTCTAATTCCTATTTCAATGTCGTTTAGTTAGCGAGAAGGCTTCGACAAGCTCAGTCCCGCCGGAACCAGCGGGACTGAGCTTGTCGAAGCCTCCTTAAACAGAAACAATGTTCGCCAATGTTCTAACCAAACGACCGTGATTTTTCTAATTCCTAACTCCTAACTCCTAATTCCTAATTGTTTTCACCGATTCCCTTCCCCCGTTCACCGTCAAAAATCATCTTTCCGCCTAAGCAGGATATTATCCTCTCTCCACGAATATTAATTTCACGCAGCGTAACCGCACTATTAATTCTTAATTATTAATTATTAATTTTCAACATGAACAACCATGAACAGATTCTAAAAGTCGAGGGGCTGAACGTTTACTACGGCACAACTCAAGCCGTGCAGAATGTTTCCTTCGATGTTAAACGCGGAGAAATTTTCGGTTTGCTCGGACCTAACGGTGCCGGTAAAACGAGCACATTAAGTGCCATCGAAGGTTTACTGAACTATCACTCAGGATCGATCAGTGTTGCAGGACACAACAACAAAGAAAAACCCTTACACGCCAAAGCCGCACTGGGCGTACAGTTACAATCAACCAGTTTTCAACCGGAACTTACCATTCTTGAAATTCTGCAATTGTATGCAGGCATTTACGGTTTAGCATCCGGCAAAGACGAATTGATGGGTAAACTGCAAGACATCAAACTCGCTGATTCCGCCAATAAAAAATTCGGCCAGTTATCCGGAGGTCAGCAACAACGCGTATCGCTTGTTATTGCCACCATTCACAATCCACAACTCGTGTTGCTGGATGAACCAACCACCGGTCTCGATCCGCAATCGCGCAGGCAATTGTGGGAACGCATTGAAGGCATCCGCGAAAAAGGTCATGGCGTGTTGCTCACCACACACTCCATGGAAGAAGCTCAATCTGTTTGCGACCGCATCGGCATTATCGATCACGGCAGAGTGATAGAAGTGAATACTCCAGAAGCCTTGATCGAAAAACACAGGAACGAACCAGAAGTGATCAAAGTTTCCAGAAAAGGAAGGATCACACTGGAAGATGTATTTATTGCTTTAACAGGAACGGAAATCCGTTCTTAAAAAATAGTCAACATGGAAATCAACATACCAAAATCATCTACCGTATTTTCATCGCTACTTCGCGCAGACTTTACCACACAATGGCGCAATAGACGCTCCGCTGTGCTGGCACTGCTTGTGCCCATTATTATTCTCATTTCATGGAAGGGAGTTATCAAACTGTTTGGCGGCGCTTTTGTGTTATCAAGCGCTATTGCACTTGGCTTGGTCGCAATCGGTTTGATGGGTTATAGCAATTCAGTTGCACGTGACAGAGACAAGGGCATTTTTCAGCGACTTCGTGTAGCGCCGATTCCGAGCTGGGCAATTATGATGAGCAGGCTAACTGTTCAACTTACGATGATCCTGATCGTCACCATTTGTGTTTTTATCACTGGCTATTATGTTGATGGCATTCATCTGTCTGCCCTTGGCTATTTGTTAACGGTCATAAGTGCATTAGTTGGCGGAGCCGTCTACTTAAGTCTTGGGCAAATGATCGTTGGTCTTATTAAAAATCCTGAAACCGTAAACTCCACCAGCAGGTTGGTATATTTTGCATTCATTATAACGGGAATGTTGGGAGGCCTGGGTGTACTGGGCGATCAAGCCAAAGAAATAGCAAAATGGTCGCCTTACGGCACCGTACAAACGATGTTGGCAGGTAGCCTGCAGCCGGATTTGTGGCACAAGGAAACTACAATGGCATTGCTGGTTACACTCAGCTATACATTGATCTTTGCTTTCATGGGCATAAAGAAATTCAAATGGAACACGAGATAGCAGTAAGCCTTTCCGCGAAAAGCATTGGGAATAACTTGTGCTTAATTTTAGCAAACTGTTTGCGAAACATCGCTTGCATTTGAAAAACAAAAGCAGTAATTTTTCTCCAAACCAATTTAACCAAATATGGCTAACACAGCACCAAAAAAAGCAGCCAAAAAAGCCGCCCCCAAAAAGGCCGCTAAGAAAGTTGCCAGGAAAGCAGCTCCAAAAAAAGCAGCTCCGAAAAAGGCAGCTCCCAAAAAAGCAGCGGTGAAAAAAGTGGCTAAAAAAACAGCAGCCAGAACCAAAGCTGGCTCCACTAAACCGGCAATGAGAGGTGATACCACAACGAAACCACCGCCTCCGCCACCAACACCTTAAGTAAACTATTAAAGGATGATGTTGAAGTTTCGATGTCATCCTTTTTTTATTTGAGAGACGGAACGCCCGCCTGAATGACTTAGTCGGGCAGCCAGATTTTCATGATTTTGATGATTTGTTAAGATTTTTTGATTTGAGATTCAATGTCATTTCTTTAAGAGAATTCAATAACATTGTTTCTGTTCAAACGAGGCTTCGCTAAGGAAACGGCATTGATTTAAGGTTTGAGAGGAGCATCTTCATAATAAAACTGTACTAATTTTTCTTCCACAATCAGAAAACTACTACTTGCATTAAAAGATCGATCTAAAAGCATTTCAAATTTTCAAATCCTCAAATTTTCAAATTGCGCCAGGCAATCTTTTTGCTTTTCAAAAAAAACTTTCCCCTCTTTGTCCATTTTCTCCTCTCCCATTCATTATGTAGATGTAACACGAACATTCAACATCTAAATTTTAAAAAATGGAACAAAGATTAAATCTTCTCGAAAAAGGACACAAAGCACTGAAAGCCATGTTTGGACTGGGAAATTACCTTTCAAAATGCTCTATTGAAAAATCTCTTCAGGATCTGGTATACTTCAGGGTTTCACAAATAAATGGTTGTGCGTATTGCCTGGACATGCACTCAAAGGACCTTCGCGCAATGGGAGAAACAGAACAACGTCTTTACCTTTTAGCGGCATGGAGAGAAGCGCCGCTTTATACAGACAGAGAACGCGCCGCGCTCGTATGGGCCGAAGCCGTTACAAAAATTAATAGCGGCGACGTACCAGACGAAGTGTACGAACAAGCAAGCGCTGAATTCTCCGAAGAAGAATTGATTGACTTGACACTTGCCGTTATCACCATCAACAGTTACAACCGACTGAATATTTCATTCCGCACAGTGGCCGGTGATTATAAGGTGGGGCAGTTTGAAGTAGCCGCTAATTAATTAAGAATTAGGAATTAAGAATTAAGAATTCATTCTGTGTAGCATAACAACCAAGATATTGGCTCTTTGTATAGTATGAAGATGCAATTCAATAGTAAAGTGCCAACCCAAAGAATTCTTAATTCTTAATTCCTAATTCTTAATTGTAATTCAAATTGTTAATTCTTCCCTTTCCTCTTCAGTTTCCATTCAGAATTACAAGGTAAGTTGGCATTAAATAAAAATTTGATGCGGCATTACTTTGTAGCGGCAGCCTTGATTTTGAATGGATTAAGAACTTTTGCCCAGCAACCCATACCCCAACCGGGAAACATTTCGTCGTTTGACTACGATAGCAGCATTGTTCACCAAAGCGACAAGAAGTTTTCTCCGCTCACCTCGAAAGACAGCGCTCATTATAAACGTGCTAAAGTGTTAAAAAGCTTTATCGTTCCGGCTGCACTCATCGGCATTGGCTTTTGGGCCAACTATGATGGCGACGGCGACAAAGGTGATCTGTTTAATAAGTATGCAGTGAGGAACGAGCGCATGGAGCATTTCGGCACATTTCATACAAGCGTTGATAATTATTTGCTGTACGTTCCCATAGCAGCGATGTACACAATGGATGCACTGGGTTACAAAGGCACGCATGATGCCTGGAACCAGACTGCCCTTTTGGTGAAATCAGAAATATTGATGAACGTAATGGTGTTCTCTTTAAAAAACATCACACACGAGCAAAGGCCGGATGGCAGCGCATACAACTCATTTCCTTCCGGACATACAGCGCAGGCATTCTTATCTGCTGAATTGTTACGAAGGGAATTTGGTAAAGATCATCCCGGCGTTGCGATTGGCGGTTACGTCGTAGCTACAGCTGTAGGTGCAATGCGCATACTGAACAACAGGCACTGGGTGTCAGATGTAGTTGCAGGTGCAGGATTTGGAATTCTCTCTGTAAACATTGCCTACCTCACACATCAGAATAAATGGCCACTATGGAAAAAGAAACCCGAGAATTTATCGATTATGCCGTATTACAATGGCAATGCGGGCGGAGTGAGTGCAGCGTTGCGATTTTAGCAATAACTGAATAAACTGAATGGACTGAATCAACTGAATGTTTACGCTCATCAGTGTCTTTGACTTTCAACCACTCAGTTTACTCAGTCTATTCAGTCTATTCCGTCACTTCTCTATCACAATATCATACTTATCCAACAACCCGATCACTCCCGGATAGGCGAATTTTGCTTTCTTTATTTTGTTCTTTTCAAGATCAATGGAATAGTTGATAGCTGTTCTGAAATCTGCTTTTTCAATGTTTGTATTTTCAAACTTCGCGTCAACCAGATTGCAATCACTCAGGATTGCTGAGGTAAGATCGCAGTCCGTGAAATCGACTTCCTGCAATTGTGAATTCTTAAATTTCGTGTTCCTGATTTTTGCTCCAAAAAAAGAAGAATGATTTAGCGTGCAATTATCAAAACTAAACGACAATACAAAATCATCGCAATCGAAAAAAAGAAGGCCCAGCATTTTACAGTCCTTAAACACAACATCGCGAAAGGCTGTCCCACCAAGCTTTACAAGGCTTAAATTGCATCCGTTGAATGTACACTCAACAAATTTCATGAAAGAAAGATTGGTGTTGGAGAAGTCGCAGTTATTAAATTCACAGTATTCATACTCACCGCGCTCAAGATTTTTTTGTGTAAAATCTACTTTGTCAAACTTCTTGTCTTCTACATATACGTCGGGCATTGCTATTTGTTTTTCTGAAAACGGACTCAAATGTAGGAGAAAAAAATGGACGACTTTACAACATTACCCATGCTTTAATTGTTGATGATCCCTTTACCATTTCTCATTTTCACACAAAACCTATTAACATGGAAAGAATAAAAATCGCGAAACTTGAACCGGAAGCTTACAGAGCACTTTACTCGCTTGAAAGATATTTATCAGCTACAAAAGTTTCTGTTACCAACAGAAATCTGATTAAACTCAGAGCCTCTCAGATAAATGGTTGTGCATATTGCCTTAACATGCACTCGAAAGAAGCCAGGGAAGCAGGCGAAACAGAGCAACGCATTTACCTGTTAAACGCATGGCGAGAAGTTGAAACCATTTTTACTGCGGAAGAGAAAGCAATTCTTGCGCTTACCGAAGAAGTTACTCTAATTACAGGCCGGGTGAGTGATGCGACCTACAACAATGCAGCATCGTTTTTTGATGAGCACCACCTTGCGCAAATAATAATGACAATTGTTGCCATCAATGCATGGAACAGGATCGCAATTTCTACGCACCTGCAGCCAGAGTAATGCCGTTGGTGCACGAAATTCATAATAACGTAAGAGCTGAAAAGCATTTGAATAATTGAATAACTGAATCATGAATTATTGATAACGTGTTTGACGTACAGCCACTCAGTTATTCAGTCATTCAGTTATTCAGTTATTCAGTTATTTCTACAACGACATGCCGCCATCAGCCAAGATCTCCGCACCTATGATATATGCCGCTTCGTCTGATGCAAAAAGCACAATTGCTTTTGCAATTTCAGATGGCTCACCCAGGCGTCCCACCGGTATTTGCGCAATAAGATCTTTGCGGTATTGTATAGCCTGCTCCTCCGTAAGTCCCTTCCCACTGTGAAGCGGCGTATTCACTGGCCCGGAGCTAATGGCATTTACCCTTATTTTTCTCGGCATCAATTCAGCAGAAAGATTTTTGGCGAGTGTAAGTAACGCTCCCTTCGTGGCGCCATAAACAGAAATACTGGGCCTTCCGATATGTGCATTGATCGACGTATTCAGAATAATGGAACCACCGCTTTTGAACAATGGCAACAATTGCTGTATTGTAAAATAGGCACCTTTAAAATTTGTATTGAATTGTTCGTCGAAAACTTCTTCGGTAACCGTTTCCATGTTACCGAATTTTACAATGCCTGCATTGATAAAAAGCACATCCAGCGAAGGAAATATTTTTTCTACCTCTTGTCGCAGCGTTTTGATCGCATCTACTTTAGACGTATCGGCCACAACTGCGTAAGCGCCGTCGCCCAACTCCTGTACCGCTTTATCCAGTTCAGTCTTATTTCTTCCAGTAATAATAACTTTAGCACCTTCTGCAATAAATTCTTTTGCGGCAGCGAAGCCTATTCCGCTTCCGCCACCTGTAATAACAGCTGTTTTATTTTGTAATCTGCTCATATTGGAATTAATAATTAATAATTAAGAATTAAGAAGGGACATGTCGCACAAATGCATAAAGTCTTGAAGTTCCAAAAAACATCGCAGACTTGCAAGCATAGTTTCGGTGCAACCTTATTAATTTTTAATTATTAATTATTAATTTTTCTTTCTCACCGACAAATACCAATGCCACAACAACATCGTCGCAATCGTTCTATATGGCTGCCACGTAGCAACGATTGCCCCAAGCTCCTCGCGGGAAGTATCCTTAGGCAATTTCTTGATTTGCTTCAGCGCATTTACTGCCGCCAGATCGCCCATTGGAAATACATCTGCTCGATGCAGAATGAAGATGAGATAAATATCAACCGTCCAGTCGCCCACTCCTTTTAGTTTTGTGAGGCGTTCACGCACTTCGTCGTTCGATAGTTTTTCCAATGCAAGCAAATCGAGATGACGGTTTTGAATGGCCTCTGCCAAATGCTTTACGTAAATAGTTTTTTGCCTGCTGAAATAACTTGCCTTCAGCTCTTCATCCGTCAACAACAAAACACCTTCGGGTGTGATCTCCTTTATTTTTTCCTTAAGTTTATTCAGTGCTGCCAAAGCTGATGCAAGCGAAACCTGTTGCTCAAGAATGATATGCACGAGGCTCTCAAAAGTATTTGGCCGTGACCACAGCGGTGGATAACCGTAAGTGTCCAACACCAGTTTCAGATCTTCGTCTATTAGCGCCAGTTTCTTACAAATCTTCTTAAAATTGCTCGTGGTAAATGTTGGATGCATGAAAAAAGTCTATCAATAAAAATAGACAGAGTTGGCTAAACAGCCTAGGAATAAATAAAAGGGAAAAATTAAAATTCAAAACCCGGTTGAACGATTACGTTACCGAATTGTTACCAGTCGCTGACCACGCAGGCCTTTACAAATTTTCTTCAGAATTGACCGATACGTTTGCCGCCCATTCAACACCATTATTTTTATGACCAGAAAATTGATTTTATCACTATCAACGGGGCTTTTGCTGAGTTCTGCATTGCTGAATAATATCTACGCACAAGAAAAGCCGTATCATCTTGCCAAAACATTTCACATTGCAAGCGCCGGCGGCTGGGATTACCTGGCAATTAACAATAACAAACTGTATGTATCGCACGGAACACAGGTCAATGTCCTCGACAAAACCACGGGCGATTCGACTGGTGTCATTCCAAATACCACTGGCGTTCACGGCATCGCATTTGCGAACGCACTTAATAAAGGATTTACCAGCAACGGCAAACTGAATACCATAACGGTATTTGACCTCGCCACCAGCAACGTCACCACGCAAATCCAGGTGGGCGAAAACCCCGATGCAATCATGTTTGAGCCCTTCTCTCAAAAAATCATCACTTGCAATGGTCGCAGCAAGGACCTTTCTGTTGTTGACCCGCAATCTAATAAAGTAGTCGCCACCATTGCGCTTGATGGGAAACCAGAGACAGCCGTAAGCGATGGTGAAGGAAAAGTATTTGTAAATATTGAAGACAAAAGTGAAATAGCCGTTGTCAACGTTAAGACTATGTCAGTAGAGACAAAATGGAGCATAGCACCAGGCGAAGAACCGACCGGGCTTGCCTTTGACAACAAATCAAAAAGACTTTTTGCAGGTTGCGATAACAAACTGCTGATGGTGATAGACGCAACAAACGGCAAAACAATTGCGAAAGTTCCTATCGGCGAAGGCTGTGATGGCGTGGCTTTCGACAACGAAAGCAAAACAATTTTCACCTCAAATGGAGAAGATGGCACGATGACAGTAATTAAAGAAAAGTCAACAAATTCATTTGAAGTATTGAATACCGTTGCCACAAAAAAAGGCGCCAGAACAATCGCCATTGACGAGGCAACACACGCTATTTACTTACCGACGGCAGATTTTGTAGCAGGTCCGCACGAGGGCAAACGTCCGCCCATGGTACCGGGAAGTTTTCAAGTTTTGGTATATAATAAATAGATCCGTAACACATGAAAAATCAGGCGTTGATAATCTTATCAGCGCTTTATTTTTTTCAGTGCCTCATTCATCTTTTCGTTCATCTGCCGTTCTTTTTCGCGCAGGAATTTTGGAGCCTTTAGACGATACCCAACAAAAAGCTGGAACAAAACACCGGACTCTCCACTTATTACCGTTGTATGTTGCTCCTGCTCTGCAGAGGAAAATACCGTCATATACAATCCGCTGAAAAAACGATTGCCATTGTAGCCGATTCCTGTTCTGGCATCGAGCCTTACTACAGAATTGAGTTGTTTTGATTTTGTCACGTCGCTTTCCGTTGTAGTGAAAATATTGGAATGCACGAAACCTATACCCGGCGTTGCTCCCAGCGAAAAATAAAAACTACGCTTAACAACGAAAGTATGGTAATAGCCGGCGCCTAAAATCATCTGAAAATTGTGCGATTTCTGCCTTGAGCCACCAGGCTGCAATGCGCTCCGGTCATCCACAATATAGTATTTGTACATAAGCCCGGGAATAAAGCTTCCCGCACTTTTCAACTGTCTCTCTGATTGTGACGTCAATGCATTGAAAGAAAACTTAGAATTGAAACTGTATGCCGTCGCCCCTTCAAAACTTTTATATACCAGATCCGGAAACTGAATATATGGATCACCTTCTTTCCAGCCCGGCACATGGTCCGAGGTATTTTGCAAATAATACCCCTGCGTTCTTGTGTAGGAAAGAAACTGCTGCCAGTGCCTGAAGTTGAAGTTCAGATCCAAGCCTCCGGATTTTGAAGAGCCTTTGATGTTATCGTCATCGTTGCCCGGCAGAAATTTAGGAACAAATTTTAAACTAAGTGTAATGAAAGAATAGTTGACGCTTATTTTGCTCGTACTTTTCGAATTTGTGGTCAGTAAAATATCCCCCTGGTCCGTAAACACAGAAAGCCCGTCTTCATTTGTACTTTGAGTAAACTTCAGCGTCACGTATTTGTCCATCTTTTCAATCCAAACGTTTTTGGGCCGGTTGGACGAATCGGACAATGTACTAACTATCGCTGTATCCTGCGCCCGGCAAGTTATTGCGACGATCAAACAAAGACAATAAAGGCCCGTTTTTACAAATGGGAATTGTATCATCAATAACGCTGGTGGTAAATGTTAAATAAAGCAAATTCGCTTTTCAACGGCAATGCAGGTCAAGGTGAGTAAAAATATAAAAAAGACGTTTTCTAACCAACGTCTACATGGTCTACTTAGGGGTTTACATAAACAAAAAGACCTTCCCGATTGGAGAAGGCCCGTTGTCTATCTGGCATGAGTTGAGACATTTACATTTTGCTGATTTTCAATTTCCCCTTACTTGCATTATCTGGAAATTGGCGACTTTCTTCGTTGGCAATCGCTCTAAGAGGGTTGTCTATCTGAACTGCCAACTGCTCTTGTAACTTCAATATTTCCGCGTGGCTAGCGACCATTTCCTCTTCCAGTTCTTGTGCGCGCCGCTCCTTTTTTTGCAGTTGAGCACTTCGGAAAATAAAACCGACAAAAGGCAAAATGATAAAGGATGTCAGGAACCAGACAATACTAATTTTTAAATCTAAAAAATTCATTTGCAAAAGGTTTACGATAATTCGATTGATGTTTACATAGATGCAATCTGTTCTACTAAGTATTGAATGGATTACTGATGCAAAATAGATCACGTTGAAACTCTTGATCATCGTTAAAGGATCATTTATTTATCAAAAAAGCCCAATTAACGAAACTGAACAAACATTTCAGGATCATTTTCTTTGTGACGAAGAATAACATTTCGCCGTTGCAAACAATGAAAGATTTTTAAACATTTTTATATTCAAAATACGTCACCTTAACCAGTATGGTGCAACGGTTACTAATGTTTACCGGTCATGTTGCAAAGCTCCTGCATGAGAAAAATACTACTCTTTATAGTTCTCCTTTCCTTTTTGCTATCCTGCAAAAAGAATGATTCAACACAACAAAGTAAGCAGCCATCCACACTTTGCCTTGATACCGCGTTTATACGTCCCAACTTTACAGGCATTTCAGGTATTTTCTTTATTACTGAAACAGAAGGATTTGTAGCCACTTATACAGGAGACATTTATAAAACAACAGATGCTGCGATAACCTGGACAAAAATGTCATCCAACACGGACCTCCCGCTTTACAGCTTATATTTTACTGATACACAAACGGGCTATGCAGTTGGAGGTTCATCTTCATGCAATGGCTCTGGCTGTATTCCTCCCGGTGGTATTATTTTAAAAACGATTGATGGAGGACAAAGCTGGAACAAAATATTTTCAAGTACAAAATGGCTCGAAATATCATCGGTCTATTTTGTAAACAAAACGCTCGGATTTTGTGTGGGCGGCAGTACAGTTTTCAAAACAGAAAATGGCGGACAATTCTGGAGCGAGTACGAAGTACCGAACCTGGGCGGCGAAATGTTGGATGTTAGATTTAGTGACGCTGAAAAAGGCTATATAGCCTGCTCTTTCGGCAAGTTGCTTACTACCAGCAATGGCGGAATTACATGGGGGCAGGTTAATCAACATATCAACCAGGCGCTTTATTCCATAGCCACCATGGGCAATACTGTGTACATGTCCGGATCGGACAAAATCATGAAATCAACTGATAACGGAACAAGCTGGGCAGCATTGCCAAACTCACCTGCCGAAATTTATAAACTGTATTTTGTGAATGATCAGTCGGGCTTCGCGTTTGGGCGCGGCAACTATTCAGGTGGCGATTTCGGTTATAACTACGGTTCCATTTATTGCACAACTGATGGTGGCAACACCTGGAACGGCATAAGCGATATAAAGCAAAGTACTATGATAACTGATGTGAGCTTTCCTTCTAATACTATCGGTTATGGCTTTAGCAATTTTGGGATAATTAAGTTGAAGACGAAATAAAAGCTAGATGCAAAACGCGCAAAACAAACAGCCTTTGTTTATTTCAATCAAACATTCTATTTTGCATCGAACCGTTACCTCATGACACCCATTTCGCTCAAGAAAACATCTCCTTACTTCCTTGTCCTCGCATTAAGCATTTTTTCTGCCTGCACAAATTCCGTGGCGAAAGAAAAAATAGCACCCACAAAGAAAAAAACTGCAACCACAAAAGTCGCCGATAGCAGTAAAATAGCGGTACAGAATATCGAACAAAACGACTCTGCTACTTCAGAAAACCAAACTTTTTTTATAGTAATAGCTGATACCAATATAAATTACCCGACGTTGCAAACCGAAATGTATGCACTTAGTAATGTGTCAAAGCTCTCTGTCGATACTATGGAACGATATTTCAACGTCAAAAAAAATCTGATCGTCCTTCCGGATAATTACGACGACGACATATATTCGGGAGATTATTATCCGCGACGTTTCCCCTCGACAACATTGAGTCTTGAATACCTGAGTCTTTATAAGGAATCCAGCGAAAAAATGATTGCACTGGTTGCCGGTATTTATGAAGAACAAAAAAGTGCGGACAGTGCACTAGCAACAATTAAAGGCTTCGCAAAACAAGGGTTTGTTGCAAAGTCGAACATGTATGTGGGTTGCCTGCATTAGGCGGTAAGCATCAGTTAAACTTTCATTATGAAACTTGTCTTTCTCTTGGTAATTGGCCTAACTGGCCAAACCTGTTTATCGCAAACAAAAACAAAACCAAATTTTCAGCAAGCGCAGAAATCTGACAGCGTCAACTTTGTCGCTATAGTTGATATTCACAATGCCACAAAAGACGGAATTTACATAAATGGATATGTAGTCAATATTGACTATGCAAAAGCAAAATCAATAAATGGCAAGAAAGTTAGAATCAGTGGAAAAGTGACTGTTGTAAAAGGCACCCAAACCAATCCAGTTGCACAAGGAAGAACAAAGGACACTAAGCACATAGAAAATCCACTTATTCAAGTGCTTAACAAATGAGTCATTATCTGCAAAATCATCGAAAAAAATCATCTCAAATCATCACAATCTTAAAAATCTGCCTGCACGACTACGTCAGTCAGGCGGGCGTTCCTTTCAAAAGCGACTTTACGCAATCGTTGGAGTAAATATTCGTCCTGCTTTTAGCTACATTTCGTAGGTTTGATATTCAAATCCTTCTGTGGAGGACGCTGACAATCAGTCTTTCACGGATTAAAAAAAGGTAGCAACAATGCAGCTCTCAAAAAACACATTAACGAACAGCTTGCCTGCTGGCATACAGCAGCCATCAGACAAAATTTTCTCCCTGCCGGAAAAAGTACTTCAATTTGGAACCGGCGTTTTGCTTCGCGGACTTCCTGATTATTTTATCGACAAAGCCAACCGCAACGGCATTTTCAACGGTCGTATAGTAGTGGTAAAATCTACGGACAGCGGTGGCGCAGATGCTTTCGACAAACAAGACAATTTATATACACTTTGTGTGAGAGGTATTGAAGACGGCCAGAAAGTAGAAGAAAATATCATCGCTTCTGCTATCAGTCGCGTGCTTTCTGCTAAACAACAATGGCAGGAAATCCTGGAATGTGCGACCAATCCTCAATTGCAGATCATTATTTCCAACACAACAGAAGTTGGTATACAACTGGTGAAAGAAAGTGTTACACAAGGTGTGCCTTCTTCGTTCCCAGCAAAACTATTGGCGGTTCTATACAAGCGCTACCAAACTTTTAACGGCAGTGCAGAAAGCGGTATGGTGATCGTTCCAACCGAATTAATCACTGACAATGGCAAAAAACTGAAAGCAATTTTGCTTGAGCTGGCAGCATACAATCAACTGGAACCTTCTTTCATCAACTGGTTACAGCAACACAACCGATTCTGCAATTCATTGGTGGACCGAATTGTGCCGGGCAAACCAGCTGCAGATATTCTCGCAGGTTTCGAAACTGAACTGGGGTATAAAGATGAATTGCTCATCATGAGCGAAGTATATCGTTTGTGGGCAATTGAAGGCGATGAAAAAGTAAAACAAGTGTTGTCTTTTGCGCAAGCAGATAAAGGTGTGATCATCGCTGACAATATTGAAATATTCAAAGAATTGAAACTTCGTTTACTAAACGGCACGCATACGCTTAGTTGTGGTCTTGCATACCTAAGTGGCGTAGCAACTGTGCGTGAAGGCATGGAAAATAAGGCTTTGTCAACATTCATCAGTGAGTTGATGCTAAACGAAATTGCGCCTGCTATTCCGTATGCATTGCCGGCAAACGCCGCACAGGATTTCGGTAAACAAGTGCTTGATCGTTTTAGAAATCCATTCATACAGCACCAGTGGCTCAGCATTACGATGCAATACACATCGAAGCTGAAAATGCGCACCATTCCTGTATTGCAGCAGTATTACAAACTGTTCAACAATGTGCCACAACATTATGCACTTGGATTTGCAGCGTATCTTTTGTTTACCAAACCGGTGAAAAAAGAAGGTGAAAAATATTACGGTTCATACAACGGAGTTGAATATCACATTAACGATGACAAAGCCGGATATTTTTATGAGCAATGGCAAGACAACGCGCCAGAACAGGTAATTGCAAATGTTTTGCGCAATACTGAACTTTGGGATGCGGACCTTTCCTCGCTCGCAGGTTTTGAAGAGGCGGTAACTGAAAAATTTTATGACATTCAACAGCAGGGAGCAATGGCATCACTTTCTTCTCTGCAAACAGTAAAATAGAAGGATTAGCAATGAAGCAAAGAGTTTTAAAAGTTCACGATAGCGACAACGTATTGGTAGCGTTGACCGATTTGAAGAAAGGTGAAAACATTTCTTTCAACGGCGACACTTATACTTTACAAAATGACGTAGCAGCAAAGCATAAATTTCTTACTGCAGATCTTAAAGCCGGCGACTCCATTTTCATGTATGGTGTTCTTGTTGGCAAGGCGCAGGAAGCCTTGGCAAAAGGAAGCCTGATCACTACGGCCAACATCAAACATGCATCCAGCGATTTTACTACAGGCGAAAGAAAAACCAATTGGGTAAAACCAGATGTCTCAAAATTTGCGGACCGCACGTTCAATGGCTTTCATCGTAAAGATGGCAGCGTGGGTACTGCAAACTACTGGCTGGTAATACCAATGGTTTTTTGTGAAAACAGAAACCTGCAGGTGCTGCAACAAGCGCTGGTAAATGATCTTGGCTATGGAAGAAATGTTACGTATCAAAACCAGTCACAGCAATTAATCGAGTTATACAAGTCAGGCAAAAGTGTTGAAGATATTTTGCAGGCAGATATCGAAACAGATTACAACAAGCAAAAATCACAACGTTTGTTCAAGAATGTTAGTGGTGTAAAATTTCTAACACATGAAGGCGGATGCGGTGGCACAAGACAGGATGCGCAAGCATTGTGCGCTTTGCTGGCGGGCTACATTACGCACCCGAACGTGGCGGGGGCAACCATCATGAGCCTTGGTTGCCAGAACGCACAGGTAAGCATCTTGCAGGAAGAAATTCAAAAACGCATTCCTGATTTTAATAAGCCGCTTTTCATTTTGGAGCAGCAAAGTGTAGGTAAAGAGTCAGACTTTTTATCACTTGCATTGAAGCAAACATTCGCAGGTTTAATAGAAGCAAACAAAGTAGAAAGAAAACCGGCACCGCTGAGCAAACTTTGCATAGGTCTTGAGTGCGGCGGTTCTGATGGATTTTCCGGCATTTCCGCAAATCCAGCGATTGGATACACCTCTGATTTGTTGGTGGCACTTGGCGGCACAGTAATTTTATCGGAGTTCCCAGAACTGTGCGGCGTGGAGCAAAACCTTAGCGACAGATGCATAACAACTGAAGGCGCTGAACGTTTCTCATATCTCATGCGCACCTATAACCAAAAAGCTATTGCAGTTGGTTCCGGATTTGACATGAATCCTTCTCCGGGCAATATTAAAGATGGTTTGATTACTGATGCGATCAAATCTGCCGGCGCTGCAAAAAAAGGAGGAACTTCTCCGGTTGTTGATGTACTGGATTATACAGAAAGAGTAACAAAACCGGGACTCAACCTTCTTTGCACTCCTGGCAATGATGTGGAGTCCACTACTGCTGAAGTAGCATCTGGCGCAAACATCGTATTGTTTACAACAGGTCTCGGTACGCCAACAGGAAACCCGATCGCTCCGGTTGCTAAACTTTCCAGCAACACTGCATTGTTTGATAAAATGCGCGATATCATCGACATTAATACCGGATCAATAATTGAAGGTGAAGAAACGATTCAACAAGCGGGTGAAAGAATTCTTGAATACGTGATTGGTGTTGCCAGCGGTGACATTGAAGTGGCTGCGGTTCAGCACGGACAGGACGATTTCATTCCGTGGAAGAGAGGAATTTCTTTGTAATAATTGAATAACTGAATGACTGAATAACTGATGGTGCAGGGCGACCTTTCGTCAGTTGTTCAGTCATTTTTTTAATGATGCAAACTGTAGAGACGCATTGAATGCGTCTCTTGAAATTTAACGAGGTTGAATACAACGCAGCTTTGTTTTGGTGCACGAGAGACGCATTCAATGCGTCTCTACGGAAGACCGAAATTATTTGCAACAGTTCGAAATGACGGCGCCAATCTCCTTAGCAACTCAGCTACTCAGTTATTCAGTTATTCGGTTACTCAGTTATTTCACCCTGCTTGGCTGCATAGCCTTCTCCACAAGCATTTCCGAGCCTACATAAAATGGTGAACGCTGATGCAAAGTCGTTGGTTGAATTTCCATAATTCTTCCATGGCCATCTGTCGCAAGACCACCCGCTTGTTCTGTAATGAAAGATAGCGGATTGCATTCGTAGATCAGTCGCAGCTTTCCTTCCGCTTTTTTTGTAGTTGCAGGATAAATATAAATTCCCCCTTTCAACATATTGCGATGAAAATCTGCCACAAGCGAGCCAACATATCTCGCGTTAAAGGACTGTTCTTTGCACCAGTCAATATACGATGCTACCGATGGTAAAAAGTCTTTTGACAAACCTTCATTAATGGAATAAATGTTTCCATCTTTCGGAATTTTTATATTGGCATTTGAGAGAAAATATTCGCCAAGAGATTGTTCGTAAGTAAAGCCGTTCACTCCGTGGCCGGTTGTAAATACCAGCATTGTTGATGCTCCATATAACACATAGCCAGCAGCTACTTGCTCCGTCCCCTTCTGCAAAATATCTATTTCCTGTATAGGTGTTCCTACTTCGGTTTTGCGGCGATAGATAGAAAAAATGGTTCCTACGGAAACGTTCACGTCAATGTTTGAAGAACCATCCAATGGGTCGATGGCAATGATGTATTTGCCATCTCTGTTCAGCTCTTCGTATGAATCATTTTCTTCGGAAATCAATGCACATGCCTCACCTCCTTTTTTCAATGCACGTGTAAAACGGATATTAGCAAGAACGTCCAGTTTTTTCTGTTGTTCACCACCGCTGTTTTGTGCGTCCAGCGTTCCAATGATATCAACAAGACCTGCCTTGCTCACTTCTCGGTTCACTACCTTTGAAGCAAGGGCAATGTCGCGCAACAACTGCGACAATTCGCCTGTTGCATACTTAAAATTTTCCTGATTGTTCTTAATGAACCTGTCCAACGTAGTCCCTATGGGCGTTGCAATGCGGGATTCTTCCATGTTTAATCAATTAGTGTTGTTAGTTATTGGTTGTTCGTTGTTAGGTTCAGTTGATAGATGGCTGTGGTTTCGCAAACATCGAAAAACTTTCAGTAAACGTTGGGGTAAATAACGAACGACGTAACAGCTTCTAAACAGAAGTTGCTGCGCTGCTTTTTCTAATGTGAAAGATACGAATATATTTGGGTTGATTCAGGGCAAGGTATTATGATAGTGTTACCGAGATAAATCGAAATTAATTGAAAATTGAAAGTTGAAAATTGAAAATGAAGGATTGACTCTGTCTCTCATTTTCAATTTTCAACTTTCAACTTTCAACTACCCCGCAATCGGCTTATGTTTCGGCACCAGTAATTTCATGCATATCCATGCTATTAAATAAACCGATGCGCAAATACCAAACATAATACCGTATGCAACCGAAACATTGGATGAAATATAATGTCTTGCCTGTTCGAGCATTGTTGGGTTCACTAAAACATCTTTCAAATTGCTTATTTTGATGTTCTCCAACGGCAATGCGCCTGTTGCTTTTATCAGCCCAGCCTTGCTGGCTTCAAGGGCACCTTTAATGCGGTAGCTATCTTCCAAACTTCCGGCCAACAGTTGAATAAACACACCACCCAGACCTCCGGCCGCAGCACCGATACCGGTTATGCTACCCACCACCTTTTTAGGAAACATATCGGAAACAGTAGTAAACAAATTTGCTGACCATGCCTGATGGGCGGCACCGCCTATGCTTATGATCGTAACCGCAGCAACAATTCCATAACCGGCCATCCATTGAGTAGTTAACAGCAACAAAGGAGCACATGCAATGATTAACATAGCTGTCATGCGAGCCTTGTACGCCTGCCAACCTTTATTCATAAATGTCATAGGTATTGAACCACCGTATATTGACCCGATAATTGCAATGCCATACACAATGAAAGTAGAGAGCATCACAGTATGTTTTGCCTGATCCGGAGCCATGCCTACACAAAACTGTTGGCTTATATAAGTTGGCAACCAAAACATGAGGAACCACCAGATGCCATCAGTTAAAAATTTGCCGATTACAAAGGCCCATGTTTGCTTATAAGAAAGCATTTTGTACCACTTGGCTTTTACCGCTTCATTCTTAATGTTAACTCCAGCAGGTGGCTCTACTTCGCTGTTTATATAATCATATTCATGTTGGTTAACTTTTCCTTTCTCCAACATTTGCTTCGGAGTACCATAAAATTTTCTCCAAAAGATCAGCCAGATAAAACCAACCAGTCCGGTAATAATAAACGCCATTTGCCAACCATGAAAAATACCGAGAAACAAAGCATTGCCTTCGGTGGGATTCCAGGCAGCAAGAATCATAGGAATTATTATTGCGCAAATCATAGCGCCGATATTGGCGCCTGAGTTGAACATTCCCGTTGCCAATGCTCTTTCTTTTTTTGGGAACCACTCTGCTACTGTTTTGATGGACGCAGGAAAGTTTCCCGCTTCACCGGCGCCAAAAATGGCACGTGCGACGTTGTGCAGCCAAAGGCCGGTGCCCATAAATGCGCTACTGATTCCTGCAAACGACCACATGGTTAACGAAAAGGCCAAACCTTTTTTTGTTCCCACTCTATCCATAATAAAGCCGGCAAACAAAGTGAAGCCCGCATAAAAAGCAGTGAAGATTGACGTTAAGAAAGAAAAATCTTTCGCCGACCAGCCAAAACCAAGGGGAGAGCAAAAATAATCTTTGAGGTAGCCAATTACATTTCTATCCATGTAATTGATGGTGGTTGAAAAAAGAAGCAAGCTCACAATAACCCATCGGTAGTTGCTTTTCTTTTGCTCCACACTTTCCTGCACGGTTTCTTCTTTCTCTAGTATGGCTGTTTCGTCGTTGGAATACATTATTAAAAGACTTTTTCGGTTGCTGTTTTGTTTACATCAAGATGCTGCCAATTGAAATACTCTTTGGCGTTGTTGTAGCAAATATCCTGGATGACTTTTCCTACCCATGCTATATCGTTTGGCAGTTCACCATTTTCGATTTCCTCACCAAAGAGGTTGCACATTATTCTGCGGAAATATTCATGACGTGGATAAGACAAGAAACTTCTTGAGTCAGTTAACATGCCTACGAAGCGGCTCAGCAGCCCCATATTTGATAAGGCGTTCAATTGTTTAGTCATTCCATCTTTTTGATCAAGGAACCACCAGCCAGAGCCCCACTGAATTTTTCCTGCGCTCGAACCGTCGTTGAAGTTGCCAATCATCGTTGCCATCAATTCATTGTCGGCTGGATTTAAATTATACAGGATGGTTTTTGCCAGCGTATTATTATTGTCCAGTCTGTTTAAGAATTTTGACAATGCACGGCCTTGCGCAAAATCGCCGATAGAATCCCAACCGGTATCTGCGCCCAGTTCACGCAATCTGCGGCTGTTGTTGTTGCGCAACGCACCGAGGTGAAACTGTTGCACCCAGCCTTTCTCATGATCCCACTCTGCAAATGCAATGAGCATCGCAGATTTAAATTTTCTGATCTCCAGGTCATCAGCTCTTTTACCACTGCGCACTTTTGTAAAGATCGCATTGATCTCTGCAGGTGTAAAGTCTTCCGCATATATCTGCTCAATGCCATGATCCGATACACTGCAACCATTTGCTGCAAAGTAATCGTGACGGCTTTTCAAAGCTTCAATGTGATCATCGTAAGTAGCGATTGACATATCAGCCGCTTTTTCCAATCTCGCTACGTAATTGTTGAAAGCAGCAGGCTCATCAATGTTCATCGCCATGTCTGGGCGATAAGCTGGCTTCACGCCTATTTCAAAACCTTCGTTCAGTAATTGTTTATGGAAAAACAAATCATCCACAGGATCATCTGTTGTACAAACCAATTTCACGTTCATCTTGCGCATTAAACTGCGAACAGAATATTCGGGCGTTCTTAGTTTTGCAGAACACTCTTCGTAAATCGCTTTTGCAGATTCCGGGTTTAATATTTCGTGTACATCAAAGTAGCGCTGCAATTCCAAATGCGTCCAGTGATATAAGGGATTCCGTAAAGTGTAAGGAACTGTTGCGGCCCACTGTTGGAATTTTTCTTCATCGCTTTTTGCACCGGTGCAATAACTTTCGTCGATGCCGTTTGTGCGCATTGCCCTCCACTTGTAGTGATCGCCGTACAACCATATCTGTGTAAGGTTTTCGAAAATCTTATTCTCTGCAATTTGTTGTTGAGGCAAATGGCAATGATAATCAATGATCGGCATTTGCTTCGCAAAATCGTGGTATAAGCGTTGAGCGGTTTTATTGCTTAATAAAAAATCTTCGTTCAAAAATTGTTTCATACACTTACGTTATTCTTTATTCGCTGAAATGTGTTTTTGTTTTCAAATCGCTGGAACCCAGATCCAAAGTGCGGCACCGTCATTGCGAGCGCACTTTTACAAGGTTCTACTAATGCGACGAATGTCATACGCTTCGAGTACAGCGAAGCCCGTCCGAACGGATGTTGTCCGGGCGGGCAATCTCAAACACCCGAAGCATGAGATTGCTTCGCCCCGTTTGCCGATATTCGAATTTGTCTTTAACATTCGAACATTCAATCTCCGCGGGGGCTCGCAATGACGTGTGCGCTAGACTTGACAGGTTTCGAAAACCTGTCAGATCTGTGCGACACCGAAATCATTTTGCAGCTGCCTGCTGCAACAACCAGTTAGCGAGATCCTTTGCTGCGGCGTAGTTGTTGATATCGTCATTGTGTTTTCTACCATCGGTGTACTCATTGTACAACCACGGATCGCCTACGGCAAATACGGTTCCCTTGCCTACTTTCGCTACTGCCATTATCACATCGCCCTTATCGCTGAAGTGTGCTGTGGCAGGCGCTTTCAATGCCATTGTACAGATATCTTTCAGGTAAACCTTTTTGGTATTTGTAAAAATTTTATCACCAGCAGGAATGGTCATTATGCCTGGCTCAATAGCATTGCCGATTACATGGTTGCGCAGATCCGGATTGAAATGAATGCCGAATTTATCTGCCAGTATATTGAAATGAGCAAACTCTGTGTTTGCAGAATCGTTCATCATCATCACCAATACGCCGCCATTTTTTACCCAGTTGTAAATGTTTTGCGCAGAAGCTTCGTCCATGTAGTTTGGATTTGGTGCTTCTGCTTTCGTGTCCGGATCAACAATGATGTACACGCTGCCCTTCTTAAGATTTGAAGCAGTAGGCGCTTCATTTAAAGTTGCGAGACTTGCTCCTGCAGATTTGAAAGTATGTCCCCAGATAGAAAAACCTTCGTATCTCAACTCCTCCCATTTGTAATGGAAGGGACGCGTAACACCGGCTGCATCTTTTTTTAATTCGTTGTTGAAATAACTGTCAAGCAACACAGTTTTTCCTTTTCCGGGTTTTGGCATAGCAGCAATGTCTATTTCATTGCTCATTTGTAAAAAAGCACCCAAACCTTTCTGATCATTGCGCACCACTTTTTCACTCATGTAATACTCAAAACTTCCATCGCGATATGGATTACCGCCAAGACCGCTCACACTTACCGTTCCGTCCAGATACATGCCATCTTTGCCATCGCTCTTAACGAATTCAGCAAGAATGCCTTTGTAGCCTTTTTGCGCGACAGAAAGATAGGACTGTGGCAGCAGCCCCAATCTAACAGCCTTCGCGTAGGTATATACAAACTGACAGCTTGCAGAAGCTTCAAAGTAGTTTGGTTTTACATTTGGCTTGTCCAGCACATCCCACCACAAACCTGTTTTTGCATCCTGCACTTTTTGTATAGCAGCAGCATATCTTGTTAAAATGTCCACCAATGCTTTGCGTTTTGGATGGTTGGCAGGAAAAGTTTCCAGCACATCCACCAACGCAGCACCGTACCAGCCCATCGCACGCGCCCAGAAATTCGGCGATCGGCCGGTTGTTTTATCCGCCCATTTTTGTTCTTTTGATTCATCCCAACCGTGATACATCAAACCTGTTTTGCTATCACGTGAGTGTTCTTCCATTAAAATGAATTGCTTCGCTATATCGTTGAAAGCGGCAGTATCATTGAACTGTGCAGCATATTCAACATAAAAAGGCTCGCCCATATACAAACCATCCAACCACATCTGATAAGGATATCTTTTCTTGTGCCAGAAGCCACCGTCATTTGTGCGTGGTTGCGACTTCAACTGTTCACGCAGATTAACTACGGCTTTGTAATATTTTTCTTTATCTGTAACACGAAACGCAGTAAGTACGGAACGACCGAGTAGTATATTGTCAATATTGTATTCGTCTTGTTTGTACGTTTTAATACTTCCATCATTGTTTACGAAAAAGTCCATGCGCTTTTCAATGAACTTGAAATAGTCACCGTTGCCGGTATTGTACCATAGTCCTCTTAGTCCTTCGTACATTACGCCAAGATCGTATGTCCATCTTGCTTCATGTGCACCTTCTTTCACCAATGAATCCGGCCATGCCTGCATAATGGTATTGCCTGCACGCTGCGACCATGAAAGCTGCGTCGTTTGCGACTTTGCAGAGATAAAAGCAATTGAACCAAGTCCTAAAAATGCCGTAGCTAACGTTCTTTTCATATTGACAATATTGGAAACAATCTATTTTTTAATTAACGATTTTTCTGACGCGCCTGCATTGAAAGCCGCGAATTGTTTATTGAAAGGCAGCGTAGAATTTGCGTATTGAATCTCGCCGCATTGACTACCTGTCACATTAAAAACAACTTCTGTCGGCTTCACTGTTGATAATTTATCGAATGAAATATCCTTGCTGTTTTGAATACTGACCAACGCATCCGTTGCGGCGATTGACAAATGCACGTTCTGCATTTTAATGTTCGTTGCTTCTTCAATCTGAATGCCTTTCTTCGCAGTGATGGTAACGTCTTTCAACAAAATATTTTGAATGTGCATTTCAGGCAAACCTCTTACGAAGATCGCTTTGGAAGCTCCATTGCACACGACGTTGCTGATGTTGAAATTTTTGAATTGCGGTGTAGCTTCTGTAACCGGAATCAGTTCTACTGCAGGAGCATTTCTTACTTCTCCCGCTAAAGAAACAGGATCTTTTGCTTCGTAATACATGTCAAACAAAATGGCTTCACCCATGATGTCTTTCATGTTGATATTTGATACATTGATATTTTCCACTACTCCACCGCGACCTCTTGTTGTTTTAAAACGAAGGCCTATATCTGTTCCGATGAATGAACAATTGTTTACGTAAATATTTTTTGCACCGCCGCTCATTTCACTACCAATCACAAAACCACCGTGGGCATGATATACGATGCAATTGCGAACGATCATATTTTGTGTAGGCATGCCTCTTTTTCTGCCCGCTTCGTTTCTGCCAGATTTCACGCAGATACCATCATCACCCACATCGAAAGTGCTGTTTTCAATCAATACGCGATTGCATGACTCCACGTCAATACCATCGCCGTTTTGTGCATACCATGGATTTTTTGCGTACACATCTCTCACTGTCAAATCCTCGCACATCAATGGATGCAAGCACCACGCCGGAGAGTTTTGAAAGGTCACTCCTTCCAGCAACACTTTTTTACAGCTTTCTAATACGAGCAAATTAGGACGGAGATAATCTTTGATATCTTCGAAGTCTTTAACTGTCTTACCATTTGCCAATACGCCGGCATCTTTTGTTTTAGAACCTTTCACTGCACTTTGAGATGGATACCATGTTTTGCCGTCTTCACTTACGACGCCACCGGATTCTGTTAGTGTTTTCCACTGAGAACCCGTAAGTTTATCCTTCTTCACCATGCGCCACGCGTCTCCCCAGCCATCAACAATTCCTTTTCCAGTAATGGCAATGTTTTGCAAATTCTTTCCGGAGATCGGCGACTGATTCCGGGCGTTCGGTTGTCCCTCCCAGTTACCTTCTACTATTTTGTATTGTGAAAGATCGTTGGTGAATTGCAAAATAGCACCACTCTTTACATGCAGGTTCACATTGCTTTTCATTTCCACAGGACCCGTGATCCACAAGCCTTCCGGCACTAATACAACGCCACCGCCTTTTGTGTTACAAGCAGTAATGGCATCGTTAATGCTTTTGGTATTGATGGTAATGCCATCTGAAATGGCGCCATAGCGTACGATATTAAATGTATCTTTTTTGAAAGAGGGTTGTTGCACCACAGGCATCTTCTGTGCATTTGCACCAGCGGCAACAAGAAATGAAGCAATAGTCAAACCTAGTATTGGCCGTATTTTCATTATGACAAGTTAAGTTCCGAAATAAGATCGTTATGAGATATGAAGCCTTAATTTATTGATCCTTACATACAATGCTACTTATATATTCTTTTACGGCAACGGCGACAGAGATATTTTTTTACGCAATCGTTATCGGTTGTGCAATAACTGAATAAACTGAATGGACTGAATAAACTGAGCGGTTGAAAGACGAAGTGAAAAATGTATTAAAGCCTTTCAGTTTATTCAGTCAATTCAGTCATTCAGTTATTCGAGCTGTTGGAGCAATCAAACAACTGATTAATAATCAACATTTTACATTGCCGCCATTTTTCCCTATCTTCATCCCATCCGACAGACGAATGAACTATGAGATTTGAAGCTATTACCATAAAAGATATTGCTACTGCACTTGGCCTTTCTACTTCAACCGTTTCCCGTGCCCTGCGAGACAGTCACGAGATAAGCGTGGAGACGAAAAAACTTGTACGTGCCTATGCTGAAGAACATAACTACAGACCCAATCCTATCGCATTAAGTTTAAAGGAAAAAAGAAGCCGCTCTATTGGAGTGGTTGTTTGCGAAATTGCTAACAGCTTTTTTTCGCAGATTATTAATGGCATTGAATCCATCGCTTACGACAGGGGTTATAACGTAATCATTTCACAGAGCCACGAATCGTACAAACGCGAGGTGATTGATCTGAACTACCTTGCCTCCCGATCTATCGATGGCTTGCTGATTTCCGTTTCGATGGAAACAACCAATTTCGATCATCTGAAAAGTTTACGCGACAAGGGACTGCCGATCGTTTTTTTCGACCGCGTGGTGGATGAGATCGATACACATAAAGTAATCATCGATAATGCTACGGGTGCCTACAACGCGACCGTTCATTTGATTGAAAACGATTTTAAACGCATTGCCAATATCAATATTTCCGAGCACTCGTTTATTGCACAGGGAAGATTGAGTGGTTATAAGAAAGCGTTGCAGGATCACAATGTGCCAATAGATGAAACGCTGATCAGGTATTGTGAACACGGCGGCCAGGACTATGCAGAGCTTGAACGCGAAATGGATGCGTTGTTTGCAGAAAAGAAAAAGCCTGATGCTGTATTCGCCGGATCTGATACTATGACCATGGGTATTCTGCGTTATTTCAAGTCAAGAAAAATGAGGATACCGGAAGACATTGCATTGGTTGGCTTCTCCAATTCTGAAAATGCAGATCTTCTGCAACCTGCCCTCACAGTGATTAAACAGCCGGCTTTTGAAATGGGCAAAAAGGCAACTGAACTGCTCTTAAAAGTAATTGAAGCAAAGCGTCCTGATAAGGATTTCGAAAAATTTGTTTTACCCGCAGAGTTGGTGGTAAGAGAATCGAGTGAAAGGAAGAAATAAGAATAATTGAAAGTTGAAAATTATTGCGTTTCGTGTTTCGCGAAACGCATTTTTATTTTTGGGGTCATCAACGGTTGATCTTTGATTGGTCATCCGTTGCGTCGCGCTCTTCAACTGTAGAATATGGATTGAACAATGCAGGCTGTTGCACGTCATTGCGAGATGGTTGATTATGAATTGCACAGCAGGTTGTTGCACGTCATTGCGAGCCCAAGCCGAGATTGACTGATTGAATTACTTACCGCAAAGTCGAAAATTAGCGACGGGTGAAGCAATCCCCGGCGCCCGATTTGAGATTGCTTCGCCATGCTTACCTTGATGCATACACGCTGTAATTATTCACGCAGCCAGATAGTGCAGTGGCTCGCAATGACGGTGCGAGATGGTTGATTGTAGGCAACCTTCAGTTAATCAGTTAATCAGTTATTCAACTCAACTACCAAACCATTCAAGTACACTTCCAAATTTGTATACTGCTTATCGACCGTATAAGCTGCTGCATCATTTGCATTGTTAGGATTTAAACCATGCGCGGCTTCCCATTCATCGGGCATACCATCTTTATCACCGTCTATTAGCGCTGGAGAAGAAAGCAATATTGGCCAGCCACCAACATCGGCAGGAGAATCGATGATGCCGTTTCTATTTTTTCCGGTCGTCGCTTTGCCGGTTCTTGCCTGTTCAACAACACGTTGATCCGCAGCATCGCGGAATTTATTCGCTCCTGCATATTTCAATACTGCCACGTATGCATCTTTAGCAGAGGTGTATTGTATTTTTTCAACTTCAAATGGCGCCAGGGCCTTTGCAGAATCGAGGTTAATAGTTTGTACACCGCCGTTCCAGTTGTCAATTGAAACTTCGGCATTGCCTTCAACAACATTTCCGAAAACATAAAATTTACCTATCGGGCTCCATGGTTGAACGATCCTGTCCGCAATTTTACCTTTTGTTGCAGGGCCCGGTTTGTAATAATTGCACACCATGTTGTAAGAGCCTTTTTCTCCGCCATAGCTGCTGTTTTCGCCCCAGTTAAAAATTACATTGTTACGAAAATCAACGAGCTCATCGGGTTGATTGGGTGTGGTGGCCGACCCGCTGAAACGTGGATTGCGGCTCTTGTGATCTGCCAGCAGATTGTGATGAAAGGTTGCGCTTTCTCCACCCCATATGCCGCCGTAGCCATGCTCGCCTTTTGAGTGAACGGAGTTGTTTAAACTTTCAGCAACGATGCACCACTGCATGGTAAAGTTTCTGTTGTGGTAAAACGAAGCCGTCTCATCAACTGACCAACTCGCAGAGCAATGATCGATGATGATATTGTTGCGTTGCCTTATTCCGCCCATTGCATCGTCTTCCTGATGTTTTTCTGCACCAAGACGTGAGCGCATATAGCGAACAATGACATTATCTGCTTCTACAATGAAAGAATAATTCTTAAGGCAGATGCCATTGCCCGGTGCAGATTGTCCGGCAATGGTTACGTCGCCATTTTTGATAGCAAGTTTTGAAGCAAGTTCGATAGTGCCGGAAACTGCGAATACAATAGTGCGCGGCCCTTTTGCTTCTATGGCTTCACGCAAACTGCCTGAACCGGCATCGTTGAGATTGGTAACAATCCATACTTTGCCGCCGCGGCCACCGGTGGTGTATTTGCCAAAACCTTCCGCTCCCGGAAATGCGATTGCTCTGTCTATTGTTGAAATTGCTGGCTGTTGTGCTGTACATGCAACGGCCGTAAAAACGGCCGAGGCAAGTACTAGCATCATTGGATTACGGATCATTTCCTAATTGTTTTTTTGACCTACAAAAAAGTAAGTAGAGGGCATTAGGATATAGGGGTTAAGGGGTTACATTTTAATAACTGACAGTTGAAAGTTGAAAATGCTTTTGGTGTTACATTCTTACTGTCGATCAACCAGGTGGCTGATTACAAGGAAGACACTTGCACACAAACCTCATTTTCAACTTTCAATTTTCAATTTTCAACTGCCTAATGGTACCATCTTGGGTCTCCATTGTTTGGTACGCTTGCCGGCAACGCAAAGTTTGTTGTTGTTGCTGTCCATGGCAATGTAACAACTGTCGGCGCAGTGCCCGGCCAAGTGATGGCCGCTCCGCCTGTTGCAGCAGTCATACAGTTGTATACAAAATTGTTTGTCAACGTATAACTGTTTCCGCTAAACCCTGTAAAGGCAGCGGCGCTTACCGTGGTCCCTGCAACAGCATCCGGAGTATTTGCAAGTATTGAGTTTGTTAACGTTAAATTCACTGCACACAAAGCATCAGCGTCAGATTTACTATAAGCATCCAGTACTGCAGACCTTGCCTGCTGACCAAAACTATTAAATGTACACTGGTCTATTTGCACTATAGGCGTTGTCACTGATGTTCCGCTTCTTGTGCTCATTTTTGTTGCATAGCCAATGATGCCACGGGGTAAAGAATAAAACGTAGATTTGGTAAGGATCACACTATCGAATTGCAGTTTGTCGCACATAATGGCACCATAGTTCGAATTTGCGGTAATATTAGCATTAGCGATACAATTATTAAACTTAATGTTACCAATCTTCTGATCATTAGCATTAGTACCGTAGCTTCCTCTCAGTATGGTTGTAGCTCCAACCTTCAAATTGATAATACAGTTATCCGCCGTAAATTTTGTGAATGTAGTTGCGTCACCCTGAGCATTAAGCCCATTTAACACAACGAAATAAGCTGCACCAATTGCCCCGTTGTTGGTAGTTCCGTCAAATGTAACACCGGAAATAGTTAACCCTGCGCCTGTTCCTTTCAAAATGATCTCTTTAGTATTCACAATGAGCGCCTTTGCGGGATCACCGGTAACGGATGCGATGGTAATATTTTTCTGAAGAATAGTGGGATTCAAGCCTCCGCAATCGTAAGTACCATCCTGCAACCCAAGCACCGCACCATTTGCAGCGTTGTTGATTTCTGTGATCAGGTTGGCGGAAGGATCAATGATCTTAGTGAACATGCCCGCATCTTTAGTAGTAAATGTTGTTGTGCCTTTGCTTGTTGCGCCTTTGAAAAGCTCCGCAGAATATGTAGTATTAGGCGTCAAATTTCTTATCAAAAGTGTGTCAGCAGAAATAAGAGAATCAACAGAAGTACCATTGATGTTGAGCGTCACTTTTGTTAAACCATCCTGGTGCCTCCAGCGAAGTATTGCTGTGTAATATTGAATATCCCCACCGGATGGTGCAATGAAAAGATTCTCTCCCAATATTGAAAACTTGTTTCCTTTCAACCACTGGGAATCACCTGCGCCGTTTACGCCAAGCACTTTAACCTGGGCATAATAATCTTTCTTCACCATCAGATCTGCGTCTGTGTATTTTTTGTTAAGCGCCGTTGTTGTGTCGGTGCGAACTATACTGGTAAATGCTGCGTCCGTTGCTATTTGCAACACGTAATAAACTTTGTTTGCAGCAGTATCATTATACAATGAGCTTCCCCATGATAATGTAGCAGTAGTAGCATCAGTTGTTGCTTTCAATGCCGAGTTAGGCATAAACATGCGTGAAAACGAAGGGTCCTGGAAACCGCCGGTTTTATCGCAAGATGCAAGGTTGGCAACAGCAAGAACCGTTGCACCAATATATAGAAGGTTAAATATTTTTTGTTTCATGTTTGATATTTTTAGAAGGCAAGTTGTTAGTTGTGGGTTGTTAGGCTTTAATGACGACTAGTCGAAATTGAACCCTAACAACTATCAACTAACAACTAATAACTTTCCTATTGTCCATAATACGGGTTTTGTATCAGATTAAAATTCGTATTGATCGCTGTGTTCGGGAACGGCAGCAATTCGCTGAAATCCGATTGAAAATAATACGCATATCCCTGGTTCGCATCGTTGAGGTATGTTGCCACTTTGATCTGTTTTCTCCAATTGTATGCTGTGTAACCTGTCGGCGCAGTGGTGATAGTAGACGGCGTAAAATATACTTTAGCCACAGGACCCGTACCACCTACAGCATCTGTGGCAAGGGTAAGCGATGATATTTCCTGCTGAACAGCTGCATTAAGGAACGCATTTGTTTTTGCGTAAATAACCATTGGCACATTTGCATAACGACCACCATTCAAGCCGGTTGTATCTGCAAACTGCTGCAACTTCGCTCTTGTTTCATTGATCTTTGCTCCCATCAGGTTCCATCTGATCAAATCATATTTGCGAATGCCTTCACCACCAAACTCCAGCAAGCGCTCTTGTACCAGGGCCTTGAAGAAATCGTCGTGACTTGATGGCATTGCAGGCTCACGATCAAGGTAACCGGCATAGGCCCTGTCTCTTACTCTCTTCAACGCATTTTGAGCAGCAGCAGATGGCGTACCGTTTATCTCATTGTCAGCTTCTGCGTACATCAGCAACACATCTGCGAAGCGCAGCAACGGCCACTGAATTTCCATATACTGAGCTGTGGTATTGTTGGTCCAGTTTCTTCTGAACTTACCATCTGTCATCGCATCAGCAGCCTGCAAAGTCTTTTGATCTTTGTTGTCTATTTGTATATAAGCCAGTGTTACATCGCGACGAGCATCTCCAATTGAATCAAATTCATAAAAGTAAGTTGGAATGGCAGTGATACCGCCACCTCCTGTACCGTATGTAGTACTTGCAGATTTCAAACCATTGTAGTAGCCAATCTTTGTATCTGTATTTGCAAGACCTCCTGCAGTAGACGCTCCCACTGCCCACATCATTTCGTTTGCGTTGTCTGCAACATAACTGTTGGAAGATGTATGCAACGACTTGAAAAGGTTCTCGTAGCTTGCGTTCAAATTATTGTCTCCTTTTTGTATAATATCCTTGCACTCATCCATTGCGATCTGGTAATAAGTTTTGTAATCGCTTCTGCGTTCCATTTTTTTGGAATCGGCACGCAATGAATATCCTCCGCGATACAATGCAATTCTTGCGCGCATTGCTTTCACCACGTTTTTTGAAATCTTCGTAGCCGGATCGCTGGATTCAGAGCGCCATGGCACAAGATCTTCAGCAGTTTTCAAATCATCCAGCACGTGATCGTATAATGAATCCCTGTCGACATTCGGAATGTACAAATTGGTAACATCTGAAGAAGGGACCAGCGATACCGGTGCATCGCCCCAATTTCTCAATACTTCCAAAATGAACGCAGCACGCAATGTTAATGCTTCGCCGTACATTTTTTTCATGCTGGCTTGTTGTGATGCGTTGCCTTTGATGTATAAATTAGATTTTGGAATGTATTTGATACAAATATTCGCTCTTTCAATTCCTGTAAACAAGTTATTGAACGGGTTCGCAAGTTCAGTGTTCAAAGGATTCACACAAAACATGCTGTAGTCACGTCGACCGCCATCTTTGGAGCCCGATGTTTTGAAATCATCAGCAGACTGTGCAAAGTACAAGCTTAAGCGTATGCCATAACCCTGATCGCCGGTTAGCTGATTATACACACCGTTGATGGCTGACTGGGTATTCGTAACGCTGTTGAACACTGCATCCGTCGATACGCTGGAAATGAGATCCGTATCAAGATATTTCTTGCAGGATGGTAATATCAATGCGCCTAAAGCGATCATTGACAGTGGTAATATTTTGATGATATTAAGTTTCATTACTATTTTCTTTTGCTATTAAAAAGTTACACTAAGACCGCCAAGGTAAAATCTGCTGCGTGGATATGCTGAATAGTCCACACCTGGAGTAAGCGGTGTTCCGCGTCTTGTGCTGGCTTCAGGATCAAATCCAGAGTAGTTCGTAAATGTGTACAGGTTGTTTACTGTAGCAAAAATTCTCACTTTGGAAATGAATTTCGTTTTAGCCAACAAATTCGCAGGAAGAGTATAACCTAATGTAACGTTGTTGATACGAAGGAAAGATCCATCTTCAATGCCATAAGAATGCAGGAAATAGTTACCTCTTGAAGGCGTCCATATCTTAGCGTCTTTGTTCATAGCATTTAGTTGTGCAAGATCAGTAACCTTGTTTCCCGCATCATCATAAATTCTGTAGCGATCCTTTACAACCGATAGCATGTTATTGTCTGTGTACTGATAGGTGGTAGTAAACTCAAGCTTGCTTGCATTGTACTCCTGGTTGCCATAGACAAAATTCATGAAGATGCTCATGTCAAAACCTTTGTAGGTAAACTGGTTATTGAAACCGCCCGTCAGTTTAGGTTGAGCAGTACCAAGCACTGTCTGATCGTCTGTTGTGATGACATTGCTGCCATCTTTTGTATTAATTTTCTTCAACTTCAACATGCCTGGTTCAATGTTTTTTCCGCCCAAAGCAACTTGTCTGTCATCCGCTACGCCAGGTTTCAAAGTGTATGTTTTAGTGGAAGGATCGTAGCCGGAAAAATCATCCGCTGTATAAAAACCGTCTGTTACATACCCGTAAAACTGACCAACTGGTTTGCCCAATTGAACATAAAAATCATACAGGCTGTTTACCCAACCGGAAGCCACAAGGTATGACTGCAAAGGATGCCCTGTTGGATCAATGCCCAGGTCAACGATTTTGTTCCAGTTGCGCGAGACATTTAAACTCGCTGACCAGCTGAAATCTTTGTTATTAATGATCTGGCCGGCCAACTGCAACTCAATCCCTTTGTTTTGTGTTTTACCGATATTTTGAAGTTGTGAGGTATAACCACTCGTAGGAGGTACGTTTGCCTGCAACAACAAATCTTTGGTGTTATTTACATAACCGTCGATTGAAACCGTTAGTCTGTTATGCAGCAAAGCCAAATCCAATCCAATGTTTCTTGTAGTAGTTGTTTCCCATTTCAACGCAGCATTTGCAAGGCTACCGGAAATTAGTCCCGGACTTGTTGCTCCTACACTATAACCATAACCCTCACTTAATGAAGTAGCAAATGATTGCCTGTATAGGTCATTACCAATCCTGTTGTTACCTGCTGTACCATAGCTCGCACGCACTTTAATGTCGCTAATTGCTGCACCACTGCCAATCAACCCTTGCATGAATTTCTCCTGCGATAAGCGCCATGCAACAGACGCAGAGGGGTAATAACCCCAGCGGTTTCCGTCGGCAAATTTTGATGAACCATCTGCGCGCAAAGAAAAAGTAGCAATGTATTTGCCATCATAAGAATAATTGGCACGACCAAAGAATGATAACAGTTTGGTCCAGCCCTCATACGAAGTTGGATTAGGCTGAACGCTCGCCGCAGTAGGTGGCTGTGAAGACTGAAACTGTGCAAACACTTGGTCTGCCGACATTTCGGCCGGATACCAATAGTTGGTTGTGCTGAATGAATTATTCTTAGTTTGATAAATTTCCTGTCCCAGTAATACATTCACACTATGCTTGTTTGCAAACGTATTGGTGTAAGCCAGCGTGTTGGAATTATTTAAATATGTTCCACTGTATGTAGACATTGTAGCAGCAGGCATGTTACCATACTGTCGTGCGATGTACGTGGAAACACCAGAGTACAAATTGGCAGCAGTATCTGCGCGTGTAGCACCTATCGTAGTTTTGAAAGTAAGGTTCTTTACGATCTGCCAGCTTGCATAACCATCCACTACGATCGTATTTTGTTTCTGATGTCTTACGTCATCATTTACGAAAGTGATTGGGTTAACAAGGTTTGTGTTTTTATATGCTTCAGGATCAAGAACAACATCCTGATCAAATGTTGTTTCTGATTTATAAGGTTGATATCTCACAACGTTTCTCAACTTATTATTTCCCTGGCTGCCGGTATTGGAAGTACCCGCACCATCTACTTGTTGCGAGCTGTAACGGATATTGAAACCCATTTTTATTTTATCAGACAATGCATTGTCGAGTCTGAAAGAAGCCATGTTGCGCTTAAAGCCTGATCCGATCATGATCGCATCTTCGTTGTTATTATTCAACGTTAAGGAGTAAGTCGTTCCTTTAACACCGCCTGAAACGTTGATGGTATTGTTTTGCGCCATTGCATTTCGGCCAAACACCTGGTCCTGCCAGTTAACCATTGGCATTTGGCGATACAGATCCATATCCGCAAACTGACCGTATTTGGAGGCGAACTTCGTTGAATCCGACGTTCCGTTATACATTGTTTTGTATAGCTCAGACTGATAGTTCACGTAGTCGTAAGGATTCAACACATCCACTGTTTTGGAAATGTTTCTTACGCCAAACGTTCCATCGTATGTAACCTTTGCTTTTCCTGCTTTACCACTTTTTGTAGTGATCACAACCACTCCGTTTGCCCCGCGAGCCCCATATATAGCCGTTGTAGAGGCATCTTTCAATACATCATACGAAGCAATCTCAGAAGGCGCTAGTAGTGACAAAGCGTTTTCCACCTGGATTCCGTCCACAATGTAAAGCGGTGAGTTATCTTGTGTTAGTGACCCCCCACCGCGTACGCGAATGAGGATGGATGCGCCAGGCTGACCTTCTGTAGTGGTTACCTGTACACCGGCCAAACGACCGGTGATGGCCTCTGCTGCAGAGCTTAAGGGTACATCTCTTACATCTTTTGCACTAAGCGATGATACGGAACCTGTAAGGTCTCTCCGTTTCATGGTTTGGTAACCAACCACCACCACCTCGTCCATATTGGAGATTTCTTTCTCCATGGTTATAGTGGCAATAATCCCAGCTTTCGCTGCGGTCCTTATTGTCTTATAACCTTTGCTGGTGATGGTGAGATTAACTACTTGTGAGCCGTCTTTAACGTTGATTGAAAAAGACCCGTCGTCTGTAGTGGATGCGCCTGTTTTGGATTTATCGTTGACAACGCTGGCACCTCGAATCGGTGATCCGTCGCCGTCCACCACCTTTCCTTTGATCTGGGTGGATTGCGCCGTTGCCACAATCGTTATCAATAGCGATACGAATAGGGAAAACAATAATCGTTTCATATAGCAGTGTGATTGAGTAAACTGGGTTATTGGGCGTACACAAAAGACCTTCTGGCAGGAATGATGAGATCAAAATGAGGATGATTTTTTCATTCTTGGCAATGCGATCGTTCAAATACTTGACAATCATACCCTGATCCCGCGGATTAAAAAAATTTTGGGAATTCTTTATTTACGCAATCGATGCCGATATTGCTAATATGGTGAGTGAAGGGCTTCGCCCTTGATTTTTACCACAGAGGAACGGAGTTTTTTTCACGGAGGAAAGGAGGATTTGTAAAATTTGTGCAATCGATAAACCTTGGTCGCCCAGCTGCCTAACCTGGTTTCCTTCTCCTTTCCTCTGTGCTCTTGCGACTTACTATTACTTCGGTTGCCAACTACTCTGTGCCCTCTGTGGTAAAAAAAATGCCGCACTTGCGGCGGCATTGAGTTCGATAGAGAAAACTTCAGTCGCCTCATACCTTCACAAACACGCTCATACTTCTCGGTCCGTGGGCGCCGATGACTAGTGATTGTTCTATGTCCGCGGTTTTGGAAGGGCCGGCAATGAAGCTGCCGTAGCCGTATTCTTCAAGAGTAGCGATTTTTTGATATGCTTCGTGCATGGTAGGGAAAATGGCTCCTCCGTTGATTACCACGGCTAAATGCTCGCAAATAAATGGTAATACACGGGGCTGCACATCTTTTTCTGTGATCCAAACGGCACCATTTTCGGCAACACCAAATTTCGCTTTGATGATAGCGAGATCAACGTTTTCTAAATTATGTATCTCGGGATCGGAAATAACAGTTTCGACATTTTCGATGGACAAATTATCAACCAGGTTGATTATGCGCTTTGCCTGTGCAAACTGGGTAGCAATGGTAGCAGCGATTTCAGTTTCGTGTTTGACAAAATATATTTTACCGCCAATGCCGGTAAGCACGGTTGCGTACTTGTTTTGCAAATCTTCTTCAGCGCCTTTGAAACCAGAAATATCCGGCAATTCGGTCTTCTCAGGTTGATTGGCTGCGATGGCTGATAATATTTTGTCTCTGCTGTTCATTTCGTTTTTTTAATGTTCGTTTCTTGTGTGTTTTGCGAACATGTTGTGGTTCTGGAGACGCATTGTCATGCGTCTCTACGTTTGTACCATTCCCTGAACGACTCCTTCGGTGCCTCGGGCATTTCGCGTTCCTTGTACCAGGGATTCAATTTATTGTTTACCAAAAACGGCACATGCTTCAATACAAACCTGCCTGATTTTCCTGCCGCGTTGTACAATGTTGGCGACGACAATGTTTGCGCCATTAATTTCATGCTGATCGTTTTTGCCGCAGGTGTATATCCTTCTTTCACCAACTCTTGTCTCCACTTGTATAACTGATCGTGAATGTCAATTTTAACAGGACAAACATTGGAGCATGAACCACACAACGTTGATGCAAATGGAAGGTCCTTGTACTTCTTCATGTCAAGATTCGGCGCTAAAATAGAACCGATTGGACCTGCAACTGCAGTATGGTAGCTATGCCCACCACTTCTTCTGTACACGGGGCACGTGTTCATACAAGCGCCGCAGCGAATGCATTTCAAAGAATTGCGAAACTCCTTTCTGCCAAGCTGCACGCTTCTTCCATTGTCAACAAGAATGATGTGAATCGGCGTTTCTTTGCGTGGCTTTTTGAAATGACTACTGTATGTTGTGATCGGCTGTCCCGTTGCGCTGCGTGTGAGCAGACGAAGAAAAATACCAAGATGTTTCCTCTCGGGAATTAGTTTTTCAATGCCCATGCTCGCGATATGAACATCTGCAAGGTGTGCGCCCATATCAGCGTTGCCTTCATTTGTACAAACCACAAATTCGCCTGTTTCTGCTACCGCAAAATTAACGCCGGTAAGCGCTGCTCTTCTTGTAAGAAACACATCACGCAAATGCTGGCGCGCTGCTTCTGTTAAGATTTGCGGATCGGCAACGTTTGCCGGTGTGCCCAAATATTTATGAAACAGATCTCCAATTTCTTCTTTCTTTTTGTGAATGCAAGGCAACACAATATGGCTCGGCGGCTCTTTTGCCAACTGCACAATGCGTTCACCCAAATCAGAATCAATCACCTCAATGCCTTGCTCAGCAAGGTATTCATTCAATCCGCATTCTTCGGTGAGCATCGATTTACTCTTCACCATCTTGTCAACTTTGTGTTCAGTCAACAAGCGATGTACAATTTCATTATGCTCCTTTGCATCGGCGGCCCAATGCACTTGCACGCCGTTCGCAGTAGCATTTTTTTCAAACTGCAACAAATAATCGTGCAGGTTGGAAAGTACATTGAACTTTATTTGCGAAGCCGCTTCTCTCAATGCTTCCCACTCCGGCAACTGATGCACATTTTTGTCGCGCTTCTGGCGAATCCACCAAAGTGTTTCGTCGTGCCAGTTAACACGCTGTTCATCTTTATTAAACTCCGCCGCCAATGCAGCGTGATCTTTTGTAGACTCGTGCATTTTACTCTGCGTTTAATATTTCTGCAATGTGAATTACTTTTACTTTACTGCCCGCTCGTTTGAGTATGCCTTCCATGTGCATAAGACAAGACATGTCAACGCCGGTGATGTATTCGGCACCATGATGCAGGTGATCTGCTACTCTATCCTTTCCCATTTTTGCGGAAACAGCTTCTTCTGTTACGCAAAATGTTCCACCAAAACCGCAGCACTCATCTGTTCTACCCAATTCAATCAGGTCGAGGTCCTTCACCATTTTCAACAATGAACCAGGTTTGGAGAAAGGCTCAGCTACCAATTCACTCATCTGTGCAAGCTTCAAACCTCTTTGTCCGTGGCAACTTTGATGCATACCCACTCTATGAGGGAAACGTGCAGTCAATTCTTTTACCTGTAAAATATCTGTGAGGAATGATGTGAGTTCGTACACTTTATGTCTCAAAATGGTTGCTGCTTCTTCGTTTGCAGGATCATGCAAATGCTCGCGAACATGCAGCACACAACTCCCCGAAGGCGCAACAATATAATCGAATGGTTCAAAGTTTTTGATGAAGAGCTCATTGCAACCTTTGGTCAGATGCTCATAGCCAGAGTTTGCCATCGGTTGTCCGCAACAGGTTTGACTCAGCGGATACGTTACATCCACACCGAATTTTTCGAGCAATTGCAGCGTAGCTTTAGCTGCATTGGGATAGAACTGGTCTACATAACAGGGAATAAACAAACCTACTTTCATACTATGGACGGATGCGCGGACGCATAATATTTCAATTCAATAATGTCATTGGGCAATGCTTTGGTGTTCCACTTTGTATGAATCGAAAGCGCCGTACCCACAGCCGTTGCCTGCGCCATAGAGGCTGCAAACACTTCGAGTCCGGGAAAATAAGCTGCCAAAAGATTCATATAAATGGCGTTTTTACTAAAGCCGCCATCAACAAAAATACGTTTCACCGAATCATTTAAAACAAGGCGGGTAATTAAATACTGTTGTTCGATAATATCCAGCAATAGCTGATGATAGGCTTCCACATCATCGGCAAAGCTGTTCAGATCTCTTTGGGCAAAGATCGACTCATGCAACTTGCCTGCCTCCACTTGTTTCTTCGAAAGCTGGTCCTTCTTTTTCAGCGAAGCAATAATGTCGGCATTGTATGGAACATTTCTGTACCTGGCCGTATGTGCATTGAAATGATCGGCAATTCTTTTTACCTGTTGCTCATGTTCATAACCGGCAAACAATCTCGATGCTTTCACCGGTTTGCCCTGGTATGTCATATAGCACAAGCAATCCAATTCTAACTCCTCGTTCGTCAAAGGCTCGTCGTTAAAGGGATTCATGCTGATGCACCAGGTACCCGTTGATATCAAAATAAAAGGCTCGTGAAAACTTACGAGGTAAGGAATCAAAGCAGCAGAACTATCGTGCAATCCAACTCCTACTGAATAACTATTGCCCGGAAATGTTGCCGGAACAACTACATCCGATGAAATGAGCGGAGCCAATTTATCGATCAATCCTTCACGTTTCACCCACTCGTGGTAATCATTTTTCTCAAAGTTCCACAATGCTGTGTGACAGCCAATGCTGGTAATATCGCTGTGCGCAACTCCTGAAATCAGGTAGCTCATGTATTGCGGTAAGTGCAATGCATACTTCATTTGGCTGAAGATCTCAGGCTTCTCTTGCTTGATGCGATACAATTGCATGCCGCTATTCAAACTGCCTAAAACCGGCGATGCTGTTTCCAGGGAAAATTTCTTTTCGCCACCATATTTTTTATAGAAAAGTTCACTGAGTGCTTCAGGATACTTTTTTAAGTAATTGTACAGAGGTGCCAATGGCTGGCCGTCTTCATCAATGTACACAAGGCTTGCACCATAAGTAGAAAAATTGATTGCCTTGATGTCAAACTCTTTCTTGCCAAACACCTCCCTCAATGAATCAAATACACTCAAACGCAAGCTCTCCAGGTTCTCGCACGCGTCCCCATCTTCATCAGTCGTTTCGGTAAACTTCGCTGACTTCTCAAAAACAATATTGTACTGCTCATCAAAAAGAAACAGCTTCTTGTTTGTTTTACCGACGTCGAATATGGCAATGACAGAGGACATGTTGTGAATTTTGAATTATGTGTGACGGCACGTAGAGACAAGGCACTGCCTTGTCTTTTCTTGTGTCATCGGGGCGCATCGCACCATCGGGGTGCATCGGGAGACAAGGCAGTGCCTTGTCTCTACAGAAAACCGCGAAAATCAGCGTAGTGTTTACAGGCCAGTCGACACTGCCTTCTGGCCGCGACTTTTTATCAATTGTTCCCTTACTTTTTCGCTGCGGTAAACGCCCAACGGGCTCAACGCTCCACCGGAACGCAATCTCGCTTCTGCTACCAGCGGACGTACATCCGTGCGATAAGCATGTTGCAATATTTCCTGTGCTTTTACAATATCGTTTTCTGCTTGTGCCTGTTGCAATGCTTTTGTATCCACCAGCAAAGCTTGCGCATAAGCGATTTTAATAGCCTCTACGGACTGCAACAAATCTTCCAACGGATCTTTAATGTTATGCGAAGCATCGATCATCCAACCTAAGCCGGTCGCGTGATTCATGCCTCTTGCATCCATGCCTTCTACCAGTTCATTAAAGATGAGGAACAACTGGTAAGGATTAATGCTGCCAACAGTTAAATCATCATCCCCATATTTTGAATCGTTGAAATGAAAACCACCAAGTTTACCTTCGTTCAGCACCAATGCAACAATTTGTTCGATGTTGGCATTTGGCAAATGATGCCCCAGATCAACCAATGTGTATGCTTTATCACCGAGTTTGTTGGCATACAAAAATGATTGACCCCAATCTCCTACTGTCATAGAGTAAAAGTTAGGCTCAAACGCTTTGTACTCCACGAACATTTTCCAATTGTCAGGCAACGCTTTGTAGATTTCCTGCAAGCCTTCCAAAGTGCGTTGATGTGCCTTGCGGAAATTCAACTGACCAGGGAAAGAAGAACCATCACTTAACCAAACGGTTAGTGAATCAGAACCGAGTTCGATACCGTGTTTGATTACTTCGATGTTATGATCGATCGCTTGCTGGCGCACCGCTTTATCTACATGCTGTAGCGAGCCAAATTTATAGCTGTGTTCCTGTCCCGGTTGGTCCTGAAAAGTGTTTGAGTTCATGGCATCGAAACGCAAACCATTTTGCGCAGCCAATGCTTTTATGTTTGCATAGTTCTCAGGAATATCCCATGGGATATGCAATGAAATGGCGCCGCTGGATTGATTGAGCGCATGCAGCAAACCAATGTCTTCAATTTTTTCTTCGAGGCTGCGAGGCTCACCACCGCCGGAGAAACGGCCAAAGCGTGTACCGCCCGTACCGAGCGCCCAGCTTGGAATGGCCACCTGGAAGTCTTTCAACTTTTGCAACACTTCTTCTACATTGCTCACTCCTTCTGACACAAAGCCAAACGCTCTTTTATGTGCAGCGATCTGCTTATCGTTGTTATCTGCTATTTTATATTTTTCAATCTGCATGGCAAGGGAAAATTAAAAATTTGAAAATTTGAAAATTTGAAAATTGAAGTGCGTGAATGGTCAATAATGATGGTCACCTTTGAAAATTCCTAATTCTTAATTCCTAATTTATTTAAGATAGAACATTTCCTTCAACGCAACACTAACCGGCGAATGATCGGGATTTGATTCCATGATATCGCCCATGTACTTCCACCACTTCTGCATTACCGGATGTTCTGGCAGTTTGTCGAGCAGCGATTCATCTTCAACGTCCATAACGCCAAATAGAGCATTCGTCTCTTCATCAAGGAAGATGGAATACTCGTGAATGCCTGTTTCCTTTAACAATTGTTCAAGTTCGGGCCATAGTTCATCATGACGCTTTTTGTATTCGTCGATGAACCCATCAAACAATTTCATTTTAAACGCGCGTTTCTTCATGCCTGTAATTTAGAAAAAAAGGTTGATGACCGCATGGGCCACCAACCTACCCAACATTTACTATATGAACCGAAAAAACAAACGCTTTTTATCGTACGAATGCTGTGGCCACACCACCATCTACATTCAGTACATTTCCAGTTGATTTATTGAGCAATCCACCTACAAATACAAAGCACGCATTTGCAATGTCTTCAGGCAGAATAATCTCATTCAACAAAGTCCTTTTTGCATAGTAAGCAGGAAGTTCTTCTACTTTTACGCCGTAAGCTTTCGCTCTTCCTTCTGCCCATGCACCTTCCCATATTTTGCTATCAGAGATAACAGCATCAGGGTTTACAACATTCACGCGAATTTTGTCTTTACCCAATTCAGCTGCGTTCAATCTGCTAAGATGCATTTGCGCCGCTTTTGCAGAACCGTAGCCTGCGTTGTTAGGGCCGCTCATCAAAGCATTTTTACTAACGATATTCAACACATCACCACCAATATCTTGTTTGCGCATAGTGTTAACGCCAGCCTGCGTTACAAGGAATTGACCTTTTACCAACACGTCGTATAAAAGATCCCAATCTTTTTCTGTATGCTCTTCCAATGGTTTTGAGATAGATAACCCTGCACAGTTCACTACGATGTCAACACCCCCGAAAGCCAATGCCGCAGCATCAAACGCAGCGTTGATATCTTTACTGCTAGTTACATCCAGCACTACGCCGGTGAACACATCTTTGCCATATTTTTTCTGAAAGAACTCTCTAGCTGTTTCCAATCTTGATGCATCATTATCGTTGATCACCACACAAGCACCTTCGTCAGCAAACTTTTGAGCGATTGCTTTTCCAATTCCACCTGCACTTCCAGTGATCAATGCGATTCTGCCAGACAATGCTTTTGGTTTTGGCATGCGTTGCAATTTTGCTTCTTCCAATAACCAGTATTCAATGTTGAAAGCCTCTTGTCTTGGCAATGAAGTATATTCTGAAATAGCTTCTGCGTCGCGCATTACATTGATCGCGTTGATATAAAATTCAGCCGCTACTCTTGCTGTTTGTTTATCTTTTGAGAAGGTAAACATACCCACACCCGGATACAAGATCACTACTGGATTCGCATCGCGCATTGCAGGACTGTTTGGATGTTTGCAAGAGTTATAATACTCAGCATACATTTTTCGATACGCTTCAAATTGCGGAGCCAGTTTTTCTTTGATAGCCTGTACGTCGAATAAGTCTTCGCCCGGTGTTAATGACAATACCAGCGGACTGATCTTTGTGCGCAGGAAGTGGTCAGGACAGCTTGTGCCCATTGGCGCCAATCTATCAAGATCTTTAGAATTGATGAATTGCAAAACTTTTTCGTCATCTGTAAAGTGACCCACCATTTTAATGCTGCTTGAGCAGAAGCCGCGCAACACAGGAGCCAATGCAGACGCTTGTTTTGCTCTTTCTTCTTTTGGCAAAGAAGAAATCTTCGCGCCACCAAATGCTTGTTTATTTTTTGATTGTTCTTCTATAAAAGCAGAACATTGTTCAATTACTTCCAGTGTGTTGATATAGCTTTCGTAAGCTGTATCGCCCCATGTAAACAACCCGTGTGAACCCAACATGATTCCGCGGATACCAGGATTTTCATCGAGGCACTGGCGCAATTTCAAACCAAGGTCAAACCCCGGACGCTGCCATTCTACCCAACCGATTGTGCCACCAAATAATTCCTGAGTAATACGTTTGCCATCCTTCGCTGCTGCGATTGCAATAGCCGCATCAGGATGCAGGTGATCAATATGTTTGAATGGTAAAAAACCATGTAAAGGCGTATCAATAGATGGCGCTTTCGAATTTAAATCGAATATGGAGTGATTGAACAATTCGACCATTTCATCTTCATGCTCAATGCCACGATAAACTGATTTCAGCCTGCGCAAACGATCAACATACAAAGCAGCCAGACCGCTTCTTTTCAACGTTCCCAAATCACCACCTGAACCTTTTACCCACATCACTTCTGTTTCTTCACCTGTCAACGGATCTTTTGAAAATACTTTACAAGATGTGTTACCGCCGCCGTAGTTTGTCAATCGCAAATCAGCGCCCAGCAAATTAGATCGATAAATAAGCAGACCCACTTCGTCACCGGCAAGTGCCGCTGCTTTCTCCTCATCCCATAAATAACTCACGTGTTTGAATGTTGTAGTAACCGACATATTCTTTGTGCTTTAAAAAATCAATATTGTTTTGCCTCACCCAACCCCTCTCCAAAGGAGAGGGACTGAAACCCGCTATTGCAAAGGGTTTCATAAAAGCATGCTTTTTCTCGAACTCTCTGTTATTTCAACGAGTTTCCGTAACCCACTACTAAAATCGAAACGATCAATATCACAATGCCTGCCAATACGGTTGATAATGTTTTCTTGCTGGTGCCTTTCCATTCTTTCAAAATCAGTCCCCATAAGTTGGCAACAAGAATGATGAATGCCATGTGCAGTATCCAGGAACTCGCGCCATTACCGAGTTTGCTTTCTCCCATTCCATAGAAGAAAAACTGTAAGAACCAGGTGATCCCTGCCAGTGCGGAGAAAATGTAGTTTTTTAATAAGGGTGCTTGCTGATTGGTATAGTCGCCAAATGTTTTGTTGCGTGCATTTAAGATCATGCACCAGATAAAGTTGGTAGTAAGTCCTCCCCAAAGCAACACAACATACACAACGTTGTTTTGATAGAGAGGATTCATTCCTTGTCTCACAGCTTCCTCAGCCATTGACTTTCCTGCTTCCAACCCAAAGTTAAAACATGCGCTCAACACACCCGATACAATCGCTACAAAAAGTCCCAGTCCAATTTTGAATTCTTTATTTGCTTCTGTCACTTCTTTTTGTGACAACTCCTTCTCTTTCAACACACCTGCCCTTCCGCAAACAATGATACCGATGGTACAAACAATTATACCCAGCAACACCAATTTTCCCCAGCTGCTATGCAACATGTCTGAGAAAGATTCTTTACCTGCTTTTGGATACAGATCGTAATAGATGGATGGAATTAGAGACCCAAACACAGAGCACAATCCAAGGATAATGGTGCTACCAAGCGATACGCCCAGATAGCGCACACCCAACCCGTATGTCAAACCGCCAATGCCCCACAAAATGCCGAAGAAAAAAGTGATCCACAAAGTGTGTGACGGCGTATACTTAATAATTTCTGAAAAACCAGGAACGGTAAGCCACGCAGCTAATGGTGGTATGATGAGCCAGGAAAAAAGCCCTCCTACGATCCAATAGCTTTCCCAGGCCCAGCCTCTTACTTTTTTATAGGGTATGTAAAAACTTCCTGATGCAAATCCTCCGATAAAGTGAAAAATTACTCCGAGAATAACTCCCATGGCAGTTCGTCTTTTATATGGCTAAACAATAATAGATTAAAAGTAAAAAGTTATGATTTTTTATCCATCATGCACTGTCATGGTTCACAATTTCGTAGGTTTGACCATTAACCAAATCACTAAAGGCACCGAATGAAGCAAGTCCCTATTACGCAGCATTTATTTATCGACGTTTATTCCGCTACGCCTAAGTATCTTCAGCTGGCCAACTCCATTATTAAAGCTATTGCGGCAGGTAAAATTCAAAAGAATGATGTGCTTCCTTCTATCAACGAAATAAGTTTTGAGTTTGAAATTTCGAGGGACACTGCAGAAAAAGGATATAAATATCTGAGATCTTTGGGTATTCTTTCTTCCGTTCCGGGTAAGGGTTATTTTGTACAGAATACGCAGTTTGAACAAAAGTTTACCATTCTACTGTTGTTCAACAAACTGAGCGAACACAAAAAGATCATTTACGATTCTTTCGTTGATGCCATCGGTGAGCATGCCAACATTGACTTCTACATTTATAACAGTGATTTTAGTTTGTTCAAAAACATACTGGCGCGCCGTCCTGACGATTATACACACTTTGTCATTCTGCCGCACTTCAGAGAGCGCTGGGAAAATGTAGACGAAGTATTAAACACTTTGCCTAAAGAAAAATTAATTCTGCTTGACAAAAGATTGCAGGGAGTAACCGGTAACTATCGCGGCGTGTACGAAAATTTTGAAGAAGACATTTATACCGCACTCGAACAGGCGAAAGACAAATTGGAGAAATACAAAAGCATCAAGATTATTTTTCCCGAGGACACTTATTATCCTGATGAAATTTTGCAGGGCTTTAAACGCTTCTGCCAGGACTATGCTTTTAACTATGAGATCATTGCAGATATTGAGCGGGAAGCTATTTCTCCAGGCAGCATTTATATCAATCTTCGTGAAAATGATTTGGTCATTCTTTTAGAAAAAATCATTGCGCAAAACCTTGTGGTGGGCGAAGACGTGGGCATCATTTCTTACAATGAAACACCGTTGAAAAAACTCATCCTGAATGGACTCACCACCATTTCCACCGACTTCAAAAAGATGGGCGAACTGGCAGCAGAGCTAATACTTAACAACACGTTTAAACACATAGATGTACCGTTTTATTTAACACCAAGAAAGTCGTTGTGATTTCACGCAAAGGCGCAAAGGAAAATTGTTTCATTACCAAGAAGGTGAACTAATTTCACGCAGCGAACGCGGCGAAAAAGCGACGCAAAGGGTTACCGAAATTCGTCGTCCCTGACAAAAATGAAAAATCGCGATAAGGATAGTGCGACCTTTACTTTCTTTGCTCCTTTGCTTGAATAAAAAGTTCTGTCTGCGTGGTCACTGCCGTTATAATTAATACGTCTCCCCTTCGCTCAGCAGGTGTCACTATTAGATTCACGATTTTTCCGTCTCTCACCTCGCCTTCAACCGTTGTCTTGTAAGGCGCATGTAGTTTGAATTTTGCATTCCACTCCTTCGGCCATGCCTGCAGCAAGTAGATCTTTTTATCATCCACCTGCATTAACATTTCCTGCAAACCAATCATGGCGCTGCCGCCCCAGTTATGATCAGGCGACCAATCATAACCTGGCCCCCAGAATGCAGGAAAACGATAAGGGCCACCAGCAAATTTTCCCTTGGTCAATATAGTTGCCTCATCTGTCAATCCCAATCTTGCGGCGAAAATATTATGCTGCTTCCATCCCACTGCACTGCGCGTCTTCGTTACTTGCGAATCGAGTTGATAGGTATTAATGGCGGTATCCAAACCCGGTTTTCCCACACCATAAATACCCCAAGGGAAAACGGGATACAATTGCGGAGCTTCAGCATTCTGCACTCTTGCCCACACCACCGCAGGAGCCAGTGTAGTTTTTCCATTAATTGTCTGCAAGGGTATCGATGGAATGCGTTGCAACATTTTCTGCCACTTGTTTCTTTGTGTTGTATCAAGATATTGATTTGGCAAAGCGAGCATGCGTTCAAGAATCACTTTCAGTGCACAAATAGTAGTGGTTGAATTGTAAGTACCTTTGTATGTTTCCGCTGCGGAGCCGGGATATAAAATATATTCACCCTTTTCGTTAAAGGCTTTCGCGCCAAGTTTCTTCGCGATATATTGATAATGCTCATCAAAAAATGTAAGGCAACTTTCTATGAATGGAATGTAACCTTTTATATCTCGACCTTCATAACGTTCCGTCTCCAGCATCATTTGACAAAATTCAAAAACCGTGTCCCACAAGTATTCCAGCCATGCGTTGTACTCTAGGCCCGCATCATAGTCAGAAGGCCTTTTTAAATTGTATTCGAAAATATTCGGCAAACCGAAGTTTTCAATTTGCTCCGTAAAACAAGCCCCTTTGTGCCTCCAGTAAACAGCACTCCTCAGTTCTGCATTGCGCAAGGCATTAAGGTAAAAATCAAACTGCGGTTTGAGCATATCAAAGTCGCCGCTCTTGATCATTGGATAATACACCAATCGCTGGTTCTGAGCGGTCATTGTGCCACCGCCCCACAAACGAAAGTCAGGAGAGTATGGATAAGGCTGATTGCTTTTTACAAATACTGGATCAAAAACAAATAAGCCGCCATTGAACTTGGTGGGCCATTTACCATATGCATTGCAACCAAGCATGTAACGGAACAAATTATAGTTGCGTGAAACAAAACTGTCCCTGCCTTCTATGATGACATAACTTCTGTTCCAGAATTGTTGCCACCATGTTTTTGTTTTTTGCAACGCAGTAGAACTATTTGCGGCAGCATCGTTCACAATATTGTTCAACTCGTTCTTCCAAATATCAATCGTCGCAGCCTGGGAAACATTTAACACAATGTCTATTTGCTGCGAACGCACAGCAGACTTCGTTTTTAGTTGCCAAGATGTAAAAGAGGTGTTGCAGTAACTACCCGTGTCAGTCTTCACAAACTTCATGTTCTTCGCCTTCACAATGCCGCCAAATGTATTATTCGCAAGTGGATTGAACATTTGATCTTTCACGGAACCCATCCCTTCTTTATCAACTGTGTAGTCAAAAACATTTTGCTTGTCACTTCTGTTGCGGTGATAAAAAAGTATTTCATTGTTTAACACCTGCACTTCGTCTTTATACATCACCACATCAAATAGCTGAGGCGCCTTGTAAGAATTGGCTCTTAATTCTGCTCCTTTGATGACTCTGTCTGTAGTGCGCCAGTTTTCGTAAGACGCAGTAACCTCAATGGCTTTAACGCTTTTAACACTTACATGCACAACAGGTCGAAACACATCAACCCACAAATTAACTTCAGTATTATTTCCTGCAATGCTAACACCACCTTCTAATAATTTCAATTCTTGTTTGAAATCTTTTCCGGCAAATGGATTGGAAGAAAAATGCAGACGCATTCTGCCCAGTGTGAGCATTTGATTGTTTTCATCAAATGTTCCGCTTCGAGAAATATAAAAAAGCACATCGCCGTTTTCCACCCAGACATTCAAGCCGATGTCGCCGCCACCGCATGGCATGGATTCTGAAGAGTTTTTACTTTGTGAATGCCAAACGACGTTATAGTTGGATAATTCTTTCGGCTGCGCGAAAGAGATGATGTATAAAAAAATGAATGAAAGGAGAAATGATATTTTCTTACGTATACTGGTCAATGTTGCAGGTTATTAAACGAATGTAAGAAAAATAGGACAATGCCCCGTAGAGACAAGGCATTGCCTTGTCTCCTGATTATCGGCGGTCATAATTATTTTCAACAGTCACGTGGTGCGGGCATAGACAAGGCAATGCCTTGTCTCTACGGGTCGCTGATTAAACTGTGACCATCGCCTTTATCACACCTGTTTCCGGGTTCAGCCAACTGGCGAAATTATCTTTCACTTCGTCAAACGAAACGCGGTGCGTGATGTATGTTTCAGGTTTTACAAGTCCTTTTTTCATGGAAGCGATCACATGTTCAAAATCCTGTCTTGTCGCATTCCTGCTGCTCATTAAAGTCGCTTCGCGTTTATGGAATTCAGGATGAGAAATAACCAGTTCGTTTTTTTGCAAGCCAACCAAAACATATCTCGCTCCATGCGCCATGTACTCAAACCCTGCATTGATGGCTCGTAAACTTCCTGTTGCATCGATCACGACTGTAGGCATGTCTCCATTAGTAATTTCTTTCAGTCGTTCTACCACATTTTCTTTCAAACCATTGATCGTAAAATCAACACCCAGTTTATCCTTACAAAAAGCCAAACGATTATCGTTGATATCTAAAGCGATTACTTTTCCTCCTGCTATTCGCGCAAATTCCATTGTACCTAAACCGATTGGCCCGGCACCCACTACCAACACAAATTCACCGGGAGTTACCTCAGCACGTCTAACACCATGCGCGCCAATTGCCAATGGCTCAACCAATGCCAATTCATCAAAATTCAAACCTTCACCATGAATCAATGATTCGGAAGGAACCAGCAAATACTCACGCATACCACCATCCACATGCACACCGCAAACATTGATCGCAGCACAGCAATTTGGCTTACCCATCCTACAGGCTATACATTTACCACAATTGAAATAAGGAATAAATGTAACTGCTTCACCGGCCTGAAAGCCTTTAGCATCACCGTTTACATATTCCGCGGCTAATTCATGCCCCAATATTCTCGGATAGGAAAAGAAAGGCTGCGTACCTTCAAAGGCATGCAAATCCGTTCCGCAAATGCCAATTCTTTTAATCTTAAGCAACGAATAATCGTCCTTTAATTCAGGCACTTCTCCTGTTCCATATTCAAATGTTCCCGGTGTAACACAAACCAATGTTTTCATGCGATGCAATTAATAATTTGTTCTCAATATTTTTATACAATAAAACGAAATCAATTCTTTTTAGCTTCCGGATAAATGTAAAAGCAGTAGCTATAAGGCTTTGCAGGAATCTGGTATTGTTCCAGTGGTGCTGCGACGGCACTCCAGCTATCATTTCCACCCACTCCCATTTGCACAAGATCAATATTTAAAGTTACAAAACCGGCATCCTTTAAATTGTAAGTGTGCTTTGACGTCTGAATATTGTAATCCGTATTTGGACGCGCACTCATGCTCAGCAAACTATCCGCAATAATTGTCAATCCTTCCTGTTTTTTATTGCTCAGCGACATCCAGCGAACATCTGTCCTGTTTGCATTTTCCTGCGGCACTACGTAAGGCTCGATAAATTTATCCAAAGGCAATGAAAAAACATCGGCATCAAAGCCATATCTTCTGTCAACATAATTTTCTTCTGGCCCGCGTCCATACCAGGCTACATTATCAAAGTCTCTGGCTATGCCACATTGCATGCCCACTCTAGGAATATTTGGTCTGCCTGCAGGCACATCCAGCGCATAGTTTACTTTCATCGCTCCGTCATTATTGATTGTATAAATTACAACAATCTTACTTCCGTTTGCGAGTGTATAGTTGCTTGTAATGACCGGCATTCCATTTTCTATTTTCGAAGCTACATCCTTCAATTGCAATGTAGTGTCATACCATTCTTTCAATACTTTGTTCGACTTCCATCCGCGCTTGTCATTGTCTGTCAAAGGTCTGGTAAAACAAGGCAGCAATGGCGCATAGATCTGTTGATTCCCTTTCCAAACATAAGAATTTAATCCACCATTTTTTTTACTGATGGCAATTGAAAAATTATTTCCACTCACCAAATAAGAAGAATCTGTTTCAGCGACGTTGACCTCCCTTTTTTGTTTCCCTTTTTCAAATACAGGACGCACAACCTTTGTTAAAGAAAACTGGTTAGAAGCAATCTCAAATCCTTTGTCTGCCCACACTTCGCTTTGAGACAATGTGAAATGAATGTCGGCGAGATATTCGCAATTTGCTTTAAATGCAGGATAAAAAGATCCAATATTGATCATCGTATCGCTACCTGCTGCAAGATTCATCACAGGCAGGTCTTTCCGTAAAATTGCTTTTCCATTTTCACGAATAACCAAAGAAATATTATAGCCTGACAATGATTGTGACGCATGACGATTCGTAATCTTCACCAGTCCTTTTGCGCCATTTTCCATACTACATTCAACCGGCTGAAACACGCGTTTACACTCATACATCGCAGCTTTCGGCCTTCCATCAGATGCTGCAATTCCTTTAATGGTGAAGTTGTCATAATACTTTTCTCCATAGTCGCCACCAAACGCATAGTATTCTCCATGCTCATCTTTCTTTAGCAAACCCTGATCACGATATTCCCAAATACAACCACCAATGACGCGCTTAGTAGAACGGAAAATATCCCAGAACTCTTTTAAGTTGCCATTAGAGTTGCCCATAGCATGCGAGTACTCCACAAAAAATATAGGACGATTGTCTCCATTCTGTTGGTTTGCCAACAGTTTTGACGTGTAAATACCAGGATACATGCGACTTACAATGTCAACATAATATTGGTCCAACGGGTTTTGTAAACGGTGTGAATGGTCGTTTGTTTTTGGATAACGCGGATCTTTATTATCGATGTAACCTTCCACTTTCGGACTTCCCATGGCAGGTTCATAGTGAACCGGACGCGTTATATCAAAGTCGTGAATCCACGCCGCCATAGCAGCGTGATTGGGTCCGCGCCCCGCTTCGTTGCCAAGGCTCCAGATTATAATCGAAGGATGATTTTTATCTCGCAGCACCATACGGGTTGCGCGTTCCAGGTAAGCAGCGGTCCACGTTGCGTCATTGCTTAATTTGCTGCCAAGTCCGTGTGTTTCCAAATTTGCTTCGTCAATCACCAACATGCCATATTGATCGCACAGGTCGTAGAAGTAAGGATCCATTGGATAGTGACTCGTGCGTATGCAGTTGAAATTAAATTGTTTCAGTGTTTTTACATCCTGCAAAATATCTTCTCTTGTTACGGCCTTGCCACGCACAGGATCATGGTCATGACGGTTTATGCCATACAGATAAGTGACCTTTCCATTGATCAACAATTTTCCTTCGTTTGAAAATTCAATGCTGCGAAAACCAACTTTGCAACTTTTTGCTTCCATCAATTTTCCTGTACTGTCTTCCAGGCTTAACACAAGCGTGTACAAACTCGGTGTCTCATCACTCCACTTTTCGGGATGCTGCACTTTCTCTTCGAGCAAACCAAACTTAGCATTATCCAAACGGGGAAATACTTCATTAATTATGTCATCTGCTTTCTTCTGCAGCGGTGCGTTCCAAACCGGTTTGCCGCGCTTATCGTACAACTGAGCTTTCACCACATAACCCGGAGCCTCTTCACCAGTAAGATTCTCCAGACGCGGACGAATACTGAAAACCGCATCATTGTATTGCTTATCAAGCTTTGCTTCCCAATGAAAATCTGCGATTCTTAGCTTGGGTTCAGCCATCAGCATCACTTCCCTTTGTATGCCGCTCAGGCGCCACTGATCCTGATCTTCAAGATATGACGCATCGCTCCAGCGAATCACTTGCACAGACAAAATATTTTCTCCTTTCTTCAAGTATGGCGTGATGTTAAATTCTGATGGCAAAAAACTATCTTCTCCGTAACCCAGATATTGTCCATTCACCCACACTTTAAAAGCCGAACCGACACCGCCAAAGTGCAAAGTAATATTCATATTGCTCCACTCATCAGACACGGTGAATGCGCGTTGGTATGACCCAACTGCGTTATAGTCTTTCACGATGTATGGCGGGTTCACAGGACGGAATGGATACACGGCGCTTTTGTATATTGGTTTGTCATAACCTTGCATTTCCCAATTCGAAGGAACAGGAATTTGCTTCCAGCCCTTTACTCTTGACTTGTAAAAATCTTTAGGCGCATCATCTGGTTTTAGCACCAATGAAAAATCCCAGTTGCCGTTTAATGACATTACACGCGAGGTCTTAGTTCTGTCGCAAGTCAAAGCGTCCTGTACGTTGCTAAATGAATATGCCGTTGCCCTTGCTTCATCTCTGTTAATGCTTGTTATTCGTGGATCTTCCCAAGGTTCTGTTGCGTACACAGCGGGTTTGTTGGGCACCGCGGCTGGCGTACCGTCTACCAGTTGCGCTTTTAATGCAACGGGTAAAAACAACATTAATAACGAACTAATATTTTTTATTGTAACCATTTTCATAAAACCTATTTTGGGAGACGCATTATCATGCGTCTCTACGAGTTCATTCACCGTAATTCACGACATACTCAACGCCTTTCTCCACCGTCATCTCATACATGTCATTTCCTGTACTTGTAATCGTTCCGTTTTTGCAGGAAGGCTTCCTTTTGCTTTTGAATTTCAATGTACCTGCTCCTTCGTCTGCCTTCACCTTTATCTGTTTCGCGCTGCAATACACATTCACTAATCCGTTTGGAGTGGGCACGGTTCCTTCGATCCATTTCAAACCACCTGTTACCGGTTGTATGGTGTACGTTTTGTATGCAGGAGAAGTAGGTTGTACGCCTAAATAATACTTTCCAAAAAGATAAATCGGACTTGCGCCCCAGGCATGGCAAAGGCTTTTACCAAACGGTCTTCCATACATAGCATAGTGTTCATCTCCTTTTCTATTGGGGTTGTATTCCTCCCAGAACGTCGTTGCGCCATTCTGTAACATACCGCCCCAGTAATTTTTAATTTCATCTAACACATATTGTTGCTCGCCAAGTGCGCACATCGCTTCCAACTCGTAGAAACGCATATATGGCGTGGTTATCTTTTGCACTTTATCGTTTAATAGAACATTTTGTTTTACTCCTTGCTTTTGTATGTCTGATAAATAATTGAAAAATATCGCAAACATGTTGGTGTAGCGGGTTACATTATCCGTAGGCTCACCATTTACTCGACTGTGCACGAATGCCTTTTTATTATCATTCCAGTAATAAGAAAATATCTTCGCTTTAAGATCAGTAGCCATTTGCCTGTACTGCACAGCTTTAGCGTCATGCATCAAATCGGCACACAATGACATCGTCTCAAGGCTGCGACACAATAGCAATTGCTCAAAACTCACCTCACCTTTTTTGCTAAGGCCATCTGCCCAATCAATGAATATCCAATCTCCCGCAAGCCCTTCCATCAAGCCGTCTTTGTTTCTTCTTTGCAAACAATAATCCATCATGCTTTGCATACGTGGATATACTTGTGTAATGAAAGTTTGATCGCCTGTGTACAAATAATAATCATAGATTCCCATGAACCAATAGAACGTATAATCCATGATAGTATTGACATGGCTCGTCACGGGATCCTTGCCACGCAAGGCCATCAATGTAGAAGTTACCGTTTGCGAATTGAAGAAAGAATAATAGTTCATCAAAAAACTCTGATAACCATCGCCGCTCCAAACCCAACGATCGCGCTTGATGCCATCAATGAAAAACTCCCGTGTATTCAAATGAAACGTATATTCTGAAACGTCATAAATTCTGTTCAACAAAGTATCTGAACATCTGAAAGTTCCACGTCGTGCAACAGGAGCATATTCGTACAACATAGAAACAGAATCCAATGCCAGCGAACCATCATACTGAATATTGAGAAAACGGAATGCTTTTGAAGACTGCAACACGGTATCTTTTGCAGTGGCGTTACTGATTTGTAATCTGTCCAACGTTTCACAATGATCTGTTGATAGGGCCTCTGCTTTTGATTCACCGTAATAGATATTCACTCTACCATTTCCGCGAAGGCCATTCAATTTTACGTATCCAAATGTTTCTTTTCCAAAATCAACCAACAACGATTGTTCCTTCTTATCAACAGATGCAGCATACTGTGGCTTTGTCAGCAATCTGAAAGAAGATGGCTTTATAGACGGGTCATTAAAATTTCTACTACCTGCAGTCAACCAAACAGTAGCTGCCTGATCCGATGCCCTGCCTGTTTCATCGATCCACTCCTTATCCTCAAACGTTACCAACCATGTTCCATCTGACACGATCGTTTGTCCTTTCACAAACAAAGCTGGCACTGTGGCCTGGCTAAATATCTTTACGTTGATCCTGTGCTTACCAGCAGGCACAAGTATCTGCGAAGGTGCTCCTTCCTGCATTTTTCCGTCAATTTTTACATTGTAATTTCCTTCCGTATAAATGTCAACTTGCTCTGGTTGCGCAAGATTAAAATCCTTATGAAAATCAACGCACACATAGTGGTTATCCATTTTCCAGAATGGAGGAAAAAACGTCCCTCTCTCTGTGCGTCTGTTTTGCATTTTGTTACTGAGCCATATATCGAAATCGCCGGGATACCATATCCACGTTGCTTCCTGTGCCATTAATGTTTCCAAACACATAAGAAAACAAGCGCCGAAAACTATCGCCATTCGTTTGATCATTCTATTCATGTTTTATTGTTTTAAAACCGGGCAATAATCCCGCAGCATTTTTTATAGAATCAGCAACCATTGGTCCATTATTTTCCCATGTATTACCCGGACCGTTTGCATTTGCTAAAAACTTTTCTTTAGGGCACCAGTTATTTTTTACGGTGATGTACGAAGAGCCTTCATCAAGATATAAATAGAACCAATGCTCCGGATCATGCACATATGGAGAATAACCGATGCTGTCAATGCAATTCTCTGTAATGGAAGTTCCCGGCTGTGCCGACAACGTGTATATGCCCGCCACATCATACATGTGATTCGCGTAGTGATGAATGTAGTTCGCATGAATGCGGTTGTTGCGCATACAATTCAAAGATTTCGTCCAGCCCCATCCCACATTGATGCCAGTATATGCAACATTGCAAATTTCGTTGTGCTCAATATTTATATTTCTTACACAACCAGCGGCAATGCCCACACAGCCCCAATCTTCATTCGTCACATCATCGATGTAGTTGTTTTCTATTCTGTCGTAGGAAGAAATTTCTCTTTGATCAACTGGATCGTAAGGCAAATGCGTTTCAAAATTCTCCGGCGAGAAAGTGCCGACCTGTATAGCATTGCCACCAATATCCCGGAACACACAACCTTGCACAAGATTATGATTTGTACCAAAAACAAGATCAAACCCTGACGAAGCCATGTGACGAAAATCGCAATGCGTGAATTGAATATTATTTGCACCACTTATTTCCACAGCAGCAGGCGGACGGCCAATCCAACCCTGGTTATCCAGGCCTTTTTTCTCTGGTGTGCCTTTAGGTTTTAACTTGTATGCATCGAGCAAATACATGCCAGCCTGTAATGGCACATGACCTTGCAATGAAGGCCGCAGCCATGTTGTATGTTGAAAGCAAATATCCTTAATGATAATGTTTGCAGCCGGACGATCCAGCGAGCCATCCACTTTTACCAATTGCTCTAAAAAAGGAGCAACAACATTGGCAGTCGCCATGTTTTCACCAGCTTTTGGCCAATAGTAAACCTTCCCTTTGTTTATATCAAGATACCATTCACCGGCTTCATCAAGCAATTGAATGGCATTGGCAAAATAATAGGCACTATTGCCATTCTTACCATCCACCACGGCAGACGGCCACGGATGGTCAAAATGAATATGACTCTCGGGTTGATAAAAAGTCAATCTCGCTTTGTTGCCAACAACTTCAACACTCTTGATACGCAATATAGCAGTGGCCCACATTTCGTGCAACACGATCTCCATTTGCCCGGCATCCTTCGATTGCTTGAAGGATGGAGCTTCTACCCATATCTCTTCTTTTTGTTTGTCAACAGAAAGAATCCGTTTCAAATTATTACCATCCACTTCACGACAACGAACTGCCTTTTTTCCATTTACCCATAATTGTCTAAATTCAATATTTCTAGCGCCAACTTTCGGCATATCAGCCACCCAAACTTTCCCCTGAGCAACAGAGGACAAGCCTTCAACCTTCCCTTTCACCTTGCTCCATCCTGTAACATTTACACCTCCGCTTACTATAGGTTTTTCACCTGGCGCGGCCTGAATCACCAAAGGATGATCGGGAGTACCTGAATCCTCTGGCCTTATAAATATTGGTTCATACAAATTATAAATGCCGCCGAGCACATTGATGGCAACATCTTTTAAGGAAGACAAACTATCCAACCTACGCAACTCTCTCGCCTTACGCAAAGCCACATCAATAGAACCAAATGGAGACTCTTTGGAACCGTCATTCGCATTCGTTCCATTCGGCGCCACCCAAATAATCTGTTGCGAAAATCCTTCACAACAAATCAGGAGGAGAAACCACAAAATCTTGTATCTAATCCATTTCATGTTTTCAAAAATAAAATCATTCAAATCATGACTATCTTGACGATCAGCGTTCTTTCTCTCAACCCTGTTCGAAAATCGACTTCACATACGCCACGTTCGCGCCATAATTCGCTTTCACATTTCTTGATTGCTTTGCATCTCTTGAGCGCTCAATGATCAACCATCCGTGCCACTTCATTTTATCCAACACTCTCTTTGTTGCCGCTAAATCAACCTGTGGATCATTTTGCAACCATACACTGTCCTTGTTTGTACAATGTATTTGCGCAATATTTTTTGCACCCAATGTTTGCAGTTCAGTTGCCAGATCTCTTCCACGCTGATAAGCGTTCTGGAAGTTGTAAGAAATTTTGATTGCGGGGGAACCAATATCCTTCAACAGTTTCACCTGGTCAGCGGCAGAAATAGATGTTTCAATTGCAATGATCACGTTCTCTTTCTCTGCTACTTTTGCTACTTCTTTCAAGCGCTGCACAACGGTATCACGCACCTCAGGATGCTCCGTCAAATCAGAATTTGTTCCCAAAGGAAGAAAGCCAATCTTCACATTCATCTTTTTCATCGTAGCGATACAATCTGCTACGGCCTTTACTGCAGTTGGCTTATGTGCAAATGACTGCGCATAAAAGCCAGACATTGACAATGCACATATCTCGATGTTCAACTCCTTTATCTTATCCAGATACATGTGGCGAATGGAGTCGTTGGCAAGCGTATTGTCAAATGATTCGCGCTGACCAAGTCCGCCCATATCCACTTCAAGCCCATCTGCATTCAGATCTTTCGTAAGCTGCAAGGCGCCCGGCTTCTGGCGTTTTAACAACATCAAATCGATCAATCCAACTTTATAGCTGGACTTTTTTGATTGAGCATTGATATTGGTTGTTGTTAGTGCGCATGCCAACAACATGGCTGCGCAAAAGATTTTATTTTTCATATGCCTGTGTTTCAATGTTTTTATTTTGTTACCAACAGTTATAATTCTATTTGACATTCTTGCGTCGCACACTTGTACTTTTGGTTCTTTATTGAGCATATGCAAGTCGCTGTGTGTTTTTCGAACATTGTTTTAGTGTAACAGGGCGAATGCGATTCGCCCCTACGGGAATCTCAATTTTCAATTGGAAGAAAACATTTTCGCCAACGCATCAAAACCCTTGATCGCATTTGCTGGCAGCTTCTCACCCTTATCGCCAAACACATACATGGCGTTTTCTTTTTCTATCGTCACTTTTGTCTCATCAATATCTCCCGAAGCTGTTGTGATCTTTTTCAAATCCAATCCAAAATTTGCAGCAATAAACTTGTACAATGGCGTTCTTTTGTTGATTCCGAAATCATGCCCTTCTGTGGGAAGATGAACGTTCTGCACCAACGCCTCTTCTCCATAAAATCCGTACATCCTTTTCAGGTAAGGCATCTCAATTTGCGGAACATGATCCGTCCAATCCTGCCCATCACTCACTACCAACATCGGACGAGGTGCCGCCATGGCTGCTATTTCTACGTTGTCAGTTCCACCACCTGCAAAGTGAATAGGCATGCCACTTTCACAAGGACAACCGCCATACATGTAACATGATAGTGAAACAACCGGTGCGCTCAATTTAATTCTGTCATCCAATGCAGTCATTAATACAGTAAGGCTCCCTCCTCCGGAACCTCCGCTAATCGCAACCCTTGATGTATCAGCTTCAGGCAATGTAAGGATGTAGTCGAGAATGCGAATTGTATTCAACACCTGTATCGTCTGTGCCAGACTTTTGCGATGATCTTCATACTTGAACTGCAACATTGATTCGCCCCATGCAAAAAGATCATAACTAACTGCGATCGTTCCCAACCGCGCCAATGTCGCACACCTGTATTGACAATCCGGACGATAACGGCACGCCTGCCAATGCCCATCCGGACAAAGCACCACAGGAATTTTCCCTTTGATCTTTGCAGGTTTATAAATTGATCCGGCAACATACACGCCCGGCAACATTTCAATGGCAAAATTTTCAACCGTATAATCGCCCAATGCTCGTTTGTTCGCCAGAATGGCTTTAGATGCTGGCTTTGCAGGCAACGGTGAAATCTCCAGCGCTTCGAGCATCTGTTGTTTCAATATTGCCTTTCGTTTTTCCCATACAGCTCTATCATCGTATAACGCAGCGAGTTCATTCAATTTCTTTTGCCCGTCTTCCACACTCCATCGATAGTATTCATATTCTTTCAACTTGTAGGTTGAATCATTTTCTTTGTTCACTTTCATATCGAACGGCGTGAGAATGTTGGCAAGCGTAGCATCTGCATTCTCTCTATATCTCCAGTCCGCATAGCTGACCCATTTATCGGCCACCATTTTATTGTCGAACTTTATGCGCACGTTGAACTTTGTTTGTACTTCCTGCAAAACCTGTTTCAATGGCTTCTTGTATTTCTCATCTGCATTCTGCTGCGCAAATGTTTGCGAGAAGGTTAACAGAACTAATATGGTTAATATGGTTCGCATTTAATTGTTGTTTGTTTGATAGAACACCGTTTGGTGCGGGAGACGCAGAATCATGCGTCTCTACATTATTTGTCGCTTGCATCAATTTCCGATCCTGCCTTCGGCGCATCATATCCTTTCATTGCCGGCCATTCTCCTTTGATTATTTTTTTTATCTCAAGTTTGGATGGATCCAGCATTACGTATTTTATTTTCTTTCTTCTCCATGTGTAAACAATGTGTACCATACCATCCTTTGATTGGATAACAGACGGATATGAATACTGACTAACCGGCGAATCTTCCATTATTGCCGCGGCATACCATGTTTTGCCATCTTTGGAAACGGCAATATTCAACGGGGTTCTTGCGCCTTTGCCGTTCTTCAAACTATCAGCGGGTCTAACATGGTTGTACACCAACAACTGCCTCCCATCTTTCAAAGTCACGGCATCGGTGCCTGAATTATTGTTAGGCATATCTGTTGCAGCAATAGCGGACCACGTGTTGCCCCTGTCGTGTGACCATGATTCTACAATCGCTCTATCTTTGCTTCTGCCCAAGGCCTGCAGGCTTCCATCTTTGTAGTTGAGAACGGAGGGCTGAATGAACGACAATGTTTTTCCATCATTGATTGGCCCGATCATCTGCCATGTTTTTGCATTAACGTCGGTCACTTCAAAATGCGCCCTCCATCCCCCGGCTTCGGTACTGGACGGACAAATAATCTTTCCATCTATCATTACAGGCTTGTTCTTGATGGGGCCCAAAAAGCCATCTGGCAAAGCTTCCGGCGATGACCATGTATTGCCGTTGTCTTTTGAACGCAACATCCAACCTTTCCAGCCTGCTACATTTGGTCCAACTTTGTAAAACAACCATAACTCTCCACCCGGCACCTGGTACAACACAGGGTTCCAGCATGCATAACGCAATGTATCGTTGATGATGCCATTGGCAACGTTCTGCGGCTTTGTCCACAGACCGTTCTTCTTTTGACTTACCCAAATGCACACGTCGGGATTCCTTTCCTTTGTTCCACCAAACCAAGCTGCAATCAAGCCTTGTGGTGTTTCAGCAATGGTTGACGCATGACTTTCAGGAAATGGAGGATTATCACAGATAAACTCATCAACGACGATGCCTTTTTTCCAAGGCTTCTGGGCTTGTGTAGCAACAATGCTTACAGACACTAATAATATCAAAAACAGTTTTTTCATGCTAGTCTCTATTTCACCACTAAGTCACTAAGGACACTTAGTTTCACTAAGCGGTCTCTGAATGCTTTAGTTAATTTTAAAAGAATAAACACCTGACCCAATTTCGTACACTTCTTGTTCACCTTCTCTTCCCAAATATTTTACGCCTTCAATGGATTGAAGATTCTCTTTTCTTTCAGTAATATTTTTTCTGCCTACCGGAAAATACATAACAGCCTTGCAATTTGCAGGAACGGTTACATTCCACTCAATAGCATTTCCGTTTCTTTTCCAGTTACTTTTTATCGTTCCATACATTGACTGATATGACGCATCAACATGATCAAGTTCATTTACAAATGAAGGATGCATGATGATCTTCTTAAATGCTACTTCCTTATCATCTGACTTAATCCCAGCAAGATTTTCATAATACCACACAATCAAGTCGCCTAACAACATAATGTGGTTCTGTGAATTCATTTCGGGATTGGCCGTGTTGCCATTCCACAGCTCCCAGATAGTGGTGGCACCGTTTTCGACCATATAGCCCCAGCTTGGATAATCTTTGTTCGAAGCAAGTGTGTAGGCTATTTCTGGCTGTCCATTATAAGTTAAGCCGCGCATGAGCCATTGCGTTCCAATAACACCAGTGCTGATGTGTGAATTATTCTCCCTTACTATCTTATCTGTAATGTTGGTGAACAGTTGCCGCTTGTATTGTTCAGGCACTATATCAAAATACAACGGCAACAAATTCGCGGTAACTGTGTTGTTGCTGTAACTATATGTGTTCTGATTGAAAAATTTATTATTAAACGCGGCCTTAATCTTTCCCTGCATCGCATCATATTCCGCAACATCGTTTGTATTGCCAAGCATTGTTGCAAAGCCTTTCATCAACGTGAGTAACCTGTAGTAGCTGGCTGTTGCGATCAACGCACCATCTGTATTGCGTAATGAATCTTTTGAATGAATCAACTCTTTAGACTCAGGAGGCACGCACCAGTCACCATACTTGTCTTTGGTAATGAGGTCGCCTTTCATGTACTTATTGCGCATGTAGTGCATCCATTTCTTCATGGAGGAATAATGTTTTTCAATTGGCACCTTATCACCAAACTGATGATACAACATGTCGGCTACAAGAAAATACGTTCCCGGCCACGTTACGTTGTCACTATAATAATTCCAGTAAGCTGGTGCTACATCAGGAATCGCGCCATCCGGCTTTTGTGAAGCCTCGATGTCATCCAGCCATTTTGCGTACAACTTTGCATCGTCAAAAACAAAACTCTCTCCGTATGCTCCAGTTGCACGATCACCTAACCAAGGCATGCGCTCATTGCGCTGCGGACAATCAATCGGCATTCCTTTGTAGTTAGAAGCGATGCCCCACCACGCATTTTTATAGACCTGATTTATTGTTTGATTAGATGTTTGAAATTCACCAACCGTGTTTATACCGTCGTACACAACTTCACCTTCAAAGTCAGCAACAGAAGGCACTCCCGGATAATTCGAAATTTCTACATAACGAAAACCATGATATACAAATGAAGGCCTCCATTCTTCTAAGCCCTTGCCCTTGAGAATGTACTTATCGGTTGAAATAGCATCCCGAAGATTTCTTGTGTACAATTCTCCGCCGGGTTTTAAGCTTTCACCAAAACGCAATACAACGGAATCTCCGGTATTTCCTTTCACCTTCATCTTTATCCAACCGGCCATGTTCTGGCCCATGTCCATAATGTACACTCCATTCGTCAACTCTTTAATTGATACAGGCTTGATAGTCTTCATCACTTTCACGAACTCATTCATCTGCGACTCTAGCTTGCCCCCCGGCGACTGCACAAGTTCCGGTTTCAACCATTTACTATCATTAAATAAAACAGTGTTCCAACCGCTCATTTCTTTCCGGGCATCATACTCTTCTCCATCATATTCATTGTTTGAACGGATAGGTCCGTCACCGCTAAGTCTCCAGGTATCGTCAGTTACTATTGTTTTTCTTTTCCCATCAACGTACTCTATTTCAAGTTGCAATATCATTTTTGGGAAACCGAATGTTTTAATCTTCTGCGGCTTGTAATTCTGACGCATGGTAAAAAACCTGCCGTTGCCTAACACCGTTGCCATCACGTTTTTTCCGTGCTGAATATTTTCGGTCACGTCAAATGTGTTGTACTTAACATTCTTTGTAAAGTCGGTCGGAGAAGGCGCCAACACCTGGTCACCGATCTTTTTGCCATTTATATACAATTCATACAACCCCATCCCTGAAACATAGACCATTGCCCGCTTCACAGCAGCTGTTGATTCAAAAGGCTTGCGAAGATATCTTGCAGATAACCTCGAAAATTTTGTCACGCTATCCCACGCAAATGGCTTTTCCCAACCTATCCATTTTGCCTTCCATTCATTTGTATTCAATATTCCCATGCTCCACATCGAAGACTTGCTCCATGGTGTTTCGTTATTGTTTGTCCACACTTTAACTTTCCAGTAGTATGAAGTTTTGCTCTTCAGGGATTTTCCGTTGTATTGAACATGTATCGATTGTGAAGAAATCACTTTACCTGAATTCCACACGTCGCCATTATTTGCATTGAGTTTGTCCTGCGAAGAAGAAACCAAAATCTGATAAGCTGCCTGAACAGTGTTTCTTTTATCACTTGCTATTTCCCAACTGAGCCTTGGTTCCAGCACATCAATGCCTTGCGGGTTCTGCAGCATTTCGCAACGCAAATTTGCCAATTCTTCTTTTTGAGCAAAAGAAGAAGAGACCAGAGCCAGTAAGAAAATAATATTGATGACAATGTGCTTCATTTATTTCAACTTATTTGCCGGTAAAATCAAAATACAGTGTAATGGACAATGCTCTGTCTTTTTCCTTTTCGTAATCGTAAAAAATATTCTTCTGAGCCATTACTCCCGTTGTCAAAGGTTTTTGTGTTTTTGTACCAATGGCTGATATTCCCTGCATGAAGGAAATGTCTCCACATGGAAACACGGGCACAAAATTTTGATACGGATCTTTCGAAACCTTTGGTGTAAACAGTCGTAAGAAAATATCTTCATTTTCTGTAACCACAGTAAAATCCTGACTGCTCGTGAAGAATTTGCACCAGTACATATTAGAATGATAACCCTTAAACTCAGGATATACAAAAGATACTTCGCCTGTTGCTGTATTGTTGTATTCTTTTTCCCACACGCCAAATTGCGTTCCCTTCATTCTGTTTTTCCAAACTCTGTAAGGCCCGTCTCCCATGTATTTCACGGACTTCATCGCATATTCAGGGAAAGAGAAATCCAGGCCAACTACATCTGTTAAATATGCCGCGGGAAAATAATTCACCTTCATTTTTATCCAACCTGACGGATAAATTGTCCACTCAAGTGTGTTGTAAGATCGCTTTCTGTCAAAGGTTGACCTTATCACAATGTTGTTTCCTTCTACCGTGTCCGTAAATCCTGCAAAGTTTGTAGTGCCTTCATCTACAATCGGGCCGTTGTTAAACGGAATAACGCCTTTATCATTCTTTACTTCTTTCAGCAAACCTGTATTGCGACTAAATGTAAGCTGCACGTTGCCCGCATTTACAATGTATAGCGAGTCTTGTTTTTCTATTTTCACATTAGCACCACCATCTTTCTTAACAATATCGGCTGCTGCCTTCGCTGGCAATGTTATCTTAAAGCTCCAGGTAAATATCTCACGACTGAAAGGATCTTTCGCTGTTACATACAGCGCATCATAATTCTGCCAGTCAGCAGGAAGATCAATTTTCAATGACCCTTTTTCTGACGGCTTAACATCAGGCGCAGCAATGGTTCCAGACTTTGAAGACAAATTCGATTGATCATTTACATTTCCCAGCTTTTGCAATTTCCATTGAAAAGAACATTGATTGATATTGGTAAAATGATAACGGTTTTCAATTTTCAGGCTTCCGTCAAATGCCGGCGCAATATCTTTTCGTTCGAAAAAAATGGGCGACCAAACTTCTTTAATAGTGAAGAAGCTTCCTTCTTTTTCGTGGTATGGCCCAACGATTCCATCGGGCGCATGTTCTTTGTCTGTATCGATGATTCCTCCTTTATCTGTACGAACAACACCTTCGTCAGCAAACACCCACAAGAAGCCGCCTGCGCAGATCGGGTTGCGCCACATCTCTTCCCAATAATCATATAGACCTGCGCCGTGACCGCCATCGTACATGCCATGTAAAAATTCTGTTGGCATTACAATGTTGTGCCCATGCATATAATTGCCAATTCCGTAATCGAAATCACGGTAATGTTGTGTATCAAATCCGCTAAAGACTTGCCACGGATGAATTACAGGACGATGTTGAATATCCCATTGCCTGAAATATGGATCAAGTTCCAGGTTATGCCCTCCTTCATTTCCGTTGGCCCAAAAAATAATGGATGGATGATTGTCATCGTTATCCATCATTTCCTTCAACAACTTTTTTCCTATTGGCGTATCATAGTGACCGTGCCATCCTGCCAATTCATCCATTACAAATAACCCAAGTGAATCGCAAACATCTAAGAAATGATCGTCCGGAGGATAGTGACTCAACCGCACCGCATTCATGTTCATTTCTTTCATCAGCAACACATCAGCGATGCTTCTTCCTTTGCTGGTTGTTCGTCCGGATGTTGGCCAGAAAGAATGACGGTTCACGCCTTTCATTTTTACTTTTACTCCGTTGACATAAATACCATCGCGCTCTTTCACTTCGATGGTTCTAAACCCAATACGTTTGGTAACAGCATGCAACACATTGCCATCCTGCATCAACGTAAACACCACATTATATAGATCAGGCGTTTCCGGCGTCCACTGTTTTACATTTTTAAATGAAGTCTTTATTTCAACAACTGTATCGCTGCTACCTATTTTATCAACAGTGGCGCTTCCTATCTCCTTGCCATCGAGTGTGTAGAGCTGTGTTTTTATACCAATTGCCTTACTATTTTTAGAAAGAAAAAGATTTGCATCAAGCTCGCCATTAGCTTTTGCGTTTACGGCAGCCTTTTCAATATGTTGTTGTGGCAAAGCTTCCAAATACACGGGTCTGAAAATGCCGCCAAATATCCAGAAGTCAGCTTTGCGCTCGGCTTCATTCACAGACGTATTGTCGGAATGTTTTGCGACTGTTACTTCCAGCAAGTTATCTTTCCCAAACTTCAACAACTTGCTGATATCATATTTGAAAACGTAAAAAGATCCCTGGTGCTTCGCGCCTGCTACCTTGCCGTTGATCTTTACGTCAGTGTCCGTCATGCTACCTTCGAAGACAATATTCACGACTTTCCTTTTCCAATCCGAAGGCACTTTGAAAGTGTATTTGTACAAGCCATTCTCCTTTCCTTTTGCACTGTCTTTGTTGAAGCCGTAATTATATTTCCCAAAGCCTTGCAGCTCCCAGCAACTCGGCACAGGAATAGTTGTCCATTTGCCGGAGTTGCGACCTTCGGTGCAATAGAATTGCCAGTCAATAGTGTTGTCATTTCCGGTGCCGGACAGGTATTGTATTTCAGTGTTCTGTGCGATGGAAGACAGAACACAGAATAATGTGATGTATGTTAGAAGAATTCGTCTCATTGTGAATGAACCAGGGCGAATGCGATTCGCCCCTACGAGGCTTTAAATGTCTTTATATAAAATATTGCTGCTTTTGTTTCCGGTGTTCCTGCATTTGGCAAATCGTATGTTTGCTCTGCCGGCGTATCAGGTGTTGGAAAATATCGTCTTGAACCAGTACGAAACACAACTCGTTCAATCTTATCAACCGGTGCGAATGTCAACGCACGCAAAACCTGTTTCCCGTTCACATCAATCGTATACAATCTTGTAAATGTGTTGTAAACCAGTTTTACGTTGTATAGTTGATTGGCATCGTAACCCATCACATTCTTATACTTAGCGCCAGCTTTCACTTGCAATCTTCCTGTTGAATCCAAGGTCATTCGAATGGCTACATCACCTTTTGCATCCTGGCACTCAATGTCCATCATGCCGTAATTGTTTTGCGCGGTCATCAAAGAAAATTCTATCGTTCCGGTTTTGTTTGCCTCAATTACTCTTTCTGCTTTTGCATATTCATATCTGTCTTCATCTTTCAACATGAGCATTCTTTCATCATTCTTCTTCTCAATGCGAACGGGCGCCCATAGCGGACTGTAAACATTCCATTCATTTAATTCTTCGCCAGCTTTCATTTTATTGAAATCATCATCAACGGAACCTTTCACTTCACTCTTAACAGGTACAGCCACCTTAGCGATCCAGATATCTTCTTTGTTAACGCTATAACTCACCCACATGTCTTTACCCGGCGGCGTTCCGTCACCTTCCATGATGCCGCGTATGTATTGCGGGCCGTATGATTTTTCATTACCACCATAGCGCATTGGAGAAATTTCCCCATGCAACAACCAGAGGTTATAATAATTAAGACCATCGTCACTCGTTGAAATAGCAAGCGGCCATCTGAATTCAGAAGGATTATACACCGTTGCGAAACGTCCGTCAGAAGTGCGTTGTCCCCACATTTTCGCAGAGCCATTTACAACACCTGGCGCACGCGAAGCCGCATCCGGCCATGTTTTGCCATTATCGTTGCTGATTGTAGTCAAACCATTCTTCCAAAAACCAACCACTCTGCCATCGTTCAAGTGATAATAGCAAAAAGCTTTATAGTCAAGGTGCAACGGAATGATCGGATCTTTTCTATCGGCTTCCTCTACCCACTGCATGGTGGTTAAAGGACTGGACAAAATTTCATCGCACACTTCTACGAAACCTTTATCCTTGCTTGTTTTGTAAAACGGGTATGAAGTATTTTTTTCGCCCCACAAATGATTGTAGCGGATGAAATAGATGGGACCAAAACTGCCGTCAGCATATACTTCACGTATCACGCGACCGATACCGTTGCCGTCGTTCGGGTCATCTTTCTTATCAAGACATATACCATAAAAGCCAAGCACCATCAGTCTTTTCTTCTTTGATACATAAAAGCCCATGCGTTGGTGCATTACAGCCATCAGGTTTTTTGCCACACCCTGATAGCCTTCTTTTGTTGTGCCATCGGGTATTTTATATTGCGGGAAAACAACAACAGGCTTCGTCCATGTGTAGCCATCTTGTGAATTACACAATAATGTTTGCCCCGGAGGAATATGCTCACCAACAGGATCACTCAAATATTCGAGATAGAATTTATTGTTCCAGTATGCCAGCATCGGCTGGTGGTTGTAGGTAAATCCAAAACCTTCCGCTAATTCAGGATGTTCGCGGTTGGCGCGAAACACCTCGATATTATGCACGCCAACAGCGGGTGTTAGCTGCCCGTGATGATAGTCTACATTTACCAATGTATTGCCCAGATAACGCACTGTATCTTTTTTTTGTGCATGTAGAGAGGTAGCTATGCATGCAGCTCCAGACAAAATGGTGAATATTTTATTAACGTTGTTCATAGTTATTTTTTCACGCCACCATTATCAACAACGGTGGCATGCTTCTTTAAATTCTTCAAAGTCTTTTTTGTTATCATGAATACAGTTCCATGTTTATGTCCTTCAGGAACAGTTATCAAACTATCAATATTCTCAAACGTTTTAAAATCAGTTGTTCTCACTGCACTGTATCTTTTTGCGCGATAAGCGTCAAAGTAAATCAGCCAGTCATTGCCGGTTTTTGCAACACCTGGTCCTTCACAGAAATTATTTGTAAAAGGTTCCGATGCCTGTGTGAAAGGCCCCAGCGGACTTTTCGCAAAGCAAACTTTTATGTTCCTGTTTGGTCGCGTATTGTCTTTTACTACCAGCACATAATCATCTTTTCCTCGTTTTATCATCGTTGCATCAATGGCGCTGAAACCCTGATCAAAGAAGAGTTTCGATGGAGTGAATGTTTTAAAATCTTTTGTCGTCGTGTAATACAGCCGATGATTATTATCTTCAGCTTCTTCTCCTTTTTCAAAACGTCCGGGAATGCATGACGCCCAGATGATGATGTATTGTTTGCCTTCATCATCATAAAATAATTCCGGTGCCCAAACATTTACGGTTGTTGGTTCAGATTCCATCACTGGTATAAATTGTTCCTGCGACCAATGAATCAAATCTCTCGAGCTCGCGTAACCAAAGCCTTTGTCTTTGTTCCATCCACTTGTCCACACGAAACGAAATACGCCATCAGGACCTTGTATAATTGAGGGATCACGCATTACTTTTTGTCCCACTTCGGGCTTTAGAAAAGTGGTATCGAAAGCCTTCCAGTGATAAGCATCTTTGCTGTACATCAAACGCAAACCATCGGTTGCGGGCTCATGAAAAGATGTAAACATGTACACGCTTTTTTCCGCGCTACATGCAGTTAGAAGAACAGTAAGAAATATTATTGAAATTCTCTTCATTGCTATCTTTTCTTTTTTACCACAGAGACAAGGAGTTTTTTTCACAGAGGAAAGGAGGTTTGTGAACATCTCCTTCTTTCCTATATCCTCTCAGGAATAGTATTTTTTTTGAGGCTTATCTTTTTCCCTCTGTGAAAAAAACTCCTTTCCTCTGTGGTTAAATTCATGCGCGCAGCTCAGGTGCTACACGCCTTCCAACACCAACACCCAATCGTTTCCATCTTTCCGCTCTCCCGGAGGATCAAATGACTGAACGCCTTTATTGGCAAAGGTTCCGATGGATGAATATTTTCCGTCACGAGGACTATACCATAATGCTTTTACTTTTGCACCTGTTATTTTGCCCATGTTTATACTAAAAGTTCTGCCGGTATAAGTATACGCAAATGCATAGTTTTTTCCTCTGGTTGCTACCACGTAATTGTATTGCTTGCCCTGATCACCGGCGATCAATGACTGATCTGGAACGCGGTCGAAATAAGGCTTTGACAACATCAGCTTTTTCAGATAGATCATTTGTGAAGCACCGGGTGCATTTAATTCTTCCTGCCAATAAGTGTTCACACCAAATGATCCGCTTTTGTCTTCTTTCTTATGAAACTGCATAATAGCGTTGTTGCCATAAGTATAACCCGCGCCACCTGCAAAGACTGACCAATAACCATAGCGCCTTACGTCAGAATCCTTCCAGCGTGGTGCAGACGAATCATGCAGACCGTGTGGAATTGTTTCATACGAAGGCTCGCCATCTATTGTTGGTTTCACCGGAGTAAGCGCATAATCTATTTGCGCGTACTTCCAGTTGTCTTCTCCAAAATGTATATCACCAATGTTCTCTTTTCCATCGCTTTTCATTGCGTCCTGCGCATAATCTTTGTGACCGGATTGAAACATATTAAAATCCAACCATTGTTCATTGTGGAACCAAATAGATGATGTAGAACGACCGCGTGGATGAAAGGTGATCAAATGATTCGGATCTATTGCTCGCAATGTGGCTCCGATAGTGTTCCAAACATCAATAGAATCAGCACCTTTCACATCGCCGCCATTCAGCCAGATGATGTTTGATTTGTTTTTATAGCGCTCAGCCAGAAAAGTCGCATAGGCTTTTGCCTGGGCGACTGTAACACGACCGCTTTTTACCGCACCGCTTCCCCAGGTTGGCACAAGCGCCATGTAAATGCCGCGCTGTGCTGCTTCATCAATAATGAAATCGATGTGATTCCAATAATTGTTATGATCGGAACCCGCAGCAACCTGTACTTTTGATATATCTCTATTGATCAATGCTGAATCGTTGTATGCATTCACCGCATTCAATCCATGCAACATTGACATTTGAATGACGTTGAAACCCTTTGCCTGTCTGTCATTCAAATATCTAACCACATCTTCTCTATTAAGTTTGCTGCATAACAGCCAACCGGTATCCCCTAACCAAAAGAAGGGCTTGCCTTTGCCATCAGTAAAATATCTATGATTGGTAGAGATTTTCAAAGGCGTTATTTGTTCGACGCGATTGCCGACAAATCCGCTGAGTAAAGCAATTGATAGTATCAATAAGATTCTAGTCATAGTAATTCAAAAGGAAAAAGTCAAAAGTCAAAATGTTTTTGTGCCACATCTGTAACACTTTCACAATCTTTACTTCTGTGTGTGTTCAAGATCATTGGCCAGACAGTGTCCTACTATTGAACATCGTTGCGTCGCACACTTGTACGTTAGGTTCTTTATTGATCGTTGTTTGAGTCGCTGCATTTAACGCAACCAACCAAAACGTTCATCTACTTATGAATCCACGCAACAATAGCACCACTAACCGATTGCGGTTTTTTCAACTCCACAACTTTGCCCGTTTTTATCTTTTCTTCTTTTATTAAACTTCCGTTTGATGGGCTGATCCATTGCACTTTGTACTGTCCTTTCACATTTGTCAGATCAATCAATGAAGAAGATGAAGAGGCATTGTACACTACGTATTCTTTTTCTTTATTGCTCAACATCCACTGACTTCTTACACCGCTTGAAAGCGGAACGATATCCATCGTTGCTGCATCGGACAAAAAGTTTTTATCAGCAATTGCAGGAATCACCGGCAATGAACCGCCAGCCATAAACACGGCCCAGCCATAACTATCAAAGCTGTCGCCGGAGTAGATCACCGCTTTGTCGGGATACTTTGTTTTGTATTCAGACACTGCGCGGTACACTTGTTCAAAAGATGTTTTGCCCGGCTTCACCAAACGCGCATGTTGACGTGGCGCCAGATTTTGTCCACCTAATGGTGCGTAGGCAGAACTATCGCTTCTGTAGTGCCAGTAGCGTATGTCAATCACATCAATGGTTGCAGCATATTTGTTGTCAGCAAGAATTGCATCCTGCACATCTTTTGTAACGCTTAATGAAATGATCTCCTTTTTATTTTTCTCTTTCTCCCATGCGGCGATAGTGTTTACCCAAAACTGCACGAAGTGCAAAGGACCTGTAAACTCTTCTCCTATTGTTTGTATCACGCCGTTGTTATCTGCAAAATTATCAAGACACTGCCTGATGTAAGCTCTGTGTAACGGCGCACGAACAGGATGCGTGGTGTCGTAAAATTGTTCAGCCATGAACACACGCTTGTCACCTGCAAAAGGCACGGGTTCTGGAAAGCCCGTATTGTTGATGTTGTTTACAGGACGCCATGGAAAATCCGCGTAGTGCGCTCCTGCCTCAATGATGTTGTGTTGAAAATAATCCTGGTGAACCAGCAACAATCCTTTTTGATCTGCGAGATCAGCGTATTGCTTTAATCTGCGCCAGTACCATTTGTTGTATTTAGTAAGATCGTATTTGCTTAAGCCGTCCCATGCCAGCTCTTGCCCTGTTCTTGCAAATGGCAACTCATAGAATGGCGGCCATACTTCACCATCCATTCTGCGAATGCGCTCGTGATCGTCTCTTCTCCTTTCGTACCACAGTGCATAGTTTTGTTCCATACCAATTGCACCGGTTTGTTTTAATTTATCTGTCAGCTCATTTAAATCATCTGTTAAGCCTTCACCCTCTCTGCCAGGCACGTAGCGAGTAATCGCAGGTTTTGATTTTGCTGTTTGCAAATCAGAAGCGTGCACACCGCCTGACCACCATGGAACGGAAATTCTTCTCCCGATCAGCAATTCATTTCCGCGAACAATTTTGCCGTTCACTATTTTCATTGCAGGCGCCAACGCAGCCGCAGCAGGCGCTTTGTAACCTATGGCATCAATTGTTTTTGCAGTACCTGCATCTGTGCTGATAGGATTTCTTTTTGCAGACATGTCTATCCACTCCGTCAATTGCAAGCGCGGATCAACAGATTGTGCCGTTAACTCTGCCGCCACTTTAACAGATGGACTGCTGGATGCTTCAGTCTCTACTTTTATAAGTTGCGCTTGCGTCTCTACATTTTTATTTAATCTTTCAGCAAGTTGCGCGTAGAAGAAACTGCGAGGCCCAATCGTATTGTTTGAGTTTCCCCAATACCCATCTCCTGAAAATTGTGCCCATGAACCAAACGACCAGTTCTGCGCGGTTGGTGGATTGTAGCAATCTATTCTTGCAGCAGAACAGTTCCAGAATACGCTGTTGGCAGCACTCCATCCTGCACCTTGTCCGTCTTGTCCGCGATTGCCAAAACGCAATGCATTGCCATCGCTGCTCACCACGTCAAACAAAATGCCGGAGGCCCAACTGTCGATACCTCCACTGAAGTTGTAAGGCAAATGATTCTCGCATTGCACAAAAGCATTTGGACCGGGCGCACAATAACCTACTGCAAAATCATGGCAACCAAATTCCGCATAGCAGCGCTGTACAAGGTTTTGCTGGCCGGTAATTAAAAATGTATAACGACGTTGACCGCCTATTTCTGACACAGGAGATAATGATTTACAATCTTCCACTGTCACACGTTTGGAGGTTTCTAAGACGCTCACAGCAGACCCCGCAAAGTGTTCAAATGTCACCTGGCGCACCCATGCGTCTTGTGTATTTTCTATAGTAATGGCCATCCAGCGATGGCTCTCGTCTTTCAAATTATTTTTATCAAATGTGGAAACGCAACGCAGATTTTCCACACCTGCATTGTTGATTCTTCCGTTCCACTGATAAGTATTTATTGTACCTCCGCCATACTGCTTGTCTAGTGCTGTAGTCAATGGCGCATCAACGGTAATGGCATTGCCTTTAATGCTTGTAATTTTTCTATCGAAGAAAATATCTCTTTCACCGGCCTTCCAGCCAAGGGCTGTGATGCCGCCGCCGAAATGCTCGGTGCCCAATGTTTGAATCCATTCTTTTGTAGAGGGACGTTGGATAATGATATCATCACCAACTTTCAGATTTGTTACAGATGCGAGTGTGAGTGTAGTCGCATTTACAGGAACGTAATTATCTGTAACGGCAATTTTATTATTTTCTTTCTTATCGTTCCTGCCAACTATTCTAATCAGTGTTTGTCTGTCATCTCCGGCACCTAAGAGAATAGTGCCATCCTCGCCCATACCACTTCCGCGAAGCACGATACCGGAAGCTTTGATCTGTAAACCGCCAAACACTTCGTAAGTTCCTTTCTCCAATAATACAGCACCGCGAAAGCCGTTATTATCAATAGGAAGAGAAGCTACATAGTCCAATGCTGCTTGTATGCGCACTGTTGCATCTCCTGCTTTTACGGGCACAACCACTTTTACGGCGATCGTTGGAATTTCTTTTTCTGATGCCATGTAGCCACAATAAGAAAAATCCGGAACGCGGTTTCCAAGTGAGTCGGCCACGTACACAAGTTTTCCTTTAGGGTCAACATCAACAGGGTAAACCGGTTTAACATTTTTCTTTTGCGCTGATGCCATCTGCAGAGCAATGGCAATAAAACCAACTACAAGAGCGCTATGTTTTTTATACTGATACATGAAACCTCTCTGTTCTTTTTTGCTGTACGTTTTATTACAAAATTTGCAGAGACGCTTTTTTTTCGACGCCTCTGCTACTTTACAAAATCAAAAATTACGAAGTAAAATATCAATGAGCAATAAACGAAAAACTTATAAGATTTGAAATTCATTTGCCAACTTGAGATAAAAGCTTTGCTTGTCATCCCGAGGCGCGAGAAAACCGGGATTTGACACTGCCATGCCCTTTAAAAAGAATCCCAGATCCCTCCTTCGTCGGGATGACAAGCGCGCTTTCGTTAATTTTGAGACGGATTATCATCCGTCTCTACCTGTTCTTTTTCACCGCTTCTTCTTTTTTCACCCTATCTGCCCAGTCTGCACTTTCTTTCTTCATATCGTAACCGCGAGATGCAAGGTCGTTGTTGATCCGGCCTTTGTATTTGCCGAACCATGCATGTTTCTTCTCAGAAGACTCAGCGTCTACTGCATGTTCGCGGGCTTCAGTGAGCCAAACTTTAATTTGTCTGAATTCTTCAGGACTTGCTTTTAACAGCATCGCCTGGTAGCCTTTGTATGTAATGGGCAATACATTGTATGTCATGCCGTCTTTTATTTGCTCAACCTGCTCGGGAGAGAGATCTACAGCAAGTTTTGCAAAGTACCCACAATGCAGATCATAGAGTTTTGCATTCGCTTCGTTTTCCAAAGCGGCAACTTTATCTTCCGTCGCTTTTTTATCTTCCGTTTTGTTACTTCTTACTTCTTTCGTTTTGGCATTGCGTGCGTCATGCACGGCGTTCAAATCTTTGTATTGCTGAACAACAGTTTGCAATACACGATTGTACACCGCAGTATCTTTAATATTAAGCGTAGCAACTATTTTATCTGCACGTTTTACCAATACATTGTTGTACTCAGCTTCTTTAGCAGCTTTGGTTGTATCCTGCGCGTGGAGCAGGCAGGGAAAAATAAATGCGAAGAGTAACGCGTATAGTTTCATTTGTGAAAGTTAAAAGTCAAAATTAAAAAGTCAAAAATGGAGCCGCTGATGATACTGAAATCAAAATTAAAAAGTCAAAAGTCAAAAGTTAGGAGCCGAAGCAGAAACCATTTTTGACTTTTGACTTTTTAATTTTGACTTAACATTTTACTTGCCATTCAATCCACCTCTTACTGCCAATACATCTACGTTCAATTTAGAATCTTTCCAATTTACTTTTTTCTTTGGATCAATACCGTTGATGTATTTTTCAATATTGGTGTATCCATCGCCATTAACGTCTTTAACAGCGTCAGATGGATCTTTCGGATTCAGGCCGTTTGCAATTTCCCACGCATCAGGCATACCATCTTTGTCAGTGTCTTTAGGAGGAGTTGCGGTTTTGTATTCAGGATAGCCGCCTACTTGTGACACATCAGTAATGATACCGATCTTATAAGAATCAAGTGCCAAACGACGATGTTTAAATTGTGTTGTAGGTGCAACTACATCCGGAGAGGTTGTTATTTTACCAGTTTTCACCTGCGCTACGATGCGCTCATCAACAGCATCACGCTTAGGCAAAGTGGCGCCTGCATTTGCGAGTACATAATTGTATGCGTCAGTAGCTGACATGATAGTCAACTGAGGCATTGGTAATGGTTTGTTCCATTTCATGTAATCTGTGTACTCTCCGGCATTTGGCATTTCTTCTACTTGCACACCTCCATCCCAGTTATTTTTAGTTACGCGGTCATTACCTTCCACGATGTTGCCATTTACGTAACAACGGCCATACACTTTGTAAGGCAATTTACTTCTTCCTGATTCCGGTTTCAAAATGCGGAAACGAAGATTGTTATTAGGTGTAGCAGGACCTGGCTTGTAGTAGTTGTTGATCATATTATACATTGCAGTATAATCGCCACCATCTACTGAACGATGCACCCAGTTGAACACAATATTGTTTACGAAGTTAAAGATGCCGTTCTCACCTACTGACGGATTACGTCCTGTATTGTCGGCCCAAAGGTTGCGCATGAACGAGCAGTTCACACCGCCCAATGTGCTACCGAAGGCATGGTTGTAAGTATCGAGTGATTCTGAGAAAATAGAATTTTGAATGGTGATGTTGGCAGTAGGAAATTTGTCTTCAATTTTTCCTGTGCTGTCGTTGTACATGTGGCGATACATGCTCATGTTTTCATCAAGTCCCCAGCTTGCAGAAACGTGATCGATCATGATGTTGCCAACAGGATTACCACCTATCGCATCATCGCGGCGACCAACATTTGTTTCACCGCGGCGAAAGCGCATGTGACGAATGATAACGTCATGGGTGTTTACCCAAAAAGTTTCACCGGCTACGCAAACGCCATCACCCGGAGCCGTTTGACCCGCAATAGTGATATATGGCGCACGCAAGATGATAGGCGATTTCAAACGGATGATGCCGGAAACACCGAACACCACAATTCTTGCACCGCCAGTTTCACAAGCTTCGCGCAACGTGCCGGGTCCTCTGTCTTCGAGGCTTGTAACGTAAATTACTTTTCCTCCGCGGCCACCAAACACATATTTACCGCCGCCTTCTGCACCCGGAAATGCAGGAATATCTGCTTGTGGCAAATCTTCAGTTCTGGATGCCCAGGGAACGAACGGACGTTGATTGTGAGCCGCTTCATATTTGATAACCGGGTATGCCTTAGCCCAGGCTTCGTTGGAGTTTTTCCACTCTTCCTTCAACATTGAATCTGATGATGCCTGAACGTCTGCGGGCACTTGCGGATATTGGGCAGAAGCCTTGAACCCTACCCCCAACAATGAAGTCATCACAAACATGGATACAAAGTATTTTTTCATCTGCATTGATCTTTTTAAAAAATGGTATAAGTTAAAATTGATTGCTGTTTGTGCAGAAACATTTTATAGTGTTTCTGTAAAGTAATAAAGAATTAATTATTGAGGGTGACGGGCTTCTGAACCCGTTAGGGAGGGAGAGAAAAAATCTCTCCCTTTTTTGTATTACTATGAATTAATTATTTGGCACAAATGTACCCATGATGCCGCTTGCGTCTTTCCACTGTGTCGTTTGCGTGATCCAGGTATTAGTAGAAATAACGGAAGAGCTGATACCCGACAAATAATAATTTGGTCTGAAATTAATAGCTGTCTGAGTGTTGTTCACCACATCCCAAGGTTTATCAAGTGGAGCCCTTGTGAACTTTGCACGGTACAATGTTTTCAATTTATCAGTTTGGGTAGTGAACGCAGCTGTACCCCACTGATCAGGATCGATTGTAATGCTGGCGCGATCTGCAGCTGTAAGAGGGTCCGCATTGTTCAGCACCTGGCTTTGCCAGTAGTAACCATTTCTTGCTGTTCCGTTCAATGGAGTTGTACCCAGCTTGGAAGAAGTACTGTTTGGAGTATTGTCGTACAACATCCAACGGTGAACATCCCAGAAACGTTTTCCTTCATAAGCCAATTCAACACGACGCTCATACAACACAGCTTCTAAAGCCTGGTATTTTGTATTCAGGTTTCCAATACCGTAATTATTTGCTGCAGGTATCCCAACGCGTTGACGGATCTTGCCTAAATAAGTGATACAATTAGCAATGTCTCCAGTTGCTGCATAACACTCTGCAATGTTCAACAACAACTCGGCATAACGGTATTCGAAAATATCTGTTCCGGAGTAAGCAAATATTGTAGAGTCCGCATTTGGATTTGAAAATTTACGAACAACAGCCGGGCTATTCGCCGCGATGTTTGCATAGTAAATTCCAGTGGTTTGATTCGCATCTTTTTTCCATCTGTAAATCCATACTACTTTATTTTGATTTGCTTTATGCGGCCATTTCTCACCAGAGAAAGCAAATGTGCGATAGAAACGTGGATCTCTGTTTGCAAAGAAGAAAGTATCAACATATCCATTCTCTGTTGTAGGACGGCTACCATCTGCCATTGGGAAAAGATCAAGCATTTCTTTTGGAGCAGAAACGCCATCTCCTGAACCGGCCACATCACGCAGACGGATCGCATTTTCCCATGCATTATTAATTTGAGCGTTGGCAGCAGCGGAAGCAGAAGATGTCAGCTGAACCATGATTGCTTCTTTGTTAAAAGAGTTATCATTTTTGAAAGTCATTTCGGACCAATCTTTTGCGCTCGTACCATACAAGCCATAACCTTGAGTAGTTAAATCAGTTTCTGCTTTTAAACCTGCAGCAAGTGCAGCCTGCCAGCGTGCATTGCCTGAATTATCCCAATCGGAATTGAACAAAGGACTTGCCGCTGTTAACAGAACACGGCTCTTCTCTGCCAATGCTGCACCACTGGTTAGCTTGCCATAATCTGCACCACTCCATGCATTCGCAGTACCGTATGCAGGCAACAATGCTACTGCTGAATCCAGATCCTGAATGATTTGTGCGAAACATTCTGTAGCGGTAGAACGCGGCACTTGAATAGAAGGATCTCCCAATTGACCGGGATGCAGCACAATCGGAACGCCTCCGTATGTTCTTACCAGATCATAGTATTGCAGCGCACGGAAAAAATACATTTGTCCTCTTGCCGCAGACTTGAAGGCCGGCGTAAGCGTTTTTCCCAACTCATCAACTTTCTCAAGGAAAAAGTTGCAGTTTCTTATACGTGTATACGGGTTGTTGGTAATTGATGCTGTTACTACACCAAAATAACCGTCGTAATCAGTAGTGTTCGTTCCGTCAAGTGTTTTGGAGGCATTGATCCTGTCGTTGATGGTACCACCCATCTCTTCAGTCATCTTCGTTTTTGAATCATCGTATACACCAACCAACGTTGCCGTAGGAAGTTTGTATGTATTGTAATAGTTGTAGTACGTGCCGTTGATGTACAATTGAGCCTGTGCGTCATTGGTGAAAATAGATTCGTCGTATGAGTTGTAGCTCTTTAAATCTTCCAGGAATTTTTTGCTACAGCCTGTTGCCAATATGGCCAGTGAAGAAAGTATATAGATTATTTTTTTCTTGTTCATTTTGATCAGATTAATTCATTTAACAAAAACAATTTAGAATCCAAGGTTAACTCCCAATGCCCATGTTCTCAATGTAGGATAAGTCACAGTAGGTGCGTCATACATATTGCGGTAATGGTTAGGATATGGATTGTAGAAATCCCACAAATTGTTTCCTGAAACAAATACTCTTGCATTTTCAATTTTTGCTTTTCTTGTTACCTGCTGAGGAATGGTGTAACCTACACTCATGCTACGAACATAGCAACGGAAAGTTTTCATAAGGAAGAAATCAGAGTTGGTACCGCCGAATGTATCATAGTATGCAAGGTTCGGATATTTTCCATTTGGATTGTCAGTGGGATCAAACATATCGTTCATGTAATTCGGTTGTGACCACCAGAAGTTTGCAGAACCTGTTGCCTGCTTCATGTAGTCCAGTTTGTTTATACCGCCCCATGATGTTGCGATCTGTGCCTGCCAGCTAATACCTTTCCATGAAAGATTTAAATTGGTTGTAAGACCGTAGCTTCTGTTCTTTTTAGCGAATCTCACATAATCCTGATCAGCAACAATCTGCCCGTTTGGACCTGCCAATGTTTTTGAAGTCAGATCTTTATTACCGGCAATATCTTGATAAGCCAACATGCCCGGCTTGATTGAATTTTTATCAGTAATGCCTATATAAGATGGAGCGTTCCCTGCTTTTACCGCAAGATCTGTCAGGTATTGCCAGTATTTGTCAACATCATCCTGGTTACGCAACAGCCCATCGTGTGTAGAGTTGTCTTTCCATGTTTGAAAACCCCAGGCCGGAGTAATGGATGAGTTACCCACTTCTTTTCTCGTTGTCATAAGAGATGGATAATCGTATGGTCTGTCGAAATACTTAGTGAATTTGTTATCTGCAAAACCAAAGTTCATTCCGATAGAATAGTTCACTTTACCAACGTGATCTTTCCATGTTGCAGATATCTCACTACCCCACACATTCATGTCTACATAGTTCATGTCTGCGAAAGCACCACCTTCTGTTACGGGAACACCAGAATAATCGGTCAGCACCGTTAACATGTCATGGCTTGAATTATAATAGTAATCAATACTCATAGCCAAACGGTTTCTCAATACTGCGAAATCAAGACCAACGTTACGCTGAATTGTCCAGTCCCATTTAACATCCCTGTTAGGAGTAACATTTGGATTTAATCCGTATGTATAGGTACCACCGTTAGATCCAAAAGCCAAACCTTTCTGAGTAAGATCAAACAGTTGCATCCATTTCCATGCCCGAACGTTGTCATTACCCGTTTTACCTATTGATGCACGAACCTTAAGGTTATCTACCCAGCTCACATTATCCTTGAACCAGCTTTCCTCAGACATCACCCAACCTGCAGACACGCTAGGGAAGGTGCCCCAGTAGTTCTCAGGTGCAAAGTGCGTAGAGGCATCGGTCCTGACTAAAAATTGTGCAAGATATTTATTAGCATAGTTGTAGCTAACACGTCCCAAATACGACAAACTTCCTCCTGCATATTTTGATGTAAGTGAATTGGTCGGATCAAGGGTACCGAGAGAGGTAAAAGATGTTCCATTGTACACATCTCCATTTGGCGAAGCATATAGCTGATAGTTATCATCCAGGCTATTTGTTGCTTTTTCAACACCTGCAACTGCAGATATATTATGTGCCCCAAATGAATGATCATATGTGAGATAAAAGTTTTGCTGTATATTCTTTGAAATTGTGTTGTCATAGGTAACACGTGATCCTGTGGTAGCTTTTGTCGGAGCGGCCCACGTTGTAGTTGCTCCATACAAATGATTGCCTGCAGTGTTTGTATTGGTAGCACGAATCAGCAACGGAGCAAATGCATCCTGTTCTGTTCTGCCACTGGCACCTGCAATAGCATAAGATACTTTCGCTGCCAATCCTTTAATGAAAGGGATATCGTACTGCAAAGAGAAATTCGCATTGTAACCAAAGGTATTGTTGAATGATTTGGAACCGTTATTCAACAATGCGAAATAGTTAATACTGGTTACCGCTGAAGAGGTTACGTTACCTGCAACAGTTTTAGCACTTTGAGCAGGAGAAGTATAATAATCCTGACCGTTGTAGGAGTACTTGTAAGGGATATATTTAGGCATGTGCAGCAGAATGCCATAGTCGTTCTGCTCGCCACCGTTCGCGTAACCATCGTTCACACTGGTTTTGGTGAAAGACTTTTCCAACTCAGAATTATTGGCAGCGATGGTAGCAGACAATTTAAGATTGTTGGCCACTTTCACATCAACGCCAGATCTGAAAGTAAACTTTTTGAAATCCTGCGATCCAAGGTTTGCTCCTTGTGTATAATAAGAAGCACCGGTATAGTATGTAGCTCTGTCAGTACCGCCGCTCACATTGATTGAATGCTGCATTGCGTTCGCCGGCTTCCATGCGTCGCTCAGCCAATCATAGTTCAACGAATCCATTTTCACGAGCTCAGTGCTATCGAACATGTTTGCAGCTGTCCAGTTTAGGGCACGTCCCATACGATTGGAATAAACGCCATAATCATGCGCGTTCATTACTTTACCATGGCTCACTGCATCGTTTGTTTCAAACTTACCGGAGTAGCTAATTCTTGGAGCGCCTACTCTACCTCTTTTGGTTTTAACTACGATAGCGCCTTGTGATGCTCTCGATCCATAAATAGCAGCACTTGCATCGCGCAATACAGTGATGCTTTCTACTTCTGAAAGATCAAGCAGATTGAACTGATCCAAAGTTGGCAAGCCACTTTGAGGATCTACCTGAATTACATCATCAATGATAATCAATGGAATTACACCACCTCCATCTTTACCAAAGTTAAACTGCTGGCGAATGTTTATTGATGGCATTGCACCGGGACGGGTACTACCACCTGTAACGCTTACGCCAGGCACCATTCCTCTTAAAGCCTCTGTGATGGTTGCCACAGGTATATCTTCCAGTTTCTTTGTATCAACCGATACGATCGATCCTGTAATATTCTTTGCTTTTTGTGTACCGTAACCGATCACCACTACTTCATCCATGTCTTTGTTCTCAGACTGCATGCTGATCGAGATGTCTGATTTATTGCCTGTCAGCGAGTAGGAAGCATACTTCATGCCCACTCGCGTAAACGACAATTTACCCCCTTCGGGAGCGCTTATTTTAAATGTACCATCTTCGGCAGTTTGAGTTGCAGTTGCGGTGCCTTGCACGTTTACTGTAACTCCTGCTAATGGCTTACCGTCGGGGCCCAATACCTTTCCGGTAACATTAATTTTGGGAGCTGTTTGTGTTGTAGGTGCTGAGGGTGTTTGCGAAAAAACAGGGTTAGTCAACGCAAAGCCTGCTACTACAATAAGTGCGAGTCTTTTAATAGCGCCTTCGTCAATTTTTTTCATGGCAGTATTAGTTATAGCGTTCGTTAGTAATTAAAAAATTATTTTGGTTTCGATTTCTCTTTTTTGTTTTGACTGCGCCTACCCTTTTCTTGCCTCTCTTAATCTTGCCTGCCAGTCCCTTTCTTCTTTTTTCAGATCATAACCCTGCGTTGCAAGGTATTCGTTGATCTTTCCTTTATATACTCTAAAGCATGCATGCTTCTTCTTTGCAGATTCTGCATCCATAGCATATTCTCTTGCTTCTGTTAGCCAGGCTTTAATTTGCACTTTCTGCACAGCAGTAAGCGCAGGAATCATTTTCTGGTAAGCTTTGTAAGTAACATCCAACACACCGTATGTCATACCATCTTTTATCACTGTTACCTGTTGTTCACTTAATTTTTCTGCAATAAGTTTTTCAATGAATTGTGCATGCAACCTGCGTACTAAATCCGTTGTAGAACCTTCGATGGAATTGAGGGTGGTATTATTAACCGGGTTTGAAGCTTTGGCCAATCTCACTAAACTATCTCGGGATATATATTGAGCATTCAGGTCTCTGTATTGCTGCGTCACAATATCGCATATTTTTTGCTTTTTCGGGGCATTCAGATTGAGAGGAGCGACAATTTTCTGGGATCTTTCTGTGATGGTGGAAAGGTAAGCAGCTTCATTTTCTTCCGATGAGTTGTTGTTTTGACCCATCACCGCCTGACCTGTTATTAAGGAGAGTACCGCTATTAGAACGGCAGGCAGTAATTTGGCAAATGCATCGTTGTTATTAAATTTCATGGCTGCTTTGATCTCTCAAAGATGCTAACATTCATATTCGTTAACAATGACATCTTTTACTAATTGAATGGATTATTTTCCTATTTTTAGGCAAAATCGATCGTAAATTTCTTACGAGATTTTACGCAATCGTTCCCAAAGATTTTTAGCCATATGCAAGAACAAACAAACAAACGCGGTTCGCATAAAAATATCTGGTACGGCCAGGGCCGTCAGCGTATAGAAATTCCAAAACCTCTCGTGAAGTCGCATGTCCAAAGCAACGTGTGGCTGAAGCAGTTGTACCTGTGCAGTCTTGGATATTACCCTCAGGCAGCGGGCCACTACACTTACAGAAAGAAGGGCCTGCCTGAAAACTTCCTTTTCTATTGTGTGGACGGAAATGGCTGGTACAAAATAGAGGATAAACAGTACGATGTAGGGCCAAACGAATTTTTCATTTTGCCGCAAAACGTCGAGCACAGCTACGGCAGTGCGGAAAAAAATCCATGGAGCATTTACTGGATACATTTTGGCGGCGAACTATTGCCACACTTCAATTCATTGCGTACTGTGCAGGAACACTACAAACCCGGCTACATAAAAAGCAATGACGAGATTTTTACGCAGTTCAACAAAATGTACAAAACGCTTGAGCTTGGCTACAGTACGGATAATCTACTGTTCGCAAACATGTGCCTGCCACACTTCCTTACACTGTTTGTATATGCTGCAAAACACAGCATTGCAAATACAAAGGAGAAAAATGATTGTGTTGATAGCGCTATTTTGTATATGCGTGAGCACATTCACGAAAACATTTCGCTGCCGGATCTAAGCGCCAGCTACGATTATTCTACATCACGATTCTCTGATATTTTCAAACAGAAAACGGGTTATTCTCCGATAGATTATTTTATTCAAATGAAAATGCAGAAAGCCTGTCAGCAACTGGATTTAACGGATCTAAGCATTAAAGAAGTGGCGTCACAAATGGGCTTTGATGATCCGTACTATTTCTCCAGAAGATTTTCGAAAGTAATAGGCATGCCGCCAACGAAATACAGATCAGTAAAGAAAGACTAGGTATCCCGTAGAGACAAGGCACTGCCTTGTCTATGCAATCAGGTTGATACTGCAACGTAGAGACAAGGCATTGCCTTGTCTGCACAATTAGGTTGATAGTGTGACAAAGACAAGGCAGTGCCTTGTCTACACAATTAGGTTGATAGTGCAACAGAGACAAGGCAGTGCCTTGTCTCTACGGGATCGGCTCGCCTCCTTTCGTACTCGACGCATACGCCGCCTCTACACACGCCATCGTGTAAATGCAGTCGTCAACGGAGTTGTCGGGTGCTGGAATTTTGCCGTCAGCAGCGAGGAGCACTTGTTCCATGCTGTAGATAAATGCATGAGGAAACCAGGTACCGTTTATAGGAAGTGTTTTCCATAGCGGCTCTTTGCCTTCTTCCAATATTACATACTCAAACACATCCGGCATGCCTTGCGGATAGTTCATGTTCAATCCCATTTGCATGTTGATGGCGCCGCGGGTTCCTTCGATTTTTAAATTGGAGCATTGATGTTTTGTACCAAAATTGTGACAGTGATTCACAAGAATATTCGCCCTGATCATTTCTCCATAATCCATGATAATATTGGAACGCACAGAAGCCAGCTCTTTCATACGCGGATGCTTCGTTGTTTTCGCGTAAACACTTTTAGGGTTGCCCAAAAAACTTCTGACAAGATCGATATAATGAATACTGTGGTATAAAATTTCAACGCGTGGTAGCGAGTATAGAAAGTCCCACAAATGCCAGGGCGTGTAAACATTAATATTGAATTCAACATCGCAAACTTCTCCAATTTCGCCGCGGGCAATAATCTCCCTGGCCATCGTTATAAACGGCGCGTAACGCAGCTGAAAATTCACCGCCGCCAGCATTTTCTTTTCATGGACTATTCGCCTGATCTCCTTCGCCTCTTCCAATGTATTCCCCATTGGCTTTTGTAAAAGCACGCTGGCGCCATTTGGCAAAGCCTTTAATGTTTCAATGAAGGCAGATGCAGGCAATGCCACATCAAAAACAGCATTGGCGGGAACGCTTTTTACGAGAGCTTCCAACGAATCAAATACTGCTGGAATGTTGAATCTGTGTGCCGTTGCAATGGCTTTGTCCTCATTCGCATCAAAAATTCCCGCGACGTTATAACCGGCGATTTTATATGCAGGTAAATGAGCGTCATTCACTATTCCGCCTGCACCGAGAATGTATATGGGTCTTGTACTCACGAAGGATCAAAATAATATTGAAGGTCAAATAATATTAAATATTCTGCGGCCATTATTTTTGTTTGGCGAGGCTTCGACAAGCTCAGCCTGACACCATAAGCGGAGCGTCACCCTGAGCTTGTCGAAGGGCATAAAACTGCTGCGCATTATCGTAGAATATTTTTTTACTTATAGTATCACTAAAAAGATTTTCAATAAGCTGCCGATAGCACTGCCACGTTTCTTTGTAAGACTCTGCTTTTAAGGAAACCGGCCAGTCGCTTCCACAAAACACGCGGTCCTCTCCAAACTCCTCCACAACAAATGACACATATGGCGCGATGTCATCTGCTCTGCGTTTTGCAGCATTGTCGCCGGCGAGGCCAGAAATTTTTGCGTAGAAATTTGAATGTCCGGAAGCTTCTTTCATTAACTCACCCCATCTGCCAAATCTCTCTTTTTGATCGATCGGAGGTTGACTAAGGTGATCAAACACCATTCGCAAAGAAGGTATTTTTTTTGCGACGGCAATTGCGGTTTCGATATGTGCGGGTTGTACAGCCACAATTTCGTAAGCAATGCCGTGCTTAGCGAGTATTTCAAGACTTTGCAATACCGTTTCCTGCAAAAGCCACTGAACATTTGTTTCGTTGTGAATCAGGTGGCGAACACCTTTGAAGTATTTATTCGCAAGATATTTTTCCGCTAACAGCTTTTCCGTTTTCAAAGGATCCTGCAGCGGGAGCCAGCCCACTACCCCGGCGATCCAATCTGTCTGGCAGGCTACTTCCAGCATCCAGTCAGTATCTTCCAGATTGTCGGCAGCCTGCACAAGAATACCTTTCGTGATATTCAGTTCTTTACGGTCACTTTCAATTTCGTGAATATTAAAACTGCGTTTAAGCAAAGGGCCCTCATTGTCCAACCAGGCATACCTGGCTTGATCGAGATCCCAAACGTGAATATGTGTATCAATAATCGGATTAAACATGGAGCCTCAAGCAATCTTGTAAGTTGGTTAAAATCAGTGTTTTGTGAGGCGACCATCAGTAAAGAAAGATATGCGAATAACAAATCCGTTCTATGCATAGGTAACCCTGCTGCAATATAGCGCAATTGCCATAATAGCAAGCACCGTTAGAACGCGATTACGACCATTCTAAGATAAATTACGGCCAAAAACGAGGCCCGATATGTTTGATGTGGTATTGTAAATCGGTGAAGCAGTATTTTTTTAAGGAGTAACCGAAAATTGTTTTTCTATCTGCGCATTGTGTTCGCCCAATACTGGCGCACCTAATGCTGAGTGTAATATTTTGCCGTCAATCCGAACGGGACAACGCGTCGTTTTCACCGAGTAACCCGCGCCGGTACGCACTTCCATTTCCATCTGCAGCAATTTGTAAGCGTCTTTTTGCATGAGCGTGTCGTAGTTCATTACTTCGGAACACCAGATACCAGCGGGCTCCAGCAGCGACAGCCAATGTCCGGATGTTTGCGGAGCAAGGTGTTCTGTCAGAATGTTTTTTATCTCATCACGTTTTGAGAACCATTCGTCTTTTCTTTCAAACCCATCTAATGTATTACAACTCAATATTTTTCCCAGCAACGGAATATCGCCCATTGCCAAAGCAACATACCCATCGGCAGTTTTGTAAATGCCATATGGCGCGGAAAGATAAGCGTTGCCATTACTGATGGCACTGCGTTGCGGCAACTGACCACCATCGTTATAAAAACAAGTAAGCAATTCAAATTGAAAGTCAAGAATACTCTCCAGCATGCTTACCTGCACCAAGCCTCCCACTCCCAAAGTACCCCGGCGGTACAAAGCTGCTAACAGTCCCTGGGCCAAATGAGTGCCGGTTAAAATATCAACCACTGCAACACCAGTTGGCGTTGGTTTCTTGTCCTTATTATGACTGAGCCATGAGAGACCCGATATCGCTTGCAACAGTAAATCCTGTCCCGGCAAGCCTTTCCATGGCCCTTCGTCTCCATAACCACTTACTTCCCCATAGACAATCTGAGGATTTATTTTCTTCACTTCATCGTAATTCAAACCAAGTCTTTTCATTACACCAGGTCTGAAATTATGCACCATAATATCTGCTTTCGCAATCAGTTGTTTGATTTTTTGCAGATCGTTTTCATCTTTCAGATCTGCGGCGTAGCTCTGCTTGTTGCGATTGATTGCGTGAAAAATAGTGGACTCGCCTTCAATCATCACATCTGAAACATATAACTGGCGACAGATATCACCAGTTCCTTTTTTTTCTATTTTGATTACCTGCGCACCCATGTCGGCCAACCTGAGGCTGGCAGAAGGGCCCGATAAGAATTGACTAAAATCCAACACAACTATGTCCTGCAATAATTTCATGGCTAAAGTTTTGGCTGCGTGAACGCGTGCTCACGTAAAATTTCTTCGTGAATTTTTTGATTATGCTCTCCCAATAATGGAGCCGGTGTGCCGGAATAAATTCTATTGCCGTCTATTTTTATTGGACATCTTGTTGTGGTAATATCTGCCCCGGGAACATTAATAGTTTGTTCAATCTCCAGGCATAAATAACCTTCATGTGTGGATAGCTGTTGCCAGTCCATTATTTCCATCGACCACAAACCTGCCGCATGCAATTTTTCGAGCCAGTGTGAAGAAACATTGCCTGCAATATGCTGCGCAATCACTTCTTTTATTTCATCTCTTTTTGCAAAGGCATCATTTTGCGAATAGTTATTTAAAACATGGCAATCAATTGCAGTTGCAAGCTGTGCAAGGTTCATCATGGCAATTGCAATGTAACCATCTTGTGTGGCATACACGCCGTAAGGCGCACTGAGCAAGGGATTCGCGTTGCTTACCTTGCTTCTTACCGGCTGTTGCTTTGAAGCAAAATACGTAGTGAGTAACTCAAACTGGAAGTCGAGTAAAGACTCCATTAAGCTTGTTTCCACCAAAGCGCCTTGCCCTGTTTTTTGTCTTCTGATGAGTGCAGCCAAAATACCCTGCACCAATTGAGCACCACATAGGTTATCACCGATCGACACACCGCAGGGAACAGGCGCATCACCCTGATCGCCGCTGGCATAGGCAAGTCCTGTAATGGATTGCAACAGCAAATCCTGCCCTGGCTTACTTTGCCATGCACCGGCTTTTCCGTAACCGGAAATTTCTGCGTAAATGAGTGACGGATTAATTTGTTTTACAGTAGAATAATCCAGCCCAATTTTCTCCATTACTCCCGGCCTGAAATTATGAATCAGTACATCGGCCTTTGTAATCAGCTGTTTAACGATTTGTAATTCTTCCGCGTTTTTAAGGTCGGCTGTAAAACTTTCTTTGTTTCTGTTGATGGTGTGAAATAGCAAGCTGTCGCTGCCCACCCAAAGATTTTTGATGGACAATTTTCTTCCGGCTTCTCCCTTTTCGGGATGTTCGATCTTTATCACCCTCGCGCCAAGATCTGCCAAACGCAGACCAGCTGAAGGGCCTGAGAGGTACTGGCAAAACTCCAGTACAATTAATCCTTTTAATGGCAAAACAATGTCAGTCATCAAGCAATTGTTTTTCGTTGAACGAGATACACATGTTCACAAACCATAACCAATTCATTATGCTGGTTAAATGTTTCCACTGATTCAAATACTAATCCGAACTCAGGTTTCTTGTAATCTTCTTTGGCGACAATGGTAGTTTTTACGTTGATGGAATCATCTATAAAAACTGGTTTTACAAAACGAAGGCGGTTGTAACCATAGGTCATTGCCAATTCATTGATATCCGATGCTGTAAGTCCTATTGCTATGCTAAACACCAGCGTGCCGTGTGCCATTCGCTTTTTGAAAGGTTGCGTTGCGCACCATTCTGCATCCATGTGATGAGGAAAAAAATCACCGGTCTGCGCTGCATGTAAATCAATATCTTTTTCTGTAATTGCCTTCGTTTGGGTTTGCCTTCCTTCGCCTAAAACGATCTCCTCAAACCACCTGTTTTGCGCCATATACCGCTCTTTTGAATCTGGTTGTGATACAATGCGAACTTAGCGTGGAAAAGACTTTGCCACAATAGATTATTTGCAAAAAGAAATGGATTATATTCCAATTTCGATTGAATTCATATAAGTGCAATACTCGAATCTTTACCACTAAGACACTAAGGGCACTAAGTTCCACTAAGAGAGGTCTACATTTAAAACAACCCTTAGTGAGGCTTAGTGCCCTTAGTGTCTTAGTGGTGATTTTTCGGAACTTAAGTAATAAACTATTTTACAAACGAAATCTTGCTATTGCCCTTATCAACCGAAGTAGCAACGGCAATACCGCGATGATCGGATTTATCAACGGCGCAATAGAAGTGATAGACCACGCCTTTGTATTTAACTACGTAAGACTTATGAGCCCATTTAGCATCGAAAGGCTCCGATGATTGAATGAGGTTATCGCCGTTCCAGTCTGTCCAATGCACAAGATCATAAGAGCAGGCGAAGCGGTTGTAAGCTCCGTCCTTACCACCTTTCCAGAAGGCACCGAAATAAAACATAACCCACACATCGCCAATTTTCTGTATCACCGGGTCGCCGGTAATACCCACAGGATGATGCATTACGGGCTCCTGCTCATAGCGCTTCCAGATCTTCATATCATTCGATACAGCCATACCAATTCTTTCGTACCACCTTGTTTTGATATTGTTTGCAGCGGAATCTCCATTCGCATTATAGAACATCACGAAAGGATAACCAGTCAGTTTTTGTTTGTCCCAAATGATGGAACTTTTAAACAACTTCTTGTTTTCCCACCACCTTACATCATTATCTTTTGCTGTCAAAACCGGTGCAGGCAACCGGTTCCATTCATGCGCTTTCGCGACATCATCTGAAGTATAAGCAATGCTTATCGCAAGCGGACCAGCTTCATAGCCCCTTTCATTGCCGCCAAAATATGACATCCAAAACTTACCATCATACTTTTGAAGGTTGTAAGAGCCACCCCATGCATAATCTTCCAATGCTACATAACCGGCTTTTTGATGGGTGTCCCATTGCGTCGTATCACTGAATGACAACATTTTCCCTAATGTTTTCCATTGCAACAAATCATTACTGGTCGCCAGCCATGTTTCGTACCCACGACCATCAAATTGAATGTAGCTCATGTACCATTTGTTGCCTTTGCGAAACACAGTGGGACAATCAATTTTCTTGGCACTGCTTCCCGGAACAACTACAAGCCCATATTTATAAGGTGTTTTGACTTCTTCATAAATTTTCTGCATTGTCTCCTGCGGCACTTCTTTAACGGTCTGTGCATTTGCGGCAAAAGATATTATCAACGCAAAGAAGAAGTTGATGTATCGAAAGTTTTTCATTGTTTGTTTTTAGTCGTAAAAAATCAACAGTTTTTTTGAGGCCATCTACATTGCTACTATTGAGCATCGTTGCGTCGCACACTTCAGCAGAGGTAATTCTATTGAACTATATGCAACATATTGCCTGTTCGCGGCGCCGAATCAATGTTATTTAGTCCACAATATTTTGACGCCTTGGCCTTTGTTTAACAAGGCTTTCGATAAGCTCAGCCTGACACTCCATTCGCGTTGCCAGGCTGAGCTTATCGAAGCCGTCTCGCCAGCCAGGCAACACCGAACTAAGAAACATATCTCCTTACTTCTCCTTTAGCAACATCACAGGACCCAGCAAACCCGCAGGGAGCAATGGTTTCCCTTCCAATCTATAAGGCGATTCCGTATTCGTAACTCTTTGTGCTTCCGGCAATGAATGATCTCTTATCAATCTGTTTGCCCATGTATTTGTCACTTCAATTTCCAACTTATTCACTCCAACTTTTAACGCCTTTGTGATGTCTACGCGATATGGCACGGTCAATGCCACTCCGCAGTTTACGCCGTTTACTTTTATTTGTGCGATGTTATTTACTGTTCCCACATCCAACCAAATTCTGTTACTAACAGACAATGCACTCCAATTAAATGTTGTTGTATAAATGGCAGTACCAGAATAATATTTTACACTATCATTATTGCTGGATGTCCAATCTGCAAGCGTAGTAACTATTTGTGGTTTCGCAGGGCCGCCGTATGTTTTATCAAACACAACATTCCACGATGTATTAAGTGTAGACAGTGTTGCAAACTCAGGTTGATTAGTTCCTGTTGATGATTTCATTTTCTTTGTCGCATCTTTCTTTATAATCACAAACAAAGAACCGCTTGCTTCAAGATGTAGTGGCAACAACATTCTTCCATTAACCACTTTCCAGTTTTTTGCAGCGAGCGTCCTGTTTGTTACAGCATCATATATTTCGGGAACACCGCCCGAAACCCTTAGCGATATATTGAGCGAAATAGCTTTATCGTTTTGATTGCTGATGAAATAAATATTTGTATTTCTATCGACTCTGTGTGTGTAAGCAATATTTTTTACTGCATTATTCTGATCGTCTGTAAAAGAAACATCACGTTGCAATCCGAAATTTTCAAAGTCAGCTTTTACATAAGGCACTTGTCCAACACGATCTTGACCGCTGCTGCGAATTTCCTCTATTACACTTTTCAAAAGTGCATCATCTTTTGGTGATGCTAAACCCGGCGTCTCTTTCAAGCCATCGGGAAGCAAAATATTCGCGCCTTGTTTTACCAACTGCAGCAAATGCTTTGCCACTGCGAGACTCATTATCGTACCATCAGGTAACATTGGGTGCTTTGACGGAACAACCAACACACCATAGCTCGCACCACCGGGCAAAACAATCCGACCATTCTTCACCTGTGCCATCAGTAAAGCATCGGCATTGATACAATCGTATGCATAACCATTTAACGGATTCACCCAATCTTTAGGTTCTGCAATATTTGTACTCCAAACACTCGCAGGCATTTCTTTAACGGGTACACCAATATTTTGCAAACGTTTTTCTTCTCTTTCAACAGCCTCCTTTCCCATTACACCTGGCAATGTATAAATAAGCCTTTCGGGCAAAACAGAACGTCTCGGAATTTCTTCGCCTGTAAATACTGCGACGTCTGCAACCGGTACGCCACGCTGCAATAATTTCTGACAACGTATCGCGTACTCAACCCATGCAGCACCCGGCTTCCACCATGTTTGATCACGTTGAAAATATAGCCCCACAGAGTTCAGCGTCATACCCGGTTTTCTATCCAGCCACGGATTGTGCGCAAACACATGGTACACGATGCGATTAATACCTAAAGCATAATTGCGGTCGAGCAAAGATTTAAGCATTGCAGGATGTTCGTCCCATGCCATTCGCAATTCGGTAAACCCTTCTGCCTGGATAATTCTTTTGCCATAAATATGTGCCGCGGAAATAGCGTCCAGCATATCGTTCGGCTTGTCGTGTGTGGGACTTCTCAGCCAGAATTCACCCATCGGTATGTCAGCGTATTTATAATGCAGCATACCATCACTTGTCATTGTTGGCGCTACGCTTTCTGCTGTAAACAAGCAACCTTTTTCATGAGAAAGGGTGGCTAGTGTTGCATAAAATTTAACTCCGATCAAATCAACAATCGTTTGTCTTACGTCACGCAGAAAGCGCTCCGAAACATCTGCGCTTTCAACCGGAACGCCTGTCATAACAAGCAAATAAGGCATCATGTCATAACCGCGCCGCTTCGCAAATTCTTCCGCAAAGTTTGACGACCAGTTCTGACTGCCACATTCCCAGCTATCCACATGAAACAATTTCAACACTTGCTGCGCCAACCCCTTGTCTGTATTTTTATACACGGCACCGAACCAATTGTCAAACTGCAATTTGATTGCTTCTACATTAAACTTATCGCACTCAAGCCCTTTACCGCCGCCGCCTGTAGCATTGGTGTGACCGGTTGATGTATGTCCGATTCGCAAGATTGTCCATTTACCCGCTGGCACTTTCCAATGTAAGCGACCGCTGCCATCTACAAATTTTGAAAGATCGATTATTGAAGATTGCTTCACACACAACGCGTCCGGCACTTGCTGTTGCGTTGTCGGCAAACTTATGCGCCACACCTCTCCCGACTTGCTTTCATACTGGTTGATCTGTGGTTTGCCAAATAGTTCAAGACTATTCAGCTTTAGCACTGGCTTCCATTTTGCAGCATCCAAATCTTCCGATCCCGGCTCTGTCCCTTCTTTGTCATAGGAAAAACGAAAATACTTTGCGGTAACAGGCTCTATCACATGTGTAACCGGGGCGTCCGTATCCTGCCAGCCATGGCGCGGCGGCACAAGCTGCGTTACAAATTTGAAGTTCGTTCCATCATCACTCACTTCTATTCTTAAACGATGTGCCTGGTAATTATTGCCGCCGGTAGTAATCAAAATAGAACGACATGTGAATGGCTGTTGGAATGCATATTGTATCCAGCAAGGCTTATCACTTTTCACACTTTCTTTATTACCTCGCTTCACCAGTGATTGTGCGTTGGCTCCTTCAATGTTTGTGGTAACTACAGGCACTGTGTTACGTGTTGAAACATCTGCGCCTTTTGGCGTTGGGTAAGCCACAATTTTTATATCGCGATAATAATTCTCATTGACTTGTGGAGTTGGCAAACTTGCATAGAAATCCTTATTGCCTTCTACTACTGTATCAATACTTACGATTTTTTGCATAGACATTTCCGGCTTAATCCATGGCCCTCCGCCCAAAGCAAAGCCGTCGCTATAATGCATGCCTATTTGTAATCCCAAACGCTTCGCTTCATTAAAGGCGAAGTTTACCATTTGCCACCAGCGCGGAGAAAGTTGTATTGTCGGTGTATCTACCAAAGGCTTTTCACCGGGCGCTTGTATGGGCATTAAATAAGCACCACCAATGCCAGATGCTTTCATTGCTTCCAGATCAGCGGCAATTCCTTCTTTTGACACAGCGCCCTGCATCCAATACCAGAACACCCAGGGTCGTGAAAAAGAAGTGTCAGTCTGTGCAAACAACTGCACAGACAAAAGTGAGATAATGATGTATAATAAAACTTTCTTCATTCGATGATTTATGCAGAACGCCCGCCTGAATGACTTTCGTCGGGCAGGCAGATTTTCATGATTGTCATGACTTGTTAAGATTTAATGTTTGAAAGCGTTTATTTCGGTGCTACACCAAGACCTGACAGGTTTTAAAAACCTGTCAGGTCTTGTAACCCGCAACTTCTACTTCAACATCGAAACTGTGTTATCAATTTCAAACATCAAATCTCAAATCAAAAAAATCATCACCAATCTTAACAATCATGAAAATCTGCGTTCCTTCTCCCCTATTGCGCAGCAATCTTCACTTCACTTTTCAACGCTCCGCTTGTTGCTTTTAAAATGATATCACCTTTTTGTTTGCCGGCCTTCACAATTACTAAACATCTTCCCTGCCACGCTTTGCGCTGTGGCTGCTGGCAACTTTCAACACTTTTTGGATTTGCATTGCCAACGCCGACAATTGTTCCTCCTCTTATTGAAAACTTCAATAGACCTTCAGCAACTGGATTGCACATACCCTTTGCATCTGCTAGCTCAACCGTGACATAACTCAAATCCTGTCCATCCGCATGGATGATTTTTCTATCGGCTTTCATTTTAATCTGTGAAACAGTTCCCGCTGTTTGCAACTGAGTCTCTGCGATTTTTTTTGACGCATTATAAGCAACAGCTTTCAATGTGCCTTGTGTATATGGAACATTCCATGTGGCAGAGTAAGCACTATCTTTTCCACAATATTTTTTTCCTAAAGATCTGCCATTGAGGAAAAGTTCTACTTGTTCCGCATCACAGTAAACATGCACTGCCAAAGGCTTTCCTTCGGAACCTTTCCAGTTCCAGCTTGGCTGAACATCGTGCCAGTTCCACGTGCTCCACTTTTCGGGCGCAGGATTTTTATCGGGAAATGTTGGTTTTGGCGGTGTCACAAAAATGGAAAGTGGCGTTCCGTTTTTCCATATAACATCGCGATAATACGACTGAGGTCTTTTCCAACCACATACATCAATATCACCACAATATGCAAGGTTCCACGGATAGAACCAGCCGCGCTGCGGATAACCCAGCCAGCCAATACTTGCCTCGCCGATGTAATCATAGGCCGTCCATACGAAATCGCCAATCACCCACGGATATTTTTCAACAGCGTTCCAGTAATTCAATGCATCAATCGCGAAAGACTCTGACGCAAACATTACTCTGTTTGGCACACGCTGATGATCTGTTTCGTATTTATCTACTGCATAGTTGTAACCTGCAACATCCATCGTTGCAAACAAAGAATCTTTATCAGGCCCAACACCATTAACACCGCACGTTACCGGACGTGTTGCATCCAGCGAATGAATATGTTCTGTAAGCATTTTTGAAACTGCTGCTACTTCAGGCTTATCTCGGTTGGGTATCTCGTTACCGGTGCTCCACATGATGATGGACGGATGATTTCTGTCACGCTTCACCATACTTTCAATATCGCTCTTCCATTCTTTATCAAAGAAGCGATGGTAATCATCTGCATTCTTTTTTTCTCTCCACATATCAAACGCTTCCTCCAACACTAGCATACCCAAACGATCACAAGCACTTAGCAATGCGGGAGACGGCGGATTGTGTGAAGTCCTGATTGCATTATAACCCGAGGCTTTCAGCAATTCTATCTTTCTTTCCTCAGCTCTGTCATATGCCGCACCTCCAAGCGGTCCGTTGTCGTGATGTACGCAGCCTCCTTTCAGCTTCATGGTTTTACCGTTCAATTGAAAACCACTTATAGCATCAAATGAAATGGTTCTTATGCCGAAGCTTGTTGTTTCTTCATTCAATAGTTCGTTGTTGCGATATAACGACACAACAGCTTTATACAAGAATGGGTTTTCGACAGACCACAGTTTTGGCTGATCAATATTAAATTGTTGTTCAACTTTCTCTTCCGCAGAACCGGCTATTTGCTGCATTGAAGTTTGCTGAGCAACTTCTTTATTTTGATCGTCGTATATTTTTGTAACTACACGAAGATCTGCATTTTGCTTGCTTTCATTTTTCAATACAGCGCTTAGTTGCACCGAAGCTTTCGCATTTGATGCATTTAATGTTGTAATAAAAGTTTCCCAATGCGCTACATGAACAGGATCGATATTCTGCAACCAAACGTGTCTGTAGATGCCGGAACCTGAGTACCAGCGGCTATTTTCGCCTTCATTCTTTACACGCACAGCAAGCACATTTATTGTGTCAGGCTTGATGTAGTTTGTAATATCGAACCAGAAGGAAGTATAACCATATGGATGATTGCCAAGGCGTTTACCATTCAACCAAACGTCCGCATTCATATAGACGCCATCAAACTGAATAATCGTTTGCTGATCTTTTTTTGTCTTCGCGACAAAGAACTTTTTTCTGTACCATGCCGTGCCGCCCGTTGTAAAACCACCGCTCACCTGGCTTATTGCATATGGACTAAAAGGAGAATTGGTACCTGGCAAATCTTCAATGCTCCAATCATGCGGCAGACTTACCTTTCGCCAGTCATTGTCTTTGTAGTCGGGCTTTTCACCACCCAACGCTCCGCCGCGCCAGAACAACCAGTCATCATCAAACAGCGTTGGGCCGTCTGAAGGCGTTTGGGCAAAAACATTTGCTCCACCAATAATGGAAATAAAAAGAAGTAAGTATAGCCTGATTTTCATGGTCACTTTGTTTGGATCAATGTCAATGCCTGATCTAATGAATATGTTTTTCCCTTTACTGTTTTAAACGTCGCTGTTTTATCGCCATATTTTACAATGCAATTGCTTCCCGCATTTGAAGTAATATCAGCACGCTTAAGTTTTCCATTTTCCCATTGCATATTTATGGTAAAATTTCCTCTTGCACAAACTCCTTTAATAATACCGCTTTGCAGAGACGAAGGCAATGCCGGTAATAGTTCTATATAACCCATGTGACTTTGTACCAACATTTCCGCTACGCCTGCGGCGCCACCAAAATTTCCATCGATCTGAAATGGCGGATGCGCATCAAACAGATTTGGATAGACCCCGCCGCTTTCACTTCCTTTGCCTGCAGTAGCATCTGACAATAATTTCTGCAACATCTTCATAGCATGATCACCGTCCTTAAATCTTGCCCATAAATTCACCTTCCATGCTATGCTCCATCCAGTGCCATCATCGCCGCGATACAACAATGACTGTCTCGCAGCTTTCATTACTTTCTCGTTGTTCCAAGTAATGTCTTTTCCGGGATAGACGCCCCACAAGTGTGACACGTGACGATGAGTGTCGCTTGAATCGTCTTTATCCTGCAACCACTCCTGCAATTGTCCATACTTGCCGATCTGATTAGGCGCAATGCTGTCATATTTTTGTTGCAACAACTTTCTAAAAGACTCATCAACACCCAATGCTTTTGCAGCATCAATCGTATTGCTAAAAAGTTCACGAATGATCTGATGATCCATCGTTGGGCCGGCAACCAATCCGCCATGCTCCGGAGAATTCGAAGGTGTGCTGATCAGCCAGCCAGTAGCTTCATCTCTAACTAAAAAATGTACGAAGAAATCAGCAGCCGCTTTCATCACAGGATAGGCTTCATTTTGAAGAAATATTTTATCCTGCGTGAATAAATAATGCTCCCAGAGATGAGTGGTGAGCCATGCGCCACCTGTCACCCAAATACCGTGATTGCTTGCATTGATAGGAGCCGTTCCACGCCACTGATCCGTATTGTGATGCAATACAAAACCTGGCGCATCGTAATACTCTTTCGCTGTTTCCTTTCCTGCTTCAGCAACCTCTTTTATTAATTTAAATAGCGGTTGCGTACATGCCGATAAATTCAGCGATTCGGCCGGCCAGTAATTCATCTCCAGATTTATATTGGTTGTGTATTTACTGCCCCACGGCGGTGTAAGCAAATCGTTCCAGATGCCTTGCAAATTCGCAGCACTCGTTCCCTGCCTTGATGATGACAACATCAAATACCTTGCATATTGTACGTATAGTGTCACCAAACCAGGATCTTTTGTTATCGAGAACTGTTTAATTCTTTCATCTGTTGGCAATTCTAGATTTGCTTTACCGTTATTCAGTTCAAGCGAAAATTTATCAAAGTTTTTTTTGTAGTCTGCAATGTGTACCGCCTTTACTTTTTCATAGGCCAGCTTCCTCACAGCAATTAGCTTTGCTTTGCAAATGGCATTTGCATCCGCAGAAACATCACGATAATGTTTAAAATTAGTTGCCGCAAGCAAGTACAATGTCGCTTCATCGCTGTTATTGATTTCTATTTCATTGCCCTTCACTTCCGCTTTGCCACCTTTATTATCAACATACAAATAAGCAGTGCCCTTCATTGTGCCATTTTTCACTGCAACATCCAGCGCCAAAGTATGGCTATCAATTTTGCGTATAGAATAATTCTTGTGAACCGTTGTAAAGGTGGCACTACAATTCAACTTTCCTTTTTCTGAAGCCATTAAATGAATAGCAATTACATTCTCCGGATAACTGGCGAGATATTCCTTTGTATAAATAACATTGTCACTTTTGTAGGCAACAGTTGACACGGCATTTGATATATCAAGCGTCCTGCGATAATCAACTGCATTGGCAACTTGTGAACTCAATTGTAATTCGCCGAAAGGCTGATAGTCTGCCTGGTATCTTGGCATTGGAGGTGCATCATCATTTTGTATCCAGTATTGCCAAACAGGGGTGAGTTTTACACTCTCTTTGCCATTTCTTTCTTTTGGATAAATAGCAAATATTTCGCGATCGCCTTTCGTTCCCGCAAAGCCACCTTTGTCAAAATAGTTGATAACCTGTACTTCGATTTCGTTGGTTCCTTTTTTAAGAACGTTAGCAGGAATGCTATACAATCTATTGGTAGTAATATCTTCCGTGCTTCCAATTTGTTTGCCGTTGACATAGGTAATGTCAAGATCACGAATCTTACCCAAACTGATCAACAGTTCTTTGCCTTGCCAATCGTCAGGCAATGTAAAAGTTGTTTTGAACCAAACCGCACCATCTAATCCTTCCAGGCCCGCCGTTTCCCAACCGTTCAGTGTTGGCAATCGCATCTCTTTCCATTGCGCATTGTTCCATTGAGGTGAGTTGATGATCGCATCGCCTTTTACATTTTGCAGCCATTCTTTTTTTCTCGTTTCATAACCTTCTTCATTGCTCCTCATACCCATGAAATGTTCTTGCGCCAGCTCTTCCGCTTCTTTTTGTTTACCTGCTGCCAACAACTTCCTGATGGGTTCTAAATACTGATAAGCATCTTTACGGTTATAGTCTCTCGGGCCATCGCTCCACAAAGTCGATTCGTTAAACTGAATTCTATCCAGCCCTACGCCGCCGTAAATCATTGCACCCAAATGTCCGTTGCCAATTGGCAAAGCCTCCGTCCATTTCTCCGCCGGCTTGCTGTACCACAATTGCAGCTCATTGCTTTGCGATTGTAAAGTCGTATAAAACAATGTTGCAGAAATAAATAACAGTAAAGATTGTATTCTCAGCATTACAAGCTTTTGAATTTTGATTTTTTACTTTTGACCTAAGACTAATCAGCTTTGATATTTTTTGTATCGCCTGACAAAATCGTCTTCACATTCTTAAAGTTGTTATCCTTAATCACAATCTCCGCAGGTTCAACATTATTAATTTGCAGGAAAACATCCGTGCCCTTAACTGGATTACAACCGTGAACAAATGCATCCGTCACACTTTTCATGGCGACTAAAGATTTCCCTGCGGTTGGCTGTAGACTTTTAACACCGTCCAACTCAATGCCTGCGGTATTCTCAACTGAAAAAGAAACGCTCTTTTTTGCAGTAATAGCAACTTGATGAAATTCTATGTTCTTAGCATTTCTGATCGTAACACCTGTTTGCATATTCATCCGTACGTCATGGAAGGTTACATTTTCAACCGGCATTTCTTCTATACCATCGATCAATATTGCTTCGTTTCCATCTGCAGTGATATTGCTAAAATGGCAATTTCTAAAGATGGGCGTTTTCTCCGTAACCGGCTGTGGGGCTGTTTTTGTGTATTGCATATCAAAGACAATAGCCTGTTGGCGGATGTTTTTCATGATGATGTTGTCAACGCGAATATCCTCTACAACGCCTCCGCGACCTCTTGCAGTTTTAATGCGAATGCCTCTGTCCGTTCCATCAAAAATACAATTGGAGATGGCGATCTTTTTTACACTGCCCGACATCTCACTACCAATCACTACGCCGCCATGACCTGAAAGCATCGTACAGTTTGTGATCGTATAATTTTCCGCAGGCACATTCATTTTTCTTCCTGCGCTATCCTTACCTGATTTGATCGTGATGCAGTCATCACCTACACTTATGTGGCAATTAGAAATGTGCACATAGCGGCAAGACTCAGGATTGATACCATCTGTATTCGGAGATATCGGATTCTCTATTGTAACGCCTGTCACTGTTACATTTTCGCAAAACTCAGGATTCACTGTCCAGAACGGAGAATTGTGAATGGTGATGCCTTCTATCAAAACATTCTTGCAATACATTGGTTGAATGAATGGCGGACGAAGAAAGCCTCGCTGAATCATATCGGACACTTCAGGCATGATTACATTCTTATTGTTAGCGGCAAAGGTGTCCTGCCACTTGCTGCGCGGTGTTGTTTTGTCATACAACTTGTGATGAAAATCCCACCATTTTTTTCCATGACCATCAATAATGCCGCGACCGCGAATGGTAATATTTTCAGCTTTGTATGCATAGAACAACGGAGAAAAATTTTGCACATCGGTGCCTTCCCAACGCGATTCCACCATTGGCAGATAGTTATCAAAATCATCACTAAAATGCAACTCAGCACCAGCGTCAATAAATATGGTGATGTTGCTTTTTAAATGAATGGGGCCTGTAAGATATTTGCCGGCAGGGAAATAAATCGTCCCTCCTCCTGCTTTTGAAGCGGCATCAATGGCACTTTTGATGGCTTGCGTGCAGAGTTTGCTACTGTCACGTTTTGCGCCATAGTTAAGCACATTGTAATATTGCTGTGCATGTAAAGCACCAATCGAAAAGCATAGAATGATGCTCGCTAAAAATATCTGAAATAACTTTTTCAAAAGGCAGTCGTTTTTAAGATTCTATTTTAATGCGATTGACGTTGCAAAATAGGTTAAAGATCAACCGTAACATGTTGTAATTTCTTGCCGTGATAAACTTCTTTGTTATCAACATAAATACGAAATCCCTTTCCCTTGTTATACTTCTTGCCATTCTTGTCCCACAAGATGCTTACCATCTTGCCGTGATACAAAACATTTTCAAGGCAGAACCAATCCCATTCGCCGGCCGGCAGCAACGGATTAACATCTATCTTATTATCAGCGCGAGGTTTCAAGCCTACCAAATCATTGATCACAAGATCACAAAAACCTGAGTGATTATAATATCTGCTGCGCGGGTTGTTTCCTTTTAACCACGCTCCTGTTTTTTCATCCTGGTATTCGCCAATATAAATCACACCATCCATCTGATGCGAACTTGCGTAGGTGTGAAAGGCATTGTAAAAAATCTGCGGCGTCATTCCGCCTTTGTGTTTGTAATCTGTAAGCAAATGTGACAATCCTTTCAACGTTTGTGTGGAAGCAAACGGCCAGATCGCACCATCCCATTCGCATTTACCTACACCGTGTGTACGGAATGCGGGGTGTCTTCTCTCTGCTGTCGTTAATCCCCACGGAGCCATAAAACCCGCTGTGTCTATGATCTGCGACCACGCCTTGGCAAACTTATCATTGTCACCGGGTAAATTAAAATACCAAGGTGTGAAGCCTATAGCCTCTCTTGCATTGGCCAGCGTATCGCCTTTCTCCATGCCTGTTTCAAAGAATGCATCTTTTTCGCTCCACAGCTTATTTTCCACGCCGTTTTTTATTTCCGTCGCTTTACGGGCGTAACAATCTTTAAGCGAATCAATTCCTGTCAAGGTCGCCATCTTCGTCATTGCGACGGCATTGCCATACATGTAACTATTAATAGAAGGCCTTCTGTTCCTGAATTTACGCGACCCGCTAATCGATTCTTCCATCGCGTCTTTCACATCGTATTGCCAAAACAAGCCATCAGGAAATCTTCTTTCCTCTTCCCACAATTTGTAGTCAGCATCCATTGCGGGCATTACTGACTTCACATAATTCAAATCATTGTTAACAAGATAAAAATTATACACTGCATCTTCTACCCAGCCACTGAAACGATGCAGGAACTGTTTCTTTTCCTTGCTATCTACAAAGAACCAAAAGTTCAAGTACTGCTGTATATACTTTGGATCGTGCAACCAACGCCCTTCATACACCTGGTGCCCAAGCGCACTACTGATGGCATTGTACTTGCCCGCATGTGAAACAGGAATAATGAATTCCGTGAAAATAAAACCTTCCGGAGTTTGCTTTAAATGTTTGCGAAATGTCCACCAGCGATAGTTGTACACCGTTTGTACAGTGCTGTCCGGACATTCAAACAGCGGCGTATTCTGCAATATCCAATCGTAGGCTTTGTCATTAGGCACATAGTTCTGCACGTCACCGGAATCAATCGAGTTGAAGTAAGCAACATCCTTTTTCAATTTATCTGTTTTGACAAATGAAGGTTTGTAATCCTGTGCAATCAATGACTGCATGGAAAACAGCAGAATAGCAATCGTGATATTTATTTTCGTTCTCATTTTGTTTTTTTAATCGCTACCAATAGTAGAGACAAGGCACTGCCTTGTCTTTTTTTGCAATCAGAATGCCGGTGCAGACAAGGCAGTGCCTTGTCTCTACAGAGTCATCTTTCAAACAACCAATCAACATCCTCATTTTCTCCCGTTATGCCAACGCCCGCATTGTAACGCGGAACATCATTGGAACCATCAATAAAGCCCAATACAAGACATGCACCCTTTGCCAACTTCAAAGTATTTGTTCCCGCTGGAAATGAAAATGTATGAATGTTCAACAATGGAAAGCCGTCAATTAACAAGGCATTCGACAACTTAATATCGGCCTGGCCAAGATCATTTGCAGTTGCATCCGTTTCAAGATCAGATGGAGCAAGATAATTCGCTTTGTCTTTTATTTTGAAAAAACCAACCACCACTTTCACCGGCTTATCACTTTTGAATGTTACCTCGGTACCCGACTTTCTTTGCTCTGCCCTCGAGAAGCGAATACCTTTCAAATCCTTTATTTCAGGCGCATATGCTACAATTGAAGATGCAGTATCGCTAAACACCGAAGTGCCACTTCCAACAATATATTCGCCACCAACTTTACTCAACAATTTAACGGAAGCACTCTTCAATATTACCGGTTGCGTTTTAACCTTTACTCCTTGGCTAGCGGTCTTCAACGAGTCAATATTCTTTTTTAAATAGTTATACTCCTGCTGATAAACAGGCAAACATTCCTTCCATGTTTTAAAAGTGCCATCCACCCCACGAATTGGAATTTTGCGCTGAGAAGTTTGCATACTGTTTGCATACAAATAAGTGTTGTTTGTCAGGGTGGTTAATTCTTCATAAGCGTCTACACTTTTCTTCAAATGAACCAAAGCCGTTTCCAAATCCGCTATATCTTTTGAATACTTGTAACGCAATACAGCTAAGGCCGCAATTGCTTTCTCCGAATACGATCTTGCCAATGCATCGTAACAATAAACATCGTTTCTCAATCGATCAAACTCTGCCCTGTCTTTCGTTACAGACGCTGCAGCTTTATCAATCGCCTCTTTTGCCTTTCTTCCATGCTCAACAACTTCATTGGCAATTTGCACCGGCGTTTCCCCAACATGAGGTTGTTTTTTCCATTCTTTGTCAGCATACTCAATCAACATTTCGCCTTCCGGACCTTCGGATGTATATAGCAATGTAAACAGACCAAACCTGTTGGGATTGATCAATTGCGGCATCAACATGCCCAGCGTCAACGTCTGGCGATTGCCATCTGTAATACCGAAACGCCTGAGCAGTTTTGGCGCTATTTCACCAGCTTGTTCATATGCTTCTAAAATATTTTTTCCTTGCGACAAATCACAACCATACTTATCACCCAACTCGTCGCCCCAATAATTAATCTCGCTGCCTCTATCACGATGGCAGTTCCATGCATAGCGCGACCATGTTTTGTACCATATCCAGTCACGTTCAATTTGCAACAAACGTGGAGAAGTTTTATCAGCAGTGTAGGGCCAATCCCAGTAAGAAGCTTCAGGATACAAGTGCAGACCATTTGCTTCGTAAATATTGTGCATTGCCTGCACACATTTTTGAATAAAGTCGGCAGACCCATAACGGAACGGTTCAAGGTTCGCCATGATATGCACGTTCTCTATATGCACTGTGCCAATGCGACCCAGTGTGCGATGAAGTTCTGCCCAGGACCCACGCGGAGTATAGGTTGTAAGTGCTTCACCATTATACTTTGCCATCGTGTACAAATTTTTATACAATGGCAATGCGTACTTCATTACGGATGGCGCGTCGGAATCATGCGCACGTAAAACAATTGGCGGTTGTGTATTTGAGCCAAGCGCCTTCAAACCATCCTGCACACCGGGAATAATTGTTTTAGTGAACCAGTCAATATCATCCTGACCAACGCCCTCCATTGCTTCACCCAATGTTACAAGCAATCCGACATTCGGATATTTCTCTACAAATGCAGCAATTGATTTTCTTGTATAATCGGCGATGACAGGAATGATCGGCCTGTTCCTGTCCTGTGTTTTTAAATTATTCTTCTCTGCAAAAGGTTTTGAAACGATGATGTTGTAAAACGATTGAATCACCCAAATACCACGTTTGTCTGCCTCTTCAGTGAGGAACGTAAACATATCTTCGTTCTTTTTAAAAGTTGTGTCGTCCACTTCTACCGCGTAAGGATAATCTTTCAGTTTAACCAAAGAAGCAAACGGATGACCGTTCCACAAATACAGCGAATTCAATCTGTATGAAACAAGTGAATCAAGATACTGCAGCCACAATTTTTTATCGTAGAACCAGGGGAAAGTTTCTTCGGTGTATGGATACTCGTACACATTGCGGCCGGGCAGATAAGCAGGCTTTTGCAAACCTACGCAAGCACCACGCAGCACCATTTCCGGCTGATCGGTAACGTTTAAATTTTCGGGAACTTTATTGTATTTTTTTATGCTGTCTACCAGCGCCAGCGCCCCATAAAGAACACCACTTTCATCTGCGCCCGCCACAAGAATTCTATTAGCTGCAATTTGTTTTATAACAAAACCTTCTTTACCGGGCTGCTTTTCAATGGAAATTTTATTTTGTGTAATTTCACTTTTGCAAATATCATCATCCAGCTTTCCAATAACCATGGTAACATTTTTTGCAGCAGACCTACCGTCTACCATTGTTTTCGCTCTATAACCGGATTGTTGTAAAGCATTGGAAATTTTCTCTGCACCGAATTGTGCACGTTTGGAGGCATTAGTGGAAATAAGGATGTTGACTGTTTTATCTGTCTTTCGATTTTGTGCAACAGCATCGATGTTCATCATACCAAACATGATGACAAACAAAAACAAACCAGTTCTATTCTTCAATACAGGCAGCATTCGTAAATTATTGCAGGTTAATAGCATACAAATTTATTCGAGTGAGGACTAGTAAAAAATGCCTTTTTCACGTCTTGGGATGGACTTTTTTACAATTTGAAAATTTGAAAATGTGGTAATTTGAAAATGAGGCTCTGTTCGACAGCAAAACAAAAATGAAGAATGCCGCTCAGAATGAATTTTCAAATTTTCAAATCTTCAAATTTTCAAATTCATTGTACTTCCAACGCATCCACCTTCAACCCTCCTTCATCTACCGGAGAAAGAATAATCCTATAGGTTCCGGCATTGATGAAGGTTCCGGTCGAGCTGTCGGCTACTCCCCATTTGCCTTCCCGAACGGAGAACTCAACAATTGTGTCTGTTATCAACAAGCCATCGGTTGCTTCCAGCTTCATTCGCATCATGATCTTTTTGCCGGTCGTGTTGAGGTATTTGAAATGCAATGAATAGACATCCGCAACGCCTGTGTAAATATTCCATGCAATCGAACCTTCAGCACCTTTATCAAACTGCACATACTGCTTGCCATACAATTCATCCTTTGCCATTTGCAGACCGGTTAATGTACCCTTCTCTGCTTCGTATTTTGTTGTTGGTTTCAGATCATAGGCGCCTTCCATATTGGATGCAGGGTTTACAAACACTGTGCAATTGCCGTTTACTTCAATCAAGGCATTTTTAGCTACACGTTTGTGTTTCAGTGAAAATTCCTTGCCGCCATTTTCATCCGTTATTATTTTCTTTTGTGCGTCATTAAAACCTTTCAACCATGCGGGCAACAGTTTCGTAGTATCAGCAATTGCGACATACACATCGGCAGCTTCGCTCGATGTAAAGCTTGCCAACACCTTATTTCCCGATTGTTTTCCCGATGAAACTTTCAACCATTCTGCTCCGTATAGTTCAGCAGGCAATGCCGCAAATGAAATGTTTTTATCAGCATACACTTTATCGCCTGTATTGAGCCAGGAGCCAATTCCCCAATTGCTTGCACTTGCAGTTTTTTTGAAATCAGTGATCAATGACGATGATGCAGGCGCAACTTTTACTATTTTATTTTCAGTCGCAATAGCAATTGCATTTATAATCGCCTCTCCAGCCTCTACATTTGGAAATGATATTTTAATCCTTCCATTGGTTACATGAACATTGAGCGTTTTTTTAATTGCTTTTGCAAAACCTGCTTCTTTAAAAATATCAAAATCATGCAGGACCTTTTTATCATTTATCGCTACATCAAACATGCGCCAGCCGTTACAATTCAATGAACCTCCCACTCCGTACCACGGCTCTGCAAAAAACAACTCTATTAGATAGTCGCCATTTGCAACCGGAAAATCATATTGCAACTTATCCATGCCATATCGGAAGCTCTGAAACAGTGCGTCATCACTGGTATTGGCAATTGGTTCATTGGTTGTCCGTTGGCTTGCATAGAATGGAGACATGCCCGGAAAATCATTTGTCCATGATATTGATCCCCAATCTGAACTTGCTTTCTGGTCAACATCTGCATGCCACAGATTTCCATTAACATCTTCGTAATCGCCACCACCGCAATTAACCCTGTACAGATAATTATAATTCGCCGCACCTTTTGTAACAGTAGTTTCAACCGTTGCCGTTTTCTTTTTCGCCTCTGGCAAATGGTGTAACACAATCATGTCATGCGCCACAACCTTACCATTTACTCGCGCTTCCGCATACAACACATTGTATTGCACATTCACCTGGTTCCACTCAAAGTGAGTACCTATGCCACCTCGCGTCCTTTTACCAAGTGAAATAGTTTTCTCCGTGTCATTAAACAACTCCACTTCGTCGCAATTGGAATATACTACTATGCCATCTTTCACACCGGGCTTAATCCATCTGTCGGGCCATGTGTGTGATACAATGTACACCATCGGCTCTTTCGTTTTATCTGCATAGTTTGAACGGTACATGTAAAATGCATCCGTCGGCTCTCCCCATGCAGTGAACAAGCCTTTGTAGTTCACCGGACCAATCCTGTCCAGTTCACGCATACCTTCTCCGCCCTGCGATCTGCCTGGATTTTCGTGTGAGGCAAAAAGCCAGTGAAAATGTCCGCAGGCAGAATCTTTAACAGACGCTGCCAGTTTCACTTTCAACTCCATCAACTCCGTCATTTTCTCTTCACTGTTAATCTTTTGTTGTGCTGCATTTTCTGTATGCAAACCAAGACTCCTCCATCCGCCGTATTCTCCTACGAGTAGTTGCTTCTTCAAGTCTTCGCCATATGTGTTCGGGTCACCACCATAAGTACCTGTCCAGTTTTGCGGCACATTCCAATCTGCTCCTTCGCCCCCATTGCAAGTCGTTATCATTCTTTGATTGGTAGCAGTGGGATCAAGCTCTCGAATGATGTCGGAGCACTCTTTAGCAAAGTCAGCCGGCATCACACTTTCATTTTGCAGTCCCCACAATATTGCTGAAGGACTGTTGCGTCTTTCTTTTATCCATTCCCTCAATAACGTTTTGAAGTTTTCGCGAAACTCGGGTGAATCAAACCATACGTGCGCGGAAAACTGCGGCCACCACAATATGCCGTCGTGATCCCAATATTTCTGATACAATAAATTATGCGGTTGATGTGCATCGCGAAAAGCATTGAATCCCGCGCTCTCAATTTGTTTAACTCTTGCTTTTATCTGCGCTTCGCTGAACGCGTGGCTCTTGCCCATCATATGTTCATATTCACAGGTTCCATTGATGAACACGGGCCTTCCGTTTAAGAGAAACTGCTTCGACCCGTCGTTCCTATTTTGCGGCCAGCTGATCCAGCGAATACCATAGGCAGTAGTGTCCTGATCGCAAACTTTTCCATTTTCTTCAATTGTTGTTTGCAATCTATACAGATAGGGACTTTCCAGCGACCACAAATGCGGATTGGCTATAGCTTTTGTCTGCTGTGAAACTGTTTTTAACTCGCCAACAGCCAATGTGACATTCTCTTTGCGAACGTCTACAACCTTATTTGACGCATCAAACAACGTGTTAATCACCGTTATCTTTTTTGATTGCGATGCATAATTTTTAACCTCCGTTTCCAAATGCAACACGGCACTTGCACCTGAAATTTTATTACCGTTCCAAACATGCACACCAAAAGGTTCAATGCGCACTTCACTGGTTGTGATCAAATGAACAGACCTAAAAATACCAAGCGGCTGTGAACCTTCTGAAAAGCCGCGATCGTCAGAGCAACCGCCGCACACCCACGGTAAATCATCGATCATCGCCGGATGCGCCGCTTTTACGATCAATACGTTTTCCCGGCCAATTGCATTTGTAATATCGATGGTAAAAGTCGTTCTGCCACCCGCATGTTGCCCCACCTCCTTTCCGTTCAGCCAGACGGTTGCATACGAACCCACGCCTTCAAACCACAGAAAATAGCGCTTTGCTTTATCAATATTTTTTAAGGGAAAAGACTTGCGATACCAGGCTGTACCGTGTTTGTTGCCATGCTTCAATCGCCTGTAGCCATCATACTGATCCCAGTTGTGCGGGACACTTACAGCTTGCCAGTCTTTAGCATTGAAAGTGCTTGTCACCACATTGTCGGAAGTATCCATCTTTGTGTACCAACCTTCGTTCATTGATTCATCTTTCCGGACACCTTGTGCAATTATCTTCACACAGCAAAAAATGAACAACAGGCAAAAGACAATCCGTTTAAATTTGAACATAATCGTTAATGGGATATTTAAATATAGCAACAGCACGATGAGCGATAAGTACATTTTCTCACAAAGCCAACCAACGCATTAAAAATAGGAAACTGTTGCAACCCAACAATAACAAGGGTTGTAAAAGATTAAAAAAATCATTCGCCAATTTCCTTGTTGTAAAATAGTCCATCAAATCAGCGAAAAGTGATATTGTTTTTCCAGACATTTAATGATAGCATTGCGTGTTTTTCGTAACGTGTATTGATTAACTTTATCGCCCGCAATACAAATAACGATCGCTGACTATGAACAAATTTTGCCTGGCTTTATTCATCTGCTTTTCTTGCTGTGCCGCTTTTGCACAAAATATTTCCGTGTACGATTTAAAATGCGAGGACAAAATTGCCCCCTTAAATATTGATGCAGTTCAACCTAAGTTTAGCTGGAAAATGAAAGGCAATCGTGGATGCAGCCAAACGGCTTATCAAATACTTGTTTCGAAAAACAAAAACAACCTGCAAAAAGGCATTGGTGAAATTTGGAACTCAGAAAAAATAACCAGTACTGAAAATATCTTCATCACTTATAACGGAAAGACATTACAAGCTGCCACAACTTACTTCTGGTGCGTAAAAACTTGGAACGTGCAACAACAGGCCTCGGCGTGGAGCGCACCTAGTTCTTTTACTACAGGTCTTTTTACCAACGAGGATTGGAGCAATGCAAAATGGATCGGGTATGAAGATCTGCCAGATACATCGCGCATTGTGCCTGGCGTACACAGTCCGGATGTAAAGAAAAAATTAGGCCCCGATAAAGCAAAAGCAAGAACCATTGTTCCTCTTTTCAGAAAAACGTTTTCTGCCAACAAAACGATTATAAATGCATTGGCTTTTATCAGTGGGTTGGGGCATTATGAACTCAATATCAACGGACAAAAAGTTGGCAATAGTTTTCTTGCGCCGGGATGGACGTCTTATGACAAGCGTTGCCTGTACAACTCCTACGATATTTCCTCATTAATAAAGAAAGGACAAAATGCCATCGGCGTTATTGTAGGTAATGGATTTTACAATATCAACAGGGAACGGTATTTTAAAGAGATTTCGGTTTATGGCAATCCTACCATGATCTGCAAAATACAGCTTACTTACAGCGATGGTTCTGTACAGAATATAGTGTCAGATGACAGTTGGAAAACTGCGCCATCGCCGATAACATTCTCAAGCATTTATGGCGGCGAAGACTGCGATGCCACGCTCGAACAAAAGGGCTGGAACACGGCATCTTTTTCTGATGCAGCTTGGAAAAATGCGATATTGGTAAAATCTCCGAAAGGCACTCTGGAAGCAGAGAAAGACTACCCGGTACAAGTTTGCGAGACATTTAGCAAGCCTGTTATTTCACAGCCGGCGAAAGGAGTTTACATGTACGACTTTGGCCAAAATATTTCCGGTATTGTTGAACTAAAGGTTTCTGGCAAGAAAGGACAAACTGTTAAATTGACGCCTGCAGAATTAATCACTGACGATAGCCTTGCCAATCAAAAAGCGACCGGCAAACCTTACTATTTTTCATACACGCTAAAAGGCGACGGCGTTGAAACATGGCGCCCACGTTTTACCTACTATGGCTTTCGTTATGTACAGGTTGAAGGTGGTGTTCCGGCAAATGGAAAACAGCAAAGTGATCTACCATCCATCATAAGTCTTGCATCACTGCATACAAGAAACAGTTCACCAACGGCAGGAAGTTTTGAATGTTCCAATCAATTGTTCAACCAGATCAATACGCTTATTCGCTGGGCCATAAAAAGCAACCTGCAAAGTGTAATAACAGATTGTCCGCACAGGGAAAAGTTAAGCTGGCTGGAACAGGATTACTTAATGGGCGATGGCATCAAAAGCAATTTTGAAACTTACAACCTTTATCGCAAGTTGATATATGATATGATGGATGCGCAAACTGCGGAGGGTCTGGTGCCTGACATTGCACCAGAGTTTGTTTTCTTTGATGATCATGGTTTTGGTTTCCGCGATTCTCCTGAGTGGGGAAGCGCCGCTGTAATTGTGCCCTGGCTCATTTACAAATGGTATGGCGATAAAGATATTCTTGCGACCGCCTATCCGATGATGCAGAAGTATGCGGATTATCTTCAGAGCAGAGCAAGCAATCATATTCTTTCCTATGGACTTGGGGACTGGTATGACTACGGCCCGAATCACCCGGGAGTAGCGCAACTAACGCCTATTCCTTTAACTGCAACGGCTATCTACTATTATGATTTGAGTTTGATGAATAAAGTAGCAGCACTGCTCGGCAATACAACGGACGCAGACAAATACAGCAATTTATCTCAACGGGTTAAACAAGCATTCAATGATAAGTTCTTTAACGTCGCTACAAATGTTTATGCGACCGGCAGTCAGACATCAATGGCGATGCCGCTTTGCGTAGGTTTGGTGAATGAAGAAAACAAACCGGCTGTCATGAAAAACCTTGTCGATTCTATAACAGCATCCGGCAAAAAACTAACCGCTGGAGATGTTGGCTATAACTTCCTCGTGCGCGCCCTGCATGAAGGCAATGCTTCCCAATTGATCTATGAAATGAACAATCGCGATGATGTTGCTGGTTATGGATTTCAAATTAAAAAAGGCGCTACCGCTCTAACAGAGTCCTGGCAGGCATTGAAAGATGTTTCCAACAATCACCTGATGCTCGGTCATATTATGCAGTGGTTCTACAATGGACTGCTTGGCATTAATCAGGCCGACAGTTCTGTGGGCTACAAGCGTATTGTTATAAAGCCAGAGATTGTTGGTGATGTTCATTTTGCCAAAGGCAGTTACGAAACGATGTATGGCACTATTGTGAGTGACTGGAAAAAAGAAAACGGCGCGTTTTTATTGCATGTCGTGATTCCGGGCAATACTACGGCCACAGTGTATTTGCCGGCAACGGCACAATCCAGCATTTACGAAAGCAATCAATTGTTATCAAAACAAAAAGACATAAAAATCCTCGGCAATGGAAACGGCAGAACAGCTGTGAACATTGGCTCGGGGGAATATTGGTTCACAGTCAAAAACTAAAAATACAGAACACAGATTTACACGATCGTCATGATTTGATGGATTTGAAATTTGATGAAACGGTTTAGCCCAATGTCGCATTAAACTGTTTAAAAAGTCAAAAGAATGACACTTGTCATCCCGACGAAGAAGGGATTTGAGTTTGGCACTGACAGGCAGTTTAATCAAGCCCCCAGATCCCTCCTTCGTCGGGATGACAAACAGTATTCACAACTGAATACGACCATCATGTTTGTGAAAAAAACGTTTAATCAAATCAATAAATCATAACAAATCATGACAATCATGAAAATCTGCGTTCAATAAAATTCAACATATGAAACTCAAAATATCATCACTATTATTTATCCTGTCGATCGCTTACAACTCAATGTCAGCACAGATCAAGCTCGCTTCTGTATTTACAGACAATATGGTTTTGCAACAGCAAACAGATGTCGCAGTTTGGGGATGGGCGAAAGCTGGCGCAACCGTTTCCGTCACCTCCTCATGGAACAAGAAAAAATATACAGCTCAGGCTAATGCTGATGGAAAATGGAAACTTAAAATAGCGACGCCTTCTTATGGAGGCCCTTACGAACTTACGATTAGTGACGGCAAACCTGTAACGTTGAAAAACATCCTGATTGGTGAAGTATGGTTATGTGGCGGGCAATCCAATATGGAGATGGCCATGAAAGGCTTTAAAGGACAACCACTCATCGGTTCCAATGAAGCGATCATTATGTCGAAAAATAAAAACATCAGGTTGTACACAGTGCCACGATCTTCTGTTACTACTCCGCAAGAGAATAGCAAACCATCAGAATGGAAGGAAGCAAACCCTGAGTCAGTAAGCAACTTCAGCGCGGTTGGTTATTATTTTGGGAAACGATTGAGTGCCATAATGGATAACGTTCCTATCGGCTTGATCAATTGCAGCTATAGCGGTTCCTCTATCCAGGCATGGATGAATCCTGAAACATTGAAAGCGTTTCCAGCCATCACCATTCCTAAAAAAGACGACTCCATAAAAGTCGTTAGCCGCACTCCTACTACGTTGTACAACGGCATGATGCATCCGGTGGAAGGCTACACTATTAAAGGCTGTATCTTTTATCAGGGCGAATCAAATTATGAAGATCCTGATCTGTATGAAAAACTATTGCCAGCCGCTGTTAAGCAATGGCGCAGTGAATGGGGCATTGGCGATTTCCCTTTTTACTACACACAAATTGCCCCGTATGCTTACAAACAACTTGCGGATAAAAATGCAACAGAAAAATACAACTCTGCTTACTTGCGCGATGCCCAAAGAAAATCAGTTGAGCTGATTCCTAATTCAGCCATGTCTGTTTTACTTGATGCAGGAGATGCAAAAACAATTCACCCGATGAATAAAGAGATACCGGGTATTCGCCTTGCTTACATTGCACTGGCTAGAAGCTATGACGCAAAAGGTTTTGGATACCTCGCTCCGCTTTATGATTCCATAAAAATAAAAGACACGTCTGCTATTATATCTTTTAAAAATGCGGAGAACTGGTTGACATCTTACGGTAAAAAACTAGCCAATTTTGAAATTGCAGGAAGCGACAAAATCTTTTACCCTGCAGCGGCAACAATTTCAAAAAACACAGTGATCGTTTCTTCTCCGCAAGTGAAACAACCGGTTGCTGTTCGTTACGCATTTAAAGACGTTCCCGAAGATGGGCTATTGTTCAGCACTGAAGGACTGCCTGCATCTTCTTTTAGAACCGATAATTGGTGAGAGAAGGAACACCCGCCTGAATGACTTTAGTCGGGCAGGCAGATTTTCATGATTGTCATGATTGGTAATGATTTTTTTATAAGGATTTTATAAACTGCAACAACTTGAAAAGAAGTCTTTTTAGCTGTCTGTTATTTTTAAGCGCAAATATTTTTGCACAGCAAAATCGTGGCCTTATTAATACTTCACAAAGCCCGAATGCAAAATTGAGTTCTACAAACATGGGCGATGTGCAATGGACAAAAGGTTTCTGGGCGGAACGTTTTGATGTGTGCAAAAACGAAATGATTCCTAACATCTGGCACGTTTATACAGACGCCAACATAAGTCACTCGTTTGAGAATTTTAAGATCGCAGCAGGCATCGACACCGGCTCGCATTCTGGTCCTTCTTTTCATGACGGAGATTTTTATAAAGTGCTGGAAGCTGTTGCTGCAGTATATGCGGCGACAAAAGACAAGAAGCTTGATTCCATGATGGATGAATCGATTGCTGTAATTGCAAAGGCACAACGTGCAGACGGCTACATCTATACCCCTGCATTGATCGAAGCAAGAAAAGATCCGGTCAAAGCAAAGGCATTTGCGGAGCGCATCAATTTTGAAGCATACAACTTCGGACATTTGATGACTGCAGGTTGTGTGCATTATCGTGCAACAGGAAAAAAAACATTGCTCAACGTTGCTATTAAGGCCGCTGATTTTCTAAACACTTACTATCAACATGCCTCACCTGAGTTGGCGCGCAACGCCATTTGCCCATCGCACTACATGGGGTTGATAGAATTGTACAGAACTACCAACAACAAAGCATATTTGGACCTCGCTAAAAACCTGATCGACATTCGCGGATATACCAATGATGGAACAGACGACAACCAGGACCGTATACCATTTCGCCAGCAAACAAAAGCGATCGGACATGCGGTGCGTGCAAACTATTTGTACGCTGGCGTAACAGATGTGTATGCTGAAACGAAAGACGATTCTTTAATGTATTGCCTCGATCATATCTGGAACGATCTTGTGTTTAAGAAAATGTATATCACCGGTGGTTGTGGTGCTATGTATGATGGCGTTTCACCAAACGGCACATCTTACAATCCCAATGAAATTCAAAAGACACACCAGGCTTACGGTCTCGATTATCAATTGCCCAATACGATGGCATATAACGAAACCTGTGCGAACATTGGCAGCCTGTTGTGGAATTGGCGCATGTTCCAGACTACGGCCAATTCAAAATACATTGATGTGCTGGAGCAAACTTTGTACAACAGTATTTTGTCGGGCATCAATTTAGCGGGCAATGAGTTTTTCTATACCAACCCATTAAGTTCGTTTGACAATTTCCCTTACACACTTCGCTGGGCGGGAGGAAGACAAGCATACATCAAGTTATCTAACTGTTGTCCGCCTAACATCATTCGAACCATCGCAGAGATTTCCGACTATGCATACAGCATTTCAGATAAAGGGATCTATTGCAACTTATACAGTGGTAATGAACTTTCTACAAAACTGAAAGATGGTTCCATTGTCAAGCTTTCACAAGAATCAAACTACCCATGGAGCGACAAGATCGTTATTAAAATGCAGCAGGTACCTTCTAAAAAGTTTTCCATGTTTCTGCGCATTCCAAGCTGGTGCAGCAAAGCAACGATCACTGTAAACGGGCAGCCTGTTGAAAATATTCATGCCGAGAGTTATGTTGAAATGGAAAGAGCATGGAAAAAAAATGATAGCATCGTTCTTACATTGCCGATGAAAACAAAGTTAATGGAATCGAATCCACTGGTGGAAGAATCCCGCAATATGGTGGCGGTAAAACGTGGACCTGTCGTGTATTGCCTTGAATCAACTGATTTACCAAAAGATGAGAAACTAGCCGATATCATGCTTCCCGCATCTATACAATTCACACTGCAACCGATCAACATTTCTGGCAGTGAAGTAATGTCGCTGACTGGTAAAGCAGCATGTCGCGTGAACAACAATAACTGGCAAAACCCTCTGTACCAAGAGTTTTCAAACAAAACGAAAGAGACAACAATACAGCTTATTCCATATTATACCTGGGCCAATCGCGGTCATAGTGAGATGAGTGTGTGGCTGCCTGTGGCGAGATTAGAATAATAGAAGTCGAAAAAATATTTGGAAAAAAGTAACACCTATGTTACTTTTGATCTATGAAGGCTTCTGAGGTCGTTAAAGTTCTATTGCAGCATGGCTGGGTCTTTGAACGTCAGAGAGGTTCTCATAAAACCTTTAAACATCCGGACAATCCGAATCTGGTAACAATACCAGAACATGGGAAAAAGGACATTCCTCCTGGAACTTTACGACAAATTTGGAAAAAGGCGGGGTTGTAAAACCCTGCCACTTTCATAAGTAACAATCTATGACGCTAGAAATAATAATTGAGAAAGGCGAAGGCGAATTGTGGGGACGCTTTCAAAAAGGCAACTACCTTGCAACAACTGCCGGACAAACGGAAATTGAAATCGAAAACAATTTACGTGAGTTGGCAGTGGATTATTGGAACCATGAAGGTAAGACTGATCGCTCATGGAGGGGATTTGAAGAAGGAAAATTAAAGTTTAAATTTTCTTACGATTTGCAAGCCTTCTTTGAAAGGCATAATTATCTGACAGTATCATACATTGCTGAAATGGCAGGATTAAATGCGAGTTTGGTGAGGCAATATAAATCAGGCATAAAATATCCATCGCTTGAGCAGGTAAAAAAAATTGAAGTAGTGATACGGGAACTTGGCAAAGAACTGGCTTCAGTTTCCCTTTATGGTGGTAGTTAAATACTATTTCTCTTAAGCTTTCATACGGGGTCGGCTTTGCCGACCTTTTGTTTTTTAAATGAATTTCGACTACATCGAATCAACTTCCTAATAATCAACAAATTGCCGTAATACTAAATTGTCTATTTTTAGTATGTTGTATTACTGCCAATTTATGAGGTTTGACGCCATTACCATAAAAGACATTGCGACCGCATTGGGATTGTCGAAATCCACGGTCTCCCGTGCTTTGAGGGACAGTCAGGAGATCAATCCGGAAACTAAAAAACTCATTCGTGCATATGCAGAGGAGCACAACTACAGACCCAACCCCATCGCTCTGAGCCTGAAAGAAAAAAGGAGCCGTTCCATTGGAATAGTGGTTTGCGAAATCGCCAATAGCTTTTTTTCACAGGTAATAAACGGCATTGAATCGATCGCTTACGACAGAGGGTATAATGTTATCATTTCTCAAACGCATGAATCTCTCGAACGGGAAATGATTGGCCTCAATTATCTTTCATCGCGCTCCGTTGATGGCTTGTTGATTTCTGTATCTGCAGAAACGAGAAACTTCGATCATCTTAAAAACTTGCACGGCAAAGGTTTGCCGATTGTTTTTTTCGACAGAGTGGCGAACGACATCAAAACACACAAAGTAACAGTCGATAACTTTACAGGAAGTTACAACGCCACAAAACATCTTATTGAAAATGGCTTTACACGAATTGCGAGCATCTCTCTTTCTCAACATTCTTCTATCACGCAGGGCAGATTGAATGGCCATAAGAAGGCATTGAGCGATCATCATATTCCCGTTGATGAAAACCTGATCAGATATTGCGCGCACGGTGGTTTGTTTTATGAAGAGCTCGAGAAAGAAATGAATGCATTGCTTAAGCTAAAACAAAGGCCAGACGCTATTTTCGCGAGTTCGGATAAAATCACCATGGGTGTGTTGCGATATTTTAAGTCAACCGGAATTCACGTACCGAACGACATTGCGGTGGTTGGCTTTTCAAACTCCGAAACAACGGACCTATTGCAACCGTCTCTTACTGTTGTCAGGCAACCGGCATTTGAAATGGGCAAAATTGCAACCGAAATGCTGATCAATATTATGGAAGCAAACCGTGCCGTGAAAGTCTTTGAGAATCGTATGCTGCCTGCGGAGTTGGTGGTGAGGGATTCTAGCATAAAGCGAATGGCCGAATTACTGAAAAACTGAGTAGACTGAATAAACTGAACTTTACTGTCAACTTTTCCCTACATCAACCAACCACTCGGATATTTAGTTAACACTTGAAGTACATCTTAATCTGCAAAAATGTGAAGAGTTTATTTTGACCCCAGCAGTAGAATATCAATTGAACATCGTTGCCTGCCAGAATAAATTCGTTCAGGCGGGCGTCGCACACTTCAGCAATTGAATATTTATTGAACAAAGCAAATTACTTCTTTCATTCTATTCCACTGCTATCTTATCATTCACCAACCCACACCGTCATTGCGAGCCACAGCGGAGAATGAATGCATGAATACTTACAGCCTGACAGATCGAAAACGAGTGTGGTGAAGCAATGTCACCGGAGATTGCTTCACCACACTCGTTTTTATTGCAACTCGCTGTTGCCTAATTAAGCTTGCTTTCTCCGCTGTGGCTCGCAATGACGGTCCAACAACTTTAAATTATTCGCGCACTCAGTTATTCAGTCTACTCAGTCATTCAGTCTATTCAGTTATTCAAACACTCATTATTCAGTTATTCCGCCGTCACTCTGAACCAATCCACATCAGCATATCCCGCATCATTGGTCACTATGCTACGTGTACAAAACAATCCCATCTTCGCGCCGATCCATTTGCCGGCTTCCGCCTGGAACGTTTCGTTGGTGCTGATGAATTTTTCACCATCAGTACTATAGCTGAATTCGCATTTTGCATTTTCGCTTACCGTTACACGGAAGTAAACTGTTTTACCGGATAAACTTCCCAGCACTTTTTCCGTTTCACGTTCGCCGTTAACAGCGTTGCGGCATGTTGTATACACAATGTTCAGGCCTTCCTTTGTAGAACGCAATCCTATGCTGGCATAGCTTTGTCCCATGATGATCAGACCTACTCTTTCGTCTTTTATTTTTGGGTTTATGGTGAAAGCGAGTTTGGTCGTTGCAACAAATTTTTCCGCAGGAAATTTTTGAAGAAGCATATTAGGAACATCCCAATAACTTTTTGCAGAATCAGGCATTTGCGCAGCATACAAACGCAACGCGCCTTTTGCTGTGTTCATGAATGCCCATGTAGCTTTAGGATTCGCCTGCCATTGCCATTGCAAACCAAGCGTTGTTCCGTTGAACTCATCACTCTCTGCAGGCGTTGCAATGGGATACACTTTACCGACATTTGGCTTTTTATATGTTACCACAGGTTCACCTTTGCCGTCGCCGTCAGTGTCAACACCGATAATGGGCCAATCGTTTTTCCATGTCATGGGTTGCAGATGCACAACACGTCCATAAGCTTCTTTATCCTGAAAATGCAGGAACCAATGCTCGCCTGTTTTTGTATCGACCCATGCACCCTGGTGCGGACCGTTGGTGGGAGATTTTCCCTGGTCCATTACCACCTTTCTTTCATAAGGACCATAAATATTTTTTGATCGCAGAACCAATTGCCATCCTGTGCTTACGCCCCCTGCCGGCGCAAAGATGTAGTAGTAGCCGTTGCGTTTATAAAACTTTGGACCTTCCAATGTTGGGTCAGTTTCATGACCATCATATACAAGTTTGCCTTCATCAATTACTTTACTTCCATCTGCACTTAATTGTTTTACAACAATGATGCTTTTGATGCCTGCACGACTTCCTGCGTATGCATGCACGAGATAGACTTTTCCGTTGTCATCCCAAAGCGGACATGGGTCAATCAAACCTTTGCCGGCTTCTACCAAAACAGGATCGCTCCACGGGCCGTTGATGTTCTTTGCTTTCGTTACATAAATACCAAAATCAGGATCTGGATAGTAGATGTAAAACTCGTTGTTGTGATAACGGATGGCTGGTGCCCAAACACCATTCCCATGCTGGGTTGAAGAGAAATGATCAAACGGAGGTTGACGCAATAACGCGTAACCTTGAATTGTCCAGTTTACAAGATCCTTGGAATGCAGTATCGGCAATCCCGGCACTGCATCAAAGCTTGATGCAATGAGATAATAATCATCTCCTACTCTAATCGCATCGGGATCTGAATAATCTGCATTTATCACCGGATTTTTATAAGTTCCATTTCCCTGATCAGAGACCCAAACTTTCGATACTTGGGCGTTTGAGTGACTGGTGGATAAAATTGCAGTAATTAAAAATGCACCAATAATTTTGTTGTTTCGCACGTCCTTTACTTTTTGTTTTTTCCTTGAACTATTCTGTTTGCAATATCGAATTTCTGTTCCTTGATTTCTGTAAGTACCAGCTCCGCCATTTTTCTTGCACCCAACTCATTGAAGTGTGTATTGTCTTCTTTGCCTTCAGGATAGTTTGGATGCTCGCCGGGCTGCAATTGATTAAACAACAATTTAGAATTTTCCACTCCGAATTGCTGCAACAGTGCTTTACTTTTTTCATCAAGATCTATAAACAATACTTTTTCTTCTTTCGCTACAGTGCGCACTACTGCTGCATATTTTTCATGCGTTTCCTCCACAGTTCCCGCACTGTCAAATTTTCGCCTTGCAACAGGAGTCAATAAAACAGGAACACCGTTTTTGCTTCTTACTTCTTTTATAAACTTTTGAAGATTACTTTTAAAAACATCTTCCGTTACATAGCTGTTTACTTTTGTAGGCACTTCATCGTTATGACCGAATTGTATAAATACGTAATCGCCTTCATTCAAGCCATCCATAACCGCCTGCCATCTTCCTTCAGAAATAAATGTTTTTGTGCTTCTTCCATTCTGTGCACGGTTATCAACAACAACTGTAGAATCAAAAAAATATTTGAAAGGCATACCCCAACCTGTTTCTGGATAAGCTTCTGTTTTTTTATCCGACATTGTTGAATCTCCTACCAACCAGATTTTAATTTTCTTAGGCGGAAGAGTGAAGGATAGGAGCGCGATTGATAGTACAGCGAAAATTTTCTTCATTCTTTGTTCTATTTCGAATTAATAATTAATAATTAATAACGGTGCCAATTCACGGTAGTTACTTGCAACTCAATGATAGCACAAAAGAGCGCTCAATAGTAAATCAAAAGTACAAGAGTGCGACGCAACAGAAGCCCAACTCTTATTCTATTGTTGGTCCCACACTTATACGTCATAAGACATCGACAAGCCCGGTTTGTAAATCAAGCTTGTCGATGTCTTTCCAAATCAATAAAATAAAATCAAATCGAAAATCAGAGCCTCAACTCCTAATTCCTAATTCCTAGTTCCTATTGATATCCTCCATTTTGCGTAAACTCACTCTTATTCGTTACTGCATCCAACTGCTTTTGTGGGATCGGACGCAAGGTATCAAAATCCTTCACCCATGCTGCTGCATCAGGATTCATGTTTTGCGTTTTGATGCGATCAATCAATTTGCCGGTACGTTTCAAATCGAACCAGCGCAATTGTTCGCCACCCAACTCTCTTGCTCTTTCATCCAAAATAAAATCAAGATTAACCTGCGCTGATGTAATAACCATGTCGTCTGTATGGCCAGGCAATGCGGCTCTTTTTCTAACGACGTTGAGGAAATAAGCAGCAGAATCAAGGTCGCCTTGCTTATATTTTGCTTCGGCTGCAATCAAATACATTTCTGCCAGGCGAATCACAAACACATCTCTCGCGCTTTGGGCTTCCGCCAAACTTGCGCGGGTTGAATCTTTGAACTTGGAAAGAGAAACATAGAACTTGTTTTGCAATGGTGCCCCACCTGCTTTGTACACTTGTGTAACGTCGTACACTTTATATTTTTTTGTCGCTATATCTTTTACAGTGTCCGGTGTAGCGTAGCACACAGTATCGCCTACTTTGAATCCGCCGCCTGCTTTGTTGGCTCTCCACAGTGATTGGAATGAACCGTCGTAACGCGAATCAATATTTCTGTTGAACATCTTAAGATAAGCCAGCGTTGGCATGTAGCGGTTGAAAGGACGACCGTTGGGAATGTCACGAATCAACGCCGCTGTGTTCACCTGGTCATACACCATTAAATACAACAGGTGATCACTATTGGAACCACGCGAGTGACCTTGTGGATACGCAGCAGTTGCAATATCATTAAGTGTTAGGTTTGTAGAATAATCAACGGCCCAGATCACTTCTTTGTTTTTCACGTTGCCCATGTTCCACAAATCAGCGTAGTTGCTGAGCAATGAAAATCCATAATTTTTAATCACGTCATTTGCCAGTGCCGCTGCTTGTGCATTCATACCGCGGGTTAAATACATTCGCGCCAAAAATGCTTTGGCAGCTGGGATCGTTACACGACCATAATCGCCTGTTGTAGGAGGCAGATTATCTACTGCAAATTGCAGATCAGTAAATATCTGGCGATAGAACGTGTCAACAGGCATACGATTTGCGGTTGTTACAACACCTACGGTTGGTGCTGTTGTAAAATGCACGCCACCCCATGTTTCCACGATGTGCCAGTAGTAAAACGCGCGAAGGAAACGCAATTCACCTTCTCTCATTTTTTTCTGAGCATCAGTATAATCCGTTACGGCATTGATTCCCGCAATGCCCGTATTACACAAGTTGATTGCTGCATAGAAATTATCCCATTCCAAAGTAAGTGATGTGGTATTGCCACCCTGCAGGTTATTGTATTGTGTCAATTGCGGAAAAACGTCACCGCTACCACTTGTCCAGATATCGGTACCCATTTCTGAAAGACTGACGCCTTCTTCTTTTCCGTACCAGAAGCGGTCGTAACTGTACGCAGCGTTTACCAGTGTTTCAAAACCCACTGCATTTGTATACATATTCGCAGGCGTAGTTCCGCTCGGGTTATATTCGTTCAGCTTTTTATTGCAGGCCGAAGCAATTACGGCCAGTGCAATGAAACATATATAGAGATGATTCTTTTTCATCTGTTTGTTTTTTATTTTATTTTGGCCAGATGGAATTCGCATGAACAATCAGGTATTTGTGTGACAAAATTGTTGTTATGCTCATTTCATAAATGACTCCTTAAATGGTTTACAGATCAATATTCAAACCTCCTAAAATCAGTTTTGTCAACGGTCTTTCGAATGAACCGCTTCCTTCAGGATCGTAATCTTTCACTTTAGACATTGTGAAATAATTCTTTGCGCTTACATAAAAACGAACTGAATTCACATGCCACTTGCTGGTAATGTTGCCCCGCAGTGTGTAGCCCAAAGTCATGCTTCGTATCTTCAGGAAGGAACCATCTCTATAGCCAAGTGTTGTTGCAAACGGTAATGAAGCTCTTGATATTTTTGAGTTTGGTCTTGGATAATCATTGGTTGGATTTTCCGGAGTCCAGTAATCAACAACGGCACCATTCTCGATCGCATTTGGTTCGAATTTGTTTGCGTAGTCGGAAACAAATGTTTGACCCACTCTGGCAACAATGAAAACATTAAAGTCAAAGCCTTTGTATTTCAGATCGTTTCCAAAGCCAACAGTGTATTTAGGTACTGCAGATCCTACTACTTTTCTATCAAAGTTTGCATCGATCTTTCCATCGGGCTCACCTTTAGGACCGCTGATATCGCGCACTTTAATGTCGCCTGGTTTGTAGCCGTATTTAGCCGCTGCATCAGCTTCAGATGTTTGCCAGATGCCTATTTTTTCATAATCATAAAATGACTTCACCGGAGAACCAATGATCAGGCTATTGGCAATATCGCTTTGCCCGCCTACCAGTTCAACAATTCTTTCTTTGTTATGCGTAAACGTTAATGTAGATGACCAAGAGAAATTTTTGTGTTCAATATTTGTGCTTGTCAAACCAATTTCAAAACCGGTATTGCGTGTTTTACCAACATTCTGTGTGATAATTGAATATCCTGATGTTGTAGGTAACACCCTGTTTAACAACAGATCATGTGTTTTTGAATCATAGTAATCAAATGTTCCCATCAACCTGTTTTTGAAGAAACCAAAATCAAGACCAAGATTTAAAGTATTTGTAAGCTCCCATTTTAAATTAGGATTTCCTGCCTGGGGACTAAAACCATAAGCAAGTGCACTCTTGTCGTTGTATTCAAACGGGATCAGCGATAATAAACTTTGCGTACTATAAGGTCTTACAGCGTAGTTGCCTGCTACACCATAACTCGCTCTTAATTTCAGTTCAGAAAAAATACGCTGACTCTTCATAAAGTCTTCGTCGATGATGCGCCAGCCGGCAGCCACAGAAGGGAAATAGGCCCATTTGTGTCCAGGAGCCAAAATAGATGAACCGTCTGCACGGAAAGTTGCCGTCAGCAAATATTTTCCTGCATAGCTATAGTTCAAACGAAATGCGCCGGAAGTTAAATTACTGCCAACATAATTGCTGTAGACCGAAAGACTAGCAGGGTTATTCTGCAAAGCATAATACGATTGACCAGGAAGCAATTGTCCTGTTCCTTCAGCCTTTGAGCTATCGACCTTATTGGCTATATAACTGGTTATACCTGTAAGTTCAAAACTGTGTTTATCAAATTTCTTCTGATAAGTGACAATGTTTTCCCAGATTAAATCAGTTCCTGTTCCGTTTGTAACTCTTGATAAAGAGCCTGAAGACAATGCACGATCTATAGTGTTGGCACTTTCAAAAAATCCGTTGCGTGAATTACTGTTTGTAACACCCAAATTAGAACGGATGGTAAGTCCCTGCACTGGCTTCCATTCTGCGTATGCAGTTGAAAGAATGCGTGTGGTGTTAGTTTCGTTAATATATGCACCGGGCACCTCTTCCATCAATGGATTGAATTGCGCTCCATTGCCGGGATATTTCGCCAAGGTACCATCATCGTTATATGGCGTGTAATATGGCAGTACTTTGTTTGCTACAGTTAGGATACCATCTTGCCTTGAGTTCATTTTGTAATAGGTCAACTGGCTTTCCAATCCCACTTTAAATGTTTTAGCCAACATTTGTTCTATGTTCAAACGAACGGCGTACCTGTTGGAATAGTCGTTGGAAAGAATACCAGTTTCTCTCAGATAATCAACAGAGAAGTAAACTTTTGTTCTTTCGCTACCACCTGCTATGCCAACATTATAGTCTTGTTGAGAACCATTGTTTATCAGGTAACCCGGCCAGTAAGTAGACACGCCATTTCTTACAGCCGCCAGTTCTGATGCACTGGTAAACACAAGCGAATCATCTGCAGGTGAATTCCAAACGCCTGCGGTGCGATATGCCTGACGCTTAAGATCGGCAAACTCGGGCCCTGTCATTGGCTTAGGATAACCGGCCACTTTGCTTTGACCATAATACGCACCCGCACTAATACGCGGCTTTCCGCTGGTTCCTCTTTTTGTACTGATGATAATAACACCATTTGCACCCTTTGCACCAAAGATGGCTGTTGAAGATGCATCCTTTAGTACCTCCATTGACTGAATGTCATTAGGATTGATGTCCTGGTAGCTTGAATACTGAATGCCGTCAACAATAAACAGTGGCCCATTCTGCGCCGTTATAGAACGGTTACCACGAACGGTAATATTTACACCTGCACCTGCAGCACCACTTGTTCTTACAATATCAACACCTGGCATTTTTCCCTGTACACTTTCCATCACGTTGTTACCAGCCACTTTTTTTACTTCTTCGCCTTTAATAGAAACTACGGCACCTGTCAGATCTTTTTTCCTTACCTGTCCGTAACCCACTACCACCACTTGTTCTAATTCTTTTTTGTTAGTAGCGAGCGACACATTGACGGTAGTTTTGCCGTCAACTGATACTTCCTGCGCATCATAACCAATAAATGAGAAAACCAGCGTTGCATTATTATCTGCGTTGATGGAATACAAACCTTGCAAATTGGTGGAAACGCCTTTGCGCTGGCCCTTTACCAATACAGAGACGTTAGCGAGCGCCTCGCCTTTTTCGTCGGTCACTTTACCTGTAATAATACCTAGTGGATGGTTCGAATTTGCTACAACCGCATTCAAATGCCGCCTCAATTCAAAGGAAGGAGAAGCCAGTGACACCAAAGGCACGCATGCGGCCAATAGTATGGCACCTTTTCGTAGGAGAGGATTTGTATTACACAAATGCTCCCGCGCAATCGTTAGTAATGGTTTCATAATAGTAATTGTTGTGGTATGTTTAAAAAGCTTGAGTGAACTCTTTGAGCTCTTTTATCTCTTCGAAACGGAATTGGAAAAAATGACGGAAGACAAACGGGGACGGGGAAGAAATAACAATCCCAGTGTACTGTGGCTGGAATTTATTTCATGGCAAAGGTTATGACAGCTAAGTCCACGACTTAGGTCTGATGAAGAAATGTTCATTTGGCAAACGTTATTTGATCCGCAGCTAAAAATACCAAAACCAAATGTTTGCGCTAAGTGATGAGCGATATATTTGTACGCAATCGTTCCCGAGAAAAGTTGTGAGTTAGGAGTAATGAGTGATAATTTTTGAGTCCTCCGTTCTAATAGCCCTGTTATTTCGAAACACAGCAACTCATTGCAAAACGCTTCGTTTCTCTTCACACAAAACCTAAAACTCATTATTCGTTACTCAAAACTCATCACTCACAACTCACTACTAAATCCTAATTTGCAGCTCATTATCTCAACCCAACATTACTTTTGACTACATGAAGACGAACTCATTATCTACAAAACCGCACTACGCCATATTAGATGGTTTGCGCGGTGTTGCTGCGCTCATGGTGGTTGCGTTTCACCTGTGTGAAGCACATGCCACGAGCCATCAGGATCAGATCATTAACCACGGCTACCTTGCCGTAGATTTTTTCTTTTTGCTTTCTGGCTTTGTTATAGGATATGCCTATGATGACAGATGGGGCAAGATGACGACCGGTAATTTTTTCAAACGTCGACTCATAAGACTGCAGCCAATGGTTGTTATGGGATCAATCATCGGTGCAGCCTGCTATTATTTTCAATCATCTGGCTTATTTCCTCCAATAGCACAAACACCGGTATGGCAAATGCTGCTTATAATGGTGATAGGTTGCACAATGTTACCCATCCCTCCTTCCATGGACATTCGCGGCTGGGCAGAAACATACCCACTCAACGGCCCCGCATGGTCATTGTTCTATGAATATGTGGTCAATATCTTTTATGCGCTTGGCGCAAGAAAGCTGTCAAAGACCGTGCTTTCCATTCTTGTCATTTTATCTGCGGGAGCGTTAATACATCTTGCGGTAAATCAGGGTGACGTTATCGGTGGTTGGTCGCTGAATGCGGAGCAGATGCGTATTGGCTTTTGCAGAGTGATGTTTCCATTCTTTGGTGGTTTGCTATTGTTCAGGATTGCCAAACTGCGTAATATTAAAAATGCATTTGTGTGGAGCAGCCTGTTGACAATTGTTGTGCTCGCCGTTCCAAGAATTGGCACAACCGAAAACTTATGGATGAATGGTCTGTACGATTCATTAAGCATTGTTTTAATTTTCCCTCTTATCATTTTCTTAGGTGCAAGCGGAGAAATACAAAGCAATGCTGGAAAGAAAATATGCAAGTTCCTGGGCGATATTTCTTATCCAATTTATATTACACACTATCCGCTTATTTACACTTATACCGCTTGGGTGTACGACAAAAAAGTGCCGTTGAAGGATGCATATCCAATTACAATATTGGTGTTTGTTGCTGCAGTAGCGATTGCTTACGCCTGCCTGAAATGGTACGACGAGCCGGTGAGGAAATGGTTGAACAGTAAAGTGATCGCGAAAGCTCCGACCAAAGCCACGCAAGAAACGGAGGTGACAGCGAAGTAAAGGAAGTTGTTAGTTGATCGTTGTTAGTTGTTAGGCTTTCTGTGCTTCCGTTGTTCCACGATTCGTCGCCGTGACGGAAGTAAGCTTCACAAGGAGCGCTAACAACTAACAACTATCAACTTCTCCAAATTCCCCTAGCTTTGTCCCTATGAATGCAGGCACCCTTTTACGCAGCACATCTCTTCTTGATGATACTATTTTTGAAAACACTTCTATACTCGTTACAGAGCATAACGAAAAAGGAGCCATGGGTTTTGTAGTCAACAAATTATTTGAGCGAAAGCTTAATGAGCTGGAAGAATTCAAACACATTATACCCTTTCCTCTTCATGATGGTGGCCCCGTAGATCGCGAACATATTTTCTTCATTCATCAGCGACCGGACTTAATAAAAAACGGGACGCTCATCTCTAATAATTTCTACCTCGGCGGAGATTTCAAATCTGCTGTGAAACTCATTAATGATTATATTATTACAGAAAAAGATATCAAGATTTTCATCGGTTATTGCGGCTGGGATGCGAATGAGCTTGAGGCGGAAATTGCAGAAGGTAGCTGGAATGTTCAGGAAGTCGGAATTTCACTTCTCCAGGCATTCTCGTAACTTACTTACTTTACTACTGCTTCTTCTTTAATTATCTCCTTGAACTTCATTAACCTGTCGCCAATGAAAAATACATCGGGTCGTTTATTGAAGTTTTCGGTATTTGTTCTGCGTCCGGCTATATTTAAATTATAATGCTCCAAAAGTTTTGCAAAATTTTCTCTCTCTCCATAGGAAGCTAAATGCAGCGACTCTATCAATTCAAAATGCGCGACTCTTTCAACTTCTTCACTTGCGTCAACTTCGAGGCAGTCCATCATCAGTTTTTCAACACAATGAAATATGCCTTCAGGAGAATCGCCATACCGGCCGAAGTAGTAACCGTTCAGAAAATCTGCCATTGTAGGTTTGCGGTCTTCCAGATAATCGAACAGTGTAAGTTTGTAGTACCGATTGAATTTTTCAGAAATAAAAACAGCCAGATATTTCCCTCCGCCACAATGAATGCTTAAGCAATCTCCTTTTCTGTACTTCACCAGCTTGCCCCTTACATTGTCAGGCGAACCCGGTTTCATGTAACTATATTTTGGCGGAGAAATTACACTTTTACTAAACTCTCCTTTACGAAATGTGCCGATCGTATTAAACTCCATCACCTTTTTAAATTCTTCGCTCCAGATACAAAATTGTTTCACTCCAATCATCTCTTCAATACGACGTATCAGGTCCTGCTTCATACAGGCAAAAGAGTCTTTTCGTGTTGTTGAAAAATAAAAAACATTCTGATTAAAAAAACTACTGAGTTCGGATTCTATAAGTTCATATCGAAAATCATCTTTCACTCCACAATAGGCCCATTCGGACCCTGCATGTTTGATCCAATCAACTTTAGCTATTGCCTTTTTATTTGCTTCGTAAATGAGCCTCGAGTCCATTTCTTTTTTTATGAATTGAAGATAGCGACTTTCATAACAATGCATACGACTATCGTAGAGAAGCGGGGAACTAATTGAAAATGGAGAAAGAAAGCCCGCTTAAACGCTTTAGCAGGCTTTCTTTCTCCAAACACTTTCAACTTCTAATTCTCAATTCTTCTTCAACCCTTCCATATAGTTTGCAACCTCCTTTCTCAATGCATTGATCAAGATAGTCTTCTGCGCTTCATCGCCATCTGCCCGAAAGAAAATATGAAGGCTTGAAACGCCCTCTCCTACTGTAGAAGCGGCAAATGCAAGAGTATTTTCCGTTATCGATGCCGGAACGGGATCGACCAGCTTTAGCACAATGAATTTGTATTCCGGCTGATACTGCGTTACCTCATCTTTTCTTTTACTGCCATCAGCAAAAGTGATCTCACGTTTCAAGTGCTGCGTCTCTCCTTTTACATCGATCGATGTAATGTAACCATTACTTATTGTTGCCCATTTCGCAGGATCTTTAATTGCATCCCACAAAACTGGAACAGGTTTGTTGAATTTGACCGTTGTATCAAAATCCCAGTCTATTTTCTTCGCCGCTTCCATCTGCGCAAAGGAGCAAGTGTAATTTGCTGCGCAAAAAAACAGCATCACTAGATATTTGTATTTCATTGGAATTTGTTTTTCCCCGTCGGTTAAGCCAGACAGTAGTGAATTCAATCGTGAATGTAACAGCACGCGGGTGTTACCGGAGACGCGTTCAACGCGTCTTTACGAGGTCGTTGATTTTGTTAGGTTTGGGACGAATGCGATTCGCCCCAGAACATTTTCAATTTTCGATTTTCAACTTTCAATTCTGACCTATCCATTACTCAAAACTTTCTCAATCTCTTTCGCCGAGTCAGTCGAAAATCCTGTGTACTTGCTTACAATTTTACCTTGCTTATCAATCAGGTAAATCGTTGGAATGCCCGAGAAAAGAAAGTTCTTCATTGTTGCATTTTTGTCAGGACTTAACAACTGTTGCCATGGCATTCCTTCTTCTTCCATTGCTTTTGCCCACGCTTTTTTGCTGTCATCTATTGACACACTCACAATATCAAGACCTTTGTCTTTGTATTTTTCATACAACTCCTTCACCTTCGGAATTGCTTGTCTGCACGGACCGCACCAGCTTGCCCAGAAATCGATCAGCACATATTTTCCTTTATATTGTTCAAGTCCCTGCATTACACCATTCTTATCAGGGTAAGAAATCACCGGCACCGGCATTCCTGGCTTAAGCGAATTTGCTTTCGCCATTTTATCTTCCATGTCTGCCTTCATTTGTACGCCATCTTTGAACCATGGGTAACGCTTACTCAAATCAGCAAGAATGGGCATAATAATGTCCTGGTCCTTTTCCCAGTTCAACATGCCAAGTCCATACACTACCACGGGACGATTACGATATGCATGTATCAACACTTTCAACCTGTCTTTAAAATCGTCGCTGAGCACTTGATAAGGATCTTTCTTTTTAAGATAAGCGGACCAGGCAGAGTCTCCTGCTTTGTCAGCAAAATACATTTCCTTGCTGTCTGCAATCATTGATTGATAATTGCGGTAAACAATGTGATCAACAAGATTGATGAAATTGTTGTCCGCGGAACCTTCGACAAAAATGTAAGGTGGATTTTTGACTTTCATTTTTGCTGTATCGTAACCTCTGCAGTTGATCGTCATCGATGAGTCGGTGTACACCGTCACCCTGTCCCACTTGATGATATCTACGGTATATATACTTGGCACAGTCGCATCTACTTTCAATTGCCAGGTTCCATCGGCTGCGACGTTAACAGAATCGTAGGTGATTTTATCCCAACCCTTGCTTTTTGTCAACCACACTTTATTTAAGTGAGTGTACGGTGCCTGATTCATAAATTGAACCTTCCCTTTGATGACAATGTACTTCTTCGCAACTTTCTTTTGCGCCTGTAACGCACTGATGGCAAGCAATGCACCAGCAACCACTAAGAGCTTTTTCATTTTGTTTATTTTGAACGTTTAATTTGTATTTCCAGAAACATTGAGGCATAGCAAATCCAGCAGCGGGATTTCCACCCCACTGGCATTTTCTCAAATGCAGCTAGTTCGATTTCTTTTTAAGCACTCCGTGAATGAGATTGCTTCACCCCACTTCTCTATGCTGACCAACGCTTCATTTTTTGCCATTCAGGCTCCGCAGGGGTTCGCAATGACGGTGCAGCTTGGTTCTTCATGCTGAGCAAACTCTTATTACACAAGTCAACCAGCTGCACCGTCTAATTCTTAATTCTTAATTCTTAATTGACACCGCTTTCTTCCCTGCGTCAATAAACTTATCGGCTTCCTGGTAGCCACCATCGCGGGATACGAGTTTGCCATCGCCATCGATGTAGAGAAACGAAGGATAAGCATTCACGCTGTATTTTTTCGCAAGTGCAGGCCCCTCTCCTTTTTCCATATCGAGGCTCACATTGATGAAGTTTTTATTGTAGTAATCGGCAACGATATCAAGTGTAAACACATCTTTCGCCATCATGATGCAAGGTCTGCACCACTGTGTATAAGCATCAACAAACACCAGCTTGTGCTCTTTTTTTGCCTGCGCAAGCACAGCGGCCCAGTTGCTTTCAGTAAATGTGATTGATCTTTTATTATCATTTTTAACTTTTGCTACAGCCATAGAACTGCGCGCTTTAGTCATCAATATACCAGGATCTTTTACTACACTACCTGCATTCGTAAAGTCCAGCTGATCGCCGTTTCCAGCATAAAAAACATAAGCCGGATACATAAGCATAGCCAAATGCGGCGCAAACTTTTTACCTTCTTCAGTTGTCATGTTCATCTTAATACTGATGCAGTGATCGTTGAAATAACGTACAACAGAATCAGCAGTAAACACGTCTTTGTCTGCCTGCAAATTATCCGGTCTGGGCGTTGCCATTTGAACGTCAACAAAAACAACTTTGTTATATTTTTTCGCGTTTGCTACAGCTTCATCAAAACTTATGTTTTGAAAACGAACGGAATCCTGGGCAAACAAGCTATTCGCAGACACAAATATCAAACCTGCGAGCATAAGGGCCCGATCAAAAAATTTCATACACTTCATTTTTTGTTTTTAAATGGAATCAAATTGTTAAGAGTAAAGAGCAACTAAGGTGCGTATCCTATATTTTGTTTTATAAGACCATTAGAAATATCAATTTCACTTTGTGGTATTGGCAATACTTTTTTCCCTTCAGGCAAATCAGGTGACTGCAAAGGTTTTCCGGTACGCATCAAATCGTAGCGATAAAATCCTTCGAAGGCCAATTCAAATTTTCGTTGCTGCAATATTTTTTCAATCAATGTATTTGCATCTGCAAAATCAGCACTGGTAAAAGGTGTTGCGTTTGGCAGTGAACGGGTTCTTATACTATTCAACAATGTTATTGATTCAACATTTACACCCTGTGTTCTTGCCAATGCCTCTGCACGAATCAGTATTATTTCAGCCAATCGTATCACCGGCACATTGTCCCTGCTGTTTTGATTGTTGAACTTAAATGTTGTGTAATCATTCAGGCGATCTGTGTTGTATATCTGATCTCCTTTGAACATCAACTGGCTCACACGCAAGTCGCCACTTTCAAATTCATTCATGAAATTCTTATTGATCCAGAATGCTCGTTTGAAATAATAAGTGGAACCAACATTATTACTTACGGATGTAGTTGTGCCTATCATCTGGCTCACAGGGAAAGCAAGTATATGCTCAGTAGTTAAATTCTGCGCAGCTCCTGCCGAATTTTCCGGAAACAATTGCAAAAGATTATTTACAATTGAGTAAGTGCTCGTTTCATCCAACACAACCTTAGCAGCATCCCCTGCTTCTTTGAACTTTCCCATATACAAATAACATCTCGCCAGCAACGCATTGGCTCCACCTTTTGTGGCACGTGATCTTGTGTTGAGATCATTGGCTTGTTTCTCAGGTAATATAGCGGCCGCCTCAGTAAGGTCCTTAACTATACTATTGTAAATATCGCCATTGGTAGAACGGGGAATTACTTGCCCTGTCTTATAACCCTGGAACGGCGTTAGTTGTAGTGGCAATCCAAGACCATCCATTTTACCCGTCAAAGCGCCATCGCCATACAACTTCAGCAAATCGAGATAAGCATAGGCACGGATAAATTTTGCCTCAGCTATGTACTGATCTTTCTTTGCCTGATCAAACTGTCCAAAGCGCGGGATCTTATCGATCACATTATTGGCAATATTGACCGTTTGAAAATATTCTGTCCACATCCCAACCACGCTGTAATCCGTAGGCAATGCTGTGCCAGTTACATAAGCGTCATAATTAATGGCATGATTCATTGTGGAAGTGGTAAAGTCGCCGAACGTATAAGCGATGTATTGTGTGGCAGAGCCAAACAAATTATAATATCCTTCCATCAAAGCCTGTTCTGCACCGCTTGCAGTGGCAAACACATCCTTATCTACCAATGTATTCTCTGGTGATATATCAAGCTTTTTATTGCAGGCATTCATTGACAATGCCGCTATAAAAAACAGTAAGGGAAATATTTTTTTTGTCATGGTTACTTCTCTTTAAAAATCTACAATCCAACATTGAAACCGAGCTGGTACATTTTGTTTTGCGGCATCGTTATTTCATCATAGCCGGATTGCAGCGCTGATGAACCAAATGCATTCACTTCAGGATCTAAACCTGTGTACTTCGTTAGCGTAAACAGGTTGCTTGCCCTCGCAAATATTTGTACGCTTCGAACTGTATTTTTTGTGGCACGCATCAGCTTGTCAGTTCGTACGTTATACGCAAGCGACAGCGTGCGCAAACGCAGGTATGATGCATCTTCCAGAAAACGGCTGATCGTTCTGCTCGTGGTAAAATCCGATGTACTGGATGCTGATCCCGGAGACGTTGTTATAGATGCATTGTTCAGTTTTGGAATGTCCGTTGTGTGACCAGGCACCAACCAATGATCAAGAATATCCGTTCCTAAATTCGCGGCATCGGCAGTAGCATAAGTGAGCAATGTTGCCTTCGCTCCGTTGATCATTTTTCCTCCATAAGAAAAGGAAAGAAATGCATTCAGCTCCCAGTTCTTATAAGTAAATGTGTTTCCCAGGCCACCAAAGAAATCAGGCAAACTTGTTCCGTAAGGTTTTCTGAAATCATTTACATCATTCACAACAGCAAACAATGAAGCCGGAGGTATGGTAGAAACGCCGCCTTTGTTATCATTCCACAGCGGATTACCCGTCATTGGATCTACGCCCTGCCACGTGTACAAAAAGAATTGTGCAGCAGGCTCTCCTTCTTTCATGTATTTGTAGGCATCATTTGCAAGGCCCACCTCTTCTCCGCCAAAATTCAGCTTAACAATTTTATTGGTGTTGCGTGAAATGTTGAAATTAAGTGCCCATGAAAAATTCTTTCTTCTCATGATATCGCTCGTAATCGTCAACTCCAAACCTTTGTTCATCATGTCGCCGATGTTTTGTGGCTGCGATGTCCAGCCCTGGTACAAAGGAATTGCAGAGCTAAGGATCATGTCTTTAATGCGGCGCTGATAATAATCAAACACAACGGTTAAACGGCTGTCAAACAAAGTCGCATCCAAACCAATATCGACCGACCTCGTTCTCTCCCATTTTAGATTAGGGTTATCAGGCTGCGCCATTTGCAAAATAGGTGTGCCCGCATAAGTAATGTTGTCGCTATTGATCACATATTGCCCCTGGCTTCCATAGTAAGACGTGGTACTGTTGTTGCCTGAATAACCAAGACTTCCGCGCACTTTAAGATCGGTGATCCATCTTATATCTTTAAGAAATGACTCCTGCGATACGCGCCAACCTGCAGAGAAGGAAGGGAAGCCAACATACCTGTTGTTGCTTGCAAACCTTGATGAGCCGTCAATTCTATAAGTGATACCCGCGAGGTATTTATTCTTGAACTCATAATTGGCTCGCGCAAAATATGAAACGAGCGCCCATTTCTGATTCAATGCGGAAGACACATACCTGCTTTTCGCTGCAGTTATGCTCTTAATGTTGTCATTGAAAAAACCATAGCCACCAATGCCTGTAGTAGATTCATTTGACTGCTCATAGCTTTGGCCCACGATGGCGTTTATGTAATGATTGCCGCTGAACGTTTTAAGAAAGTTGATCGTGTTATTGACAACGATCTTCCTATTGTTCGCAGTGCTTTGCACGGCATCATCGCCAAATCCGCTTGGCAGTTTTACCCTTCTTGTGTAAGCATTTGAACTGGTAAACTGCGTACCAAACTCAGAACGCAAGCTGAGCCATGAGTAAGGTTTGTATTGCAGATAGATGTTTCCTAACGCATCAGAAACGTTCAGAGTGTTTGTATTCAAATTCGCATCTGCGACAGGGTTTGCATCTGGTGTGCCGTACGGGTTAGTACCAATGCCGTAGTAATATTTTCCGCTGGAATCCTTTATCGGCAAATTTGGCGCTTTCGTAATAGCAGCGCGATAAATGGCCGGCGCATTCATTGATGAGTTAGCAGAATAATTCATCGCCATGTTCACTCCGAGCGATACAGCTTTCGATGCCTGGTAGTTTACATTTACTCTTCCTGTATATCTTTTGTAGTCATTGTTGATGACGTAACTCGGTTGATCTGTGTATGACCCACTGATAAAAAATTGCGCCTTATCTGTTCCTCCTGCCATTGACACATCAGCCTGTTGTGTAAAGGCTGTGCGTGTTACTGCATCCTGCCAATCGGTATTGTAAGGCGAATTAAAAATTTTGTTTGCACCTAACTCTTTGTAGTAAGTTGTATAGATGTCGTTGTATTGTGGGCCATTGAGCAATGAATATTTGCCTATCGGCTGAACAGCGCCCGCAGTGTAACGAACGTTAAAGGATGTTTTTCCTTTGTTACCTTTTTTAGTAGTGATCAAAATAACGCCTGCAGATCCGCGTGAACCATAGATCGATGTAGCATAAGCATCTTTCAAAATTTCAATTGACTCAATATCGGCGGGATTCAGAGACGCAAGCGGATTGTTTTCGAATGATTGTTCCGGCGTAAGATTATTACTCACATTCACGCCGCCAAAACTTCCCATAGCTGTTGTCGAATTTTTGAAACTGCTGGTGTTTGTATTCTTGCCAGAACCATAAACAGGCATACCATCAATAACGATCAATGGTTGGTTACCATCAGGATTCAATGTACTCAGACCACGAATGGTGATAGCTGTCGCAGAGCCGGGCACACCGGAACTTGACAACACGTTTACTCCGGCAGCTTTACCGGTGATAGCGTTATCAAAAGAAATGTCTGCAGCTTTGTTCAACTCAGCGCCACTGATAGAAGTGATGGAACCGGTGATGTTTCTTTTTCTTTCGTTACCATAACCCACGACTACGATTTCATTCATGTCTTTGCTGGCAGACAAAAGCCGGAGTGCATGGAAAGCGTCCTTGTTGCAGGCTGCTTCCAATTTCGCAAATCCAACGGCTGTTACAACGAGTGTATCGCCGGGCTGTACGACCAAATGAAACTTTCCGTTTTCATCGCTTGTTGTGCCCTTCTTAGAACCCTTCACCCTGATAGAAGCGCCGGGAATAACGGTACCATCTTTTTCAGAGTTAACGGTCCCGTCCACCTTGCGGGTGGTGGACTTTGCATCCTGCGCGTGCAACGTGATGCTTATGCATGACACTGCAACGAGGTACACAATGTGTTTACAAATGTTTTTACCTGAAGCCATAGAGAATGCAGTTGAACATTGCTGATGACACTTGGGAATGCCACCAGCAATATTTGTTTTAGTTTAATTCGGTTTTAATTACTTATTCAGGGAACTGTCCTTTCCAGGTGTCGTTGATAAATGAGTAAGTGCCCGGAGCTGGCATTGACGCTTGTCCGCCCACGATCCAGATGGTGTTGTCGTTCACAAAATAACTAAAATGTGCACGTGCAGCAACTCCAGTAGGCAAAGCTCTTACATCACCTGCAGAAGCTTTTTTCCAGGACACGCCTTTGTCTTCAGAAATCCATAATTCGTTAGAGGCATCTGTCGCACTCACTTCACCACCGAAGAGGAACAACTGGTCCTTATAAACGATCACTTTGTGTCCCCATCTTTCTGTAAATGCCTGTGTTGTTGTTACTTGTGTCCAGTTCGCGCCATCAGCAGAGTTCCACACGTCATTCAATAACTTGCCTGAATTGTCTCTTCCACCTACAACCCATATTTTGCTGTCGTACACAAACACAGCAGGTTCCGTTCTTGCTATAAAACCCGCAACATCAGTCACTTTTGTCCATGTAGCGCCATCTGTGGTGCTCCAAACATCATTCATGGCAGTGCCCGGAGAATTTGCGTTGCCAAATGCCGGATAACCGTTTCCGCCAACTACAAAAAGTTTACTATTGAACACCACGGCAGCCGCACGTTCGCGTGCGGACCATATTGTGGCGCCCGCGGCAGGCGTAGTAGCTGTCCATGAAACTCCGTCTGTGGAACTCCACACTTTGTTCGTCACATTGCTGAAGTTGAAACCCACCCCAGGAGCGAGACCACCTATGAGCCACATTTTATTATTAAATCCAAACACGCCTGTCTGGCGCTCTGCATAAGGAATGTTGTTGGTGGCATCATCCTTAGCTGCCACTTTTGTCCACGTAATGCCATCTGTTGATGAAAACAATCCTGAATTAAACACGCCGAAAGAACCACTCTCCGCGCCTGCTACCCAGAGTTTGCCGCCAAAGAATCCTGCAGTAGATGTGCGATAAGGGCCCCAGCCACCGTTTGGTGTTGACTGCTGCCATGCAACTGTTTTAGGATCGAGTTTGGCAACATTTACTCTTACAGTATAGTTGCGTTTTGTTACGCCGTCCTGTGCAACAGAAGTGTACATTACAGGAGAAGAAAAATTATTCACTGTAGTGCCTGATACCTGCAGCGTTTCGCCCACCTTGGTAGTAGAGTTAGGTACTGCTTTAAAGATGGCCACAAGAGCAGAAACATTTGTTTGGAAAGGCAAACTGTCTGTGTTCTCAATAGTTGCTTTTGTTTCATCGATCTTGAAACTTGCAGTGACATCTTTAATACTGAACTCGCTTAATCCGGCGAGATTACTTTTCGCTTCATCTTTTTTGCAGGAAGCCAGCAATGTTGTACCCATCAGGAAAATGCCCACCACTCTTTGAGTGCGTTGGTAAGAATAAGACAGCATAGTTTTGTTGTTTTTTATTTTCAAAAAATACAGGCACAGGAGGTCCCGTTCCCGTTTTTAAAGAGAATTAGCAATTGGCAAAAACAATAATTGTTAAGAGAGATGGATAAGGCGGTTTTGGTCTATGGTTATAGCAAGTACGTATTGAGTATGAGGTATGAAGTATGAACTGTTAAACATCAGCCATGTTGCTTATTATGACGCCTGCGTCATCCGCAAGAGTTCATACTTCATACTTCATAGTTCTACTGCATGGCTTTCATCTCCACCATCTTCACGGCTTCTTTCTTTTCTTCCTTTTTCTGCGTAGCAGCAACGGGTACAGATTTTCCGAATAATTCTTCCAGCTTTAGTTCCATTGGGCCTTTTTTATCACTTTCAAAGCCTACTTCTTTTAAAATAATTTTTCCATTCGGATCTATTAAATAAGTTGTCGGTACGCCGGTGATAGCAAAGCCTTTATCCGCAACAGAATTATCATCCAGCGTTTGCATCCATGGATTGCGTTCCTCCGCCACAGCCTTCAACCATGCGGCTTTGTCTTTATCAATAGATATGCTCAGCATTTCAAAATCTTTGCTTTTAAAAGTCTGGTACACTTCACGCATGTGTGGAAACGATTTGCGGCAAGGGCTGCACCAGCTTGCCCAGAAATCGATGATCACATATTTTCCTTTTAGCGAAGCAAAATCAAACTGCTTTCCTTCAGGGCTCACAGCTGTAAAATTCTTCACCGTTGCGCCAATGGCTGAACTTTTCAGGCCTTGTATATAGTTGGCTATTTTCTTTCCGTCATCTGTTTTTTTAACAGCCGGAGAGAACATTGCGTATGTTTTTTCAAGCTCATCTACACTCATCATGGATCTTGCATAACCGCCCACTGCAAAGGCCGACACATAGCTGTCTTTATTCTCTTTTACAAACGACATGATCATTGGAACAACAATCGCCTTTTGCAGCGAATCTCTGCTATTGCTCAATGCTTCTGCTTTAGGATCGGTTTCCGGCAACCATCCTTTGCCATATTGTTTTTCCAATGCAGCATTTACCTGTTTGAATGCAGCCGATTGTCTTTCGTTGTAGGATTGGTACAATTCAGGCGTTTTGCCTCCTGTTACTTTCGTGTTGTGAAAGCCTTTGGAGATGTCGGCGTTTGTAAGGTAATAGGTACCAGGTTTGTCGATCAATACGCCGTAGGGTTGGTACATTCCGTTATTGCGGATATCATACTCATCGTAGAACAATTGCAGTACTGGCCCTTCATACGGAAGCTCCATAGTAAAGGTTCCGTTAGATATGATCGCGGTGTCTTTGGTAGTGTGATTGGTGTAGGTAAACACTTTGTTGTACCCTTTGGTATCACCGGATACTTTTCCTTTAAAAATGAGCTTGCTTTGCGCACTAGCTGTGGCTACAAGCGAACTGCATATGATAGCGGCTGTATATAATTTCATTTGGTTGTTATTATAGGTAGACTGAAATAAGCAATAGTTTCGACAAGGAAAAGGTTCAATGGTGTTGCGGTGCTATGCTCCGTAATTGACAGTACATAATTATCAAATTATTATTTCTCGTTTGCACCAAATATGTGAACACCCCAATAAATTACGTGAACGCTTCTCACGATTGTAGATTTCCGATTTGCCCCTTAAAATGTTGCAGCTTTCATATAAATAGATAATTTGCAGTATGCCTTTAACCAATACACCACCGACTTCAGGCAGCAAAATCAAGCAGATTCTGATGCTGTTTTTGATGTTCCAGGCCTTCTGGTTCCTGTTCTATATTTTGTCGGGAACGCTCTTGAAAGTGAACGATGTGCACATTGTCATCATGCGCAGGTTCTTTATCCATTGCAATGGCTTCCTTTCATTGGCACTCGGCGCATTTGTTATATTTCCATACTTTATCGCCAAGAGGAAATTCTATCCACTTATTGTTATTGTGCCTGTTATAATATTTGTACTTGCCAATGTGGATCTTGCCGGGCAGAGGTGGCTACTATCACCCACCAGGGAAATTAAACCTGTCGTTAATACCGGCGCCAAAGCGATGGGAATGACTACACTGCAATTATCTCCCATTGCGTGGCTCTGGTCCAGCGTGAGCGTACTGGTGTACCTGTTGCTGGGAATTGGATACGCGTACATGAGAGATTGGTTTGTGAAGGACAGGGAGACAAGAATTTTACAACAGGAAAAAACGAACGCTGAGCTGGCATTGCTCCGCTATCAGCTCAATCCGCATTTTTTGTTCAACACCATCAATGATATTTATTATCTCGCGCTCATACAATCAGCATCTACGGCAGATGCATTGCTGGAGCTTTCCGACCTGTTGCGTTATGTTTTGCACAATAAAGACGAGAAGGTGTCGGTGTACAAAGAGATTGAATACTTAAAACAATTTATCAAACTGCATCTCTTCCGTTTTACAGATGATGTGATCATATTGAGAACCGACATCGACGAACCTGGCAGGGAATGTATGATTGCTCCGCTAATACTGAGCACCTTCCTTGAAAACGCCTGCAAACACGGGCAGTTGGGCACAGAGGAAATTCCAATCACTGCATTAATTGCTATTAAAAACAAACAACTGTTATACCGCGTGGAAAATGTAATTGATGAAGGAAAAGTGAAAGATGCCACAAGCGGTATTGGCTTGCCAAACCTGCAACGCAGGCTGTCATTGTTGTATCCCGGACATCACACTATTTCATTGCAGGAACTCGACGGAAAATATATTGCAGAACTCCAAATTGACTTGACTTATGATAACATGCATCGCAATTGATGATGAAGCAAATGCCCTCGGCGTAATCACCGAATATGCCAAGCGCATTCCCGACCTTGAACTGGTGCAGGTTTACAAAGATCCTGCAAAAGCGCTGCAGGACATAAGCTCCGGCAAAATACAATTCGACCTGGTGTTCCTCGACATACAAATGAGTCGCATCAATGGCCTTACGCTTGCGCAGCGATTGCCGCAACATACTAATGTAATCTTAACCACTGCTTATCCAGATTTTGCTTTGCAGGGTTATGAAATGGATGTGGTGGATTATTTATTGAAACCATTTTCTTTCGCAAGATTTGAACGCGCGGTAAAAAAAGTCCGCTCCATCAGCGGCGCAGAGCAAAGCCCATTGTCCACACAACCTTCGCAACTGCTCACACCGGAAAAGGATGATTTTATTTTTGTCAAATCCGATAGCAGGATGATCAAGGTAATGTTGGACAGCATTTACTACCTCGAAGGTTCGGGCAACTACGTAACCATTCACACCACCAAGGGAAAAGTGATGGTACTGCAAAACCTCAGAAAGTTCGAGGACCAGCTGCGTCCGTACAAATTCATTCGCATTCATAAATCGTTCATCATTTCATTAAATTATGTTGATGTGATTGAACGCACCACTGTTCGTGTGCACACGTTCGAACTGCCTATTGGAGAAACGTACAGGGAAGAGTTTCACCAGTTTATTGATAAGCAGTACCGGAATTTTTGAGGAATTAGAAAATAGAAATTAGGGATTAGAATGGGACTGGCAGCAAATTTTTTTGAAGATATTCGTTTGAAGCCTTAGTGAAACTTAGTGCCCTTAGTGTCTCAGTGGTAAAAATTTCGAACGTCAACCTTTAAACTGTTCGCAAACAGTTCGAGTGCCAGACCTGACAGGTTTTCAAAACCTGTCAGGTCTCGTCTCCGCGTCAACGTAACAGGTCTAATCAGTGTCATCGGCGTCCCCTCTTATTGTCCAATGATATTTCGCCATTCGCATCCTGTCAATTTTCCTGGACGTGCTGGCTTTATGAAATTTTGATTCATCAATATACTCTTCCATTTCTGCAAAATATTCCGTCGAAACAGAGTCTTTAAATATTTTTGGCAGCGTGGTAAAAATCGAGTTCGTAAAAGCAAAAGCAAAACTATCCCTTTTATTATCTGGGCTTTGAAAGCTCATGCGACTCGTATCACCTTTGTCAATAAGCAGAGAATATATGGAAATTCCATCAACAACTTTAAAAGCCGAAGTATCCGTCCTTTCGTGACATTTTTTTATCAATACGGAATCAAGCAGCCTGTATTGGCCATTGGTTAGATCTATTTTCTTATACCAAAAAGTATCGTTTGGAATATCCGGCCTTTTAAGATTTTCCAAATACATGGACACTGAATTCAAAGAATCATTTTTGATCAAAAGTATTTCGGCGTATTCATTAAATGCAGGCTGAATATCTATCCTGAAAGTAAGTTGATCCTTTTCTTTGCTGCTGCGATTGCAAGAAAAATGAATCAATGCAAGAGAAAGTATTAAAAGCATTTTGTGACAGCACGGCATAAAACTAGAGGTTAAAGGTTTCAAACGCTAATGTACTGTTTTGCGTTTCAGGTTGCAAGAACCCTTGCCTTCGCACGAGCTGGATGGACGCGGCTTCGGGTGCCAGACCTGGCAGGTTTTAAAAACCTGTCAGGTCTCGTCTCCGCAGCAACCTAACTTTCCCTTCCAAAAAATCCCTTCTCTCCCACTGGCAAGCATCAAAAAAATATATTAAGTTCACAAATAACCTTGAACCCTTGCCTGTGAGTGAGGTGGCGAAGCATTGTTGATTCTGTACCATGTAAAGCTGAAAATAACTAAACCAAAATGGCGCATATACGCCTTTAAAGATCATCACTAAAACACAAAAAATTCAGCAATGGCTACACCTAATGTTTTTATCAGTGTTGGAGGAACTGCAAACCCGCAGCAGGAAGACTTTGTAAGGCTCATAGAACAGCGACTCATAAGCGAAGAACTAACACCTCAAACAATTGGCAGAACAAAATTCAGTTCCGATGCTCCATTAGTAGCTGTAAAAAAATTAATGGAAGAATGTTCGGGCATTTTGGTGATTGCCCTGGAACGGATATACTTTGAGTCAGGCATTGAAAAACGCGGAGGACCCCATCAGTCAAACCTGACGAATACAAAATTTGCAACGCCATGGAATCAAATTGAGTCTAGCATGGCGTATGTGAAAGGAATTCCGATTTTGGCAATTGTAGAAGAGGGTGTTCGGGCAGAAGGGCTTTTGGAAAAAGGATATGATTGGTATGTAATGACGGTAACACCAAATCAGCAATCGTTAACTACTTCGGAATTCAATGGCGTATTAGCAAGTTGGAAGAAAAAAGTTGAACAATTCGAGAAAAGCAAAACAGCCATGCTTTCTCCATCCAGAATTGCGCCAGGTGAATTAACCATCGGTCAACTTATTTCGAGTCTTAAGGTTTCGCAATTATGGGCAGTGCTGGCTGCTATTGCTGCATTAATGGCAGGTATGTTTTATATTGGTCAACACTTTCCACTAAAACCATAAGAAACCATCTGCACTTCGACAAAATATTAAAATATGCAAACAGCCCTGCACTCAGAATCCTGGCCATACCCCGACTCTCTCGACGCCCTGATCGCTGCGCCGCAGCACCACAAGCTCTTATTCGAAAACGAATTTGTGCGTGTGCTGGACACACTTATTCCCCCGGGCGAAACAACTGCGATTCATACACATCGATATCCGGCATCTACATACATTTTGAGTTGGTCAGATTTTGTGAGGTTTGATGACAAGGGCAATGTGATGCTCGATACAAGAACGCTTGCCAAAGCCCGGGCCGGGAGCTGCTAACTGGGTCGAAGCGCTTCCACCGCATGCTTTGCAGAATGTTGGAACAGAGGATATGCACGTGATCAGTGTGGAACAAAAAATAGACAGGTCGTAATGCTGTGCGTTTTAAGCAGCTTAAACGTCGAAAGCGTGTTACTTGTCATCCCGACGGAGGAGGGGCCTGAATTTGACACAAACACGCTGCTAAGTAAACACTCAGATCCCTCCTTCGTCGGGATGACAAGCAGTTAGTCGTTACTTACAACAAACACCATTGCACCAAATAAAAATACTTTTCCCAATGATCCGTGTTCTTACAATCGCTTTTCTGAATCTATTATTCGCCTCAGCATCTTTGTTTGCTCAAACGATCAAAACCGGCAACGGCAAAGTAAACAACGAGAACTTTTCTTATTCATACATAGAACCGGAGCAAAACATAAAAGGCATCCTGATTCTCCTTCCCGGCTGGGGTGAAAGCACTAAAAGCATTTTTGAAAAAACAAAACTACCTTCTCTCCTGTTGGAAAAAGGATTCGTTACCATCGTACCACAGTTACATCAAACATTGTTTGCGGATGACTTCACCATTGCGGAGTTGAACGAAATAATCAGGATTCAATCGGAGCGCTACCATTCTGATCATCTCCATCTTATTATTGGCGGCCTCTCGGCGGGCGGAGCCATTGCCATCGGTTATGCAGAGCATGTTTTAAGTCTTGACACGGCACACAGTCTCAACGCTATTTTTGCCATAGATCCACCTTTGGATCTCACGCGCATGTATCGCTCTGCCGAAAACAAGATCAACTACGATTGCAAAAACAAACTCATAAAAAAGGAAGGAGAGTTCATCAAAAAATATTTACTCGATGCGTTAAAAGGCACGCCTGAAGAACATCCTGAGAACTATGCAAAATACTCGACATTTCTTGCCACAGCTGCCGACGGAGGAAATGCAAGGTTTCTCAAAAACATTCCCGTACGACTGTACAGCGAACCTGATCTCGAATTCGTACGAAGCAAGTATTGTGACAAACTGCAGCTTGAAGACATCAATGCATTTGATCTTGAAAAACTAAACGCATTTCTTTCGGGCATTAATAAAAAAACAGCTTACATCACTACCAAAGGAAAGGGTTTTCATACCTGGAACATTCTTGAGCCAAATGATTGCGCTGAATGGATTATGAAAGTGGAAAATTGAAAGTGGAAAATGGATTGAAATAATTGCCCTCATACAACTTGCACTCGTGAAAAAGCGGATTATTTTTTTATACATTGTATGTAATTAGAAAAAATAAGCATCAGTCTTTAAACACACTACCATTAAACTTTATAAATTCAAACAAATGAAACAGTTTCTCCTGCTTCTTCTCATCGCGTCCGGCACAACCACGTATGCGCAAACCTCGAATGATTCCACTATAAAAGTCATCTACCATAATAAGCTTAAGCTCGACACGCCACCAGCGTTCTACCTGAACGGCACATTCATCGGCGGCTCATTGCCGGGCATCAACCCGAACACTATAGAAAGCATAGACGTTCTTAAAGGAACAGACACGGTAAACGGCATTCAATACAACGGAAAAGTTCTTATAAGGACCAAGGTTGGCTACACGCCCAATCTAATTACCCTGAACGAACTGAAGTTTAAATACACGAACCCGTCAGATAAATCCGTTGTCTTTATGATTGACGGGACCATCATTAATGCGGATTATGACAAGTATCTTGTTGATGAACATAATGTACTTCAAATCATTGTGGACGACATTAATAACCCAAAGGAAAAGATTCAGCTAGAACTTGTAAAGGTGCTAACAAAGACTGAAGAAAATATTAAAAGATCAAAAGAGATCAGGATACGGGGCAGTGAAGTGAGCTCGAATTACTGACCGTCAAAATCTAACATAAACCCTTTGTATCTACCCAAAAAAAAATCAAAAACCCGCCAATGAAAATGTTTTATTTAGCTGCAATATTTTCTATCTGCTGGGCACATTACCACTCTGCCCATGGACAAAATTTTTTCAAAAATAATACGGCCGGCACCGCGCGAGACACCACGCTACCCAACCAAAACAAACGCAATCCATACGCGGGATTGCGGCACCTTGCATTGAGCGTGACACCTGAACAATTACATCTGTCTTTACCAGCCGATCAAACAATTGTGTATGGAGTGGTGATGGACATGGATTTAGGAAAAGGGTTTGGTTGTTTTACGTCTTTTCAAACCGGTGATGCGAGTGTTTACTTAAGCAATGGCGGCGGCATAATGGGCGGTGTAACGGATCAAAACATTCGTGATGCCGCGAAGAAATTTGTTGTAACGGCCCAAAGTTACATTGATAAGGCTTTGAAAACCGACAACACGCCATTGCCCAGGAAAAACTATATTGGATTTTATTTCTTAACAAACAAAGGCATTTTTTTCGCAGACGAATCGCTGGATAAAATTGGAAATGCCTCTATCTGGACAGCGCTCGTTGACGCAGGAAACAAGGTGGCTAATAAACTAATCAAATCGAAAAGGAAATAGATTTATCGAAGCACTCCGTATCTAGTGACCGCATTTTTTCAACCCACATATTTCCTTCAATTAAACCTAAAAACTCATGAAGCACTTTAAACTATTACTCCTCGCGGGTCTTGTATCATGCTCCCTCCATCTTACTGCACAACATTCCGTCGACGCATCGAAAATCAAAGAAGTAGAAGCTGCCGAAGCGCGAATGTTCAAGAACATGAATTTCACGCACTATAAGGACTATTACAAAACCGATGTGGCTGACGATTTCTTTACCATCAACGCGGATGGAGTAACGGCTGACAAGGCGCAATCTTTCGCCGATACCGCACGATTGAAAATGGTTGAAATGGGAACACTCAAGTTGATTGACAAAAAGATCCGGATATATGACAACGTGGGCATCACGAATGGCCGCGGGCAAGTGTATGTAGACAACATGCTGGTAGTGGAGTTTCTATATACGGCGGTTTTTGTAAAACGCAATGGCAAATGGATGTACACCAGCTGGCAGGGCACCATGTCGAAGGACTCTCCGAAGATTGGCGCACCTCAGCAATAGTACCTCCGGTTATTTAACTCAACCCCTCTACTTATGAAAATTACATCCAGTATTTTGTTAATCGTTTGCGTAGCTGTCCTTCCATGTTGCCGGCAAAACACTAAAAACAGTTACGCCATTCGTGATTTCAATAACACATTGCAACCCTATCTAACCGAAGTTGTTTCGCAGGGAATAGTAGGATATGATCCGGCAACAACGTTTATTGAAAAACATGCAACAGACAAAGAACTAAAGCAGCTCAGTCAATGCGAACATCCTGTACTGCGGGCATTAGCATTTCGCGAAATGCTGAATAGACCAACCTTCGATCATTTTGATTTAATGATAAACAACCTGGATGATACCGCAATTGTCGCAACAGATGCAGGAGAATGGGGACTTCACTACTTACGCGTTTCTGACGACATGTTGATCAACGGTGGAAAGTGGAAAGATTCGGCGGCAAGAGACAAGGTTATCGAGGAAATAATATTAAGGCACAACTTTTTGGCAAGCGCGTACCAAAGAGCTGGTTGGGTGTCGCCAAAAGAAAAATTTTATGCTTCAATTAAAAGAATGGTGCAGCAAAAGAGAGGACCATTTGACAAATACACCCAGATTGAAAATGCTCTGCATGCTTTATCGAGTTACAAAAAAAACGAAGACATTCCTTTGATAAAACAAACACTGCTAATGCACTCCTGGGAACTAAGTGAAACCTCTTTTGGACTGATGGCTACATACCCAAATGAAAGCTATATGGAAGTATACGAAAGCTACTATCCACGGAAATTCTATCGCAAGGTTTTAGAGGACTGGCCCGACTTCCCTGCTATGGCGGTAAGCTTTATAAAGTCGATTGCGGTTTATAAAAATGCGCGAAGTGAAAAGATATTAGATTCCATTCTTAACAAAAAGCCATTCATGCTTTGTCCTACTGATACCGCCACCATTAAACGAGAGTTGGCCTATGCCATATGGAACAACCCCTGCCCCGCATATGAAAAGCTTAGAAAGCAGGTGGAAGTCAGCATAAAACGTTATGAGGAAAATGATAAAAGAGGAAATATGGGGCTTCCGTTAGACAATGTCAGCCCCGACGTTCCAAAAGATACAGAAAAAGAGCCGGTAAAATGGCGGTAGCGCTTTACTGTAAGAGAAGTTAAAAAATTTATACCCGATACAACAATTGCTAAACATGTTTCGACCATATTCCTTGATTACTGTAAAGTTCTTTTTTTGGCTGCACTCCATTTTCAAACAACGTGCTGTGACCGTTCTTTCCTTTTTAACATTTGCAGCTGCGACAAATGTACACGGGCAAAATAAAAGAAGCTACGAATTCTATATGAGAGAAGGCAGCAGTGGTCTGTGCAGCAAATCTCTTTCATTATTTAAAGACAGTTCTTATTGCATCGAGGGAGGCTGCGAAAATCATTCATCCTTTTCCTTTGGCAAATGGACACAGAAAAATAATACAATTACCTTCCAACCTGAACAACGTGAAACCTACAAGATCATTTCAAGAGTAGAAACATCTTCTGGCAACGACAGCAAACTTACAGTAATTATTTACGATAATAAAGGCAACAACATTAGCAGCAGGGTTATAGCCGGTCAATTCAAAAAAAATGTTGGCTTTTATAAAATGGAGCTGGACAGTACAGATACAAGGTACACAGATATAAGGCGCCAGAACACTACGATAACTTTAAAAACATTAGAGAGACTGTTCAAACAAAGAGTCGAAGTGATTACAGACAGTTCAAATATTTACAAGATTTACCTTAATATACCCGGAGACTGGAACTTCCACTACAATTCCATCTGGGACAATTCTCCTGCATTCAGCGTCATCAAAAGCAAAAATAAACTGACTACGGTATTACCAAATGGAATTGAAGGCGATGAGAATTCCGAAAAGACAACATACATTAAGCAGGAAGAGTAAGATCCAAAAACAGTATAACAAAGAAATCACGCATACTATCCTCTTCATGGCATAAATTTGATTTAACAACTACCATGCTTTCGTTTAGTCATTAAACAACACACCATGAACGACGATAAACAAATTCCAACGCTATTTGAATGGGTTGGCGATATCACAACTTTTGAAACATTGTTTACAAAGTTTTACGACAAGGTTTTGAAAGATGATTTGATTGGAGGATTGTTCGAACATATGTCGCCCGAGCACGTTGCGCATGTAACTCATTTCGTTGCTGAAGTTTTTGGAGCTGGAGAATTATACTCGGTTGGAGATCAGGGTTCTCATGCAAGGATGATTGGTAAGCATATTGGCAAAATGCTCACCGAACAACAACGTCAACGCTGGATGAATTTGTTAATACAAACAGCTGACGAAATAGGGCTCAAAAGCGATCCTGAATTCCGCTCGGCTTTTGTTGGATACCTGGAATGGGGCACACGAATCGCAGTGATCAATTCTCAGCTAACAAATAACCCCATGAACGAAGAAGCGCCAATGCCAACCTGGGGCTGGGGTGAAACCAAAGGACCGTATATAGAGTAAAAGTATTCATGACGAAAGTTTCTCTGACTGTACTTATTTATTTTGCACTAGCATTAATCTTTAACCCTACACAATATACAGATGACACTACAACAAATCGATCAACTGATTGCATTCAAAACCCGTGACAAATTTTCAGATGAAGCATGGGAAAGCAGAGGATTGAACCCTTCACCAAAAGAGGTTTCATTGCAGTTAACAAAGCTTTTCAACAGTTGCGCAGATGCACTGATTCAGAAAGCTAAAAATGAACCTTCCGAAAAAGAACTGAAAAATACTTTACACACATGTTTATCAAACTTCGACAAAATGGATTACGATACGGAGGAAAGCGAATTTGTTTGCGACCTGTTTTTCGAATTGTCTCAAATCTTAAATATTGAATTCGGCGAAAATCTGGAAGCATGGCTCTATGGTGCTGAACTGGCGGCTGCAGTTAAAGCACACAGAGAACAAAACCCTTCGAAGGTAGTAGAAACCATCAGGCATAACTGCCCCGGTTGTGGAACATCACTTGACACCTACATCATGAAAAAGGAAAAAGGAATTCCGGATTTTAGTTGGACTATTATTCAGTGCAATAATTGTAATGAATACACAATTATAAGCTATGGCCCTGAGGCAAAAGAAGTCAATTTCGGAAACTATGGTATGATTGAACATTTAGAAAAAAGCAAGTTTACGAGAGAGCAGGCGGAGATCCGTCTCAATGAAGTTCGTCAACTAAAAAGAAAAACAAGATAATTTATTACTGCAACGTATCTTCAAACAAAAAATAAACATCCTTATTAAGATTTCAATAAATATGCGCTTCATGAAGTTCACCAATATCGCATCTACTTTTCTTGCTGTTAGCCTCGTCGCGTTTTCATCTTGCAACAACGAACAAAGCAACACCACAACTACTGAAACGGCTGCTATTCCGGCAGCTCCATTAATCAACTATTCTGTAGTTAATCAATACCCTCACGATGCTTCGCTGTTTACAGAAGGCTTGCTGTTTTACAATGGTACACTATACGAAAGCACTGGTTCGCCAAAGGATCTTCCGCTTACAAAATCTTTGGTAGTGGCGCATAATTTATCGAACGGACATGTTGATACCAAAATTGAATTGGATAAAACAAAATACTTCGGCGAAGGGATTGTATTTCTTAACGACAAACTTTACCAGCTTACTTATAAAAACCAGACAGGTTTTATTTACGACGCTAAAACCTTTAAAAAAATTGGGGACTTTAAATATTCAAATATTGAAGGCTGGGGCATGACAACTGACGGCACAAGCTTGATAATGAGCGACGGAACCGACAAACTCACTTACCTGAATCCAAAAACTTTAACGCAGGAAAAAATAGTATCAGTCACAGATAGCAACACTCCGCTCGACAGCATTAACGAACTGGAATTTATCAAAGGGTTTATTTATGCCAATGTTTGGCAACAAAATGTGATTGTAAAAATTGATCCATCAAACGGGAAAGTAGTTGGGAAGATCGACCTAAGCACACTCGTAAATGAAGCAAAAACAAAAAATCCAAATGTGGATGTACTGAACGGAATCGCTTATGATCCTGCTTCTGACAAAGTGTATGTAACAGGAAAGCTATGGGAGAATATTTACGAGATAAAGTTTGCGCATTAGTGAAATTGCAGCCATTCTTCTGCCACCAAAATTCTTAATAACCCTATTACTGTCAACCCTATGAACTCTACAATTAAAGTTTTCCGCAATGGATTAATCTATGGCATTGGACTTTTTATTTTAAGTTATGTCTTTTACAGTAATGTTTACCCGCTCAAGCAAGCGCTACTGATTTCCGGATCAATTGGCTTTGCGGCACTTGTGATCAATGGTTTGCTTTTTAGAAGATATACAAAGCCAACAAGAAAATTAGACGCAATAAATATAACGCTTCAAAACGCAGAAACACTAGAGCTTCATGCTCCTGCAAATTTTACGATAGACGAAAATCAAGTGCCCGGTAAGTTATTTCTAACTAATAAGAGACTGGTATTTATTCCTTACAAACAAGAGGAAAAGGACCAGAAAGAATATTCCTGGCAGCTAACAAAAAGGCATTCATTCAAATTTTACCCAACAATTTTTAATGCCGGCGGAGAGTTTATCATTAGCCATGATAACCAGCAATTAGTATTTGAAGTGGATGAACTCAAATTATGGAAGCAAAGTCTGTTGAACATATTCACGCATAGCTTTGTTGTTCAATAAACCTTCTTCTCCATGCCAAACATTCACCAACAAATATTCATCGCGACCACTGCCGAAAAAGTGTACGAAGCGTTGACCACGCAAGCCGGTTTGTCCGCATGGTGGACGCCAAACACGACTGCCGTTCCTGAAGAACAAACCATTGCGAGGTTTACATTTGGCAATGGCTATTACAAAGAAATGGAAGTGACGAAACTGAAACACCCTCATCTTGTTGAGTGGCTATGTGTTTACGGCGCAGATGAATGGATAGGCACGTCAATTTCTTTTACTATTCAATTTGGAACAAGAGAAAAGCTTCTCGCTGAACATGCAGAATTGAGCGACCAACTACACCAAAGCAGTGCAGACAGGGGTTCAGTCTTAATTTTTCATCACAACAACTGGAAAGAATATAGCTCAATGTTCGCCGAATGCAGTTACACCTGGAGCAGGTTTTTAAGAAGTCTGAAGTTGTATTGCGAAACGGCAGACGGTACGCCGTGGCCGACGCAGCACGCTGTTGAGAATTGAAATTGAAAGTTGAAAATGGAAAATGGAGAGTTGTCGATTGGAAATTCAAGAATGATTATCTATACAATAAAAGAACCCGCTTTTTGAGCGGGTTTCTTTGTTTAACTTAGAAACGTTATGTGGTCGTATTAACAGACTTTATTTCAAATTGATCGTTACCATTTTACCCCATTGAATGGCTGCTAATGGATTTGAAGGATCTGCATTCCACAAACATTCTCTCATCGTCAATGTCATTGTTTTAGGGTCCAACACACCAAAGTGGAAAGACAGCTTTGTTTCATCAGCTAATGAAACAACACCTTTCATTGGAGAGTCCGCTCCTACTGTGCTTAGCGCTACATCATTATCAGGGCCATTGTACACATAGTATTTGCTCTCGTGTGCGTGACCATGCAGGTACGCCTTGATGTTGGTGTGTTGTTTTAGGAAAGCTACAAATGCTCTCTGCTCGATGTTATCAGCAACAGCAGTCGTCGTGCCATCTTTAAAATGTTCGTCCAGTACATTGTCAAACTTGTCGGTGTTATTGATAGAATGATCGCCGTTTGGATTGGTAAAATGGTTCGACACTACTGCAGGCTGATCATGCGCCACAATCACCACAGGAGTTGTTGACGGAACATTTTGCAGATCTTTGTTCATCCATATTCTTACACTGGAATCCGGCCACATTTGTATGAAACAAAAGTGAACGCCTGCAATGTCTTTAGAATAATTGATCCTGTCATTTGCGTAGCTAAAATTCGATGCTGTTTTAGAAGAAACATTGAACATCATGTTGTAGATGTTCGCCATTGATGTTGCATCTGTAAGCGGAGACATTTTCGCATAATAGCCAATGGTATTGGAAACATCATGATTGCCCGGAACCAGCATCAGCTGTGCCTTTTGACCGCTTTTATTTTTCACGGTCAATGCCTGTAGATAATCTACTTTAAACTGCTCCCATGAAGCAGCAGCAGTTTGCACAGTGGCACTTATCTCCATGCGGTTAGCTATGTCACCTCCTTCAAAGAGATAATCAACGGTGCTTATTTTTTTGCCCGCATTCAACCCGCCATCGGCCGGCAAAGTAAGATCGGGCAAAGTATTCATCTTTGCGATCATTGCCGCATTTACCACATGGGCATCAACATTTGTTTTACCCTGAAACGCAGGACGTGTAATGCCATAGTGTGCATCTGAGGTAAAAATGAATTGTACGGGATCGTCGTTCTTTGAATTGTTATCGTCTTTTTTACAACTTGTTCCCGCCATTGCAGCCAATGCAGCTACAATAAGAACGGGCTTTTGGAAAATTCTTTTCATATCGAGTTTTTAGGTTGTTGTTACTTTCTTTTGTAAAATGAAATGGTAGACACTGCCCCTGGATGATCTTTAATTTCCGTGTCGGTAAAATAGCCGCTGCCATTATACACGAAACATATGCCTTCGCCCTGGTGCTCATTGCCTGCATAAGGTGCGGTTTGCGGAGCCGTAAGAATTGTTTGCGCAACGGACTGACCGACACTTCTTTTCCAGTACCATATCTGTCCCTTGTTGCGCAGCAAAATTTCTGATCCGTCGGGAGAAATATCGCCAGAGGTAAGCAGGTCAAGATCTGTCTTTACTACAGACTTGAGAACAGTTGTACTGGCAGTCGATTGTGGATATGCGGCATTGTATATCGTGCTTCGTGATGTTTCCTTGGATGCAACGAAAATATCTTTCGTTACAGGATCAACAAGCAAGGTTTCTGCATTGACTGCGCCTTTTGGATAAACAAGTTCTATTTTATCAATTGCCTGCACGTGAATAACAGAAGTTCCAGAAAGATCATTCAGCACGGGTTCTACAAAGCGATACACAGTGATCGTTTTACGTGATGCATTATTATCACCAATGTCGGCAAGATAGACATAACTCTTTCCTGCGTCCGGGCCGGGAGCTACCCTGACATCCTCAATGTTGCGTGTTGAAATATTGTCCAGAACCAGCTTGCCGAGATCATCACCCTGTGCATTGGTAAGCGGAATAGTGGTAGTGCCTGCGTTGTCTTCATGAACATACAGTATACCAGGATTCGTCACACTTGAAGCAATGCCCGACAACTCGTTATACTCCTGTCGTTGCATAGTATCAATAATTGGAATAGCAGTAAACAACAAACAACTATTAAGCTGCGTAATGTCATACTTGGTTTGCGGTGTAGTGTCTTTTACTACTGTAACAATTGTGTCGCTGCCTCCCGGATTACCTGGCGTCACACTTGTAGATTTCTTCGAACAAGCGACAATGTTCAGTGCAATAAAAAGTAAAGAGAAAAAGAAGAAAAGTCTCATTATTAATTCTTAATGCTTAATGCAGAACGCTTAACGCAAAACGCAAGATGCCGAAATATGAGACACCTCGCGTTATGCATTAAGCGTTAAGCGTTCAGCTAACTAGTAAGTATGTTGGTTACCTGTGCCGTCAGTTGGGAAGGCACCCATGTCTTTGTTAGGACCAGTGATCGTTGGATCAAACTCACTGCCTGTAACAGGCAATACGTTCATTGGGAAACCGTATTGTGTCAGCAATGTTGCACTAGGCTTTGTAGGCATTGCATTAGCGCCGATACCAGTTTTGTAAACACCCGCACCAATTGCAGGAGAACCTGTTTTCAAATGGAAGTCAGCACCAGCAGGGATCACACTGTTTCTATATTCTTTACCAATGCTGTTTTTTGCAACATCGTAATTCATGAACATAGGATCATATTTCAACGAGTCATTAGGATTGTTGGTTCCTGCGTTGGTACCGTTTGCAGCTATTGGACCATTAGTATATCCGTTCAGGTCACCAGGTTGCTTCAATGTAAATTGATTAGGCTCGATGAAAATCATGTATTGTTGTGCATCGCCACCCATTTGAGTACCTCTGCCAATGCAGGTAAGGTTGTGACCATATGAAGTGTTCAATGTATCACTTGGTTTACCTTTTTCTGATTGGTAAGAAATTCTCAAACCCTGTTTACAGTTAACGATAATGTTGTTGTAAATAAAACCTCCAGTATTGGTTTCTGTATTGATGGAACCGTTACGAGTAGCTTTAGTTTGTCTGAAACCGCAGTTAACAAGCGTGTTGTTGTAGATGTTTACCAAAGTGTTTACACCTGCAGTACTTGCAGTTTTCAAACCGTTTGTTGCAATGCCATACGTAAGGTTGTAAGCCATATCACCAAACACGTGGCTCTTCAGGTTAACACCTTCTCCACCAGTACCACCGAGTTTGTTGAATGTGTTTCTCATGATGCTCACGTAAGTGTTTTGACATTTACCGATACAGTCATCTTTACTACCAAAGAACCATGAATCTTCAAGGATCAGCTTACTGAAACCTCCGGTACGGTTCATATATACCGCATTGCGAGGGTCGCCTGGGGCGAAACCGTAGTCAGCAGCATTGTTACCCCATGGACCACCTGTGTACTCAACGTGCGTCCAGCGAAGCAACAACAAATCAGCAGAAGGGCCGCACTGGAACCCGCCCCAGTAGCCTTTGTAAGCAGGGTCGTTTACAACATCGTCTTTATAAGTCGAGTTAGATTTAGGAACAGAAGAAGTTTCATATACTGTGAACCAGTTTGGCGCTTCTTTGCTTCCTGCACTCACCAATGTTCCATTCACATAAAACGCAGGGCTTGTTGCCGGGCTAAGGCCATCTCCATGTATCAATACTTTCACACCGGGCTGCAGGTAAACAGTGTCACCGGCATTGATGGTAACGTCTGACATGATGTGATAAGTTTTACCGGCAAGCATTGTTCCTTTCAAAGGAATTGAATTGCCTGATGCATCTTTCATTGGAAGAATAGTATCAGAAATACTTTGACCAATGATCGTTAGCGGCTTTGAAATGTTTGTGTTTTCGCCGTCTTTCTTGCAAGAGAACATTACGACCGGTATCATTGCGATAAGGCCGATCCTCAGATGATGTTTCTTCATAATTGTACTTTAATAAGAGTTGAATAGTCTATTTGATGTTATTTTTTGAAAATGTAACGAACGCCCAATTGATAGGTCTGTCCGTACTCACTGCGCTGTGCGAGTGTTCTACCCGATGAAGGGTCCTGTTCAGGCACCGGTACGCTGTTAATTGCAGGCTTGTTTACATACACTTCATATTTTGCGTTCAGCAGGTTTTGCACTTTTGCAAATACAGAGAAATGTTTTACAATTCTTTTCTCTGCAGCAAAATCAAACACGTTCATACCTTTTTGCCAGTAATCAAACTGATAGTAAGGCGACACCAGTGCTATGCGCTTGCCTGTGTACTGCCATGTGATTTGTGCATCTAAACCTAGTTTGTTGTTCTTGTATAAAATAGCTGCGTTTGCAATATGCGCAGCCTGTCCCTGTAGCGGTCTCGTTTCTTCAGGGTACAATTGTGTTGCCTGTCCGTTTTTAATCTCTGAAGTAAATTTTGTTGTAGTAATGGAAGAGTGCGTGTAAGTATAGTTTGCTCTTACACCAAAGTTTCCGATATATCTTTCATACACCAACTCCACACCATAGTTGGTTGCATCTCCGTAGTTATTCGGTTGATAAATCATATCACTTTGGAAGCCTGTGAAATTGAAACCGTATTCAATCGGATCTTTAATGTTCTTATAGAATGCACCTACAAACACTTGCTCATTGGCTCGTGGATACCACTCGTAACGAAGATCAAAGTTCTGGGAGGTAGAGTGCAATACATATGGGTTACCGCTCTCGTTGAAATCATCCATTGAATTATCACTGTAAGGAACAATCTCGAAATAGCTTGGTCGTGCGATTGCGCTATAATAAGACAACCTGATATTTGTTTTGTCATTCAGTATATACCTGAAGTTTACACTTGGCAAAATATCCTTGTAAGATTTCTCACCACTTTTGCCGGCTTGTGTTGGCGGCACATCTGTAACAAAATCCTGTGCAGTATGCTCCATTCTCACGCCCAGCACAGTTTCTAATTTTTTAAGCTTGAACTTAATCATTGCATAAGCTGCTGCGATCTGCTCATTTGATCTGTAGTTGTTGGCTTCTCCCGGACTTCCTTTAGGATTATACACGGACCAGTTGAAGTTGTAAATATTTGACCACTCCTGGTGTGAACCATCTGAGTTTGGCACTGGCCTTAACTCGTAGTTATCATAGTCGTTCACGCGGTGTTTATCGCGATACATACCTCCTGCCGTTATTGTATATGGAATACCATGCGTAGCGTTGGTATAGTTGAGGTTCAAATATCCTGTAACATCCCTGTCGGTATTTTTCCACCACGTGCGATCAAAATTTTGCAACACGTCAGGATGCTTGTATGGCGCCGATCCCGGAGACGATGGATCTGTATAAAAACCGCCATCGTATTCATATTGTGCAATGTCAGGAATCTCGCTCATGGCATTTGAATAGACTGCTGACCAGTCAAGCTTTAGCCTGTCTGTTACAATCGTATGTTGCCCCTGCAATGTTGTGTTGAAAATATTTTGATGCTGGTACCTCGAACGTCCGAACTTCCATATTTGGCCCGTTCCGGGAACGGTTCTTGGCGCAAGAATAAGCGTGTCGCTTGCCAATCGGGCCTGTGCATCTTTCAGGTCCGCATAAACAGCATATAGACCTATTTTGTTCTTGTCATTAATGTTGAAATCGAACTTGCCGTTCAATGCCGCCCGCGTCAGTTGTGTGGAATAGTCGCGAACGTCGAAATGTTTTATGTATAGCTCTCCGCCATCCTGGAACTCACCGGGACTGAATATGGTGTTGTACGCTTTGTAAATGTTTTGATAGGAACCGCCCAACATTACACCTAAACGGTTTTTGAAAAAACGGTTACCAATAGACAATATTGCGAAAGTATTTACCGGCGCAGATTTGTGATTGTAGTTCAAATTGTCTCTTGTAAAATCCTGCGGAGTAGCGCTGTAAGCCGGACCGTTTGCCTGGTATGGAGATTTTTTATTAATGGCACTTACAGGAAATTGATCAAACCCATTCTTCAATACATTCTGGCTAAAACCCGCAGAGGCACTTGCATTCACGTACAATGCATCGGGCGCATTTTTCATCACCATATTTACCGTACCACCAATGGCATCGGCTTCCATATTTGGTGTAAGCGTTTTGTTCACTTCAATTCTTTCAATCAAATCAGAAGGGAAAATGTCCAAAGGAATGAAGCGGCTTTTGTTATCAGGGCTCGCAATTTTTACACCATTAATCAATGTATTGTTATAGCGCTGATCCATCCCCCTGATGATGGCGTAACGCCCGTCGCCACTGCTGCTGCGCTCCACAGATACACCAGATACACGTTGCAAAGCATTCCCAACTGTTACGTCAGGCGACATTTGAATGGCTTTTGCAGAAATGATGTTTTGAACGCTTGCAGCATTCTGCTCCGTTCTCTTTGCAGCCACTTCTGACTCTCCGTTTGCTTTTCTTCCTGCAATGACAACTTCACTCAAAGAAGAAGATGCATTCCTTAGTAAGATATTTATTTTGATGTTGCTGTTGATAGCAAACACAGTATCAATAGTTATGTAACCAATGTAGCTGATCTGGAAATGATAAGTACCACTATTGATATGATCAAGTGTGAAAGAACCGTCCAGCCTTGTACTTGTATTGCGATGCAATTCAGTGATGGTAACAGTTGCACCCGAAAGCTGTTCTTTTGATTGTACATCAAGAATGGTTCCCTTTATGGTGTGTTCAGTTTGTTGACCAAATGAAATGTTGCAAATAAAAGCCATTCCGGCAATAAGCAGAGCGCGCAGTTGCATTGGGTTTAATAATTTTCGGCAAAGGAAAATAAAAATGCAACTGTTCATTTACGTTACATGTATAATAATGTAACCGTAATGTTTTCGTAATAATGACTTAACATTGTCAACCAAATTTTTTCAGAATGTAGTTGGGTTAGAGATGCTTTGCGTTTTTTTAACCACGGAGGAAAAGAGTTTTTTTTCACAGAGGAAAGGAGGATCGGTTTCGAAACAAATAGTCAGATCTCAATCCTTGCGATGTGTTTAATTGAAAGGTTCGAATTTGCACTTTTCTCCTTTACCTCTGTGCGCTCGTGAGTTACACCAACTCTTTCGAAATTGCTCCTCGGTGCCCTCTGTGGTTAAAAAAACTTTGCACATTTTTGAGAGTCTTCTATTTATTGACCGCAAACTTTTCTAGTCCTAAAAAAATGTTTTAAGTTCGCCTGCTTTCCAAATTACTTTTAAGACCAACATGAAAAAAACATCTTTGCTGATAATATCCCTTCTTCTTATCATAACAGCGCTTTCCGCTCAAACGAAAGTTGCGAATTATGCAATTGGCAAACACGGTACAGACAAATACGAGCATTTCGAGTTCTGGGTAAAAGATGGTAAAAGAACGGAGATAGTTTATTCTTATGGAAAAGAGGATAAAAACGTCAAACTGCAATATGCGGGTAGAGACCTGGTCAATGGAGATCCTTGTTTTAAAGTTAGTTTTCCTAACAATTACTCTTTATTTATCGTTGCAAAAGGGGCGCAGTTGTTGATTCGAGATAACGAAGGACAATACAACAAAAATTTTTCCTGGCAATACGAGGGTCCCGTAAATGGCATAGGAACGTACTGCGATGTCTGTGCAGAAGATGAACAAGATGCAGTGAATTTAATTAAATCGACCTATCTAAAGTAACCCTACATGACAAAACAAAAAATTCTCCTCCTCATTCCCCTGCTAATAATTGCTAGTCTTTTAATTTACACATGGTCATGCATCTTCTTTGAGGCCTATTATGTCAGCTGGCAACATGTTGCAGGAACTGTTTTATTTATCATTCCCATAATAATGTTTTTCTCAAATTTTAAAGCATCCATTCTCACAATGGGATGTTACCTCTTACTTGGCACTTTCAACCTGCTTGCATTTACTCCTTGGATAGAATCGACATCGTACTGGATGAAAATCGGTCCCCTGGAACTCGGCACGCCTAAACTTCAGTTGTTCTCATTTCTACTGCTTATACTCTTTTGCGCCTTAAACTTTAAAACACTGGTCAACATATACCTTGACTACAAAGGCTACAAGGATGAACAGTCAACAGATAAGCTATAAGTTGTAAAAATATTGGTCAACAATTTTCTACCATCATTGTTATTTGTAGGGACCACACCTAAACACTAAATAACTGCATGATGGTAAAGCAGCTATTGATCGGCCTGTTTTTGCTTGCTCAACAGTTTTCTTTTGGGCAAAGCGTTGATTCTGTGCGCACCATCATTATTGACTACGGCAAGGGTCACTATTCATTAGGCAGACCAGGTGTTTACGGGAAGGGCGAACTACTTGAATTGACAAGAACTCAAAGTGGCGACTTTAAATTTACCCGACGGATTTCTATTGTCGCATCAGCGGGAAACGACGGCAAAACGCTTCACAAAGATTCTATCCGGTTCTCCACAAAAAACCTTCCTGCCGTGCCAAAAGAGAAGATATACAACTGGCTCACACAATTAAATACTGATAAACAAAACTTTACTCCGTCGTTTATTGAACCCAGACTTGCTACACCCGAAAGAAAGGAAATTGTGGAGGTAGCAAAAAAGTACGACGAACTCTGGAAGCTCAAAGGCTTTGACGCAGACCGGATTGATTCAAGAAAAAAAATTGGCGAAATTCAAAGCTTCAATATGCTTGACTCTTTCCTACTCTACCAGAAAATCATCATAAACCCGGAAATTGTTTCTGCCGATGTTTACGACGACCTTAAAATTACCACGATCGGCGCAGGCGACACTACTGAATACCGTTGTCAATTCTTTGAATCTCCGGGTCAACCCATTTCCCGCTACAAACACAGATCCTATTCAACGGTCTCAAAAATAGTTAACCTCGAAGCAAACACTGCCGCGCAGGACTTCCTGCCCAAACACTCCATGATCTATAGAGTGCTTGACATCAACACCATTATAGACGATTATATTGATTGGTACCTTGATCGCAAAATGTGAGAGAACCAATTTGAGAATTCGAAAATTTGAAAATTCTTTCTGTGCAGGTTCTTAAGTCTTATTCAAAACTCGTTGCTTTTCAAACAGAATTAAAAACTTAGCGACAAACACCTGAAGCATTTTCAAATCTTCAAATTTTCAAATTTTCAAATTTCTGACTATTTTTATGCGGGCCGATGGCCCTAACCCTCTTGAACCCATGAACAAACTTTATCTGTTGGCGCTTGCGCTATTCCTATCCTACACATCGTTTGGTACTACTTACTATGTAAATGTAAATGCAAAAGGCCTGCGCCTTGGCACCTCCTGGACAGACGCTTATACCTTTTTACCATATGCGCTTTATGTCGCAAAAAGTGGAGACACCATTAAAGTCGCCAGCGGCGTTTACAACGCAGACACTTCCAACTATTCATATGCAAGCGCCGGATTTTATTTAACGCGCGGCATTACGTTGTTAGGCGGCTATCCCGCCACCGGAAACCCCGGTGATGCCCAGCGAGACTTCGTCAATAATCAAACCATACTTGACGGCGCACAAAAAGGCGATGATAGCAAAATACTTATAACAGCCTACGGGATCGATACTGCTACTATTTTCGACGGCTTTATCATTCGAAATGCCGACCAAGTGGGAATGAACATTAACAACACTTCAAAATTGGTCGTCAGAAATATTGTCTTCGAAAAAAACTTTTATGGAGCAGTCAACACCAGCCAAAGCGAAACGAAATTTTACAATTGCGTTTTCTCGAATAATAATGGTTACAGCGGCTATGCCTTTAATTGCGAGGCTGGCTCAACTTCGGTTTTATACAATTGTGTGTTTAGCAGTAACAACACTGCCTACGTTTTTGGAAATTCCAATTCCTCATTAAGTGTTATTAATGCTACCGTGGCTAACAATACTTCTTATGATCGGGGCAAGGTTTTTTCCGGTGCGAATGGAGGTTCGACAAGATTTACAAATTGCATCTTCTGGAACAACTACAAAGACCCTTACAGGTACTACGGAAACGACGCAAGTGACTTCCAGGTTACCGGCCAGTCCCTTACCCTCAGTAATTGTATAACCGATGTGTATTACGACCGAAACAACAACACAGTGCTTACAGCAAGCGATCCGCTATTTGTAAACGTTTACTCGCCTGCGGGTGCGGACAATAAATTCTTCACTGCCGATGACGGACTGCAACTTACGGTTCCGTGCTCACCGGGACTAAACTCCGGTGCAAATGGCGCTGTTGCAGGCATTAACACCGACATACTGGGCAGGCCCAGAATTTTCAACAATGGCACTGTAGACATGGGAGCCTACGAAAGACAAACTGAGCAAGGCGCATACTTTACAACGGTCTATGTAAATGCTTCGGCTACTAACACGGGTAACAGTGACGGAGGCTCATGGCAAAATGCTTTTCATACCCTGCAGGAAGCTTTGATGTATTGCGCCGATACGGTGAAAGTAGCTGCAGGCACTTATTTTCCGGTGAATTCAAATCTGGACAGCGTTCTTTTTATTACTAAAAAAAGAGTGTTACTGGGTGGCTACCCATCAAGTGGATCGCCACTTGATGCGGATAGAAATCCAGCCACCAACAAAACAATAATTACAGACCATTTTTCAACTGACAACACGCGTCTGGCGACGATAAAAGTATTTCGCGCAGACAGCACTTCACGTATTGATGGCTTTGAATTCAACAACCCGGCAACATCGCCACCAAACATTTATTTAAGGACGCCCATGTATATAAGTTCGGGGTCAAAAATCCGGATAGCCAATTGCGTTTTTAAAAACAACGTTGCTACTGATGCCGGCGCAATGTTTATTGTTGACAGCTCCAGCCCAGTTATTGAGAACTGCCAGCTTATTGAAAACCATGCTACCAATGGGCAAAGCATCGTTTCCAACGGTGGCTCCTCACCTGTAATATCGCACTGCTTGTTTTCCAATACCAGCAGACCCGGCCTTTTTGATACGCCCGTTGGAAATTGCTTAAGCTTCACTTCAAGTTCAGGGATCGTAGACAGTTGCAGGTTCATATGTGCTTCGAGCCAGTTTTCCTATACAGCCGTTCAGTCGTCTGCGAGTTCCGTTGCATTTAGCAGGTGCGCCTTTTACGCGCCCTGGCTGGGAATTGATGGCTCTTTTATAAAGAATAGCAACGGAAGCAACAATACATTTTCCAATTGCACATTTATTAAGCCATACAAAACAAGCAGCCCTGCCATTTATAATGACAACAGTAAACCTGTTTTCAATTATTGTTTCTTTGACAGCACACGCCTGAACATTCAGAATGTCAACTACGCTGCCCCGGTGTTCAACAACTGCCTGAGCATATATGGTCAATTTTTGGCCAACTCAAGGAGTTATCCGGTCATCAACAACAGCACCATTTTCGATGCCACTTCCTCAGGTTACAAGGCCATTGTCACCAACAGTGACAGCTCAGTTGTCAGAGCAAACAATACCATTTTTGCTGGCGTGCGTTTAAACGCCGATGAGTTAGATTTCAAAGACACAAAGGCATCAAGAGACACGGCGATACTTACCAACTGCATCACTCGGAACTATGGAAAGAATGGAGTAAATGGAAATATTGTAAATGCCAATCCAAGGTTTCTTCAAATGTGGGATATCTACGGCCCTGACCGCATTCTGTTTACTGCAGATGATGGTCTCAGACTTGCAAAATGTTCACCTGCCGTCAATAAAGGAAACAATGCATTTACCAAAATTCAAACAGATATTAGCGGTAACCCAAGAGTGGCCAACGGCACGGTGGATGTTGGCGCTTATGAAATGCAGGAAAGCAATATTTCATCCGGGGCATACTATGTAAATGCAAGCGCAGCAGGCAACAACAGCGGCACTAGTTGGCAAAACGCCTATACAAATTTGCAATCCGCCGTGTGCAACGCCTGTGCGGACACTATCAGGGTGGCAGCGGGCACTTACTATCCGTCCACTACTGGAAGAAGAGACAGTTCTTTTCTCATAGACAGAAAGCTAACGTTGCTCGGCGGCTATCCTGCTTCCGGCAATCCCGCCGACAACATGAGAAAGCCTGTTGAACAGGAAACTATACTTAGCGGCGAGATCGGATCGAAGAATGAAATAAGGGACAACTCTCAACTTATTATGTTGATATTCGGTACTGCCGATACCGCAGTGGTCGATGGTTTCACTATACGAGACAGCTATTCAAAAGAAAGCATATCGCCCGGAATGCTGGGCGGCGGCGGCGCTATGCTTTACTATGCAAATGCCATAATAAAAAATTGTTTGTTTACCAATAACAGTTCAATATATACATGCGGCGGTGGCTTAACAGTAAAGCAAAATTCGAATATTACACTGACTCACAATGTCTTTTCAAACAACAACGGCGGCAATACTGGTGGCGCCATTTTAGCAGCAGGAAACATCAACATGTCTGAGTGTGTTATTGAAAATAACAATGCATGGGGTAACGGTGGCGGAGCCTCATTGAGTGGATTGATTGATGTGCACAATTGCATATTTCTAAACAACTACACAACTGCTACAAACGGAAATTCCAGTGGAGGAGGCTTAAGCGTTCCGTCGGCTGCAGGCAAGCTTAATAACAATATATTTTTTAAAAATAATGCAGGCAATGCTGCGGGAACCGGAGGTGGCGTGTTGTTTCAAAACGACGATCTAAGTGTTCAATCATACAATAATATTTTTAGCGGAAACACCATTGGCGGCAAAGCCAACGTTGCAACCGCAGATGGCAACCACAGTTTCTATTATGTAAATGGCAATAATTTATACCAGTCTGCCGTAGAGCAGTTTTCACGCAACTTTTCCGGCTTTTCAGCTTCATTTGTTGACTCATTACATCCGAAAGGAGCCGATGGCAAATGGTTCACAGAAGACGACGGCTTACAGCTTGCTCCCTACTCCAGTCTCATCAACAAAGGCACAACCAAAACGATTAACGGCACACTGCTTGATGGGGTAGCATTTGATTTTTTAGGCAACAAACGAATTGTTTTGGATACAGTGGACATTGGTCCTTACGAATACCAGAACACGGCAATTGCAAACGCTGGAAGGGACACTGTTGTATGTTATGGAGACAGCGTTGTGCTTGGTGTAAAAGGCAATTCCGCCCATACTTATAGCTGGACATCAAACCCTGCGGGCTTTACGTCTTCGTTGCAAATGCCAGAAGTAAAACCAGCCGTTGCGACAACTTACTATTTGCAAGTTAGCAATGGAACAGTTACTACGTACGATACAGTTAAAGTCAGCTTCGCAAATGCATTGACTCCGTCTGTCAGCATTTTTGCAGATACCAACAAGATTTGCGCAGGCGGCACCGCCACCCTACATGCGAGATCCTCAAACGGTGGCGACAACGGCTTTTACCAGTGGGTCATTGACGACGTGACTACATATGCTGTCGGCCCTGATTTTAACACCTCTGCCATTAAAGATGGCAGCGTTGTAAAGGCAATTTTGCAAAGCAGTCTCAGCTGCGCGTCGAAATTAAGGGACACAAGCGTTGGATTTATAATGACAGTACTACCCAATCATACACCTACCGTTTCAATCATTGCTTCCGACACCACAGCATGCAACCAGGCGAAAGTGACGTTTACGCCAACTATTACTTATGGAGGCACAAGACCTGTTTACAATTGGATAAGAAGCGGATTGGTAGAAGGTTACGACAGCATATTTACTACTAACAACATACTAAGTGGGAATGAAATTTCGCTTGCTGTGTTCAGCAACGACGCTTGCATAACGCAAGCGCGGGTGGAAAGTCAGCGCATAAAAATGAACATCGTAGAGAATGTTACACCGGCAGTATCAATAACGGCTTCAGATACAGCAGTATGCCGTGGTGCAACGGTAACGTTCAAGCCAACTGTCACAAACGGCGGTACAAAAGCTGTCTACAATTGGTTCAGAGGCGGCATAAAAGAAAGCACTGACAATATTTTCACTACAAACAACTTTACAAATGGCGACGAAATCTATCTCGTAGTTAACAGCAGCATTACCTGTGTTACACAACGAAGCGTTGAAAGCCAACACATCAAAATGGCCGTAAATGAAACCGTCACCCCATCTGTTACAGTCACCGCACCGGTGGTAGAAGGTTGTTCAGGTTATGACTTTGTTTTCAATGCAATCCAAACAAATGGTGGCCGCTTACCGGGTTATCAATGGCTATGGAACAATAACCCTACTGGTGCAACTGCCCCTGTTTATGTCAACCATTCAATGCGGGATGGCGACAGTGTCGCAGTCATTCTGACCAGTGATATTAAATGCGCAACCAACCCCACTGCAAAAAGTAAAGCGGTTATTGTAAAAGTATTCTCAACAATTGTACCGGCTGTTACCATTTTTGGCAGCAACGTTGTAGCGGAAGGAGAAAAAACAAGTTTACGTGCAAATACTGTGAATGGCGGAACCAGTCCCTTGTATCAATGGCAGGACAGCACATCCACACACAGCTGGCAAGACATCCCGAACGCAAACTTTAATACGCTTAATGATTATACACCCAGTCGCACAGGAGACAAAATAAGATGTGTGATGATGAGCAATGCGACAGGATGCATCAATAACCCATATGTAATAAGCAATGCAATAACATTGATCATTGGATTAGAAAGTAATGACGGACTTGTAACCTATCCAAACCCTGTTACAAATACGCTGTACATACCCTACCTGAACCTTGCAGACAACTGGCAAACACTAGAGATCATCAATATTGGCGACGGACAACGTGTATATGTACAAAACATTGCCAACAAAACAAGTGTGGAAATAAATGTAAGCCAACTGCCGCGTGGTATCTATATGGTAGTATTGAGAGCCAGTAACGGGAATAAAAAAGTTGGCAGGTTTGTGAAGGTTTAAGAATTTGAAAATTTGAGGATTTGAAAATTTGAAAATTCATTTTGTGCAGGTTCTGAAGTATTATTCTGAGATAGTTGATTTACAAACAGAATCAAAAAATTTAGCGACACGCACCGAAAGCATTTTCAAATTTTCAAATCTTCAAATTTTCAAATTATTCCTCCGGATCTATCACCGCGGCCTTCGACTTTTCGTCAAACTTTTTATACAGGCCAACAGGCTCTACTGTGATGAACACTTCAAGCGTGGGCCCAACAACCAGTTCCAGCAAATGTCCGCCATGTACGATACCATCTGACGTGGCGACGTTTACATGTGAGTGCGCAACGGGCTGACCATTATATATGGCAATGTTGCCCGTGAGGTTGGTAACTTCTGCCGCTTCGTTGATTGGAATGACTTTAAACATTTTCTTTTGCTCATCATACCATCCTACCGTCACGGTACTGGCATCTCCAATGGCTGAATAATGTGCGCTTTTAACGGCATACTTTTTAGCAAACTCTGTGAGTCCGGTACGAAGTTCATCGCCCGTTGCAAACACAAGCACGTAATTTTTTGTTTGTCCATTAGTGCTTAGCAATTTTACTTTAACACCCGGCGCTTTGCCCGGCTTAGGCGGCGTGGTGGGTGCAATATAATCCTGCGTAAAAGCCGCTGACGACACGCACAGCAGGAACAATAGGGAAATGGTAAGTTTCATTAATTTGAAAATTTGAAGATTTGAAAATTTGAAAATTCTTTCGGTGCAAATCTCGTCATTAATCCTAAACATCCTGCTTTGCAAGAACATTTAAGTCTATTAGTGAGACACACTCAAAGCATTTTCAAATTTTCAAATCGCCCCCGGCAAATTGTAGAATGTTTTTCTCACGTTTCCGGTTTATTTTGTAATTTATGTTTTCATTGATAAGTCCATATCCAACCGGGATTACCACTGGCACAATATTTATTGTTATCGTTTTTCTTTTACCCCCATGCGATCGACACAACCATGAGCGTTACATTTCCGGATACTAAATATTTATTGCAACAGGTTTTGGACCCACAGCAGGATGCTGTTTACATTTGCGACAGCAATGGCTTTATTATTTTTTACAACGAAGCATCTGCAAAACTTTGGGGCCGCCGACCAGAACCCGGCAAAGAAAAATGGACCGGTGCCTGGAAAACATTTGACGAAAAAGGAAAGTCATTTGTCCCGTTTTCAACCGACAACATATTGAACGGCAAACTGTCGATACCGAACATGCTTGTTGAAAAATCTGATGGTAAAAGAACGCTCGTTAAAACCAATCTACGATATCTCCACGATGAAGATGGCGCACACATTGGATTCATTGTTAGCTGCGAAAGTGTTCTAAGTCAAAGTATAAATCAACAAAAGGAAGCACACCTCGCCGCGATCGTTGAAACTTCTGACGATGCAATCATCTCCAAAACGCTGGATGGAGTAATCACCAGTTGGAACGCGGGTGCAGAACGAATATTCGGCTACTCCGCTGATGAGATGATCGGACAACTGATCTTCAAACTTATTCCGGGAAATTTATGGAATGAAGAATCCATGATTCAGGAACATCTTCGCGCTGGCCGCCGCATTGATCATTATGAAACCATCCGCATTAACAAAAACGGAGATCTGCTAAATGTATCGCTGACAATTTCTCCAATAAAAGACGCAAACGGCACAATAGTGGGGGCTTCAAAGATTGCCCGTGACATTACGCATCAAAAAATGCAGGAAGTTTCCTTACGCGAAAGTGAGGAACGCTACCGCCTGGCAATTGAAACGGCAAGACTCGGCACATGGTCATTTGATATCAAAAACAATAACCTTGTCTATTCAGCAGAAACAGCCAACATCTTCGGCACATGGAACAAAGCACTTACATGGACACTTATGATGGAAGCTATTTATCCGGAAGACAAGGACCTTGTAAATGCCCGGCTGCAACAGGCTATGACGAATGTAGACGGTGGTGACTATGACATCGAGTACCGCATTGTTCAGGAATCGAAAGCAATCAGGTGGGCAAGAGTAAGAGGCAAAGTATATTTCTCTCCCCATGGCGACGCAGAAAAAATCATCGGCACCATGCTGGATATTACCGACGAAAAAACAACCAAAGAAATACTTGAACAAACCGTTGCAGAACGCACAGCCGATCTCAGCAGAATGAATGAACACCTATTAAAGTCAAATGAAAACCTTGCACAATTTGCTTACATAGCGAGCCACGATTTACAGGAGCCTTTGCGGAAAATTCAAACCTTTATCGACATCATTGACAAAAATGGACATCTTGATCCGATGCCGGCAAATTATTTTCATCGTATAAAAGCATCTGCAGAACGAATGTCCAGTCTTGTAGAAAGCATCCTGGAATATTCAAGAATTGACAGGCAGGAAACACAGTTTGTAAAAACAGATCTCAACCTCATTTTGAAAGAAGTTGTTGAAGACTACGAAACATTAATAAATACAACAGGCACACAGATTCAAGCGCAGCAACTGCCTGTAATCATGGGGCTGCCGTCTCAATTGCGACAACTGTTTGGCAACCTGATCAGTAATGCAATCAAGTTTTGCGAAACAACTCCTTGTATAAAGATTAGTGCGAAGTTCCTGTTCAACGATCAACTTCCGGATGGAGTACCAATACTGGATTCAGAGCGTGTGTTGGAAATTTCTTTTACAGACAACGGCATCGGCTTCGCACAACAGTATGCAGAAAAAATATTCCAGATTTTCCAACGACTGCATTCAAAATCCACTTATAAAGGAACTGGCATCGGCCTTGCTCTTTGTAAAAAAATTATTGAGAATCACCAGGGCTATATATATGCGTACGGTGAACCAGATAAAGGCTCTACGTTTGTGATATTGCTTCCTGCTCATCTTGTTATTATGAAGTAAGGTATGAAATATGTGGTGTCGGTTGTATATAGAGTCACCCCATACTTCACACTTCACACTTCACACTTCACACCTCATACCTCATACTTCATATTTCATACCTCACCTACATCTTCTTCAAACTCGCATCCAACCGAATCACCTCTCCTTTCGTTGTTGAAAATTTTACAACCTTATCACCCAACTGAACATTTAATTCACCTCCTAACTTAGATGTAATCGTTGCCGCTGTCAGTTTTCCATTTGCCCATTCCAAATCCGCTACAAAACCTCCGCGTGCACACAACCCTTTAACAGCGCCTGTTTCAAAGGCATGGGGCAAAGCCGGGAGCAGTTGAATGACATATCCACCATTTGTTGTTTCTTGCTGACTTTGCAAAAACATTTCTGCAATGGCAGCAGTCGCACCAAAGTTTCCATCGATTTGAAACGGCGGGTGATTATCAAAAAGGTTGGGTAATGTTTTTGTTGTTAATAACACCGACAACAACTTGTAGGCGTGATCACCATCCTGCAACCTGTTCCACATATTGATCTTCCATGCAAGACTCCAACCTGTACCGTTATCACCTCTTGCTTCTAGTGTTTTGCGTGCGGCGTCAGCAAGGTCTGGCGTTCCATTCACGGTGATTTGGTTGCCCGGATACAATCCAAACAAATGTGAAGTATGTCGGTGATGCGGATCCGTTTCTTTATAATCTTCCGCCCATTCCATTATTCTTCCGGTTGTTTTGCTAATGCGGATCGGAGCCAATTGCTGTAAGGTCAGATTGCATTGCTTTCTAAAATCGGCATCAACATTAAGAATCTTGCTTGCTTCGATGCAATGCGTTAATAGATCATGGATAATTTCAAGATCCATTGTAGCACCGTAAGTAAACACAGATACTTTTCCATTTGGCAAAACAAATTCATTCTCCGGTGAGTATGATGGATTGGTCACAAGCTTTCCCGGACACGCCGTTCCCTCCGGCGCTTTCACGAGAAAGTCGAGCATAAACAAAGCAGCTCCTTTCATCAAAGGATAAGCTGTAGAAGAAAGAAATTTTTTATCTCCTGTAAAACAATAATGCTCCCATGGATGCTGTGCGAGCCATGCGGCGCCCATTGGCCAAATGCCCTGTGGGCCGTCAGCAGGCGCTGTAAATCCCCATGCATCTGTAAGATGATGCACTACCCAACCTCTTGCTCCATATTGCGTGCGTGCCGTTTTTCCACCAGGCTTCACCAAGGCATCGCAAAGATCAAAAAGCGGCAAATGCATTTCAGAAAGATTGGTTATTTCTGCGGGCCAATAATTCATTTGCACATTGATGTTCGTGTGAAAGTCTGCGTTCCATGGTGGATTCATTTGCCACGCCCACAAGCCTTGCAGGTTGGCAGGCATACCGCCCGGTTGCGAAGAAGAAATCAATAAATAACGGCCGTACTGAAAGTATGTAGCAATCAAATCATTGTCTGCTTGTCCGCTGATACGTGCATGTACCAAACGTTCATCAGTTGACAATGACTTTAATGAATCAGCAACCTTTCCTAAACTAATTGATACACGATTAAAGTAGCGTTGATAGTCCGTTATGTGTTGCGCTTTTAACTGAGCATAGGGAACACCAATTGCCCTTTTGCTGATGCTGTTACACTGGATTTCAGGATCAGTTCCAGGAAGATATCCCCTGGCCAATTGCAAGAGTCCCTGGTAATCTGTTGCGCCGGTTATATACAAGGTAACTGAAGTCGCACCCTGTATATTCATTAAGCTGTCCGTAACATTTACGATTCCTCCTTCTGCAACAGCTTTTATTTTCGCAGCGAATTTCACTCCTCTCGGATTGCCTAAACTATCTTTCACCGATATTTGTCCGCGCAGCAATAACGCTTGATTATCCATTGGGAATGGCACACACACAGCATCCTTTGCACGCCTACACCTCAACCGGAAACTTATCTTCTCTTTTTCACTTGCTGTAAAGCGAACAACGATTACATTGTTTGCAGCATCTGCGAAACTCTCTCTTGTATAACTGACACCGTTGGAACGGTACTGCACCGTTGCAATGGCAGTTGACAGATCCAAACTTCTTGTATAGTTCTCTGCATTGGTTAGCGGCATATCAAGCCACAGCTCTCCCAGCGATTGATAAGGCTTGATGCGAGACGGTATGCCCATCATGGTTTTACCTGCCAATTCTACCGCTTCATTATTTTTATTTTCAAACAACAAGCGTCGTACTTCCGGCAAAGCTTTTAACGCATTGGGATTGCTGGCATCTTGCGCAAACCCATCCCAGAGCGTGCTTTCATTCAACTGAATGCGTTCATCAGAAACGCCACCAAATATCATGGCACCCAACTTTCCATTACCGATCGGCAATGCTTCTTCCCACACTTTCGCTGAGGTGCGATACCACAAAATATTCTCTTTCTGTGGCGCATCACTCTTTCCTGAAAAAGCTGCACGATCATACCATAGCGCAGTTATTTTGCCATTACGCTGAGATGCCGGCAATGTGGAATCTTCTTTTGTTAAGCGGTCCTGTGAAAAGGTTGAAATGAAAGAGATTTGAAAAAAAACACAAATCAAAACAAGTCTTACCCAATTACTTTTCGCAATCATTCTTAAGTGTGTGCACATGTTGTTGTTTATTCCTGGTTTAAAATCTTTTATTTTTTGATGGCTGTCCCATTGCTCAGAAACCCTTCGACAGGCTCAGGGTGACACCCTTAGAGGACTGTCACCCTGAGCTTGTCGAAGGGTTGGTGGAAAATTAATCTGCTACACCAAGACCTGATAGGTTTTGAAAACCTGTCAGGTCTTGCGTCACGCTACTTCCATATCAACAATTAAAACTGTTTTGTTATACTCACATGTTTGCTTGTAAACGTTACTTGTTTACCTGCTACGTCTTCGTTAAGAATAAATGCTACTTGCTTTTCTTTACCGGGTTCTACTTCAAAGTGATGCATATCATCCACGCGATTTCCATTGATATACATTGACACTGTTCCAACATCCGTAAGATTGCCGTTGTTCTTAACAAGTAAAGGCAATATCTTTTTTCCGATGATGCTGTCAACAAACATATTTCCGGTAGTCATGCTAAATGATGCTGAAAACTTTTTATTGTAATGCAGCATAGCGCTTACACCTTCTGCACTATTGGCAAATGCAACGCTGTTCTTAATTTCATCCGATGCTTTAAATGACGGACTTTTTCCCCCCACCAATATTTTAAAATCACCGGCTTCCACTACTCTATCCATTTCGTCATTCAATAAAGATAACTGATAAGGACTTAGCACGAACGACATTTTCTTTGCCTCGCCCGGAGCAAGTGTTACACGGGCAAAATCTTTCAACTCTGTTACACGGGTTTTCACACTCGCATACATATCGGTAACGTATAATTGTACAACTTCATCGCCTGCTACGCTGCCGGCATTGGTAACAGTTGCAGTAACGTTTACCGAGCCATCTTCATTTATTGAAGTAGATAAATCCGAATAATTAAAAGTCGTATAGCTCAACCCATATCCAAAAGAATACAAAGGATAAAATGGCATATCTACATACGCATATTGTCTTCCTGATGTTTTAAAGTTGTAATACAACGGCAACTGCGCTACGTCTTTCGGAAAGGTCATAGGCAAGCGACCTGCGGGATTGTAATCGCCAAACAATACATCAGCAGTGGCATAGCCGCCTTCCTGTCCCGGAAGCCAGTTCACCAGTATAGCTTTACAATGTTGGGAAGCATAGCTTAAGTTATACGGCCTGCCAGATTGAAGAATCAATACAACAGGTTTACCGACGGCACAAACAGCTTCGAGTAATTTTTGTTGATAACCGGGCAAAATAAGAGAAGCATAATCATTCGCTTCACCCGAAGTTTTTTTAACACCACTGATCCCTTCGCTAGTTGAGCAGTCGCCCAACACCATTACTACGACTTCTGCTTTTTTTGCAGCAGCAACAGCGTCTTTGATGCGCGAACTATCAGTGGAATAAAACTCGCAACCTTTTTCAAACAACACCTGACTCGCGCCACCCACCGCTTTTTTCACACCGGACAAAACTGAAACAAGTTGTCCGGGTTGCAATTTGGCGGTGTAATCACCGGGTTGCAGATCATCAGCGCCCGGGCCTATCACTGCAATGGTTGACACTTTTTTAGAGAGGGGCAAAACCTTCTCTTCATTTTTCAACAACACAATTGATTCTCTCGCTGCCTGTCTCGCTACTTCCTTATGTGCAGGACTGTTCCAACCCGGATAAATAGTGTTCCAGTTTAAAGGCTTCGCAGGGTTATGATCGAACAAACCATTCCTGAACATTGTTGCGAGCAAAGTACTGCAAGTGAAATTGAGATCATCCATATTGAGGCCTCCGTTCTTTGCAGCCTCTATCACTTTTGGATTATTATAAGTATCGCCACAGTTCGTTGCCACGCCAGCAGCAAGCGATTGATTTGCTGCTTCCACTACGTCCGTTGCTGTGAAATGTTTCTTGCTTGTAAGATTACCTATAGCGCCACAATCGCTAACTACATAACCATCAAATCCCCACTCTTCACGAAGAATGCCTTTCAACAGTTCTTTGCTTTTTGCATCCGGCACTCCATAGAAATCTGAATAGGCCACCATCATAGATTGAACTTTGTACTTTTCAATAACATGGCGAAACGGAACCAAATGTATCTCACGCATTTCGCGATCTGATAATCCGATGTCGTGAGAGTCGCGGCCACCCAGCGGCGCACCGTGTGCAGCAAAGTGTTTTGGTGTAACCATCAATCCTTTTGATTGATAGCCTTTGATCCATGCGCCACCAATTTCCGACACCAACACAGGGTCCTCACCATAAGTTTCTTCACAACGTCCCCATCGTGCATCCTGCGCCACATCAAGTACGGGAGACCATGCCTGCACGGTGTTTGCGCTCACCGTTTCATCACCAATTGTTTCTGCTACTTTTTCTATCAGCTGCTTGTTCCATGTTGCGCCAAGGCCAATGGATTGCGGAAAAATAGTTGCGCCGCTTCCATACGAAAACCCGTGAATGGCTTCTACTTTGTTCACAAACGGAATGCCTAAAGATGGAATGCCTGGTATGCCCCAGCCTTCTCTCAACAGTTCCATCTTTTGCGCAGGTGTCATTACTTTCAATAGCAAAAGCACTCTTTCATTTACAGAGAGCGATGCGTTTAGCCACGGTTTGTTTTTTAATTCAGTTGCATCAGTCATCGCACCGCCATATCCCACAGTAATTTCTTTGAAAGTGACAGGCGACTTGATGGCGCCTTCTTTGATCACCATCTTTAAATGCGCACCATATTTTGCGGGAAATGAAATATCAAACGTTTTGTTTCCTGAAACAGTATAGACAACTGGCGTTCCAAGATTCACAGGATCGTAAGTAACATAAATCGTCAATGATTTTTTTAACGCATCAGCAGTAAGGTTATCAGTAACAATATGCAAACCGTTAACGTTGCCGGGCTTGTATAAAGTAAACAGCACCGATTGCTCTTTCTTAAGATCATTGCTACGCAGTGCCCAGCCTGTTTTCGTATCGCCGTCGAAAGATTGCCCAACGGCGGCTTGATTAACGGAAGCTACTGCGGACATGAAATATTTTGTTTGCGCTTGTGTGTTGGCAGTATGCAATAAAAAGAAACCGAAAATTATTTTTGAAAGATTCTTCTTCATAAACGCTCTTGATTAAATGTTGGCTATTGTTGGTTGAATCTGTTTTGATTTTTATTGAGAAATTTTTGAACGAAGTTTTTCGATATAATCTTTCTGTGTAGAAATGAATTTCACCTGCACGCCCAAATTATTTCTCTGCACATTTTGAATAAGGAAATGATTCCATCCCTTATCCAATGGCAATGAGTGAATGATCTTGCCATCTTTCTTATTTTCAATGGAAGCAGCATCTACGGCCCTTCCATTCAAGTACACCTGCCAAGGACTTTTGGTGGAGATGTCCATATTCAATACCGGCATATCTGGCTCTGCCAAAAGATTTACCAGCGAGCGGGGACTGTACACCCAAAAGCTGATGAAGTTTTTACCATTCTTGCTTTGTTGAATATCGCTTGCGTCCAACGCACCATTCGAAGACGCACTTAACGTTCTTGATGTTGTTTTACCATTGGCAACAGAATCGAGGAACATCGCATGTTGCAAAACGCCATCGTTATCAATCGCTGAAAGATCTCTCCCCGCTTGTGCATTGAACGTTACGCCAAGATTTGACAGCAACGCATACAATACTCTTTCAGATATTTTGTAGATCGCCTGGGGATCAAGGGTTGTGAAATAAATATTTCCATGGCCGGATGGATACACGACCATCACATTGCCCACAGGTTTATTTTCTCTTTCGCTTTTAATCAGGGAAATGGTTTTCGAATATTCTGCCTTGCCGTTCCATGCCTTCCAGTCAGCATTGCAGGCACTCATTAATACTTTTCCTTTTTTCGCAAAGTCACCATCAATGCAATAATTCACGAGCGGTTGCGAAGCCATTTCGCTGAAATAAAGTTCGCCATTACTGAAGCCATTGAGCACAGGATCGTCATTTTCTTTAATGAAAGAAGTGGCTTTACGATCAACAACATTTACAGCATAAGGAATATAAGACGCAATCGCTGCAGGTGTTTTTTCATTGGCACCCCAGATAAAGATATCGCCACCTTTGTTTGTAACAGCACTGCAAAGTGAAATGGATGCTTTATCAGTTGGAGGAAATTTTCCATCTACAATTACCAATGCATGATCTGTTGCAGAAAGTTTATCCGCTGTTTGCACACCAAGGTCTTTGAACAATGCGGCCAGCTTAGCTTCCGGGTCCGCCGACAAGATCATTATTTTTGAATAAGATGTTTTGTGCTTTTCATCGGTCGATGGTTTGTCTTCTATTTTGTCATAGCCACTGATCGGAGCATTTGTAGCATAAGAAGCTTGTATCGCAGTGAACAACGGCCATGTGCGGTACATGGGCAATGAAGGATCATAACCCGGATTCAATGTGCTGGTATATGGCCCGAGTCTCTCTGGCTGCACACCCGGCTGATCTTCTTTGAATGTATCGAAGAAAATTCCGTCTGTTGGTTTTGGAGCCCTGCTTGTATCTTTTAATCCAAACTCAAGTGGCTTCAATCCATACCATACCACATTAAAGATAGAATAGTAGGAAGCATCGTATTTCTTTTGTCCGTTAAGCAAACGAACGGCCTCTATTGCAACGCCTTCCATTCTGCCCTGTTGCGACACGTAAGATCGATTACCATTGTATTGTGCCGTTTGTTTTGGTGTGCCATAGTAAGCCATTCCAGATTCGCCTATTCCCCAGAGCTTTCCTTTTGATGACCAGTTCTTGTAAGAGTTTTCATCGCCGTAGTGACCGATGATTGTTGGCAAGTCAGTAGGTCGATCTGTTTCCCCATCACCCGAAATCCAGTTTCTTGTAGGGTCCAATTCTTTTGTGATTGCGACCCAATGATTGATCTCCTGTAATTGTTTGTTTACAAGGCTATCAGGCGAGTGATGCACATACACGGCCACTGGAATATTTTCATTGCAAACGCTCCAGCCAAATACAGATGCATGATTGCGGTCACGCAGAATGAAACGTTTCAAGTGATCGGCCGCATTTGTCCAATACTCTTCTGCATCTTCCTTGGGGCCGCCATCGCTTGCCCACAATCCCGTTTCATCAAGAATGTAAATACCCATTTCATCGGCCATATCAAGATAGAACGAAGGATAAGGCTGTGCGTGCAAACGGACTGCGTTTGCATGCGCATCTTTCAGCATCGAGTACCAGGCCCATGCATAGCGGCGCGTCATTTGCGGAATGCCCATGAAATGCCATGAGTCGCCTTTCATTACTACGCGTTGTCCGTTGAGGTATAATTTATCACCTTCTATTTTAAACTGTCGCCAACCAAAACGCTCATATTGTTTATCGACGATAGTTTTACCATTGCCCAATGTGGTTACGAGCCCATATAAATTGGGCGCCTCAGCTGACCATGTTTTCAATTTACCTTTAACAGCAACGGAAAGCGTCACTATCTTTTTTTCACCTGCTGCAAGCGTTACTTTTTGAGATGGAATGAAAAGCGCTTCTTTACTATCGAGCGTCCATTTTATTTCAGGTGCTTCGGTTATGCTTTTACCCGCAAGATTGATCCATTGCGAAACACTTCCACCAAGATCGATGGTTCTTTTTGCATTAGCCGTATTTACTAAAGTATACTCAACCTGTAGAGAATCTTTGTCGACCTGGGCTTTAACGAAAGCGTTGGCTACGTAGACTTCCGGCTTTACCAGTAAGTATGCATCTTGCCAAATACCGTTGATATGCTGCCCCCAGAACGAACCGCCCACGTAAAGTCTTCTTCCATACTTGCCGGGTTCATTGAGCAGGTCAGCATCTGCCACCCACAACAGTAATTCATTTTCGCCGTCCTGTTTTATCTCATCAGTAATATCTACTTCGAAAGGCAGGAAGACGTCATAATTCTGTCCCACTTTTTTTCCGTTGATGATTACTTTGGTAAAACCGGCAACCGCATCAAAATGCAGTATAAGGCGCTTGCCTTTCCATTCTGGTTTGTATACAAATTTGCGCATGAGCCAACCGGCCCTCACGGTGTCCCAATCTTTCGGATAGCTAGGATAAGTCACAAAATCGCCACCGCCCTGCGCAAAACTGTTGATGTTCCAGGGTGATGGAATTTTCACGGCCACCTTTTCCCATGAATAACTTTTGGGTAACGCCGGATCGCGTAACTGATCTTTTGAAAGGCCGCGAACATTTCTTTCAGGAAAAAATTTCCAGGAACCATTCAAACAAATGTCGTCCCGGAATGGACGTTCGAGCGACGTCGTTCGATCTTCGGAGGGAGCAAAATCATGATGAAAATTTTGTTGCTGCGCATTAACCTTTGTGCCAAGGTTCATACATGCCAACAGAGCGAAAGCAACTCCTTTGTTTCTTTTTAATAAAGCAAGCATTACAAAGCTGATTGTGGGTTAAAAATCCACCATTGGTAAACTTTGACTTCGTCGAAAAAATCTACCTATGACAAATTAAGTATCGCCACCAAAGAACGCTTTGAAGGACTAATAAAATCGTAATAAAACATTAATAGAATGATAGTACCGGGATTTCTTTATAATAAACTGAATGACTGAATAACTGAGTAACTGAGTAACTGAAGGTTGAATCATTGAAACGGTAACAAAACGCACACGTCATTGCGAAGCAAGTCGAGCTTGTCGCTTGATATTGTGAATGCATAGCGCACGTTCGGAGACAACCGAAGCAATCTCAAGCACCAAGATTGAGATTGCTTCGGCTGTCTCTACTTTTTTGAAGTGCTTTTGTAACGCCGGCATTTGCTCTCTGCTAGCCTCGCAATGACGGACCACCACACGTCATTGCGAGGCTAGCAGAGAACGCATAACAACATGATCCGTGAAAGACCAACAAGCGTGCTGCGGTCGAAGCAATCTGCAGGCAACCCGTGGGCGAGATTGCTTCGGCCGCCTCTGATTTTCGATGATGCTTTTGTAATTCTGGCATTAGGGCTCAGCAGGCCTCGCAATGACGGTGCGGCACACTCAGTTTATTCAGTCTACTCAGTTATTCAGTTACTCAGGTATTGCTAGAGCTTAATCTTCCCGCTCAGCCGCACATCTTCCGAACTCGCTCCTACCAAAATATCAAACCATCCGGGTTCAACCACGCGTTTCATTTCACGGTTGATCAAAGAAAAATCTTTTGCGTGCAAGGTCATCGTAACCTGTTTTTCTTCGCCGGGTTGGAGGGAAACCCTTTCGAAGCCGCGCAGCTTTCTTTCATAAGTAGCAACGGAACTTAGTTGGTCGTGCAGGTACAATTGTGCGATTTCATCGCCCGCATATTTCCCGGTATTTTTTATTTTGAAAGTTACAGTCACCTCTCCTTTTGAAGCGTATTGATCGCCATTCACTTTAAGATCGCTGTAAGCAAATGTTGTATAACTCAACCCAAACCCAAACGGATAAAGAAAGCCAGGCACATTGGCATCACCAAACCCATCGGCAGCGGGCTTCATTGGAAAAGAAAGCGGTATTTGTCCTACGTGTTTGGGAAACGGCACACACAATTTACCGGCAGGATTATAATCGCCAAACAACACAGACGCAATAGCATCGCCCATTGTTTCGCCAAGGTACCAGGTTTCAATGATGGCAGGTAAATTTTTACTCGCATAATTAATGGTTGCCGGACGGCCACCAATCAACACAAGCACCGTTGGTTTTCCCAATGCTGCAATTCGCTTTACTAATTCTTCTTGTCTGCCCGGCAATTTCAGGTTAAGTCTTGAATGCGTTTCGCCGATTGTATTTTCATTGTCACCCACAGCAAGCAACACTACATCTGCCGCAGAAGCTGCATCGACAGCTTCTTTCAACGCTGCATCTTCATCGGCGGTAAGAGGGAAATCTTCTATATCGCTTTCAGGGAAATTCTTATCAGTATGAGTACAGCCTTTTGCGTACAATACTTTTGCACCTGAAGGAAGTGCTTTTGTAATGCCGTCGTAAAAGGTAACAACATTCGTGTGCACCGGACCATAGCGTGAGAGCAAACTTTTTTCTTCTTTTACATTGGGCCCTATCAACGCGATCGTCTTAATGTTGTTCTTGTTCAAAGGCAATGTATTGTTATCGTTCTTCAGCAAAACAATACTTTGCTTAGCCGCCAATGCCGTAAGCTCTTTAGCTTCCTGGTTATGCACAAGGCCGTCCGCAAGTGTTGTATCTTTTACATAAGGATCATCGAAAAGTCCCAACCAAAATTTCACACGCAACACTTCACTTACACGCTGATCGATCACACTCATGGGAATGCTGCCATTCTTAATTCCCCTTCTTATGCCCATAATGTACGGACGTGGCGCTGCAAAATCTGTACGCACATTCATACCTGCTGTAAGTGCCTGCTTAGCGGCATCTGCTGTGTCAACCGCAACATGATATTTATCCCAAAGATCTTCAAACGCATGACTGTCACTCACTACATAACCTTTAAACTTAAACTGCTTACGCAAAATATCTGTAAGAAAATAATAATTACCAATGATGGGAACGCCGTCGTAATCATTATAAGAAGCCATTGTACCCATTGCTCCAGCTTCTTCAAATGCCACTCTGAATGGTTCCAAATAAAGCTCCCACATTTCTCTCGGCGCCACATGCGGATCGGTGCGGGTGCCACCATCGCGGCCACCAACAGGAACGCCATACACCGCGAAATGTTTTACAGTAGATACAACTTTGTTTTCCTGTATACCAGTAATATTTTGTCTGCCTAACTCTGCAACAAGAAACGGATCGCAGCCGTATGTCTCTTCAATTCTTCCCCATCGAGGATCTGAAGCCACGTCCAGAATTGGCGAGTACACATTTGTATAGCCCAATGACTTTGCCTCTCGCCCGGTAACCTGTCCAATTTTATGTATAAGCTCTTTGTTGAAAGTACATGCCTGTGCGATCTGCGCAGGAAAATACGTTGCCTTCATGTGATTCAAACCGCGAATGCCTTCCGTAGTAAAATCAACAGGAATGCCTAAACGCGTCTGCTCAACAAACCATTTTTGTATAGTATTGATAGCGCCGGCATGGGACGAATATGGATAAGCATACATTGTGTCTTTACGCAGCCCCGTAAGTTGCTCATCAATATTAGCGATTCCATCTTTCCACACGCTGTCTCTCCATCCGGGTTGCGGCAAACGATCTTTCAAAACGGCTCCGTAACCATACAATGTTGCCAACTGACAAGTCTTTTCTTCCATTGTCATTTGCGACAACAGGTTGCTTACACGTTTATCAATGGGTTGTGTTGGATCTTCGTAAACATCTTTTTTGCCATTCTTATTAAAGTCTATCCAACCGTTCTTTTTCGCCGACTGGGCAAGCACATTGTTAGTTAAACATGTTACCGACAAAGTCAGCGCTATCAAAATTTTATTCATTATGCGATCGCTTTTTTAAAAGAGCTATAAAATTGTAAAAAAAATCGATACCAAAATCGGGGAGGTAAAATGTCACAATAGTTTCGATCTCCCGAACATTAAAATTATTAAACGTCCTTTTTCAGTTTGATAGTACTCAGTCAAGAAAGCCGCTTGTCATCCCGACGAAGGAGGGATCTGGGTATTTAGTTAAACACGCTGTCAGTGCCAAACTCAGATCCCTCCTTCGTCGGGATGACAAGCAACATTTATTCGGCTTTTTTAACAGCGTAACTAAGCAACATAGAATTTCTAATTCCTAATTTTTAATATACTTCTCAATTACAGGGATCAACAACCCCGCCGCTTTAATTTGTCCTTCCACGCTTGGATGCAAGCCATCGCCGTAATCAGCTTTTGTCTGCCACCCTTCTGTATCTACATAATGCACTTTTGCATCACCGGCAGCAATGCGTGCGTTCACAGCAGCCAGCGTAGGAGCGGCTTTCACGCCAAGAAACGTGCGCATCACCAATATTTGTGCATTGGAAAATTGGTCGCGGATCTTGAAAAGAAACTCCGTATAGTTTTTCTGCAACACACTATCCGGCACACGCTTGTTGTTATCATTTGTGCAGAGATTAATCACAATCATATCCGGAACATATTTATTCATCTCCCACATAGGACTCACTATGGATGCTGGAGAACCCATTCTGAAGTATTGATTATCCATGCCGCCCTTAGGGTATCCACTTACCAGCGTAATGCCGGGGTAAGCGATCTGTGTATGTTCTGCGCCAAGTTTCTCTGCACTTATCCATGCATAATCAGAAACATTTGCCTGATCATCTGTATAGCCCGCCGTGATCGAATCTCCGATAAACTCAATAAGAAATGAAGACACCGGAGGATCTGATGTAACAGCGCCTTGTTCTAAAATCAATCCGCGAAAACTAAAAACATAATTGTAATCTTTTCCCTGTGCAACACTTAGTATGTGTTTTCCTTTTAAGAGAGGCGTTGGTGTGATATCAATTGTATCACTTACATTCTTATAACTGACCCATGGACCATTATCTATCTTAACATAGTAGTTTGTTTTGTTTGTGCCTGTTTTCAATTTCACTTTCGTACCGGTGAATGCAACTTTAAAATAACCGCCGCCCCATCTGCTCACGTACTCTGCTGCATTGCTATTATCCCAACGGCCAAAGTATTTGATGTGATTATCTTCCAGCGAACCGGGCGCAATTTTCTTTGGAGAAGCTTTCTTTTTTGATTGTGCAAACACCCAATCCCAAACTTCGTTTTCTGCATAGGTTCTGCTCCATGAATCATGGCCAACACCAGGATATTCTGTATATCGCGGATGGCCACCTTTGGAAACGATCTGCTGCACCATCGTACGCGAACGCGTTACCGGCACCGTGCTGTCCGCATCACCATGAAATACCCAAAGCGGAACCTGTGAAAGCTTAGCAGCAAAGGCAGTGTCACCACCGCCACAAACAGGCATGCCTGCAGCAAACAACTGAGGATTACGCTGCAACATTTCCCAAGTAGCGAAGCCTCCCATGGAAAGTCCTGTTATGTAAATGCGATCGCGATCAATGTTATTCTCTTTAATAATTTTATCAAGCAATTCAATGGACAATTGCATCGGCCATGTAGGTTCTTTCTGCATTGTATGACGCTGTGCGCCAAAAGGCGTATGTACCCACACGGCTCCAGCATCACTATCAACATCTTTTCTTTCAGGGCATTGTGGTGCTAAAACATAGCATGGATATTTTTCCCAAAACTTTGTACAAGAAAAGCGAAGGAATTGCTTGCGATTATCAACGCCTCTTTCTCCGGCGCCATGCATGAATAATACCAGTGGATATTTCGCTCCACTTTGCACCGCAGGTTTGTGAAGCCTGTAAGGTAAAACGTGGTCATTCTTCTTGTAGAGATTGAAAGAAAAATCTGAGAATTTCTTTTCCCAATCTTGCATTGGAGCTGTGGTGTAATCAGGCGTTAATGGATTAACGGTTTGGGCGCTGATGTTTTCGACCAACATCGCACAGAGCATAAACATCAATATATTTTTGACAGATTTCATTAACACTATTTTTAGTATTTAGTAAAATATGGTATTCACACCCGGTAGTGAAAAGTGCTTGTCATCCCGACGAAGGAGGGATCTGAGTACTGCACTGTCTGGTTGTTAGCCGAACACCCAGATCCCTCCTTCGTGGGGATGACAAGCGAGATTCTTTTAAGTTTTCAAACAACATATTCATGCAACATCATTTCCAAAAATTCTGAAAAGAACAATATCAAAATCACTTCGTCAAATCATTCAACATATTCACCAGCAATTTTCCGGCAACCGGATCTGTCAATCCTTTTTCCAAAGCCATTGTGGATATGATAGCCGTGCCTTTGTCATTGATCTTTATAATCGTGCTTCCTTCTATACTTTGCATATATTTTGCACGCTCGGCCATATCACCATTGATGTATCCATGAATCTTGATGTGTTTTGCCAACAATTCAACATGTTCATTTCGCACTACTTTCAACGCCGAATTACAAACCGTTGGAACCTCTCTTTTGTTGTTATTAAAATAACGAAGATCCATCAATTCAATGCCATTAAACACCGGCGATTCAGGAATATCTATGTTTACAATGTCGCCTTCTGTCGGAATGATTGACCCTTTTATATACTCGGGAAAAAGATCCGCGGCAAAACCAGAATTAAGCAAAAGGAACCTTGCACCATTTGCTTTCATTTCTTTGATGCGCTGCAAATCCTGTGTGGATACATCGCCTGAATTTACACCGGAGAATACATAAATATCGGCCTTCTGTTGCAATGCGTCACTCACCGTTGATGATAGTATATGCGCAATGCCCAGCCCGTCAAACACAGCTTTCATATTTGTTTTATCTACTAGCAAAATCTTTTTAGCAAAAACTGTTTTGTTCCACTGTTTGTTTGCCAATGTTATCGCATATTCATTGGATGAAATTTGCTTGCCATTTTCTTTTAGCGACAATACCAGTTTTCCGTTGATTCTATCTTGTGGCAATGCAGCAATATTAATCGTTGGCGTTACCCACTCGCGGCCATAGTATGCCACCGATGGGACTTTTTGGGTACCGGTTTGCAATACCTTTCCATCATTACTTACAAGCTTCCATTCCAGCTCAGAAGCGGCAATAGCGCTGCCTTCGCTTCTGTCATTCACAATGCATATCCTCACAGGCAATTGTTCACCCGTGTAAAAATGACGTCCCCACAATTCTGCACTTACGAGTACCGGTTCCAGCGCTCTTTGCATAGCATAATACGTTCCATAGGGTTTTATTGTTGATGCATTATACACGTTCTGGAACCATGTAATGAGTGCAAAGTGAATGATACCTGCAGATTTATCATTGCTTCTTCGCAACGCTTCTGCCACCTCGCTCGTGATGAATGATTGTGCCTGCAAAAAATACGCAGGATCATTGTATTCATAAGCAAGATCACCCACGAGCGATTGCGGTGTTTGGTGCACTTGCGTGTAAAACCGCACCGGGTGGCCAGTTTCACTGTTTGGATAACCTGTCGACATCTCCTGGCTGATCAACGGTCTACCCTCCGTCCAATTTTCTTTTTGAAACTCTCCGTTGAATTGTTTGAACACCGTATGATCGTACCAGTTGATGTAAGAATGAATATCGTCGATATCGCCGTCATCAATACTGCTAAAAAATGTTTCACCAAATTTCTTCGCCTTGCCTTTTCTCTTGTAGTTGGAATCAAAACAAATTGGGCGCGTGTTATCTACGGTTCGCATTCTTTTCACCACATCAGAAATGATCGTCATTTTTAATTTCGCACGTTCCATGTCAGGATCATTGTCATAGAATTTCATTTCATTGTTTACTGTCCAGAACAACAGTGAAGGATGGTTCCTGTACTTTTTAATCATGGCGAGAAATTCATCTGCCCACATATCGATCAGTTTTTTGTCTGGCATGGAACTCGCGAGCATGAGCCACGGCCATGTACCTTCAAAGCTTACGCCGATCCCTTTTTTATCCGCTTCCTGCATCCATAGTTCATTGTACGGCGCGGTGTGTGTTCGTGTAACTTCCATGTTGCCTGCCTTCATAAGATCGTAGAATTTATCAGCAAGCGCTATATCGTTTGGCGCGAGCGCAAAAGGCGTTTGGTTCCCTCCTCTTAGCCAATAGCGTTTACCATTCAACCACAAGTAGCCATCTTTGCTTTCGAATGTTCTAAAACCGGAAACAATGATAGAACTATCTACCACCTTACCGTTGGACATGATACAAAATGCAAAGTCATATAGATTTGGCGTTTGCGGTGTCCACAACAAAGGTTTCAAATCATTCACACTATAATTGAAAGTACGCTCCTCGCCCGCACGGACAATGGTATTTGGCAAAGCCTGGCCGCTATACAGTTGCTTGCCATTCTTATCTGCAATGTTAGTCGCGAATGTAAATTGTTTGTCTACCTTGCCGGAATTTTTCACTGTAATTTCAAATGAAGCGCCTGTAAGAGTTGGCTTGATGTACACATCACTAATCTTTACAGGATCTGTGATCACGAGCTTCACCGGTTGCCAGATACCGGCAGGGTCGCCATTGTAAAACCCATGAGCAAGATCCTTTAGCATCTTGTTGGTTACTTCTACGCTAACCGCAACATCTATCACCTTGCCTTCGTCTTTAATATCGTTTGTATAATCGCGAATAACTTTTACTGTTACAAGATTTTTTCCTTTGTGAAATAATCCTTTTGCATTCACATTAAGATCGCCGAACATGCCAACATGTTTTCCTGCGTGCACACCGTTGACCCAGACTTCCGCGATTTTAGAAATGGCATCAAATTGCAGCGCTACATCTTTTCCTTCTATATCAGAGGGTAACTCAACCCATTGACGATACCATGCTGCGGCTGTTTTTTTGTAATCGAATGTATAGCCTTCGCAACGATCTGTCTCCGCCTGGAAATAGTTGTCAGAAGCACCTTTGGCAAACGGGCCAAATGTTTCTCCATGCAGCCAGATGCGAATAGGGTTCCAAAAATCGGGAACATGCATGCTGTGCCATTCTTTATCATCTTCCTTCGGAGAAATGGCTTTCTTTTGATCCGCCATTTCATATACAGGCATAAACAACCATTGTCCATCGAGAGATACAACGGTTCGTCCCGGATTTATTTTATCTATTACAACAGCTTTGTATGCGTTGCGTTCCTGCTTTCTTTTTGCTGCTTTATCAATTGTTTTTGTTGCTGCAGCATATTCCAGTTTTGGTATGTTATCCAAAGATCCTTGTTGCAATGGCACTATTTGAAGTCCTTCATAAAGACTGCTAATCCATCCTCCACCGAGTGTGATTTTACCGGCAGGCGCCAACACACTGTTCTTGTCTTCTATGTCAATGCGTGGCAACACTTCATCATTGAGAAATACGCGAATTCTTTTGCCAACCACCTGTACGCGGAATGTGTACCATGTGCCCGGTTGCGGTTTAAAATCCAATGAGCGCAATGCAAGAAATTCATCTGTGCCCAAATAACCAAGTCTGCTTAAGTACATGGTATTTTGCGAGCCACCACGTAAACCAATGATGTATCTGTCGTTTCTATTGAACTCTCTGAAGCCGGCCCACAGCTGCACCTGCTCTTCTTCTTTTGGCGTGCATGCACGAAATGTCGCTTCGTAGTCGCTCATGTTTTCATCGCCAAAACTTGCATACGCATCCTTTGTTTTTAACACGCCGTTGTTCATTTCACAGATGCCCCGGCCCCGTGTCTGAAAAGTGCCTTTGAATGCGGATGATGCGCCCGAGGAAGTAACATCCTGCGCTCGGGTATTCGATACAAAGAGGATTGACAATGCTGTAAAAAATGTAGTAAGGGAAATTCTTTCTATTCTCATGATCAATTCATTTATTTTAAGAGCGACACTTTCATTTTGGAAGCATAGCCCGCATCTTTATTAGGTTTGTCACTCATGATGAACTCCAACGTGCCACCAGCCATAATCGCGGCATGATCTATGTAAGCTGCATCATAAGGTTTTCCGTTCAGTAATACTTTTTGTATGTAAGGCTTGGCAGAAGCGCCTATTGCTTTTACGGTGAACGTTTTTCTATTTGGCAATTGCAATGTTGCACTCTCCACTAGCGGACTTCCAAATATATATCGCGTATCCGCCGGAAACATTGGATAGAAGCCCATTGCAGAGAAAATATACCATGCAGACATCTGTCCGCAATCTTCATTTCCAATGATGCCATCAGGTTGATCGTGGTACATATCGTTCATGATATGCCTTACCGTTTCTGCGGTTTTCCATTGGCGACCACCGAACGCATAGAGGTAAGCAATGTGGTGGCTGGGCTCATTGCCGTGAGCATACTGACCAATGGTTCCGGTGAGATCTGCTAACCCTTTTTCATCGGCGGTTGTTTCGAGCGCAAACATTGTATCGAGTCTGTTATTAAACATTTGCTCACCGCCAAGCAGCGATATCAGACCTTTCACATCCTGCGGCACGAGCCACACGTATTGCCATGCATTGCCTTCTGCGTAAATAGTATTGTTGGCTTTGAGTACATTAAAATCAGGGGCCCAATCTCCGTTCACAAGTTTACCTCTGAAGAATTGTGTAGTTGAATCGAAGTACAATTTGTAGTTCAGTGCGCGCTTTGAAAAATATTCAAAGTCGTTTTTTTTGTCCAAAGCCTTCGCCATTAAGGCAATGCTGCCATCTCCAATGGCGTATTCAAGACCTTTGGCAACGGAGCGTCTTTCTATATCTGCGGGAATTGCGGTGAATGTTTTCACGTACATCATTCCCAATGTATCTGATGCTGACGTTCCTTTGATTGCTCTGAACGCTCTTTCTGCATCAATTCCTTTTATACCCTTCAAATACGCTTCTGCAATTACCTGCCTGCTTGCAATACCCACCATAGTCCCCGTTTCCCAACCTTCCAAATGCCATTGAGGCAATAAACCTTTTTGATCGTAAATGGCAAGCATGGAGTTGACCATGTCGGCAGTTCTTTCTGGCTGCGTGATGGTGTACAGCGGATGCACTGCGCGATAGGTATCCCAAAGTGAAAAGACACTGTAGTTGGCAAACGATGCTTTTTTATACACTTGTTTGTCTGCGCCGCGATAGTCACCGTTGTGATCGTTGAACAACGCCGGATCGATCATTGTATGAAACAATGCGGTGTAAAAAATGCGCTTAACTTTTTCAGATGGGGTATTGATGACAATCTTCGATAGTTCTTTGTTCCATTTTGCTTTTGCAGCTGTTACTACTTCATTCAGATTCCAATGTGGAATTTCCGCAGTGATATTTGCCAATGCATTTTTGCAGCTTACCGGCGAGATCCCAACTTTCAATTTCAGTGTTTTGGGCGCTTTATCAAAATTGATCAAACCCTTAATGGCTTTGCCTTTTCCGCTGTCGCCCTGCAGCAATTTATTATCATCGTAAACAGAAAAATGTTCAAGCGGTTCAGATAAACGAACAGCAAAAAATATCAACTGTTCTTTTGCCCATCCTTTTGAAAAACGATAACCTTCCAATGTGTATTGATCGACTTGCCTGATATACGTTTCAGCGCTTTGGTCATTAATGCCTTCTTTCAGGTCAATGATCACATGGGCTTGTTGTCCTTGAGGAAATTGATATTGATGAAACCCTACTCTTTCTGTTGCAGCCAACTCCACCTTGATATTGGAGCCATCAAGCGTTACAGAATAATAGCCGGGGCGCACCTTTTCATTTTTATGCGAATAATGTGCACCGTAACCTTTCTGATACTCTTTCTCGGTCGCCTTATCTGTTCTTACCTCACCAACAAATGGCATCACCAAAATATCGCCAAGGTCGCCAATGCCCGTACCGCTCAAATGCGTATGGGCAAAGCCTGTTACGATACTGTCGCCATAATTATATCCGGAGCACCAATCCCATCCTTTAAAAAAATTGGATGGCCCTAATTGCACAGCTCCAAACGGCACACTCGCGCCAACAAACACATGACCATGACCCCCGGAGCCAATGAAAGGATCAACGTACTTCGTCAAATCTTGCGCTTGTGATTGATGCGTTATACAAACTAATGTAATAATGTTTATAAAAAATTTCAAGCTCTTCATATTAGATTACTCATCTTTCTTTTTTGAGAGATATTTTTTTCTAGCTTATTTACGTCTTGTGTTTTTCTTCCTGGGCGTGTCGCACGTCATTGCGAGCGCAGCGAAGCAATCTCCTGCTCTCAACAAATGAGATTGCTTCGCTGCGCTCGCAATGACGTGTAACACCAAAAATCAGATTCATCTTACTTCAAAAATTGTCAGTTCAATTATTATAATCGTGTTCCTTAGGCATTCCTAATTTTTACTTTTTATTTCCTGCCCAGACTCTGCACGCCCCGCACCGGCTGCGTTTCACTGAACGGAATCTCTTTGCGCAACATTTTTGCGGCCATACCTGTAAGGAACAAATAATGATCTTCCGGAACACCTTCTTCAAATGTTACAAAAGTGCTGGCGTCAACGGGCGGATTCTTTGACACTTTGAAAATCGCAGTACCTTCATCTATTTCATCAAACATTGCGACATACAACATCTCTGCGCCGCTTTCCAATGCACCCGCAATCTGCTTCCAATAGAATTCACCTTTGTTGCGTGGCATCTGGTTTTGCGGACTTTTGTTGTACATGTTGTGCCAGCTAAATCCGGGATAAACGACCGGAGCATAGTCTATTTTATTTTGCTTGCACCACTCAACATCACCTGCGATGTGTTGTTTAAAAGCGGGATATGATTGTTCATTGTACCTTCCGACAAACCAGGGATGAACAATATCCGCTTTCTTTATTACTTCTGTTAAATGCGGATCATTGACGGCGTCCTTGCCCAGATCGCGCCAGTAAGTAGGCACGCCGAGCATGATGGAACACCCACCATAATCTTTGTCATTTTGCAGAAAGTCCATCATCTTTTCAATGTCCTTTAAACCATATGAGCGGCCAGGAAAACCAACGCCCCAAAGGGCTACAAGGGGTTTGCCATTGTGATATAAATAAGTTTGTTTCTTACCTCTTGTGGTAAGTCGCAGGCTGTCAACCAATTTTTTAAAATCGTTGATCACGACATCAGCATCACCTTCACGCATACCGGAGAGATCGTACATGATGGCTATAGCGCGGTGATATTTTTTTGCTGCATTCAATGCGTGACTTAGTACCGTATTGTTGTGACGCAAGCTCACAGGACTTTTCACATTGCTTACAAATCTTTGCACGAACACACCATCAATACCATATTCCTTCATCCATTTGAAATGAAGATCAACAGTTGAAGCATCGTACGAACTGAACAATACGGCTACACTGCTGTCTGCAAGCCGAAATGGAGTTTTGTATGTTTTTTTATATTCTGAAGTTGCAGGCCACAGATCTACTTTACAATTGCCGGGTTCAAATTTTCCCTTGGCCACGTAATGATTCCAGCCACGTCCGGCACCATCTTCAGGCGCATTGAACCATCCCTGGTAACCAGCCATTACAAGCCCTTTGTATGAGGTAAAGGATGAGGTGGCACTGTGCTTGTGTTGCGCTTTCAAACTCGTGGCAAACAATATTGCCAAACCAAGTATGTGTTTAAATTGTTGCATCGGTTTTTGATAGTTGATTGATTTTTGAGATAAGTTGATAGTTGTTAGTTGATAGTTGCTAGCTGCCAGGCTTTCTGTTCAGCGTGTTTCAAAAAACGAAACATGTTGAACCCTTAAGCCTAACAACCAACAACTAATAACTAACAACTCTTTTAAAATCCGGCCTTCTCGCCTGTTCCCCAGCGTTTGTTTGGCTTTGGTCCCATTTCCAATTCCAGTGTACCCCCATCCATCAATTGCTGATGCGTGAACCACGGTGTGTTTATGACCTGACCATTCAATTTTGCACGCTGGATATACTTATTTACAACCGACGAATTGTTTGCCACTACTGTGAATTGTTTTCCGTTTTGAAGATCGATTGTTGATTTTGTAAACAAAGGACTTCCGATTGTATACGTGGGGATTCCGGGTGTTACAGGATAAAAACCAAGTGAGGAAAACACCACGAATGCAGACATACCACCACCATCTTCATCACCTGGAATGCCGAAAATATTATCCTTGAACCAAGTGCTCAGTAGGAAGCGAATGCGCTTTTGCGTTTTCCATGGACTCGATGTAAAGTTGTACAGGTAAGGTATGTGAAAGCTGGGCTCATTGCCCATTGAGTATTGTCCTACGAGACCTGTTGCATCGGGAAACTTGTACCACATTTCGCTTTTGCTTCTTCCCAACGGTTCTCTGAACAATTGATCCAACCTGTTTTCAAAATCATTCCTTCCACCCATCAAAGCCATGAGGCCACTGATGTCGTGTTGCACCTGCCACATGTAGGTCCATCCATTGTTCTCATCGTAATAGTCTCTTCCGCCTTTGCCGCCGTCGAATTTTGGATCAATGTTTATCCAATTTCCCTGCGCATCTTTCGGCAGAAATATTTTCTGTTGCTTGTTCCAAAGTGTTTTATAATTCAAGGCCCTTGCTGAGAATTTTGAATGATCTTTCTCTTTGCCCAGCATTGCAGCCATTTCACTCACCGCCCAGTCATCGTAGGCTGCACCAAGCGTTACAGCGACTGCCTGTCTTTTCTCAAATGAATTTACAAGAGGAACCGTCTCCGCTTCTCCGGGTTTCAGTGCTGGGAAAAATCCTTTTGCATAATACACATCTTCAAGCTCTGTTTTTGGACCATTGCGCCATGGCAGCATTGTTGCCTGTGTCGTATTTTTCAACATGCCTTCGTATGCTTTTTCAACATCAAAATTTTTCAAGCCTTTTCGCATATCGTCAAGAAACATCACGGATGAATGAAAGCCATTCATACATGCATGATCGCCGAAAAGCACCGGAAATGTTGGCATCCAGCCGCTTTGCTCATACATGTTCACGTAAGAGTTCAACATATCCTCTTCCATGGATGGATTAAGAATTGCGCGCAAGGGATGGTGCGCCAAATAAGTGTCCCACGTCCAGTCATCTACATAAAAAGGTCTGTCGGTCACATGTATCTTTTTATCGTAGCCGCTGTAGTATTTTCCGTCTTCTGTAATGTCTACCATGCGTTCGTAACATCTGTACAGCGCTGTGTAAAACGAACGCTTCTGTGCTGTTGTGCCACCTTCTACCTTCACCTGCCCGATTACTTTTTGCCATGACAATTGCGCATCGTCTGTCAATTGTTCAAATGTTGTTGCACGCAATTCATCTTCGTAATTCTTTTTTGCTTGATCTGCGCTTACAAATGAAACTGCATATTTCAGTTCAATGGTATCGTTTGCACTACTGCCAAAACTAACGCTGGCCTTGGTTTCATCCAGTTTCTCAATCTTGCATTTTGCATTAAAACTACCGTACATGTACACTTTTATGTCACCGTGATAGGTTTCAGTTGCTGCGATCTCATTATCAGCAATAAGATCCCAGGAACTGCTGCCCGTGTTATAGTGTTCTAAAAGCAAACATTTTGCATGCGCATTTGCAGGAAATGCAAAACGATAAATACCTGTTTTTTTACCCGGCGCAAACTCTACGTTAATGCCGTTGTCGATAAGATATGTCGAGTAGTACCACGGTCTTGTAATTTCAAGATCATGATCGAAGGTCATTTTCTTCTTCCAGTCGTCAGCTGTTTTAGGCAATGCCAATGCAGGTTTCATAGAGAATGTCATTCCTAATCTATGCGAAACAATGAGTAAGGGAAAGCTCGCTATCTGATCATCAATGTGATCTGCACGAACAGGATACATTCTCATCATCTGGTTGGGTTGCTGCACTGTTGGTCTTGTCGGTTGCAATAACTGTCCTACGTTTCCAATGGTTGGATCGATGTAATCAAGATCTGTGCTTACTTCTATCTTAACCTTCTTATTGTCTTGTGCCTGCACGCTGTTGCATACAACCATACAGGCAAGTAAATGTGTGATAGCCCTTATTTTCTTTATTGTCATAGCCTTTTTCGGGCGGATTTGATTTACTGATTTGGTTTCTGGGAAGAGTTGTTAGTTGATAGTTGTAGGTTGTTAGACCTTCTGTGCGACATGTTTTATTCAATCATACATGTCGAACTTAAAAGCTAACAACTAACAACTAACAACCAACAACTAACAACTTGCTACTTCCTACTTTTTAAATTCGCTCTTTGTCGTCTTGAGATACAAATCGCCGTAGCTTTTTGCTGACTCTAGTTGCGATGCGCTGGCCCAGTCATTCCATGAATCAAGCAGAATGAGTCTTGTACTTTGATCGGCATTCATCTTTGCTACGTTGCACAATTGTTTGTAAAGTTTGCATGTATCGCTTCTTCCATACAACGGTTGCAGACCCGTTGGCTGTGTGATCTTTTGATTCCAGCCTGGTGATATGCAAGGCACATAGCTTACGCCCCAGTTATTGTCCTGCCAGTATTGAACGCTGTATTTCCAGTTTTCATTCGTCATTTGCGGCAGCAGATAGAACCTGTCCCAATCACTAATGTTCGTGCTGAAAGACTGATGCACGATGGCGTCTACGCATTTTTGAAAACGGAAAGGATAACGTGCAGGAGGCGTCCACCTGTCCTGCTGGCCAACAATGTATATTTGGATGCCGGCATCACTCAGACGTTGTCTGAGGGTAGTGTACACTGATACATTATCATTTGAATAAAGAATTTGTGCATTGTAGATGTATAGCAGCGTCTTCCCGTTTATTTTCATGTAGTTCGCATCCTGCATGTAAGGCACCAGCTTTAAGATGTCCTGGAAGAACTGCTCGAGTTTCACTTTGTCATTCTCCAATGGTGTTGTCGTAGAAAGGCCGTAGGTACCAGCTTGCCAGTTATAAGCCAGCGCCAGTTTCATTTTGTTTGCAGAGTTGGCGTTAAGAAACGAACGCACTACTGATGAATCAGCCTTGAAGTTGTTGTAGTCGCGACTGAATGATCTTATAGAAAACAGGAAATAATCAATGCCTGCGCTACTTGCCTGATCAATGTGCCCGGCCATTACATCCGGAGGCACAACGCCTGCGGGCATGTTATATCTTCCCAATGTCGGGGTATCCGGTACATTCACATTGAATGTTCCGAAGGTATAATACATGGCTCCTACTACGTAATCGTTGGTAACAGGAATTTCATTGATCTGATAATTCAGGAAATTATCTGCTGCTGTGGGCGCATCGCTTTTCTTTACACAACCGACGAAAGCGAACAGCGCTATAGCAATTATTGAGAGACGAAAATATTTTGTTTGCATACTTTTCTAAATTGTAGTACTTATGGTTTATAACTTGCGCGAACGGTGTAAGTAAATCCGCCTGCTTTTGAAGCGGCATTTAACTCCTGTATTGTTTTGCCATACCATTTTTGTACAAGTGAATAATCATATTGTGGCGTCACATCATTCCAGTTGATGGTTTCATGTGGTTTCATGAATTTCAATGCAACAGTATTGTTGATCGCTTCGGAAGTGGTACCCACAAGACCCAGCTGTGTCATAGCGTCTGCATATCCATCAGGGTTTAACGACACAAGGTTTACCGGATAAAACATACGGAACGGCACATCCGAATACAATGCTCCGGGAGAAGCAGGGTTGGTGTGCGGAGGGAAATTCAACGACCATGTTCTGCGTATCATGCACCATGCATCAAAGCCACCATCAGGGAAATAGTTCATCCACGCCTGTGCATATATTTTGTTGATGTCACCATCCGGAATGTCTGCATTGGTAATGCCTATGTAGTTTCTGAAAGTTTTACCAACAGAGCTTGTGCCCCATTTTACACCGTCTACCTGTTTGTAAGTATTCGCAGCCGCCAGTGATAAACCCCATGAAACGAAGTTGGCATCAATGCCCGCATTATAGTACGCATCTGCAGTTTGTGAACCACCAAGGCCCAGCTGCGCTGCTTCTGCTTTCAGGAACAATGTTTCTGCAAAACCCATGATGACCATCGGGCGCAAAGGATCGTTCCAAATTTTTGTAGCTACGTTGGAGAATGTGCTGGCGTTGCCTATCGGATCTACCTGGTTGCCCAGCGCTGCTGTCCATCCTGATAATTTGTTGGTAGATTTTGGAATGCCCCAATGTGGAATCGGATAGGTTACAATTCTTAATGAATCATCAGCAGTGCTTGCAAGTGTGTCGGTAAGTATGTAGCGATCGGTTGCTTTTGCTACAGAATCAAAGTACACATCGATCCTTGGATCTTTGTAAGAGCGTACAAAGTCAAGCATGTAATCGCTCATCTTTGGAAAAGAAATTCCTGTAGGCGCTGTATTGTTTGCCTTGCCTGAATAGCCGATGTAGTAAGGGTTTTGGTTACCGTTGGTGGTATTGTCAAACTGTATCTTTGCAGCTTCTGCATCGGAGCTGATGAGGTTTGTTTCATCTGCCATTATTTCTCTTACTGCATCTAAAGCAGTATTGCCCAAAAGCAACTGAGAACGAAGTGCAATTTTTAAACGCAATGAATTTGCAAATTTTTTCCACTTCAACAGATCACCATTGTAGATCGCATCGTAAGGTAATTTATCCGTTGTTTTTGCTACGTTCATTTTTGCAGATGCGTCCTTCAATGTATTGAGAATATTGGCGTACACTGAATCTTCTTTGTCGAACATAATGGAACTCATGCGGTTCGGATCATTTGCCTGGCTGGCAGCGATCGGGCCGTAAGCGCCTACCAGTAAGGATTGTATGTAGGCCTTGTATATTCTTGCAATCTGCACCCTATTATTGAACGCAGTATCGCTGCCGTAATTATTGAGTATCTGCTGAAGATTGTTCAGGATGGTTACGTAAGATGTTTGCCACATTACATCTGCGCAATCATATCTTCCGGTAAGTGATACCCAGTTGGCATACTCCCAATATTTATTTACGGGATATTGCGCGAGGATGGAGGGCGTTGCTTTAATCGCAGTATTCATAGAACCTTCCGGCATTACTTTTACGAACTGCGTCGGGTCGGTATTAATATCTGTCATTTTATTGCAGCCAGAGAACAGGGCGCCTGCGATGACTGCTATAGAAAGTATCTTTTTCATTTTTGTACCGTTGAAACTTTTTTAGAATGATAATTTTAGATCGAAGCCCCATGATGCATAAGGGAATGAACCACCGGCTTCTATACCCTGTGCATTGCCTGAGTTTGCAGCAGCTTCAGGGTCGATACCAAGTGGCGTGTTTTTGTAGATCTGCCAAAGGTTTCTTCCCACAAATGCGATGCGTGCATTCTGCATTTTAATTTTCGAAACGAGGTTCTTAGGGAATGTATAACCAACAATCACTTCACTTACTCTGATAGAAGTTGCATCGTATGTAAGTGATGGAACGTCGTTCGTTACTTTGTCATTACCATTTACTAACTGAGGATAAATCCACGCTGGCAAAGGATCGCCAGGAATAAGCCTGCCGTTTTTATCAAGCATTTGATTTCCTCTTGCATCCACTTTTGCCATGTATGCGTTTGGATAACGCAAGCCTTTTACACGTGCAGAGTCTGCGTAGCGCGTAACGGTTGTTCCAACTGTTTGTCCAATATTTTTTCTTTCGTTATCATTTTCACCTAAAATAGTTTGGCTCATTAACCACTCGTCTCTTCCTGCTAAACTTTGTACAGTTGTTCCTTGAAACATCGCTCTTCCATAAGTAGCAGAATAAAGGCTACCGCCATATTTCACGGTTACCATAACAGATGCATCGAATGCTCCGTATCTAAAACTGTTGCTGAAAGAACCCAGCCATTTTGGTCTGAAGTTTCCTGCGAGTACGTTAGGATCTGCGATGGTACGTCCGTTTGAACCTACGATGATGGTGTCGCCTACTTTGTAAGGTGCATTGCCTCTCATCGTTCCATAAGGTTTGCCTACTTCAGCGTAAACGGTCACTCCAAGGTTTTGTCCAAGGTTTACGCTGTTCACACCTGGCACAAGTGATTTAACAAGGTTATCATTTTTAGAAAAGTTCACCATTGTGTTCCACTGGAACTTTTTCGTTCTGATAGGTGTAGCGCCCAGTGTTAACTCAATCCCTTTGTTTTGAATTTCACCTGCATTGAGTACGCGTGTATTGAAACCTGTTTCTTTTGGTGTGTTGACTGTAAGGATCTGGTTAGTCGTGTTTGATTTGTACACCGTAGCATTCAAAGTAATTCTGTTGTTAAAGAATGCGAGGTCAAGACCCAACTCTCTTGAAACAGTTTGTTCCGGTTTCAGGTTTGGATTTTTCTTTTGATCAGTGTATACGAGATAAGGATTGCTCACATAGAAACCACCGAGGTTGTATGTCTCAAGCAACTGATAGATGTTTGGACTTCCACCAACTTTTGCCCATGAGGCCCTTAACTTACCGGAAGAAAGGATATCGTTTTTCCGGATAAAATGAGAGAACAGAAAGCTACCACCAACAGATGGATAGAAGAAATCATTTTTGCCTTTAGGCAAAGTAGATGACCACTCGTTTCTTCCTGTAACATCAAGGAACAAATAATCTCTGAAACCCAGTGTAGCAGAGCCATACACGGATGCGGATCTTCTTCTGCCCCAGAATTCAGATGCAGAAGGTGCAATCTTCGAGTTACTGATGGCAGGCATGTCATGCACCAGCAAAGAACCAATGGAGGCATTGCGTGAACGCCCGTTATAACTTGTGTAGTTCACCCCTACTACTCCGTTGATGTTAAAATCTGCATTGATTTTTTTGTTGTAGATCAACTGTCCTTCATAGTTCCAGTATTGATCTGAGCTCATGTTGTTGGCGTAGCTACCGGTAGGTGTTTTCTTTCCACCCAACTCATTATATATATAGAATTCACCAAAATTCAGATCGCCTGCAATCAACGCTCTTGCCTTTAACCAGCTAAAGATGTCAACGTTCAGAGAAGTACTTCCAATTACACGGTTGTGCGCATCTTCGTTTTCATTCTCGTATATTGACCAGTAAGGGTTTTCAGTGTCTGACAACAATTGCTGACCATTGCTTCCTGTAAAGGTGAGCGCATTTCCATCGGCATCTTTATAAGGATACAAACTAGCCATGTCGATGCTGCGTGGCTGGTACACAAACAACACAAGCGGGTTACCCGGCGTCAGGTTTCTCGTCATCCTGTTCTTTGTTTTATCATTGGTGTACATCACTTTCGCATCTGCCGTTACTTTCGAGTTTAATTTTCTTGAAGCGTAGAACGAAAGATTGTGTTTTGTTTTCAGGTTGATGTTGTCCACCACGTCATTGCTTTTTGTAAAGCCGTATGACAAACGGAAAGTTGATACCTGGTCGGATTTGTTGATAGCGATATTTGTAGTATTAACATAGGGCGACTGATAAAAGTCCTTCACGTTGTTCGACTGCGGCCAGTAGCCATGCGGTTTGCCATCATAAGTATTATATGGCTGACCAAGCATTGGCATACCCCAGCTTTGCGTATTGATAGATCCCATGTTCACCGCGCCGGTTCCGGGAATGATCTTGTCGCCACCTTGCGCGAATCTTCCGTTAGAACCTTCGCCGTATACATTTTGGTAATCAGGCCATTCGGTCACCGTGTAAGTGAGATAGTTTTGGTTCAGTGAAACGCCAAAATTCTTGTCGCCTATTTTTCCTTTTTTAGTAGTGATAAGGATGGCGCCGTTTGCAGCCTGCGATCCATAAAGTGCGGCGGCGTTTGGTCCTTTCAATACTTCCATGGATTCAATGTCATCCGGGTTAAGATCCTGCGCGGCATTACCGTAATCAAGGTTGCCGTTTTCACCTGTTTTGTTGGAGATGATTACACCATCTACCACCCATATCGGCTGGTTACTTCCGGTGAGTGAATTTTCACCACGTAATATCAAGCGGGATGAACTGCCCGGTTGTCCGGTACCTGTTACCTGCAAACCTGCCACTTTACCGGCAAGTGTGTTGGCGAGGTTGATGTCCCTTGCTTCGGTCATGTTATTCGGATCAACCGACTGACTTGAGTAAGGAACCGATCTTGCTTTTCTGGTTTGTCCGAGGGCAGAAATCACTACGGCATCCATTGTAGAAGCACTTGCCGTAAGTGTTATTTGTACGTAGCCGGTTTTTGCTTCTACTTCTACTTCTTTGGAAAGGTAACCGGTCATTGTAACGACCAATGTCGTTTTGCCAACGGCGTTAATGTTTAACTGAAAAGAACCGTCGTCTTTAGTAGCGGCTCCAGCTCTACTACCTTTTACCAGGATACTGGCATTTGCCAGCGGAGCATTTTTGTCGTCAATTATTTTACCTTTTATTGGTACTGATTGACCATAAGAAAGGAGGTTTAAAAAAATCAAGAGGGCCATCAGGAATGGCAGTTTTAGTCGCAATCGCATAAATGATAGTTTTGGAATTGAAGAAAACTAATGGGCTAAAAGTATGATGCTCAATCTAATATTGCATTAATAAAACATTAATGATCGTTCATTTCGCTCATTAAGTTCTAAAAAGGATGTTTTTGGGAAAAACTTAAACAGATGCTTCATTATTTTTTAAGCTTCATGTCAAAAACTAATAACAAGAGGTAGAAAATTTCATTGAATGTCATAAATTGCAACACCTGACCAAAGGCTTTTGAGAATTTGAACTCGTATAAGAAGATCGCTTGCATTCTACACTAACTAATAAAGTAACGGGCAAGAATTTGTACCTCTCCGTTTCCGGACGAGGTCTTTACTAAATACGGAGATTACTGTTTGCAAACAGTAACCATTTTTTCATTTGTTTTTATGGAACAGGAAGATTGTAAACTGTATTATTATCAGTGTAAGTCCAACGCTTTGTTGCTTCATTGAAAATAAAATGAAAATCAGATTTTTATAAATGAATAGCCGGCCTGCCATTAATGATCTAATCAGAAGGAGTTTCCCGTATCCAGCTGTTCTGTCATTGCTTATACTGATCGCTTTATCTTCCACTTCATTCGCTCAATATGGTCTTCAGTTTGCGAGTCGCGATGCTGACCCCGAAAAGAGAACGTCATTAAATATTACACCAGACAAACCGCTTTGCGTTTCCCAAAAGCTCGATCTTTCGTTTGAAATGAGCTTCACTCCGGGTGTCACAGACAATTTTGGCTACGCTTTCAGGATGGTGAACGATAAAAAACAGAACCTGGACATGTTATATGACCAGGCAAAAAGAAGTTTCACGATCGTTTTTGGAGACGCCTATACTAATATAAGTGTGCCGATGATTTATGAAGATGTGGTTAACCGTTGGGTAAAATTTCATCTGGCACTTGATTTTACCAAGGAAACCATTTCACTCTATTGCGATGACAAGTTGGTGCAAAGTGGTAAAGTTGCCTTCAAGGAAAATTGCTTCAATATTTTTTTCGGTGCCAGTACTCATTCTTACTTCAAATCTTCCGACGTGATTCCTATGCGATTAAGAAATGTGGGATTGAATGTGGATGATAAGGAGAAATATTTCTGGGCGCTGAATGAATCAGAAGGTGGTCAGGCGACAGACAGTATTTCAGGAAAAAAAGCCGAGGTATTAAATGAGCATTGGCTGAAACCGAAACACTCGAACTGGCAACAGCGAGCCAGCCGTACCATTAAAAGCTGGGTGAGCGCAGGTTTTGACCCGGTGCATGAGTTGGTATATATCACGGGACAGGACACCATATATATATACTCGGCAAAAACTGCGGCGCTTACTGCTGTACCACTCTCTGCAAAACATGATCTGTTGCCGGGCAGTCAAACGATCTTTAATCCGTTCAACGATCATCTGTATAACTTCTATCCGGATGAACACGACATCGCAGCATACGATGCGCAAGCGCAGCACTGGGAGAAAAATTTTGACGCCGCTCCCCTCACAGCCTATTGGCAGGTAAACAAATTTTTTTCGCGCCATGACAGCTCATTGTATTTCATGGCGGGTTACGGTCAGTTGAGATACAAAAATCTTGTGCAGCGCTATCATCTTGCTACGAAAAAATGGGACACGGTAAAACCTGCCGGCGAGCATTTCAACCCAAGATACCTTTGCGCACTCGGTACCACGCCCAACGGCGATACAGCCTATATTATCGGTGGGTATGGAAGTAAGGACGGAGATCAACTCCTCAACCCGCAATTCTACTACGACCTTACAATATATGATGTAAAGACATCTACTTTCAAAAAAATATACACGCTTAAAGAACCTGCAGAACCGTTTGTGTTCTCTAATTCAATGGTGATTGATAAAGATGGTAAACATTATTATGCGCTCATCAATCCAAAAGATCAGCGCAACACACAATTACAATTGATAAAAGGCTCACTGGAAACGCCGGAGTATGAATTGATTGGCTCTTCGTTTCCATTCACATTCGTTGACGTGAAATCTGCTGCAAGTGTATATTATTGTGATGCATCAAAAGTTATGCTGGCCGTGACTTTGTTTACTGACAAAGACGCCAACGTAACAGACGTAAAAATATATAGCATCAATTTTCCGCCAAGCGGCATTGCAACTCCTGAGGTTGCTGCTCCTGTAAATACTTCGAAAAAAAATATTGCAATACTGGCTTCGATTATTTTAGCAGCCATTGCATTTGTCGTTTATAAAACCGGGTTGTTCAGAAGGAAATTAACTAACGAGGTTGCTGGGGAAAAATCTGGGTCTGCAGAAACGATTTCTGCACCACTAACAACTACTGCAAATCCTGCAGCGACTTCCGCACCAACGCCATCTATTCCCGTGATCACCAACGAGTATGAAGAAATCACCAATGAACAACAAAGCAGAGCGTGTGCTCACATCTATCTTTTCGGAAACTTTGAAGTGGTGGCGAGCAATGGAGAAAACATCACAAGGCTATTTACGCCGCTGCTAAAAGAATTGTTTTTGTTGCTGTGCATTCACTCCTTGAAATATAACAAAGGAGTGTCACCGGAAAAACTTATCGAAACATTGTGGTCCACGAAAGACACCAAAGACGCAATTAATAACAGATCGGTAAATATTGCGAAGCTTAAAAGCATTCTCGAAAAAATTGAAGATTGCACGTTGCAAAAAGAGTTTGGTTATTGGAAACTTACTTTCGACAGAGATAAGTTGTATATCGATCTTGACCATTTCCTTCAATTGTTTGCCGAGCGTACGCTTGATAACAAGAGTATTAACGAATTGATCGCGATTGTACAGCGCGGGCCTTTCCTTCCGCAAACATCTTATCAATGGGCAGATAGTTTTAAATCAGAAGTATCGAGCCTTACCATAGATGCCTTGTTGAAATACTGTCAATACCTTTCTTTGCCGGACAATGCAGAAAGAGTGATCAATATTTGCAACGCCATTTTTGCCTTTGATGAATTGAATGAAAATGCATTGCAGTTGAAATGCAAAAGCCTTGTATCGCTCGGCCGCCACACGCTCGCCAAAGAGGCTTTCGAAAAATTCGCATCGAAGTATAAAGAGATCTATGCAGAAGATTATGAGACGAACTATACGAAGATGATTTCATAACAGGGAGATGCTTCGCAACTCAAGGTTTACCACTAAGACACTAAGGACACTTAGTTTCACTAAGGCATTCTCTTTGTGCAACTCATATTTTAACCACGGAGTAAAAGAGTTTTTTTTCACGGAGGAACGGAGAAGTAACTCGGAATAACATTTAGTCTTTCAAGTAGAAAGAGGGAGAAGCTTTTACTCCCCTCTTTCTACTTGAAATGTTCGTAATCAGCAATTGCTTTTGAAGCTTATCCTCCTTTCCTCCGTGAAAAAAATCTCCATGAACTCTGTGGTTAAAAGAATCGTTCATATTTTGGTAACATACTACCCCTTGTATGAATCTTATTTTTGCCAAAATTTCTATTCTATGCGATGTACTCTATTGGTAGCAGGTTTGTGCCTGGCGACTTCCGTTTTCGCACAATCCGATGAAGCGGCTGTTTACAAACAAATCAAATTACCAAATGGCTGGAACCTTACACCCGCCGGTAATAATGCAATCACACTCGGAGATCTTCCCCTTAATCTTGCAGTAAGCAAAAACAGAAAATTCCTCGCCGTTACCAATAACGGTCAAAGCACGCAAACGATTCAGTTGATTGATGTCGCTAAACAAAAAATACTTGATGATGTCACCATTCCAAAATCATGGTATGGATTAACATTTGCCGACAACGACAAAATGCTATATGCATCAGGTGGCAACGACAACTGGATCATGCGATACGCCATCAAGGACAACAAACTACAACTACAAGACTCAATAGCGCTCGGAGAAAAATGGCCCAATAAAATCTCACCGGCAGGGATTGCTGTCGATGATAAGAACAACATTTTATACGTTGTAACAAAAGAAGACAACAGCCTTTATGTTGTTGATCTTGCTTCCAAAAAAGTGACGCAGAAATTTAACCTCGGCGCAGAAGCTTACACGTGTTTATTAAGCAATGACAAAAAAACTTTGTACATAAGCCTTTGGGGAGGTGACAAGATATTATACTATGATGTTGCTTCAAAAAACATCAGAAGCGAAGTTGCAGTTGGCGATAATCCAAATGAAATTTACCTGTCCAAAAAAGAGAAATACCTATATGTTGCCAATGCCAATGACAACTCTGTGTCTGTTATAGATGTGGCACAAGCGAAGGTGATAGAAACATTAAATGCAGCATTGTATCCCAATGCACCAAGCGGCTCTACAAGTAACGCTGTAGCTTTGTCTGAAGATGAAAAGACATTGTACATTGCAAATGCCGACAACAACTGTCTTTCTGTTTACGATGTATCAACGCCCGGTAAAAGCAAATCAAAAGGTTTTATTCCTGTTGGCTGGTACCCTACCAATGTAAAAGTGGTGGGCCAAAAAATATATGTGACCAACGGTAAAGGCTTGTCATCAATGGCAAATCCGCACGGCCCTAATCCTGTTGGCAAAAAACAATCAGTAAATTATCAGAAGAGCGATAACGAAACGACAGTTCCTGTGCAATACATCGCAGGTTTGTTTAAAGGCACATTGAGTGTTATAGACGAACCAAATGCAGAGCAACTAAGTACATACTCACAACAGGTTTATAGTAACACACCTTACTCAAAAGACAAAGAACTGAATGCGCAGGGTGAGCCCGGGAACCCTGTACCAATGAGGGTTGGAGATGCATCCCCTATCAAACACGTTTTCTATATAGTAAAAGAGAACCGTACTTACGACCAGGTATTGGGTGATGTAAAAAATGGCAATGGTGATCCTGGTCTTGTTTTGTTTGGCCAAAATATTACGCCTAACCTACACAAACTGGTAAATGAATTTGTGTTGCTGGATAACTTTTATGTGGATGCAGAAGTGAGCGCCGATGGTCACAACTGGAGCATGGGTGCGTACGCGACTGACTTCCTAGAAAAAACATGGCCGACCAGCTATGGTGGTCGTGGCGGCACTTACAGCGGAGAAGGCAAAAGAGAAATAGCGAACGGCAAAGCAGGTTTTATCTGGGACCATTGCCATCGCAACAATGTAAGCTTTAGAACTTATGGTGAATTTGCGGATGATGGCAAACCAAATATTCCTGTACTGAAAGGACACATCGCTCCTTACACAGGATGGGATCTGAGTATTCGCGATACGACAAGGTATTATGAATGGGAACATGATTTTGATTCGCTGGTAGCTGCAAATGCAGTTCCCCAACTTTCTACTATGCGCTTTGGAAATGACCACACAGAGGGTGTGCGTAAAGGCAAACCAACTCCGTTTGCCCATGTTGCAGACAATGATCTTGCGGTTGGTTTGTTCATCGAACACCTTAGCAAGAGTCCTATCTGGAAAGAAAGTGTGGTGTTTATTCTGGAAGACGATGCACAAAACGGCCCCGACCACGTAGATGCACACAGAAGTACTGCTTATGTTGCAGGAGGTCTTGTGAAAAGACATTTCGTTGATCATACCATGTATTCAACAACCGGTATGTTAAGAACCATTGAACTGATCCTTGGCATGCCGCCAATGACGCAGTATGATGCGGCAGCAACTCCAATGTTCCGCTGCTTTACAACTGGAGCAGATCTTACTCCTTTCACACATTTGCCAGCTAACATTAATTTGAATGACAAGAATACCGCGCAAAATAAATTAGCAGAAATAAGCGAAAAGCTTGACTGGAGCAAGGAAGACAAAATACCTGACCTTGTACTAAATGATATTTTATGGAAAAGCATCAAAGGCGAACATGCTGTAACGCCAGGCCCAAGCAGAGCTGCGTTTATAAAAGAGAGCGAGATGAAGCATGATGACGATGATGATTAAAGCAAGTTGTTAGCGGTTAGTTGTTGGTTGTTAGGCTTTAAGGTCTGGGCTGCCCTATTTTCTGCGGCCAGTTGCATCAGAATGCCTAACAACTGCCAACCAACAACTAACAACTTTTTTTAAAAAAACTTGCGTAACTCAAAAGTTACATATAACTTTATGTAACCTAAAAGTTACTCATTATGGAAAAAGAAATAAAACAATCGTGGTTCTTCAAGCAATCACCCGAAGAAGTTTGGGATTATCTTACAAAGCCCGAACTCATTGAGCAATGGCTGATGAAATCAAACTTTCAGCCAATCGTGGGTTACAAATTTCAATTTACATTTGTGCCAAAAGCAGATAGCAAGTATGTGGGTGTTGTAGATTGTGAAGTACTGACTGCAAATCCTTACACGAAGCTTTCTTATTCCTGGAATGGCAGCACGATGGATAAGGGAAGGAATTTCAATTCAAAAGTTGATTGGACGCTTGTTCCCAAAGCCGACGGAACAGAGCTTCATTTACAACACAACGGATTTACTGTTTTGGACGACATAATTGCGCACGATAGCGGATGGAAGCACTGCTTAAAACGCTTTGAAGAATCAATAAATACAATCACTCAATGACAGCTCCAGCACTTGATGTTTTCCAGGTAATCGCTGACCCCAGTCGCCGGCAAATGTTGCATCTTCTTTCAAACGAAAGCATGACGATAAATGCATTGGCAGAAAACTTTGACATGAGCCGCCCTGCCGTTTCGAAGCATATAAAGATCATGTACAATGCAGGCTTTATTTCCATTACAGATATTGGCCGCGAACGCTATTGCACTTTGAAACAGGATGGTTTTAATGAGTTGCAGGATTTCATTAATTACTTCGACAAATTCTGGACGAGCAAGTTGAAAAAACTGGAAACGATTTTGAACAATAAAGCGGGGAAGTGAGTTGTTAGTTATTAGTTGTTGGTTGTTAGACATTCTTTGTAACATGTTTCACTAAATGAGACAATTTTGGATTTAAAGCCTAACAACCAACAACTAATAACTAACAACTTAAAAAAATGAAAACCATAGTAATCGGTGAAGGCTCCGGTGCAACAATGGAAACCATCTTATCGGTTTATCCCAGACATAAAGTAATTGTAGACAAATACGTCGAAAGGGGCGAAGTTATTGGTATTGGGCCGTTTGCAGACAGAGGCGGTAACCTCGCAATATTTAGAACGCGTGAAGCTGCGGAACAATTCGTGGCAGAAGATCCGTTTGTGTTGGAAGGCATCATTAAGTCTTTTGTTATCAAAGATTGGGATGACAGTATGTTGTAGAGAAGTTGTTTGTTGTTAGTTAACAGTTGTTAGACATTCTGCTCAACATGCTTCATTCTATGAAACTCTTCTTTGTTCAAACGCTAACAACCAACAACTATCAACTAACAACTAACAACTAAAAACAATAAAAATGGCCAGCGATTTTCATAAAACAATTACCGTGAATGCTTCACCCAAAGAAGCGTTTAACAAGATCGCCAAGGTTGGCGATTGGTGGGCCAAGACCTTTACCGGCAAGGCATTACATCAAAATGATACTTTCAAGGTTGAGTTTGGCACCACGTGGGTTGATTTTAAAATAACAGAAGCCATTCCTGATAAGAGAGCAGTATGGTATGTCACAGACTGTTATTTGCCCTGGCTAAATGATAAAACGGAATGGACAGATACACAAGTAGTCTTTGATATTGCGCCGGAAAACGGTTCAACAAAAATTGACTTTACACATATCGGTTTAGTTCCCGGCATTGAATGCTATGGTGAATGTGAGAAAGGCTGGACAAAACACCTAACGAAAAGTCTACTGGCATTTATTGAGAAAGGAGAAGGAATGCCACAGTAAAAAGATAGCTCATGGATGTAAGAAAAATACCTTGACGATGAAACCGAAAAAATAAACGATCGGAGGAGGTGTCATTAACAAAAATTGCCACCTTAATTTATCCCTCTTTATTATCCATCGAAACAAAGCCAGCACAGAATGATACACCGCGTAAAAAAATATTGGGATAAATACCAGCCAATTGATTAGGCTGCTTGTCAATCTATCCAATGGAATATAATTCAAGCTAAGAGTTATTGCAAAGCAGATAACACTTGCACGAATCGATTTAAAAGCGTGCTGTTCACTTACGGAGCGAGCCAGTTCTTTTATTATTTTGTCGTTCATTATCATTATTATTTTATCTTTTTGAGCTGTAACTATCAATAACCAAAGAGCCCTTGTCATCCCGACGAAGGAGGGATCTGAGTCTTGAGCGAGCACTCTGTTCGCAGAAACACCCAGATCCCTCCTTCGTCGGGATGACAAACAACACGCTGCCTACTTTTAATAAACTTAATATTGCCGAAGGATGATTCTTATCGTTTAACCAAAGCCTTCTTCTCCTTCCTGAACTCCCACGGCGCAACTGGATTTTTACCTGCCCATAAACCATGTTTTTGTTGCTGTGCTTTAAGTTCAGCATCAGCATACTTTTTTGACTTGTCAAAAGCCTTATAGTGCCACGCCAACCCATTTTCGAGCAACAATAAATTAAGTTGGCTTCTATCAGGCAAAACAACAACACCCAGCGTTCTGCCATACTTATCTTTGCCTTTCGATTCAACATGAATCACTTTGGAAAAACATTTATCAGCGGTAAACTTTTTGGCAACAGCTCCATAATCTTGTTTCTTTTCAGGACAATCAATACCGTATAAACGTATCTTAGTTTGATGATGCAGACTGTCAAGAATAGTGATCGTATCTCCATCGCTCACTTTGACCACTTTGCCTTTTAAAGTTTGTGCAGAAACATCGATTGTAAAAATCAATAACAAGGATAATAGGAATGTTCGCATGTAGTGTTTTCAGTCGTACGGATTATCATTTGTGCAAGAAACTTGCAGTGGCACGAAGTTACATTATTGCCCAACAAACTGATGCTGAATATCTTCAAGAAAAACACTTGCCTGATAATCTCTGGTGTCCTTCGATTCCATGAATGATTCGTCTGTGATACAAACAAAATCATAGTACCGCTTTTCAGAAGCCGCAATCACTTCCATCACCCAATAGCCCGATGCAGCCTGCTTTGGTACGCTCGTGTAAATCTGAAATTTAGTATCATAATTTATTCCTCGGAATTTATATATACTTGTGTCCGCCATAAACTCCTGATCGTTCACTAAAACTGTTATAAAAAATTGTTGATTGTTCCCATCTACATATCGAACATCATCTTTCGTCACCTGTACATATCCTTCTTTCCGGAACTTTTTACGATTAGGTGTCCATGTTGCAAACAATACATAACCTTTCTCTTTTGCAATAGGCTCCAATGTCTTGCGGACATTTTTAGGAATGTATGAAAGCTTGGGTATCGCCCTTGCCTCATTCGCCCAACTCCACGCTCCTTCAATTTTCAACGTGTCATTACTAAAATGAAAACTCGGTTGCTCATTGCTATAGCGAAATTGATTATAAGCCGCATAATGGCTCGTTTTTATCGAGCCACAGGAACTCAGTAAAGCAGTGACAACAAAAATATTCATCAACAACGTTATTGTTCTCATATTCTCACTTTGATTTAAGAGTGATGCGCGAATGATATTTTTCCACAAAAAAAGTCTTTGAAATTCCATCACAAACTTTCACACAATCAAATCTATACATCATTACGTGAAAAAGCCTGTAAATCTCAAAATTTACAGGCCGTGATATTTTCTCATGAAACAAAAAATCAGTCCAATCCGTATCATCAGTGTGCCAATCCCATCTCACTTCACCGGCTTAATCCCTTCATGTGTTGGCACCACTTGCTTTATCGTTCCATCTGCATTGAATTCCATTTTATCAATACACACTTCTCTGTTAAATCCCGCATCACCACCCATTTTGATGCCGTTAGGATAATTAAAGCGATGATACACCAAATACCATTCGTCTTTTCCCGGCACCTGTATCGTTGAGTTGTGACCCGTTCCGTAGATACCTGCATCATCCCTTCTGGCAACAACCAAATTATTCGCAGGTATCTTCAATGGCCCCATTGGCGACGTGGACATAGCGTAACGCACACGATAGTTAGGATCACGCGTATCATCCTCTGACCACATGAAATAATAGATACCATTTCTGTAAAAAACATGCGACCCTTCACGATAGGTACCATCTGGTGTAAGGTCTTTTATTGTTTCAGTTTTGATGGAAATCATGTCATCATTCAGCTCTGCCGCCGCCATGTAACCGTTACCCCAATACAAATAAAATTTACCCGTCTGCTGGTCTTCAAACACATCCGGATCGATTGACTGCCCGCCGTGTGTGATTCCTTCAGGACGCTTGCTGATCAAGGGCTGACCAAGATCTACAAACGCACCTGTTGGATTGTCGCTCACAGCCACACCAATTTTCGCTTCTGCGCAGAAATAATAAAAGTATTTGTATTGTCCGTTGATCTTTCTTTCAATAATGCACGGCGCCCATGCTCTTGATTTCGCCCAACTAACATCTTTTCCTAATTGTAAAATAACACCCTCGTCTTTCCAGTTCACCAGATCGGGAGAAGAGAATGTCTTAAAGTATGTGCCTGACCAACCGTTGAATCCATCGCTGGTTGGATACATATAAAACCTGCCTGTTTTTTTTGCGTAAATAATATCGGGATCAGCATACAACCCGGCAATCGTAGGGTTATGATTTTCCTCTACTTTCACCGTGTAGGTTTGAGAACCCTTTCCGGCAATGACCACTGTGCAACGAACGCTACCTGAAGAAAAATCACGCGTTGCAGCTGTAATCGTTACGCCTGGAAAGGTTGTAAAACCCGGATCAAAATTCTTCAAATTTGTTCCCGGCAATACAGGTAGTATCAACGTTTTATTTGCTGTATCTAAAACAACATTGATCTTTTTTATTTGAGCATTCGTAACATCGGTGATCACAGCATCGTAGCTCATCCATTCTTTTGTAAGGCGCCTCATTTCTTCCGTTGTAACAGGCATCACTGTTCCATGACGCGGATGGAAATTCATCGCAATATCCTGGTCAATCACCGAAAAGTTTTTAAAATCTGTGGTTTTGGTAAATTGATATTTTCCACTCGTGTACATATCATACATCAGCACATAGCCACTGCCATCATTCAACTTAAATGTACCTGCACCTTCTACGGGAGATTTTGTTTGTTGCACGTAATTATCACTTTGCATCACATATCCTTCGGTCAACTTGTTTGACACTGCGACTTTTATACCAGGCAATCTATCTTCCGTTTTAAAGAAGAGGTAAAATTTACCATCTTTCATTTCAATATCGCCATCGATACAAGCGGCATTATCCGGGCTGTAGAAAAGTTGTACCGGCGCAGTTTCCAAATCCGTGAAATCATTGTTTGCATAAGCATAGTAGATCTTGTCTGGCTGGTTGCCATGCTTCAATGAAAAATACACCATGTACTTTTTCTTTTCCGCATCGTAGATCGTTTGGGGAGCCCAAACTCTTAACAGGCTATCATTTCCCGGAAAACGCTTTTGAATATTCACCACGCTGGAGGTCCAGTTGACAAGATCAGTTGACTTCAACAACACCATTGCCCTGTTGGAGTTCCAGCCCTGTGCAGACACCATATCTGTTGCCACCATGTAAAATGTTTTGCCATCGGCACCGCGCAAAATATGCGGATCGCGAACGCCGCCAGCAGAACTTATTCTTTCTGAAGAAACAATGGATTCATTGTTATTCAGGGCGCGGTAGTGATAACCATCCGTGCTGATCGCAAATCGAATGGCTTCTTCACTTTTTTTATTACCTGTAAAATATGCGAAAAGATAACCCTGGTATTTTTCTTTAGAGGTTGACTGCGCCACCTTTTTTTTGGCAGCAGTCTGAGCAAAAATTATAGAAGGAATAAACAACAACAAAAGCGAACGGAACAAATACTTCATCTTATGGCAACTTAATTTTTATATACTCTCCACAACTGTGAAAGGTTCAAAAATAGCGTTGCTAAAATATCCATTAGGGGGGAAAATTCATATTTAAAGGGGGAGAAAATGACGGCGCAGGTGAAAACGAAAGAATTTATTGTAAAAACGACACGAATTAGCAGGAATTAGGATTTCAATGTCTTTTTTGTTAGCCTGCTTGAAGAATAAAAAAAATGTTGCTTGTCATCCCGACGAAGGAGAGATCCGGGTCCAACACTAGCAAACATTGTACACAAATAAGCACTCAGACCCCTCCTTCGTCGGGATGACAAGCGGTCAGTTCTCACGATATCAAACAAATAAAAAAGGGCTATTAAAAATAGCCCGTGTTGACCTATTGTCTATTGCCTATGAGAATTTTCAACGTCGGTGCAGACAAGGCATTGCCTTGTCTCTACGGTTTCCTGATTACTCTGCACCCAAACACACGGCCCGCGGTCTTATCTTCTTTACCCTGAATCCTTACTACCACTTTTGTTTTGCCAGCGATCAGCTCTGCAGGTATTGGATACTCTACATCAAAAAATTTACCCGGCGTGCCGCCTTTGAGTTCCTGGCTGGCAATTTTCACATCGTCGATCAGGATATCGAACAATCGATTTTTATCATCACCAATATAGGTGCAGAGCAATACATTTTTGGAACCGGCTTCTACTTTCATGTCAAATGAAAAAAATCCGTTTTTACGAGCCTCTCTTCCTGTCTTACCAAAGGCATCACTTGCGTAAGAGAATTCGCTTGCCTTTAAGTTATGATCACGCTCCGGCTGCATCTCCCCTAACCTCATGACATCAATTGTGTTGGCTTCAATTTCTTTCTGACGCTTTTTCTCTGCTTCATATTCCGCGGCTCTGGCGGTCCACTCTGCATTGGTAAAGAAATCCCAGTACACGGAATAATAATTGTCAATGCTTTTGTAAAACGGACTGAGTGTTACATCGAATGGCTTGCCCACACCTTTCATATGAAAAACCAACGGGTGCGTAGCATCAGCCACCGCCCATTGCGCTACATTCCGGTTATCTGTCATCAGCACCGGCGTTCCATACACAGGATCAGGCATTGTGTCCCCAAGATTCCCTGCAAGCAATACAGGTCCATACAAAATGGCAATGCGATTTTTATTGTCAGGCATGCTTTCTGTGTACAGATCCATCGGATACGTCAGTTCAATTTTATCTCCTTTTTTCCATGTACGTTTGATAGCGATGTAGCCATCTGTTTCTTTGAACAAACTTGTGGGCTCTCCATTTATTTTTATTGTGTAGCCTTTGTTTGCCCACCATGGTTTTCTTACCAGCAATACAATGTTTTTATTTGCGGCACCGCCAATTGTAAATGTTATGTTGTTTCCTTCCGGGTAATTTGATTGCTGTGAAATGGTTAACTGTTTTGCTTTCCAGTTAAGCGTTGACGAAATAAAAAGGTTGACGTACAAACTGTTGCCATCGGCACTTTCAAAGTAAATATTCTCGGCGTATTTCGCATGATTTTCCATACCGCTACCCACGCAACAGGTAAAGGTATTGAACGAATCACTGAATTGCTTTTTGCTTCCCATACGCAATGGTTCGAAATAGAGCATCATTGCATCGATTGGATTTTGAGAAGCAAGGATATCATTGTACAACGTGCGCTCCATGTAGTCTGCCAGCTTGCTTTGCGGCTGCCATGTAAACAGATGTCCCGATAGTTTGAGCATGTTGTATGCGCAACAACTTTCAGCAGTGTTATCGCTCAACGCGTCGTTCAACTTATCAGGCGCTCCCAAATATTCATAATTGCCATTGCCACCATTTACATACGTATGATGATCCACCGTGATGTCCCAATATCTTTTAGCGATGGTCATGTCTCCAGCGTTTGATGTCAACTCATATTGTCTTGCGCTGCCCAATGCTTTCGGAATATTTGTATTAGAATGCTTGCCCGCTATGGGGTCCGGTTTGTTTTCAGCAAGTGGCTGCATTACAAAATCATCATAGAATTTGTACGACAAAGTCAAATATTTTTTGTCGCCTGTGATCGCGTAGATCATTGCCAGCACATCATTCATGCCGCCGTATTCGCATTTCAGCATGCGTTGTCTTTGTTCGTCTGTCAGCGGATTTACAATATCACCGGTCCAGTCGGCCATCTTTTTCACCACTTGCAATGCCTGTGCGTCATCACAATACATGTATGCATCTACAAGACCTGCCATCACTTTGTGAACCGTGTACCACGGGCTCCATCCGCCGTTCAGATCAAAGCCTCCTGATTTTATTTCTCCTCTTTTTATTCTGTAAAAAATAGAATCTTCATTTGGTATCGCTCCTACATATCCGGTTTTTCTTGCAGCCTGACACTTCGCCAATTCCCGAACAATATGATCAGCTATATTTTTAAAGCGAACATCTTTTGTTGTCGCATACATCATCGAGCATGCAGACAGATAATGCCCGAGCGTGTGCCCGGAAAGACCTTCGCTCTCCCACCCGCCATAGGCACTATCTGTTGGAGTGATTGAAGCATTTTTATAAAAACGATTCAACAATCTTGCAGGCTCCAGGGATAACATGTAGTTGGCATCGATATCCATGGCATGTTTAAAAGGACCGCCATCCAATAAAGTAACATCCTTAAGGTTAAAAGCGTAAGTCTTTAACGGGATGACGTTTTTTACTTTGAGCTTTGCATTGCTTCTCTCCGGCAAATACGATTGCGCGAATCCCCCAACAAGAAAAGCATTCACCGCGATGGTCAGTAATATTTTCTTCATACCAGTATAATCGGAAATTTTCAGTTTGATTAATAGGTAACGTAAAATGACTAAAAAATAGGCGTGCAGCCTACTTGTATTTTAACTAACCCTAGTTTAAATTTCACGCAAAGTGATTTCACGCGGCGAGCGCAGCGGAGCAGCGACACAACGGGATTCCGATAGCCGGCATGTCTGGCCTCAATGCGAAATTGCTTAAAGGCATGTACGATGAAAAGCATTGTGGCCAAACTATCAACCACCCTTTGCGTCCTTCGTTTTCCCTTTGCGCCTTTGCGTGAAAAAAAGCAGCGTCGCTGCTCCGCTGCGATCGCCGCGTGAAACTCTAAAGTTGCGCAGCCCGAAATGCCTCTACCTCATTGATGGTTGTCGGTAAATCTTTGCCGAGCTTGCGATAGCCGTTATCTGTGATCACAAAATTATCTTCTATTCTTACGCCGCCGAATAATTGCATAGCTGTAAGCTTATTGTAGTTCACAAAGGAAGCGAGTTTGTTTTCTGCTTTCCATCTGTTTACCAACTCAGGAATGATGTAAACGCCGGGCTCAACAGTCAGCACAAAGCCCGGTTGAAGTTCCTTTGCGAGTCGCAATGATTTCCATCCAAAGGAAGTATTTCTTTTTATTGTGTCAGTATAACCAACATACTCTTCGCCAAGATCTTCCATATCATGCACATCTAATCCCATCATGTGACCAAGGCCACACTGAAAGAACAACGTGTGTACTCCCAGCGCTACTGCTTCTTCCGGATCGCCTGTAACCAGGCCAATTTGCTTCAATCCTTCCAATAGTTTAACTGCTGCTTGTCTGTGTACTTCGCGAAATTGCACGCCGGGTTTTAACAACGAAGCCGCATGTTGTATCGAATTCACTACCGCTTGGTAAATTTCCTTTTGCTCGCTTGTAAAACTTTTGCCTGCAGGAAATGTCCTTGTAAGATCACCGGCATAGCACATCGCATTTTCCGCGCCTGCATCGCAGAGTATCATATGGCCTTCCTGTATCGTGTTGCCGTAATAATGGTTGTGTAAAATTTGGCCATTGACGGTTAATATAACAGGATAAGAAACGCCTGCATTTGCGGCAAGCGCAGCTTCCTGTACTTTTGCCAGCACTTCATATTCCTTCATGCCGGGGCGCGTGTGGCGCATAGCGGCCAAATGCATATCGGCGCTTATGTTTACTGCTCTTTCAATCTCGTCAATCTCTACTTGTTCTTTAATCTCGCGTTGTTTCACAATTGCCCTGATCAATGGCACAGATACAAACTCCTGCAATTCAGCAACCGGCACATCAAGCCAACTGGTTAACTTCAATATATTCTCCGGCCTGTAAGGCGGCAGAATGTGAATGCGTTGACCTCCGTTCTCTGTCGATTTAAAAAAGTGTTCGAGTGAGTCGGATTGCTTTGTATGTTCAATGCCGGAAAGTGCCGCCAATTCACTAATTGAAGGCATTGCACCTGTCCAGATAATATCGTCCAGGCTCAAATCTTTTCCAAACAATGTTTCCGTTCCCTCGTCAATATTCAGCACCAATACAAGCCCCGGTTTGTTAATACCCACATAATACAGAAACGTACTGTCCTGTCTGAATGGATAACAGTTGTCTCTGTAATTCATACTGCTTTCTACATTGCCCATTAACACAATGGTACCGCTTCCCAGCTCCTGCGCTAACTTCTTTCGTCTTTCAACATATACTGTCTTGTCGAACATTGTCATTTTCATTGCTTGCGTATTGAATTCGTTTATTTGTTTTTTACTTCGCTGATATCCTGATCACATTGATTGAATAAGGAGAAACCGACAAATGCAGTGGCTTCGCGGTTATCTCGATTGAAGAGGTTTCAGGCACAAATTTATTTTTTTCTGCGAAAGAATTTTCATCATTCAATGAAGGCGCTTTCAAGACAGTTTGGGTAATCTTTGAAATGCTGCCCGCAAAACCGGCGAGATTAAAATCCGTTTCCACTGCGTCGCCGTAGCCATTCACAACTTTTATAATGGCATCTCCTGTTTTATGATCTCTACCTGCAATAGCAAACATTTTAACTGACTCGCTGTACGTCATGAGCAGCTTATCATTTAAATAGCATTTCACTGTATCCAAACCAACTTCCAATCGTATATCATACCATTTTCCAGCTTGGATAGAGTCAGGCAAATTTACTGTTGATGAAATATTACTAATATCGTAACCATTCGTAACTTTTTCAAACACGCCCACTTTGTTTACCCATGCGCCAATGTGTGCACGATAAAATGTATTGCTGTCTTTTACCGCAAATGGAATGATGAATGCATTGTAGCCTTCTAGTTTTTTCGCTTTCAGTTGCAAGGTGTATGTTTCAAACGATTTGTTTTTCAGCATTGCAAATTGCTGTGCACCTTCTGCTGTTTGTTGCAACGAACTATCATTAGTGCTCACGCTCCACTGTCCTCTTACAAATTGCCAATTACTAAGGTCATTAATAAAGTCACTTTTAAAAACTGTTTTTCCATTCTGTATAACTTCAATGTCTTTATAGGCAGTTTTCGTGTCCCATGTTGCGAGACCTATTCCTCCTGTAAACGTTGGCTTCTTAACGGCCGGAGGTTCAATATTTACAACAGCTTTCACATTAATGTCCGCCCGATTTTCATTCATCATTTTTATGGCGTAATAAGAAATACGTGCATAGCTTTGAGCATTGTTAAAATTAATCAGGTTTACCGGCCAGTCAATATCATTGGTGTTAACAAGCAACGGCGCATAACTGCTCATCTTTACAAGGTCACCATTCTTCTCCATGCTCATAATGTACACTGCATCATTTAGCGCGGCTTCCATATTACCTGCCCCTACGCCTGCATTGGTGGCATATTCACCTACGTAAAGATCCCATGCGCCTCTTTTGTATTTGTCAAAATGATCGAAGTTGCGCATCGGCCATCCTGCGGATTTGTACGCGTGCTCATCTGCAAAATCAACATGCCTCATTTTTTTCAAAGTAAAATCATTCACGTCGCCAATGCCCATGCTGGCGACTGTTTTGATGTTCGGATATTTCGCTTTGATGGCATCGTAAAAAATATTGTAGCGCTCTGCATATCGCGGCCCATTTTGCTCATTGCCTATTTCAACATATTGCAACGGAAACGGTTTCGGATGTCCATTAGCAGCTCTGAGTTTGCCCCACTTCGAAGTCACTGGACCGATCGCATATTCAATTGCATCCAATGCGCTTCGAATGTATGGTTGCAAACTATCATCCGGCGCAAATGTGCCGCTTCTGAAATCGCACGAAACACCGGCATTGAAAACATACAACGCAGCGGCGCCAATGTCTTCGCAATACTGCAGATACTCGTGATAGCCAAAACCATTAGACGTCCAGTAGCCCCAGGGGCTGTAAGTGGAATATCGTTTTTCCACAGGCCCGATAGTGGTTTTCCAATCTGGTGCGCTCTGTATCGTAATACCTTCCACAAAGCAGCCGCCTGGCCACCTGATGAAGGCAGGTTTAAGATCGGCAATGTATTGTGCAAGATCTTGCCTTAGTCCGTTCGGACGATTGTGAAATGTTTTTTGTGGAAACAATGAAACAAAGTCCAACCAAACGGTTCCAGGTTTATCGAATCGCAAAACAAATTTTGCCTTTGCATCAATCTTTTGCGCTCTGATAACACCGTTGTATTTTTTCCATTTGACATCGTTATTAACTTGTAGCGTACATGATCCAAGTACAGCTCCGTCCCCTGCAACCAGCAAGGCTTTCACTGCTCCCTTATAATTTCCGCGTAAGAAAAAGTTTAGATTGTAATTTTCATTTGCCAGTACATTAATGCCCCAGAAACCTTCGTTTATTACGTCGGCAGTATTAGATGCATCTGCCTTACTGATATTTATTTGTAGCGAATGCGGCGTTGCTTCGTTCAAAGGAATGCTATTTATTCTTAACGCGCTTATCGCAGCATTGCCATTTGCATGAACCGACCAGGCAGGAAACTCGCCGTGATTGGGCCATTCCATTTTCCAATCGCTCACGGCATTTCCGGGCATTGAAAAGTGTGGTGTCGCAGGAGGAAGAATGAACCCCTCTTTCAATGTCATTCCCGGTGGAATGTTCGCTTCTTCAAATCCCCTGTTCTGAATCAGCTCTGCATACAAACCGCCTTCACCTCCATGACTAATTTCCTCAAAGAAAACACCATGCAATGTAGGTGCAACTCTTGCTCCTGTATCGGACAAACTCACGTGAACAGTTGCTTTGCGTTGTGCAAAAGTGCATACGCAGAAAGCCACGCCGAGTGCAGTTAAGAAGATGCTTTTACAATTCATGAATGATCCGTTGTTATTGAATTGATCTGAATGACTATTTATCTGAAACAGAAATAACCACCTCCGCCGGCTGCTTATGCAGCGGCACAACATACATTCCCTTCTCCATTTTCGAAGAACCTTTTACCGTGAATGTTTTGTTCTTTCTTCCTGTTATTAAAAGATCGAGGTAAGCGATGGCAGTATGTTCATCTGCATTGTTTAATTGCAACTTCAACTGTTTGGTTGCCGGATTAAATGCAATTTGTTTAATTGTACCTGCTTTTAAATCCAGCCACATGCCAACAGGCGCAATGAATGCAGTGGTTTTAGCAGCGGTGGTTGGCTCAATAATGATCCAGTTATTTTCTTGTTTCACATTGCCACCAAAACCAAGCCAGCCAAGCTCTCTATCTTTTGTGAGATAGGTGGCTGTGTTGACCGCATATCCGTAAAATCCTGAACCATAGTCGCCGGACAATCCATCGTTCGCAAGTGTGGAAGGAAATGAATGAAAGGCACAAGGTGCAAAACCTTCTTCATTGATATTTGCAATACCACCGAGCACACCACCATAACCTACGCGCAACAAATAAAGGTCGTCGGGATGTGTTCTGTACTCTTGCAAAACCGGAATAGCATTCAACTCTGAGCCGTAATGATGTATCATTCTTTCTATGCGTGAAAGTTTGCCGCCATACAGAAAATCCCAGTAACGGCGGGCATTTCCATTGTATGCCCAACTTGGCAACGTTGGCATGTAACCAAGGATCGCTTTCAATGTCACTTCTGCTTTATCTGTGTAACCAAAAAAGTATGACCACACATACACCTCTTCCTGCCCTGTGGAATCCCATGGCATTTCACTTCCAAAAGGATAAGCAAGCGTGCGCCAATGAATGGCTCTTTTCTTCATCAATGCTTCTATTTTGTCAGCCAAGTTTGTAAGTCCCTCTCTGCGTAAATCTCTCAGTATGAAAAAGAAAACGGAGCCTTCCATTTGTCCGAACTGCGCATAGTAAGGCGCCTTCTCTACCATAGCGATGGTGGTTTGCGCGGCATTGTTCAAATACCAATCCCACTCATGACTATTCACCAGGTTGTGATGGTAGCGTGCGAGACGATACATTACCCAATAAGCAGCCGCAACGTGCGGATAATTGTATGACCTGCCAACGTTCTCTGCTTCTTTTCGTGGCCATGCTGCCCATGTTTTAAAGTTGATGGTGCTATCGTAAGTACCTGCAGGCATTTTATCCGGCTCATAAAAGAAAAGACTTTTTCTTACACCAAATTTATTTGCGCCCGTTGCGTATTGTATGTTGCCGTAGAGTGTCTGGTCAACAAACCCTTCGAGCTTTTTTATCTGCGTGTTATCTGGCAATATCAACTGTTTCATAGTAGCACCCAACCAGCCGCCAGCGCCACCTTCATCACTCAGGCCCGCTATCCATGCGCGACTGTCCTGCACAACCTGTTGCTTCTTTTCATAATCATAACTGATCACAGAAGGGCTTCTGTGAAATGTATCATTCGGCACTTCGAACCATTGTTGTTTGGTGAGAAAGTTACCATAGTCACCAATAACTTCTGCTTCTGGTTTGATGACTTTGTAATGAATTGTTTGAACAGTTCCATCAGCATAGTTTACTGTAACTCGCGTCCTGCCCCATGTTTTTCCGTGCAAGGAATACACTTTCCAGTTTGCATTTTCCGAAGGCGCTGCTTCCACATCTATCGCGCCTGCAGGTTCTACGTTTATGAAAGAGACGTTCTTCCCATATTGAAGAAAAAGCTTTCCATCAACATCTTGTGGCAACACGTAACCGGGTATGCCTACGGCAACAGGACGGTGATATTTTTTCAAAGTAGTTTCAATACTCTTTGGATCGCCAGCCAGTACAAATTGCAATGCATAGCTCTTTGTTTCACCAGGCATGATCTTCAAGGATGTTGGTTCGTTCCATTGTTGCGCATTTTTCCAGGTGGTTTGTGCGTATGCCTTGCTATGCACCATCCATTCATAAAATCCTTCAAACACAATTCCGCGTGGAGTAGGATCATCGAGCAAAGGATTGTAGGCCTCGAAAGGCGTTTTACCATAAGGCAAAACAAGCAAAGAAGGTGCAGCACCGCTTAAACGCGTTACCTGCAAATAGCCCGCATCCATTCCTGTGTATGGGTCGTAAAATACATTGCGGGCATGTGCCTGCTCTAAGGTTTTTCCTTCTAGCAAATTGTTGAACACCATTGGTATACCCAATGCGCCAATCTCGACTGCGCTGCTTGTCTTGTTCTGCAATTCAAATCTCAAAACAAGTACGCCTTCATGCATCTCCCAGAAACGTTTGATGGTAAGCGGCATGTTCGAAGCCAGTGTTGAAGTCAGATCTGCCGCAGCCAATACATTGCCGGATGCCGGAAGTGCCTTTACTTTATTGCGTTCTTTTGCAGTTGAATAATTTCTCCATGCTGTATCACCTTCTACCTGCAAGCTGATATTGAGATCGCCAAGATGATACATGCCATTGCTGCTGCGAATTTTCAAACTATCACCAGGCGTAAAATCAAATGAAGGGATGCTTAACGGATTAAGTGCAGCTATAGTTTGCGAAGCTTTCACCAATTGTAAACGGAACGATGATGTTCTAAATTCAATGCGACCATCCTGCAAACCAAGTGTGGAAGGTTTTTGAGCAAGCTTCTGCCACGGCGATTGAGCTTGTACATTTGCAAACAAAACCAATCCCGCAACAACGAAAAATATCTTTATCTTTTTTATCATCGTCATTATCTTTTCTCTTTTTACTTCTTACTTTTTACCCTTCGTTATTCAAAGGCCTGCAGATTATCACTCACAAGAGATGTTTCCTTAGCACCTCTTTTCAATATGAAATAATAAACCGGTATGCCCAACAATACAATTCCCAGCCCGGGGAAAGTAAATTGCGGTTTATAAATCAGCAGCGAAATGCAAATAGTGCCGGCACAAAGAATATACATGAAGGGCAAAACAGGATAACCAAAAGCCTTGTAAGGCCTTGGCAAATCAGGGCGTTTGCGTCGCAAAATAAAAATGCCCGCGATGGTAAGGATATAAAAAATAAGAACGGTAAATATTACATAATCGAGCAGATCATTGTATCTGCCACTTAAACAAAGCACGGCGGCCCAAACACTCTGTATCCACAAGCCATTGCTCGGAACCGCGTTGGCATTGAGCTTGGCAGCCCTTTGAAAAAACAAGCCATCTTTTGCCATTGTATAATAAACTCTCGCGCCGGCGAGTATCAATCCATTGGCACATCCAAATGTAGATATCATCAGTAATACTGCCAGTATGCTTGTACCTCTATCTCCGAAAATAATTGTTGCTGCTTCCATGCCTACGCGATCGTTTTCTGCAAACGCAATATTGCGCAAAGGAATAACACTGAGATACATAAAGTTGGTGGCTGTATAAATGATGGTAACAATGAGCGTACCCAAAAACAAACTAAGGCCAATATTGCGTTTTGGATTTTTTATTTCGCCTGCAATGAAAGTCACGTTGTTCCAACTATCACTACTAAACAAACTGCCCACCATGCTCCCCGCTATTGCACCGAGCACGGCCATACCAGAATAGGGAATTAAAAAATTACCGTCTATTTTACGAAGTGAAAATCCGGTTGTCCAGTTCGCATCCCATGTATTTTTATTAGCGGCCCAAAAACCAAAGATCACAAGACCGAAGAGTGAAACAAGTTTCACCAACGTAAAAGTTGTTTGAATAGCGCGCCCTTCTTTTACGCCTCGCGTGTTAATATAGGTTAGCAATAATATCACGATGATGGAAGTGATTTGTGCGGCAGAAATTTTAAGAATACCAAGTTCAAACAGCATGTTTTTTTCACTTAAGCTGGGAAAAATATAGGCTGCAAATTTGCTGAAAGCAACACCTACCGCGGCAATGGAACCCGTTTGTATAACGGTAAAAAAACTCCAGCCGAAAAGAAATCCAACCAACGGGTTGTATGCTTCTTTCAGGTAAACATACTGTCCGCCTGCTTTTGGAAACATGCCGCTGAGCTCGCCATAGCTTAATGCAGCAATCAATGTTAACAAACCTGTTAGTAACCAGATAAGGATCATCCATCCGGCTGAGCCTACATTTCTTGTTATGTCGGCACTCACGATAAAAATGCCAGAACCGATCATTGATCCTGCTACGATCATTGTCGCATCCAGCAGACTGAATGATTGTTTGAATTTCTTTTGAGTTGTTGCAGTTTTCTCCATGCAGAAAATTTGGTTCTCTATTTAACAATGTTGTGTTTGTTTTCAACTGGCACCATCGTCTACTTTTTTGTTACCCCCACTTTGATAAATGCCACTCCATGCGGCGGCAGTTCAGCAGTATAATAAAGCTTGTCTGCTGGCACATCCTGTTGTCTCCAAACGTCCCTTATTTGTTGAGGAGCAACAAGGCCTAGTGATTCCCATGGCATCTTTATCGTTCGATACTTGGTGCTCATGTTAAATATCCCGATAGCTTTTTCTCCGGACGCCAGGTCTTTCATCCACACCTGTGTACTGTCGGAATTAAAAACACGTTGTGCCTGCTTTCCTAACAAGTCCTGATTCACCGCAATCACTTCACCGTTAGTAAGCAATTGCAAAGTAAAATTGTCGAGTTTGCTTAGGTCACATCCGATCAACAATGGCGCAGATAAAAGCGACCAAAGTGATACGTGTGTATATTGCTCATCCGGTGTAAGTCTTGAAGGGTGCAGGTTTTCACCCCAACCCACTTGTCCTACGATCATCATATCAGGATCGTTCCAATGACCCGGACCTGCATAAGGAAATAACTTATCCTGATGAAAGCCAATTGAGTAAAGGCTCTGCCAGGTATCTTCAATATCTTCTGTAGTGCGCCAGCTTTGGCCGTTTACATGTGGTCCCCATTTCCACACATCTTTCATACCGTACTGGCAAAGACTATATACAATGTCGCGCGGCTGCGCACGCAATGCTTCTGACATTATTGTGTAAGGCTTTATGTATGTAGCAGTCGTCGTGTCCTTGCCTGCAATGCCATCGTAACTGCACCAATCGTATTTTAAATAGTCGATGCCCCATGATGCATAGGAATCAGCATCCTGTTTTTCATGTTGATAAGAACCGAGGTAACCGCCGCACGTACGCGGGCCGGGTGAAGAATAAATACCAAATTTCAATCCATTGCCGTGCAGCCAGTCGCCAAGTTCTTTCATGTTACCGAACTTTTCATTGGTGGCGATGGTGCCGTCAACATTGCGTTCCGGCGCTTCCCAACCGTCGTCGATGTTGATGTACGACCAACCATAGTCAATCAACCCTTTATCAATCAATGCTTGCGCAGAACTCTTAACTTTTTCCGCACTTACATTTATGCCCCAGCAGTTCCAACTGTTCCAGCCCATAGGAGGCGTAAGCGCCAATTTATCGCCTGCTTTAATGACTATTTTTTTTGTAGCAGCACCAAATTTGTTTGTTGCACCAATCGTAAAAAAATAGTCACCTCTTTGTTTGATTGCCCCTGTAATGATGCCTGTAGATGAATCGAGTTGCAAACCCTCAGGTAGATCTTTTATAAAATATTGCATGGGCTTATTGCCAGATGCTGCGATTTTAAACAACACAGGCGAACCGGGACGAACACCAAAAGCGCCGGCACTATTGATCTGTGGCTTGCCGGAAGCCTTTGGTGTCAATATGTAAGCCAGTGATTGGTTATTTGTTAGTGACAGTTTTGAACTGTTATCGATAAATGAACTGCTGAAAGAAATGCCCGCTTTATTGGGCACAGTGAAAGAAAATATTTTTTGACTGAAAGGTTCAATGGCGAGCTTAGTTGTTTTCGTCTCAATAATTTTTTCTTGAAAATTATCGATGATCTTTACTTGCAAGGTGCCTTCTATCTGTGTATTAAAGTCGTTGTTCAATCTCACAGGAACGACCGCTTCTGCATGATCAAAGTGCGTGCTGTCAGTCATAATGCCGATACTCGTGCCGTCAATCTTTTCCAGCATCGTTATGTTTGGGTTGCCCATAAAAATACCGCCGGAGCCGCCACCATCGTACACTTTTATAGCGATAACATTCTCTTTGTCCCATTTAATGGAGGGATCAGAAACCGCGATATGATAAGCTCTTATAGCGGGCCATTTACTTACATATCCACCTTCATCTTCAGGAAACGCACCGATCTTGCCGATCTTTTTTCCGTTCAGATATGTTTCGTCAACATCATTGACATGTGCAAGGTAGATGCAGAGACTGTCTTTCCAAAATGATTGCTGCTTCATGCGTGAAGGAATGACCACATGTATCCTGTACCATGCATATCCATGATAATCCGAAAATCCCTGTTCCTGCCAAACAGTGCCGGTTTTAGTTGTTTTCCATTCTTTATCGTTGAAGCCAGGAGTTGACCATGTAGCATTATCGCCAGTAATAAATTTCGCTGCTGGTAATGCTATTACCTGCTGGCGTTGGCCCGCAGCGATCATGCATTGAAGCAGCGAAAGAAATATCAACGAAAAAAAATGCCTGCTCATAAATGGAAAAATAATTGTCTGTTTTACATTTAAAAAATGGCGCAAAAAATTTCATTATACATCACCACATTCGATCATTCATGATTGTTTTGGAAGGGCGAATGCAATTCGCCCCTACGCACCCGAATAATCAAATCACCTGAAACCCATACGCATACGGATCATCATCCGGATCTATTGAAATGGTATTGTAGCCGTAAATCCTTGCCCAGCCTTCTATTCCGGGTCTGATGGCGGGCTTATCTCCTACTTTTAATTCTTCTTCTATCGTGCCGATAAATTTGGAGCCGATGATGCTTTCGTGAATGAACTGATCTCCTTTTTTAAGTTTACCTTTTGCGTACCATTGTGCCATTCTTGCTGATGTGCCAGTTCCACACGGCGAGCGGTCGATGGCCTTATCTCCATAAAACACGGCATTGCGTGCAGTAGAAGTTTTATCAATCACATCTCCAGTCCATAAAATATGTGAGCAGCCATTGATGGTTGGATTTTCGGGATGAACAAATGTGTATGCCTCGTTGATCCTGTCTCTCATCACCCTGCTCCAGCTAATCAATTTATCGGCACTATATTCTTGCAGTCCTTTGAAATTTGGTTGAGGGTCAACAATAGCATAGAAGTTTCCTCCGTAACTAACATCGACCGCAAGCATTCCCAACTCCGGACATTCAACCTGTATGTTCTCTTCAGCGAGGAAAGAAGGGATATTCGTAAGCTTTACAGATTTTACTTTTTTTCCTTCCTGTTTATAACTGATCATTACCAAACCGGCAGGTGCTTCCATGCGCACAATGCCCGGCGTTTTAGGAACGATCAATCCTTCTTCAATGGCTATGGTGATGGTGCCAATGGTTCCGTGTCCGCACATCGGTAGGCATCCGCTCGTTTCGATAAACAGCACAGCCACATCATTTGCTTCGTCATGCGGCGGATATAAAATGCTCCCGCTCATCATGTCGTGGCCGCGAGGTTCAAACATCAGTCCCTTTCTTATCCAATCAAATTCTTTTAGAAAATGTTGGCGCTTGTCGCTCATCGTTGCGCCCTTTAAATCTGGACCACCTCCTGCAACAAGTCTTACAGGATTACCACAAGTGTGTGCATCTATGCAGAAAAAAGTTTTTTTCATTCGCAGGTTTCAGTATAAGCATCAAGGTTAAGAAAATAGTGCGCCTCTATTTAGGACGGCACTTTTACAATTGCGTCGCGTGTGTATTGGTTATTTACCAATCGTAATATACCTAAAGGATTACTATTTTGTAGCGCCGCAGGCAACATTTCATCGAAAAAATTCTGAAAGCAAACCGGTCTTACCCAACGTTTGATGGCTGATGTACCAACAGATGTAAATCGCTCATCAGTCGTAGCGGGATAAGGACCTCCATGTACCATGCTCGCACAAACTTCAACACCTGTTGGAGGAGTGTTCAAAATAATTCTGCCTGCAAGATTGTGCTGTAATTCAATAACATCTTCAAAGTCGTGAATATCTTTTGGCGTTGCAACAATCGTGCTGGTGAGTTGACCTTTAAGGCTTTTCAATACTTGTTGTAACTCTTCTTTATCACGGCAACTAACGGCCAGGGAAAAAGGTCCAAAAACTTCTTCGGTAAAATGTTCGTTCGCCAAAAAGTCTTTTGCCTGCACCATTGCAATCACCGGCGTTCCTTCCAATGCTGCCGCTTCTTTGCACGAACGCCCCAATTCACGAATACCTTCGAGACTCAATATCTTTTCCAAGCCTGTTTCGTATGCTGCATGAATGTTCATGTGTAACATTTTTTGCGGCAGCACTTCTTTTATTGCAGCGGACAACAATTCAAGAAATCCTTGAAAACCCTCACCTTCTATGCCAAGCAGCAATCCCGGATTTGTACAGAACTGTCCCATGCCAAGTGTGATAGACGCAGCAAAAGTCGTGGCGAGATTGGCTGCATTTTTTGCCAACGTGTCGGGATAAAACACTACTGGATTTATGCTGCTCATTTCTGCAAACACAGGTATAGGAATTGAACGTTGTCTTGCATACTCCACCAAAGCTGTTCCGCCGTTATAGGAACCGGTAAAGCCAACTCCTTTTGCAGCGGGGTGCATTACCAATTGCTTTCCTACGGTAGTGCCTGAACCCATTACATGTTGCACTGTGTATGCTGGCACCGCTGACTGTTCGATAGCGGCTTCAATTGCTTTGAATACACGAAGCGAAGTTTGCGCATGCGCAGAATGCCCTTTCACTACGACCGGGCATCCCGCGGCCAATGCACTCGCTGTATCACCTCCTGCTGTTGAAAATGCAAAGGGAAAATTGCTTGCACCAAAAACAATCACAGGACCGGTAGGCAACAACATCTTCCGCGTATCTGGTTTCGCTGGTACCGAGCCGTCAACATCGGCATCAATTGTTGCTTCTACCCAGCTACCTTCCTGCAGCAAGGACGCAAACATTTTTAATTGCGTCGTAGTCCGTGTTATTTCATTGTTCAGTCTTGCCTGCGGCAAATTTGTTTCTGCCTGTGCAAGCAATACAAGTTCCTCCCTTGCATCTTCAATGTGTGCAGCAATTGCGGATAAAAAATCTGCACGCTTTTGTGGTGACAGTTTTTTGTAATCAGCAAAAGCTTTTGCTGAACGTTCCATTACTACAGCAATATCAACTTGCGCAGATGGAGCGATCATATCAGTTGTAAAATTTCCTGCCATGCGTTAAATTTTTTCTTATTCTCTTTGATAACTATGAAGTATGAGGTATGTGCGGCGCACAAAAAATTCGTTGAGACGCTATATGCAAATGATTGTCGCCCATAGTTCATACTTCATACTTCATACTTCTAATCATACCGCTAATATTTTTTCCTCTATGTTCAAATATTCAGGCAGCTTAGGACGCGCTTTCAATGCCTTAGTAATAATGCCCAATATTCTTTCTCTCTCTTCACCAATAATAGTGAGCCTTGGTGCTCTTACATTCTCTGTGCCAATGCCGGTTTGAGCCTCAACGAGTTTAATGTACTGAACAAGTTTCGGGTGAATATCAAGCTCCAGTAATGGCATGAACCAACGATAAATCGGAACGGCATCTTCTGTTCTACCAGCTTTTACAAGTCGATAGATCGCCACTGTTTCTGCGGGAAATGCGCATACCAATCCTGCCACCCAACCACTCGCGCCAAGCAGCATTTCTTCCATTGCAAGTGTATCGACGCCGCACAGTAATTTAAAGCGATCTCCAAAGCGGTTAATCATACGCGTTACATTGGTTACATCTCTTGTAGATTCTTTAACGGCCTGTATGGTAGGAACGCTTGCGAGTTCGTCAAACATTTCAAGTGTGATCTCCGTTTTATAATCGATAGGATTGTTGTACAGAATGATCGGCAGATCAGTGGCCGCAGCGACAGCCTTGAAGTATTCAACGGTTTCACGGTGATCAGTTTTATATCGCATCGGCGGCAATAACATCAGGCCCTTTGCTCCCCATTCTTTAGCAAGCTTTGCCTGCCTGATTGCTTCTTTTGTAGAACCTTCCGCTATATTCATCACAACCGGTACGGCACCGTTTACTTTTGCAATGCAAAATTTAACCAGGATTTCTTTTTCTTCCACAGTCAATACGCTGCTTTCTCCAAGGGTTCCTCCTAAAATAATTCCGTCTACCCCTGCTTCCAATTGTGCGTAAAGGTTTTTCTCAAATGCTGGCAGATCCAGCTGATCGTGTGCATCAAATTTTGTTGTAAGCGCTGGAAATACGCCTTTCCATTCAATTGCCATATTGCTAATAATTTCTTACGAAACTATCCTACAAAACGGCTGATGAATTTATCGTTTTTAATAAATAATAACCTGATATTAACCCAATGATCCCGTGCAAATTAAGTGTCAAAAACACGTTTAAGCTTTTGCAATAATTGATCTATTTTAACCAACTATAACCGGATTTTAACCCAATGGCCTAGTTTTTTGGCAAAAGGCGGATAATTTACGTAAATTGAATTACTAACCATTATTAACTAAAAAGAACTGCCATGAAGATCCTTCAATTCACACTTCCGGTTCCGGATAATAAGACCCTGATATGTAAGGAAGAGTCTTTGCACCACTTCTATCCTCATTTACACAGGCACAACGAAGTACAATTAACCTGGGTAATACAAGGTGAAGGCACGCTGGTGGTTGATAACAGGATGCATGCTTTTCACGGCAACCAGATCTACTGGATCGCGGCGAATCAGTCGCATGTTTTTAAGAGTGACCCAAGCTATTTTGAAAGCACGAGCAACCAAAGCACACACTCCATTGACATCTTTTTCAGTTGCGATTCTAAACTTGGTTCTTTCTTTTCTATTCCGGAGGTAAAGCATTTGAAAAACTTTATTGAGCAGAACAGCGGCGGTTTTCAAATTCCAGAAAAGCATATTAAAGAGGTGTCTGAAAAAATGGTGAAAGTAAAAAGTACCAATGGTGTAGAACAGTTCCTGTATTTTATTGATCTGCTTAAACTCATTGCGTCATTTGAAGATCTGGATCCACTTGCTGCAGAGACACAAACTGCTTCTTATGATGATACGGAAGGAATCAGGATCGCGAGTATCTACAATTATGTGATGCAAAATTATAAACAACCGATCACGCTGGAAGAAGTATCAAAGCTGGCATACATGACGCCACAGGCATTTTGCCGCTACTTTAAAAAACATACACACAATACGCTTGTATCGTTTGTGAACCAGGTGCGTGTAAATGAAGCGTGTAAAAAACTGGTTGACAAAAACTATGACAGCATCGCTTCTATTGCTTACAACACGGGCTTTAACAGCATTACCAATTTCAATCGTGTATTCAAAAGCATTGTAAAGAAATCTCCGAAAGAGTATATCGATAATTACTTTCAAAATATTGAGCAGCCAATGGCAGAGGCCTAAGCACTTCCGTTTATGTAATCCAAATAAAAAGAGCTCCGATTAAGAGCTCTTTTTTTAGGCATACAGTCTATGCTAGTCCCAAAATAAAAACACTAAGGCACTAAGGAAACACTAAGTTTCACTAAGGAGTTTCCAAAGTTTTGGGATCTCTTCTTAGTGAGGCTTAGTGTTCTTAGTGCCTTAGTGGTAAAGATTTGGGGCTCAAACCTATTGCACATCCCACCACACGCGATCAGTTAACTTCGCTGATTGCTGTGCCTGAGGGTTGGTTAAAATTTCGCTGTTTGGATATAGTATTCTTCTTGGTATTTCAGACAACGCGCCATCAACCTTCACGAGTGCAGGATAACCGGTTCTTCTCCAATCTGTCCATGTTTCGAAGTTGAAAAGGTTTGCCATTGCTTTCTCTTCAATAATGCGCTGCAATCCGTTTTGTGCTGTCAATGCTCTGGATGCAACATAAGTTGTTGCGGCTGCGGAAAGCGTATCCAATCCCATTTTCGACATGTTCGAGTTGATCGCATTTACATAAACCGGCTGTGCGGCAGCAACTCCCGACTTTCTGATTAACGCTTCTGCTTCTAAAAATAATGACTCAGTATATGTTATTAAATAATTGGAAGAACTTGTACCTCCATAAAAGTTATTAGGGTACGAATATGTTGTAAGATCTGCTGTAGGTGCACCAATTCTTCGGCCGGTGTATTTGCCGGTACCTTCTGCTTTCAAAGCAATTAAAGGCAAACGCGGGTCATTTCTTTGTTTCAGCGTTTCTATCAATGTTTCATTCAACACATAAGTAGTAACGGGTGAGAAAGTCAGGTTCCAGATATTTTCAGATCCTGTTTCGCCACCATAACTGAATTTCAAATCATCATCATTTGATGCCATAGCACCGCCAAGCACGTTCAATACACTATCACTTTGTGTAGCGGCAGTATGACCGGGAGCTTTGGTTAAGTGCATGAAATATCTTGCCTTCAATGACAATGCGGCCTTTCTCCATTTACCCATATCGCCATTGTATAAAAAATCATCACCTCCGGGAACTGTTGCACTGTTTTGGTCAATATCATCAATTGCCGCGGTGAGCAGGGATTGTATCGTATTGTAAATGCTTTCCTGGCTATCGTATGGTACCAGGAAATTACTTGCATTAAATGCTTTTGAATAAGGGATATCACCCCAATAGTCTGTCGCAGTGCCCAGCGTATAGGCTGTCAGAATTTTTGATATCGCAGCGTAGTTCCACTTTTTATTGGTGGTAGCTTTGTCATTTAGAATCTTAAGATTGTTCAGACAAATAACATAGAAAGCGTTCCAATCGCCATCGAAATCAACGTTGAAAGACTGATAGTTCCAGATGCCGGGATTGAGCTGGTTCGGTGCAATGTTCTGCAAATAGTTTTGAACGTTGATGCTTGCGTTACCACCCTGTATGTTATCAGACACATTTTGTTCAATGGGTGGCAGCAATAATGCCTCCTGAACATTCAACGGGTTGTTGGGATCTTTGTTTACGTCAAGAAACTTTTGACAACCTGTTGCTGCGATGCCCAGCGTCACTATGATGAATAATAATTTCTTTTTCATTTTAATAATGTTGAGCGTCATTAAAAATTAAGTTTTACTGAAAACAGGAATGATCTTGAAGTAGGCGTAGAAAACGCATAGATCGCCTGCGCGGAGTTGTTGTTGCCATAAGAACTCACCTCAGGATCGGCTCCCGTAAAGTGCGGACTGTATATCCATAAGTTTCTTCCTGATGCTGTGAGGCTTATGCCTTTCACCCACGAGTGCGTAAGTGCTTTAGGATTTACATTGTATGTCAGGGCAACATTTCTGAGTTTTAAGTAAGTCCCATCCTGGATGGTGCTTTCATATTGTCTGCTCTGCCAGTAAGTCTGCGCGTTCACAGCAACTGTATTGGGCTTGTTGTCCACTTCACTGATACCTTTTACCACAATCGGATCTCTGTTCTCTGTTGCTTTGGCAGTACCATAAAAGAATCCGTAACTGTCTACATCGTTTTGCACATCACCACCTTTCTTCATGTCGAAGAAGAAAGACAACGCAAATTGTTTATAGCGAAAAGTATTTTCAAGACCCGCGAGCCAATCAGGTGTCGCATTACCGACAACTCCCTGATCTCCTACTACCGGCAACCCGTTTTGATCGATCAGCAATTGACCATCTGTGGTACGTTTATACTTTACACCATAAAAGACGTTGTAAGGCTGACCAACAATGATGCGACCCAACTGGTCAATGCCCGGATACAGTGCAAGTACTTTGTTTTTAATTTTTGTAAAGTTAAAAGTGATGTCCCAGCTAAAATCTTTCGACCTGATAGCAGTCGCACTTACCAATAACTCAAGGCCTTTATTTTCAATGCTGGCACTATTTACAGTTGTTCCGCTGAAGCCTGTTGCATTTGAAATGCTTACACCCGGAATAATTCCGTTGTGTGATTTGCGATAAAAATAAGAACCTTCAAAACTGATCCTGTTTTTCAGGAATTTCAATTCAAGCCCACCTTCGTATTCTTCCAATCTTTCGTTCTGCAAATTTGGATTGCCCAACACTGAGCTTTGCAAAAAGCCCGGTTGCCCCTGGTATGGATATAAGAAGTAGCCTGCGTTTGTATTTCTTCCGGCTTGTATGAATGGCGTGTTCAGTGAGTATGGACCTACGCCATCATTACCAACAGTTGCAGCGGATAATCTTAATTTACCAAAGCTCAACACATTTTTAACATCGGCGCTTAAAAGCTCGGAGAACATAAAACTTGCAGCAACTGATCCGTAAGGATAAAAATTATTTCCTTTCGCCAACACGGAGCTACCATCGTATCTGCCAGTAAGAGACAAGTTGATCAGTTTATTATACTCAACGTTTGCCTGGGCATAGAAACCAATTTTTCTTTGCAATGAATGGTTTTCAGATGAAGCGATATTACTACCTGCGGCAACATTATAAAAATCTTCTACCGTTAAGCCATTGCCCGTAAGGTTTGTGTTCTGGTAGTAAGTGGAAAGTATGTTATTTCCCAACAAAAGGTTTGCGTCAAACTTGCCCCAGTGTTGGAACGCATTGATCATGATGTCGTTATTAAACTGACGGAAGTTTGAATTATTGTCGATCACCTTGCCATTCAAACCGATGGCCGGTTGTGGATTTTCGAAGTATTTGTTTTGCTCGCTGTACATGTCCGCTCCGATTCTTTCGGTAATGGTCAACCAGCTCGCAGGTGTAACATTCACGGTAAACACAGGCAGGTATCTATTCACCAAATCATTATTGTTCATGTTGTCAACGGACCAAAGCGGGCTGTTTCTTGAGTACCTGTACATTCGTGCGTTGCCACTTGAATCCAGCACCGGATAAGGATTCCATGACACCGGCTGATCAAGCACTACAAACAAAGGACCATTGCTGGCTCCTTCCGGCAATCTGTTTTGATTAGAGTTGCTGTATCCCAATTGAAAAATCGTGTTTACATATTTGCCAATTTTGCTGTTGTATTTTGCGAAGAAGGAATGTCTTTTAAAATCATTGCCCGGCATTATTCCTTTCTGGTCATAGAAAGAATAACTCAGATAATAGGCTGAGTTCGCGTTTCCACCTGCTGCGGAAACAGTGGAGTTGGAGGTAATCCCTGTCCGGAAGAAATCGTACGGATCATATTTGGGAGCGGGTTGTCCGTTGAGCTTCAATGTATCCATGCGTGCGCCCCATGATGCACTTGTTTTTTGGTCTTCTCCATTAAAGAACACGCCTGCACTTCCTTGTGAATAAGTGGTTTGTCTTTCAGGCAATAAAGGCTTCTCAAATGACAGATCAGATGACACAGTGATAAGCGGCTTTCTATCTGCGGCACCGGATTTTGTTGTAATCAGCACCACGCCTTTTGCTCCGGATGAACCGTACAATGCAGTCGCTGCAGCGCCCTTCAGCACGTTGATGCTCTCAATAGTGTTGGGATCAATATCTACTACACGATTCACTCCTGCACCGGAAGCAGCTCCTCCGGCAGAACCTGTTTCGTCGTTATTGATAGGAATTCCATCCACCACAAACAACGCCTGATTATCGCCAGTGGCAGAACTATTTCCTCTTATTACGATACGGGCAGAAGCGCCTGCGTTACCTGAAGAACTTGTAACCTGTACGCCGGAAATTTTTCCAGCAACAGCGTTTACAAGATTGGGCTCTTTTGCTTTCAGAATTTCATCGCCCGTTAATTGTTGGGTGCTATAAGTAAGATTGCGCTTTTCTCTTTTTACACCCAGCGCGGTAACGACAACTTCATTCAGTGCAGTGTTACTGCTTGAGAGTGTGATAACTACATCGGATTGTCCGTTTACTGCCACTTCTTTTGCAGCGTAACCGACATAGGAAATTTCAAGTGTTGTTTTCTTTCCTCCGGGAAGTGTAAAGGAACCATCTACTTTGGTAACTGTTGTAATCTTTGAGGCTCTGTCTTTTACAGAGGCTCCGGCAATTGCATTGCCCAGTGAGTCGATGACCTTGCCCCTGAGGTTTTGTTGCGCCTGCACGTGCATGCAACAAAAGAGGAACGCCATGAGGACAAGCAAACCGTATGACAATTTTGTTTTGGTTAAATACAGCATATGTCAGAGTTTAAAAAGCTTGATTTAATAAAACAAATCTATCATTGGATCTACATTATCACTTTAGAGAATTTAACCCATCGTTAGCGATATTTAACCATTATTTCATACTGAAATTCTGCGTGCAATTTTTAAAATTGTCAGTTATACAAATATCAATATGGGCGCGGCTTTGATTGGTAACACGATTTATCCTGATACTTTATTTGCAGAATGGTTTATTTTATATTAAATCCATCGTGTAAAATGGACACTTTGTATAGGGAAGACCAAAGATTACCACCAGGAACATTAGACCACATTCGTTTGTGGCAACGTTTTTTTAACCACAGAGTTAAGGAGATTTTTTTCACAGAGGAAAAGGAGAAATCTCAACCAACCTCCTTTCCTCTGTGCTCTCGTGAGTTACACCAATTCTTTCGAAGCTTCTTCTCTGTGTACTCTGTGGTTAAAAGCCCTCAAACAATTTGGGTCTATAAAAAGAAAAAGATTGCTCCGCAAACTGCGAAGCAATCTCTTCATTATTAAAGTGATATTCTAATTCCTAACTCCTCACCCAAACCTCTCAACTGCAAAGGCTTGCAAATCGATGCTTGTTTTTTTCTCTTCCATTAATTCACTAACCAACTTACCGGTGCCTGCACCGAGGCTAAGACCCAACATGGCATGACCGGTTGCAATTATCACATTCTTAAAGCGTTTTATTCTCCCAATATAAGGCACACCATCCGCCGAGGTTGGGCGATAACCGTACCATATTTTATCCTGTGAAGGAAGTGCAATTTCAAACTCAGGAAGAAAGCTTTTCACGGCTTTTACAATGCCTTCCACGCGCTCATATCGCGGTGGCGTTTTTGTGCTTACAACTTCCATTGTACCACCATAACGCATTTTGTTGCCGTCCATCGGCGCAATGGCAACGCGGCCCTCTGTGAGTATGGCGGGCCTGTTTAAACGGTAGGGAGAATTCTCCAATGTAAATGAGTAACCTCTGCCGGGCATCAGCGGAATACTCGTTTGCAACATGGCCGCTACTTCCCTGCTCCACGAGCCGGTTGCGATCACAACGTCATCTGCTTCATGAACTGATTGATCCGTAACAACTTTGGTAACTTTTCCGGAAGCAGATTCAAAACCTTTCACTTCTTCGTGCAACATCTTCACTCCGTTTTGAGCAAGGTAGTTTTTCAGACTCGCCATCAATTTATCTGGATATAAATGTGAGTCGCAACGGAAATAAATGGCACCCAATGCGTTGATGGTTGTTTGTGGCTCTAATTCTTTCAGCCCTTTCTGATCTATAAGATCCACATCAAGGCCCAGCCTTTTGCCTGCTTCCACAGTTTCCTGTGCGTGGTGCCTGACTTTTTCTGTCTGGAAAATTTCAAGCATGCCCTTTCTTTCGAATGCAAAATCAAAACCCGGCATTTGTTCCCACGAAGCATATTCTGCCTGGCTGAAAACTGCAATATCCTTTAGCGGCACTGCGGAATTTTCAACATTTCTTTTGCTGGCACTTTTCATGAATTTCAATCCCCAATCAATCAATGAAAGATTCAGTGAAGGCTGCACATAAAACGGACTCTTGCTGTTGAACATCCATTTAAAGCCTTGCCACACAATGCCCGGAGCCGCAAGTGGAATGAAATGACTCGGACAAACGTAACCGAGATTACCGTATGAACAATTGTCTGTAAAACCATTCTTATCAATCACTGTCACCTTGTGACCCGCACGCTGCAAATAGAACGCGCTGCTCAACCCAATCACTCCCCCACCTATCACGATAACATTTTTCATAAATCTGTTTCCTTGTTTTTGTCGATGACTTTAAAAGTTATAAAATTTCCAGCTGGTTGTAAAATCTTTTGCCGGTGGTTTATTTTCGAGAATCGCACGCTCCATTTCAATGGGCATCATATTTTGTTGAATGAAGGCATCGTGAAATTGTTTGAAGGTCATTTTTCCGCTGTCTACCAACTCACGTTTTAATGACATGATTTGTAATCCACCGATCATGTAAGCAATTTGATACAAAGGATCATAGCCTCCTACAAAGGAACGACGCACTTCGCCTTCTGCGTTCGCACGTTCATGTCCTACACGATCTACCAAAAAATCGATGCATTGTTGTGGCGTCCATTTGCCGGTGTGATAGTTTAAAGAAAATATAATTCTCGCGCAACGATGCATTCTCCAGAACAGCATACCAATGCGATCTTCCGGCTTTTTTGCAAAGCCCTGATCCCACAGCAACATTTCCCAATACAAGGACCAGCCTTCTATCCAAAACGGGGTTTCAAAGTGACGATATGTTTTATAACGACTCGTTGAAAATTCCTGCAAGCCATGCCCTGCAAACAATTCATGATGCACGGTTGCCCTTGAAAAATGAGGATTGTTGCCACGCATACTCATTAGCTTTTCATCCTGGCTCATGGTATTGGTGGGATAAGAAATACTGAACTCTTCTCCACCCGTAAAAAATGGATTGATCAATTGCTCCTTTGGTGTCATCATGCGCATTCGCCATGTTTCTTCCGCCAGCGGCGGTATGGTGATGAGGTCGTGGCTTTTAATGAAGTCAACAGATTCTGTGTACAGCGAAAGCATTGCTGCGGGCTGTTCTCCGGGCTTCACGTACATCGTCTTAACTTTCTCCAGTGCCTGTTTCCAATTATCGCCGAATCCCATTTCCCTGCTTGCTTTCAGCATTTCTTTATCGCACCATGCAAACTCTTTATTGGCAATGGCAACAAGCTCATCGGGTGTGTAGTCAATCATTTCAAGCTGCAAGCGACGCTGCAATTCATTTACACCAATTGGATTTCCAAAGATGCCGCTGCCATCGTCTTTTTGTGGTGTGATGCTTTTTTCTTTTACCTTAATACTATCTGAGTAAACAGCAAGAACGCTGTCAAGTTTTTTATATGGCTGAGGTACCCACCATGTAAACATTGGATCATAGCCGTTGTAAAATTCATAAGTACTTTTCAACGCATCCCTCAATCCTTTTATAATTCCCTCCGCTCTTTTGCCCTGCTCCATTGCGATCGTATTTTCCTTGGCAAATTTCTTTTGCAGGTCCTGTATCGTTTTGTAAGCTGTGTTAAATTGATCTGCCACTTGCGAAGGATCAAGCACTGATCCCCGGCGCCTCCTTTTTTCCAATGCATATATGCTGTCTGCAAACGGAACCCACCTCTTCACTGCATTGTATTCTTTCTCTTCCAGCTGCAACTGATACTGTTCTTCTTTCAACTTGCGATCAAACAACACATATTCAACCTTTGTTCCAGTATTAAGATTGTCAAAATTCAGTGCTTGCAATTTTGCCTGGTAGCTCTTGTTATTCTCAAGCAATCTCGCTCTTCTTTCAGGAGAGTTTTCGACTGTATAAAATCGAACAAGGTTCCCGTTGTCAGCATTGTATTGCACCATCACATTATTGACTTCACTTGTTTGCTGGTAAAGATCATTTACGTTTTCAGTTTGCGCATTTACCTGCAAAGCGGTCAATAATAAAGCGGAACAATAAAATATGAAACGGTTCACGCAATTGGTCATATCTGTTATTTGGTTTTACTCTTTAAACTACTACACAAACTTTACAATTTAAAGATCTGCTTTGGAATCATTTCTTGAAGGCGGCGCGACACCAAGTAGATGCTGCACAAAAAAATCGCGTTTTCGCATTCTCCCGTAAGGCCCGCCGTCACTGTGTCCCATGCCGGGCACAGGCAGAAAATCAAAGGTCTTTTTTGCCTTGATTAATGCATCGATTACACGATAAGTCGACTCTGGTGGCACGTTTGTATCTGCCTCCCCTACGATCAGCAACAAGTCGCCCTTTAAACGATAGGCGTTGGTCACATTGCTTTGCTGCTCGTATTCCTTACCCACAGGATATCCCATCCATTGCTCGTTCCACCATTGTTTATCAACTCTATTATCATGACAACCACAAGCGGCAACTGCGGCTTTGTAAAATTCCGGGTGAAACAATAAACCACCCAATGCATTTTGTCCTCCCGCAGATGTTCCATACAAACCAACTCTGGTCGTATCAGCGTAGGGGTGTTCTTTCGCCAGCGCCTTCATCCAAAGTATTCTGTCAGGAAACCCGCCATCCACAATGTTCTTCCAGCATACATCATGAAATGCCTTGCTGCGGTTGGCCGTGCCCATACCGTCCATTTGTACTACAATAAATCCAAGGTCGGCAAGGCTTTGCATTTCCCTGCTGTAACCTATAAATGACTTGGGAACAAACGCATCCTGCGGGCCAGCATAAATATTTTCGATGATAGGATATCGTTTTGTGGAATCAAAATTGGCAGGTACAAAATAAATGCCCCAAATATCTGTAACGCCATCTCTGCCTTTTGCTTTGAACGGATGTGGCAATGTTTTTACCACCTGTAAAAATGAACTGATATCGGCTCGCTGAATGTCTGCAATCTTTTTGCCGGTTTCCGTTCTTCCTAAAATAGTTTGCGGGGCCTGATCAATCGTTGAGTAAGTGTCAAGAAAATATTTTCTGTCGGGTGAAAAAACAACTTTATGATTGGCCGGTTCGTTTGTTAAAGCGACCAGATTTTTTCCATCGAAATCTATTCTGTAATAATGCTCAAAATATGGATCTTCATTGGGATTCATGCCGCTCGCTGAGAACCATATCTGTCTTTTCTTTTCATCCACGCTGTCAATATTTCTAACTACATAATTTCCCTGCGTGATCATTTTGCTGTCTCCCGAACGATCATCTGCGAGATACAAATGATACCATCCATCTTTTTCAGACGACCAGATAATTTCGTTTGTTGCAGGCAAATAATGGGTGAAAATTCTATTGGTGTAAATAAACGTTTTTGTCTGTTCATCAATAACTGTATTCGTTTCTCCACTCACTGCATTGACGCGAATAATTCTAAACCGCTGATGCCCTCTGTCCATTTTTTCGTAGAAGAAATATTGTTTGTTGCTACTCCAGTGCAGTAGTGGTGCGTCAAAGAAATCGATGACAGGCGTTTGCACTTTAACGCCTTTGTTTTTGTCTACCGGAAAAACATACATTTCATATGTCGTAAAAGGATCGCCTGGTTGCTTGTATGCCTGCGAGCGAAGCTGCCCGCGAGTGGTTCCCGGTACTGAAGACAGCACATAGTACACGGACGAATCTGTTACCGGTTTTATGTGATAACCCACAACGTAGCGACTGTCAGGGCTCCACGCAAGCGACCCATATAAATAATTGTTGCTTCCATCAAACGTGTACTGCATTGCAGAATCTTCGCCCACTCTTTTTATGTACACGTTGTTGTCGCGGATAAATGCAACGAATTGTTTGTTTGGAGAAAGGCTATCAGTTTCAAAACTTTCCCAGCGGCTGGGCGGCTCTTTAAATGCTATGCTGGCTAATTCCACCTGTGGCAGTGAGTCTATGGTTGTGAGTTTGTTTTTGGCTGCGTCGTAGCTGTAGTTTTTTCCATCAAACGCAAAAATGATGCTCTTTGATGAAGAGCGGTAGCCTATTATTGGTATGGTGGCATTTTCCCGTGGATCGCTTTTGCCGGTTGCTTCCTGGATTGCGGCTTTCATTTTGTCTGTATCAAACAACGGCTTTTTTGCGCCGGTTTTTGCGTTCACATAAATGTATTCTGTTTTGCCACCGGCCAATACATTGCTATACCAAAACGCATCTTCGCCTTTTATCCAATGAGGAACAACAGACAGTCCGCCGATGGTTTTTAATACAGCACTGTCTCTACTGGCTGCTTCTTTGTAGTTGGTAACTATTTCAGCGTGTGAAGGTTTATAGTCAGGAAGTGGTTGCGCGATGCATATCTTAGTACATAAGATTCCAGAAAAAATCAGGCACCAGATTTTGGAGACAATTGACATTAGATAGAACGTTGATTATTATAGTGTGAAAGTAATTCGAATGCAAAAAACATAATTATCGATTATTAACCTATTGTTACCCGGAATTGATAATTAGGAATTAGGAGTTAGGGAAGCTGTTTGCAAACCTGAAAGAATGATGCTTGTCATCCCGACGAAGGAGGGATCTGGGTATGGCACTAACATGTTGCCTGAGTAGATACTCAGATCCCTCCTTCGTCGGGATGACAAGCGGTCTTTCTATTTTGGCCGTAAGACTAGGCGAAAAAGTTACTTAACTAAACAGCATCGGATTAGGAGTTAGAATTTAATTGAGAGTACCTTCCGCAAAAACTCCCCGCAGAGCGAATTTTCGGTCAGCAACGGTTAAAATATGTTTTGGCGGAACAACCATTTTTTTCTCCATTTATAGGATGAATAGAACACTACATTCGCTTGTTTTAACAGCATTTCAGCTGATCTTCGGCTTTGCAGGTTTCACACAAAAAGACAGCGTTGTCATTTCTCTTTCATTGCAAAACCCGCAGACACATACAGTACACGTGACGCTGCAATACAAGGCTACGGCAGAAAAAACTGTTTTCAAGATGCCTAACTGGACGCCCGGCTATTACCAGTTTATGAACTACACGGAACATGTCACTAACTTTTCTGCATTTGACGAAAACAATAATCCACTTACATGCGAACATGTTAACGCGAATACATGGGAGGTGCCTACACGACCCCAAAAAAAAGTTACACTCCAATATGATGTCGTTGCAGACAGCGTCTTTGTTGCAACGAGTTTTATTGATTCTACACACGCTTATATCGTTCCAGCCGCCACTTTTTTGTATGTGGAAAATCAAATTCAATTACCCGTTTCTTTGAAAGTATTTCCCTACGAAAAATGGAGCCGGGTGGCAACAGGGCTTGATTCTATCGGGGGGCAACAATTTCAATACACTGCGCCGGACTTTGACATGCTTTATGATTGTCCCCTACTGGTGGGAAACCTGGAAGAATTACCCTCGTTTAAGGTTAACGGCATTAACCATCGTTTTATTGGTTACCAACTGGCAGATTTTGACAAGCAAGCTCTCATGAATGACCTGAAAAAAATCGTTACGACGAGTTACATCATCATGAAGGATATTCCTTATCAGCATTACACCTTCCTCGGCATTGGTCCGGGTAATGGCGGCATTGAACATTTAACTTCATCGGCAAACAGTTTTACAGGTGCAGAACTAAACAATGAAAACGGAAGAAAAAGTATGCTTAGCTTCCTGGCGCACGAATATTTTCATAACTACAATGTAAAGCGCATTCGTCCCATTGAATTGGGGCCATTTGATTATGAACATGGCAGCAAAACCGATCAGCTTTGGATATCAGAAGGATGGACGGTTTATTACGAATACCTGCTACTGGCAAGAGCTGGTATTCTTTCTGCTGATGACTTGTATAAAAATTTCCAGGGAAATATTCTTGCCTACGAAAAACACAATGGCCGGCTGATGCAGTCATTGTCGCAGTCCAGCAGCGAAACCTGGAACGACGGTCCTTTTGGAAATGATAAAGACAAAACGATTTCCTACTACGATAAAGGTCCTGTGGTTGCGCTATTGCTTGACTTTGAGATCCGGCACCAAACGAAGAATGCAAAGTCTCTGGATGATGTGGTGCGTCTGCTGTATCAAAAATTTTACAAAGAAAAGCAACGCGGCTTTACCGAGAAGGAATTTTGGACCGCTTGTGAGTCTATAGCCGGAACGCCTCTTACAACAATATATAATTATGTGCATTCTACTGCAGAGCTGAACTATCAAAAATACCTGGCTTATGCAGGATTAAATGTCGACATTCAGAACAGAAGTTTCGCGATACTGCCCATAGGTAATCCCGATACACTTCAACAAAAAATACTTGCAAGCTGGATAAAAGGTAATTCAAATTAAGTTGCATCATCACCAACACTGACATAAAAAGTGTCGCCCATTCTTTCCGGGGCGGCATTTTTTTCACTTTATGTATTCATATAAATAGAGGTAAATGGTGAAAATACAATTTATCGAACCCGAAAATCGAAAGCCTAATTTCAAAAAAACATCGAATAATTGTCATTTTGACAAATTAGCTGATAACACAGGCATTTTATCCGAATGGGTAGTATTTAAATATTAAAGGTCATTTTTACACTTAAATTATTTGACACCTAAAATATTACCCCTTATGAGATGCAAATGACCGCAGTATTTAAAGGGCTTGGCAATTTGTCCCCCCAAAATTATCATTTTGTCCATGTTGCATATTTAACAAATATTTCAAGTTTGTCTTGCCAAAACGATTGCCATGAATCCACGACATTTTCCATACGAAGTACATGACTATTTACCTACTCTTCATTCATGTACTGACTTCTCCAACTAACATTATTGACTTTAAACTAAAACGCAGAATGCTTATGAACAGAAAGCAGCTATTTAAAAATGGCTTGTTACCATTATTTATTTGCATCCTTGTTGGAATTGCATCGAGGTGCTATTCCCAGGAGAACGAGATTACGGTGAGAGGAAAGATACGTTCCGACTCAGCCGCGATCCCGTCCGCAACGATTGTGCTTAAAACGAATCCGCAAAGAAGTACCCAATCAGACGAGAAAGGTAACTTCTCTCTTAAAGCTCCAGCCAACGGAACATTGATCGTTTCTTCCGTAGGTTTTGAAACACAGGAAGTTGACATCCAGGGTAACAGCGTGGTGAATGTTGTTCTTAAAGCGAAGGACAACAAGCTTACTGACGTAGTAGTGGTCGGATATGGTACTCAGAGAAAAGCCACTGTGGTGAGCTCTGTTACTTCCATCAATCCCAAGGAGATCAAAGGCCCCACGAGTAACCTTACAACAATGCTTGCTGGTAGAATCTCCGGTATGATTTCTTTTCAAACCACCGGTGAACCCGGCGGCGACAATGCCAACTTCTTCATCCGCGGCCTTGGAACTTTTGGTTCTGGAAAAGTGAATCCGCTTATTCTCATCGACGGAATTGAGTCGAGCACTACGGACCTCGCAAGATTGCAGCCGGACAACATCTCCGGATTTTCTATTCTGAAAGATGCCACTGCTACTTCAGTGTACGGTGCACGCGGTGCGAACGGTGTGATACTTGTGACGACTAAAGTGGGTCAGTCAGGCAAAATGCAATTCAACATCCGTTTGGAAAATTCATTTTCCTCTAATACACAAAGTGTTGACCTGGCAGATAACATCGATTACATGAAACTTGCCAATGAAGCGGTGCTGACGAGAAACCCGCTGGGCGCAGTTTTATACAGCCAAAATAAAATTGATCATACCGCAGCGGGCGATGATCCTTTGTTGTACCCAAGCAACAACTGGGTAAATCAATTGATCAAACCGGTTACCACCAATCAGAGAGCGAACGTGAACATCGGCGGTGGTGGAGAAAAAGCGAAATATTATCTCGCTTTGAGTTACAACCGTGATAATGGTAATGTGAGAAACAGTTCGCTAAACGGTTTTGATAACAACATAAAACTGCAAACCTATTCTATACTTTCCAACGTTACGTTGAGCCTGACCAAAACAACAGAAGCGTTGATCAGTCTTAAAGGACAATTTGATGATTACAGCGGCCCTATTCCGGGCTGGGACGAAACTCATCAAAACAAGCTCTCTGGCGGTGCGACTGTTTATAAAAATGCAGTGTACAGCAACCCGGTTGCTTTTCCGGCGGTATATCCTCAAAGCTATATTCCGTACGCTAAACATCCATTGTTTGGTAATGCTGTTATTCCGGGTTCTGCCAATCAATTGTATACAAACCCTTACGCCCAATCGCTGTCAGGGTTTGAGCAAACCAACACAAGCACTATGACTGCACAGTTGAGTTTGAAACAGAACCTGAACTTCATCACCAACGGTTTGTCTGCAAGGGCAATGGCTTATACCACACGCTATGCAACATTCTATGTAGACAGGCAAGTGAGTCCATATTATTATGGTTCAGATTTAGTGGATGGTAAAATGACAGGCATTTACCTGATCAATGACGGTAGCGCGGGTAACCCATTTCCTGCACCAACTGAGTACCTGACTTATGCTCCTGGTGATAAAACAGTGAACAGTACTTTTTATGGCGAAGCGGCGCTTAACTACAACCGCACATTTAACGATAAGCATGCTGTAGGCGCGATGTTCATCGGAACAATGCGCAACTATGTTACCGGCAACGCGCAGACTTTGCAACTTTCATTGCCATCAAGAAACGCCGGTGTTTCCGGTCGTATGACTTATGGCTATGACAACAGATATTTGTTGGAGTTTGACTTTGGTTATAACGGTTCTGAAAGATTTGCAGAGAACCACCGATTCGGTTTTTTCCCTTCTGTTGGTGGTGGTTGGGTTGTGTCTAACGAAAAATTCTGGGAGCCTTTAGCTAAAGTTGCGAACAATTTGAAATTCAGATTCACTTATGGCTTGGTGGGTAATGACCAGATCGGCAGACCGGAAGACAGGTTCTTCTATCTGTCTGAAGTTGGTTTGAATGGCGCAATGGCAGGAGGCTTTGGTACTAATTTTAACTCAAGCAGAAATACTGTGTATACCAACCGTTACGCAAATCCTGATATTACCTGGGAAAAATCAAAACAGCTGAACCTTGGTATGGACCTGACTTTGCTGGACGACATCAAAGTAACGGTGGATGCTTACCATCAAAAACGCTCAAACATTTTGATGACAAGAAGCACCATCCCTTCTACAATGGGTCTTCAGGCAATACCATCTGCCAACGTAGGACAAGCAGAGAGCCAGGGTATTGATATCGCGCTTGATTATCACAAAACAATTTCAAGATACTGGTGGGCACAGGTAAGAGGAACGTTTACTTATGCAAAAAGTAAAGTGCTTGTAAATGAAGAGCCTGCTTATGCAGAAAACAACATCAACCTTTCGCACGTTGGCAATTCCGTTGCGCAGATGTATGGCCTTGTTGCAGAAAGATTGTTCAGCGATGATAAAGAAGTGAGCAACTCTCCAACGCAGTTTGGTCGTGTACTTGCCGGCGATATTAAATACAAGGATATCAATGGCGATGGCAAAATCAGCGTGGCAGATTACGTGCCACTTAGTTTCCCCTACGTTCCTGAAGTACAATATGGTTTTGGTTTCTCACTGGGCTATAAAAACTTTGATTTCAGTGCTTTCTTCCAGGGTACAGATCGCGTAGCATTCATGATAGATCCAATTGCTATTTCACCATTTTACAACCAGCATGGTTTGCTGAACGCCATTGCTCAGGATCATTGGTCAGAAGATAACAGAAATGCTTATGCATTGTGGCCGCGTTTGAATATCAATAGCGATGCTGTTGGCGGTGCGCCTACTTATAACAACAACTATTCATCTTCATGGTGGTTGAGAAACGGCGCTTTCATGCGTTTGAAATCTGCAGAGCTTGGTTACAATTTATCTGCTGCGACGCTTAAAAAAATACATTTTGCAAATGCGAGAATTTATTTGAATGGCATCAACCTGTTAACCTTTAGCCACTTTAAAACATGGGATCCTGAAATGGGTGCATCTGGCTTAGGTTATCCAATTCAAAAAGTTGTGAACGTAGGTGCGCTATTCGGATTCTAAAACATCAAACAGTAAATTCATGAAATTAAGTTTCAATCTAAATAAAAGATATTCATTTTTCAGGGTCATGAAACCATCCGGGCGCTTACGTGGTATTGCGGCTACAGGATTGGTGATCCTTTTGTCGGCAACGGCTTGCAACAAAGGTTTTTTAAATGTTGTGCCGGATAACGTGGCCACGATCGACAACGCATTTGCATCTAAAACTGAGGCAGAGAAATATTTGTTTACGTGCTATGCCTATTTGCCAAATGATGAGGATCCAACTTACAATCCCGGTATAACTGCGAGCGATGAAACATGGATCGAGGACAACGAGATCCACATCCGTTCTACAAACGTTGCGCAAATGCCAAGAGGCGGCCAAAACACTTCTGATCCTATTTGCAACTATTGGGTCGGTTCAAGAGATGGCGCCGCTATGTTCAGGGCGATCAGGGATTGTAATGTTTTTCTGGAAAACATAGAGGATGTTACGAAAGTGCCTGATCTTGATATTGACACAAGAAAAAGATGGATATGTGAAGCGCAGTTCCTGAAAGCATACTATCACTATATTTTGTTCAGGGCATATGGGCCAATTCCGGTTGTTGACAAGAATATTCCAATCAGCGCCCCATTGGCTGAAACGCAGGTTAAGAGACAATCGGTTGACAGTGTTGTTAACTACATTGCCAACCTGTTAGATACTGCTGCAGTTCATTTACCGGCTTCTATTTTGAACCAGGCTTCTGAGCTGGGGAGAGCTACCAGCAATATTTCCATAAGCCTGAAAGCAAAACTCCTGGTACTTGCTGCCAGTCCTTTATTTAATGGCAACACAGACTTTGCAAGCATGCAGAACAAAGGCGGCGGCGCATTATTCAATCCTACTTACAGCGCAGACAAATGGAAAAGAGCTGCAGATGCATGTAAAGCAGCTATTGATGCATGCACAGCGCAAGGCGTTAAATTGTACACTTTTGAAACGCCTGCAGCTACTACTCTTTCCGATACCACAATAACACAGATGAGCATAAGAAATGCCATGAGCGAACCGTGGAACTCAGAATTAGTATGGGGATTGACACATAGCGGCATGGGCCTTAACTCATTCTTCCAGGCGATTGGTGGTGCTGCGTATGACAGAACGTATATTCAAAACGGTGGTATCACTTACGGTAACGCCTTGATGGGGCCTACGCTTAAAATGGCTAAAATGTTTTACAGCAAGAATGGTGTGCCCATTGATGAAGACAAAACGCTTGACTTTAGTAACTATGCGGCACTTCGTATTGCTACACACAATGAAAGGTTCAACGTGAAAGAAGGCGAAGCAACTGCAAGATTGAACTTTGACAGAGAGCCGCGCTTTTATGCGAACATTGGATTTGACAGGTGCATATGGTACATGGCAAACAGTCCTTCTCATTCTGACGAGAATACGTTCTACCTGTTTTGTCGTGCAGGTGAGTTCGGTCAAAACTCTCCTATTCCCATCACAACGATGTACATGAAGAAAATCCTTAACTGGAAATTTGACTGGAACACACGCTTGTACACTCCTTACCCATATCCTTTAATCAGGTTAGCAGACTTATATCTTTTGTACGCAGAGGCATTGAACGAATCAAACGATGCGCCAACCGAAGATGTTTACCAATATATAAATCTGGTAAGATCAAGAGCAGGTTTGCAATCTGTACAGAGTGCATGGTCCACTTATAGCAACAACCCAACCAAGTACACTACCAAAGCAGGTATGCGCTCTATCATTCAAAGAGAGCGTGCCATTGAGTTGTGTTTTGAAGGACAACGCTATTGGGATCTTCTCCGCTGGAAAACTGCTGCAACAGAGCTTGCAGGAAATGTTACGGGCTGGGACAGAACAGCAAAAACAGCGGATCTGTTTTATCGTGAATTAACTTTTTACTCCAGAAAATTTGTTGCGCCGCGTGATTATTTATGGCCGTTGGAAGACAACGATCTGTTGAATAATCCTAACCTGGTACAGAACCTGAACTGGTAAAAGTTAAACCTATCGCTCACTAATAAATTTCAAAAAAAATGGGTAAACTAAATCTATATATTTTATCATTTTCTTTACTGGCATTTGGTTGCAAACAAGAGAATTTAAACGCTCCGATTGTTACCAATGGCAATGCTCCCGGCACTATTAAAAATGTTCAGGTGGTTAACCTGAACGGGAAAGCCACTATTACCTACTCGCTACCGGGAGATAAGGACCTCCAGTATGTGAAGGCTGTTTATGAAACCTCTCCGGGCGTTTCCGCACAGGTGATCGCATCACGCTATGCCAACAATCTTACAGTAGACGGCTTTGGCGATACACTTGCCCACACTGTTAAATTGTATGCTGTAAACTCAAGTGAAGTTTCTTCTTCGGCAATTAACGCAGTTGTGCAGCCATTCACGCCGGGTTACATTCTGGCACGCCGCTCTTTAGAAGTGAACATCACTTTTGGTGGCTTTACCATTAAAGCGCAAAACCCAACAGGCGATAACCTTGCAATCATTCCGATGGTTGATTCTACAGGCAAAGGCAACTGGGGACAAACAACAGGTATGGATAACGTGTACAGTGCAGATACTGTTATCACTGCTACGATCAGGAACCAACCTTCTGTAGAAAGAAAATATGCTTTTGCGGTAAGAGACAGATGGTTCCATTATTCTGATACATTGTTTTTAACACTTACTCCATTGTTTGAGCAACAGCTGGATAAGAGCAAGTTTGCAACGCTGGTATTGCCAAACGATGCTGTTGTGTTGAACAACGGTGGTTACACATGGCCGTACTACATGTATGATGGCAACTACCATCCGGGCTGGCCATCTACTTACTTTACAGTAGAAAGTTCCATCACTCCGCAAATGGTAACAATAGACCTTGGTGCGGCACATACGCTGAGCCGTTTTCAGATCAATCCTTACCTGGAGGTTGGTAACTTTTATTATGTGAGAGGCAACGTAAAAGATTTCGAAGTATGGGGATCAAATAGTCCCAATCTGAGCGATCCTGTATCTGGCAACAACGAGCCGGGTGCATCATGGACAAAGATTGGCACTTATCACGTTACCAAACCTTCGGGCTCCGGCTACCAGGTTGAAACAACAGCCGACCAACAAGCAGCATACAACGGATGGCAGTTTGATTTTCCTATAGGACTGAGCGATTACCGCTACCTACGCGTGCGTCAACTATCCAACTGGCAGGGAAGTTACTTCCTTACCATTGCAGAGTTTACAGTTTGGGGAAAATAAGAATTGCTTAACACAAAAACTTTACAAACAATGAAAAGAAATTTAGCAATAGCAACTGTCATCACCATCATAGCGATATGGGTGGCAGCATGTACCAAAATAGATGATTACAAGTCAAAGTATATGTCTGGTGGCGGCATCATTTACACCGGTAAAATGGATTCGGTAAAAATCTTCTCCGGTAGATACCGTGCGCAATTGAACGGACTATTTACATCAGATCCAAACATTGTGAAGTATCGCATTTTCACAAACAGTGGGCTTGATTCAATGGAAGTGGTAGTGAAAAGAACTTCTGGTGTGGACACTGCAAAAACAATTATTCCAAATTTGGAAGAAGGCACGCAAAGCTTTGAAATAAGAACATACGACAGCGCAGGCAATTCTTCTGTTCCGGTGTTTATTTCGGCAAATGTTTACGGCGCCAACTACCAGGCTTCTATTGTGAACCGCGGTGTTGCAGATGCATCACTACAAACAGATGGTTCAGCAAAGATCACGTGGGCAGATGTAAGTGTCGAAGCAGGTGTACAATACATGCAGATTAAATTTTCCGATGTTTCAAATGTTTTGCATGACACTCTTGTATACTCCCAGGCTACTAACTTAACAACGAGTTTGCCAAACATCAAAGTGGGTTCAACATTCTCTTACAGAACAGCGTACCTGCCAAACCCAACTGCGATTGATACTTTCTATACCGACTACCAGGATCACAGCGTGAAAGCAGACGTAACGAAAGTATATCTCTCCAACTACGGCCCTGATTTCAAAGGAACACTTGGTAGTGACGGACGATTTGGAACACTGAATGCTCCATGGGTATCAAATGCAGGAGCTTTGAATAAAGGTGGTGGCACATTTGGTGGTTATCAGCACGCGTCATGGCAGTCCGCAGGTGTAATCACTTGGGAAACATGGGGCAAAACGCCTGTAGTTGATGGGAAAATTTATCAGGCGACTTCAGCACCATTGCCCGCGGGAAATTATACCATCACATTCAATTACTATTCTGAAGTGCAACAAAATTCATCTATATATTTCGTGGCGGCGGCGGGCAACACCGGCATTCCTTCGCTGGCGGACCTCTCAAGCTCACTGGGATATGCAGCGATGTACAACGGTGCTAACATAGGTGCAACTTCACCGAATGTAACAGAAGCCAAAAGCTTCAACTTCACGCTTACTTCTCCGCAAACAGTTTCTATTGGTCTCCTTGGAAACGTTGTGGGAAGCGGTGATCCGGGAAGTTACTTTGAAGTAAGATCGATTCAATTGATCCAGAATTAATAAGAATGGTTGTTAGTTGTTAGTTATTAGTTGTTAGCCTTCAGTCGCGAATAGTCCCTATTCAAGGCCTAACAACTAATAACTAACAACTAACAACTCTCCTTCATTTTCAATTTTCAATTTTCAACTTTCAATTAAATCGTCCTTCCCATAAACGGATCAGTAAAACCCGCTGCTCCTGTCTCTACTTTCCCCGCATATCTTTTTTCAAACTGAGCAACACCTGCTAACGTCACAGAGAAATCATACCAGTTATGCTGTTTAGACAATTCGATGGGCACTGTCAGTTTAGAGTTTGGTTGCAGCGTCTTTTCTATTGCGGGTGTTTTGTAAGCATTGTCTGTAATCCTTATTTTACAAGGCTTCTGAGAAGTGTTACGCAAAGTAAGAGCGATCTTTCCTGTGAGTTTATTCTTATTGCTGCCTGCTCTTTCATAGCCACAATCAACAGCAATTGCGGGGTCATTTGCAGAGCCTTTAAATTCTCTGAAAAATCCATTCGGGCCGTATACACACAAATGATAATTACCGTTTTCAAAATCTTTCAACGGCCATTTCGGTTCCAACTGATCTGCTGGCTTAACTGTGAAGGCCCATGTTTGCAAATCTTTTCCGGGTCTATAAACATTAAATGGAGAACCAAGAGCTTCCGCACCAAACACTTCATTACCGGCTTTCATTTGTATAACAAATGCATCTTTTGAGGCATTCAATTGTCCATCTGCATACAGCTCGTAATTCAAAGCAGTCGATGGCTTCACACCATGTTCCTGCCTTGGCATATGTTCGGAAGAACGAGGATCTTTTTGAATCGCTTTGATCTCATCCTCCGTTAATGCTTTGAATCCATTGGGCAAATCTTTAAACTGCGCATTGTAAACCTGTTCAAGAAACGGACGCATTACCACATATTCCAGTCCCGGCGATTCGTTTTTATTGGAAGGTCTGAACACAGATGTCAAATCACCACAAACCGTTCTTCTCCAATCACTGATATTTGTTTCCTGAACGTCCTTACCCGTTTTTGTCTTGATAAATTTTTCGAGAAACTGTATGGTAGATGTATGATCAAACACTTCTGAGTTCACATAACCGCCTCTTGTCCATGGCGACGCAATTACCATTGGCACCCTGTAACCAAGTCCTATTGCGCTTTCGCGATCAGCTTTTTCAGGAAATCCATTTCTTGCCGCCAGTTGTTCCTTTGTTACAAACTCTACTTTAGTGTCCATTCCTTTTGATGCCATGCCAGTCTCTGGCCTGTCGGAATGTGGCGCTACAAACGGCGGCACGTGATCGAAGTAGCCGTCATTTTCATCGTAGGTAAGAATAAAAATCGTCTTCTTCCAAACCTCCGGATTTTGCGTAAGAATATCCATTACTTCCGATACATACCATGCTCCGTACCATGCAGAAGACGGATGATCAGACAGGTGTTCGGGAGCTACGAGCCACGAGACCATGGGCAGATTGCCACTCTTTACATCGTCCCTGAATTGATGCAGAATGTCGCCTTTCGGAACGTTCATTGTTCTCTCTACACCATTGTCGTTATAAGTTACAGATTCCAGCGAGTGATAGTGAGGGTCGTTTGTATTCGTCGTAAAAGCTTTTTGTTGCAGCGCTTTTTCTTTTGCAGAAAGACTATTTCGCTTCTCTTGATTTTTCACTTCAAGTTCCGCGGTACATTCTTTCAACTCCTTTTGCTTGCCTTCAATAGTTTTTTGCAGTTGTTTAGCCGCAGCATCTCCAGCACTTAAACCTGCGAGTTTTGCTTGCAGGTCGGCAATTTGTTTTGGAAAAGTTTCCACCACTTTTTTTAGATACACAAGATGTTTGGCGTGCAGCCTGACATTGTATTGGGAAAAGAACTCCAAAGGATTATCGGTAAAGTTTGCCAGCCAGGCGTCTTGCTGTCCTTCAAATCCAACATTCATAGATACTTCATTCTGATAGAACTTCCATGACACATTATTCTCTTCAAGCAACTCAGGAAACGTGCGATAGTTTAACGTCTCAAAATCCATATCATCGTTCCAAACCATCGCCCTCGAGTTTTCATTTTGCTCTGCCCTTATTGTACCAGTCCAAAAAAACAATCTGTTGGGACTCGTACCGGTAAGTGATGAGCAAAAGTGTTGGTCACATACGGTAAAACCATCAGCCAATGCATAATAAAAAGGAATGTCTTCACGTGTATAATAGCCAAGTGTCAGAGGCATGTTGGAATATCCCTTGTTGCCACTCTTTTTTACATTCAGCCATTGATCATACTTTCCGTCGTTGCGGGCGTTGATCTGGTTGTTCCACGAGTGCGGCAGCGAACTCATCCATGTCGCTTTTGTATTTTTTATGTCAAGCCTGAATGGCGCATAAGTATTACCGGCGCTATTGGATTGCAGCCACACAGGATTGTTATTGGCGAGCCTGATGGCACGAGGATCATTGTATCCACGCACGCCACGCAGCGTACCATAAGTGTGATCGAAGGATCTATTTTCCTGCATAAGTATCACAACGTGTTCTGCGTCTTTCCAGGTAGTACCGGGAGCGGCTTCAATTGCCAATGCTCTTTGCACTGCAGCGGGTATCAAAGTGTTCATACCCATCAGGCCAGATAAAAGGCCAGCTTTCTTTATAAACTCTCTGCGATTTTCCATGAGCTAAAATAACGAATGCCTTTAAATATGTTTTCGTCCCCTGTTAACTATTCATCAACATTTTAGAAACATGGAATAAAAATACGTTCTGGATAGATCCTTTTTTATAATATTGTTACCGAAAATACCCCTACTAAAACCATGAACCTTATTAAGAAATATCCTACATTCTTTAAGATAGCTTTCTTCTTGTCGGTTATCATTAAACCTGCATTATTCTTTCTGCTTTTTGGTTCATTAATACTCTATATAACGATAACCCATAGCATTTTCCTAAAGAAGGTGAAACAGGATGGTATCGGGTGTACAGGAACATTAGTAGATTACCGGGAAGACAGCGAAGGAACCGATATTCCAATTATTGAGTTTACCACTAAGGCAGGAGAGCTTATTACCGGGGAACCTTCAGGTCGTTCTTCAAGTGATTTAAGTATTAACCCAAAAAAATCCCTCTACCAACAGGTTGATATTTTGTATGATGTCAGCAATCCTAAAAAATTTATTCTTAACGATAACAGGGACTTTGATCACCTGTTTTTTGCATTTCTTCTTTTGATTGGCTTGGGTGCCATTGTTTTGTTTTTCAGCAATATGTTGGGTTATATTAAACTCGGTTGACAGGAGGTATTAACGACTCCAAAGGAATGAAGTTTAAAATAAAAAACACTAAGGCACTAAGGACACTAAGTTTCACTAAGAGAACCATAAATTTAAAACACCCTTAGTGAATCTTAGTGTCCTTAGTGCCTTAGTGGTAAAGATTCGGGTCTCAAAACTTCCAATCTCCCAAAATATTTGAAACTGTGTATTGACTTGCATCCTGAGCACTCAGCTGATGCGACCAACCTACCCTTTTATCACTAGCAGAACCAAGGCCGTAGCTTTTATATTCTGCGTAAAAAGTAGTTTTCTCATTATCTACTTTACCCCAATTGTCCCAACCTTCAGGCTTTACTTGATGATCCATGAAACAATTGATGTAAACAACTTTCGCAAACGGCCTCCATGGTCTGCCCAAGAGAAACGAGCCACTTGGTGCATTTCCCGTTAGTTTGCAATTCAGAAAAACATAACCAAACTTTTTTCCTTCAGGCGTTGAAGCGGCAGTATAGTAGCCACCGTTTTTTGCATACAAAGTGCAACTATCAAACACAGCCGTCGCGGCACCAAAAATAAAATCAAGAGTGCCTTCTATATAACATTTGTAATAGTATTGTCGGCTATTGTCGCCATGTGTGTACAGCGTGTCTTGAAAGCCAAGAAAACGGCAATTGATGAATTTAGCACGGTCGCCTGTAATCCTCACTGCCACTGCCTGTCCCACAGGGCCAGAAGAATTCTCGAATGTAATATTCTCAGCAGTAAAATCATTTCCAAAAACAAAAAAGCTTGAAGACCCAGAGGTGCCGATGTTCTGACCAGCGCTGTCTTTCTTTGCTGCATAGTCATCATAAGTTAAAATTGTTTTATCAACGCTTTCCCCAACGAAATGCACTTTTGTTTTTGTTTCTCGTAAGCGAAGTTTTTCTTTATACACGCCATTCTTGATGTAGATAATGGTTTCCCAATTACTCGAATCCGGCACAGCATTGATGGCGTCCTGAACTGTTTTATAGTCTCCTTTCCCATCCTGGGAAACAACGATCTTCTTTGTCTGGCTCATTACCACCGTGAAAACAGAAACGAGCATGATACAAGTAGCAAATAATCTTCTCATAATTAAAAAGAGGTTTTTACCTGACATGTTTGATGTTAACTATTTTAACCGCAAAGGGTTCAAAGGTCTGCGCAAAGAAAACGAAGACTTTACTCTTAGGCAGCCTTCGCTTCCGTTGCGCCATACGAATCTACTTTTTAGTTTTGGTGAATGCTCTTCACGTTCTTTGCGGTTTAAAGAAACGAAGCACTTTATTGAAGCCTTTCCTTTTCCTCAATGCTGCTAGCTTTATTCTCAACCTTCACCGGACTATCTATTGAAACCTTTAGCCCTTGCATGTTCCAGAAACTTACAAACTCAAGCTTTCCAAATTCACTTGCTGTTATCAAAGTATTTTCAAACTGAAAATTACTGAGCAAAGAAGATGGCAAACCTGTTGCGTCAAATACTTTCTTCGCATTTGTAACCCTCACGTTTTTTACATAAATATCCTTTGCATGTGGAATGCCTTTTTCTACTGGCTCCACATGTTGCAGCATGGCTTTCCAATGGGCGGGAATAGAATCATAGCTATAGCCCTGTGGCAATGTTGAATAACTATAGGCAGGGAACCAATTAAGATTAAACTGAAATGCATTGTTGATTGAATCCATTTCGATGTTTTCAAAATAGATGTCTTCTATCGTGCCGCCGCGTGTTGTCGCAGATTTTATGCGAAGGCCATTATCTGTGTGCTTTGCCTTTAGATTGGTGGCAAATATGTGCCTTATACCTCCTGAAGTTTCACTGCCCAACGTAATCAAACCCGCACCTCGACGAGCGATGCTGTTCTGTATCACCACATACTCAGTAGGCTTGTTAACACGCAAACCATCCCAATCTCTTCCGGCTTTCAGACAAAAATTATCGTCATTACAATCTATATCACATCCATCGATCAACACCCATGAAGAAGAATCTACATCGATGCCGTCTGTGCTTGGACCACTTCCGTTTTCATTGTTTTTAATCGTTAATCCACTTGCCGTCACATACTTTGAATACAAAATTTGCACCGTCCAAAATCCTGCATTCTTCAACGTCAGATCTTTCACCGCTACATTTTCTGCATTCTGCACAAGAATAGTACGCACTCTTTTCACATCATAATCAACGATCCATCTCAAATCTTTTGCGTCATATTCTTTTCGCATCTTCCAGTAAAGATCCCAGTTGAATTTTCCTCTTGCATCGATAACACCGCCCCCAGTTACAGAAACATTCTTTGCATCAATCACATTGATTAATGCCGATGGCCACTTCATTTCAATACCTGCCACTCTTGTATCAATATCAGGATAATCATTGAGTGACTCACTACCGAGTATCAACACATCTTTACCAATGACCAGTTGCACATTTGACTTTAGAAAAATCGCACCCATCATATACGTACCTGCGGGAAAAACAACTTTGCCACCGCCAGCTTTAGAACAGGCATCAATGGCCCTTTGCACCTGCTTTGCAACGTTACCTGCAGCACCGGGCTTCGCACCATATTTCACAACGTTGTATTCTTTATCAATGACATCAATTTTCTTACACCCAACTTCACTCACCCATGAAGGTACTTGTGCATTAACAACTAAAGAAACAATTAGTAATAAGAGAAAGGTTATTAATTTTTTCATTGCAATTAAATCGTCGTTTAAAATACATTATCTACTGATGGTCTGCTATAATTTTCATTGCTTTTAGATACTGCTGGCAAGCCAAAATAAAAATAAAGCTTCCTTGTAACCGGCTTGCTCATTTCTGTCAACTCGCTCTGGGGGCCGTACACCGCCGAATTCTTAGTGATATTGGTTGCGAGCTTGGTGCCAATTGGAGGAATACAATCTAAGAACGAGATATTACCAGCAGGAAGCTTTGGATAAGATTCCAGGCCGGTGATGCCGTAAAAATCAAAGAGGCGAACAAATAGATTCTCTTCCTGGCTGGCTACATAAAAACGTCCTTCAATGGTATTGAATTCCATCCATGAAATATCACCATAATATCCCTTAAACTCGGGATAAACCATCGGCCAATAAGAAGTTTGTGTATTGTTATAGAAATTCTGCCAAACGTTTACAGGCGTACCTTTCATTCTGTTTTTCCATTGCCTGTACGGCCCTTTGCCCAGCCATCTTGTACCGAGCACATAGTTTTCCGGATAGGAAAAACTCACACCGGCAAAGTCATATTTACCTGTCAACGAATAAGTGTAATCGAGTGTTAACCAGCCATTGCCGGTCATTGTCCATTTTATCGATTGAATGTCTCCATTGTATTTAAACTCTGCAATGCTGTTGCTTCCTTCCTGGAATACTTTAGCATCAATCAAAGTTCCTTTACCGTTCAGCATCACGGGTCCATTGTTGAATGAAAGCGCAGAAGCTTTGCTATTCACCACTCTTTTCAACAATCCTGTTTTTGTGTCCAACTCAATTGTAACTTCACCGCCTTTCAATGTTATTACCGAATCTGTATTTACAACCGAAGCAACTTTATTGGTTGAAGAAATAAATTTTGGCAACAGTTCTTTATTGATTTGCAATTTCCAAGTCCACTCATTCAACACTTTATTGAACTTGTCGGTTACACGAAGCACCAATCCTTCGTATTGCTTAAAATCCGCTGGCAGTCCGAGATCAATGTTTCCTTTTTGCAGTGGCAATATCGATGGAACATTCGCCAATCCCTGTTTAACGATCTCATAACCGAGTGATTGCATGTTAAATGGCTTCGCAAAATTCACCAGCATCCATTGGTATTTGCATTCATTAAGATTGGTAAAATGATAACGATTCTCAACTTCAATGTTGCCATTGAAATCATCAGGAATGCTTTTCATTTCTACATGCACGGGACAAAAAATTTCTTTCAATGCATAGAAGCTGCCTTCTTTCTCTCTGTGTGGTCCCATGATGCCATCATTGGCATTAAGTCCGTTTGCATCGATGATGTTGTTCATATCTGTTCGCACAACGCCTTCATCCAGCATTGCCCATATAAAGCCACCACCGCTGCGTTTTGCGTGCCAGTGCAGCTCCCAGAAATCATCCATCGCTGCGCCTCCACCGCCATCGTCCTGTGAATGCAAAAACTCCGTTGGCATATAAATGAGGCTGTCATTCAAAATATTCTTTGTGCTATAATAATCTTCGTAATGATTGCAATCGATCCCGTTGAATTGATTCCCCGGTCTGTGATGCGGATGAATAACAGGACGATGCGAAATATCCCATTTGTCAAAATCATCATCAAGTTCTTTGTTGGTTCCACCTTCATTGCCATTGTCCCAGAAAATAATTGAAGGGTGATTCACATCTCTTATAACCAATTCCCTCACAAGCGGCTCACCTGCTTTTGTGCTGTAAGCTTTTTGCCATCCGGCCAACTCATCCAGCACATACAATCCAAGTGAATCGCAGAGTTCAAGAAATCTTTTATCAGGAGGATAATGTGAGCAACGAACCGCGTTCATGTTCATTTGTTTGATCAACTGCACATCCATCAACTGAATACTATCATTCAATGTACGTGCGGTTTCGGGCCACCAGCAGTGGCGGTTAACGCCTTTCATTTTTACCTGCGCTCCATTTATATAAATACCATCGCCATGCCTTACTTCAATGGTTCTGAACCCGAATTTCTCTTTTGTGCGAAAAACAGTTTTATCTCCTTCTTTCAAATAAAAATTAACACTGTATAATTCAGGCGTCTCACTTGTCCACGTTAAAGGAGAATTGACTTTCGTTTGCAAAAGGACGGTTGTATCATTTGGAGAAATCTGCTTCGTAATAGTGGCGACCTTATTTCCTTTTCTATCAATAATGTCCGCAACGATCTTGTTTGCCTTCTTTATATTTCTTGTGAAGACCTGCATCATCAGGTCCCCATTTGCTTTCGCATCTATCGCCGTGCGCTCGATGTGTTGTTGTTCAACAGCTTCTAAATATACAGGTCTGAATATGCCGCCGAAAATCCAGTAGTCCGCTAAACGTTCTGCATTGTTTACAGACGCATCATCAGACATTTTGCTCACAGTAACTTCCAGCACGTTCGCACTGCCAAATTTTATTTTGTCGGAGATGTCATATTTGAACTCGTAAAATGCACCACGATGCTTGCCGCCAGCGCTCACACCGTTGATCTTTACTTCCGTATCGGTCATGCTTCCTTCAAACACGATCGATACAACTTTCCCTATCCATGATTTGGGTACGGTAAAAGAATATTTATACATGCCCTTTTCATCTGCAAATCTGAAATTGCTGCCATAGGTTTTATAATCCCTGCCATAGTTATAAGTACCAAACCCTTGCTGTTCCCAGCATGACGGCACCTGGATCGTTGTCCATTTGCCGCTGTTTCTGCCAGCGGCACAATAGAAATCCCATGTTTTTGTTTGATTATTGGCAGTGCCTGACAAATATTGTATCTGCTTTTCCTGCGCCCGCGTGCCTGAAAAAATCATCACCATGGCAGCGGTAAAAATTACGGTAAGAACATTTTTCATAAGCTCAGCGTTGTTCCAATTCTGTTGGTGCTTTTCCCAACCAAATTATTTGGTTCCCAAAATAAGCTCTTAGTGACTGATAATCAAAATAAATTGTAAAAATGACAATTAACACAAACAAAAAACAGAACGAGGAAAAATCTTTTCAAAAGAATGAAACACAATTATTTGCAGCGAATCATTTCTTTACTATTATTGAGCTTGAAATATAAACCACGTATCAACCTCTTTACATGGTGCATCCAATTATTTATATTTGATAAAACGATTGCTTTTTTGAGATGAAGTATTCCGCTCTGAATGACCAGCAACTGCTTGCGCTTCTTAAGGAGGCGAACAAAGATGCCTTTGCCGAAATCTACAATCGATATTGGAACAGCATGTATTGGTCAGCTTACTACATTATTAAAAACGAATCTGTGGCGCAGGATGCTGTTCAGGAAGTTTTCATAGCACTGTGGCAGCGAAATGCAGAGGTGGATATTGAAATGCTAAACGCTTATCTCCACCAGGCGGTGCGTTTTCAAATATTGAAAGCCATCAAAAAACAAAAAGCCGACGAGCAGTTCTACAGTCGCCTGGTCAATATCACCGCAAACATTGTTTACGAAAACCCGCTACTATTTAAAGAACAGGAATCTTTGCTGAAAGATATACTGGATACGCTTCCCGAAGATTGCAGACTCATATTCCGCATGAGCCGGGAAGAGCAATTGACCTACAAACAAATTGCCCAACAACTAAGCATTTCCGAAAAAACCGTGGAGAAAAAAATGACGCTCTGCCTGAAACATTTCCGACAGGTACTGCAGGACAACAAACATATTTTGATGATGATGGTGCTGGTAATCAGCCTGGCAAAATAGCTATCAAAAAAAAGTTTAAAATATTTTTCATTTTCCGTAGGGTATCGTTTTCATTTTGGTACTTATATATTGAAGCGCATGATCAAAGAACATTTTATACAACTGGTTGATAAATATTTAACAGGTACCGCTACCGACGCAGAGCGCCGGTTGATGGAGGAATATATGACGAGGCTGGAGTCGCAGGATGCCCCTTTTCCTGATGTTGAGAATGAGCGAAGACTTAAAGAAATCATTTGGAAAAATGTGCAGACTGAAACAGGCATTGAAACACCCATTATTGTATTGCCATGGTATAAAAGAAAGATCGTCCAACGCATTGCTGTCGCGGCTTTGTTTATTGCGCTGGCGGGTATCGGCATCAGGTTTTTAACAAACAATACAACGAATAATAAACCAACAGTTGCACAAAGAGATAATAGCCGCGTTACTGCGCCGGTTGTGCAGCACAGGATAAACACAACAGGACATGAAGAAGTGTTGGAATTAATGGATGGTTCTTCGATCACGCTGGCAGATAAGAGTGAAGTGACCTATGAAGAACCTTTCCAAACGAAGAGAGATATTACATTGATTGGGAAAGCGTATTTCAAAGTGGCAAAAGATGAGGCGAAACCTTTTTCAGTTATCAGCGGAGACATTGCAACAACAGCGTTGGGCACAGAGTTTACAGTAACGGCTTACACGCACACCAATCAAATTATAGTGCGATTGTATGAAGGCAAAGTGGTGGTGAAACCTGTGGAAGCCACAAACAAAAGAATGAAGAAAGATGTGTATCTGTTGCCTGGCCAGGAGTTTGTGTACGATAAGAATTCAACGAAAGTGAAGGGCTTTAAACTCAACACAAACGGCACTCCGGCGGAGATCATGACAAGCGAACAAAAAGAAAATCCGTCAATACCACAAAATAACCAGGGATCATGGTACATGTTCAATAATCAAACACTTGCGCAGGTGCTTGATCAATTGTCCGAAATGTTTGACGTGAAGATTCAATACCAACAACAGGATGTCAGGAATATTTATTTCACCGGAAAATATAATAGAACAGACTCGCTGGAAACAATTTTAAAAGACATTGGAATTCTGCATAAACTAACGATTAACAAACTGGACGATAGCACGTTCGTCATTACAAAGTAATTCAACCTTAAATTTTTAAACCATTCATCTCTTACGAGATGCAAGGTCGATGCGAGGCATCGGCTAACGGGAAACATTTTGTTCATTTTAAACTGCAAAGCCATATGAGATTACAACTGCTTAAGCCGCCAAAGGCTTTTCTTCCACTACTATTTATTTTACAATTTTTTCATCCTTTGTTTGCAAGCGCACAGGATGCTTCGGGAGAAGTGAAGGGAATTGTTCGTGGTGCGAAAAATGAACCACTTGCGGGAGTTTCGGTAGTCATCCGCAATGCAAAAACAAATTTTACTTCAGGCACCAAAACAGATTCAACAGGTGTGTTCACATTCATGCATGTACCATCTGGCGGACCATACAACTTCAACCTTTCAATGATCGGTTACGAAACGCAAACACTGTCAGGATATTCTGTAAAAGAAGGCACTACGTTTTCGCTATCTGTTACCATGAAAGAAACTGCAGCTACACTCGAGCAGATTATGGTAGTAGGTTATGGTACGCAAAAGCAAAAAGATCTGACAGGCTCGGTGTCTGCTGTGACCAATAAAAACTTTAACCAGGGCGCTGTACTTAGCCCGCAGCAAGCGATACAGGGTAAACTGCCCGGCGTAAACATTTCGCAGAACAGCGGCAAACCAGGTGGCTCCAACACCATACGCATTCGAGGCGGCACTTCACTGACAGGCTCTAACGATCCGTTGTATGTAATCGATGGCGTGCCTATCTCCTCTTCTGCAGGCGTTGCGCAGGCAAATATCCGTGGCAATGGTACAGATGTATTTGACGAAGAACCAACCAATCCGCTGATGACATTGAACCCTGATGATATTGAATCAGTAACTGTTTTGAAAGATGCTTCTTCAACTGCCATCTATGGTTCACGTGGTGCAAACGGTGTAATTGTGATCACCACAAAGAAAGGCCAGGCAGGAAGCCCGAAAGTGAGCGTGGGTGCGACCGGCGGCGTCTCCAAAGTTTCTAAAACGTTGCCTGTTTTGTCTGCTGATCAATACAGAAAAGCAGTGACCGATCTTGGCTTACCGTTGGATGACAAGGGCGCCAATACCAACTGGCAGGATGAAATTTACAGACCGGCCTATTTGCAGGACTACAACCTTGCGATGTCTGGTGGCAATAACAAAACCACTTATCGTGCGTCTCTCGGTTATGGCGATCAGCAAGGTGTAATGCTTGGTTCTGATTTAAAAAGAGCCAATGCCCGCATCAACATCAATCACTCTGCAATGAACGACAGGCTTACGTTTGACATGCGTGTAAACTACGGAACAACATTTTCCAAGTCTGCACCGGTTTCAAATACTGTGGGTAGTGAATCAGGCACGAGCATGAACTATGAAGCATATGTTTTCAACCCTACTTATCCGGTGTATGATTCAAATGGCAACTACACTTTTGTTCCACCTTATCGCGTAAACCCGGTTTCATTTTCAACAGACGTAATTGATGAACTTACAAACACAAGGTTCTTAGGCAATCTTTCTACCACGTATAAAATATTGCGACCATTAAGCATCAACCTTAATCTTGGTTATACGAAACAAGACATTGATCGCAATTCTTACATCAAGAAATCAAACCTTCTGGGCGCGGGTCTAGGCGGTTATGCGAGCGTGCAGAAATTACAGGACTATAGCAAATTATTGGAAACAGTTTTGCGCTATAACAACATATTCGGCAAACATTCTGTAGATGCAATCGCCGGTTATTCCTGGCAATATTTCGTTAATGAAGGAGACAGAACTTCAGCGTCAGGATTTTTGTCTGATGAATTCAAATGGTACAGTTTACAAGCTGCAAAAACAATACAAGGCGTAAGTACATTCAAACAAAGCAATACGCTTATCTCCTTTTATGGAAGAGTAAATTATAGTTTTGATGATCGCTTCCTCGTTACAGGAACAATCAGAAGAGATGGTTCAAGCAGATTTGGGGAAGGCAACAAATGGGGAACTTTCCCTTCCGGTTCAATAGCATGGAGAATTTCGCGTGAGAAATTTTTCCCTGCCAAAATATTCAATGACCTGAAAGTACGCGCCAGTTATGGTGTTACGGGCAACCAGGAAATTGGTAACCTGAACTCTGTAACAACACTTGGTGCAACCACTACAGGTTATATTGTAGGCGGCGAACGGGTAACGGTTGTATTGCCACAACAATATGCGAATCCGAATTTGAGATGGGAACAAACAGCGCAATTCAATGCAGGTATCGACTTCGTTATACTCAACAACAGACTGCGCGGTAGTGTTGACTTCTACAACAAGAAAACGACTGACCTCTTGCTGAGATTGCCTGTACCTTCTCCAACTGCTGTTAGCACACAACTCGCAAATGTGGGCAGTGTACAAAACAGAGGCATAGAAATCGATCTGAACGGTACGGTTATTGACGGCAATAACTTCAGATGGGAAAGCAGCTTCAACATTTCATTCAACAGAAACAAAGTACTGAGTCTTTCTAATGATCAATACAAAGGAAACAACATTCAAATAGCGCCAATACAAGGCGCGGGCCTTGCGGGTATTTATGCGCAACTGATCATGCCGGGGCAACCGCTGGGAACTTTTTACGGTAAACAATTCTATGGCATCAAAGGCGGCGTAGAACAACTAAGTGCAAATGATACCATTATCGGAAATGCACAACCGAATTATATTTATGGTTTCACCAACACGCTTTCTTACAAAAGATTTGCATTGAACTTTACTTTCCGTGGTTCTGTTGGCAATGACGTGTACAACATGACAGCCAATAACCTGGCTTACTTAAACAACCTGCCCGGAAGGAACGTAATGGACATTGCCGTGTCAAGTGGTGTAGCGCGTGACCAACCTAAAAAGTATTCTTCCCGCTGGATAGAGAATGGTTCATTTTGCAGACTCGACAATGTGACGCTTAGCTATAACATTCCTGTAAAAGGAACATTCATTTCAAATGCACGTGCATTTGTTACAGGCACCAACCTGTTGATGTTTACAAAATACACAGGTCTTGATCCGGAAGTAAATTCAGAAGTATCAGGCACAGGCGTTGCTCCACTCGGCATCGACTACCTGGCTTATCCAAGAGCTAAAGCAATAAGTGCAGGAGTAAACCTTTCTTTCTAAGCCATTTTATTAAAACTAACTTTTGATTGCTATGAATGCTAATATAAAAAAACTAATTATTTGCTTCGCTTCCTTCAGCAGCCTCGCTGCATGTACGAAGCTGGATGAAGAAATGTATGGAAGCTTATCTCCCGACACCTACTATAAAACAGAAGCCGAAGGGTTGTCATCTGTTGCAGGTGTGTACCAGTTGTTGTCCTACAACGTTGATATAAATGATCCATGGAGAATGGGCGAATTCATGACAGACGAATTTATCGTCCCGGGCAGAGCGAGCGGTGGATGGTTTGACCAAAACAATATTGATTTGACAAAACATCAGCAAGATGCCAACAACGCCACTAACGCAAGAGCATGGAAATATATGTTCCAGGAAATAGGAACGGCAAACGCGGTGCTGGAGAGTTTGCAAAAATCTCCCAACCAGGATGCGATGAAACCACTCATCGCCGAGACAAGAGCGCTAAGAGCTTACGGTTATTTCTATTGCATGGATTATTGGGGAAATATACCACTGGTAACGGTTGCAAGGATCGATCCTAACAATCTGCCGACAAGCACGGCACGAGCTGATATTTACAAGTTCATAGAATCGGAATTACTGGCAGCTGTGGACGATATTCCGTCTGTAACAAAAGTGAACAGAACCACTTACTATCCAAGGTTTACAAAGGAATCAATTTATTCGATACTGGCGATTCTGTATTTAAATGCAGAAGTCTACACTGGAACTCCGCAGTGGCAAAAAGCAAGTGACATGTGCGATAAAGTCATTACTTCCGGCGCATTTGATTTGGAGTCTGAAGTGCTAAACAATTTCAAATCCAACCTGCAGGCAAACTCAAAAGAAATCATTTCTGCCTTCACAGTTGATCCTGTAAAAACCGCTGGCAACAACCAGTTTATTTTGTACACACAAAATGCACTTGATCAGTTGAAATATGCACTACCATTTGCGCCAGCTAATGGTTACAGCACAACACAAGCGGTGCTTGACAGGTACGAAGATCAGGATGTAAGAAAAACGTTGATAGAATATGGCCCGCAAACATATCTCGATGGAAGTCCGTTGAAATATGCGAATGGCACACAACTGGTGCTGGTGCCGGTTAAAGACATCATCAGTGCGCAGGACAATGAAGGCTACAAAGTTTTGAAATATACACCGATCGGTACCACATGGTCAGCCTATAATGGCGACAACGATCTTGTGATGGTTAGATATTCTGAGATCCTTCTTACCAAAGCAGAAGCATTGTTTAAGTTGGGAAATAGTTCAGATGCACTAACACTCATCAATAAAGTAAGAACAAGAAGTAAAGCAAGCAGTCTGTCTTCACTTACCTTACAGAACATCGAAGACGAACGTGCAAGAGAACTGCTGTGGGAAGGTTGCAGAAGAAGGGACATGATTCGTTTTGGAGATTTCTTCACAGGTACATGGCCATTCAAAACCACGCAAACAGAAAAATATCGCGGCCTCTTGCCAATACCTAATGAGCAAATAACTGCGAATCCAAACTTGAAACAAAATCCGGGATACAATTAATTTGAAAATTTGGGAATTTGAAAATTTGAAAATTGAAGTGTGCAAGTCACGAACGAAGTACATATACAACTTGCTCGTGGTAGATAGAAAACATTCATCATCTCCGAAGAGCGGGTGAGGCCGGTTTCCTCACAAAGCAAACGTTATAATTACCGGTAGCCCGTTCTTCAAAGATGGAACACAGATGACGCTGATTAGACTGATTTACGCGGATTTTTCGAATTTCTTTTTTACTAGCATGTCGATAGTCGGTAACCAAAGACTGTTTGTCATCCCGGGGAACTAGGGGTCTGGGATTAGCACAGGCAGTCTTTTTTATGTTACACTCAAATCCCTCCTTCCCCGGGATTGACAAGCTACATTGTTTACATTTTTCTAGCTTCATCATTTCCAAATTTCTTCTATATTTATGATCCCAAAATTTGAATAAGAATTGAACATCCTTGCGTCGCACTCTTGTGCGGTAAATCTTTATTCAGCAAAATAACAACCACACAATTTGCCACAATGATCAAACAGTTATTCAAAAAAACGGCCTCTACACTACTATTCACTTCCATAGCTGCAGTAACATCCGCTCAATCTCTCAAAGGCGTTACCGGCATTCGTGATACGAGTTACACCAACTACAGTGCATACAAACACAGCCTGAAGGGCAATCCTGAAATCTCAATAGTGCCTGAGTTTACAGATAAAAATATTCAGACTACAAAAGACATTACCTATTGCACAATCGGCAAACGTAAACTTGCACTCGATGCATTTGTTCCAAAAGATGCAAAAACAAATCGCATTGCTTTCATAATGATTCATGGCGGAGGCTGGCGATCTGGAAACAGAACACAACACTATCCACTGGCGCAGGCGCTTGCTGCAAAGGGATATGTTTGTTTTACTCCCGAATACAGACTTTCAACGGAAGCTCTTTTTCCTGCGGCTGTGTATGATCTCAAAGCTGCTATCAGATGGATAAAAGCCAATGCTGCAAAGTACAATGTCGACACTTTTAAAATTGTTATTGCAGGATTTTCTGCCGGTGGCGAACTCTCCGCATTTCTTGGTGTTACGGGCAACATGCCGTTGTTTGAAGGAGCTGGTTGCAATGATGGCGTCAACTCTAATGTAAACGCCATTGTAGATATCGACGGCACACTATCTTTCACGCATCCCGAAACCGGCGAGGGCGATGACAGCAAAAGTACTTCCGCAGGTACTTATTGGTTTGGTTACAGTAAAAAAGAAAATACTGGATTGTGGAACGCAGCGTCTCCATTGAGTTATGTGGGCAGCAGCACGCCTCCTACTCTTTTTCTCAACAGTTCTGTGGACCGCATGCATGCAGGAAGAAATGATTTTATTAAAATACTGAATGACTATAGTATTTATTCAGAAGTCCATACATTTGAGAATGCACCGCATTCATTTCCGTTGTTCAATCCATGGTTCACTCCTATGGTAAATTATATCGACGGATTTTTGCAAAAAGTTTTTACGAACAAATAACAGCCAGATGAATTTCAAGATCTTTTCCCTTAGCATTCTTTTTACCTTTTGTTTTTTCACCAACATTTTCGCGCAAACGGCCAATCCGCAGCAATACAAATACGTATTCACAGTTGCAAAAGACGGCTCCGGAGATTTCAAATACATCCAGGATGCCATTGATGCCATGCGTGTCTATCCCTTAATGCCAATTACACTTTACATAAAAAACGGTGTGTACAATGAAAAGATAGAATTGCCCAACACCAATACTGACGTGCATTTCATAGGCCAGAGCGCAGATAGCACAATCATCACTTTCAATGATTATTCAGGAAGAGGGAAAAACACAACGTTTACTTCTTACACGGCAAAAATATCGGGCAACAGATTCATTGCGGAGAACATCACTTTTGCAAACTCTGCGGGACCAGTTGGGCAGGCAGTTGCATTGCATGTAGATGCAGATCAGGCAGTGTTTAAGAACTGTCGCTTTCTTGGCAATCAGGACACTATTTTTACAGGTGGTGAAATGTCGCGACAACTATTTACAGACTGCTATATTGAAGGCACTACTGATTTTATATTTGGCCCCGCCACTGCGGTTTTCAACAACTGTACGATTCGTTGTAAAGCAAATTCATTCATCACGGCTGCCAGCACAACCCGGGGAAAGAAATTTGGCTATGTATTTATGAACTGCAAAATAATTGCAGATACTTCTGTAGATAAATTACTGCTCGGCCGGCCATGGCGTGCGAACGCAAAAACAGTTTTCATGAACTGTTCCTTACCAAAAGCAATCGCTCCGAAAGGCTGGCACAACTGGGACAATCCGCAGAATGAAAAAACGGTATTCTATGCAGAATACAACAACACGGGAGAAGGGAACAGTCCATCCACAAGATCTGCGTGGACGCATCAGCTAACAGACAAAGAAAGCAAAGAGTATACGCTGGAAAATATTCTCGGCATAAACGATAAAAATTTCAACGTAGAAACAAGCTGGTATAAGTTTGAATCGAAAACATTCGAATGGCCGGGGAAGGGCAAATGACTGAATGATTGAATGACTGAATTAACTGAATGACTGAATGACTGAATGACCGAGTAACAAAACCCTTTCGCGAAAACCTCGTCGTCATTGCGAGGCCGGCGGAGAACGAATGTTGGCACCACAAAAGCAAGATCACCAATCGTTGTGCGGCCGAAGCAATCTCATGCTCGTCGGCGGGGATTGCTTCGACCGCTCGCCGATTTTTCACGATTGCTTTTGTTACTGGGAAAGACTTTCTCCGCTGGTCTCGCAATGACGGTAAGACCTCTCTTCGGCTATTCAGTCAAAACAATTTTCAACCTTTTTAATTTTTAATTTTGATTTTTGACTTCTATGAAAAAAACGATTCTTCTTTCAATATCGATATGCCTTACCTTCTTTACCAGGGCGCAGGAATTCATTCCACTTTGGCCAAATGGCAAAATGCCCAACACAAAAGGAATGCACCTTACCGACAGCATTGCCAATGAAAGAATTTACAGAGTTGGAACTCCTGGCATGTATGCATTCTTTCCATCGTCACAGGAAAACAGAGGTGCTGCAGTGCTCATCTGTCCGGGTGGTGGTTATGAAAGACTGGCCTACATTACCAGCGGATGGCAATTGGCAAAATGGTTCAACTCGATCGGCGTTACTGCATTCGTACTTAACTATAGACTACCCAATTCGCCTGATCTTGTTCAAAGAGAAACAGGGCCGTTAATGGATGCACAACGTGCAATGAAGATCATCAGAGCGAATGCTGCAAAATGGAACTATCAGCCGACTAAGATCGGCATACAGGGAACGTCTGCAGGCGGGCATCTTGCATCGCTTACAGCTGTGACGGAGAAAGAAATCGCGAACATTGGCGATTCTTTGGACATTGTATCTTCAAGGCCAAACTTTGCCATGCTTTTGTCTCCCGTCATTGATCTTGGCAAATACGCTCACAGAGGTAGCCGCAACAATCTTCTGGGTGCAGACACATCAAAAGCACGTATCGAACAATATTCCACCTACACTCAGGTTACAGCCACATGTCCACCTGTGTTCATGGTGCATGCGTACAACGACAATGCTGTTCCTGTAAAAAATAGTTTATTGTTTTATGAAGCACTGCTTGACAAACAAGTACCGGCTTCCATACACATATTTCCCCAAGGCGCACATGCCATTATATTACACAACAATCCCGGTTCACTTGAACAGTGGACAACGTTGTTTGAAGCATGGCTGAAAGAAATGACATTTTTGAAATAGCAGGTTTTAATTGAAAATTGAAAATTGAAAATTGAAAATTGAAAATTTTCGCCGAAAATAGAAACAGGTTGAAGATATGCCTTCAACCTGTTTCTATTTTGACAATTGTTTCCGCAGCTTAGTTACGACTCTCCTCATTTTAACGGCGAATGCAATTCGCCCTTATCATTTTCAATTTTCAACTTTCAATTTTCAATTATCGCAATATCGTTACCGAGCCTGTCATAGGCGGCTCGCCTTGTTTTACATTGATCACGTAATAATAAGTTCCTACCGGCAGCGGACTTCCGTTCATTCTTCCATCCCATGGGGTGCTGTAGCCATGTGAAGTGTAAACTTTTTGCCCGTACCTGTTAAACACGGTCAACGTGCAATCCACGTAGTCGGCAAGGTTCTTAATGTTCCATGTATCATTAATGCCATCACCGTTTGGTGTAAATACATTCGGCACTTTTACCGGCCTCAATATTTTTACCAGCATTTGATCAGTCGCTTTACAAATGCCGTCTTTGTCTGTTGCCGTCAACACAAATATTTGATCTTGTATCACGTAGTAAGATGGATTCAAAACAGCTGGATTGTTCAGCAAAGAAGCAGGTGCCCAGCTATAGCTTAACTGGTTGGCGTTTTGCGCCGTTGCTTTTAATACTACAGAGGTATTTTCCTCTGCTGCCAGATCCGGACCGGCGTCGATCACTGGTTTAATGCGCACGGTAACATTATCATCAGCCGTTGCGCCGCTTGCTGTACAGCCGTTGTTGTCTGTTACCGTTAATGATACGGCATAAGTACCAAACTTATCGAACAGCTTGCTTGGGTTTTGTGCAGGTGAGTTTGTACCATCGCCGAAGTTCCAGCTCCATGCCGTGATGGTGGCACTTGAAGTGCTCTTATCAGTAAATATCACTGCTACG